>Ga0265296_1000021_pt1 | contig 425303 bp, 422 predicted proteins | sample MunlanPumphouse1_FD_189073 | JGI IMG/M metagenome (GOLD analysis project Ga0265296, IMG submission 189073) | Groundwater microbial communities from a municipal landfill in Southern Ontario, Canada - Pumphouse #1 | ecosystem: Environmental > Aquatic > Deep subsurface > Groundwater | place...
CTTCGGAAGGGCAGGCACCCGCGTATGAGTGTTTTGTCTCGCGGAGCGAGATCCTGCTCCGCAGGACAGACACTTGCCTTACTGCTTGGCTATTTATGGAGGCCTGGGCGGGAATTGCACCCGCGTATGAGTGTTTTGCAGACACTTGCCTTACTGCTTGGCTACCAGGCCGAAAGGCTAAATTTTATTTGCTCCTTTAAATCTTTTTTAGGTTTATGGTTCTTCAGCTGTCTTTCTCTTTTGGTCGCATCAAGTTTGTTTCGATATGCTTCATAGTAAACTAAAATCCAAGGTTTTAAAACCTTCGTTGATCTCACTTTTCCCTTATTATGGATCTCGAACCTTTGTTTCAAGTCGGTTGTATAACCAACATAAACATCCGTTCTTTTTACTCTTCAAGACGTAAACATAAAACATACTTTTTTAGGTGTTTTGCCCCGCGGAGCGGGGTCCTGCTTCGCAGGACAGACCGCTGCCTTACTACGCATAAGCGGCTATGTGGCCCAGTTTTCTGAACTATCATAACAAAGAAAGAGCCTAAAATCTACATTTGACAGATACTTGTTAAGAATTAGCTGATGTGGTATATTTTGGCCATGAAGAAGATATCTTTCTTTGTATTTTTAAGCCTGGTCCCGCTTCTTTTAACCGGCTGTTTGCCCAATAAACAGAAAGCAGCTTTACAGATAGTAACTAAGCCTGCCGCCTCAGTTTTTATCAACGGTAAATTGGTAGGTAAAACTCCTTACACCGATCGCGAATTAAGTTCGGGGGAAGTCACCTTAAAACTGATTCCCGAAAGTACCGCAATTTCTCTTTCTTCCTGGGAGGGAAAACTTAAACTTGTGGGAGGAGTGATGAGCGTAGTTAGCCGCGAGTTTGCCGAGTCAGAGGAAAATGCCTCAGGGGATATTCTTACCCTTGAGCCCTCAAACGACAAAAAAAACGCCTCTCTGGCCGTGGTGACCACGCCGGACGGAGCAGCAGTGAAAATTGACGGAGAAAATCGCGGTTTTTCACCTCTAGTTCTTGACCAAATAACCGAAGGCGAACACCAAATTACCCTATCATTAAACGATTATCGTGAAAATACATTAAAAGCGAAGGCGATTAATGGTTATAAACTTATTTTAAATTCAAAGTTGGCTAAAGAAGTTGGTGGCCAAAATCCGTTGTCAAGCGGAACGCCAACTCCGGAGCCAACCGGTAAAACCAAGTTAACCACGACTCCGACACCCAAGATCTCTATTACTCCTACATCTAAAGTTTCTCCCTCTCCAAGGCCAACCGTGGCGATAACCGGTGCCTCAATCGAAGTTAAAGAGACGCCGACCGGTTGGTTGAGGGTAAGGGAAGAACCAAGTTCTTCTTCAAAAGAATTAACCAAGATCTACCCGGGTGAAAAATACCCTTTCCTTGAGGAAAAAAATGGTTGGTACAAGATTACTTATGCCGAAGGCAAGACCGGCTGGATTTCAGGCCAGTATGCCGAAAAGGTAGAGTAGTTTCAGCTTCCGTAAAGGACCAAGACTAAAACAATTCCCCAAATTACGATAGTTGTCAGTAAGGGCTTGTCGTTCAGTACTACCCGTTCGGGAGATTCTGCCCATGACCCTTCGTAAATAATTTTTAGATATCTGAGGATGCCATAGATAACCAACGGAATGGTCAACATAAGATATTTATTGCTTCCGGAAAGAGTGAGGGGTAAAAGAGAGTATATTAAGGTTGGTTTAAGGATTACTGGTGGTGACTCAAAAAAAGTAAAAAGAGCCCAAGAAATCCAGGCCGAGGTGGCAAACATCGAGAGGTAGGCATCAAGAAGGACTTCAGAATATTTTCCTAAAGTTTTTCGGTGGGCCATGGCAACGGTATTGTTGCTAAGCATAGTCATTTCCGAACGTCTTTTCCCTACCGCCAGGAAAAGGGCGACCGAGACAACACAAAGTAAAAACCAGGAGGAAACGTGGTAATTTAAGATGACCGCTCCGGCATAAATTCTTAAAATAAACCCTAAGGCAATCGCCACCACATCCATGATGACAATTTCTTTAAGGACAAAAGAGTAAATTATTTGTAAGATAAAATACGACAGGCAAAGTAAAAAAAAGAAAAAATTTAACTTCGAGGCAAGGAAAAAAGAGATAATAATCCCGATGACGGAAACAAAAAATGCAAAAGGAATAGGCAGTTTCCCGGATGCAATCGGACGAAATCTTTTAAAAGGATGGAGCTTATCTCGGGAGATGTCAATGATGTCATTTAAAAAATAGATTGAGGAGGTAATTCCCGAAAAGATAATTACTGCTAAGGTAATGGTTGAAAAATCTTTGGCAGAAAAGAGCCGACCGGAAAAAACTAAAGCCGCAAAAAGGGTTAGGTTTTTAATCCACTGTCTCGGTCTGGCGGTCTTAAGGAGGCTGATAAAGAGCTGATCCATAAAATAAAAACAATAAATAATATCGGTAACAGGATTATTGTATAGAATTTTTGTTGACTGTTCAAATTCAAAGCGAGAATTCCTAAAAAACCACTGCTCACCCAATAAAAGAGGGCAATTTTTCTTTTTCCCCAACCCAAGTTCATTAAGCGGTGATGGAGATGCTCGCGGCGGCCACCGACAAGAGGAGAACGGCCTTCGGCGATTCTTTTCCACATGACAAAAACAGCATCCGTCAAAGGAATTCCTAAAACTAAAATAGCGGTGGCAAACTTCGCTCCGGAGAGAATCGAAAGAACGCCAAGCAAAAAGCCCGCAAGACTTTTTCCGCCATAGCCGGGAATAATTTTTTGAGGGTAAAAGTTCCAAGGCAAAAAACCCAAATAGGCCCCGGCGGTAATAGCGGCCAAAATAACCACTGGCCAGGAAGTGACGTCCTGAGTGAATCTGAGACTCAAAAGTCCAATAAAAAAGGCAGAAATTGCCACAAATCCCGGGAGTTGGCCGTCTAATCCAGATGACCAACCAACAAAATTCATACACCAAGAAATCCAGACCAAAGCCAATAAATCGGAAAGAATCCAAATAGATCTCGTCTTGCCCAGCAAGTTAATGATAATTCTTGGCCCGTCTAAACGAAGAATTCCTCCGGATAAAGGATTAGTGATAAAGGCAATGCCAATGCCGGCTCCAACTACGCAAGCCGCCGCCAGAAAGTTGGTTGCTAGACGTATCAAGGGACTAATTTTTTCTTCAAATTTATCGTCCAATAGACCGACAATTAAAGTCAACGAAGCTCCTAACAATATTCCCCAAAGTGCTTTATTTAAAGGCAAAAAAATTAGGGTTGTCAATAAGCTTAAAAAAATTGGCAAACCACCGCCTCGAGGAACGGTATATTGATGAACGACTTTAGCTAAAAGGTGAGTTTTGGGATTATCTACCAGACCATATTTCTTGGCTAATAAAATAGCGATGGGTGTTGTAATAAAGCTAACCATCGTAGAAGACAAAAGCGGTATTAAGAAAAGTTCTTGGTTGACCATAAAATTCAAAGAACGAGTTTAATTATTTGATAAAGATTAATTAAATTTAAAGCGGAAATTAATAAGGAAAAAATAAGGCTTGTTTCCGCCATAAAGAGATTCTGTCTTTTAGTAAAGACTTTCGCCAAGAGATAATTTACCAAAGAAATTCCCAGTGAAGTCGCAGGGAAAAGAAGAATCGCCGTTTTCGGTCCAAGCTGATCTTCTCCCCAAGGGCGGCTGTAGAATATAGGAATCTGTGGCGGTAGAAGTTGCCAATTCAGGCCAATGATAATCAAAGACAGAAAAATCAATAAAATATTTATTTGTTGATAGGGTATTTTTTTCATTTCCGCAAGCGATAAATTTTGAAATTGTCTTGATTATTGACTAATAAATATTTTTCCCCCAACAATCTATTAAGCTCAGGAAAGGGATCCTTTTTATTCTTATCAACAATGATTATCTTTGGCGGTTTGTTTCTTAAGGCAGTCTCAACCTCTTTGTATTTGTTAAAGTCGATAATGTGATAAGCGGCCGCAAACCTGCCTGTAGGAATTTTATTGGCCAACGGATATAGATAAGATTCATCTGCCCACATAAAAATCCGTCCGTCATTCAAGGAATAATTAGTTAAAAGAAAATTTGAGATATTGTAGACAAGCGGTACTTTTTGGTCAAAGTATGAAAAATATTGATTTTTATTTTTTTCACCGAGGGCGAATTGGAAGAAATTACGGTAGTAAGGAAGAACGGGATAAGTCCAAAACCTTGTTTTATAAAAAATGAGTAGGAGTACAAGTATGCCTAAGATAGCCAGATTTCTGATTCGTTCTTTCTCGACCAAGATAACCCCGACCAATAGGCAGAGTGGCCCTATTGTTTGTAATAAATAATGAGCATATGGACGGTTCGAAAGCGTGGCGGCTAATAGACTAAAAGCAAACCAGACCTCAATTAATAAAGACAGTCTTACATATACTTTTTTCTTGGAAAAAAACAAATAAGCGAGGACTAAAGAACAAAATAGCAATTTTTGCGTAAGACCACTTTTTAAAATTGAAGATTGTTGGGAGCCTGTTTCCCAAGAGGAAAGATAGCCGAAGTTTTGTAAAAATATGATGGACAGAAATTCTTTTAGATAGTTCAGACGGAAGTAATATAGGGAACAGATTAAAAAGGGTAAGACTGCTCCCAGCAAAAGAAAAATTAACCTATGAATAAGCGGAAGATTTCTTGGTGGCCATAAATTGTTTTGCGGTTTTGAGAGAAAATAAAGGAAAAAGATAATCGCCGCCAGGTCAAAAATAGCCGGGATTTTCAACATTAACGAGAAGCCAAAACATAATCCGATTACAAAATAAGTAATTTTAGTTGTTTTTCCGGTTCTAAAAAGTAACCATATCGCCAAAAGGTTTGGTAAAATTTGAAGGATCTCTGAGTTGGTGATGTTACCTTCTAAATAAGGAAGATTAAGCAGCAGGAGAAAGATTACCAGGACCAGTCTTTGCACAAAAATTCTTTTTGGAAAAGCTATTTGGCAAATTTTAAACATCAAGACCATAGAGCTTAAGCAAAAGGTTAAAAGAATAAATCTGAACCAGAAAAGATTGCCTGCCATGGCCGCCAAAAGATAAATCAAGGGCGGTTTATTGTCGTAGATGTCCCGATAAAGCAAAAGCCCATTTTTGATGGCCAAGCCGAGAGTCAAATAGATACCTTCGTCTCCGTACCAATATGGCTCAAATAAGGAAGGAAGGCGCAAGAGAAAGGTCAAAAGGAGTATTAAAGCTAGGAATTTATTCTTTTTAAAAAATGACCACATCTTCTTAATTGTAAATTGTAAATTGTAAATTGTAAATTAAATTTATACTTTCTCCGTTACCCGATATTCCAAATATTTTCCCAACATTAATCTGGTATGAGCATCTAAGCCCGGTAAAGCGGTAAAAATAAATCCGGCGATAGGCATAAGAACAAATTCCAGGGGAAGTAAAAAAGCCCTAAGTCTAGATACTTCTTTCGGACGAGGGGGTCTTTGTTTACTGTCAATGACAAAAATGATGGCGAGAGAAATTAAACACAAAGAAAGGATGGCGGAAGATAAGCGGGGTAAGTTGAAACCGATGGCGGTGCGGGAAAAACCGGGATTAAAAAAGGAGGGAATGTTCACTCCCAAGGTAATGATGAACCAATTTACCGGCCAAAGAAAATGGTCCTCGACGATGCGGGCCAACCTAATGGTTTTGGTCCAAAAGGAAATATTTTCGGAAAGAAAATAATTTTTAATAACGTAGGGATCATCCGAAACGCCCCAGGCCCAGCGCTTAAATTGTTCGTATTGATTTCTTAATGTTTTCCAAAATGAAGTAGATTCTGCAGCATCGACGGACAAGGGTAGATATATCGGTTCGACTTCGACTCGACCTTGAGTTTTAAAAAAAGCTTTAAAGAATAAATGCCAGTCTTCTGGAATGACTGTTGGATCCCAAAAGTCAATACTCTCCAAAAGCTTGTATGAAAGCGAATAATTTTGTTGGTTTATCAAACGGTCAGTTCTGGCCAACGAAGCCGTGTTCCAGATGGAACCAAAAGTATTGGCAACCCGAGTAATGGCTGGTAGACGCCAAAAATTATTATAAAAAACAATGGCCGCTTGCCAGAAGCGTTCGTAACGGTGGGGTGAATCAAGAAATTTAAAGGTAAGGTATGGAAAATGGTTGGGATGAAAGATATGATCAACATCGCTGGAAGTAACAGTGAGATAATCTGGCTGATATTTTCCCGAGTCAATTAGTTTTTTCTTAGCTACCAAAATTGCTTTTCGTGAATTTGAGTGTTTGCCGGCGGTTTCCCCTTTAATTAATTTGTGATGCGTAAGGATTAGGTCGCCAAATTTATCCTTATATTTTTTAGCAATTTCTTCGGCTTTAGTTTGCCACCCTGGCTCTCTTTCCTCGAAAGCGACGACGACACTAAATTGTTTTTTAGGAAAATCTTGGGCAAGAAGACTATTTAAAGCCCTTTCAATTAAATGAATTGGTTCTTTGAGGGCAGGAATGATGATTATATGTTGGACTTTTTGCCAATCTGGAAAGAATTTCACTTCTCCCAGCCAGTCCATTTTTTGTGAGGCCTTGATTCTTAGATGAGCGATAATTGAAAAGACCATTAGAGTAAAAGATTTGTAAAGCCAAAAAACATCAAACAATAAAACAAAATACGCTACCGCCAAAGGAAAAACAAAACCTCCCCAAACTGGAAACAAAATTAAGTTCCAGGAAACAAAACCGGGTAAAATTTCCAAAGCTCTTTGTACCTGGCGGTCGTATTTAATAAATAACTTTCGAATATTCATTAGTCTCTAAAGATTAAATCCTAGGAAAAAGTGGCGGTTGTGAACGAATTGTTGGTCCTTGAAATTGAGATAAAATATTTTGGGTCGTTTTGGGCATAAAAGGCTGAAGGTCAAAAGCAATTTGCCTAATCACTTTTACAGATTCCAGTAAAAAAGCCGCCAGCTCTATAGTTTGCAATTTCCAAGGTTCGTTTTCGTTAATGCGCTTGTTTTCATTATCGATTCTGCTCCAGATTGTCCTTAAGGCTTCGTGCAATTGATAATTTTCAATACAGTTTTTGACATCCGGACTGATTGATGGAGTTAATGGATTAATTTGAGACTCGACTTTTTCAATTAATCGGCCGATCCTGGAGATCAAATTACCTAACCCATTGGCTAAGTCAGCGTTATATTTTTTGGTGAATTTCTCCCAGCCAACATCACTATCTACCTCCGCTGGGAATGAAGAAGCAATTAGATATCTTGTTGCGTCGACCCCAAATTTATCGATCAGTTGTTGTGGGAAGATGACATTTCCTAAAGATTTACTCATTTTTTGACCACCAATCGTATAAAAGCTGTGAGCAAAAACCTCTTTTGGTAAAGGTAAATCAGCAGCAATTAATAACGCTTCCCAAATTGCCGCATGAAACCAAAGGATCTCTTTGCCTACCAGATGTAAATCGGCTGGCCAATAATTTTCCCTACCGGTAATTTTAGTGGCCGTGTAATAGTTAAAAAGTGCCTCTACCCAAACATAAATTGTTTGCGATCCATCCCAAGGAAGAGAAATTCCCCAGGAAACTTCGGCTCGGGAGATACTTAAATCATTGACACCAGCTTTTAATTTTGCCAAAACCTCACTTTTCTTACCTTCGGGAGAAATTTGATAATGGTGGGGGTGGTTGGGGTTTTCAATTGCTTCAATTAAGGTTGGGACATACTTAGAAAGCTTGAAAAAATAATTTTCTTCAGATTGTTTGACCACTTCCCTGTTTGAATGAAGCGGGCATTTACCGTTGACCAAATCTAGCTCGGTGACAAATTTCTCGCAGCCTATGCAATAAAGGCCAGTGTATTTGGCCTTATAAATGTCACCTTTTTGGTAAATCCTTTCCAGGGCTTCTTGAACAATTTTTTCGTGTTGGGGATTTGTGGTCCGGATAAAATAATCGTACTCGATATCTAGTTTTGGCCAGATATCAGAAAAAGTCTTGGAGACTTTGTCGCAGAACTCTTTTGGTGACAAATTTGCCTTTTTGGCGGCCTCGGCGACTTTAGCCCCGTGTTCGTCGGTGCCGGTTAAAAAGAAAACGTCGTTACCCTTTAGCTTGTGATATCGGGCGAGAATATCGGCCGCGACTGTCGTGCAAGTATGGCCGATATGGGGTATATCATTGACGTAATAAATCGGTGTCGTAAGATAAAACTTTTGGTTCATGGTTGTATTGTAGCGTAAAGTGAAGCTAGATTCAAAGAGAGACGTCTTTTAGTCCGCCATCGCGAAATCCGGAGATCATTAAATCTCGGATGTCCAGCCTTCGCAGCCGGAGCAGCTGCTTCGGCGGAGTAGGCAAGCGAAGAAAATTCGCTTCGCCAGGTACCGTCCGGTACTTGGCTTCGGCGGATTTTCGCTCCGAAAGGAGCCGGACGAAGAATCCGAGGTCCGCCAGTTGGCGGATTAGCCCTCGGAGCTTCAATCTTGACCAAAGAGGGATTTTATTTTCTTGGCCCATTTTTCCGCCCATGCATCGGCATTAATTTTATTTAAAGCCAAAAAAATTCCCGGCTGTTTTTTTAAAAGAGATTGGATTTGAGAAATGGTGGCGCTGGAAACATTAAAAGCTTGCCGGATTTTTAAATAGCTGACTTTTTCTTGTAAAGCTTTGGCTACCGCCAACTTTTTAGCTACCGTAATAATTTCAGATTTAGAAAAAAGTCCCGAGAAGATTTTTTCTGCTTCCTGGGGGGATTTGATATCAGCAATTAATTGGTAAAAGCTCTTGAGAGATTCCAGTGGCGGCCTATAGCTCTCTTTCTTGGTTTTTCTCTTTAACGTTCTCATAAATATCAATAAAAAAGCCCGTCTATTAGTCAATAAATCGGGCAGTCCCGCCAACTCGGCGGGATTAGTTTTCTTAAGTGAATCAACAATACCATTTTAAAAGAAGGGTTGTCAAGTTATTTTCTTTTTGCGAAATAGATTTCCAAACAAACGATAATTCCCGAAAGAAGAACTATGTTTAAAAGATGGGTTTGTTTGAGGAGACGTAAGATTAAAAAAAGGTTTACCAAAAGGCTGACGAGAAATCCGCGGCGCGTATTAGAAAAAAGTATTGCAAGAGTAAGAGACAGAGATAGAGATAGGGTAAGAAAGAAAAGCAATATTCCCGCGGGGATTGAAGAATGAATTATGAATACTGAATACTGCGGATGAATTTTAAAGACAATATAAAGCCAGAAGATCCAAAGAAGAATATTGATAATGAATGTCGGAAGAAAGTTACGGCGGCGACGATTAATCATAAAAAAATTTTACACTATTTTATGCTAAAATTAACTTGTGAATAGCCAAATTTATCTTCTTTTAGCCTTGGTTTTAGTGGCCCTTGGGGCGATTGCCTGGTTAATTAATAAAAGACTAATGGAAATTGCCCAAAGCGCCAAGCAGGATCAGACCTTGATGGAGTGGTTAAAAACCATGCAGGGATCAATTGATAACACTACCAAAACCTTAAATCAAGCTCTTTCCTCAACGAGTAAAAATCTTTCCGATACCCTGCAAAAAGGTAATCAGGATTTAAACCAAAGGTTAGATAATGCGGCCCGATTAATGTCCCAAATCCAAAAAGACGCCGGCCGGTTTGCCGAACTTTCGCTTTCCATGAAGAATTTACAGGATTATTTAAGGTCGCCGAAGTTAAGGGGGAATATCGGCGAGGAAGTTTTAAAAGATTTAATTTCCCAAATGTTTCCCAAAAATTCTTTCTTTTTACAGCATTCCTTTAAGTCCGGGGATAAAGTTGATGCCGCCATAAGAACCGACGCCGGTCTTTTGCCGATTGACGCGAAGTTTCCGGCGGAAAACTTCCAAAAAATGCTGGCCGCGGAAAATGAAGCGGAAAAAGAAAGCGCCCGGAGAGAATTTATTAAAGATGTCAAAAAACACATTACCGATATTTCCAAGAAATATATTTTGCCTGAAGAAGGAACGATGGATTTTGCCCTGATGTATATTCCTTCCGAACCAATTTATTATGAAGCGGTTAATATCATTGAACTGACTGAATATGCCAGACAGAACAGGGTTTATCCCGTTTCTCCAAATACTTTATACGCCAATCTTCAAGTGATTCTTTTGTCTTTTCAAGGAAAGGAAATTGAAAAAAGAACCAGACAAGTATTTGTCATGATGAGGGCGATACAAAAAGACTACAGTAAAATTTCCGACGATTTATCGGTACTTAACCGTCACGTCACCAATTCTTACAATCAGATGGCCAACGTCAATTCCGGCTTTGCCTTAATGGGCCAAAAATTATCTTCAACAGAGGCTTTGGGTGAGGTAGAAAAAGAAGAACAAAAACAATTGGAAATTTAATCAGCCATCAGCTTACAGCTATCAGTCTACAGATATGAACCTTTCGAATTTAGAGGAATTTTTAGGAAAGAATAACCAGCCGAAGTTCAGGTTAGAACAGATTAAAAAAGCCTATTTTGTTGATTTGGTTGATTCTTGGGAAGAAATCTTTACTTTACCTAAAGATCTAAGGGATAAACTAAGTAAAGAATTCCCTTTTTCTTCTGTTACATTAGAGAAACTACAGTCCACTTCGCCGAGGCTTCGAGGACCAGGGCAAACCCAAAAAGCACTTTTGAAATTGAATGATGGTTTAAAAATAGAATCGGTGTTGATGTATTATGACGGTTGGTTGACTGTCTGCCTTTCTACCATGGTTGGCTGCCCTTTGGGTTGCCTTTTTTGCGCCACCGGCAGGATGGGATTTAAAAGAAATTTAACGGCCGAAGAGATGGTGGACCAAATTGTGTTTTGGAACCGCTTGCTTAAGCCAAGGGGTAAAAAAGTGAGTCACTTGGTTTTTATGGGGATGGGAGAACCATTTTTGAATTGGGAGAGTTTATGGGAGGCGATAGAAATTATTCAAGATAAGGACGGCATAAATATCGGTGACCGGAAAATTTCTATCTCCACCGCGGGAATTATTGATAAAATCAACCAGTTTTCCCAGATGAACAGCCAAATTAATTTAGCCATTTCCTTACATAGTCCTTTTCAGGAAAAAAGAGAAAAATTAATGCCTGTTGCCAAAGAAAACCCGCTGGAGGAATTAATGGCCGCTTGTTTAAATTATGTCAAAAAAACCGGGAGGAAACTATTTTTTGAGTACGCTTTAATGGACGGATGGAATGATAGCGATGAAGATGCTTTGGCACTTTCCAAATTAATGAGAAAATCTTATCTTTTTCATTTAAACTTGATTCATTTGAATGAAGTGGTTGGCGGATTGAGGCCTTCTTTAAAAGAGAAGGAATTTACGGAAATTTTGAACAAAGAACATGTTTCTTATACCATCAGAAAATCTTTCGGTACGGAAATTGTCGCTGCCTGTGGCCAGCTAGCGGCAAGTGGTTAATAGTATGCAGAATATTGTTTACGGTTTATATCTAGAGCTTCTTAAAAAATACGGTAATCCCGTAAAGTATTGGCCCCAATGGTGCGCCATAAAAAAGTCTTGGAAATTAAAAGAAGAAATTTCCCTGGAGACGATTTTAGTTCAAAGAACGAGTTGGCGAAATGCGGAGATTGCCTCTAAGAATTTAAAAAACACAAGATTACTTTCAATCAGAAGAATATACGAAAACAAAGACTTTCAGAGATTAGTTTCTTTAGTAAAACCAGCTGGATTTTACAATACTAAACCGAAGAGATTGGTTGAATTTTGCCGCTTTATTTGCCAAAACTATGGCAGTTGGCAAAATTTTTGTAGCGAAGATTTAATAACTGCCCGGGAAAAACTTTTAACAGTTTACGGGATCGGTCCGGAAACGGCTGATACGATTCTTCTTTATGCCGCAGATGAGCCAACATTTATTATTGATGAATACACCAGAAGATTCATCAAAAGTAAAGAACTGGCTAAAAATTTTGATTATTATTTTTTAAAGGATCTTTTTGAAAGAAACTTGCCGAAAGATTTAGGTCTTTTTCAGGGTTATCACGTCCTAATAATTGCTGAGCAAAAACAAGGTAAGGGTGTGAGTATGGGAGTGATATAATTGCCTCATGCTTTCTCCGGAAGAAAAAAAATTGAACAAAGAGCAACTGGAAGCGATTCAATATGGGGAAGGGCCGCTTTTAATTATTGCTGGGGCGGGAACCGGGAAAACGACGGTTATTACGGAAAGGATTAAGTATTTGATTACTTCGGGATTGGCTAAACCTTCAGAAATTTTAGCTTTAACTTTTACCGAAAAAGCGGCCAAGGAAATGGAAGAAAGAGTGGATATTGCCATGCCTCTGGGCTATACCCAAATGTGGATTTCCACCTTCCATTCTTTTTGCGACCGTGTCCTGCGGGATAAGGCCATTCATATTGGACTGGATCCAAAATATAAGTTGATGACCGAGGCGGGAGCGATTATGCTTTTGCGGAAAAATCTTTTTAAGTTAGAGCTTAAATATTTTTTACCTTTAGGTAATCCGAATAAGTTTTTGGATGGAATGATAAAGCATTTTTCAAGGTTGAAGGATGAGGATGTGGCGCCCAGTGAATACAAAGAATGGGTGCAAAGGTGCAAAGGTGCAAAGGTGCAAAGTGCACGGGAGGAAATAGAGAAATACGAGGAACTGGCGAATGCTTATAAAAACTATGAAGAGATAAAGATTAAAGAAGGGGTGATGGATTTTGGGGATTTGATTACTAATACCTTAAGGCTTTTCCGCAACCGCCTGAATGTTTTAAAAGAATATCAGCAACGCTTCAAATATATTTTGGTGGATGAGTTTCAGGATACGAATTTCAGCCAAAATGAATTGGTTTTGCTTTTAGCCGGCGAAAAGAAAAATTTGACGGTCGTTGCTGACGATGACCAGGCAATTTATAGGTTCAGAGGAGCGGCCGTGTCAAATGTAATTCAATTTAGAAAAAGAGTTGCTAAGGCAAAAATTGTTGTTTTAACCAAAAACTACCGTTCCACCCAGGAGATTTTGGACAAAGCTTACCAGCTGATTCAAAACAACAACCCCGACCGCCTGGAAATTAAGGAAAAAATTGATAAAAGATTAAAGGCGATGAGAGATTTGGGAGAGATGGGAGATAAGGGGAATATGGGAGATATTAGATTTATTCATGCGGACCGGGTGGAAAACGAGGCGGAAGCGGTGGCGGAAGAAATCAAAAAGCTTTCAGTAGCCAGCTATCAGTCGTCAGAAAAGGCGAAACACCTCCGAGGTGGTGTTGCGCCGCAGTCAAACGCGGCTGGGACGTCTGACGTCCCGCCTGCGGCACACCCCGGAGGTGAAGTTTACAGCTACAAAGATATTGCGATACTGGTTCGCGCCAATAATCATGCCGATTCATTCATAAGGGCTTTGGCTCGCCACGGAATTCCCCACCAATTTTTGGGTCCGGGAATGTTATACAAGCAACCGGAAGTTAAAGACCTGATTGCTTACTTACAAGTTTTGGCTAATTTTGAAGATTCGGTGGCAATGTATCGGGTTTTAGTTATGGAAATTTTTAATCTTTCCGGCCGGGATTTGGCGGCCATCAACATTTTTGCCAAAAAAAACAATCTTTCTTTATTTGAAGCCTGTGAGAAGGTTGAAAAAATTTCTTTAAGCGAAAAGGCAAAAGAGACATTAATAAAAATTGTTAAAATGATTCATCGTCACCTTGACCTTATAAAGAGAGAGACAGCCGGTCAGATCATTTATTATTTTTTGGAAGATACGGGTTTATTGAAAAAACTCACCGAATATAAAACTACAGCTGACGAGAGAAAGGCAAATAATATTGCCAAACTTTTTGACAAATTAAAAACTTATGAAGTAGACCACGAAGATGCTTCGGTTCCGGCAGTGGTTGATTGGATAAATTTATCAATGGAATTAGGTGAGTCGCCTTTGGCTTCGGATATTGATTGGACGGAAAATGACGCCGTCAATATTTTAACGATTCATTCGTCGAAAGGATTGGAGTTTCCAGTGGTATTTTTGGTGAATTTAGTAACTCAGAGATTCCCGACAACCGAAAGAAAGGAGCAGATTCCTATCCCCGAAGGATTAATAAAAGAGATTTTGCCCGAGGGCGACTATCACCTAGAGGAAGAAAGAAGGCTTTTTTATGTAGGGGTGACTCGGACCAAAGACAAACTTTATTTAACGGCGGCCGATTATTATGGTGAAGGAAAGAGAGAGAGGAAAATCTCCCCTTTTGTATATGAAACATTGGGAGAGGAAGCTGTCAGTAGCCAGTCTTCAGCTATCAGTCCTCAGTTATCAATCTTTGACTTCAAATCACCTATTCAAGACCAGCCACCAGCCACCAGCCACCCCGCCCGCCATGCTTCGCAAGGCGAAGCGGGCAGGCAGCCACCAGTCACTTATTTATCCTATTCCCAAATAGAGACTTTTAATGTTTGTCCTTTGCAATATAAATATCGCTATCTTTTGCGGATTCCCACCCCGCCATCGGCGGCGACCAACTTCGGCAGTATCGTCCATGAAACCATGCGCGATTTCTATCAACGGGCAATTGCCGGCCAAAAACCGACCAAAGATGATTTACTAAAAATTCTTGATGAAAATTGGTCTCCAGTCGGTTATAGCTCTAAGGCCCAAGAAGAGCGGTTGAAAACCGAAGGACAAAAAATTCTAGCCGGGTATTATCAAAAATCATACGACCCCAAAAAGTTACCCAAAGCCTTAGAACAAATTTTTTCCGTTAAAATTTCGCCGATGTTAAAGATTGGGGGTAAAATTGACCGGATTGACCTTAATGAGAGCGGGATTGAGATTATTGATTATAAAACCGGTAAATCCTCCGCAAAAAAAGACGTGGAGAACGATTTTCAACTGACGGTTTATGCTTTGGTAGCCACCAGCGGTATTTTGGAATTGACGGGAATTTTAGAGAAAATATATAAACCCGAAGACGTAAAGATCTCTTTTTATTTTTTTGATAATCAGGAAAAAGTAATAGGGACCAGAACCAAGGAACAGTTGGAACAAGCAAAAAAAGATTTAATCCAAAAAGCAGAAGAGATTTCTAAAAGCGAATTTTCTCCCACTCCGGGCAAAATGTGCGACTTTTGTGATTATAAACTTTTATGTGAGGCGTGGAAGTAGGTAACCTAGGTTACCCAAGAAAGGGAATTTTTATTTTAATCAGTGATGGGGGGTAAGTAATTTCTTTTCCGCCGAAGCCTTCTTTAAATTTAGTAAAACCCAGCCAGCTTTTTAAAGGGTATCTTTCATCATAGACCCCCTCAAAATCAAATATCTCGCAATTAAGTTTTTTTGCTAATTTTAGGGCTTCCCAGACCAGTAAGGTCGGGGCAAAAAGCTTCTTGCCCAGATTGGTAGCGGCGGCTAGCCAATAGTATGCCACCTCATTTGAGTGAAGCATAAAAATTCCGGCGACGGGTTTTTCTTGATGGGAAGCGATTAATATTTTGGCGTTTTTGGGATAAAATGCCCTAAAAAGGTTAGTGATTTCCTGGCCGGCGGCTATCGGAATTACCGGCTTTTCCCATAAAGAACGTTTTTTCAGCCAAAGGAATTCTTGGTAGTCTCCAGTTTCTTTTACAACTAGGCCATTTTTTTCTGCTCTTCTAACTGCCCGTCTTTTTGCCTCGGAAAAAGAATTAAAGATTTCGTTCTCACTTCTTTTTAAGTCAATATGAATTGTTTTGGCGGGGAAATAAGAAGCCTGGTTAATTTTATAGTTATAACTTTCGTAATTCGTAATTCGCGATTTATAATTATCGATTTCTTGGTCAATCAGAATTTGAAAGGCGCGGTTATCTTTGGCGATTTTTTCAATTTCGTTAAAGGGAATCGGCGGCGAAATTCTTTGGATTTTAATAATGGAACCAATTAGAGGAAATTTTTTAACAAAAACCTGTCGCGTCAAACGCGATGCGCCGTTTTTAATTTTAAATGTTTCCCAGCCAAGAAGTTTTAAATAGTTGGCATATTCGGGAGTCTGTCTGATATCAGTCATTATTTTTATAGTAGCAGACTTTAGTCGCATAGTTAATTTTGAATAGGGCGATTTGAGACCTAAAAAAAGCTACAACGGAAAGAAAATTTTAGTTTTTATTAACGTAGGCGGGTAAATTATTTCTCTTCCTCCGAAACCTTCCTTAAATTTGGAAAAACCTAACCGGTTTTTGGTTTTCGGAAATCTGTCGTCGTATATTCCTTCGAGATCGAACCGGGTGCATCCTTTTTGTTTGGCGATTTTTATTGCTTCCCAAACCAAAAGGGTAGGTGCCAAGAGTTTTTTTCCCTCTTTAGTCGCGGCCGCCGACCAATAGTAGGCCTTTGGGGGTTGAAAGAGGATTATTGTTCCCGCTACCGGTTGATTTTGGTGATAGGCGATCAAAATCTTAATTTTTTCAGGGGAGAAAGCCTGGTAAAGAGGTTGAATTTCCGAATCAATACCAAAAGGCAGAATAAATTTTTTTAAAAGAATTTTCTTTTTAAGGTCAATATACTCTTTATCGGATCCTTCTTTGATAATCAGATTTCCCCTTAGAGCGGCCCGAACGTCCCTTCTTTTATTTTTAGAAAAAGATTCAAGAATATTTTCTTCGGTCTTATCAATGTCTAAAACTAAAGTTTTGGTGGGTATAAAAGATATCTGAGGGACAGAATACCGGAATTTTTGATAATTTTTAATGTATTTTTCGCTGCCGTTTTCAGTTAAGACTTTTGGATCGAAACCCGGGTCAATAGTTATTTGAAAGGCGCGGACCTTTTTTGCGATCCTTTCAATGGCCGTGAAAGGAATTGGCGGTAAAGTTCTTTGGACTTTGATAATGGAACCAATTAAAGGGAATTTTTTAATAAAAACCTGTCCCCCTTTGATTTTTTCCGTTTCCCAACCAAGAAGTTTTAAGTAGTTGGCGTATTCAGGAGTTTGACGGACATCCATTATCGTAAATTTAAAATTAAAAGTGCAAAATTCAAAATTTTTTAAAATTTTGCTTTTAGACGGAGGAACCGCCAGCGCAAAAAGTCAGTAAGTTTATAGATTTTATAAAGGGTTGGGTTAATGATTAAATCATAAGTGCCGATGAATTCCACCAGCTTTGGTGAGAAGCCTTCTTTGAAGCGGTGGAAGCCGTAATAAGGATGATTGGGTGCAGGATTTGGCTCTAAATCTCCCCATAAATCAAATTTTTTTAAGCCCATTTTTTTGCCAAATTTTATCGTTTCCCACATTAATAAAGTTGGGGCCATTAATTCTTTGTGTTCTCTGGTAGAAGCGCCGTAAGGATAGTAAAGAGTGTCTTTATAAACAAAAAGCAAAAAGGCGGCTAAAACTTTACCTTCATAACGTGCAGTTAACAGGTGAGAGATTCCGGCCGGTTGTAAAATTTCCCATTGAGTTTTATGAAATTTTTCATCATGAGCATAAAAGCCTTGCCTTTTAGTAGTTTCAAAAATTAATTTTAAATATTGACTAAAAGCTTTGTCGGAGTTATCTTCTTTAACCTCTACTCCATGTTTTTCGGCCAGACGAATATTATATCTGGTTTTCGGATGCATCTTTGCCAGCAAGTCATCTTCACTTAAAGTTAAATCAATTATGGAGGTGTATTTAGTAAAGATTGACCTGCCTGGAACCAAACCTAAATCCAAAGGAAATTCCGAGGGTGTCAAGCTAGTACACCTTCCAGGTGTATCACGTTGACACCTGACGTTGGCAGGGGTAACGTTGGGTTCTAGTTTGATAAAAATGGCTTTGTTTTGTTGACCGGTTTTTCTAAGAAAATCAACTATTTCTTTGTTGGGCAATAGTCCTTTGGGAAAATAGCCAACAGAGAATGGAAAGTGGGGAATTTGGTGAAAAAAAACTTGAAAAGCGCTAATTAATTTTTCTTTTTCAAAACCGCCGGCTCTAATTACCTTTTGTCCCAATTTTTCCCTGAATTCTCCCCACTCCCAGGACTGCAACGGATGGCTTACTAGTTTATTAAAAGATTCCTTGTCTTTGACTGTTAATTCCTTAATTTGCATTTAGATAAAACTCAAATCTCAAATGTTAAATCCATATTTTGGAAAAATTCCCCAAAGGGAATATGTTAAATCTAAAATCTTATGAGATTTACGGATTTACGTTTTGGTTTAGAGTTTTGACATCTAACATTTGAGATAATTCTGGCTTTATCTTACCACACTTAGGCTAGGAAGCTAATTGAAGAAGCTCCTGGGGAATATCGGCCAGGAATCTTGATGGCAAATTACTGGTTCTTTGACCAAAATATAGCCTACGGCAAGTATAGGTTAAATAAAGTTTGTTCATGGCTCGGGTAATACCTACATAACAAAGACGCCTTTCTTCCTCAAGTTGAGAGTTGTCGAGTAAGCTACGGGAATGGGGGAACAAACCTTCTTCCATGCCAACCATAAAAACAACCGGAAACTCCAAACCTTTGGCTGCATGTAAAGTCATTAGGGTCACGGCATCCTTTTTATTACCCTCCGACTCGGAGGGGTGTTCGGGGAGATACTCTTGTTCCACCAAGGCTACGTTTTCCAAAAAATTGGTTAAATAAGGAAAATTAGTGGCCACCGAGCGAAGCTCTTTAATATTTTCTAATCTGGCCAGATCCTCCCCGTCGCTTTCGTCATATTGATCAAGGTACTTAGTTTTTTCTAAAATTTCATCAAGAATTTCCAAAGTTACTCCTCGTTTCTCTTTAGGTTTTTTTAGAAATTCTTCTTGAAATTGGGAAAATTTTTCGAAGCGGTTTTTCCCCAAGCCTTGAGCTCTTTTTAAACTAATAGCGTCTTTCGGGTTGGCAAATACTCTCAAGAAAGACAAAACATCTTTAATTTCTTTTCTTTCATAAAAGCGAGTGCCGCCCACTAAGAGATAAGGAATACCGGCACTTAAAAAAGTCTCTTCCAAAACGCGTGATTGAGCGTTGGTTCGGTAGAGAATGGCAAAATCTTTGTACGAGCAATCAGTCTTCAGTAGCCAGCTTTCAGACGATTTTTTTTCTGATGACTGACGACTGATAACTGATAACTGAATTTGTCGGGTGACAAATTCTGCTTCGTCAATTTCACTTCTAGCTTCATATAAAAAAGGATTCTCGCCTTCCGGGTTTTCGGTCCAAAGTTTTAAGACCGGGTGAGAAGAATTCTTAGAGATAACCGAGAAAGCCGTGTTTAAGATTTTTTGGGTGGAACGGTAATTTTGTTCTAAAGATATGGTTTCTAAGTCAGGGAAATCGTTTTTAAGCTTGAGAACATTACGAAAATCGGCCCCGCGCCACATATAGATGGATTGTGACATGTCGCCCACCACCGTCAAATTCTTAAATCTTTGAGCCAGAAGCTTGGTTAAAATATATTGGGCATGATTGGTATCCTGATATTCATCAACCAGGATATACTGATATTTATTTTGGTATTTACCTAAGACTTCGGGATATTTTCTAAAAAGAGTGACAACTTTAAAAATTAAGTCGTCAAAATCAAAAGCGTCACTTTCTTTCAGAACCTTTTGATAGCGGAGGTAAATTTTAGCGACAGTTTCCTGCCAATAACCCCGGACGTATTGCGGATATTCTAATTCGGAGATGAGCTCATTTTTGACTTCCGAGATAGTGGTAGCCACGGAGGAAGATTTAAATTCCTTTGGTGACAACGCCATTTTTTTGATGATGTCGTCCAAGGTATCTTCTTGGTCTTTGTTATCATAAATAACAAAATTGGCTGAATATCCAAGATTTTTACCCTCAAAACGCAGGACCCTAGCGCAGAAAGAGTGAAAAGTTCCCGCATATGGCAAATTCGAAATTCGTAATTCGTAATTTGGAATTAATTTTCGTAGACGGTCTTTCATTTCCCCGGCAGCCTTATTGGTAAAAGTCAGAAGTAAGATACTTTCCGGCGGGACTTTTTTTTCTAAAATCAAATAAGCAGCTCGGTAAGTTAAAACCCGAGTTTTGCCCGAGCCGGCTCCGGCTAAAATTAAAAGCGGTCGGCCGGATTGGGTGACCGCGGCTTGTTGAGCTTTGTTTAAATCTGCTAGAATATCTGACATGCCAGACAATTCTAATAAAAAAAGAGCCTCGTGGAAATGGCTATTTCTTGTCTTTTTTTTCTCCCTCTTATTTTCCTCTTTATTTTTCTTTTTCAAAAATCAACCTAAGCTTGCCAACGAAAATGGTCGAACCAACCTAGTCTTTTTGGGAATCAATGGCGGTAATTATATACCGCCGGATTTGACCGATACGATCATGTTTATTTCTTATAATCGCGATGATGGTAAAACTACAATATTTTCCCTCCCGCGGGATCTTTGGGTGCCGTCAATTCAGGCCAAAATCAACAGCGCCTATCACTATGGCAAGTTTGATTTAGCCAAAAAGGTAATCGAGGAAGTTACCGGTCAGCCGGCGCACTACTTTTTTGTTTTAGATTTTGAAGGCTTCAAAAAGGCGGTTAACTTTCTTGGTGGCTTGAAAATTGAGGTGGAGAACAGCTTCGATGATTATAAATTTCCTATTGCCGGTAAAGAAAATGATGAGTGTGCCGGCGACAAGGAATACAAATGTCGCTTCGAGCATGTTCATTTTGAAAAAGGTGAACAGTTGATGGATAGTGAAACAGCTTTAAAATACGTTCGTTCACGCAATGCCGAAGGGGATGAAGGAACGGATATGGCGCGAAGCGCTCGTCAACAGAAGTTTTTAGTGGCTCTTAAGAAGAGAGTTGTCTCTCCCGAAGTCCTTCTGGATCCGAGGAAAATTATCGGTTTGTGGAAAATTTTTTCCTCTTCGATGGCGACGAACCTTGAAAAAGAGGCGTACATGAGTTTTCTTCTGAATTTTTTACATTTTAAGGCCGAAGAAGTTAAGACGGTTCTTCTGGCAGGTAACAATAGCGAGGAAGAATTATTTATTCACCCCGAGTTTCATTCTTCCGGACAATGGGTTTTGGTGACAAAGGAAAAAGATTGGGATATGGTTAAAAAGTTTATCGGGCAAAATTTGCCTTAATTCAGTTGGTAGATTTTATGGGTTTCCTGAGAGAAGACAACTTTTCCTAACGTGTTGAATTTTTCTTCGGAAAGATTAGGATATTTTTTCCTTTCCATTTCGCCGACAACCACATACCTGACGAGATATTTTTTTAAAAGATTTTCTGCGGTAGCCGGATCTGTGGTTTCATATATTTGTTGGACTTCGCCATTGCGTTTTCCCGGTTCATCATACGAACCGCGCCAAAGCCATTCATGAACAAGCCAACCTTCGATTGTGGGTAAACCGGTGGCCATCGAGATTCTTTCGTAGTCGGTATAACTATCGCCAACAGCCTCTAAGACGACCGGTTGGCCGGAAACATTTTTGTTGAGCCAAAGGATACCGGCATAATCATCCGGATAAAGCCGGTCTAAAAAATTTAAACCGTAGAGACCTTTGTAATTGCTTGGGTCAATCTTTCCGTAATATCCGGGTATGGCATAAAAAGGGTAGATTAAGAGACCGGTTAACAGTACCCCGTAAACAGTAAACAAGACGTTTTTCAAAAAACCCTTGTTAAGGGAGGATTTAAGCCTGATAAAAATATAACCCATGAGGATGGAAAACATCACAAACGATTGGTAAGTTAATTTAAACACCGTGTTGGCTCGGTGATATGAAGGAATATAAATATCTTTGACATAGATAATCTCCGGGATAGCAACCAGAATGGTCCCAACCAAAAGTAAAATAAGAACAAAAAGATCACTGGCAGTTAAAAGTTTGTCTTTACTAACGGGTTGGTTGGCGGCAGGAGATTTAATTTCAATGTTAACGCCCAGGAAAGAAGAGAGCCGTTTGATAAGAAACTCTTTTTTAAAAGAAGCTTTGATCTTGCCGAAAAGAAAAATAAGAAGGGTTAAACCAAAAAACCAAGGAACGCCCCAGAGAATAAGAAGTTGGTGGGGTAAGGAATGTTTCCAAACAAACGCTACCCCTTTAGTAATGGGCTCAAATCCCAATTGGAAAGGCAGGAAGAAAGGGACCGACCCGAAAATAAAAATTATTCCGTAAATAGCGGCTTTAAAAAATGATTGCCGCCAGTTGTTAAATTTATGGTAAAAGCCGAACCAAAGGACGAAGCCAAGAATCATCAGATATATGGGAAAGTCCCATTGGTTAGTCATAAACATAATTCCCAGAAGAAAAGAAATCAAAAGATATGAAGGCAGCGATTTTAAACAGAGCGTTCTACCCTCTTTGAAATCAAATAACATTTTTAGACAAAGAGCTAAAAATAGAATCACAAAAGGGATATCAGAAACATGGCCGTGAAGATCGGAAACGATAAAAGAGTAAGAGGGAAATTCGTGAATTGTTTTATCTTCAACATCAGGGCAATAACCAATGTAGCGGGTGGCGTCCGGATACCAATAATTATAGGAGCCGGTACAATAGGGTTTATGAAGGATCTTCATCTTGAAGTTATAGTAACCGGGATGAAAATTTGCTCCCAGACTAGCCAGACAGGCGGCCAGTAAACCGGCGATAATTATGTGGCCTGGGATCGAAGTAGGAGAGTTAAGAACAGAACCTTTAGTTTTTTGCCAGAAATGAACAAGATTGGCCGTCAAAGAAAAAATTAAAGAAAAACAAAAAGCAAATAAGGTCGCGATCATTAAATTGTAAGTAATAGCCGAAGGGATTCCTGAAAGTTTAGTTAAGAAAGCCGCCACATAGTGGCCATAGTAATAATAATTAATTGATTTGCCGGCAAACCACATATCTGCCGGCGGAAAAAACTTGCTTCGTAAGATCGAGTTTACAAACCCGTAATCCATAAATTTTTCCAGGCCTTGGATATCAGGCTGTAGGCCACGGATGTATGACCAGAAAACAAGAGCGGCCAGGAAGAGGAGTTCTTCAAAAACCAGAGTGCTGGTAACTAGTGACTGCCTGCCCGCTTCGCCTTGCCAGCCCGACAGTGCCCCTGGCCGCCTCGCTTCGCTCGGCAAGCGGGCTGGCAGTCCTTGGCCGGCGGGCGAAGCATGGCGGGCGGGGTGATTGGTGGTTGATGGTTGGTGGTTGGTATTTTTCTTTGAAAGCCAGAGATTAAAAAGAATGCCTAAAATTAAGACTAACCAAATAGTTTCTTGAAAGAAGGGTAGAATTTTTAAGGAAGCTAAGAGCCAGACCAGGTAGGAAGAAAAAAGAATTGCCAAAACCTTAGAGAAAAGATAGCCCTGGTCAAAAAAATTGGCAAAGAGCTTTCGGGTTAAAGGCAGAAAGATTAAGCCTAAACCAAAAAGATAAAGCCACCACCGGAAAACAACAGATAGGTCAGAAAGCATAGGGCTATTTTAGAAGCTAGGAAACTTAATTTCAATAAGAGGCTGTAGTATAATCAGCTTTAATGGAGAAAATTGAGCTGCAGCGAAATCCTACGAAGCCATCCAATCCTGAGAGGCGAAGTAGGATTAAGATTGCTTTTGACTTGGACGGGATCCTGATCGACAAACCGCCGTTTATCCCCAAAAGGCTTCTGGAATGGGCTTTTAAGGGAGGAGACGGCAGTAAATTACATTATCGCTTTCCTAAAACCAAGCTTGAGCAATGGATTAGAAAATTATCTCATTTTTATCTTTTCCGGCCACCAATTAGAAAAAATATTGAGGTGGTTAGAAGACTGGCGAAGGACAAACGATATGAGCTTTATATTATTTCCGCCAGGTATTCTTTTTTAAAGAAGGAAACAGAGGTTTTATTTAAAAAATGGAAGATTAACAATTTTTTTAAAAAAGTTTTTTTAAATCTTGAAAATAAGCAGCCATATATATTTAAGGCTGAGATTTTAGAGACACTCGAGCCGGAAGTATTTATCGAAGATGATCCCCTGATAATTCGTTACGTTTTACCCAAGATCGAAAAAACCAAGATATTTTTTTATTATTCCGACCCACAGGCAGCGAAAAAATTATCAGGTGTTAGCTCCGTTAGTTCTTTGAAAGAGATTGACTTCTCGGCAAGATGAAAATTCTTTTTTCCTTGACTTATTATTATCCTTATATATCGGGCCTAAGCGTTCATGTTCAAAAGATTGCCGAAAAGCTAAGGGATCGCGGTTATGAAATAAAGATATTAACTTCTCAACACGATAAATCTCTAGAAAAGGAGGAGGTATTTGAAGGAGCGACAGTAATCCGCGTTCCTTGTTTAGCTAAATTTCATAAAGGGGTTTTAATGCCGGCTTGGTTGTGGGTAGGCTTGAGGGAAGTTTTTTGGGCCGATGTAATTATTTGTAATCTGCCACAGGTAGAAAGTGTTTATCTATTTCTCTTGGCCAAAATATTTAAAAAAAGGACGATTGCTGTCTATCACTGTGATGTCAATTTACCTAAGAGTTTTTTAAATTTCTTCGTAGAAAAATCTCTTCATCTTTTAAGCTATTTTAGCTGTCAGTTATCAGATAAAATAATTAGCACCAGCGAAGACTACGCCAGGCACTCGCCAATCTTAAAAAGATTTTCCAAAAAGACTTTTTTCACTTTTCCGCCGGTTAGAGATTTAACTTCTTTGAGAATTAGCTTGAAAGAAAAAAGAGAACTTTCCCCATCCTTTGAAGGCATTCAATATAAAATTGGCTTTGTTGGTAGAATGGCAGCCGACAAAGGGGTAGAGTATTTAATTAAAGCGACTCCCTATCTAAAGAAAAAATTAAATAGTTTTAAAATATTTTTAGTAGGACCCAGGGAAGCAGTAGGAGAGCTAGAATACGTTAAAAAAATCAATTTTTTAATCAACAAATACAAGGATTATGTCTATTTTTTAGGGACGCTATCGGATAATCAACTAGCCTGGTTTTACAGAAACATTGACGTTCTTGTTTTACCAAGCGTCAATTCTACTGAAGCATTTGGAACAGTTCAGGTAGAGGCAATGTTTTTTGGGGTCCCGGTGGTAGCAAGCGATTTGCCGGGAATAAGAGTACCCACTAAACTGACAAAGATGGGAGAGTCCATCGATTCTAAAAACCCAAGGTTAATCGCTAATACTATTTTAAAAGTGACTAAGAGTCAAACTAATTATAAAGAACTCGCCGAAGAGGCCAAGGAGATTTTTTCGTTAGATAAAGTTTTTGATAACTATGAAAAGATTGTCAAAATTTGAAGGAATATACTTTCGCTCAGTCGGATATAAAAATTTGAATTTTAGTAAGAAGTTTACGATGTACTGGTGGTCTAATAGATTTTTTGCGAGATTAATAAAAAAATATATTAAAAAAGGAAACCTGTTAGAACTTGGTTGCGGGATGGGCGACATCCTTTTAAACTTATCAGACAAGGAAAACTTTAATCTTACGGGGGTGGATATTTCTCATTATTCAATCGGAAAAAGCAAATTAAAAGACAGAAGTGGGAGAATAAGATTTATATGTTCTCCGATGGAAAAAGTGAGTTTTGATAAGAAATCCTTTGACTTAATTTTTTCAAAGCACATGCTGGAGCATTTAAAATCTCCCGAGAATGCTATTGCTAAAATTTCTAGTTGGCTTAAACCAGGAGGGTTTTTTGTCATGGTTACCCCGAATTTGGATTGCCTGCTTAAAAACTTAAAGGGTTGTAGTTGGCACGGTTATGCCGACAAAACTCACATTTCATTAAAAACGCCAAAAGATTGGCGCTTTTTACTAGGGATGAATGATTTTAAAATACGGAAACAATTTTCGGATGGTTTTTGGAATGTTCCGTACTTGCCAATAATTCCGAATTTCCTACAAAAGTTATTTTTTGGTTTTCCCGGAGGGATTCAGGCGGTTACAGGGTTAGTTTTTATCCCAATAAAAATGGGAGAGAGTTTGATTTTGGTTGCTCAGAAGAAATGAGACTTCGTCTTTCTATTTTACCTTTTTGTAAATCAAGACTTTTGGGTGATCGTAGACGGTAAAAGCTTCCTCCGAAGAATCGTCATCGAAACAAAATAAATTATATTTTCCCGGCGGAAAACAAGGATAAGATGTAAATTTTGCTACTTCATTGAAATCTCCAGAGCCGGTAAATAAGGATTGATAATATTCAATGGTTTTGGGGTATCTTTTGGAAAGACTCATGGTTGATCCATAAGCGCGATTGGAAGTAATAATAATATAATCGACGCTATCGATTACCGGTTTAATTCTTTGCCATTTTTCAGGCGTATCCGCGTCGTACATAAATACAGATTTGTATTTATAAATTCCAGAGTTTCGTTGGGGTAAAGGTAGGGGTAAACCATCATCCCACTCTTCTTCTAGTAAAGTGGAGCTGGGAGGAATATTTTGATAAATCCATTCGGAGGCGGTGACGCGAGTGACGGGCTTAGTATAAATATTCACAAAAGAGAGAGGGTATACCAAAAGTAAAAAGTAAAAAGTAAAAAGTAAAAAATTATAATATCCAGGGAGTTTTTTCTTTAAAATTATTGAAACTTCGGATAAAAAGTGGGCGGAAAAAAGAGCAAAGAAAGGATAGATGAGAAGGAAATAACGCATCGTTTTTCCGAACTGGATTCCTAGATAAACAAAAAGGCCGAAAACGAAAATTAAGCCAAGAATATTTGGAGATTGAGATATCAGAATCTTCAGGAGTTTTCTTTTACGGACAATTACAAGATTCGATAATTGGATAATAAAAAAAAATGTTGATATCAAAGAGGTGAATCCAAGCGGAAGACCCAATCCCCAACAAAGCAAATTTTTTAAAGGAAAAATGATCGGTTTTGTGGAAATCCATTGAACAGCTGGCGGAAAAGTAGAGTTGGGGTCGCCCTGGTTTCTTAATTCTTGAAGATTCTTTATGAATTGGGGGTTTAGATGAGGATCTAGGAAGTTTTTATTAGTGAAAGCTTGAGGTTGGTTAAGACGGAAGGCGCCGTAGGTGCATAGTACAAAGCAAATAGAACATAGAACAAAATTTTTCGGGTTCTTGGATTTTAAGAGATAGAAAAGGAAACCCAAACCAATTATCGGGGAAAAATATAGAGCAGAGACTTTACAGGCGAGGGCAAGACCGAAAGCAGCGCCAAGAAGGGTAGATATTAAGATATTATGATATGAAGATATTAAGAGAATTAATAAATAAAAAGATAAAACAATGAAGAAATTTAAGAAGGTATCAACGGCGAAGAAATGAGAAAGTTGGATGGGTAAAACCATAATGGAGTAAAGAAAGGCGGCGAGTAATGGGGTGGTTGGTGATTGGTGGTTGGTGAGTTTTTTGGAGATAAGGTAGACGAGATAGACGGTTCCTAAATCAAAAAAGGCCGAAAGAATCCTGCCGACGATATGGATTGTTCCGTAGTCATTATTAGCGGTAAACACTCCGATTAATTTGGTTAAGTTAAGAGGGAAAGTGCCGTAAACGAAAAAGCCGTAACCAACATTGTAAGGATTCATGGTGGATATTTTTGGATTTAGATAATCACCGATGCTTTTGGGGATTTTCATTGAGGTTAAAACCATAGTCAAAAATCGTTCGTCCGGATGAAGATGTTGACCTTGGTCCCAGTCCAGACCATAAAACCTGAAGATTCCGGCGAGCAACAAAATCAAAAGTAAAAGAATTTTTACTTTATTGTTCTTCTTTAGATTAAATTTAGACATAGATAAAATTTTTCTTGGCTCTTTTATAAGTTTTCATCTTAATACTCCTAATCAATCTTACTAAAATTGTTAGAAGAGAAAAAGGTTTGATTAGTCAATGTTTTTTGAAATAAAGGAAAAGATTTTATTTAGGTTGGCCAAGATAGTAAGAGATAAAGACAGGAAATTTATATTTTGGGCTGTAATGAATTAATATATTTCCTCCCGGTAAGCAGTTCTCGATCATTTTAAGATTGACGTTCGAAGTAGGATTTAAAATGAAATACTTCGATTGGATATTGTCGTTTAGTTGACAAGTGAAATCTTTATTTTCAAAATATTTAAAGGTTTTTTTACTTTTCATTTCGTAATAAACAGCCCGCCAATCAGGTTGTCCCCAGTCGGCCCAATTTGAATCAACCATAATAATATTTGTTTTTTGGGGAAGCTTATCGATTTCTTCTGCAATTAGACGGGGGAATCCCTCATTGTGATTGGGAAGATGATATGAGTAATCCCGGAAATAGTGGATGAAATTAAGCCTTAAAATAATTGTCAGCAATAATATTAGAATTAGATAACGAATATTATTTGAAAGGAATTTTTTAACAAAAGAGATTCTGCAGGGAGCGATTAAACCATTGGCGACAAGAAGAAAAATAAGCGGGATCACGCCTACTGTCCGACCCATATTGGGTACGTCCGAGGGAACATTTAAGACCAGAATGGAAGGCAGCATTACCAGAAAAGAGGATTGAATCAGTAAAAATGTATTTTTTCTATTTTTTCGGTCGATGAAGCCAAACGCGATGCCTGTGAGTAGAAAAAGACGGCTTAATATATCAATGGCTGGTTGTCCGGGTGGGTTGCTACGAAAACCAGGATCTCCATTGGTAAAGAACATAAGGACGGTTTTTCTTACATTAGTAACAAACCTTATTGGCCAGTCTGAGGCAACTTTTCCCTCTGTGACAAAAATTTTACTTCCAAAGTAAGAAGAACTGCCAAACCAACTTGCAGGATTTTTCATTAATATTTTCCCGAAAGGAAAGGCGCACAATAAAAAAATTAAACCCAAAACTAGCTCGTGGATTAAATTATTTTTGATAAAACTTATTCCCTGAAAAATAAAGAAAACAAAAACCGCTAAAGGGAGAATGAAAAAAGCCGGATAAATATAGAAACCCAATCCCAGTAAGACGGCCAATAAAATCCAATCAAGCCACTTATTTGATTTTCGACTAATTTTGAAAGTAAAATAAAAAATTACGGAAGAAAATAAGGTAACTAAAATCGGCATATTTCCCAATCGGCTGAAAATCAACGGCCATTTTGATACTGCCATTAAGAATGCCGCGATTAAGCCGGTTTCTTCGTCAAAAACTTCCTTGCCTAACAAATATGTCGTAAAGATAATTGCGATTCCCACCAGAGAAGAAGTAATCTTCATGGTCAAAAAAGAAAGCCCGATAATTTTTGCCAGAATAGAGACCAGATAGAAAAAAAGCGGCCCGTTCCCAAGAACAAAATAAAAAGGCCATTTCCCAGTTAGAATTTCCTCAGTAAATTTATAGCCCTCTATGATATCTCCGTACATTTCCATCGGAAGATAGTCCAAATTATAAAAACGTAAAAATGCTCCCAGGAGAATTATCAGAGTTAAAATAGATAAAGAAATGAGACTTTTTTTATTCACACATCTTTATAATATTTTCATTTTATAATAAACATCTTTTATTTTTGAATAATTTTAATGACATTTAAGGGAATGCCTTCTCTTTGAACAACGTGGACGACTTGCCCTTTTTGGGTTTCGTCTAAATTACTGCGCGTATAGCAAGTTGAAAGTTTAGCTAAATTATCATCCATAACAATGTCCTCATCTAAATAATATAAGGTCAACAACTCAACACAGGAGGAAATATATAATTTTTTATCATTGCCCATAAAGGTTTTTTTATTTTCGTTTATCCAGTCCGCCGCCTCTTTAAAACTGGCACCCCAATAATCCGTCTCAAATTTCCGATGCGCTCCTCGTAGCCCGCCAATCAGTTCGTTAAAATAAACGTATTCGTAAGGGTGAAGTCTCGTTAATTCTACTCCCGTTGTAACCATGCTTATAAAAGTAAGTATGAGGATAAAAATTTTTAACCAAAAGAGTTTTTTTAACTTTAAGGAAAGAAAATTAACGAAACTGATAAAGGCTAAAATCGCGATTACGGGAAGAATAAAAAGATAATGTCTTATGCCGTCGTAAACTACCGGTTTAAGTAAGAAATATAAGGCAAGGTTGATAAGAAATGTAATGCCGAATAAAAGATAAAGCTTGTTTTTGAGGCCGTTTTTATAAAAGAAAGGGGAGACAAGGAAGAAGAATAGAATAAATAAGGGTGTCGTTATTAAAAGCCAAAGAGGAATATAAATCGCCTGGATTTCGTTAATGGGAACAATTTTGCCATTAAATAAGACGGTTGGGTATAGACCGGGGGTGATCGGAAATTCCCGGGCCACCAAAAATATTTCTTTCAGATGTTGAAAATAATTAAGACCGAGGTACGGCCAGGTAATGACCATTACAAAATTGGCGCAGATAAAGATTAAAACTAAACTGAGAATCTCTTGGCTTAAAAAAATAGCTAATTTTTTTGACCACATGAACTTGTTTCTAGAAAAGTATTGCCAAAGATCGAACGTCAATAAAATCAGATAAAGAGAAAAGCCCAGGATTCTTAAGCTGTGGCTAACGCCAAAAAGTATTCCCAGAACCAACGATTTTAAAAGTTTGTTAGAGGATTCGGAGAAAAGATAAATCGCGACGAGACTTAAAAAATACATGATCGCAAAAGGAATATCTTTAGGGTTGGCGGGAAGATCACCTAGGAAACGCGGTGTAAGAAAGATAAAAATAACCCCCATTAAGGCATACAAGGGCTTTTTGTATTCCTTAAAGGTAACGATATAAGCGGCTAAAAAAATTAAAGCGCCAAAGAGAAGGTTTAGGAGATGATAAGATTCAATTACCTCCTTATGGTTGAGGGAATAAAGAATCAGCGGGTAAAGATTGTTGTAATAAGTTGACCAATTATAATTTTTGTCGATAAAATAACTTTCTTGTCCGGAACTGTCTTTTACTAAAATTTGGTAAAGAGACTTGCCCATATTGTAAGTAACATCCTCATCCCAGGTTAAGCCATAACTTTTATAGGTAGAAAAACAAAAAATTAAATAGAAAAGAAGAAAAATGGGGAAAAGTAAATGAGAGTACCGAAAATTAAGACCGGGGATTTTTTTATCGAAATTATCTAAAAAGTTTTTCATAATCTTGATAGGTATAATCTTTAAGTTTGACATAGATCCTAATTACCGGATGGTCGAAGACGGAAAAAGTTTCTTCAGCCTGCTCATCATTTAACCTCTTAAACTCGGCCACCTCTTTAAAACCTAATTCGCCCGAAAAAAGCAATTGGTAATATTTGGTAATCGTCGGGAACCTATCAGGGAATCTCATGTGATTAACAAAGATTCTCCTGGAGGGGACAATAATGTAATTTGAAGTTTCTAAATAGTTAAGAAGCTTGGGCGATAAGGTTGGATTCTCGTCAAGATCGTAAAAATTAAAGGAGATATGTTTAAGGGAATAGTTCGGGAATTTAAGGTTTGAAGGTGATTCAGGCGGTAAAACCGGGACATCCACAACGTTGCCCGTATCGTAAAGGATTTGTGAGCCGGAGGGAATATTTTTGATTATCCATTCTGAAGCAACGTAACGGATATCGGGACGCAAATATAAACCAAAAAAGATTAACCCAGGCAATATCAAAACCATAACCATCAAATTTAAGATTAAAGTAAAAAGATTTTTGTTTTTTAAAAGAGAAAGGAGCCGGTAAAGAAAATAGCCGGCAAAAAGAGCAAAGAAGGGAAACACCGGCGTCAAAAAACGGGTCCATTTGGCGAAGAGAAAGGCCTGAGACAGAAAGTAAATGCAAAATGTAAAATGTAAAATGTAAAATGACAATTCAAAAATTAAAAATTTTTTTCTGGTAATTAATTTATTAATTAGATTGAACGAAAGTAAAACAAAACCTAAGCTGCCGAAGATAAAAATTGGCCAGCCTAGGGCGTAAGGGAAAATGTTTTTAAGCTGGAAGATAACCGGCGTAGTTTCTATAAATTGGCGGGTGTAAAAGGGCAACGATTGCCCTTGGGCAACGGAGATCTCATAAAGTAAGGTACCGCGTGATTCATTAAAGGCCAAAATCAGGTAGGGAGAAGTTAGAACAGTAAGAAAAAGGGATAAAGCAAGGAAAAAAATAAATGAGAAGAGAACCTTAATTTTTTGTTTTAAAGGCTTTTGTTTTATAAATTGGATTGAATTGGCTAAAAATAACGGGAGGATAAAAATAAAGGCAGAGATTTTTGAGCCCAGAGCAATTCCTAAAAAAAAGGCGGCCCAAAAGTAATTTTTTAAATTAGGTTTTTCCAATATTTGTAAAGAAAAGTAAGCGATAGTTAAAAAACTGAAGGTAAGGATTGACTCGGTGGTGCCGAAATGGGCGGCTTGGATAAGCCCTGGGGTAAAGGCAACAGCGGTTGCAGCTATCAGCTGACAGCTATCAGCTAACAGCTTTTTGGGAGGAAATAATTTTTTAGCAATCAGGTAGACAACATAGATGGTGACGACGGAAAAAACAGCTGACCAGAAACGCAGAGACAAAATCGCCTGTATAAAAGTTAATTGGTTAAGATTTTGTCTTTCAATAATTGAGAAAAAAATTTTTCCGGTAAAGTAAGCCAAATATAATGGGAATTGTCCGTAGGCATAAAAACGGGGATTTAAGTCTTTTAGGGAAAGCCGAGTTATGGCGCCTGCCATATTTCGCTCGTCGGGGTGGAAAGGATATGGCAGTCCCCAGCCAAGGTTGTAAAAGCGCAAAAACGCCCCAAGTATGAGGATGATTAAAATTGTAAATTTTAAATTGTAAATTTTAAATTTATTATTTTTCTTTAAGGCTTTCATACGCAACTTCTTTTCCTAACTTAACTGCATAATTAGTGCCTCTGTCCCAAGGGTACAAATGATGGAGAGTGGCAAAGTAGAGTCCCTTTACGGGCGTTTCCAGGGGCGGAAGGCTTCGGGAATAATCGGTGGGAATTATTGGCTGGGAGTACAAATTTTTGAACAAGGAATAATTAATAATAAGCTGTAAACTAAAGTCAGGGTTAATTTTTTCCATGTACGGTAGAAATATTTCAAGAATTTTCTCTTTGGACATTTTCAAAAAAGGGTGATTGTGAAGATAGTAACCGTAGACATAAAGTAAATGAGATCCGTCATAAAATTTTTTGTCGATAAAATTTGTCTGCTCAACCACACAGACAAAAGGGAAAGAAGCTTCATTAACATTAAGCCAATACGTCTTATCTTTAAAAAAACCTGCTTTTAGCTCAAGAAGCAAACCTAGGTTCCCAACTGATTCTAAAGAGGCAATTTTTTCCGTAAAATTTTTAGGAAGTATTTTGGCGATCTTGGAAAAAATAGGTGCCGGTCCGGTATAAATAACTTTGTCAAAATCCCGGAGGATTTCTTTATTATTGACCTTTAAGCTAAATTTGGCGGCTTTCTTCTCGATTTCCGTGATCTTAGCGCCAAGAATAATCTTTCCCTGACGGCCAATAATCTCTTCCTCCAGTTTATCGAAAAGAGTTTTAAACCCGTCTTTAAAATAACCCAAAGAGAAACCTCTTTTTTTGATTCTCGCCCAAAACCAAGCGGCGGAGATTCTTGAGGAGAATTTTTTAGAAAATTTGTTTACCAGTAATGGTTCCCAGAGAAGTTTAAAGACCTTGTTGCCCATTTTTTCCTTGAGCCAATTTTCGGCCGTGACTTTTTCTAAATCTTTCCAGTTGTCAAGAAGTTTTAGGTACCCCGTCCAGAAAACAAGTCGAATTTTATCAGGGAAATTAAATTGTTTTGACCCCAAGATACTTATGGGAGAATCGAATTGAGAAATTTTACCCTTGATGAAGGTAGAAGTCTTTGGTCTGGAAAAAAAGATTTTTTCTTCTACTCCAATTTCCCCGGCGAGCTTAAGAATATCTTTATCGGAACGGAAAATATGGTGGACATAAAATTCCACCGGCCACGACCAATCTTCTTTTTTAAAGGAAGCGGCTAAACCACCTAAATAAGGATTTTTTTCAAAGACGGTTACTTGATGGTTGTTTTTTGATAAATAATAACCTGCAGTCAGTCCGGTTAAGCCGCCGCCGACGATAGCAATTTTCATAGAATCATTTTAGCAGATAAGACCTAGTTAACTAGACAAGAAGCACAGCATAATTGGGCAAAAGGAAAAACACCTGAGGGATTACAACCGCCTTGAGTTTTGTAATAAGCGGAACCGGACCAAAATTTTTGATTTTGACATTTAGTTGGTCTGCAACAAACCCCGCTGGCATTTGTACAAGCCGAGATTGGAGAAATCGGTGTAATGGTCGCCGGTGGGCTAGGAGTAGAGGTTGGAATTGCGGGCGGGTTTGGAGTCGAGGTCGGTGGAACCCCCGAGGTAATCGTGGGAGCCAGTGTCGGGGTCCCGATCACCGGAGTTGAGGTTGGTAGTATGGATATCAATGGCAAGTCCGGAGAGTCAAAAAGATGGATTTTATTAAATTCCCAACTTTTGATTACTAGGGTTGGTTTATTGGTTCCGGCTTCATTAGTCATCCAGATTTCCCGGTCAGTTTGGAAGAAAATCATTCCGGCGCATACCGGGTACCAGACAGGTGATCGGCCGTAAGTCGGGTAAGGGAGTTCAGTGTAGCTCCCGCCGGATTTATTAACTTTTGCCAACTTCCAATTGCCGCTTTTTTTACTTTGGAAGACAATCCAGTTGCCGTCCGGGGACCAACTGGGATTCATCTCATCCCAGGAGGTGTTGGTGAGCCTTTGCAGACCTGTACCGTCAAAGTTCATGGTATATAGTTCCCAATTACCGTTGCGGTTAGATTGGAAGACCACTTTTTCTTCTTTGGAGACGGCCGGCTGGAGATCGGCAGAGGGATTATTAGTCAAACGGGTTTGGCTGGTGCCGTCAAGGTTCATCCGGTAAATTTCCCAATTACCGTCCCGGTTAGATTGGAAATAAACATAATGGCAGGATAAATTCGGCGCCATTTCGTCGCTATTACGTGTGTTACTGACATTTTTTTGGTTAGCGCCACTATTACTCATCCGGTAAATTTCCCAATTACCGGTCCGGTTGGTTTGGAAAGCGATAAGTTGTCCGGAAGGGAGCCAAGCGGGTGCCATATCGGAAGCGGGATTATTAGTCAAACGGGTTTTCCCGGGGCCTTCAGCCTTCCCCTGAGCTTTATAAATTTCCCAATTACCATCTTGATTAGATTGGTAGACAATGTCTGTTTGGCAACCGGGACAGGCAGCAAAAGGAGTCGGTGTAGCAATTGACGGCTGTTGGCCAACCACAAACTTTTTAGCGCAGCAGCCGGCGGCAGCTTTCGGTTTTGATTCAGGCAAGTTGGGCGTGACCGGTCTTTTGCCAAACTGGTAGAGCTCGTAAGCCAAAACCACGGTTGCTAACCCGATAAAGAAACTCACCGCAACAGCTCCGGCACCGGAAATTTTCCGTTTGTTAAGAACGTTAATAAATTTATTTAATTCTTCTTTGTTCATTTTTATTTCATCATGGGAATACCGCAATAATTACCATGATCCCATCTACAAGTTCCGGAGCCGTCGGTGCCGCAACAAATCCCTGATTTAACTTCGTATTCTCCCGGTTCGGTAGGGATGGTTAATTCTACATAAAAGCCGTTGCCGTTTACGTCTCCATGGAAAGTCGACGTTTTGCACCAAGGCCCAAAAGAATCGCCGTTCCAAATTTCCCGGCCGGTACCGTTGCACCAGGACGAATCGGTTAGATTGGTAAGATTATTTTTGACGAGTTTGACCTTCCCCGACCATTGATCAGAGCCGGAGCCGCTTACGACGACGGCATAGGTTTGGCCGGGAATTAATTGAGTTTCCAAAACTTTTGTCCAAGACACACCGGCCGGTTGCATGATATAGAAATTAAGGTCATCGCAATAACAAGGCGAACCGGTCGGGGTAACAACTGTTCCGGTGGGAGTAATTGTTATCGTCGGCACGGTCGGAGTAATAGTCTTGGTGGGAGTAGGAGCTCGGGTTATGGTAGGAGTAGGGGTACAATATGACCAAGGATAACAATCAGAACCTTCTGTAGCATAGCAATATGAACTATTCCTACCTTCGCAGCTGCCGCTACTTGAACAGCAGCAACAATCATCTGGAGGCATGGTGGGAGTGATAGTTCGGGTGGGGGTGGGAGTAGGAGTTTTGGTGGGAGTCATGGTTTGAGTACTTGTCGGCATGGTGGGGGTAACGGTCTTGGTGGGAGTAGGAGTTCGGGTTTGGGTGGGAGTAGGAGTTCGGGTAGACGTTGGGGTAGGTGTTGAACAATCACAAGGAGGAACATTGTCATATCGATTTCCCCCACAAGCTTTGGCACAAACCGCAAAAGTCATATTTGGACAAGTAAGTCCGGTTGCACAATTTGACGCAGTTGCATAGTCACAAAATTGACCGCAAGGAATTCCGGTAGGAGTTGGGGTAGGTGTTGAACAATCACAAGGAGGAACATTGTCATATCGATTTCCCCCACAAGCTTTGGCACAAACCGCAAAAGTCATATTTGGACAAGTAAGTCCGGTTGCACAATTTGACGCAGTTGCATAGTCACAAAATTGACCGCAAGGAATTCCGGTAGGGGTAGCGGTGGGAATGGGAGTATTGGTAGGGCGGGAAGTGGGGGTGTTAGTGGCGGCGTGTTGACAGCAAGACCAGTCATCTGTTGCGCAAGTATTTGAATTTTCTGTGCAAACGTCAGCGTTTGGAAAACATACACTTTGCCCTCCCAATGTACAATGATACGGTGCTGCAGATGTGCATACTGTAAGGTTTTGACTGAAATGGCTTATTGTGTTTTCCGCGTGACAACCTTCGGCTACATCAGCTCTTTTGGGCGCTTGTCTTAGCTGGACAAGGACTAATCCGGCCGCTGTGGCCATTAAAGAAACTACTACCACCAGTACGGGGACCAAAGGCAGTACCAATCCTAAATTATTAATCTTTAAAATTTTTTTATACACAATTTTTATTTCCATTTTGAACAGGTTTTTTTAATTGTCAAGAGCGTTAGAAAATTAAAGCCAAACCGAAACTTAATAATAAGAAACCGGAAAGGATACCGACAGCTGTCGTAGTTTTGATACCTGTTGCCGGTTGGGTAGGAATTTCGGTTGCTTGGACAATTTGAGTCGGTACCGGTGTTTGGGTCGGTTCGCCGGGTACCAAAGTTGGTTTAGGTGTTGCGGTTAGGGAGGGGGTTGTTTGGCAGGTACAAGTTTCTACGGAAGAACAGTTGCGGTTAACACAACGCTTTTTATCTCCTACCGACAAACAATTTAATCCGTCAAGACATTCCCAATCGTTAGTGCAAAATTGCCAACAGCGGTTACAACCGCAATCGGTTTCTTGTGGACAGGTAGAATTAAGACATCTTTTAGTTCCTGAAAATTCCAAGCAGGCAAGGTTAGATTCACATTGGGCATCGTTATCGCAACTGGTAAAACAGGGTTTATAAGAAGGTGTCGAAGTCGGTGTCGGCGGTATCGGGGTTAGGCTAGCGGTAGGCGTAAGGGTTAAAGTGGGGGTGGTGCCGCCGGTTGGCGTCGCGGTTGGGACGCCAACGACGATAAGGGTTAACCTACAGGCATCTCCGGCTTTCGGTTTAGAAACGGGTGCATTGGGAGCAATCGGCTGTTTACCTAGTTCGTAAATTTTAATTGCGGTAATAACCGAAATTGTTCCCAAAATAACCGTCGCTAAAACAGTAAGGATCAAAAAGAAGTTTTTTTTGTTAAAATTTTTCATTTTTACTTCTAATAATTAATCTTTCCAAAGACAATTATTTGTACCCGAAACGCCGCAACAAATTTGGCCGTCAACTTGAAAATTGCCCGTTTGGTTGGGAACAACATAATTAATATAATACCCGCCCTGGTCTTCAGGTTTATGAATATATTGATCAGTTTCACACTCACACCAGCCTTCGATAAGTTGGCCGCTTCTACAAGAAGAGGGGATAATGAGGTTGGCGCCCTCGGCTAAATGAACTTTAAAACGGGCTCTCCATTGGTTGCGGCCGGTTCCTTTGACCACCAATTTAATCGCTTGGCCGGGGGTAACCTGGTTGGGCAGGATTTCTTCATCAGCCTGGTTAAAAAGTTTGGTTTTACTGCAACCACAAGCTTCCGGAACCAGAGTAATGGTGGCCGTGGGAGTTAGAGTATTGGTAGCAAAAGGAATTGGAGTATTAGTGGGTGCAGCAGGAGGGGTATTGGTTGGTGCGGGAGGAGGGGTGTTGGTAGGCGTAACCGGTGTATCGGTGGGACGGGTGCCGCAAGAGCATTCATTACAAAAAGAACCTCTCCCAGTTTGGCTTCTATCACAGTGTTCCCTACATTGTGTTTCGTTTAAACCACTATCAACCGCATTCCCCAATACACACTTTTTATAGGAGTTAGTACCATCTGTGTCTTGGTCGTCCCATCTATCACACGTCATTGTTCTGCATTTACAACTCCCATTCCACTCGCATTTTGTTAGGTAACAAGTACCTGCATGGGGTAATCCGGTATCGCGGCCGACTTCGCAATCCCCAAAAGCCGCTGAACTTTCAAGAGTTTGTCTTTGACCTATCTGGTTTTTAACAATTAACGAAACCGGAGCAAGCACTAAAAGAATTAGTCCCAAAAGGGCAACCGGTTTTAAGTTTTTTAAAAGCTTTTTTTGGGGAGCTTGGGGTTTGAAGACAAGGGTTGTTTCGTCCGGTTGAGATGGTGGCGGTGGAGGCGGTGGCGGTGGAGGATTTGCAACCGCGGGCGGAGGCGTTGGTATAGCGTTTGGGTTAGGTAAATTGTTAGTCCCTGCTTGAGCTACCGGAGGAAGTTGACCGGCCGCCGGACTGGGGTTATTTATTGGTTCGCCCATATTAATTGATAAAGCCCTAATACTAATAGTATTAACCCAATTGTGGAATAAAGAACTGTGGGTGTCAAGTTACCTGAGGGCGCTAGGGTTGGTTCGGGCGTTGGCGTGGTTATAATACGGGTTGGTTCCGGCGTGACAGTGACTGTTTGACCGGAACCGGTGGCGGTAATGGCGGGAAGGTCAGTTTCCCCTGCCGCCAAAACCGTAAAAGAGCGGACGACTTTTTGTTCAATGCCATTAAGACCTTTTAGGGTAGCGGTGACCGTATGAAGACCGGGAGATAAATCGGCAGGAGGGCTCCATTGCCAATTTCCCTGTTGGTCAACTAAAGTTTGCCCGGAGTAGGCGGTCTCAGATTCGACCACAATTTCGATTACCTGGTTGGCTGGAGCTGTTCCCTGAAACTCTGGTTTAGCGGTATTAATTCCTTCACCATCAGACGGGTTAAGGATGTTTAATCGGCCGGATGACGAAGAAGTAAGTTGGTCCGGCGAAAAACCCGAGCCAAGATGACCTGTCGTCGGCGTGGGGGAAGTTGACGAACCGGTTGCCGTCGGCGCGGCAGAAAAAAGAGAATTCCCCGGGGTGGGTGATAAATTTTGGTTTGTTACTTGGGTAAAATCATAAGTTTTTCCCAAAGTCATGGTCGGCGCCGGACTATCGTTTTTAGTGGTGTTAATCGCGGAGATTGTTCCTAAACTGCCGTCCTGGACAAAATTTTCTTCGATTTGCAGTTGTTTATCATAGTTTGAATAGCTGGTCAGACTAATCGATCTGGCCATAGAAAGAGGGATCATCCAACTCCCGTCCTCTTGAACCAAAGATGACTGGGCCGTGGTGTTGGCCAGGCTCAGATAAACGATGGCTCCTTTTGCCGGATTGCCTTCCTGGTTAAGAATCATGCCGTAAGCAGTATCATTTTCGGGCAAAGGTGAATTAATCGTGGGGGCAGTGGTTATTTCGTAGGGTTTGTCGCCGTCATTATAATTTGTCCCTCCGGAATTAATCTTAAAGAGATATCTTGTGGCAGGTTTTAAATTTTTGACCAAAACATAATGGGTAAGACTTTGTTGGGTAGCGACGCTATTGTCGCGTCCGTCGAAAGCAGTTTTTTCCAGTTGGGAATTTTCTCCAAAAATCACAAAGCCCTTGGTAGCAGATTGGGTTATCCAGGAAACAACAAAAGAATTATCATTAATGTTAGTAATTCTTACTTGCTCCGGTTGAGTTTGTCCGGTGGCTTTTGGGGAAAAAGTTTGGGCTTGATTGATGAGAAGAACACCGGTAAGTACCCCCAAGCCGACAATCGCTAAAGCTAAAAAAGTGGGAATGGTTTTAATGTGTTTCATTTTTAAGGATTAGTTCCAACTTGATCGCCAGAGATTAACTCATTTCCGGGCGGCAGAGTTTCAGCAAGAGGCTCTTGAACTTGGGTTTGGACAGCGTTATTGAACTCAAAGCCACTTTTCTTCTCAAGATTATCAAGGGTAGCGGTATCCAGTTTGGGATTTAAGGGTTCCATCTGTTTTTTCAAAACAGGGGAGATGTTTGTTTGCTTGAAAGTTAAAAAAAGATCAATCATGGCCCAGACGACAACCGTAACCGTAGTTACGATCGAAGCAATAAAAAGATCTTTGCTGGTAGTACTTTTATTCATAATTCTCCTTCCTGGGGTAAAAATTGACTTGGCCGGAGATGTTTAGAATAATTTTGGAAGATTCTTTTTGGGTTGATTTTGTTTTGCCGAAGTTTATGGTATCCAGGCTGAGAACCCTTCTAAGACTTTCCACTTTGCTTAAGAATAATTTTAGATTTTCGTATGAACCGGTCACAGAGGAGCTGAATTCAAAAGAAGGCACTTCGGTACGGTCGGGGTTGGCCTTGTCCGGGGTTTTAATTTCAATTTTAGTAATGGAGATTGATTCGAGAGTTACGCCTGAGGCGGTAGCTTCTTTTTCAACCGAAAGAATTAATAAGGGAAAATCGGGAGTTTCGGGCAAGGCCTGGTCGACTAAATAAAAGCGGTTTTGGTTTAAAGAATATTCTTGTTGTGCTGCCACCAGGGAAGCGATCTTCTTTTGTAAATTTTGACTTGTTTGTTCTTTTTCTTTAATTTCCTTGGTTAAACCCGCGACAATGACTAATGTCGGTTTTATGGCAAAAAAGACAAAGAAAGAGATAACCAAGAGAGTTAAGGAAAGTTCTCCAAAAGAACGGAGATCCTTCCTTTTAGCGATGACCTGAAAGTTATTGAAATAATAACGATATCGGTTTATTTCCGTGCGCCAATCAAAAATCATCAGGATTTCCAGGTTACAAAAATAGTAAATTTAATTTTACCGGTATTATCTCTGTCGCCAACGACAAACTGGGAGACGTTAATGTTTTTTACCTGTGGTGAGGCAAGAAGATTCTTAATTAGAGCGGCGATGCCCAGTTGATTTCGCGAAGTGCCTGAAAGGGTAATCTTATCGCCGGCCATAGAGGCGTCCGACAGGCTGATTTCTTCAGGGAAGACTTCACTAAGAAAGGCGGTTTTTTTCTCCCCGTCGATTTTTTTAGACGAGAGTGCTTTTATAAGATTTAATCTTTTTTGGATCCCACGAAAGGTGTTTTCAAATTGGGAGGTGGCTTCTACAATTGCCTGTTTTTCTTTAATATCGTCGTGATAGTCAGCCAGTTTTGTGTCAAAGTAAAAGCGTGAGAGGAAAGAACCGATAACAACCAGGTCGGCAAAAACGACAATCCAACGGCCAACCGAGGTTGCCCACTTAACAATCTTTCCCAAACCGCTTTCTTCAAAGCTGTCTCTGGGTAGCAAATTAACTGTGTGTTTAGCCGCCATTATTTTTACAACTGACAATAAGTTTTGTTAAAAAAAGTATAATGTAAAATTCACTTCCTTGTCAAAGTTAAATGAATTTCAAATGAATTTCAAATGTTTAATACTTTAAATCTCTATTACTGCTAGGTAGAATAAGACCGATGGTTAAAAATCTGCTGAAAAACGGGACGTCATTTCTTTTTAAAAAACAGAACGAAATTCTTTCGGCCGCGATTGTTTTAATGATAACGTACGCTGCCTCAATGGTTTTAGGGATTTTGCGGGAAAGAATTTTAGTGGCGCGGTACTATTTTTGCTGCAAGGAATTACTGGATGTTTACTATGCTGCCTTCAGGTTGCCGGATACAATTTTTCAATTGGTCGTAATTGGGGCCCTCTCAGCCTCCTTTATTCCTGTTTTCGGTGAACAGCTTGTTAAGGACGAAAAGTTGGCTTATCGGATTTCTTCGTCCTTAATAAATGTTTTATTGGTAATTTTTTTAGTTTTAACGGGAATTCTTTTCTTTTTCGCCAGAAGTTTTTCTGCCTTAATCGCGGGAGGTTTTTCTGCCAGTCAGATTGACCTCATGGCCAGTATTACCCGGGCTTTATTTTTAGCCCAGGGTTTTTTTCTGGTTTCAAATTTTTTGACCGCGATTATTCAATCACATCAACGCTTTATCGTGCCGGCGATTGCGCCGCTTTTTTACAATTTAGGTATTATTCTCACCACGGTTTTTTTAGCGCCGGTTTTGGGGATATGGGCGCCGGTTTTGGGCGTAATAATTGGCGCTTTTTTGCATTTGGCAGTTCAAGTTCCCCTGGCGGTAAAATTGGGCTTCTCTTATCAGTTTGTCTTTGATTTCCGTTTGCCCCAGGTAAAAGAAATTTTCCGGTTGATGGTACCGCGGACGATTGGCCTGGCGGTTTATCAGATTCAAGCGATCATGGCGGTGTTTTTGGCGACTTCCTTGCCTTCGGGCTCCTTAACTATTTTTCATTTGTCACAAAAATTGATGGACTTACCGGTTCGACTTTTTGGCACTTCGATTGGTCAAGCCGCCCTGCCGGCGATTTCTTCACAAAAAGCCAGAGGCGAGAATGAGCTTTTTAAAAAAACCTCGAGGGAATCTTTATCGCAAATTCTGTACTTAGCCTTTCCGGCGATGATGATGATTTTGATTCTGCGGATACCGGTAGTAAGAATTGCTTATGGTTCACGAAGTTTTCCTTGGGAAGCAACTCTTTTGACCGGGAAAGTGGTGGCGCTTATGTCATTAGCCATCTTTTCCCAATCTGCAAACGAGATGCTGGTACGTGGTTTTTATGCCTCCCATAATACTAAGACGCCTTTATTTATCGGGTTTATAGGTGTTTTTATTAATGTTTGTTTAAGTGTGTTATTAGCCTTTAATCTCTCGTTGGGAATTGTTGGTTTGGCGGCGGCGATTACGGTTTCCAGTTTTTTAGAGGCAGTTTTGCTTTTATTTTTATTAAACCGGGAAATCGGGGCCTTAATTGATAAAAAGACGGCAATATCCTGGATGAAAATTGTTTTGGCTACTTTAATTGCCGGGGTTTTATCTTGGGGGGCGATGAGACTTTTAGACCAGTTCGTTTTGAATACAACAAGAACAATCTATTTAATTATTTTGACACTGATAGCGGGATTATTTGGCTTTACCGTTTATTTTTTCCTGACGAAAATTTTTGGTCTGGAAGAAGCGCAAAAAATACAAACAGTGATTTGGAAATTCAGTCGCTTGAGCAAGAGTTTTATCCCCCCCACGGAAATAATTGACAGTTCAAGCTTGTCCAATTAATTACAGTTGTCGGAAAAAAGGGTTTGCCCGTTAATGTCGATCTTAATATTGTCTAAATCCGCGTCGATTTGATTTTTACTTTCAAAATCAGAACCAAGATAGATAAATTTACCCATCAAGGCTTGACTGACAGCGCCCAGAGTTTCTTTTTGTTCCTTGGCGCCGACTTGGAGATTAAGTTCCATTTGCGTATTGTTCCAGGCAAAAGAAACTGGATACCAATTTTCCGCCCGCCAATCGAAAATTTCCAGACTAACGACTTTTGGCGGGAAACTCGCTTGTTCAAAGGTAAAGTCTAAAAAAGTCGTTCCTAAACCCTTTCTCGTTTTGGCATATAAGCGGGTAGAAGGCGTAACCCGAGTTTCGAAGAAAAATCGTTCTTTAGCGTCGCTGCCGTCCCAATTAGGTTTAACCAAGAAAGAGATTTGCCCATTTTGCTGATTATCAGAGGGAATTGAAAAAAGCGGGTAAATTAAAGGAGGTAGGGGCGAAACCAAGTGACAAGAGTTATCAGCAGAAGAGTCGGAGGCGCCGGGGGCTTTGGTTGTCGCGGCCGAATTCCTTTTAAGCTCAATGGTAGCGATCGAGAAAGGGTTAAGATTGATCATGTCTTCCCATTGAGTACCCGTGGAAATAAGTTTACTTTCCGTTTGGCTTTGGTTATCGCCCAGAAACTTGACGGTTTTTGTAAAGAGTCCGGGAAGAAAACGGTCAATTTTTAAGGATATCTCTTGGCTGACTGACGGCCCTTGGAAGGGATAATTGGTCAGGATTAAAAAATAATTACCCAGGCCATCAGTCGAGGAAAGGGAAAAAATGTTCGGGTGGTTCACCGAACTATTAAGAAAATAGGTTAAAGAGCGGTTAAGTAAATCAAAGGCGAAATAACGTGGTTTTTTAACCACCCCGAACTTTTGGTGGGTAATCAAACCCCATCTTCCCCAGAACTGATTTCCTCTAGGGTCAAGACCGTCTTTTAGTTCGAAAGCGAACAAGCGGTCAACCATTCCCACCGAATTGGCGGCCGACGCAATCGTCTGGGCCGCGCCGGCATAGCTATCATTAACAGAATTTAGTTCGGAATCCGGTCCCCATTCCGTCACCAATTTTTCTACCCGGTTTTTGAAGGGCTGAAAGTTCGCTAGGCTATTAAGAGTTTGTGTTTCTAACTTAACTTTTTCCGGATTAGTGCCATATGAATGCCAAGAAACGAAGTCCAGTCTTATTTGGCCGGAAGCAACAAAGCCCAGAAAATCATTCATCCAAGTTCGGTTGATGCCGATGGTCGCCGGACCGCCGAATTTAAAAGGGAGGGTATTAGCCGCTTTAGCCGCTCCTCTAGCCGCAAAAAGATAGAGTTGGTAGTATTGGGACGGACTCATTTTTCCGAAAAGGTCGGGTTCGTTCCAAACTTCGTAATAAATTTCAGGGATGGCTTTATCTCCCCGGCCGCTATAATGTTCAATGGTCGCTTGGATTAAGTTTTGCCAATCCGGATATGAATTTGGGGCGGAAACAATCGATTCGCCGGCAAGAGCAGGCGGCAAATAAGAGAAACTTAAAAAAGGCCGGGCGCCGGTTTCCAAAATTTCGTTTACCCTTTCATCTAAGATTTGCCAATTATAGGTTAAAGATCCCTGGGACGAGCGGCTTACCACGTCGTAAAAATCATAAAGGTGATCAATCCTAATATATTGAGGCTTCAAGTGGGCAACTTCATTTTTTACCGGTTCAATCATTTTTTCTTTTTCTTCTCCGCCTTGGGCAAAATTTTGCCAGAAGGGCGGGAGGTTTCCGGTGGCGGCGCCGTCGATAATGATCTCGGAAGTAACTTTCTGGGCTTTTCCGCCCAAGAACTGCCTTTCTTTTAAAAAGGAAAAAGCCATCACTAAGACTCCCAACAGGAAAAGGAAGAAAAGTAAGTTTTTAAAGGAAAAACCTCGGTTTGATTTCATTAACTTAACCTTATCCAAAATCTAAAGTATCACTAAAGCAATGATTAAAACGATTACCCCGACTACCAACAGAATAACCGCAAAAAATTTCGCCATCGGCGAAGTTGGCGCCGGGGTAGGAGAAACTTGTCCGGCAGGAGAAGGCGTGGGCGAGGAAAATGCCGGCGTAATTACGGCTTGGGTTTGGGTGGGAATAAAGTCGGTTTTTTTCTTAATCTCCATTAAAGCCGGTTTAGTTTCAAATTGAACCAGCTTCTCGCCTACGGTAGAAAGGACCGTCTCCGGACCGAAAGAAATCTTCGCCGATTCGGTTGTCTCTTTGATGGCCTTAAAAGTTAGGACGGCGACCGTTCCCGTATCCTGCCGGGTGGGGTAGGAGAAAATACTGTAGCTTACCAAGCCCCTTTTAGGATCAGTCTTTTCTGTTAAAATTTGGGGGTTAACAAAAAAATCAGCCGGGGTAATTTTCTGAAAACTTAAAACATTTTGGTCGTAAAAAATATCCAGGTCGGCACCCAGAATTTTTTCACCCGCACTGATTTTAATTTCCAAGGCAAAGAGATCCCCAACTTGTCTTTGGGAGGAGGCAGGGGTAATGGCCAAGAGATTATTTAGGGCCCTGGCATCAGTAGGCGGCAAAAGAAAGAAAACTAAAAAAAACAGAAACAAAAATCTTTTTAATATCATTAATTTGATTTTATCATTAACAGTTTAACTCAAAAAGAATCACCCGTTTGGCGGTAATTAGCAATGAGGATACCCAGATCCTCCGAGTTTATTTGATGATCAAGATTCAGATCAGCAGGGTTATCATTGGTATTATTGGCGCGAAAATTGGCCAACATAATTCCCAGGTCAAGCAAATTGATGCGGTTATCGTCGTTTAAGTCGCCGGCCAAAAAATCGCTTTGGGAAAAATCTAAAAAGTTAATTGAACCCTTTTGAATTACAAGATTCAGCGCTTTTTTTGCTGGATAGAAGTTTGGTTTAAGCAAGGCCGTAAAATTACCTTCAGCCACAGTTGAAATTGTTGTTTCATAAACTCCTTGGGCGTTTGCCGTTAAAGATAAAGATTGAGAGACAATTTCTTCTTCACCCTTTTTAAGAGAAAGAAGGGCGGTTTTAACTTGGCCGGGTTGACTAACTCCCTGACATTTAATTTTTATTGTCAGTTGAGGATTAATGGGGGTAGGCGTGGTCGTGGGTTTTGCAGTAGGTTTAGACGCAGATTGGGTAGGACTAATATAGATCGACGAATTCAGTTGTAAGTTAACGGGATTAGTTTGATCCGGAGGTGAAGTTAAACATTCCTGGGGGACAATGTTTAAACATCGCTCGGCGATAACTTCGGGGATGGCCTTATAGGCGGAGGCCACTTCGTCATTTCCAGCCTCTGCGGTCAAACGGATAAGGTCAGTCCCCGGGCTATAAGGAAGATAGCTACCAAGATCTTTACGGATTAGATTTGCCAAATTAATAGTCCATTTTCCCTCATAATCGGAGAAAGAAGAAAGTAAGGTTGATTTACCGGGGATTTCCAGGTGAACCAAGGCGCCTCTAGCCACTTGACCGTTATTTCTGGTAACCTTTCCCCAAACTAAGTTAGGCCTAAAGCAGGGATTAAGACTCCCAAAATCAGTCCCGTCCCCGCAACCTTTCCAGGCGCCGGGCTCTAAGCTATAGGCGCCTTCGGTATTGGTAGGCGAAACGTCGAGGTTGGGGTTAAAATAAATTTCTTCGAGAGTTTTTTTTTCTTCGGCCACGCCGGTTTTTGCCCATTTATTGTTTAGCGTCTTATAAAAAATAGTCTTCCCTGATTTAATAAGAAAATAATAAGTTTTTTCCGGTACTAAATTGTATAGGGTCACAAAATGAGTGGTGGCAACGGTCGCCAGGCCTCGGTCATCAGGGAAAGAGAGTAAATCGTTAGGCTGGTTTTCTGTTTCTTGGCGCGATTCACCAAGTAAAACCTGGCCGGTAGTCGCGATTTTTGTTAGCCAAGTAACCGTGAATCCGGATCCAGCAAGGTTGCTGACCTTAACCAGTAAAGGCGGAGGATCTTCCCCAACCGCCCTTTGGTAATAAACCGATTGCTGAACCAATAAAGAAAAGGCGGCAAAAAGACCGACAATTAGCCAAAAGGCAAGAAGAATTTGTCTTTTGGATCTCGCAGGGAGACAAAACTTTTTAGGCTTAGTCATTAAAAGTAATTATAGCTGTCATTTCCTTAATCTTCAAGGAAAATATGATGGGCAGATCGCCCCTTGACCCCGAAGAACACTTACCTCGCCTCGTGGTCTACGTCCACGCAGTCGAGGGGCGTGTCTACGGGGTTGGCGGGGTGAACTCAACGTAGTTCACCCCTTGACAGAAATTAGCAGTCGTGATTTAATAGTGCTAATAAAAAAATGATTAACTTAACTGATCGTCAAGCAGTCATACTTAAATCGATTATTGAAGAATTTATCAATACCGCTAACCCGGTTGGCTCGGAAACCCTAGAAAAAAAACACGGGCTAGGCGTTTGTCCGGCGACAATAAGAAACGAAATGGTCAAGTTGACCGAGGAAGGTTTTTTGAAAAAAGTTCACACTTCTTCCGGCCGGACACCGACTTCGATGGCCCTAAAATATTATGTTAATAACTTAATGAAGCAAGAGAATTTATCTTTGACCGAAGAGGTGGCCATGAAAGAAAAAGTTTGGGATTATCGCACGAAATTTGAAAAGCTCTTGCAAGAAGCGACGCGGGAGCTTGCCCATAGGACAAAAATGCTTTCCTTGGCCACCAGCGACCAGGGAGAACTTTATTCTTCCGGAGTAGGTAATATTTTGGAGTCCCCGGAATTTTACGATATTGATCTGACGAAGACGATTTTGTCCTACTTGGACAGTTTTGATTATTGGCAAAATTTAATCGATAGGGCCTTGGATAGTAATGAGCCCTTCCATTTACTTTTGGGAGACGAATTAGGGATGGAGTTATTGGAACCTTGCGGCTTTCTCTATACCCGTTATCAGGCCGGTCCAAGATCGGGAGTAATTGGGGTAGTCGGCCCGGCCAGAGTTAGGTATAACAAAATAATTCCCTTAGTTGAGTATTTCGGTAATTTAATTGGTGAAGTCAGCCAAAATTGGTAAGAGAATAAGTTTATGTTGACCGCGAAAAAAGGGGACGCCCAAAAGCAAATTGAAGATTTAACCAATCGTTGGAAGAGAGCCTTAGCCGACTACCAGAACCTAGAGAAAAGATACGAGAAGGACAAGACGGATTTTGTTCAATTTGCCAACGCCAACCTGATTTTGAAACTGTTAATAATTTTAAGTCATCTGGAAAAAGCGGAAGAGCATTTAAAAGATGACGGATTGGATTTAATCGTGGGAGAATTTAAAAGGGTTTTGACAGGGGAAGGATTGGAAGAGATAAAATGTTTAGGTGAGGAGTTTAACCCAGAATTTATGGAAGCAGTGGAAGCAGTTAGGGACGGTAAAAAGAACAAAGTGGCGGAAGTATTAAATAAAGGCTACTTGTTAAAAGGAAAAGTTTTGCTTCCGGCAAAGGTTAAAGTTTATCAGGGATCGGAAGAAAATCAAATTAAAAAATAATCATGAATAGTAAAAAATTATTTGTAAATAAAGGAGGCCCTTCGACTCCCCCGATAACCGTCGGGGTCGCTCAGGGTAATAAATCGTATGTCTAAGATAATTGGTATCGATTTGGGGACTACTCTCTCTGAAGTTGCGGTTATGGAGGGAGGCAAACCCAAAATTATCTTTAGTGCTGAAGGTAAGAATATTATCCCCTCGGTGGTTGACCCGATTAACCATATTGTCGGTGATGTGGCGAAGCGGCAGATGATTTTAAAACCGAAAACAACAATTTTTTCGGTTAAAAGGCTAATGGGGAGAAAATTTTCCGATCCTTCAGTTCAATTTGATATGAAGTGGTTACCTTACAAAATTGTGGAAGGTAAAAACGGCATGGCTTGCGTGGAGGTCGAAGGGAAAGTCTTTACTCCCCAAGAAATTTCCGCCATGGTTTTGCAAAAGGTTAAAGCAGATGCGGAAGCTTATTTAGGCGAAAAAGTAACGGAAGCGGTAATAACTTGCCCGGCCTATTTTGATGACTCCCAAAGACAAGCAACCAAACAAGCGGGCGAGATTGCCGGTTTTGAGGTAAAAAGAGTTATTAATGAACCAACTGCATCCGCCTTGGCATATGGCTTGGACAAAAAAGGAGTTCATAAAATTGCCGTTTACGATTTTGGCGGCGGCACTTTTGATATCTCCGTTTTGGAATTTGGCGAAGGTGTTTATGAGGTTAAGGCGACCAATGGCGATACTCATTTGGGCGGCGACGATTTTGACAAGATAATTTTGGATTGGATTGCCGATGAATTTAAAAAAGAAAACGGCGTTGATTTAAGAAAAGATCCCCAGTCCCTGCAAAGAATCAGGGACGCGGCGGAGAAAGCCAAAATCGAGCTTTCCACCTCAATGGAAACGGAGATCAACCAGCCCTTTATCACCCAAGGGAAAGAGGGGCCTCTTCATTTGACTATGAAATTAACCCGCGCTAAATTGGAGAGTTTAACTCACGACCTGATTGAAAAATCAATCGCTCCGGTCAAGGCTTGTCTTAAAGACGCCAAGTTAACGGTTAAGGATATTGACGAAGTGATTTTGGTCGGCGGTATGACGAGAATGCCCAAGATGATCGAAGCGGTGAAGGAATTATTCGGTAAGGAACCGAACCGCTCCGTTAATCCGGATGAAGCGGTTGCTTTGGGCGCAGCGATCCAGGCGGGAGTCTTAGGCGGAGAAGTTAAGGACGTTCTGCTTTTGGACGTCACGCCTTTGACTTTAGGGATTGAGACTCTGGGCCAGGTGTCAACTCCTTTAATCGCCAGAAACACCACTATTCCGACGTCAAAGTCGCAAATCTTTTCCACGGCGGCCGACAATCAAACTTCGGTGGAAATTAATGTTCTGCAGGGAGAAAGACCGATGGCACCGGACAATAAATCTTTAGGCCGGTTTATCTTAGACGGCATTCCGCCGGCCCCAAGAGGGATTCCTCAGGTTGAGGTTTCATTTGATCTTGATGCCAGCGGAATTTTAAATGTCACCGCCAAGGACAAAGCCACCGGTCGGTCGCAATCGGTTTCCATTAAAGGCTCAACCGGGCTAAATAAAGATGAAATCGAAAAGATGACTAAGGAGGCGGAAGCCCATGCGGCCGAAGATACCCAAAAGAAAGAGAAAATTGAAACCAGGAATAAAGCCGATGCCTTAATTTATACGGCGGAAAAGTCTTTAAAAGACGCCGGGGAAAAAGTCGGCGCTGACATCAAAAAAGAGGTGGAAGAAAAAATAACCGCCTTAAGGGGAATTTTGGAAAGCGGTTCTAAAGAAGAGATGGAAAGTAAGACGAATGAGCTTTCCGATGCTTTACAAAAAGTGGGGGCGGCGATGTATGGTTCATCCGCCGGAGCCTCTGGCGCAGGCGGATCAGGGCAGCAGGAGTCCTCCTCCGCTAAAGCTTCGGAGGATAAAACAGAGGGGACAAAAGGAACAGAGGGAAAGACAGAAGAGACAAAAGACGCAAAAGGGACAGATGGGCCAAAAGAGGACAAAAGTAAGGCGGAAGAAGGAGAGGTCGTCAATTAAATTTCTAATGACAAATTTCTAATTTCTAAAGAATTTTAGAATCAAACTTTGCTTATTTTCAATAAAATGTTAAATGATTAAATTTTAAAAATTAGACATTTGAAATTTAGAATTTCATTAGACATTAGATATTAGAAATTAGACATTCTAAGGGGCGGGATAAGTCCGCCCTTTTGGTTGTAAAATGTAATTTATGACTACCAATAAAGATTATTACGAATTACTTGGAGTATCTAAAAACTCTTCGGCAGAGGAATTGAAAAAAGCCTATCGGAAACAGGCTTTGCAGTGGCATCCGGACCGAAATAAATCTCCTGAAGCGGAAAAAAGATTTAAAGAGGTTAACGAAGCTTACGAGGTTTTGTCCAATCAGGAAAAAAGAGCTGCTTATGACCAATTCGGTCATGCGGCTTTTCAACCGGGAGGCGGTTTTGGTGCCGGAGCCGGACCTTTTGGTGGTCAGACTAGGACTTATCAGCAAGGACCTTTCAATTATACCTACACAACTTATGGCGGTGGCGAGAATGAGGGAATGCCGGAGGGAATGGGTTTTGACTTTGGCGGTTTTTCTGATCCTTTTGAAATTTTTGCCCAGTTTTTTGGCGGCGCTTCGCCTTTTGGTGGTCAGGCACGTTCGCAAAGAATTCCCCGTTATGGCATTTCTTTAACCTTTATGGAAGCGGCTAAGGGAGTGGAAAAAGAAGTTCAGATTCCCAATGTTGGTCGCAAAAAATTAAAAATTCCAGCTGGTGTTGACGACGGAAGCAGAATTAAATTCTCGGATTTTTATTTGACGATTGAAGTTAAGTCGGACAAAATCTTCAAAAGAGAAAATTATGACGTCTTTATAGAAAAAGAAATCTCTTTAACTGAAGCTATCTTGGGAGCCATTATTTCTGTGCCGACTATTGACGGCGATTTAAACCTGCGGGTTAGGCCGGGGACTCAACCGAATACCATGGTCCGTCTCCGCGGCCGGGGGATTCCCGTTCCTCAATCAAGACAAAAAGGGGACGAATATGTCCGTTTGGTGGTAAAAATCCCCGACCATCTTTCCCGAAGGCAAAAAGAGTTATTGGAGGAATTTGAGGAAGGATAGTTTCTAATCCCCAATTTCTAATATCTAATTTCTAATTTCTAATTTGAAGCCGAGCTTAGCTCGGCGAAATCAAGCTTTGCTTATTTCTAATGTCTAATTTCTAATTAAAGCGATTTTAAAATTTACTGCTTAAATAATTGATCTCCAAAAAAGTTACCTCTCCTTTGAAATTTTTAATTTGCTTAAGCTGTTCTCGAAAAGAAGAAAAGCTTTCAAAGTGATTAGTGACATAGCTTTTTAAATCTTTTTTGTCTACCCATTTAAGTTTTCCTTCTTTTGTTCTTGCTTTTAGTTTTCCTTCAGGATCTTTTACCAGGCATAAAAACATAAACTTATCCTCAACCAGTTTTTTACTTTTTCTATCAAAGACAAGATAATGTTTGATGGTTATTATTTGCGGATTGCCTTCTAATCCTGCCTCCTCCTTTAACTCTCGATTGGCGGCATTAATGACTTTTTCTCCGAATTTTACTTTTCCGGTGATAAATCCCTGGCAACCATAGAATGGTTGCTTTAAGCGGGTGTAAATTAAATATTTTTGACTCGTTTCCTGCGTTTTTTGGCAACAAATCCAAACCGAGACTTTTGATTGGTTAGTAATAAGAATTTGCTTAGTGTCCATCCTGTTGGCATATTCCTTGCCTTGGTTAGTTAAGGAATAATGTCTTTTCCCTTTTTGAATGTAGCCCTCTTTAATTAGCCGGTTCAGATGAAAATCTAACAGGTTATTTTCCATTTTTGGATCCGGTTTTAAATCGGTGTATCTCAATTCTTGGGCAAACAGCAATTTTTTAAGAATTCTTAACTGTAAAGAGTGAAGTTGCTTCATAGGCGCTATTGTAATAGATTAAAAAGCAAAAACAAGTCAATTTAAATTGACTCTTTGGGAAGAGGGAAGAATTTGAGGAAGAATAGGGGGAAATTTACAATTATCAATTTTGAATGTTTAATTTCTAATTTTTAATTAGTTGGTTTTGTACATCCCTTGGGTGCAGGCTTTCTTTTCGTAACCCAGATGGATGTATTTGCCGGCGGTGCTGTCGCCGAAGACTTCGCCTTTTTGTTTATGGGTCCGGCACATGATACATTCGGTATTGAATTGCAAATTATGTGGCTTGGTTACGCCATCTTTGGTTACCGTATAATAGGAACAAAATTCGCCTTTCGGCTCATCCGTGCAGTTTACGACATATTCAAAACCATTGGCTTTCTTTTCCATAAACCTTTCCGGACAGCTTTCCAGATTTTCAGGGACAATGATGCCGGAAGCGGCTGGTTGAGTCTGTTGGCCAGTGGAAGTTGTTCCTTTGGTTCCGCAACCGGTTAATAAAAAGGTGCTAATAATTACCAGGGGAAAAAGTATTTTGTTTTTTTATATGTGCACATGATAACAAAATAATATTTTCCCGTAAAGAGGTTTTTGGTAGAATAACCTTATGTTTAAAAAGAAGAGGAATCTTTTTATTTTTTTGGTGGCACCATTGATTATCGGGTTGGCGATTATTTTTTACACCTTTTTTGTTATCTACCAAGGGGTTAAAAATAATTGCTTGGAAGCCCAAAAAGAGTTTAATAAAGATTGTGTAAGTTCTTTAATGGCAGTGGTCAAATCCGAAAAAGCCAGTTTCAGAGTAAAAAACTCTGCCGTCTGGACCTTGGGCCAATTGGCGGACAAAAAAGCTTTGCCGTTTCTGACCGAATTAAATCAATCCTCGCCAAAACAAGAAAAATGTAAATTAGATCAGAATATATGTAAATACGAAGTGGAAAAGGCAGTCAAATGGTGTAATGAAGGCAATCTCACCAATTGGATGTACAAAGACAGGGAAAATTGGGAAGTTAATTACTTAAATGAAACTAACCTTAAAACCAAACCGACTTTAACGTCTGAGCTGGTGGTTAAGGGTGTTCAATTTATTCCCACTATCATTCCTACTGTTACACCCAAGCCAAAAACCTTAGGCGCAAACAAACTTTTTAACTTGGTTAATGAATACCGGGCTAGAAACGGCTTAAAACAGTTAGTTGTTTATTCTCCTTTGTGTGAATTTGCCAAAATCCGCGCCGAGCAGATTAAAAACGACTGGTCTCATAGCGGTTATGACCAGGCGGCAGGGCAAGGCGCGCTTTTTTCTACCGTTTGCCCGAATTGCCGCCGAGTTGGAGAAAACTTGGCCAAAGATTATCCGACCGAAGAAACGGTTTTAGAGGCTTGGACCGTCGCCTCAATTCATAAAAGTAATTTGGAAGGAGACTGGGATTGGGGTTGTGCCGTATATTCCTCCGATAACTTCGCCATCTTTTTATTCGGCAGGAAAAAGTAATTGGTTTCTAGTAGTACAATTAATATAGATAAGGGCAAAATGTGGTATTGACAAATATGATAAATTTGTCATAAAATATGGGAAGATATTCAATAATTACTCATCGAAAAGCAAAGGAATTCATTGAATCTTTGGATAAAGCCAGGAAATCGAGGGTTGATAGGATTTATTATCTTTTCGAGGAATACGGTGTTTCTCTACCGAGTAAATACTTTAAAAAGTTAAATAAAGAAGTTTGGGAATTAAGGCCCGGAGACGTGAGATTGTTTTTGGGTATTAAAGGGACAAAAGGAATTATTGTTCATGGAATTTTAAAAAAGACGCAAAAAACACCAAAACAAGATTTAGAACTAGCTAAAAGACGAATAACAGAAAGTAGTTAGATATGAAACAAAAAAAATATTACAGCCACGAGGAACTCCACCGGGGATGGATGAAAGATCCGGAATTTCGGCGGGAATATGAAAAACTTGAGCCGGAATTTCAAATTGCCAGACAAATTATTGGTGCCAGAATTAAAAATAAAATGACCCAGGCAGATTTGGCCAAAAAGGCCAAGACCGGTCAGGCAGTCATTTCCCGTCTTGAGGGAATGAACGCCAAACCCTCAATTTCTCTTCTTTCCCGCGTAGCTAAGGCCTTGGGAACCAAGATCCAAATTACGGTTCCTTAACTTCAAATGACAAAAACAATGGTAAAAACAAATACTGATGATTATCTTGATTATGAGGATGGATTGGGAGAAAGACCGAAGCATAGCAAAAAGAAAATAGGACCGCCGACCGCGTCCGATAAAGCGGAAAGAGAGGAAGAAGTAAGGTTGGCTAAAGAATCGCAGGTTATAAAGGCAAAAGAAAAAATTAAAAATCTCCTTTTACACTTCCCGGATATCCAAACAAATGAAGGTCAAGGTCAACTCCAAAAGTATATAAGGTGGGTAAAGGATTCCTTGCAACTTAATCGTCTGCAATTTAATCCCGAAAACAAAGACGAAGTAAAAATTGATACCTTTGTTGCCAGCGTTAAAGCGGGCGGTCAACACCGCCAGAAAAATCAGACCGCCATAAGGGTAACCCATCTGCCGACAAAAATTACCGCCCAAAACCAAAGCGAAAGAATTACGGACCAAAATAAAAAAGCCGCTTTGGAAACTTTAGTGCAAAGGTTAGAAAGCCATCTGGAAATATGGAAAACTCTTGCTCAAAACTCACCAACGCCTATTGATATTAAAAAAGAAGTAATTAGTTTACTGCCAACAAAAATCCCTTATTACCAAAGGTGTCTATCTAACACACCTTAGAGGTGTGAGGAATATTGGCATGATTTTTTTGGGGTAAATTTGCCAGCTTAATTTTCCCAAATCTAATTTGAGTGACTTGTACTGAGCACTTCGGTTACACTCAGTATAAACTCCGTCGAAGTATAAAAAGGGAGAAATTCCTGAGGTGCGAACCTAGACCACTCCAGGGGTGGACTTAACCGAAGGACAAAAACTCCTGTTTTAAAAATGTTATGATTGTCTTATGGCCGAACCTGTAAGACCAGAAGAAGAACATGGTCCTAAAATCCCGGGGTATCGGGAACTGATTTTAGCCATTGACAGAAACCCGCGTAATCCTGAGGTGTGGGAGGAGGCATTAAAGCTTGCCAGAGATGAGGAAGGGACAGGGAGATCGTCGGTTGGTTTTTATGGACATGTTCCTCTTGAGGAAATGATTGCTGTGGCGGAAAGATTAAGAGAGGCAGGAACCTCTGAAGAAAAATACAAAATTCTTGCCGGGAGTTCTTCTACGGGCGAGCTTTGGTACGATATCGTTCTCGGTCATACAAACGATCAATCCTTGAAAGTTATGGACGAAGAGATAGGATATTGGAAAAACAGAGGCGGAGAAAGAGTTGGAAAAAGAAAGTGGAAAAGAGGCTTGGATATTGGTTCAGGTACGGGTAATTCTCTAGCAGAAATTAAAAAACACGCTGAAAAAGTTGTCGGGGTAGACCGACTAGGATTTCTACTAAAGGCTGCTCGCTTACGACCGGAACTTTCGGAGCCTTCGGAAACCTCAGCGGTTGTTGCCGAAGCTTTAAATTTACCTTTTTCTGGGGAGAAATTCGATCTTGCTATAACTAATGGGTTGACTCTTTATTTGTCAGACGAACAGCTTAAAAGATTCATAAAAGAAGTTGGAAGAATTTTAGAACCGGGAGGTTCATATTTTGAAGCATTTATTTTAAAAGATAAGGGGGCGGTTTTACCTTATGTGGAAAGGGAATTTTTAGAAAGCGGCAAAGGAGTTCTTGCTTGTTTAATGGATAGAATGATCACCCACCGGGAAGAAGAAACTCCGGGCCAGCCATCAGCTTTCTCTTTAACAAAATCTTCTTTTGAAGCTCAAGGTTTTTCTAGTAGAATTGGACTCCATAAAGATAAGGGAGTAGCGGTGCTGGAGTTTAAAAAAAGATTTCCACGGGAGATTGAGGGGATTAAGAAAAACTATTTGAGCGGAGAAATAGTAGCCTGGACGCACTATCTCGCTCATGATTTACTTTATCTGCCACAAAAAACTATTCAAGACACCATGGAACCGCCAAAATTACGAACGCCGGAAGAAGTTATTAAAGTCCTGGATTATTTTGGAAAATTAGCCGATGATCAGGAAATTATCGAGGCTGGTTCCTGGGGTCCTTACTATTCAGTTTTTATGAAACCTTTGTTAGAAATTTCCATTAACGGGGAAGTCGGCAGAGAAGTTCAAAATAAGGCAAGAGAACTGCTGTCGGCAAACTTGGATCGAATTTATCAAAGAAAAGTCAAAAGTTTTAACGTAAATCACATAAGTACAAAAACATTTTTGAGACGTTTAGGAGAAATCCGTTCCCAAGTCCAAGACAAACCAGGGTTCGAAGATATTACAGCTCAAATTGAAACAATCTCTTCAAAGTTAAGATAAAAATTCCGCTTTATTTTTTAAGTTTTTTCATTTATTTCCTTCTCCGGTGAGGTGGCGTGTGTGCAAAGCCCTCCATTTGTTGGCAAAAACGGTAGCCGTTCCCCGGAAAACTAAATCTTTGTCTTGGGGAGCTTCTAGCGGGTGAGGTATAAATTTTCCATTTTTCAGGTAGCCTTCGGGATCAACATAGATAACCTTTAAACCGTGTTCTCTGGCCGCCTTTTGGATGAGTCTTCGGTCGGCGTGCGAGCCAATCACTAATAAACTTTTAGCGGCGGGGTGAAAGCGAATATCGGGGACAAGATGAACTTCTTCGTATTTTCGGACGTAGAGTTCGGGTAACCCCAAAAATGAGCATAAACCGTCAAAATTATTAGTAATTATCGGGCCAACCATTAAGCCCTGTTTATGTAAGCGTTTTATTAAAAGGTGAAATTCGGACGGTTTTGCCGTCAGGGCCGAAAAGTAAAGTTTTCCGGTTTGTTTATAAAAACCAACAGGGTCGCAAATTATAGTCTCCATCAGCCGGTCTTTTTGAGGACTTAGGATAAAGTTACCTGTTTGTTTATCTGAGACATAGTAAATTTTATGAAGAGATTTTAAAGGAGGCATTCCCACTTCGGTGGAAGGGCCGCAGCCTAATTCAACCTGGAAAGGAAGATAGGGAATCAGTTCTTTTAAAGCATCAATTATTTTTGGGTTGCCCTTTATTGGGACGGTTCTAAAGCCGGATTTTAAAACAGTCCACGGATTTTGAATTTTATTTAAATTAATCTTTGATTCCTTCCCCTTAAAAGTAAATTCCATAAATCGATATTCCGAAGGAAAATTTCGCTTCTCTTTAATATCTTCGGGGTGTCTTAAGTAAAATCTTAATTCGACCATCAAATCATCTTTAATAAATAATTGATAATCTTTATTGCTTATTTTATGCCTTAGCCATCCGGTTTTTTTAAGGGCGTTTATTGCCTGATTATAGTATTGGTTAATTTCCTCTTCAGGCATTCCTAAGTGCAGCCAAACATAAGGGGAGAATACGGAAAGAGAAAAATTGTTTTTACCCTGAGGCGTTAATCGGTAACCGTCAAAATAATGGACAATGCGTCTGCGGCAGTCGCCGGATTTTTGCCAGCCGGATTTATCCTTGTTGATTTCAGATTGAGTACGTCTCCATAAACCCTCAAGATAGTCGCGTCCCGGTTTAACAAATTGTTTCACCCATCTTTTTTGATACTCCTGACCCAAAACAGGGGAAACAACGAAAGGTAAACTCATCTTTGGGGCTATTATAACGGACAATTCTCATAAAGCCAACTAAACCATTTTTTTCTTTTTTTTCCCGCCCTGCTTTGCCGTCAAGCAGGTCTTTTACCCTACTTTTTGGCATTTTTGGTAAAAGAGAGCTTGCACTGAAGTGCTTGTACTGAGCACTTCGACTCTGCTCAGCATAAACTCCGCCGAAGGGGTAAAATTGAGGCAAGATCAAAATGAGTTGGAATATTAAAGCTTTTGAGACAAAAAGAGGCGAAAAACCGGTAGAAGAGTTTACTAAAAGTCTTGATGAAGCCACTATCGCCAAAGCTATCCACGCGATTGATCTTTTAGAGAAATACGGACCGTTTTTGGGAATGCCCCACTCAAAAAAATTAGCTTCGGAATTATACGAATTAAGGATTAGAGGCAAACAGGAAGTAAGAATTATTTATGGGTTTGTCGGGAAAAATATTTTCTTACTTCACGGTTTTAAAAAACAAACCCAAAAAACTCCCAAAAAAGAGATAGTAACTGCTTTATCTCGTTTTAAAATTGCCTCTTGACAAGATATACCTTACATGTTATATTTTAGGCATGAAAAACTGGAAGATATTAAGAAAAGAACTTCTCAAAAACAAAAAAGTCGCTAAAGAGTATAAAAAACTGGCGCCTCATTACCGGCTGGTTTCCCAATTGATTGAGGCCAGGATTAAAAAAGGCCTAACCCAAAAAGACTTGGCGAATAAGATTGGTGTAAAACAATCGGCCATTGCCAGAGTAGAATCGGGAACTTCTAATCCAACTTTGGCCTTTTTAGAAAAAATCACCCAAGCCACCGGCTCCAAATTAGTTATCCAACCTTAAAATACCAATTAAGAATTGGGAATTACGAATTAAGAATTACGGTTTTGGGGTTTGGGATTTGATGGTTTTTTGGATAGAGCCGATGATTTAATCCTTTTTGTTGACAATAATGATTTTTGCCTTATTTTTTCGAATAAACTCTTTTGTCCAACTCGGCAGATGTTCCCCATATTTTTGTTGAAAGTCCTTTCGCAAACAATCTCTGTTGCTAATACGTTTTCGACAATCCTTTGCGCCGCATTTGCATTCCCAATCGGCAACCCAATCAGGCGAGATATCCGTTGTTGAATAGTCATAGGTAATTTCTTCACCGGCCCTGATATCACGGTGAGTCGAAAGTTGTCGATCTGACGCCCACCAGGTATTAGGGTCGCAACTGTGGTTCATGTAATCGCTATCATCGTTGCAAACTATATATTTATTGCCAAATTGGTATGCTCGGGGATATTTCTGTTTAATCTCCTTTTTCAGCGGAAATATTTTACACGAATCGTCTAATTCCCAAACAACCTCACCAGCCTTTATTCTTTTTGTTGCGAATAATCCTTCGCCCTTGCCTGGTACAGACTTTTTAACAATTGATCTATGCAACATATGAGTGATGTGTATGTTTTATTACTAATTAAAATTATTTTAACACTTTGGGTAAAAATTATTAAAAATCCTTAGGTCTCTACCTAGTCAACACCGAGTGTTGACAAGCAAACCCGTGATTCGTAATTCATTAATTAGTAATTCAATTGGTGGTTTATACTTTTCTTTGGCTTTTCCAGCCAAAAAGGACTAGAATCGGGGTCGAATGAAGAAAAGACGTTCGGTTAACTTTTTTATTTTTAACCCGATTATCATCCTGGTCTTGGGAGGAATAGTTTTTAGTTCCTTAGTTAATATTTTTTCCGGTCATAAAACTCCAACTCCTTCTCCCACTTCAACTCCCATTATTGTTTCTCCCACTTCAACTCTAACTTCTGAACCGATGCCTGAAGTCAAAAGTGAACAAACTGAAGAATTTTTAGTTACTAAAATTGTTGATGGTGACACCATAGAAATTGAAGGCGGGGGGAAAGTCCGTTATATCGGTATGGATACCCCAGAAACTGTCGATCCGCAAAAATCTGTCCAATGTTTTGGTACCGAGGCAGCTGAGAAAAACAAAGAATGGGTTTTAGGAAAGAAAATTAGAATGGAAAAAGATATTTCCGAAACCGATAGATATGGCAGGCTTTTAAGATATGTTTGGGTTGATGAATTTTTTGTAAACGAACAACTGGTTCGTCAGGGATATGCCCAAGTCTCAACTTATCCGCCTGATGTTAAATATCAGGACCTTTTTTTGGCGGCGCAAAAAGAAGCCCGGGAAAATAATCGAGGTTTATGGCAAGGTTGTAGTTATTTTGGAGAACCGCAAGTAACCGTAACTCCAAAACCCCAACCAACCAAAAAACCCTTGACCACATCAACTTCCGTCTTGCCGACTAATCCATCTTCATCAACTTCAAATTCCGGCGGCTATAATTGTTCGGTCAATACTTATAATTGCAGCGATTTTCAGTATCAAGAAGATGCCCAATATGTTTTCCAGGTTTGTGGCGGCCCGGCATCAGATATCCATCGTTTAGACGGCGACAAAGACGGAGTTGTTTGTGAAACTTTACCCAAAAGAGGCGGGTCCTCAGTCCAACCGACAACTCCTCAGACTCAAAACGTCCAACCTCCGCCAAATTCTTCCGGCGGTAGCTATTCTTGTAATTGCTCAAAGACTTGCAAACAAATATCTTCCTGTGATGAAGCCTATTTCCAATTAAGAAATTGCGGTTGTTCAGTCAGAGACGGTGACGGTGACGGCGTCCCTTGCGAAGACCTTTGCCATTAAACTTTCTAATTTTTTTTAATTTGTCTTAAGATAAGTTGAGTGGTAAAATTGGAGAAAGATGGCCCCAGGTTGTAAAGTTGTTTATTACATTTCTCCTTCAGGAGAAAATCCGGTAAAGGATTTTCTCGATTCAATTACAAAAGTCCAAAAAGCTAAAATTTTTAGAGTTTTTGGGTTGTATGAAAAATATGGTTTATCTTCAATTATTCCCCATACCAAAAAATTGACCGGAACACCATTTTGGGAAATAAGGATTTTGGGAAGGATTTTGGGTAAGGATAATATCAGGGTAATTTATGTTTTACCCCGCAAGGAATGTATTTTGGTCCCGCACGGTTTTATCAAAAAAACCCAGAAAACTCCGGAAAGGGAGCTAAGTGTGGTTTACAAAAGATATGGAGAGTGGCAAAAAAGACACTCTTGACAAACTGATTGTATAATGATATCCTAGAAGATATCATTTTAGCCTTAAATAACAAAGATGAGAAACAAATTAGAATATACTTTTAGACAACATCTGAAAGAAAGCCTTAAAGATCCCGAATTTAAAAAAGCCTGGGAAAATTCCCAATTGGAATACCAACTCGCTTGCCAGTTAATTAAAAAAAGGCTTTCCAAAAAACTTTCCCAAAGGGAATTGGCGAGAAAAATTAAAACTTCACCGGCAGTTATCTCCCGGCTTGAAACCATGACTGCCAACCCTTCGCTTGACCTTTTGAAGCGGATTGCCAACGGCCTAAACCTAAAACTTTCCATCAACTTCAAATAACCTCATTATCTAGAATTCTCCGTGGTGCATTATTATCTATTTGTAATTCTCAATTCGTAATTATTTTCATTCGTAATTCGTAATTATTTAAAAAAGTTTGTCTTAAGCTATCTTGAGTGCTAAAATTGGTCCTAACACCAATTGTTTATGTTTTATGTTTATTTCCTGAAGAGCAAGAAAGATAATAATTTATACCTCGGTTCCACGAACGATTTAAAAAGACGATTTAAAGAGCATAACTCAGGATTAGTTACTTCAACAAAATCAAGAATTCCGTTTGACCTAGTTTATTACGAAGCATATAAATCGGAAAACGACGCAAGAAAAAGAGAGCAAAATTTAAAATTGAGAGCTAAAGCTTTAGTTCAATTAAAAAAACGTATTCAGGAATGTTTAATTTAGTAGTACAATTGGTGTAGGGAAAATCCCCACACCAAATTAACATATCGATTGATGTGGGGATAAAAATGGGAAAAAGAAAATTATGAAATCTAAAATTGATTCTCAAATTGTTTTATATCAAGCTCCTGATGGGAAAACAAAAATAGAAGTTAAACTTCAAGGTGAAACAGTATGGCTAAGCCAGGCCCAGATGACAGATTTGTTTCAAACAACAAAACAAAATGTCAGTTTACATATTAAAAATATTTTTTCAGAAGAAGAATTGGACGAGGATTCAGTTGTCAAGGAATACTTGACAACCGCTGAGGACGGTAAAAAATACTCAATCTTTTATTATAATCTTGATTTAATAATCTCTGTTGGTTATCGCATTAATTCCCACCGCGGGACACAATTCCGCATTTGGGCGACTAAACAGCTACGGGAATACATCGTGAAGGGTTTTGTTATGGACGATCAACGGCTTGAAGAAGGAAAAACACTTCGTGGAATAAATTACTTTAACGAGTTATTAGAGCGGGTTAGATCGATCCGGGCATCAGAACGGAATTTCTACGAAAAGGTTAGGGATACGTTTGCGACAAGTATAGATTACGACGCAAAAGTTGAAACAGCGAAAGAATTTTATTCTACCGTTCAGAACAAATTCCACTTTGCCATAACCGGTTTAACCGCAGCGGAAATTGTTACCCATCGGATAGATAGTCAAAAACCAAGTTTGGGGCTGACAAATTGGACAGGGGAGATTATCACCCGCCAGCAGGCTGAAATTGCTAAAAATTACCTTGAGGAAACAGAATTACGGCAGTTAAAACTTCTGGTTGAACAATTCTTGGCTTATGCCGAACTCCAAGTGGAAAGGGAAAACCCGATGTATATGAGCGACTGGAAGAAAAAGCTGGATGAATTTATGAAACTTAACGATCTTGAAATTTTGACTGACAAAGGCGCGATTTCCCATGAAGAAATGCAAAAGATAGTTAAAGCCGAACTCGCAAAATTTAATACCAAACAAATTAAAGAAAAAAATTAAAAAATTGCGGTTGTTCAGTCAGAGACGGCGATGGTGACGGCGTCCCCTGCGAAGACCTTTGCCATTAAACTTCCCAGACTTCTTAATTTGCCCAAATCTAACTTGAGTGCTAAAATTGGGGCGATGGGAAAAAGAAAAGAAACTTCAAAAACTTCAATCAATAAAGACAATCAAATTGTTTCCTGGAAACACCCCGGTGGAAAATTTTTAAGGCTAGGTCCAGAGACTTGTACCGATAGTGAACTTCTGGCAATTTTAATAGGCGCCGGAGTGCCTGGGAAGACAGCTACTGAAATTGCAGAAGAGATTTTGAAGACATACCAATCTTTTAGAGGTTTGGCTAGTCAGCCTCTTGAAAGATTAATGAAAATTAAGGGATTAAAAAAGGTAAAAGCTCTTCGAATTGCGGCTGCTTTTGAAATAGCAAGACGGATAGTTAAAGAAATAACAATAAAAAAATGACAAATATTCCCAACCCTTTTGACATAACAGACTCTCCCACAGAATGGACAGTTGCCGCTTTTGTTATGGAAAATTTGGTTAATGGTCTTATTAACGAGAAAAAATACGAGCTTGGTCCTGCCAGAGTTGAAATGAGAGGGGTCGACGGTAAAAGACCTGACGGGGTGATTTATATTGACCGCTTGTGTACAAGGGCTTTAATTAATATTGAATTTAAGCAGCCGTTTTTTGACCCGTTTGATTATGAGAATCTTAAAGAACCAGCGCGACAAAAAGCGGTTAAAAGAAAAGCCCCGTATTTTGCCACCTGTAATTTTCGCGAACTAATCGTTTTCAACACAGAAAGAGTTAATAAAAACTTATCAGAAGAGCAACAAATAGTTGGTAAATATCATTTATCGGAAATTTATGATCTTAATTTGATAGAGGAATATAATGTCCAATCTGGAATTAAAAAAGTCCTTGAAAGGTTTCTTGAAGATTTAATTGGTGACTTTACGGGCAAAAAACCGTTACCCCTTTTACCTCTTGACGAATTTTTAATTTATCGACTTCATGAAAAGATTAAAATCTTAAGTCTTTATTATAAAGAATTAATCAAAGGAAAATCTGAAGAGCCGTCTTTTGCGAAGAGATTAGCTTATTGGTTTGTTGACCAAAATTGGAGTTTTACTTATCAGGAGCATGATTATGAAAAAGCCGCCAGACAAGCAGCTTACCTTTTAGTTAATAAGATTCTTTTTTATGACGTTTTAAGGGCAAAGAAACCTAACTTGAGTAAACTGGACATTCCGGAGGGTTTAGTTCAAGGACAAATTTTACAAAAAACCTTACAAGCATATTTTGATGAGGTTTTAAAAATTGATTATCAAACAATTTACTCAACGGATTTTATAGATGAAGTGGCTTTTCCGGAGAATAAGGAGGTTATTTATCAAATTAAAGAACTAATAAAAATTCTTGAACGTTTCGATTTCTCGAGTCTCGGATTTGAAGTAATCGGCAGAATTTTTGAAAAGTTAATTCCTTTTGATGAAAGGCACACCCTAGGTCAGTATTTTACCAGTCCAGATGTGGTTGATATTATCTTAAAATTTGCTTTACACCACGAAGATGATAAGGTTTTCGACCCCGCTTGTGGGGCAGGAACATTTTTAGTCAGAGCTTACCAACATAAGAAATTGATGAATCAAAGATTACTTCATGAAGAAATCTTAAAAACTCTTTGGGGGAATGATATCGCTAAATTCCCTGCGCATTTAACTACAATAAATCTAGCAATTAATAATTTATCTTCTGATGAGAACTATCCTCGGGTAGTCAAAAAGGATTTTTTTGAATGGATGAGTAATCATAAAGAAATTGTTGAGCTGCCAGAATCTTCAAGAAAAGTGTTTTCGAAGACATTATCAGACGAAGAAAAACAACACATAGTTCCTCGATATTTTGATTGTATTGTCGGTAATCCACCTTATACGAGACAGGAAGAAATTGCAGATATTTCTGGCGAGGTTAAAGATTATAAAGAAAATTTAATTGCGGCAGCAGTGAGGGATCTTGATGGAAAAACAATTGCCAATATTAGCAAGAGAGCAGGACTTCATGCTTATTTCTTTGTCCACGGCACGAAATTTTTGCAAAACGGCGGTCGATTTGGTTTTGTTGTTTCCAATTCTTGGCTTGACGTTGATTATGGAAAAGGACTACAGGAGTTCTTTCTTAAAAATTATAAAGTTATTGCCGTTATAGAATCCAAAGTCGAGCGCTGGTTTGAAGAAGCGGACATCAATACTTGTATAGTTTTGTTAGAAAAAGCAAGCGGTGAGAGCAAAAAGAAAGAACGAGATGAAAACTTGGTTAAATTTGTTTATCTAAAGAAACCCCTGCGTGATTTTATTCCGGCGGCGGATAATCTTTGGCAAGCACAAATTGGAAGACTTGAAGCAATAGATAATCTTTTAAAAACCGTATACGCCCATAACGATCTTTACGAAAATGATGATTTAAGAGTTTTTCCTAAAAGCCAAAAAGATCTTTGGGAGGAAGGATTTGATGAGGAAACCCAAAAATTTGAAGGTGCAAAGTGGGGAAAATATATCAGAGCGCCTGATATTTATTTTAAAATTTTACAACTTAATAGAAATAAAGTCACCCTTTTTAAAAAAGAAATTACTGTGGAAACATACTTAAACACAGGTGGCTGTGACGATTTTTTTATTGTCAAACTTGCAGACAAAAAAGCAGATAAAGGATTGTGCCGAATAAGAAATGTTTCAGGTGAAGGGAGAGGAAGAGAATTTGAAATAGAAACTGAATTTATTAAGGATTTTATAAAAACACCCCGCGGTTTGAAAAAAATAGTGATTGGCAGTAGAGATATAATTTGGAAAATTATTGTACCACCCTTAGATATGGATTCCCATAAAACACTAAAAATATTTCAATATTTAAAATGGGGAGAGACAGCCGGTTTTAATAAAAGATCTGGAAGCTTAAAGAGAGATCCTTGGTGGAAGTTGCCGTCTCAAGTATATAATCCCGGTAGCGTTCTTTTTAGTAGGCTTCATGACGATACCCATATTTGTTTTTATAATCCAGACAAAATCTCTAACACTAATTTCTATTCTTTAAAAAGTAAACAACTATCTGACGACGTATTAGCTTGTGTATTAAATTCTACACTTTTCTCATTAGTAAAAGAGATTGATGGAAAAGTTAATTTTGGCGAAGGGGTTTTAAAGACAGATGGGGTTGATATCCAAAAATTTTTATTTCCCGACAGCAGAGTTATTAATAAATTTACCAAAGAACTAAAAACAGTGTTCGATAAAATTTCCGCGAGGCAAATTGGAAATATTTTTGAAGAAATTGGAGCAAATAATCTTAACGAGGTTTATCTAGAAAAAATTAAACCAGATCGACGGGCACTGGACCAGATAGTCATGGGTGATATATTAGGGCTTACTGACGAAGAGCAAATTGAAGTTTACCGGGCGGTAGTTGACTTGGTCCAATCGAGAATCGAAAAAGCAAGGAGCGTTAATAATAAAAAAACTTCAAAGAACGGTTTTAATTTAGACTTAATGGTAAATACAATTTTAGAAAAATCAGACATTCAAACGTTGGGCAATTTTTATAAAAAATACATTTTATCGAAAAAATCATTAGAAAAAGTCAAATTGCCAGAACTATCCGAACTAGTAAAATTAGAAAAAACGCTGCTTGATTATCGTTTAAGTTCTGGCCGAGAATCTATTGATTGTTCTAGCGAAGAAGAAGGAAGATATCTTAAGGTTTTTTTGGAGGCGGGTTGGGAAGAAGTTTTAATTCCAGAGGATAAAGAATATTTAGGGCAAATTTTACCTCAACTTGAGAAAATCACTTCAAGGATAAAAGAAGCAATAAATTACTATACCGATTCCATCTTGGACCCCCACCTTAGGGACCAAATCATTCATCTTGTCTGGCAAAAAGTTTCCGAAACATCCTCTTGACAAATCTAATCAAATAGATGTATTGTTGGAGCATATATCTAATTTCAAGATAAAGAAGGTTTTATGAACGATGAAATGTTAGAAAAAATTCTAAAAAGACTGAATATCTTAGTAAGTCTTGAGTTTGATCAAGAGAAAGTGACAGACCAAGAAAAGATCAGCCGATTAGACTCCTTTGGTCTTAAACCATCCGAAATCGCAGAAATACTTGGCAAGTCAGGCGATAAGATAAGTAAGCAGCTGTATGCAATTAAAACTAGAAAGAAAGGAGGGAAAGAAAAATGAAAAAGGATGTTTTTCAGGAAATCTCGGAGAAACTTAGTGTTTTAATAACCCTTCTTGCCAGAAAAGATGAGAAAATAGCGAAAAACACTAATACTGCACTTGATTTCTTTGAAGACTTTGGAGCAGTCGTCTCTAACAGGGACGTAGCGAACATATTAAGTATAGACCCCCGAGCTGTTGCTAACGCCAAGAGTAAAAGAAAAGCGAAGACAAAGAGGTGATAGATATGGCGGAGAAAAGAGTTGAAGAACAAAAAATATTAAAAGCCCTAGAAGAGATTAAAAAATTATTTATTCTACAGTTGAGAACAAAAGGAGTAACGTCGGAAGATATTGCACAAGTTTTGGGAATAGATTCAAGCGGAATCAGGCGTATGGTTTCAATCAGGAGGATAAAGAAGACTTCTGGGAAAGTCAGTTGAGTTTATAACAACGGGGGTACTTTTATGGAAATTCAAGAACTAATTGCTCGTGGAAGATTACTTTTTTCTGGAGCACCAAAGCGTTTCGAAGTTTTTAATTTAGTCAATGGGAAAAGATCCGCGAAAGATATCGCTAGAAAAATTGGAAGACCTCTATCGTCAATTCTTCAAGACCTTCAAAAAACGAGAGATATGGGTCTAATTCTTCCCAAGAGGGACAAACAAGGAGACATCGTTAAAAAGGATGGGTCCATTGTTCATGAAAAAGACCCAGCAGTTCGTCACTTGCCAAAAACATATTTTGAGGATTTTGCTAAAGTTGTAAAAACTTATCAACACAAGAAAGTAGCGGGAAAATTGGCAGACAGGAAAATAAAAGGACCTGGTTTGCCTACAGAAACTTGCATACTCGATATTTGCAGGGAGGGTGAAGACCAGTTATATGAATTTAAAAGAGCGGGTACGGAAACAAGAACTCTTTCGAAAGAAATTTCAGCTTTTGCAAACACAAAATTCGGGGGTTTAATCTTTTACGGAGTCGAGGATGATGGCACCATCGCTGGTTCAGATAAACGCAGACAAGAACTTGACCAATCTATCCAGAATAGCATAAGGAATACCATAGACCCCGCACTAACAGTAGATATTATAGAAAAAGATGTGATGCGACAAAAGATCATTATTATTAGGATTCCTGCCTGGAGCAGGAAGGATGTTTACCGATATGAAGGGCGGTTATATATAAGAAAAGGAACTAACGTTTTTGAAGCAACATCTGATGAAGCCAAAAAATTATACAAAGGAGAATTTGTTGTCTGATCTTAGATACTTTGCCAATCTAAATTAGAAGAAGCAGAGAGAAAAGAAATTGAGGAGATGATTGAGAAAGGCGGTGAGAAAAATGGCAAAATCTAAATGTTCAAGCACTGTTAGGGGAAGATTTTTATCAAAACGCGATTATAAGAAAACTCCGAGAGGTAAACAAGTAACCAATAGGGAACTTTTAGTTTTAGGGGTAAAGACGATCTGAGAAATTTAACGTTAAAGAAGAAAACTACCCACAGGAAAGAAACTAAAAAACTATTAAGAAAAATTAAGAAAGCTGAGAGGAGGTGAAAATGTATGGATTTTAATGAATTACAAAGTCTTGTTGATAAAGGGATATTTATCGATGTAAATGGAGTAAATGAACACGAAGTTAGAGTAAATTATAAACCAGGAGATGATAATTGTTGGTTAGAATTTACTCCTGAACATTACAAAAACGAAGAAGAGCTTGCGGCAGTTATCAACGTTGAGGTTGAGAGAAAGTTGCACGGCAAAATCAAAACAGATTTAGATTAGCGGAAAACTATATTAAACAACGCATGGCCAACAAAAAATAGGAGAGGTTACTAAATATGGAAAATTCATACGAAGAATTTAAGGCAATCACTGATAAGTACTACACCGATTGGCAAATACCTGGAATTGATATCTTTATTGCATTGTTGGACCGTCACATTATCAAGTTGCGGAAGAAAGATGGAGAATTGCATGAAGCGACTTTTTCGGTGCCAAAATCAATGGGCGACGCATTAGTGTTGGGCTTACGATACCAGAAGAAAGACAGAACATTTTCCGAGGACCTTTTTCTATTCCGTAAAGGGAAACCAATACAAAGAGGCTATAGAGGTGAGCTTGAAAAAATTGTTCCTGAATATAGAGGAACGCATAAAGGCGGACCAAATACATAACTATGTCTTGGCCAATTAAAAAATTAGGAGAAACTTACAGTACAACTTTTTTTAAAATTACCCATTGTGTTTTTGGTTGCAGGAAGGAAATTTTCAAATTTGTTCTGAAGGGCCCGCCTAAGCTTGCTTTGAGTCTTTCGAGAACTATTCCCTCCAAAGGCACATTCGATACACTCAGTGTAAACGGGCAGGCGTTCACGACTCAAATTGCGCTTTAGCGGCGGGTAAAAAAATGATTTTGGGACGACAGGTCTGGGATGCTATAATTATCTTTGAACACTACTTTCGCATATTAATTTGTCTGATATGGTTAATAAATACCATTTCTTTTTAGACGAGACAGGGGATCACAGTCTTTCTTTTGTTGACCCTAATTTTCCGCTATTTCTCCTTTGTGGAATTTTGTTTGAAGAAAAGGAACTCGCTAAGGCCGAAGAGCAAATAAAGCTTCTCAAAAATGAATTTTTTAAGACAACTGATATTATTATTCACTCCCGAGAGATAAGAAAATGTGAAGGTCCTTTCCAAATACTTTTTGACTTGGAGATTAAGAAAAGATTTTACGAAAAGGTAAATGAGGTTTTAGAAAATGCTCAATTTACGATAGTCGGATCCGGCGTTAATAAAGAGGAACATATTAAAAAATACGGTAAAGGAGCAAAAGATCCGTATTCCATTTCCTTGGCTTTCATTATTGAAAGACTTGTTTTTTGTTTAGACAAGCATAAACCTTCAAGTGTTGAGGTAAAGATTGAAAAGCGAGGCAGGAAAGAGGATCAGAAATTAATTGTTCAGTATAATTCGATAATTGACAGAGGAACTTACTTTGTACAGCCTGATAGAATCAGAAGACTGATACAAAAATTTGATTTTCAATCTAAAAGCGAAAATGTGATTGGCTTACAGATAGCCGATTTATGCGCTTATCCTCTGGCAAGACACATTTTAAGACCTACTGTTCCTTACCCTTCTTTTGAAGTAATTAAAAATAAGATTTATTGCGACGAAAATGGGATGTATAACGGATTTGGACTGAAGATATTTCCCTAGAAAGCAAAAAGTCCCTTGCGGGACCTCTTACCGACCGGGGACACCCCGATCCATACTGTTATATTAACACAGTTGGTCAAGTATTAACAAATATAACAAACTAATAATTCCACCCCAAATGTGAATTAGGTTTGCCAATTGTTTTTTTTGTTGCAGGAAGTAAATTTTTAATTTTGTTCCTGATTTGATATGGAAACAATTTCGGCGGGAAAGATGAGAGTATGATAAATTATTGGCAAGACGGGCAAAAAATTTAGGAAAAGAGAATCTCTGGCAAATTGATTGAACTTTCTATCCGAAAGTTATTATCTTGACACCCTCTCTAGAGAACCACCTTGATTTCCTTCAGGTGATTTCACAACCATCTCAAAACTTCTTAACATAGCCTCAGGAAAAAGTTTTGCTAAAAGAAGCGTATTCTCGCCGTCTATTGGAAGGGTGGGATTATCGGCAGTAATCATCGGTAAGAAACCAAGCTCATTATACATTTGTTCTTGTACTTCTGAAGCAGGAAATTTTCCAATCCCCCCTAGCTTTTGAACTAATCCCCGAGGAAAAATATTTAACCATGATATTGCTTTTACCCTCTCAAGAGTTAACCAAGGTTCCAGTCTCGTTAATTCCAATTCATGATCAGCCCAACCAAAATCCGGAGAAAGCTCTCCCATAATTATACAGCTTAATTCAATAAAGCCAACGGTTGCTCCTTCGATGTGTTCTTCAAAAACGTCTTCTGGAACGGAAAGAGTTGCGATTGATCCGTGAATTTTCTCTTGGGCTGGGTATAGGTGAAGAGAAAAAGGCACTTCTGTTTTATCCATATTGATAAGTAAACTCAAGTCTAATTCCGTCTCGACCTCCTTAATAATAAATTTTCCATCAGGGGTTAAATGGGGATCATTCGGAAACAAAGGGTATACTTTATCGCCTCTAATGTGAACTTTTTCAATCAACTCATTTATTTCTTTTCCGCTAAAAGACTTTTTCCCTGGTTTATAAAAAATTGCTGTATAAAAACTCATTTTTTATTCCTTTCTTGGTTCTTCAATAGTTTTACTGACACTAGACAGAGTACATATCGAGATTTTTCCAGCTAATTTAGAGCAATGTACATTAATATATTTATTGACCATACTTTGTATCCCTTCAAAATCTTTTCCGTCAGGAATTACAATTAGTATTCTATTATATTTATAACCATTAGAGTCTGGTTCAAAACGGCGAGATGCTTGAAGCACCCAGTCTTTAACTTGTCCGGGAGATACGTGTAGAATAAATTGTTTACATTCAACAGCGATATGGTTCCTTGTAGCAATATCAACTCTGTTCACTTGATGGCCAACGGGTTGGTGATTTTCCTCCAAACCTCTGATATTCTCTAAGCCAACCACTTTTGCAACTTCTTCAGCTACTTTGACATGGAAGGCTCCGCCAAAACGCTTAAGCCATATTCGAGAAGTTGCCTCTTTGGAAACAAATTGCGCCCCGGGAATATTTACGAATCTTTTAGAAAAATTGTCAATTCTTACATAATGGTCCTTCTCAATGTAAGGTCCAAGGATGGGGATGGAGGTATCGTCAGGTTTTCTCCCTTCTAATTGATAAACACCCTTTATTTTGGGGGCGGAGGATAATCTTCGATACTTTAACTCTCCAAGTAACGCCTGTTGAAAGTTAACCACATAGCCGGGAACAAAGGGTTCAGCTGCAGTTGTGGCCGAAAAATCTTTGGCAGCTTCAAAGAAATTTTTTTTCCTCGCATTGTTAATACCTTGGTCATTGGATTTTCTAGCTTCAAGATTACCCACGCTTGGAGTTTCCCCGATACATATCCAAATGTCGTTTCCTATAACGTATACAGCAACAGCATTAAGGGGTTTATTTGAAATTTTTGAGGCATTTACGAGTACTTCCCTTGAAGTCATTTAAGCTATTATATCACACTATATCAAAGGTTTTACACCCCAGAGGCGATTTAGTCATTCGATTTGCCTTGCACACTTAGAGCAAACATCGCAGGAAGTAAATTTTCAATTTTGTTCTAGGGGGTTTAGGGAGTTTGGGGCGATTAGGGAGATTGGGCCCGCCCGCAACATCTCACTTCGTTCGACTTGCATGGCGGGCAGGGGAAAGACCCGCCTAATCTTACCTCAAGCCTTTTCAGTACTATTCGTACACGGCTTGAGGAGCGATTTAGCGGCGGGCAAGTGTTTGGGGTTATAATAGATAAATTGAGAATTAAGAAATTAAATTTTAGCTTACCCTTACTTTTAATTTTAGGTTCCTCCTTAATTTTAAACTTCTTCTTTTTTCAAAAAATCCAAACTTATAAAGAAGGGATTTCGGTTTTGGGAGTGATTGACGGGGATACTTTGGTTTTGGAGGGAAAAGTGAGATTAAGACTTAGAAATTTGGACGCGCCGGAATTAGAATATTGCGGAGGGGCGGAAGCCAAAGCGGAACTGGAAAAATGGGTTTCGGGAAAGAAAGTGGTGGTTAAGGAAGAAATTATTGACCAGAGAGGAAGACCGATGGCCTTAATTTACGCTGAGGGAGTTTTGGTTAATTTAGAAATGCTAAAAAGCGGTTGGGCCAGATTTCATTCGGACAGCACTTCAGTAAGATCACAATTAAAGGAAACGGCGGATAAGGCTAAGGAAAAATCATTAGGAATTTTCAGCCCTAAGTGTTACCAAAAAACAAATCCCAAAAATTCTAAATGCAATATTAAGGGAAATTTAGATAAAGACGCCAACAAAAAGATTTATTATTTTCCGGGCTGCAGCCAATACGAATTTACCATTATTGAAAAAGATTTAGGGGAAGATTGGTTTTGTACGGAAAAGGAAGCCCAGAGGGCGGGGTTTACGAGGGCGGAGACGTGCCCGAATTAGTGATTAGTGATTAGTGGCTGGTGATTAGGAGCTTGGGGGTGTTAGGCCCCACTTCGTCCTTCGACTCGCCTTGCTCGCTCAGGATAAACCCTCCGATTTTGCTCACCATACTCAGGGAGAACTTCAACTAATTAAGATATTTAAAATACTTGACGAGGACTTTCCTATTAATTAAAATTAAATTGTCCAAATAAAACCCGAAAAATTAATTAAAAGAAATGAATAAAGATAAAAAAATCGCCATTTTCGAAGGGAAGAAAATCAGACGCTTTTGGGATCGAGATAAAGAATTATGGTATTTTTCCGTGGCGGACATTATTCAGGTTTTAACAGGACAACCCAATTATCAAACTGCAAGGAAATATTGGAACAAACTTTCGGAAAGGCTAAGAAAAGAAGGAAGTGAAGTGGTGACAAATTGTCACCGGTTGAAATTAGGGGCAAAAGATGCAAACGACCGGTTTTCTTAAAAATAAAATTCCGGCCAAGAAAGGCGGAAGAATCGCAAAAAATGCAAGATTGGAATTGGAACAAAAGACGGGGAAAAAGGTGGTCACCGGAGAAAATTTCAAATTACCCGTTAAGAGTAGTAAACAGATAGAAAAATAATTATTTTTTAACCCTCCATGGTGGTTAGGTAGATATTAGGATATTAAGAGAAAAACTATTTTACAAAATAGAACAGAAAATTCTTTTTGAATCAAAATCAAAAGAACCCCTTAGATTAAGCCGATTTAACACTCCAGATGTGATTTAGCCTTTCAGTTAATAAAAAATATATAATATTTAATTATGCCGGAAGAAAAAGAAATACTGACGATTATTAATAAAGAAGAATACGAAGATATCCACGAGAGGCTAAAGAAAGCTTTCACATCGTCGAAAAATACAAAGCGTTTGGCTATCCAATGCACTGATACTTCAAGCGACGATCTTGATACCAGAATCAGGATAAGCAATAAAAAGGTAACCTTAATACAAAAGGTTGGAAAATGGAAATCCAAAACCCGGGAAGAAATTGAAATTGACCTGCCGAACGAAACGGATGTTGTTTTGCATATATTTAAAATATTAAGGAATATGTTAAAAGGGGATAAAGTCAGAACTTCTATTATCCAAACAGAAAGTTTAACTTTTGAGAATGAAGATTATGAAATAAAATTAACCCACCAATTTGGAAAAACCGATAAATACAATGCGGAAATAGAAGTATTCAACACAAAAATCGAGCCGGAAGAAATCGCGGAAAGGTTTAATATTCCAATTCGTTTGCCGGAACATACTGCCGAATTTTGGGACAATTGGAACAAAGAGGTAAATTTTTCCGCGGATAAATTTTTAGAGGAAGATTTAAAAAAATTAATTGAAGAATACTTATAACCACTATAGCTTCACGCCCTAAGTAAATTTTCAAATTTGTTCATTCTCAAATTACCAATAATGTTAGAATAAAGGATATGACTATTGACACAAAACCGGAATTTGTCAATTTTCCTGACTCCTTTTGGCTTGAACACGGGGAGCAAATCCGGACCGTGAGAAGGGTAATTGATTCTCCCAAAACTTGGGCTGGAGAAGAAATTCAAAAAAACGCCTTAGACAACCCGGTTTTTATGGTTTATAATCGTCTTCACCCGATTTTTTCCTCGCTAGTAACCTTGATTGAATATGACGAAATCGGTAAAGCCGAAAGAAAAAGCTATTTTTCCGAACCCTTAAACCAAGAAATAATTTTAAGAGCGGTAAAACTTTTGATTGAAGATAAAATTAAGTTTCCTTATTCCGGAGAGGGGAAAAATTACGATGATTATCGTCAGCTCTTTGAAGGGACACTTTTGAGATTGGGCCAAGTTGAAAAACAAATTCAGGCGGGCCAAAAATTTCCCAATTTTGTCAATTCCCTGGTAATGATTGTTAGTCAGGAGACATTAAAATTAAAAGGGGTTAATAATTTTGGTGTGGATATCGCGGGGGTCAGAAAGGAAATTGCGGATTATTTACCCCAATTGGCGCAAATTGATGAGGGAAGAGTTCTTTTAGAGATTAAAGCCCAATTAGAAGGACCTTTAGTTGGCCAACCTCAGGATAGAAAATAATTTTGGTTTTCAACCCTCCAGATTGTCTAATTTCACACCTTCAATTTTGTGGTAAACTAAATTTATGGATGAAAAAGAATTGGTTGTAAAAAGTGAGGACAAAAAAGATTTAGTTTCTAAAACCAAGACGATATACGATGCCGGGGCGGGAGAGATATTTTGGAAAAATTTTCTGGCAGGCTTTAGCCGGGGATTAGGCGGAGTTTTTATTTATATAATCTTTTTATTAATTATTAGCGCGGTATTTTATAATTTTGTTTTGCCTAAATTTATGCCTTTGATTACCGGCTATATTGATATTTTAAAATCCTTTAGTTCTATCTCCAATCCAAAATCCGGAGGGAGCAATATCATCCCGGAGAATTTAGACATTTTGAAACTATTAGGAAAATAAATGTTTAGATACTGGATATTGGATACTAGATATTAGGAAGTTGAGAAATTAGATTGTCAATTCAGTTGTGTGTTCAGATGAACTTAGAGAAGTTCTTTAACGACTTTTTCGGCTGCCTGCCATTGGCCGGGGAAAATCAAGTGTTTTGGTAGCTCTTCGAGGGTGACCCACTTAATGGCTCTAAGTTCATCATCCCGGAGTTTTAACTCTTCCTTATTGCCGGAAAATTTACTCAAAAAATATTTGATTTGGTTCCCCCGATAAAGTCTGCCTGTCTTTTGGTATTGTCTTAGAATTACATGATCTGGCCATTCATAACTGTAGGGAATTTTGCTTTCGGCAATCACTTCAAATTTTTTGGAACCCAGTTCTTCTTTCAGTTCCCGGAGAACTGCCTGCTTGGGAGTTTCGTTTTCTTCAATTCCTCCGCCGGCAAATGACCATTCGTTTCCTTGGTAAGTGAGTTTTTGGATAAGCAAAAATTGTTTGTCATCATTGATGATAATTCCGTGAACTGCTTGCCGGTAGGGATATTTTTCTCTGGTGATTTCAAGAGTCATATAGTATGAAATTGTAGCATAAGGGCGCAGCTATTTAGAGCCTTCTGTTTTTTGTATTTTTGGCAAATTATTTTGCAAATTGTAAAATTTCATTGATTTTTCTCCTTAAGCTCTTTTTAATTCCTGCACCTTGTTTTCTAACTGCCTCTTTCTCTTCATCGTTAAGCTGATCAATGGTTTTATTGTATTGGGGATAGTACCAAAGATGACTCATCCATCGGTATGGGGGAATTTCCCTATCCGGAAGTTTTTCGGCGATATAACCCCGATCGCTAATTTGTTCCGTTCCCCAGATAAGTTTTCCCTTTTTGGCTAAAGCCAGCGCCAGATGATAAGCGGCTTTTCTTTTTTCTCCTTTTAAATTTTTCATAAGATTAAGTAATTTTTCCGCTTTCTCCAAATCGGTATTATTTTCTCCCACAATTCTCTGGTTTCTCAAAATATCCCATTTTCCGCCCAATCCGGGAATATCGACGCCCCCGTCTGAAGCAAGAACATACCAATCCGTCAGTTTGGAAATCTCAACCGCTTTCTTTTCGGCATTCTTTTTAAGCGTTTTTTCGTCTTCCTGTATTTTGATTTCCAAACCAAATTCAGCCCAATAATGAACTTTAACATCGGGAAAATTTCCTAAGAAAGACACCATCTCCGTCGCCTTATACTGATTTTTAGTACCAATTAAGATATCCATACGGAAATCATATCATGATCCTGTTCGCTCGCCCATTGAAATTGATATAATTAGATAAATGAAATTTAACAAATTAATTCCCGAACTGAGCGTCTCTAATTTTAAGAAAAGCCTGGAATTTTATACCAAAATACTGGGGTTTAAAATTGAATATGACCGTCCGGAATCAAATTTTGCTTATTTATCGTTTCAAGGCAGTCAACTGATGATTGACCAAAATAATGATAATGAAAAGAGTCCTTGGTACACAGGCAAACTTGAATATCCAAGAGGCAGAGGTATTCATTTCCAAATTGATATTGATAATCTAAAACCAATAATTAAATCATTAAAAAAGCATCACTATCCCATTAAAGAACCTCCTAAAGATTACTGGTTTCGTAAAGACAAGACAATGATTGGCATGAGAGGATTATTAATTATGGACACGGACGGTTATCTTTTGATGTTTAATCAAGATTTAGGGTCAAAACTTGAGGGAAAAGAGGATCTCCTGCAAACTAAAACTTTCTAACAGCTAGTTTAAAGATACCGTTAGCTTCCAGTTTTCAAATTTTATTTTTAAAATCGATAAACTTCGGATACTTTTGAAAAAATTTGTGAAAAAGACAATGACTTTTCGGATTCCGATCAAAACGATAATGAACAGATACAGGACTACTAAAAATAGATAAATAATGTTCCAGGGCGAGTTATCCGTAAAGAAAGACAATAAAAATATAAGCAAATGCGGAACAACGAAAAGACAAAAAAGTTTGATTAAAAATAGAACTCTTTTTTTATTCACAAAAACCTGACTTTTTTAGATTTTTAGCCGCCTTGGTATTGTTTTGTTTAATTATGATCCAAATTAAAATTTAAAGGAAGTTCAATTAATATCCTATAAGGTTGATTTTTAAATTCACCCATGATATTCTCCTGCCATGACCGGACAGGAAACTGAAGAAAGGGCCCACGGTTACTATAATGAAGGATATTTTGATGGCGGACAGACAGTTTCTAATTATTTTCATTATGGCCATTCTCTTACAAGTGACTTACGATACGGGTTGTCGGCGTTACATTTAATAGTTGAGACCCGAGGATTTAGAGCTCTTTTAGAAAGAGACCGGTTAGAGATCAGTATTGTTGACCTTGGCGGCGCGAAAGGCCTTTTGGCAAGCGCATTCCAGAAAGTTCTTCCCGGCGCCAGAGTCTTAAATACTGATTTAAGTTTATATGCAACCCAAAATACCGTTCCTGAAGCGAGAACTTTCCGCAGTGATATCCGGAATCTTCCTCTTCCCGATGAAAGTTTTCATATAGTAACCTGCGTTGATGTTCTGGAGCATCTCCGGGGAGACACGGTTCCTAAAGCCCTTTTGGAAATTCGAAGAATTTTGAAACAGGGAGGATTCGGCATCTTGGTTCCGAATATCGGAGAAGATGAGGCTTGGTCAAAAGATAAAAGCCATGTAACTATTAAAGGTAGAGAGTGGTGGAAAGAAAGAATAATTGAATCAGGTTTAGAAATTGCCGAAGAGACGAGATTAGGAAGAGCTCTTATGGGTTTAAGTAATACATATTTGTTTAAAAGAATATCGTTTCCAAGCATAAGCCCCGGGTTGTTTATAGTAAGAAAAAGTTAAAATAGTTACATGCCTCTGGTTAGGCTTGTTATCCCTGATATAATAAATTTTGTATCCGTCATGAGTAATTATTACAACCCAAATCGAAAACGTAACTTATACGATCAAAACTCAACCGAGAGGTTTCGCCTTAGCCGCTCGAAGTTAGACCTTTTTATTAATTGCCCCCGGTGTTTTTATCTTGATCGTAAATTGGGAGTTGCTCAGCCGCCCGGATACCCGTTTTCTTTAAATTCGGCCGTTGATAAACTTCTCAAAAAAGAATTTGACCTTCATCGGGCAAAAGGCACCGCTCATCCTTTAATGAAAACATACGGTATTAAGGCGATACCGCTTGCCCACGAAAAAATGGACGAATGGAGAGACTCATTAAGAGGTGGCATTACCTGTCAAATTGATGGATCTAATGTGGTGGTTACAGGCGGTGTTGATGACATTTGGGTCTCGCCATCCGGAGAATTTATGATCGTTGATTACAAAGCAACTTCAAAAGAGGAAGAAGTAACGTTGGATGCGGATTGGCAGAAAGGGTACAAACGCCAGATGGAAATATACCAGTGGTTGTTTAGGAAAAATGGCTACAAAGTATCTTCAACCGGCTATTTTGTTTATTGCAACGGCAATACCGATAAACAAGCTTTTGACGGCAAGTTGGAATTTGACATCAAGATTATTCCCTACGACGGCGATGATTCTTGGGTGAAAAAGACGATTAAGGAAGCGATCGAGTGTTTAAAAGGTGAAAAGTTGCCCGATTCAGGACCGGAATGCGACTTTTGCAGATATAGAAAGGCGGTCGGAGTTTTCGAAAAAAGTTCTCATAAAAGTTCTTATAAAAGTTCTCATAAATAATTAACTTTCGGCGTCAGGTGATAATTGTCCCTACTTTTTCTCCCTTGATAATTTTTTCAATATTCTCCAGATTTTTAATGTTAAAGACAATTACAGGAATTTTTTCCCTCTGGCATAAAGCAAAGGCCGTATTATCCATGACCGTTAAACCTTTTTCTAAAGCTTCCTGAAAGGTTAAGGAAGAATAGAGCTTGGCGTTTTTATCCAATTTCGGGTCGGCGCTAAACACCCCGTCGACATTGCTGCCTTTTAAAATGATTTCACAATTAAGTTCACAGGCTTTTAAAGCGGCCGCCGAATCGGTCGTAAAAAAGGGGCTCCCCGTTCCGCCCGCCAAGATAACAATCCGGCCTTTATCCAAATGGGAAAGGGCTTTTCGTCTGATAAAAGGTTCGCAAACCGCCTCCATCTTGATCGCGGACATTACCCTCGTATCGCTGCCATTTTTTTCAAGTTCAAATTGAAGAGCGAGGGCGTTCATCACCGTCCCCAACATCCCGATATAATCGGCGGTGGCCTGGTCAAATTCGCTGCCCACGATTTCCCTACCTCTAAATAAATTTCCGCCGCCAACTATAATGGCAATTTCTAAATTTAAGCTTTTTTTAAGATGATGAAGGTATTCGGCAATTTTTTTTATGGCCTTGAAACTAATGCCCTTTTTTTGTTCCCCGCCAAAAGGCTCTCCGGATAATTTTAATAAGATTCTTTTGTATTTCATGAACTTATATTACCACTTTTAAACAGATATCAAGATATTAAGATATTGGGATTTTACTTTTTGAGAAAAATAGTTTTTAATTAATTTCATGGATAAAGAAGAAAAAATTGAAGTTTGCCCGAAATGCGGCAAGCCGTTGGGAGAAATTACCACCACCAAGTCCGGCCGGCAGTTACAAAGATGTACCGGCGGAAGTTGGAATCCGGAAACGCGCCAAAACGAAGGCTGCGACTTTATTAAGTGGTTGGTAGTTGAACCGAAAATCCTGGACGAAATTTGTCCCAAATGCAAAGCGCCTTTAGTTTTAGTCATCACCCGTTTCGGCAAGAAAATGAAAAAATGCAGTACTTCAAGTTGGGATAAAGAGAAAAGACTGGCGATAGGTTGCGATTATATCGAATGGATTAACGGGACAACGGAACCGCTTGACGAAAAATGTCCGACTTGCGGGGAACCATTGGTTTTGTTTACAACCACCAGTGGTAAACGGCTGAAAAAATGCAGTACTTCCGGTTGGGATAAGGAAAAAAGAGTCGCCACCGGTTGTCCTTATGTCCAATGGCTCAAACCCGGCGAAGGAGAAAAAAACGGGGAAGAATTACTGCCTCCGGAAGGTTAAGAGGTGACGGCGCAGATTTTTTCCAAACAAAAGGCGGCTTTTCTCCTGAATTTCTTCGGTGTGAGGCAGCCGCCCGCCTTTGGTTCTTGCTACTTGGTCTTCTTCTTGCGCTTGGGTTTGTGAGTCTTGGCCTGGGAGCAGTCTCTCAGGTGGTCTTCTGCTTGATACCCCCCCATTGTTACGCCATTGGATTGTTTAATGGATGAGGGTTGGGTATGCGCTCCCCTGAGAACGGCCCTGGCCACTCGACACCTCTTACATCCCCTTCCTGCCATCAATCTCACCTCCTTTGTTCGGCCTTTTACCACAATGATCTCCAACCTGTTTGTCTCTCCAGCTCTTTCATCTTCGCTGCCTTCTCCCGTTCCTTTCTCTCTTTCTCCTCCTTGTTTTCCCTCTTCTTCTTGACCGCGCGGCAAGTTGCTAAGTGTTTCTTTGCCGACTTGACTGTTTCCGGATGGACCCTTGCCCACTCTTCATCTTCTAGGGCTCTCTTTAGGGTCCGGTTTGCCTCCTGGCATCTTTTACAGGACATTTACCTTACCTCCTTTGCCTTTGGGATTCCGTTTTCATCTCTTACGTTTCTTCGGCTTTCTCGTACCGGGACAGTTAGCAAGATGCTTTCTTGCCCAGGAAAGTTCCTTGGGAGTGACATGAGCGCCACAATCCGCAGCTATGAGGTACGTCATGGCTCTTATGCACTTGGAACATTTTTGCATTCCTCTTACCTCCTTTGCCTTCGGGATTCTACATATTGGCCAAACCCAAATCGGGTCAAAAGTATCAGAGCGATTGTGAGGAAATAGGACAATTAATCATTTTCAGTAAAAGCCGGATTTCTGATGACAAAAACTTTGTCAGCAAAAGCCCGGCTTTTACCGAGGGGAAAATTCAAAGTGCAAGAGTTTTGACAAAAAACGCAAGGCAAATCTCACGCTTTTATCAATTTGGCCCTGATTTTAGCTTAGAAAGGGAATTTATTCAAGAAGATAGAGGAAGGGCGAAAGAACCTCACTTCACCCTCCGGCTTGGAGGGTTACGAAGGGGCAAAGGAAATCAAGGGCGAGAAGGGCTAGAAGGATGGGGCAATTAGGACGATTATGCCTCAATTTTCCCAGCTGATTTTCAGGTTGGGGGGATGGTATAATTAACATATGGTCATTGTAGTGGTGAAAGGTAAAATTTCCGAAGAAGAATTTCGAAAAGCAAAACAGGATTATGGAACTTATATTAAAATCACGGCAGATTTAGAGTCCAGGATGGCGGCGTTGGGCGGAGAATACCATGCGGACGCGGAAAAAATTCTTCTGAAAAAGGGAGCAAAACAGGAAAATATTTGGGGCGGCGGAATTAACCTGGAAACCAAACAAATTGAGACAAATGCCATTATCAATATCCGGCCGGCAATCAATGACAGCCCGGAAATTTTAGATAGCCTTAAAAGGGAAAAATTTATTTCTCTGGCTAAACAAATTCTGGAAAAATATGTCTAGAGACGAATTGAAGAAAGATCGTCAAAATTGTTTTTCGGACTTGCAAAGAGCAGCGACCGCCTTTTATTTGAACCCTAAAGGAAAGACCCATTTAGTTTTCCTAAAACATGCCAGGAAAATCTTAAATAAAATCAACAACAGAAAATTAAATCGGTTTTCCCTGGAAATTTCCCAATTAGAAGATAAAATTTCTCTTTCTTCTAAGAGTCAGAGAATATATATCGCCGACAAGATCTTAACTACCGGGATTTTAATCAAAAACCAAATTTAGCCTTCTTCTTCTCAGCTGATTTTCAGGTTAGGAGTATAATCTACTTCCTATGAGAATATTAGTCGTTGAGGATGAACACCAAATTGCCAATTCCCTAAAAAAAGGCTTGGAACTGGAAAGTTTTGCGGTGGATACGGCTTATGACGGGATTGAGGGATATGATCTGGCGGCCACCGAGGATTATGATGCGGTTGTTTTAGACCTTCTTTTGCCCGGCATGGATGGTATGGAAATTTGCCGGAAACTCAGGGCGGAAAAAATTCACACCCCAATTTTAATTTTAACTGCCAAAGGCCAATTGGAAGAAAAAGTGGATGGCCTAAATAGCGGGGCGGATGATTATTTGGTCAAGCCTTTTGCTTTTGAAGAACTTTTAGCCAGAATCAGAGCTTTAATCAGAAGGCCAAAGACAACTAATGGCATCACTTTAAGCCTTGATGATTTAAGTTTAAATACTTTGACTTATGAGGTCAAAAGAGCCGGCAGGGAAATCCGGCTTTCGGGCAAGGAATTTAGCCTTTTGGAATTTTTAATGCGCCACCCGAAGCAAATTTTTACCAAAGACCAGATAATCGGTCATGTTTGGAATTATGACGCCGATATTTTACCTAATACAATCGAAGTTTATATCGGTTATTTAAGAAATAAAATTGATAGGCCGTTTCCGAAAAAACCGGCCCTAATTCATACGGTCAGGGGGTTTGGGTACAGAATTAGTTAAAAGTTCAAAGTGCAAAGTTCAAAGTTGCAGATAATAGTTGAAAGTTACGAATAAAGAAAAAACTACGTAAATTTTGGACTTTGAACTGTAATTTTTAACTTTTAACTTTGAATTTTTAATTAATTTTAACGATGTTTAAATCGGCTCGAATCAAATTGACTGCCTGGTATTTGCTGATTATTATGACCATCAGCCTTTCTTTCAGTGGCGTAATTTATAAAGAAACAGTGGTGGAATTGGAAAGGGGTTTTCGCCGGGTGGAGTTAAGGCACCGGGCGGAAGAAATGGGCATTCCCCTGCCGAGATTTTTTCCCAACCGGCCGGAGGATTTGCCTTCCGGTTTAAGAGAAATCACTCCCCGGTATTTTTTCGCCGAAGATTTTGAGGAAGCCAAAAGAAGACTGCTTTTTAATTTATTATTGATTAACGGAACGATTTTAGGAATTTCTGCCTTGGCCGGATACTTTTTAGCGGGCAAAACATTAAGACCGATTGAAAATGCTTTAGAAGAGCAAAAAAGATTTGTGGCAGACGCTTCCCACGAGCTAAGGACACCATTGACGGCTTTAAAAACTTCCATGGAAGTGGCCTTAAGAGATAAAAAGATGACCTTAGATGAGGCCAAAAAAGTGCTTAAGGATAATTTGGAAGAGGCGGACAGCTTACAGTCATTGTCGGATAAACTTTTAAGTTTAGCTCGGTATCAAAGCAACGGCCATAGCCTAAATTTTAAGGAAGTTGATATCAAGGATGTGGTGGAAAAAGTGGCCAAAAAGATTTCTCCTTTGGCGAAAGAAAAAGGAGTTGAGTTAGTAACTCAGGTTAAGAGCCAAAAACTTGTTGCTAACAAAGAAAGTTTGGAAGAGATGGTTTTGATTTTCTTGGATAACGGTGTCAAATATACGCCTAGGGGTGGCAAAGTGACGGTTGAAGGAGGATTAAACAAGAGAGGTTACGTGATTCAAGTAAAAGACACGGGAATCGGGATTGCCAAAGACGATCTTCCCCATGTTTTTGATCGGTTTTATAGAGCCGATCAATCCCGAGCGCGAGCTCACCTCCGAGGTGGCAGGCTGAGCTTGCGAAGCCATGACTCCTCGGATGGTGGAGAAGTTAGTGGTTTTGGTCTGGGACTTTCCTTAGCCAAAAGAATTATTGAGATTCATAAGGGAACGGTGGAAGTAGAAAGCGTTTTGGGGAAAGGAACAACCTTTACTATTAGATTACCCCTTAAACAGTAAAAGTAGGTGAATTAAATAGTTAATTAAATAGTCGATTAAATGTGTATTAGTTGTTGATTAAGTTGGGGATTTAATAGTAATTCTTTGGTTAGTAAACTTCATTATGGGTGCCGATTCTCAACAAAAATACCGTTTCTCCTTCAAAATGTGAGATTATCCTGATCGATCTATCGACCGAAACAGAATAATTTTCAGTACCGGAAAGTTTGTGTAATCTTAAAGAAGGGTGTTTACAATTAGTTCTCAGTAAATAAAGAGTCTTCTCTAATTTTACTCCAGATAGGGGATTTTTCTTAAGAAGTTTTCGAGCTTCGCTAATGAATCTTTTGGAAGGGATTACGTTCATTTAGACATTAGCGAATTAACAAAGTTTTTTATTTCAGCTTTGTTTTTTAAAGCCTTGGTTTCCCCTCTCTCATATTCTTCCTTTGCTTCCTTCGCCCATAGATCATATTTTGATTCGGCCAGTAATTTTCGAAGGGCAGTTCTGACTAAATCGCTAAAGGAAACAAAATGACCCTTGGAAATTAAAGTTTCTGCCTCTTGTTTTAATTGAGAAGGAAGAGAAATATTTATTGTATTAATCATAAGCTAATATTAGCAAAAATTATACAATGAGTCAAGAAGTTTCTTCTTAAGCGTTTTCTCAGAAAAATTGATTAAAATTTGCACACCCCAAAAGTACGTTTATATAGAAAAGGATGATAAAATGGGAGTATGCAAGGAGAAACAGACACCCCGGAAGAAATCGAAATCCCAATTGTTTTTTTTTGAAGGCTGGGGTCATGAAGATACCGGTATTGAGGTGGTTACAGTTAGTGGAGAACTACTTGGAAAAGCAGGAGAAGAGATTTCTGAAAAGTATCGAGATTGGTGTCATTGGAAGGCCGACTTGCCAGGAGCCCAAAGGCCGCTTGAAGAAATTGAGAGAATTAATGCAAGAATGGAAGAGGATGATAATTCTATCAAAAAGGCAATTGGATTTTCTGCCAAGGAACTTTTTTTGGAGGCCAGCCGATTGCAAGATCAATATAAGGGGAAAAAAGAAGCCCCTTTTAAGATCACTCTTGTTTCCTAACCTGATTACACCTACACACCTTAGAGGTGTACACCTAAACAATGGTGAAGTGGTATACTCTTATAATGTTAACTATTTTTAAATTTTTAACATATGGCGGAAGATTTAAAAGGTTTTTCAGGAGTTAGTATTGAGCCAGAGGTAGTAACTGAATTTGGCAAGTTGATATTTTCTTTGGATCAATCATTTGAAGTTGCAGTCAATAAAGCTGAGAAAATAAATATTCCTCCCCCTCTAGCCTCAACTTGGAGCGAGGTTCCAGAAATTAGTGCTACTGATAAATTAAAATCTTTGGCGTTTTTACAAACGCCAGAATTACCTTCGTATTTGTGTAATCCGCTTACCGGAGGGCCGATGAAGTTTAATTCCCCTTTGCCCGGAATGGCTCAATATAGCGATGTTATTGAAAAGGACATGCCGGAATATTTAAAAGAAGCGATAGAAAAAGCGGGATGTAATCCGTGGGCTTTTTACGAAGATAGGGGAGCTATTGGTTATCTTGCTCAGGCGGAAAACGGGGCAAGGATGGTAGTCACAAGAGACCGTGGGCAATTTGGCGGTTTTAAGTGGAAAAGTCCTCCGATCGGGCAAATTACCCTTAATCCAGAATTGGGTGATTTATCTAAGGAGATGCTTGCGTACCGGCAAGAGAGACTAGCCGGATGGCAAAAAGAAACTGCCGAATTACCTAAAAATCCAGACGCCGGGGAAGCAGAATCCAGTCTTCATCCCTACCTTCAACTGGAAAAGCTTAAAAGAAATATTGAGGAGGATAAAAGATCAAAGGAATTGAAAGCAGAAAAAGACCGGCGAAGACTGGAAGAACAAAAAGCTTTAAATGAGCAATTTGAAAAGCAAGGATATTTTAGAGGCAGATGCGGCCGGGCGGAATTACCAGACGGTAGTGTTATCGTCGAATCAGCCGCTAGTGGAGATAGAAACGATCCTGTTTTAATAGCAATAAGTCCGAAAATTGCGATGGATATGGAAAATTTTGGAAAACTTGTAGGATTGGTTGCCTACGGGTCTCAAGTAACTATAAGTGGTGACAATATTAAAGTTAGAATTTCTTCTGAGGAGTTAAGAGAACCAGAAAGATACAAAAAGAGACTTATTGGTTACCAAGGCCAGACTGTAAGGGCTTTGGAAGGAAGTTTAGGATTGTCTTTAGGGAGAAGAATAAGGATTAGGATTGAATAAGTATTTCAATAAACTTCAGTAAAAAGAACGTCTTTCTTCGTGCTAAGTGACTATATTCTGTTGTTGCAACAAAAGGGTTTTTTCAGCTTTTTCTCAGGTTTGGTTGATAAAGTGCTTTTAAGTTAATTCACCTCGGAGGAGCCGAGGTCGTTGCCTCGTCACCGTCCGAGGTGTATAGTAACGAAATGGTAAAAAAAGAAGAGATTTTGAAAAAGATTAGAAAAGTCTTTAATACCCGTCCCAAAAAAATCGCGGGAATTGTTGCAATTTTAGTGATAATTTTTTTGGGGTGGCGGGTTTTTGGCAAAAAACAGGCTAAAACCCAATACCAAACCACTAAAGTGGAAAAAGGAACCATTATTGCTTCTATTTCCGCTTCTGGACAGATATTGACTGCCAATTTAATTAATGTTTCTTCCAATGCCAGCGGCTTGGTCAAAAAAGTTTATGTTAAAGACGGAGACCGGATTACTTCCGGACAAAAGGTTTTGGAATTAGTTTTGGATACTGATGCCAAGCAAAGGAGCTCTTCCGCTTATTCGTCTTATCTTTCTGCCAAAAATTCCCTTGATTCGGCAGTGGTTAGTTTGTGGACTTTGGATTCGGCCATGTGGGCGGCCAACCGGACTTTTGTCAATGACTCTTTGGCGCGCGGCTTGCTTAATTACGACCCAACTTATATTCAACAAAATGATAATTGGTTAGCGGCTGAGGCGAAATATAAAAACCAAAAGAATGTCGTTGCCCAATCCCAAATCGGCGTTAACAATGCCTGGCAGGCTTATCAGCTGGTTTCCCCGATTGTGACGGCGCCAATGTCAGGTATCGTCACCAATATTACTTATACCGAGGGAATGAATTTGGGCGGAACTTCGGATGCCAGTCAAAGGATAGCCGTTATCCGCGCGGAAGGCAATCCCCTGGCGACCTTTAACCTTTCGGAAATTGATGTTTCTAAGGTCAAACCCGGGCAAAAAGCGACGGTTAAATTGGATAGTCTTAATGATAAGACTTTTACCGGAAAAGTGATGACGGTTGACCGGGTCGGGTCGGTGACCAGCGGAGTGACTAATTATCCGATTGTCATTAAATTTGATACTGAAGCGCCGGAAGTCTTGGCTAATATGTCCGCCAGCGCCAGTATTATTTTAGATTCAAAAGATGATGTTTTATTGGTGCCTTCCAGCGCGATTCGGGTTCAAGGAGAACAAAATACGGTTAGGGTTTTGGAAGACAAAAAAGAACAAACGGTAGTAGTAGAAATTGGTTTAACTTCTGATACCCAAACAGAAATCCTTTCCGGTCTTTCCGAGGGTGATGAAGTCATTACTAGTGTTACGACCGGTACCGGCAGCACCCGTCAAGGAACTTCTTCTCCCTTTTCCGGACAGTTCAGAATTGGCGGCGGCGGATTTGGCCGATAAGTATGATCAAAATCAGCCATATCAATAAAATTTATGGGGCTCCGCAAGTTTACACTCGCGGTAGCTCCTCCGCGCTTCGACGGAGCGAATTCCAGCCGAAGCCAAGTACCGGACGGTACCTGGCGAAGCAGAATTCTTCGCCCTCATCTCCTCGACTAGGCTCAGAATTTTCTGCGAAGGCGGACAAAAATGATTCGGTGGAAACCAAGGCGGTGGACGATGTATCTTTTGAAATTAAAGACGGCGAGTTTGTCGCGATTATCGGGCCATCGGGGTCGGGGAAATCAACTTTAATGCATATTTTAGGCGCTTTGGATACGCCAACCTCGGGGAAATATTCTTTGGACGGCGAAGCAGTGGAAAAAATGGGAGAAGACGAATTGGCGGATATCCGCAACCGGAAAATCGGCTTTGTTTTCCAAGCCTATAATCTTTTGCCTCGGACAACCGCTTTAAAAAATGTCGCTTTGCCGATGGCTTATGCCGGCTGGCAGAAAGAAAAAAGAGAAGCGAAGGCGAAAAAATTATTGGAAGCGGTGGGTTTAGGCGACCGGATGTACCACACTTCCGGCCAACTTTCCGGCGGACAGATGCAAAGGGTGGCCATTGCCCGAGCCTTGGCAATGGACCCAAGTTTAATTTTAGCGGATGAGCCGACCGGCAATTTAGCTTCAGTCCAGGCCGAAGAAATTATGAATATTTTAACCAAATTAAACAAGCAAGGCCACACGATTATTATTGTTACCCATGAGCCAACAATCGCAGCGAGGGCAAAGAGGACCATCGGTTTAAAGGACGGCAAAATTGTGGAGGATAGATTAAATGGACACCACCATTAAAATAAAATTCCAAATAACAAATTCCAAATTACAACGATGGAATTTTTAGAGATATTTTTTGAAAGCTTAGGAACCCTGACTCTTAATAAGATGAGAACGGGGTTGGCGATTTTGGGAATTGTTATTGGCATTGCTTCGGTCATTACTTTAGTTTCTTTGGGCCAAGCCAGCCAAAAACAAATTGAAAATCAGATTCAGTCTTTGGGTGCCAATCTTTTGACAATAAGTCCAGGAGCGGCCAGTTCCGGCGGAGTGAGGGAAGCTTTTGGCGGAGGAACAACCTTAACGTATGAAGATGCTAAAGCCATTGCCGGAAGTGCCGAGTTGAGTAACATTACTAATATTTCTCCGGAGTTGCAGCGCCGCGGCCAGGTAACTGCCGGCCGGAATAATACCAATACCCAAATTCTGGGTGTGATCCCGGCTTATTTGGAAGTGAGAAATCTGACGATGGACAGCGGGAATTTTATTGATCAATATAATTTAGACGGCTTGGGTAAAGTTGCGGTTTTGGGCCCGCAAGTGGTGATTGATTTGTTTGGTGAAGGGGCTGATCCTATCGGCCAGTCAATTAGAATCAATAAAATCGCCTTCATGGTTGTCGGGGTGACAGCTTCCCGGGGGGGCAGTGGTTTTGGCAATCAAGATGACATTATTTTTGTCCCCTTGACGACCGCTCAAAAACAGCTTTTTGGCATTGATTATCTTTCTTCCTTAGCCGTGGCCGTCAGCAGCCAGGAAGTAATGGACCAAACAAGAGACGAGGTAGGTTATTTTTTACTGGCCCGGCATAAAATTAGCGACGCGACCCAGGCGGACTTCCGGATTATGTCCCAAACCGATATTTTAGATACCGTTTCCCAGGTGACCGGGACTTTTACCGCTTTGCTTTCGGGAATTGCCGCCATTTCCTTATTGGTCGGCGGAATTGGGATTATGAACATTATGTTGGTGACAGTGACGGAAAGAACGAGAGAAATCGGTTTAAGGAAAGCCTTAGGCGCCAAGAAAAAAACAATTATTACCCAGTTTTTAATTGAGGCGGTCATTTTAACATTTGCCGGCGGCATAATAGGGATGATTTTGGGGATAATTTTATTTGCGGTCGTTTCTAAGTTGATTAATTTACCTTTCGTCTTGTCATTTTTCTCTATCTTTTTGGCCATCAGCGTTTCCGGCGTCATTGGCGTTGTTTTTGGCTGGTACCCGGCGCAAAGAGCAGCCAAACTGAGTCCGATCGAAGCGCTACGCTATGAGTAGCGCGTAGATCCTGAGCTTGTCGAAGGATTGAGGCTCTAAGATATGAGTGATAATAATTCAAAATTCAAAAGTCAAAATTAAAAGTAAAAAGTGAAAAGTAAAAAAATTTTCTTAATACTAGTGGGCATTGTTTTGTTAATTGTTTTAGTAAATACTGCCAGTAAACAGACAAAAGAATTGGCGGTTGGGGAAGAACTAAAGCAAAATAATCAAGTTTTAACAAATCCGTTGGCGATTGAGGCGATGAGGAAGAAAACTTATCCGGGAAGCGAGTTAAAAATTGAAGAAACTTTGGCTGACGGGAGTAATTATAAGCGCTATCTTGCTTCATATCTTTCAGACGGACTTAAGATTTATGGCTTATTGACGATTCCTAGAGGAAATACACCCGTTGCAGGCTGGCCCGTAATTATTTTTAACCACGGTTATATTCCGCCTGAAGAATATAAAACGACCGAGCGTTATGTTGCTTATGTGGACGGTTTTAGCCGGAACGGTTATGTTGTTTTTAAACCTGATTACCGGGGCCACGGCAATTCTGAAGGCCGACCTGAAGGAGCTTATTATTCGCCGGCATATGCGACTGATGTTTTAAATGCATTGGCATCAGTAAAGAAATTACAAATAGTGGATCCGAATAAAATTGGGATGTGGGGTCATTCTTTAGGCGGCAATTTAACTTTAAGAGCGATGGTGGTTTCTAAGGAAATTAAAGCCGGAGTGATTTGGTCGGGAGTAGTCGGGACTTATGAAGAATTGATTAACAAATGGAGCCATAAAACTCCTTGGCAACCTTCAGCTAAAGAAGCAAATCATGTCGGCTCCATCAGACAAAACTTGGTTAACCAATACGGAACGCCGGAAAGCAATCCCGGCTTTTGGCATTCAATTGACCCGAGATATTATTTAACTGATATTTCCGGACCAATACTTCTTAATCAAGGACTAAACGATGAGGAAGTACCGCCTTTATTTGCGGAAAGTTTAAAAAACGATTTAGAAAAATTAGGCAAAACTTTTGACTATTATACTTATCCGGGCGGAGACCATAATCTTTCTTCGCCTAATTTTGAGAAAGCAATGCAAAGATCGATTAAATTTTTTGATAAATACTTGAAATAAAATCAAAAATCAAAACTCAATCCTTCGGCAAGCTCGGGATGATACTGAGCGAAGTCGAAGTATCAAAACTCAAAACTAAAACTTAAAAGTAAAAAGTTTATAAAATATAAATATTAAAAACCCGCCTAATCTTAGCATTCGCCTTCAGGTATTATTCATACACGGCTCATGCTGCGCTTTTTGGCGGGCAAGGGAGGTGATATTAAATGAAAAATAATAATATTTTAATCATTATCTTAGTGGCAATTATTGTTGGCGCCGGGGGATTTTTTGGCGGGAAATACCAGCAAAGCAAACAGCCGGCATTTTTAAGACAATTTGGGACTGGCCAGGGAATGAGAGCCGGTCAGGGACAGGGAACCCGTCAGGGTTTCCGGCCGGTAAGCGGAGAAATTATTAGCGCTGATGAGAAATCGGTGACGGTTAAACTTCAGGACGGCAGTAGTAAAATTGTCCTTTTTTCCAGTAAAATGACGATTAATAAAGCGGCGGAAGGAACTTCGGCTGATCTTAAGGTTGGCGAAAGAGTTTCTGTTTTCGGAACGGAAAATACCGACGGTAGCGTGACGGCCCAAAATATCCAACTTGGGCAAATGTTCCGCGATGGCCCAACCCCAACCCAGGGTCAATAAAGGGATATGTTAAGATTTTAGAGTGAAGCAATTCTTAGCAATTATTAGAGGCGCCCCGGCTAGCGGGAAGACGACCATTGCCGAACAATTAAGGAGTTTTGAAAAGAAAATTGCTTGGTTGAAGGTAGATAATTTTAAGGATTTTTTTTCCGGAGAAGCTTCGCTTACGGAGCAGAAATACGTTGACGAGTCGGCTTTGGCGGTTTTGGAGTATTTATTGGATAGCGGTTTTTCGGTGGTAATGGAGAAAATCTTTTTTGATCCCTTTATTATTTCCCTAGCGGTTGCGGCGGCTGAAAAAAGGGATATTCCCGTCAGGGTTTTCCAAATTGAATGTTCTTTAAAGACTTTGCAGGAAAGAGACCGGAACCGGCCGGGGATAAAAGAAGGCTGCCGGAAACCTTTAGGAGACGAGGCAGTTGAAAGAATTTATAATCAGCTTGAAGCCACCTTTCTTAAAAATGCAATTAGTTTGGATACCGAAAAACTATCGGCGGAAGAATGCGTTGAAAAGATTTTGGGGAGTTTTGAAAATAAGGTAAATGGTTAAATACAAAGAAATTTACCAGCAGATGTTGGCGGAAAACAAAGAGTTGTTCTCCGCCTTTAAGCGGATCCACGATCAATATTCTCAAGACGAAAAGAAATGGCAAAAGAGTTTTAACGAAGAGGGAGTAAAAATTTTGGCGGTAATTAAAAAATACGAAAACCGCCTTTGTTCCCGTTCGGAAAACTCGGGCTTTGGTAAATTTTCTTCTGCTTTAACCGATAAATTTTGGGGAGAGGTCAAAACTTACTTACCTTTAATTGATTTTGTCGGAACAGAATAAATAAACAATTAATTGGCCCGGTTGATATAATCACTTCATGATTAGTTTTGAAATAACTCTTTTTAAAACAATAAAAATTGTCAGCGAAGAATTCGGCTTAAAAATTGTGGATAAAGAGCAAGTTGATCTTCAGTGCGGAACTGATCGTTCCCTACTAAAATTAGATAAAAAACAATTCAGATTTTTTGATGAGCAGGTTTTAAAGTATTTAAACCAAAACAAAAGTAAACTAACGGACGCTTTTGTTAATTTTGATTATCTTAAAACTTTTTGTCAGATTCTAAAAAAAGAAAGTAAAGATATCAGTCTTAACCATCTTGGCTTATGTTATCAAGTAGAGAACAAAAACCGGGAAAGGAATCGGTTAATAGAAGTGGCAAAAGAAAGTAGGATACATCTTTACGAGATACCTTCAAATGATTTCTCTTTATGGTTATTTATGGGTAATAAATTATCTTTAGAGTCTCTATTAATAGAACTCCTGCCGGTGGAAAAGGTAAGTAATTATTATGTGGATTATTGGTTGCCCCATGTTCATCTGGCCCTTCATACCAGTCTAAATCCGGAAGGTATTAAATATTTAGCCCACACCGCTTTTAGAGGCAACAGAGCCGCCAACCTTTCGGTGGTCTCAAATAATATTACCTATCAGTTGAGAGTTTGGCTTGGCTCAGTTGGGGGCATAAATATTAACCTTGATTTAATGACTAATGAGCGAGGGAATTCTTTAGAAAGTACCCGGAAGATTTTAAGAACTTTGATGTAAATGTTTTTTCATAAATTCATAAATATTAATGACTTATGTTTGAGATAGAAATTCGAGGAAAACTAGAAAATGCAGATTTCAAAAGACTGACCAGACTTTTTGAGAAAGACGGAAAGTTGATTAATCATTATCACCGTCTTTCGGTGGATATTTCTCCCGGTTTTGACCCCAAAACCCGTTCTTGGCCAAATGAAGACCAATTAGATTTACGGATTAAAAAATCTAACGAGAAAGAAAAAATTACCGTCAAAATCGGCGATTTTAATCAGAAAAAAAGAGAGGAAATAGAAATTGACCTAAAGGAGGGTCATTTACTTGATACTTTAAGAATGTTTGAAGTTTTGGGTTTAGATAAAGGAATTATTTATTATTGGGAAAGTTGGGAATACAAATATGAAGGTTTTGAAGTGAAGCTGACACAACACCTAAAAGACCATTATAACTGGGAAATTGAATCAACTGGAGAAAATCTTGATCCGAATATATTGGCGGAAAAGTTAAACCTCACGCCGTTTACCAGAGAAGAGTATAAAAAAGAAATTGATTGGCAAAACTTTAATCTCCACCAACTTTACTCCTTGGAGACAGCAGAAAAAATTCTAAAGGAAAATTTTTAGATGAAATTACCTAAAAGTTGGCAAAAATTACTGAGGGAACATCAACAACAAATTAAAATTAACAATATTGATGTTTCTGCCTCTAAAAAGGAAAAGCCGTTTAAAAGAACACTGGCTTTAGTCTTTAAGATTCCCCTAAAGACGAGTAAGGACATTAGAAAAAGTCTTGGGGAAAAAATTCCAATTAACGTAAAAGAGGCGATATTTTTTCCTCCTTTAGAGGGTTATCATTTTTCGATCCAATGGACTTGGGAGGATAATATCCATAACCTAGATTTAGAAAAATTTAAAAAAGAACTCCGAAAAGTATTTAAAGAAACTCAGGAGATAAAAGGATCGCTTTGGTTTCCGTTTTTTGGTAAGGCCGGTCATTTTGGAATCTTTTTGACAGACTCGGAGAAAGAAGTTTTTGGTATCAGGCAGAGACTCGATCAATTATTTCGGTCTTTTAATCTTCCGGTTGGCGTTAAGTCAATATATTATGATTTAACTTATGCCAGTTTAACTCGTTATCGGCAAAGGTTTCTCCCTGAGCAGATAGTGGCACTTAATAAAATAAAGCCGCAAAAAATTGCCAACATCACGCTTTTGAAAGTTTTTTTGGTCTTAAATGACAGATTTATGACCCTAAAAAACACAAAATTTTTAGCAACATTTAAATTGGGATTTAAATAAGATTTTAACTAACATGATTCGGAAAGCTAAAGTTGAAGACTTGGAACAGATTTACCCCCTTTATAAAAGATATGCTTTGGATATAAGCAAGGTGAACGATATTTCTTATTCTTCCAAAATCCAAAAAGAAGGTTTTTTTATTGATTTAAGCGATAAAGAAGATTGTAAAAAAAGAATTAGAAGCTCATTAATCTTTAATGTTCTTGAAGATAATAAAAAAATTGTCGGTTTTATTGATATTAACAAAGAGATTTATTTTCCTGAAGAAGCCCCGAATATCGTTTGGTTAAATAAAGAAGCAAAGTTTGAATATTTTAAGGGGAAAAATAGTACTGTTCTTCATCTTATTGCCGTTGAGCCGCGATACCGAGGGAAAGGTGTTGCCGACGAACTTTTACAAAATAGTGAGGAAGAATTAAAGAAGAAAGGTTACAAAAATATATTTGCCATCGTAACCACCGGTCCGTTAAAAAACAATCCTTCAATCAGTTTTCATAACAAGATGGGCTTTAAAAAAGTTTGTGAAACAAAACCAATTGATCTTTTCGGTTTAAAAGACTACGAAAGTGTTCTTTTTAGAAAAACTATTTAAAAATGATTAGAAAACTTTTTTTAACTTCTGAGGGTTTACCGCCGGAAACCGCGCCGTATTTCGCCGAACTACTGGACCGGGATCCGCAGGATTTGAAATTAGCCATGATCCCCACCGCCGCTTATCCGGAAATTGACCCGCTTCTTCTTAATGAAGCGAAAGAAGGTTTAAGTAAATCCGGATTTCAAATTGAAGTGATTGATTTAAAAGTCGAGGATCCGATGGTTATCAAAAATAAATTGGAAAAAACGGACATTATTGCTGTCGGCGGCGGGAATACCTTTTTTCTCCTCTATTGGGTTAGGAAATGCGGTTTGGATAAATATTTAGGGGAACTTTTAGATCAGGGGAAAATTTACCTGAGCATTAGTGCCGGGAGTATTCTTGCCGGACCGGATATTGCGATTTCCGGGTGGAGAAAAGATTGGGATAAGAATGTAGTTCATTTAAAAGACCTGACCGGTTTGAACTTTGTTCCGTTTGCGATTTCTCCTCATTATACTGAGGCAGACAGAACTCTTTTAGAAGAAAAATCAAAAACCGTCGGCTATCAAATAATCGCTATTAATGATGCTCAGGCAGTACGAGTGATTGGGGATGACTATAAAATTGTCGGCAACGGGAAAGAAATATTTTTTTGGCCTTAAATATTTATCTTCACCTTTTTCTTGACAAAGAATAATATTTTCGGGTATTATTTGGGTGTCATCTACAAACTAATGTTATGAACCGATGATTAAATCAAAAAAACTAAAGTTTCTGCAATCGGTTATTTTAAAACCCAAAGCACCTTTTTCTTTTGACCCGACTTTTCACAAACCAGATCATTTTACTTCCGGTGATAATTTTTGGCAGCCGGGAATTAGATGGCAGACTTGGTGGTGGCCCTCCTACGCCCCTCCGAATCGGAGGGCTTCGGAGGGTAAACCGCTTGGGTTAAAATTTATCGACGACGGTACGATTGAAAAGCCCAAAATAAAAACGGAAATTTATGCAGACAAAAAACTCGACGATAGTTTTTTAAAATCTTTAGTTGAGGAAATCCGCTATCGTTATAATTTAGATCTAGATTTAACTGATTTTTACCAAAAATTTACTAACGATAAAGTTTTGGGTTCGGTTGTTAAAAAATGGCCTGGGATGCGGCCGGGCCACCCAAGCTCTTTGTACGAGTATCTGATCATTGGCATAGTTCTTCAAAACGCCACCGTTAAACGGTCGGTACAAATGTTTAAAGCATTATTGGAAAAGTATGGTCAGCTTTTAGAATTTGACGGGAAAAAACTTTGGTGTTTTTGGCCGCCCGGAGATTTGGTTAAAGTGAGTGAGGAAGAATTAAGAAGCCTAAAAGTCGGCTACCGGGCGAAATTCATTAAAAGAATTGATGATTATTTTAGCCAAGGGTTGATTGACGAGGCGGAATTAAGGAAAAAAGACCGGGAAACCCAGATGAAAGAATTACTAAAGCTTTACGGAGTTGGACCGGCGACAGTTTGGTATTTACTGTTTGATGTTTTTCACCATTGGGATTTTTTTAACCACGTTTCTCCCTGGGAGCAAAAAATTTATTCCAAATTATTTTTTAACAAAGACCCGGAAAAGCCGGTGCCGGTGGAAAAATTATTGAGGTACTTTGAGCGTTACGGGAAGTATAAACAACTGGCGGTTCATTATATTTGGGAAGATTTATGGTGGACCCGCCTAAAGGCGAGGCAAGACCGGAAAAATGAAAGCGTGCCTTGGTTGGAAAAGTTAATTAGACTTTGAGGTCTTCTTTATAATATTATGGATTATGGATATGGATATGGATAATATGTTTAAGTTCAAATTGGAGAATAATCGGAAAGTTTACGACGTCCCTGATTCGGTTTGTGAGCAGATGTTAAAACTTGCTGAAGAGGTCAAGATAAATTGCTACCCAGAGTCGGAAAAAGGATTCGCGGTGGCAGTTTTAACAGATAAAGGTAACCTTTATCCGGGAGTTTCTTACAATTCAGATACTTATACCTTGACCATGCACTCCGAGGCCACGGCTCTTGCTCATGCCGCAATCCACGGAGAGAAAAACATTATTGCCATTACTGGCCCGAATTGTCATATCTGTAAGCAATTAATCTGGGAAAGTAGTCTTAATTCTGGAACTGATGTGATTGTGGTGATAAAAGAGGAGGAAAAAATTAAAAAAATTCCCATTTCTCAGCTAATGCCGTACCCTTGGCCTGAGAAAAAAGGAAAGTTGTGAAATAATTAAAATGGAAAATCTCTTTAAAGGAAAAATAAAAGCTAAAATTGTGGAGGTGAGGTTTGCGGTGGCGGGAAAGCTGGTGACATTGCTTAAAAAAAGAGGCGATTCGGTTAAAAAAGGCGAGTTAATAGCCTCTTTGGACAAAAAAATTCTTCAAACCCAACTGGATAAAGAATTGGCTGATTTCGAGAAAGTCAGGGCGGAGTTTGAAATCTTTAATCTTCAAAAAGGCGAGCCGACGAATGATATTGCCAAGTATTTTAAAAAGCAGATGCAAGCAGACTTGGACGGGTCGGTAAAAGCAGTGGAGATTGCCAAGGCGGAATTGGACAAGTCAGACCTATATGCACCAGTGGAAGGGATTGTTATTGACGACAGCAATTTAGTGTCGGGAGTAAACCTTACGCCTGCCTCATCCCCGTTTAAAATCATTGAAAATACTTCTTTTTACTTTGAATTGGAAATTGAGCAGGCTAGCCTTTCTCAATTTATTAATCCCCGGCCAATAACGGTCAAAATTCCCGGTTTGGAAAAAGTGATTGCCGGTCAAACAAAGCCGATTTTGTCCCAAGAAAATGGGAAATTATTAGTGGAAGTGGAATTGCAGGATAAGAACGGATTAATAGTAGGGTTGGAAGGGGAAATCAGTTTTTAGTGGTGTTTTACCCAAGGTGTGAAGCTAACACACCTCTAAGGTGTGTTAGGTTGTATAGTTTCTAGATTCACCTCGGAGGAGTCATGGCTTACGCTACGCTTCAGCCTGCCACCGTCCGAGGTGTTTTTACTTTAAAAGAAATTTGGTGACGAGTTGGTTGAATTGACGGGTATTTTTGGAAACGAGGGCATGGTTGGCTTTGGGAATAAAAGCACAAGAGGTATTTGGGTGTTGTTGACAGAGCTTCATAATTTCTTTCTTTTTAGTGACTTTATCTTTTTCGCCGGCCACAAAAAGTGTTTCCGATTTTAGATTTTGTAAGATTTTTTTAATATCGGTTTCAAAAAGGTCGGTCAAAACGCCCCAAAAAACCCTTTGGTCAAAATTAAATTTACTGACCAAGGCCGCTTCCCGGTTAAAAAGGTCCCAAAATCCCTGATAGCCGCCAAAAAAATCAGTGATTTGCCGCCAGAGATTTAACCTGATAATAAATTTAGCCAAACTGCCGGCAATTTTGTAATTTTTAAAAAAAGCGACCATCGGATGGAAGGATTTTTTAATCGGTCGGTCAAAGACCCGCAAAGGTAAAGAAACAACAATTAATTTTCTGACTCTTTGGGGATATTTGGCCGCATATTTGAGGACGATGACCGAACCTAAGCACTCACCCAGCAAATCAACTTTCTTGAATTTAAGCTGGTCAAAAAGTTTATCTAAAAGGTCAATAAATTTATCAAGGGTATCAACGGCCTTCTTTTGCCCGGTTGAATAGTATCCGGGGATATCAATGGTTATCACTTGAAAGTTTTGGCTGGCAGACAAAGAAGAAAGGAAATATTTAGCGTAAGTATGGTCGGTATGGATTAAAACCAAAGGAAAACCCCGGCCGGAAATTTGGAAACTAAGATTTATCCCATTGATTCCGACGGATGATTTTTTTGGTTGAGAGTATTCCATCTTACTTTCGATTATTGACTATTTTAGCTTATTTTGTTAAAGTTATTTTGGTTAGAAAGATGATTTGAGGCGGAGGAAACCGCCTTTTGTATTTTTTTTAAAAAATGTCAAATATAAGAACACAACCGAGAACCGAATTTGCCATGGCTTTAGGCCAGGTTGCTTCCGAACGGGGAATTGCGCCTGAAGTTGTGATTGAATCCATAAAAGCCGCAATTTTGGCGGCTTTCAAAAAAGATGCCAAAGAAGCAGAGTTACTTAAAGAAGATTGGGAGTACGAAGTAGAAATTGATCCGGTAACGGGCGAGTCAAAGGTTTATGGTTGGCCGGTTGAGAAAGAAGCCAAGAAGGTTGAGATAACTCCGCCCGGTTTTGGTCGTATCGCGGCCGTGACGGCTAAGCAGGTAATTCGCCAAAAGCTCCGTGAAGCGGAAAAATCAGCCATTTTAGATGAGTATTATAAAAGAATTGGTACTTTAGTTACCGGGATGATTCTTCGTTTTGATGGCGTGAACATCGTGGTGGATATCGGTAGGGCAGAAGCACTGATGCCGTCGCAAGAGCAAGGCAGGAATGAGCAATATAGGATTAATCAAAAAATGATCTTTTATATCGAGGGAATTAGGGAAACAGTTAAAGGAAAAGATATCATCGTTTCCCGCTCCCATTCAGGATTAATTGAGGGTCTTTTTCGGCGCGAGGTTCCCGAGGTTTCTTCAGGTGCGGTTGAGATTAAAATCATTGCCAGAGAGGCGGGCAGCCGTTCTAAGGTCGCTGTTTTTTCAAATCAGGCTGGGGTTGATCCTGTTGGATCCTGTGTCGGTCAAAAAGGAGTTCGTGTCCAATCCGTAATCGAAGAGCTTAACGGAGAGAAAATTGATATTGTTCAATATAGTGACGATATTGCAAAGTTAATTGTGGCCGCCTTATCTCCGGCGGAAAATTTATCGGTCAAGGTAAATGAAAAAAAGATGACGGCAGTGGTGACCGCCGCCGATGACCAACTTTCCCTAGCCATCGGCAGGGAAGGGCAGAACGTCAGATTGGCCGCTAAACTTACCGGTTATAGAATTGATATTGAAGGAGCAGGCGTTTCTGTAGATAAGCCAGAAGAGAAAGAGAGTAAGAAAGAGAGTCAGAAAGAAATTAAGGAAACCAAGAAGAAAAGACAAAAAGTTACTCAAGAAGACGCTCCCAAAGCGTAGATTTAAAGGAGATTACTTTAATGTTGCAAACAAGACCACCAGTCGTAGTTGTTATGGGCCATGTCGATCACGGCAAGACCAGTCTTTTAGATCGTATTCGTCAAACTAAGGTGGTGACAAAAGAGGCTGGCCAGATTACCCAAGCGATTGGGGCTTACCAGGTTATCTGGAAAGATAAAAAAATTACTTTTCTGGATACTCCCGGCCACGAAGCTTTTATCAAGATGCGGGCTCGGGGAGCGATGGTAGCTGATATTGCTGTCTTGGTGGTGGCGGCCGACGATGGGGTCATGCCCCAGACGAAAGAATCTATAAAAATAATAAAAGAGGCGGGGTTGCCGTTTATTGTCGCGATTAATAAGATTGACCTGACCGGGGTTTCAATCGATAAAATTAAAAGGCAACTGGCTGAGAATGAGGTTTTTGCTGAGGGATATGGTGGACAGGTAGTTGTCGTACCAATTTCTGCCAAAACCGGCCAAGGCGTAGAACAATTATTAGAGATGATTTTATTGACCGTGGAGTTGGAGGAACTTAAAGCAGACCCGGAAGGTAATTTTGAAGGGGTAGTGATTGAATCAAAAAAAGATAAATTTAAAGGCGATTTGGCGACAATTTTAGTCAAAAATGGAATCTTAAAGGTTGGAGAGGAAATAATTACCGGTAATATTAAAGCCAAAGTAAAATCTTTGACTGGCGATTTAGGTCAGGCGCTTAAAGAAGCTCTACCCGGGCAGCCGGTAGAAATTTTAGGGTGGGAAGGACCGCCATTGATCGGTGCGGTAGTAAAAGGGGGAGGCCAAGGTAATCAAGCCGAGAGCGCAGTTGCCCAAGCCCAAAAGGTCTTTAAAGCGGTCGAAATTAAGCCGGAAGAGCAAAAAATAAAAATTATTTTTCGGGCTGATTCCGCCGGTTCTTTGGAAGCAATTTTAAATTCCTTACCTGACAATGTGCAGGTGCTTTTAAGCGGAACAGGAGAAATTTGCGAGTCGGATGTTCTTTTGGCAAAAACGTTTTCCGCTTTGATTATTGGCTTCAATATTAAAGTTTCCGGTCAAATTACCAAGTTGGCGCAAACAGAAAAAATTAAGATCAGGACCTACGGCATAATTTATGACTTATTCAGAGAATTAGAGGAAATAATTTTGAATTTTATGGATCCTCTTTTCCACAGGGAGGTTGTCGGTAAAGCAGAAGTTATCGCGGAATTTGATATAAAAAGAGAAAGAGTTGCCGGGGTAAAGGTAATTTCAGGAAAAATCACTAAAACCGACAAAATTTGTTTATTAAGGGGAAAAGAAATTTTTACGGAGACCAGAATCAGGTCAATGAGGCATGGAAAGGAAGAGATTACCCAAGCCGTGACCGGTACTGATTTCGGGATAATTTTTAATTCTTCGGTTAAGTTCCAAAAAGGCGACGTTTTAGTTGCTTGTCGTGAATGATCTTCTACGAATGATCTTCTACGAATGATCTTCAAAGTTGACTTTCTCAACCTTAGGTAATATAATATAGGCCTAATTCATAAGAATTCGTAAAAATATGAATAAACCTTATCCTTTTGAAGAGCTTAAGAAACTGCTTGCAGAGAATTCGGCGGTAGAAATTTATGTTCCTACTGATCCGAATTTTGACCAGATGGCCGCCGCTTTAGCTTTAAGGCTGGTTTTGGGTAAATTTGGGAAATCGGTTTCGGTAATTTCTTCTTCCCCTATGACTGTTGAGTTCAGTCATTTGGTTGGGGTGGACTTGGTTGGCCAAAAAAGCGATGGCGGCAAGGACTTAATGATCACCCTTAACTATTCCTTAGATCAAATCGAAAAGGTTAGCTATAACGATGATGGCGGAAAATTAAATTTAGTGGTGCAACCGAAAATTAATGCCCCTAGAGTTGAAAAGGACCAATTGGATTTTTCTTATCAGGGAGGCAATAAAGGCTTGCCGATTTTATTAGGAGTCGACGATCCTTATCGGCTTGGCTCTTTATCCAACCAGGTTGATTTCACTCAAGCCGTAAACATTACCACTTCCCCCAATTCCTTGTTAGGGAAACTAAATATCGTCGATCCGGAGGCTTCTTCCTATTCTGAGATTATAGTAGGAATTATTTCCGGTTTAGGTTTGGCTTTCAACGAAGACGCGGCCAACAATCTCTTTTTAGGTTTAGACAAAGCCACCAATAGTTTCCTTTCAGAAAATAGCGGTCCGGATACTTTCGAAGCCGCGGCAGTTTGTTTGCGTTGGGGAGCAAAAAAACCCTTAAAAGAGCCAGTAAAGACCCCTTTTTTTGAAAAATCCCCTGCGATCGATAGAGCACAACCAGTTGCAAAACCCAGAGTTGAGGAATATCAGAGTCCAAAATTTCCAAGAAAGCCGGACAAGCCGGAAGAGCAAGCCAACCGCAATAGCCCTTCTCCCGATTGGTTTGAACCAAAAATTTTTAAAAGCTCCAAGACCTAATCTGTTTAGTGGTTGTTAAATAAATAGTTTATTGGTATAATCTTTCCTCGATGGCACTTAGTACTACAGAAAAGAAAAAAATTATTGATAAATACGCTCAAGTTAAGGGTGATACTGGTTCTCCGGAAGTCCAAGTTGCGCTTTTGACGGGAAAAATTAACCGGCTTGCTGATCACCTCAAGGATAACCGAAAAGATAATCACTCCCGCCGGGGATTACTTTCTACGGTTTCGAAAAGAAGAAGGCTTTTAAACTATCTTTTAAAGAAAGACGAAGATCGCTATCGCCGAGTTGTACAAGCCCTCGATTTACAAAATTAATATCTGAAAGAACAAAAAGGAGCTTCTCATGGCAATAATTTCAAAATCAGTTGATATTGGTAAAAAAAAATTAACTTTAGAAATCGGCCGGTTTGCCGGTCAGGCAACCTCCTCAGTTTTGGGTAAATACGGTGAAACGATGGTTTTAGCAGCCGTAGTTGAATCAGGTTCGAAAGAAGAATTGGGTTATTTTCCCTTAACGGTTGATTACATTGAAAGACTTTACGCCGGGGGCAGAATTAAAGGCTCCCGTTGGGTTAAAAGAGAAGGCCGAACTTCCGATGAAGGAGTCTTGATCGACCGGTTAATTGACCGATCGGTTAGGCCCCTTTTCCCTAAGGAATACTTTAACGAGGTCCAGGTTACGGTTACTTTACTTTCGGTTGATTTGGAAAACGATCCCGATGTTTTATCGGTGGTGACCTCATCAGCCGCCTTAGCTCTGGCCGGTCTTCCCTGGAACGGACCGGTAGGTTCTGTCCGCGTTGGACTTAAGGATGGAATTCCCTTTGTTAATCCCACTAAAGAAGAAAGAGAATTTTCAGATTTGGATTTGGTGGTCTCAGCCACCAGAGAAAAAGTGATTATGCTTGAGGCGGGGGCGCGTCAGGTACCGGAAAAACAAGTCTTACAGGCAATAATATTTGGTAAAGAGGAAGCTCAAAAAGTAGTTAAATTAATTGAGGATTTAACCGGCGAAGTAGGCATTAAACCGAGGAAGATTGAGGTAAAAGAAGACGATCAACTTAAAAACGAGATTAAAAAGATTGTGGGCAACAAATTGGCCGATTTAGCCAAGGAAGAGTGCTTAACTAAGGGTAAGCATCCTTTGGTTGAGGCAATTAAAGAAGAAATTTTCTCTTCGGTTGAAGAGGAAAAAAAGAAAAACGCAGAAAAACTTTTAAAGAAAATCATCAAAGAGGAAATTCGTGAGGAAATTTTAGCTAAAAAAAGAGTGGATGGACGAAAGCTTGATGAAGTTCGGGAGATTGAATGTGAAGTGGGGATTTTGCCTAGAACCCACGGAAGTGCGATGTTCCGTCGGGGGCAAACCCAAGTTCTTTCGGTAACCACCTTGGGGTCACCTTCTTTACAACAACTGATTGAAAGCGCTGAAGGTGAAGAGAGTAAGCGGTATATTCATCATTATTCTATGCCGCCTTATGCCAATGGAGAAACTGGCCGGGTCGGGGGTCCAAACCGTCGGGAAATTGGTCATGGCGCTTTGGCAGAAAGAGCTTTAGAACCGGTGATTCCTTCTCAGGAAAAATTTCCTTATACCATTAGGGTGGTTTCCGAGGTTCTTTCTTCTAATGGTTCGACCTCGATGGGTTCAACTTGCGGTTCAACCATTTCTTTAATGGACACCGGGGTGCCGATATTGGCGCCTGTTTCCGGTATTGCGATGGGTTTAGTAACCAAAGGAGACGACTACGTCATCCTGACCGATATTGCCGGATACGAAGATTTTAACGGTGATATGGATTTTAAAGTTGCTGGGACAAAACAAGGCGTAACCGCCATCCAAATGGATGTTAAAAACTCCGGCTTAACCGATAAGATGATCGAAGAAATTTTAGATAAAGCGATAATCGGCCGGGAATATATTTTAGAGAAGATGTTGGCAGTTATTTCTGTCCCACGGGAGAAAATTTCTCAGTATGCACCACGGGTGACGGTTCTTCATGTCGCACCGGAGAAAATTGGGGAGATTATTGGTCCGGGCGGGCGGGTGATTCGAAAAATGATGGAGCTGACCGGTGCCCAGATTGATATCGAAGATGACGGTTCGGTAACAATTTCTGGAGTGAGCGATCAATCAGTAGCCGCGGCTGCTTCTCAAATTGAGGGCTTAACGCGGGAAGTTAAGGCCGGAGATGAATTTGAGGGCGAGGTAAAGAGAATCCAGCCGTTTGGAGCTTTCGTAGAAGTATTACCCGGGAGAGAGGGGCTAGTTCATGTTTCGCAAATGGCGGCAGGTTTTGTTTCCGACCCCGGTCAAATTGTTACCCTCGGCCAAAAAGTAAAAGTAAGGGTAGTGGAAATTGACGAGCAACACCGGATCAATCTTTCGATGCTTTTTGGTGAAGACGCAAAGAAACAGATGGCTCCCCGTCGGGAAGAATACCGACCGCGAGGCTTTGGTGGTCCGTCGCGTTCGCCAGGCGGTGGAGGCAGATTTGGTCCACCCCGGTTCGGTGACAGACAAGATCGCTTTAGGAGATAACTTTTGTCCTCCGGTTCGGAGGATTTTGATCTTCAAAATTGACACCAATTAAAATCTGACGGGGTATTTGTGATATTATTTTTCTAAGAGGATTTTTAAGATATGGTGAATCAATCTGGTGAATTAGTCGCCGAAGTTGAGAAATTAAATCAAAAAATTGAAACGACAGTTTTACCGCCGGAACTGAAAGAAAAGGCGGAAGAGATGGTGGCAAGGGTAAGCCGGATGGCCCGTCTGGGCAGTTATTCGGCCGAATATGAACAGACCTCCCGATATATTGATTGGATTTGTGCTTTACCTTGGACTAAAAGAAGCGAGGATATTTTAGATCTGGAATACGCCGAAAAAGCTTTAGACAAAGAGCACGCCGGGCTTCAAGAAATAAAAGGCCGGATTTTAGAATATTTATCGGTATTAAAGTTAAAAGAAGAAAGTATTTCCAGACAAACCACAACTTCAAAAGCACAAAAATTAATGAGAGCTCCAATCTTATGTTTTGTGGGTTTAGTAGGAACAGGGAAAACCACAATTGCTTATTCAATCGCCCAGGCAATGGGTCGGAAATTTGTGCGTATTCCTTTTGGCGGTATGGGTGATCTTCTGTATCTACGCGGTCAGTCAAAAGTTTTTCCTGACGCCGAGCCCGGACAAATAATTAAAGCCTTGAGAAAGGCAGGCACTAAAAATCCGGTCATTTTGTTTGATGAAATTGACCGGGTGGCCGAGGAAGCGCGGGCGACCATTATGGGCGTTTTAGTCGAGCTTTTGGATCCGGAGCAAAATCAGGCTTTTACAGATCATTATCTTGATTATCCGTTCGATCTTTCGGAAACGTTGTTTATTGCCACCTGTAATAACACGGGTAACCTCTCGACCGCGGTTTTAGATCGTCTTGAGCCAATGCAGATGCCCTCATATTCCGATGAAGACAAGTTAAATATCGGTAAAAATTTTGTTTTACCAAAAATGATCGAAGAAAGCGGTTTAAGTGGGGTACAAATTGCAATTGATGACCAAGTTTGGCCAAAAATAATCCGGCCATTGGGTTATGATGCCGGAATCAGGACCTTAGAAAGAACCATTAACGGAATTTGCCGGAAAATTGCCAGAATGGTGATTGAGGGAAAAGGGAAGAGTTATCATTTAACGGAGGAGAACATCAAGGAATTCCTGCCCACTTGGTAATACTTATTGAAATATGGATGTTATCAAACTTGTAAGAGATTGGGTAAAGGAAGTTCACTATAATCCCCCCCATCTTTTAAGAACAGAATATTGGCTTTTGAAATTAAACCCGAAGGCGGATTTGACTTTGAGGATTGCCGCCCTCACACACGATATTGAAAGAGCATTTGGAGAAAGAAGAAATCCACCAAAAGATGAAGTGAAAATAAAATGGGAGGACGAAGAGTATTGCTTATGGCACGGTGAAAGATCAGCAAAATTTTCGGCGGATTTTCTAAAAAATTCAGGAGCCAACCAGCGGTTAATTGAAAAGGTAAAACACCTCGTGATTTACCACGAGCTAGGTGGAGACGAAGAAACAAACTTCATTAAAGACGCTGATAGCATAAGTTTTTTAGAAATAAATGCCCCGCGGTTTATTTCGAGGATATCGAACGAACAAACAAAGCGGGAAACGAAAGAGAAATTTAACTACATGTTTAATAGAATTTCTTCTGTCAAAGCCAAAAAACTGGCGAGATCCTATTATAATAAAGCCATGAGTGAGTTGGAAAAGATTTAGTTTTATGGAAGACAAGAAACAACAATTAGAAGAAATCTCCAGGCAAGTAACGACGTGTCAAAAATGCCCGCTTTATAAAAATACCACTAATCCGGTTCCCGGCGAGGGTAATCCGGAAGCGGAGATTATGTTTATCGGTGAGGGACCGGGATTTAATGAGGACCAGCAAGGCCGGCCTTTTGTTGGTCAGGCCGGAAAATTATTGGATATTTTGCTGGCAGATATTAAAATTGAGAGAAGTGATGTTTTTATTGCCAATGTCGTCAAACACCGGCCACCTGAAAACCGGGAGCCGTTGCCCGAGGAAATGGGGGTCTGTCAAGACTATTTGGACCGGCAAATCGAAATCATTCGACCTAAAATGATTGTCACCTTGGGCCGTTTCTCGATGATGAAATTCATCCCGGATGGTAAAATCTCTCAGATACACGGTTTGGCCAGAAACGTGGAATTTAAAGGTCGAAAGATCATGATTTTACCAATGTTTCATCCGGCCGCCGCCCTAAGGGGCAACGAGGTCATGCAAAAATTAAAAGCGGACTTTTTTAAAATCCCAATTTTACTGAAAGGAGAAGAAAAGGTAGTTGAAGTTATTTCAGAAGTGAGGATCAAAGAAACGCCGAAGGCAGAAGATCCCCAGCTTACCTTACTTTAATTAAAAATGATGAAAGTGTTTGATCTACAAAATCTTAAACAAAAAAAAGGATCTCTCAAGATTCTCTCCTTAGGCGGTTTTGGCAGTGTGACGGAGAATATGTTTGTTTACGAAACCGAGAGAGATATCCTAATTATTGATTGCGGTGTCGGTTTCCCGGAGCAAGAAATGTTGGGTGTTGATCTGGTGATTCCCGACGTCACTTATCTTAAAGATAAAAAGGAGAAAATTCGCGGCCTGATTTTAACTCATGGCCATGAAGATCATGTTGGCGGTTTACCGTATATTCTTCCCCAATTGCCGAAAAACCTGCCGGTTTATGGTTCGAAATGGGCGATTACTCTTTCGCGCGCGAAACTGGAAGAATTTGGCATTTTTGCTAACTTAAATGAGATTGACGAAAATACCAAACTTAATTTAAGCGGTTTTTCTTTAGAGTTTATTAAAGTTACCCATTCGATTCCGGACACCTACCATATTGTCATTAAGACAGCGATCGGTAATTTTTATCACGGGGGCGATTTTAAGTTCGATTTGACGCCTGTTTTGGGCCAACCGGCCAATCAAGGTAGAATTCAAGAGATCGGTCGCCAGGGTGTCTTGTGTCTTTTGTCGGATTGTTTGCGTTCGGAAAATACCGGTTTTACTCCCCCGGAGGCCAAAATCTCGGAAATGTTCGAGCAGGAAATCAGTTCTTGTCCCGGCAGTTTTTTTATGACCACGATGTCCTCAAATATTTCCAGATTAAAGCAGGCAATCGAAGTTTCTTTACGTCACGGGCGGAGAGTGGTTCCAGTTGGCCGTTCGATTGAGAAAAATTTAGAACTGGCAACTAAACTCAAGTATTTAGATTACGCCAAAAGTACTTATTTAAATAAAAAGGAAGCGAGAAATTTACCCGCCAACAAATTGACTTATTTAGTGGCCGGTAGCCAAGGCCAGGTCGGTTCAGCTTTGGATCGTATTGTCGCAGATGAAGTTGAATCGGTGAAGTTTAAAAAAGGCGATAAGGTAGTTTTTTCTTCCGACGCTATTCCCGGCAGCGAAACCGCGATTTATAACATTATCGATAACATTTATAGATTAGGAGCGGAGGTAGTTCATCCGGATATTCATGATAATCTCCATGTTTCCGGTCACGGTTCTCAAGGTGATTTAGGGAAGTTAATGGATTTGATTAGGCCAAAATATATCATTCCTATCGGCGGAGAATTTCGTCATATGGTAGCTTATCGGAAGTTGGCCGTTAGCCGTGGTTTTAGAGAGGAACAGGTGATTTTAGCTGACGGAGGCCAGGTAAACGAATTTTTGGCTGACGGTACGGTTAAAACGAAACAAAAAATTGAAACCAGAAGAGTGATGGTCGATGCCTTGGGAGTTGGTGATGTGGGCAATGTTGTCTTAAGAGACCGCAAGATCTTATCCGAAGAAGGAATTGTGATTGCCGTCATTACGATTGATCAGAATAGGCATTCCCTGATCGGAGATCCGGAAATTGTAACGCGGGGATTCATCTATATTAAGGAAAATTTAGCCTTTTTAAAATTAACCGGCGAAAGAATCCGCCAGATTCTAAAGAATGTCGGCCGTGAAAGAATAGATTCCCGGTTTTTGCGACAGAAAGTCCAAGCAGAACTGGAAGAATTTTTCTTTGAAAAGACCGGCCGAAGACCAATGGTTTTACCGGTTATAATTGAGGTTTAAGGTGAAAATACCTTAGGTGTCAACCCGCCTGCAACGCTTTGCGTAGCAATGCGGGCAGGGCTAACCCATACCCGGTGTGGGTAGTAGTTGAAGTTTGACAAATAAGATTTTTTTGGTTAGAATCTTTATAACAATTTATTAAAAGCTAAGAAGGGGTTTCCCGCCCCGGAGTCCTGAATTGCGTTGAGTTCAGAGTAAGCTGCTTGCGATGAGCAATGCCGGAAGCCTAACCGTAAAATAAGGGGACTGATGTCGGTTGTTTAATCGGAGTCAGTTGACAAGTCCTTGACTTGTGAAAGTCAGGAGAAGCAAGGTGGTAAAGCGAAGAAACCTCGCCCTTGCCAAGTGCCAAAAGGTACGTGGTATAGGCGAGGTTTTTTTATTGAAAAAAATGGGAATGCAAAACGTAAATTTAACTAAAGCAGCGAAAGATGGTGTCTTTCCGGATTTTTACTATACGACTACTAATCTGGAAACTTATATTCGGCTGAATTGCCGGTTGATTAAAGTGGAAAACATCGAGATGGATAAGGGAATAAAAGTTAACCCGCTAAGAAAGTCAGCCGGATGTATTTGTGGAAATTTAGTTAAAAAAGGAGATTTGATTGTGGTTGGAGAAGCTGGGGTGAAGGTCGAAGAATTTAAAGATAAAAAAGAAAAGGTTTTCTTTGGCTTTATGGGAAGTGAGATTAGTTCAGAAAGAAATAAAGATTTTTTGATCAGGCGGGTTGCTTGGATGATGAAAAAAATTAAAAAACAAGGAGGGAAAATTTTGTTTGTCGGTGGCCCGGCAATTGTTCACACCGGAGGCGGAAGATATTTAGCGGAAATTATAAAGAAAGGTTTTGTCGATATTCTTTTTGCCGGCAATGCCTTGGCAGTTCATGATTTAGAAGAGCAATTTTTTGGGACTTCATTAGGATTTGAATTTAAAAAAGGGGATTTTACGGTTGGAGGAAATCACCACCACCTGTGGACGATTAATTTAGTAAGAAAACATGGATCAATTGGGAATTTTTTAAAGGCGGAGAAAATAAAAAAGGGAATTATGTATGAATGTTTAAGGAAAAAAATAAATTTTGTTTTGGCGGGTTCCATAAGGGACGATGGCCCACTACCAGAAGTTATTACCGATACCCAAGAGGCCCAGTATAGAATGAGAAGATTGGTTCAAGATAATCGGGTTAAAATGGCGATTATGTGTGCGACGACCTTACATTCTATTGCGGCTGGCAATTTACTGTCGGCAGAAGTGGAAAAAGTGGTTGTGGACATTAATCAGGCGATGATCACTAAACTGGCAGATAGAGGGACAACTAACACTGTTGGAATTGTGACAGACACAGAACCGTTTTTAAAAGAATTATCAAAAAATCTAAATTAGAAAGAAGAGTTTGCCAATTAGGTCGGCAAATGTTAAATTTAAGAAAGGAGAAATTATGAAATATTCACAACTTTTCGGTAAAACGACTAAAAATCTTCCGGCTGACGCGCAATTAGTTAGCCACAAATTACTTTTTAAAGGTGGTTTTGTCCGCCGCTTTTCTACCGGCCGTTGGGGCTTTACGCCTTTAGGGATGAGAGTCTGGGAAAAGATTTATAAAGTGATTGATGAGGAAATGAAAGAGATTGGTTGCCAAAAATTGGGGGTGCCTACGTTTCACCCGATTGAAGTTTGGCAAGCAACTAACAGGGATAAAGCTTTTGGGGAGGAAATGTTGACAATTGAAGATCATCACGGCTCCCGTTTCGCTATTGGTGCCACCGCCGAAGGGATGATGGTTGAATTCGTTAAAATGTTTTCGCCTTCTTACAAAGATTTGCCGCTTGAAATTTACCAGTTTTCCATGAAATTTCGGGATGACAAAAGACCCCGCGGCGGGATTATGCGCGTAAGGGAGTTTATGATGAAAGATGCCTATAATTTTTGCGCTGACGAAAAACAATTTATGGAAAGTTACCAAAAGTTTTATGACGCTTACCTGCGAATTGCGAAAAAATTAAACCTCAAGGTGACTCCGGTTTTAGCTGATTCCGGGGCGATTGGGGGAAGTTTATCTCATGAATTCCAAGTTGAATCGGCTGACGGTGACCAAAATTATTTTGTTTGTGATAAATGCGGTTATGCGGCCAATGTTGAGAAAGCTGTTTTTTGGAAAAAAGAGCAAAACTTAACAGAGGAAGAAAAGCCCCTTAACGAAATAGATGCGAAGAGAGGGAAGACAATGGAGGAAGGCGTAAGGTTACACGGACTTCCTCTTTGGCAGCAACTTAAAGACGTGATGTATGTTGACGAAAATGGTGAATATATTTTAGCGATTATCCGCGGAGACCTTAATGTCAACGAAACCAAGCTTAAAAATTTGACCAAAACAAATGAGTTAAGACATGCGACCGATGAAGAAATAAAAGATAAGCTTCATTCGTGGCCCGGTTTTATTTCTCCGGTAGGGATTAAAAAAGGCTTGGCAAAAGGGATTAAATTAATTATTGTTGCCGATGAGTCTTTGAAAACCACGAAAAACCTCTATGGCGGGTCCAATAAAGAACATCGAGATTTACTTAATATGAACTACGGACGGGATTTTCAAGGAGATATTATGGGGGATATCGCTGAAGCAGAAGAAGGTTATGAGTGTCAAGAATGTAAAAAAGGCAAGCTTCGTCGGAAAATCGGCTTTGAGTGGGGCCATTGTTTTAAAATCGACCATTTTTATACCAAACCCCAGGAGGGTTATTATACTGACCAAAAAGGAGAACAAAAACTCTTATGGATGGGCTCGTATGGTATTGGTATTGAGCGGTCAATGGCATGCATCGTGGAAGAAAACCATGATGAAAAAGGCATTCTTTGGCCGAAGTCGGTGGCGCCATATCAGGCGCAGCTGGTAGTCGTCGGTAGTCAGTCGTCAGCGGTCAGAAAATTTGCAGATGAAGTCTATGAAAAATTGCAAAAAGTAGGAGTTGAAGTGCTCTATGATGATCGGGAAGAAGCGACGGCCGGGGAAAAATTTGCCGACGCGGATTTAATCGGAGCGCCTATCCGTCTCGTGATTTCCGAAAGAACCCAGGATAAAATAGAATTTAAAGAAAGAGCATCCAATAAAGTCCAGCTACTTTCTTTTAAAGAGGTGTTGGAAAAAGTAAAGTAATTTTTCTTTTAGCCTCGCTTTTTAGAGTGAGGAAGTTTATACTTTTACTATGGCAAGGCACAAGAGTTACCGGAGAATCTTTAAAAAATCCTTCCGTCTCAAAATTAAAAGACAGTCGCTTTACTCTATCGTTTCCATTCTCTTTTTTAGTTTAACTTTCTTTGTCGTTCTTTCTTTTTCCAAGCAGGGGGTATTGCTAATCCAGCTAAACAGAATTTTAGAAGAGGTGTTGGGGTGGGGAATTTATTTTTTGCCTTTCTTTTTCCTAATTTCCGGTTTGATGTTGACAAAATTTCGGACGCCTTTAAACCGGCCTAATGTTCTAATGGGCGGTCTTCTTCTCTTTCTTTCGTTTTTAAGTTTCACTAAGGCAGGGCGACTCGGTTGGGAGATTTGGAGCTATATTGCAGGTTTGATTACTTCTGTGGGTGCGGGCTTAATCCTGATAGGAGGAGCATTGATTGGCACGGTAGTTTTATTCGATACTTCTTTTGACCAAATGATTTTGGCAATGTTTACTTTTCTAAAAACAATTAAAAATTATATTTTGGCGCCGAAAAGCCCGTTGGCTAAATTTCCTCAGGAAAAATTACCCCTAAAAATTTCCGGGAAAGGTCAACTACTATCGGCGTCAGAAGTGACCAGAGGTGCTTCTCAACCAGCTTTGGATTCATTTGAACAATTATCTTCAGCCGGAATTAAGTTGTCGGGTGCCCAAAGCAAAGTTTGGACCTATCCGCCTTTATCCATTCTTTCCGAAGGTTTTGGCGGCAAAGCCGAACGGGGTGATGTTAAAGAAAACGCCGCGACTATTGAAAAAACTTTGGATTCTTTTGGAATTACTGCCCACGTGGTGGAAGTAAACTTAGGACCGGCGGTAACCCAATATGCTTTGGAAGTCGCTTTAGGCACTAAACTTTCCCGCGTCACTAATCTTTCCAATGATTTAGCTTCAGCCCTGGCGGCACCTACCGGTCAGGTAAGAATTGAGGCGCCGATTCCTGGCCGTTCTTTAATCGGCGTTGAGTTACCGAACCGTTCTTTGGAGTTTGTGACTCTGCGGCAGATGTTGGGAAGCGAACAGTTCAAAAATTCCAAATCAAAATTAACCGTGCCTTTGGGTTTGGATGTTTCCGGCAATCCGGTGGTGGCGAGTCTGTCAAAAATGCCTCATGTTTTGATTGCCGGACAAACAGGCAGCGGCAAATCGGTTTTATTAAACTCCTGGATTGCCTCTTTTATGTTTAAAACCACTCCTGACGAAGTCAAGTTAATTTTGGTTGACCCAAAAAGGGTGGAGCTGACCCAATTTAACGGTTTGCCGCACTTGATGACACCGGTAATTGTCGAACCGGAAAAAGTTGTTTCTGCTTTGAAGTGGGCTTTGGCGGAAATGGACCAGCGCTATAAATTATTTGCCTCAGTCGGTGCCAGAAATATTGATTCCTATAATGAGATGTCCGGTTTCCAGGCGCTTTCATATATTGTCATTGTTATTGATGAGTTGGCACAAATAATTTTCTCCAATCCGGCCGAAGTTGAAGATTCGATTTGCCGTCTGGCGCAAATGGCGAGAGCGACCGGTATTCATTTGGTTATTTCTACCCAAAGACCGTCAGTTGATGTCTTAACCGGTTTGATTAAAGCCAATATTCCCTGCCGAATTTCTTTTGCCGTTTCTTCCATGGTAGATTCCCGGGTGATTTTAGATACCCCGGGAGCGGAAAAATTGCTCGGCCGGGGCGATATGCTTTATATTCCTCCGGACCAGGCAAAACCCACCAGAATCCAAGGAGCTTATGTCTCGGAGACAGAGATCACCGGCTTGATTGAATATTTGAAAAAAACCGGAATCAGTCCGAAGTATTCGGAAGAAGTTCTCAGCCAACCGGTTAAAAGCCCCGGCGGCCGAGGTATAGTCGGGCCGGAAGGTGAAGAAAGAGACAATCTTTTTGAAGACGCTTTAAGCTTTGTTTGCCAATATGATCGGGCTTCGGCTTCATTACTGCAACGGAAATTATCCATCGGTTATTCTCGGGCGGCCAGGATTCTTGATCAGCTGGAAGCGGCGGGGGTAATTGGCCACGCTGATGCTTCAAAAGCTCGGGAAGTGTTAATTAAGGACCCAAACCAATTAATTAATTCGCCCCAAGGATCATGAAGACGGTTGGTGAGCTTCTTAGAGAAGCTAGACTCAAAAAAGGTTTTACTTTGGCAGAAGTAGCGAAGTCAATTAAAATTCGTGCAGAATTTTTACTGGCTTTAGAGAGTAACGATTTTACCAAAATTCCTCAAGCAACAACGACCAAAGGTTTTTTAAGAAATTACGCCGAATTTTTAGATTTGAAGTCAGAAAGCATTTTAGCGATTTTCCGCCGCGATTTTTTAGAAAACGAGAAAGGGCAAATCATTCCCAGGGGAATGGTGGTACCTTTAGATAAATTTACTTTATCCTGGAACCCCAAAATGACATTGATTGTCTCGGTTCTCGTTGTCGCCTCCCTCTTTTTTTATTATTTAACCAGTCAGTATTTAAGTTTAGTTTCCGCCCCCAAAATTGAGATTTTTTTCCCTTTAGCCAGCGAAATAATTAAGCAGAAACAGGTTGATTTTGTTGGGAAGACCGACAAAGACGCTTCTTTATATATTAATAATGAAATTGTTAATTTAAAAGAAAATGGCGAGTTCAGTAAAAAAATTAATTTAATAAACGGGGAAAATGAAATTATTTTTGAGGCACAAAATCGTACGGGACAAAAAACAAGAGTAATTCGTAAGCAAAAAGCAGAAATACCTTGAAATTGAGAGTTGCATGTAGTTAATTTATTGAATAAACTAAGCTTATGACTCAACCTGCCCAAATTCTCTTATTCGTGGTTATCATCATCCTCACAACCGTTTTTACCGCCAGTGGAATTCAGGTTTATTATATCCTTAAAGAGTTGCGCCAGACCGCTAACAAAATGAATAGGATTATAGAAGAAGCGGGATTAGTTGTTTCTTCAATTGCCAAGCCGATAGCCGGTGCCTCCGGATTTTTGATGGGGCTAAAAAGCGGAACGGAATTAATTAAACTCCTAAGAGGGAAAAAAGAAGAGCGATCACCTTAAGTCATGGAAGATCAAAAAGAAAATAATTCAGGGTTTTGGTTAGGCTTAATTATTGGCGCGGTTGCGACCGGGTTAATTGTTTATCTACTAGACAAGGAAGATAAAGACAATCTGGTTAAAAACTTGAAAAAAGATTGGGACGTAGTTTCCCGCAAAATAAAGGAAGTTGTCGGCGAAAACGTAGGCAAGGATGAGGAAAATAGTGATCCTAATGTCCAACCGTTGACCGAGGAAACTCAGGCAGTTAAAAGAAACATCCTGACTAAAAGATCTCCTCCTAAATTTTTCAAAAAGAACGGGAAAAAGGTTAGGCCGGCCTTCCTTCATAAATAATTTTTTCTTGCTTCAACAAGCAGCTTCAGATATAATTGGCTTCATGAAAGCAGCGGAATTACGGCAAAAATATTTTGATTTTTTTATCAGTAAAGGACATAAGTTAATTCCTTCAACCTCTTTAATTCCCGAAAATGATCCTTCGGTTTTATTTATTTCTGCAGGGATGCATCCTTTGGTTCCTTATTTGTTAGGGGAAACGCATCCTTTGGGAAAAAGGCTTTGCAGCGTTCAAAAATGTTTGCGAACCGTGGACATTGATAATGTTGGCGATGGTTTTCATCACACTTTTTTTGAGATGTTAGGGAATTGGTCCTTAGGCGATCCTGCCTCGCCTAACGGCGTCGGACAAGGCGGGTACTGGAAAGAAGAAGCGATTTCTTGGAGTTATGAATTTTTAATAGAACATTTAGATATCAATCCAGAAAAACTTTCGGTTTCCTGTTTTACCGGAGATAAAAATGCGCCTAAAGATGAAGAATCCGCACTAATTTGGCGAAAACTGGGGATTCCTAAGGAAAGAATATATTTTCTTCCCAAAAAAGATAATTGGTGGGGTCCGGCCGGCAAAACTGGTCCTTGCGGGCCTGACAGTGAGATGTTTTTTGATACGGGTAGGCCGAAATGTAATCCAAAATGTGATGTTAGTTGCCAATGCGGTAAATACATAGAGATTTGGAACAATGTTTTTATGCAGTATAACAAAATAGCCGAAGGCCGATTTGAACCTTTAAAACAAAGAAATGTTGATACAGGAATGGGGGTTGATAGAGTTACGGCGGTGACAAGCGGCTTCGGTGACGATGATTATAAAATGGAATTATTTAAGCCAATTATCAGCAAAATTGAAGAAATTTCCCAAAAGAAATATGAAGAAGAAATTAACAAAAAACCAATGCGGATTATTGCCGACCATTTAAGGGCAGCCACCTTTTTAATTGCTGATGGTGTTATTCCGAGTAATGTTGAGCAAGGATATATTCTGCGCCGTTTAGTTCGTCGGGCGATAAGATACGGACGAGCACTTCAAATAGATGAATCATTTATTAGCAGGGTGGCCCAATCGGTTATCGAAGTGATGGGGAGCCTTTATCCAGAAGTGAAACAGAAGAAGGAATTAATTTTTGAAAATTTAAATAAGGAAGAAGAAAAATTTGCACAAACTCTAGCCCGAGGCGTTAAAGAGTTTGAAAACCTGGTTTCTAAAAACCAAAAAATATCTGGAAAAGAGGCTTTTTTTCTTTATGAAACTTATGGTTTTCCTTTTGAGTTAACCAAAGAGATGGCCCAAGAAAAGAATTTAAAGGTTGATGAGGTAGGTTTCTTAAAGGCGCTAAAAGCTCATCAAGAAAGGTCCAGAATTGGAGCAGAGAAAAAATTTGCCGGTGGTTTGGCGGACCATTCGGAAACAGTAGTTAAATACCATACGGTGACTCATCTTTTACATGCTTCTTTAAGAAAAATTTTGGGTGATCATGTTCACCAAATTGGTTCTAATCTTACCGCGGAAAGATTGCGTTTTGATTTTACGCACCCTAATAAATTAACTGAAGCGGAAATCAAACAGATTGAGGAAGTAGTCAATAAACAGATAGAAGCAGACTTACCAATTAAAATGGAAATGATGAGTTTGGAAGAAGCGAAAAAGGCAGGTGCACTGGCCTTTTTTGACCAAAGGTACGGGGAGAAAGTGAAAGTTTATAGTATAGGCCCTTTCTCGAAGGAGGTATGCGGCGGACCCCATGTAAAAAAGACCGGCGAGATTGGTAAAATAGAAATTTTCAAAGAAGAAACGGTTGGTACCGGCAAAAGAAGAATCTACGCCAGGATTAAAAACTAACTTCGGATTGCATAATTTTGGGCAATTTGTGCTAAACTGATATTGATTGTCCTATTTAATTAAAAATTAGTAATAAGCAGAGCTTGTTTTTCACAAAAGCTCAAAATTAAAAATTTGAAATTTATTGTATGGACCTGCCTAGACTAGATGAGATTCTCTCTTCTCCTAAAAACGACGAGCTATTCCTGGCTTTAAAAATTGAAACAAATGAAATTAAAAGTGCGGTTTGGTCTTTTGTGGAAGGAGAAGCGAAAATTATCGCTTGCGGTGAGCGGCAAGAGTGGGATGAGCAAGGAGAGAATAAAGAAGAATTAATGGTTGCCTGCGATTCCAGCATTGCTACAGCAGCCGCTAAACTTAATGAAGAAAATCGGTCAATACCACGTCGATTAATTGTTGGGTTACCTTATTCTTGGATTCAAACAGAGAAAATAAAAAAAGAGAAATTGGAAGCTTTGCATTTTGTGACGAAAAAACTGACCTTGACGCCGATTGGTTTTGTAATTACGCCTGAAGCAATTACCTACTATTTAAAAAAGAGAGAAAAAGATTTTTTGGCCGCGGTTTTAATTTATTTAGGCACAAAGCAGATTGAAGTGACCTTGATTAATGGAGGAAGAGTGGTTGAATCCCAGACAGTCAGCCGTAGCGATAGCTTAGCTTTGGATGTTGAGGAAGGGATTTTACGCTTTAATAATAAGAATTTACCGCCTAGAATTCTCCTTTATAATAATAGTGATGATTTAGAGACGGCTAGACAAACTCTAATTTCTTATCCTTGGCAACCACCCGTCGAGTCAGAGAATAAAGCAGGTTTTTTACATTTACCCCGAGTAGAGATTCTTCCGGAAAATTTTGATATGGAGGCAATTGTTTTTGCCGGTGGCGAGGAATTTAAAAAAACCTTACCAAGATTAGATGAAGAAATAATTAAGGAGGAGAAAAAAGAAGAGGAAAAAGCCTCAGAAGTTGTTGAGGAGGAAGCCTCAAAGCCCTTGGAGAAAGAAATTGAATTTATAGAAGGAGAAGATATTTTGGCAAAATTACCTCAGACAACAAAGGCTAAAACTGAGATAGTTATGGAGGGAACAGGGCCAGTTGCTTCTCCGATTGATAAAACTCTTCCCGCGCAAATAAAAAATGACCAAAGAACCAAATGGCGACCAAGTTCGGGATTAATGGGCGTTATTGGTTCAATAAGGGAATTATTAAAAAGAGTCTTCTTTCCGAAAAACTGGTTAAACAAAAGGTCCATTATATTTTATCCGGCCTTGGTCTTAGCCGGGATTTTGGTCATATTTTTCTTAAGCTTTTATTTTTTGGTTAAAACAGAAATAATTTTAACCATTGAGCCAAAAGTTATTGAAAAATCTTTTGTTTTTGAAATTGACGCAAATAAAAATCAGATTGACAAAGAAAAAATGATTATCCCTGCCAGATCAGTCTCAGTTCAAGTTGAGGGAAGTAAGTCCACGGTAGCAACAGGCAAGAAAACTATTGGCGAAAGAGCCAAGGGAGAGGTGACCATTTTCAATAGGACAGATTCCCCTAAAAAACTTTTAGCGGGAGCCATTTTAATTAGTCCGGAAAAATTAAAGTTTGTTTTGGATGAAGAAGTAAAAGTTGCCTCAAAAACACCCGATTTATCTTCGGGGATTGATCGTTGGGGAGAGACAAAAGCAGCCGTGACCGCTTTTGACATCGGCGCCCAATATAATATTGGCACTAGTAGTCTTTTTTCACTTGAAAATATTTCTACAACTACTGTTTTAGCTAAAAACCAATTAGCTTTTTTAGGAGGAACAAGCAGACAAATAACCGTTGTTTCTAAAGAAGACCAGGAGAGGTTGTTGTCTGATTTAATCAAGGAATTGAACCAAAAAGCCAGAGGAGAGCTAGGAGGAAAAATTACTTCCCAAGAGAATCTAGCCTTGGAGACAATAACGACGGAGATAAAAACAAAAAAATTTGATCACGAGGTTCAGGAAGAAGTAAATGATTTTGTTTTAAAATTAACGATAGAAAATCGTGTCTTAGTTTTTAAAAAAGATGATTTGTTAGAACTTGGTTTAAATATCTTAAGTTCAGAGGAGATCGACCAGATGGAGGTTGATAGAGATCGATCACAGTTTGAGGTTTCACCTACAGCAGAAGGTATTCCTTTGGAATTTGACGTCCAAGCAAAGATAGTCTTTAAACCAAAAATCGACAGTGAGAAAATAATCGATAATTTAAAAGGGAATTCTATAGTGACAGCGCAGAAATATTTATCGGGATTAAAGTCCGTAAAGACGATTAAGATTAAAACCTTACCGGGAATTTTTGCCGTATTTTCGCGGTTGCCTTTTAGAAAAGAAAATATTATTGTTTCCTTTAAAATAGAATAGAAAAATGACCTCAAGATACCGTTATCTAAAAAAATATTACCCACCAGTAAGGAATTTCAAGTTAGCCTTTAGGTTTCTTTCCGTAAGCTTTCTTCTGCTAGGCCTTGTTTTGATTAGTAATACCGTAATACCGATTTTTTCTTATCAGTTAACCCTTTCTCCGCAACTCAAAAAAAAAGAAATTGTCTCTCCTTTGGGCGATAAAGCTGTCAAAGATAGCCTCTCCTTTTATAACCAAGTTTTGGGAGACCAAGCCTGGTCGGCTGACATTAAGAATTGGTTTTCCGAAACACCTTACCCGCAGATAAAAAATGAAGAGGTAAACAACTACTATCTTTCCATTCCTAAGCTGAAGATTTTTAACGCTGAAGTAAAAGTTGGCGTTGAGCTAAATAAAAGTTTAATTCATTACCCCGGCTTGCCACATCCAGGGAAAATTGGCAACGCGGTGATTTTTGGCCATTCGGTTTTGCCAGCCTTTTTTAACCCTAAAAATTATATGACCATTTTTTCTACCCTTCCGACCATTAAAAAGGGTGAGCAAATATTGATTGATTATGATGGAATTCGCTATAACTATTTAATTGAGGAACTTAAGGAGGTGTCGCCTAATGATCCAAGTATTTTAGCTCAGATATACGATGATTCATATATTAGTTTAGTGACCTGTGTTCCCCCGGGGACTCTCTTGCGTCGTTTGGTGGTTACGGCACGCTTGATGAAACAATGATTATTTTAGGAATTGACTATGGTAGAAAGAAAATAGGAATAGCTTATGGCGATACGGAGACTGGGTTGGTTGAACCAATAGAAATAGTCGCCAGTCGCCAGCCATCAGTCATCAGTTATTTACAAAGAATAATTAAAGAAAAAGAAGCTGGTCTAATAGTGATCGGTATAACGGGCGGGAAGATCGATAAAGAAATTAATTATTTTGGAAAGAAGATTGGAAAAGAGACAGGTTTACCGGTGGACTTTTACGACGAGACATTAACCACTCAAGATGCCGCTAAAATTTTAGGCCAAATCGGGAGGACAAAAAATTATAGAAAATCAATGGAAGATGCAATTGCTGCCGCCGTTATGTTACAATCATATCTTGAGAAGGAGGAAAAAAATGTTTAAAAATATTATCTCTCCAGTTCAGGCCTGGTTATTAGCCACCGGTAAATGCGTCGGTTGTGGTATGCCATTGGCTAAAGGAAAACATACTGAGGGTAAAGCTGGTCAAGAAAAAGTTATTTGCAAGTGCGGCAGAATTTTTATTTACGAAAAAAAAGACAAGAAATATCGTCGCGCTCTTTTTGAAGAAGTCTAAAGTACGAATTAATAAGAATTTCGTTCGCCTTTTGGTTTTTTTAGTGTAATTTTTCAATAAACTCTTTCTGTTTAATTAATTTTTTAGCACAAGAATGCAGGTGAGAAACAAAACAACCTCAATTTTTCTAACTTTGTCTTTAGTCTTTCTTCTTCTTTCATTTTTAGTTTGTGTTTCAATTTGGTGGGTTTTTGCTAATCGGCCGGTTTGTAGTTATGCCGTGAGTAAGAAAGAATGCCCTGAAATTTCCTTAATTATTAAAATAGGTGAGGGTTTAGATGAGGTAGCACAACTATTGCAAACTAAGAATTTAATCAAAAACTCCTTAATTTTTAAAATCCAGGTAATCCGTTTTGGTTTGGCCAAGAAGATTCAAGCAGGGGAATTCTTAGTCTCTTCTACGCAAACACCTTTAGAGATAGCCAATCTATTAACAAAAGGTAACTTCGATAAAAAAGTAACCATTATCGAGGGCTTACGGGCGGAAGAAATTGGTCTAAGCTTGATGAAACAAGGTTTGGGGATAAACCCCACCGAATGGTTAGCCTATATTCGGGCAAACAATTTGGAAGGCAAACTTTTCCCTGACACTTATATGATTCACTCTAACGCTAGGGTAGATCAGGTGGTTGCAAAGATGCAGTCTAATTTTGAGAAAAAATTTGACCAAACCCTAATAAATAAAGGTTTAGAGAAAGAACTTAGCCGCGAAGAAATCTTAATTTTAGCTTCTTTAGTGGAAAGAGAAGTCCATCGCGAACCAGATCGGCCGATTGTAGCCGGGATTTTAATAAAAAGATTAACAAAAAACTGGCCTTTACAAGTAGATGCCACAGTGCAATATGCGGTCGCCTCCAAAAAATGTTTACTCATGACTGCAAACCGTTCTCTAGTGCCAAACTCTTCTTGTGAATGGTGGCCAAAAAGATTAACGGAAGCAGATCTAAAAATTCAATCACCATACAATACATATCTTTATAAAGGTTTGCCGCCTGTCCCTATTTGCAATCCTGGTCTTTCCGCCGTAAAAGCGGTTGTTTATGCTCAGGACTCACCCTATTGGTTTTATTTGTCAGACTTATCGGGGAAAATTTATTATGCTCGTAGCGATCTTGAACAGGCCGAAAATATTAAGAAGTATTTATGGCAGTAAATAAAGCGGAAAAATTCCTCCTTGACAGCAAGGTAGTATTTGGTCTAAGATCCCACCATCTTAGGCTTAATAAAACAGAAACGGGCTTGAAGGTCCGTTCTTTTTGCATTCGCTAAAAAGAAAAATCAGCGGATGCTTTTTTTCGGCAAATTTTAGGGAAATTATAGACAAATTTTGGGAAAATCATAAAATAAAAATTTAATGAAGAAAATAAAAACGAGAATTTTTTGGGGGACACAAAAAGTTGATCTTGTTCCCCCGATTGACTTAATTGCTGTTCAAAAAGATTCTTGGAAATGGTTTTTTGAAAAAGGAATTGACATTTCTTTGAAAGAGATTAACCCGATAGAGGATTTTACTGGAAAAAACTGGAGTCTCGAATTTCTCTCCCATACTCTTGATGAAGTTTCAAGAACACCGACCGAAGCAAAAAAGAAAGGTCTTTCCTACGATGCTCCCTTAAAGGCAAAAGTAAAATTAATTAACAGACAAACAGGTAAAGAAACAATTCAGGATGTATTTTTAGGTGATATTCCCCAAATGACAAACGAAGGGACCTTTGTGATTAACGGAATTGAGCGATGTGTAGTTAATCAGATTGTTCGTTCGCCGGGCGTTTTCTTTTCCGGCGAAGTTGATCCAGCTACCGGTAAAACTTTTTACGGGGCAGAAATTAGACCAATTCGAGGAACGTGGTTAGAATTTTTTGTTAATCGAAACGGAGTTGTTTCCGCTCGAGTTGATCGGCGAAGGAAATTTGCAGCAACTACTTTACTCCGGGCGATGGGGATGGGTGCCGATGAAGAAATTCTAGACGAATTTTCACATTTTAGCCAGGAATTAACTAAAACTTATATTCTCAAAACAATCGAACATGATCCAACAAAAACGACAGAGGAAGCACTTATTGAGATTTATCGTAAGATGCGGCCAGGTGAACCGGCGATTTTAGAAAACGCTAAAGCGTATTTTCTTGATTTATTTTTTAATCACCGCCGTTATGATTTAGATAAGGTAGGTCGCTATAAAATTAATAAAAGACTCGGTATAAAAACAGACAATCTCGAAAAGAATTGGGTTTTGATGATCGAAGATGTTGTTGCCGCGATAAAATATTTAATGTCTCTTCAAGAGGGAAAAGGAGAAGTTGATGACATTGACCATCTTGCCAACCGTCGAGTTCGTTGTGTGGGTGAACAAGTGGCTCAAAATGCTTTTAGGATTGGATTATTGCGTTTAGAGAGAATGGTACGCGAAAGAATGAGCTTAATTTCAACTGAAGAAAAGATAGCCCCTGCCAGTTTAGTCAATGCCAGGCCTCTGATTTCTGCAATTAATGAATTCTTTCGCTCTAATCAACTTTCAACGATTCTTGACCAAACAAATCCTTTATCAGAACTTGATAATTTAAGGAGAGTTTCGGTTATGGGACAAGGTGGAATTACCCGGGAAAGAGCCTCTTTTTCTATTCGTGATATTGACGCTTCTCAATATGGTCGAATTTGTCCGGTACGTTCACCGGAAGGGCCAAATATTGGCTTGGTTACATATTTAGCCTTATTTACTCGTGTTAATGAGTATGGTTTTTTAGAGACGCCATACAGAAAAGTGGTTAAAGAACAACACGGGGACAAGGTAAAAATGAAAGTGACAAAAGAAGTAGTTTATCTTCAAGCTGATGATGAGCGTGAAGTTTATATCACTCATGCAAATGTAAAAATTGATGAAAATGGTTATATTGTAGAAAGGTGGGTACCCGTCCGCTATCGTGGCGGATTTACCGAAGCAGAAGTCGAAAAAGTAAGTTATATTGATTTAACTCCTTCCGAAGTGGTGGGTGTTTCCGCCTCCTTGATTCCCTTTTTGGCTAATGATGAAGCTAATCGAGCCTTAATGGGCACCCATATGCAATGTCAAGCCGTACCTTTACTTATTCCGGAATCTCCTTATGTGGGTACAGGAGTTGAAAGTATTGTTGTTGACACTATGAAAAGAATTATTCGAGCCAGGCATTCTGGGAAGGTGGTTTATCTTGATTCCCGTAAAGTTGTGATCAAGATTAGTGAAAAAATCAAAAAAGATACTCTTCAGGACGAGAATATTCTTTTAGACGGTAATTTAGAGACTTACCTCATCACAAAATTTAAAAGAACCACTCCGTATGGTACTTGTTATTCACAAAGACCGGTGGTGGAGGTTGGTCAGGAGGTTAAAACGGGCGATTTAATCATTGATGGCCCGGCCTCTCAAGATGGTGAATTATCTTTGGGAAAAAATTTATTAGTTGCTTATTGTAACTTTGAAGGTTTAGGTTTTGAAGATGCAATTGTAATTTCAGATCGATTAGTCAAGGAGGATATTTTTACTTCAATTTCCATCGAAGAGCACGAAGCACAAGTTGTTGATACCAAACTAGGCCCGGAGGAGTTGACTCGCGATATTCCGAATGTGAGCGAGCAAGACTTGGCTAACTTGGCCGATGATGGAATCATTGTTATTGGGGCAGAGGTTAAACAAAATGATATTTTAGTGGGGAAAATAGCTCCTAAAGGTGAGACTGAACTTTCTGCTGAAGAACGTTTACTGCGGGCGATTTTTGGTGAAAAAGCGCGAGAGGTCAGGGACACTTCCTTGAAAATTCCCCACGGGGAAAGAGGCACGGTAATTGATGTACAAATTTTAGATCGGGAAAAGGGTGATGAGCTTGAACCGGGGGTAAATAAGATTGTTAAAGTAAAAGTGGCCCAAATTAGAAAAATTACTGAGGGTGATAAATTGGCCGGTCGTCATGGTAATAAAGGTGTAATTTCTAAAATAGTACCGAGCCACGATATGCCTTATCTAGAAGATGGGACGCCGGTAGATTTAATTATTTCTCCCTTATCGGTGTTGGCAAGAATGAACCTTGGCCAATTATTAGAAACGCACCTTGGTTTAATTTGTCAGAAAGATGGTTCTAAGGTGGCGGTGCCGGTTTTCAGTCAGCCGAATGAAGATTTAATTAAAGAAGGCTTTAGGCGACATGGTTTGCCTGAAAATGGCAAAGTAACTCTTTATGACGGTCGAACGGGAGGACCTCTTGACGAAAAGGTTACTGTTGGTGTGGGTTATATTATGAAACTTATCCACATGGTTGAGGATAAAACTCATGCTCGCTCAACCGGACCATACTCTTTGATTACTCAGCAACCTCTCGGCGGTAAGGCACAAATGGGTGGCCAGAGATTAGGAGAGATGGAGGTTTGGGCGCTGGAGTCCCATCGAGCAGCCCATGTTCTCCAAGAAATGTTGACACTTAAATCAGACGATGTTGTTGGACGAGCCAAGGCTTTTGAGGCGATTGTAAAAGGTTCCGATATTCCTCAATCTTCCGTACCTGAATCGTTTAATGTTTTAGTCAGCGAGCTTAAAGCTCTAGGCTTAAGTGTCATCCCGAAAGGAGTGGTAGAAAAGAAAGTTGAGGAAGAGACCGAGCAAGTTAAACAAGCGGAGGAGTTAGCTAAGGCGTCAGGTGCTACCACGATTAATGATAACCAAATTAAAACTGGTGGAAATCAAGCGGTTGTGGAGGAATAAAGTATGAAAGGAATCATCGATTTTAAGTCACTACAGATAAAGTTAGCTTCACCAGAAGAAATTAAATCTTGGTCTCATGGTGAAGTTACTAAACCGGAGACAATCAATTACCGGACATTAAGGCCGGAAAAAGACGGTTTATTTTGTGAAAGAATTTTCGGACCAGCTAAGGATTGGGAATGTTACTGTGGTAAATACAAAAGAATTCGTTACCGAGGAATAGTTTGTGATAAATGTGGCGTTGAAGTCACTCTTTCTCGTGTTCGAAGGGAAAGGATGGGTCATATTAGTTTAGCTACTCCGGTAGCCCACGTTTGGTATTTTCGAGGAATTCCTTCAAAACTTTCCCTTATTTTAGATATTCCTCCTAAAGGGTTAGAAGCAGTTATCTATTTCGCCCAATATTTAGTCACGGAGATTGACCTATCCTTACGAAAAGACTCATTAAATAAAATTGAAGAAAACCTAAAAGAGAAACTTGAGGCTTTACAGAAAGATACAGAGGAGAGAACCAAAGAGGTTAATAAAATTGCCGAAAGTGAAGAGAAGGAATTAATCAAAAAAATTAACAATAAGGAACAGCTGGCTTTGGCGGTGGAGGAGATTAAGCTCTCTTCCCGCCAAAAAGTTCAAACGATTAAAGACAATGCGGTCTCCGACGAAGATTCACTTAGAAGAAGCTTTACAATTTTGACCGACAAAGTTAAGGCTTTGAAACTGATGTCGGTAATTTCTGAAGATGACTACTTAAGATTAAAAGAAGCTAAAGCCGACAACTTTATAAAGGTGGGTATGGGCGCAGAGAGCATTCTAGATCTTACCAAGAAAATTAACTTCAAAAAATTAGAGAGCGAGCTTAGAGAAGAGGTTGAAAAGTCCTCAGGGCAAAAACATATTAAAGCAACAAAAAGACTAAGATTAATAGAAAAAATGCTTAAGGCGGGTGTTAATCCTGCTTGGATGATTATTACGATCTTACCGGTTATTCCGCCAGATTTGCGACCGATGGTTCAACTTACCGGCGGGAGATTTGCTACAAGTGATCTGAATGATCTATACCGTCGAGTGATTAACCGAAATAATCGGCTTAAACATTTAATTGACTTAGGCGCACCGGAAATTATCTTGCGCAACGAAAAAAGAATGCTTCAAGAAGCAGTTGACGCCTTAATTGATTCTTCTAAATCTATACGAGACAGGAAGAAAAAAGTGAAAAAACTTAAACTCAGATCTCTTTCGGATATGCTTAGGGGCAAACAAGGAAGATTCAGACAAAATCTTTTAGGTAAAAGAGTTGATTATTCCGGCCGGTCGGTTATCGTTGTTGGGCCAGAGTTAAATCTCAATCAATGCGGTTTACCTAAAGAAATGGCTCTAGAGATGTTTAAACCGTATGTACTTAGGGAGATGATCTTACGCAATGTCGCTCCGAATGTCCGAAGCGCTAAAAACATACTTGACAAAAAGCCGCCAGAGGTCTTCTCTATCCTAGAGGAAATCACTAAAAATCACCCGGTGTTACTTAATCGGGCTCCCACTTTACATAAATTGGGTATTTTGGCTTTCTATCCAGTTTTAATCGAGGGCAATGCGATTCATCTTCATCCTTGTGTTTGTTCTGGTTTCAACGCCGATTTTGACGGAGATCAAATGGCAGTTCATGTGCCTTTATCTCAAACTGCTCAAGAAGAGGCCATAAATTTAATGATGCCCCAGAAAAATATTCTTAAACCGGCTGATGGTTCACCGATTGCCGTTCCCTCAAGGAAAGAAATGATTTTGGGCGTTTATTATATGACCTCAATAAACGAAAATTTGCCTATGAATAATAAGGTGTACTCAAGCTTTGAGGAAGTAATTTTCTTACACCAAACAGGCGAGCTTAATCTTCGGCAGAAGATTAAAGTAATTAATGAGGGAAAAATATTAGAAACAATTCCCGGTCGTATTTATTTTAACGAAGCTATTCCAAAAAAGCTTGGTTTTATTAATGAAGCTGTTAACGATAAAATAGTTAAAAATTTTTTTGGAGAGGCATACGAAACTTGTACGGAAGATGAGATTATGAAGATGGTTGACGCAATTAAGGATTTAGGTTTTTGGGCAGGGACTTTCTCGGGGATTTCTTTTTCGATTGATGATTGCGTGACCGATCCTGAAAAAAGAAAGACAATCAATGAAGCAGATGAGAAAGTGGCCCAGATTGAGGAAAATTTTAAGCAGGGTTTAATTACCCAAGAAGAGAAAAAGCGTTTGTCTCAAGAAGTTTGGATGGAAACAACAGAACTGTTGGCTGAAAGAACCTGGGAAAGAGTCACCCCGGCAAATCCAATCAGAATTATGATTAATGCGGGGACGGGCAGAATTTCTAAAGATACGGTTAAACAAATTTCGGCGATGAGAGGGTTGGTGGTAGATCCTTTAGGAAGAGTTGTTGATTTACCAACAAAATCAAATTTTAGGGAAGGGCTTTCGGTTTTTGAGTATGTCACCTCAACTCGTGGTTCAAGAAAAGGTTTAACAGACCAGGCTCTTAAAACTTCAGATGCAGGTTATTTGACCCGTAAGTTGGTAGATGTAGCCCATGACGGTATTATTCACGAAGAAGATTGTGGCTCTAAAAAAGGAATTGAGATTACCAAGGAAGGTCAAAGAGCGAAGTATTTTCTAAAAAGAATTTTGGGAAGAATTTTGGCGGAAGAAGTTAAAGATCCACAAACGGGTAAAGTGATGTTTAAAAGGGGAGAAGAGATAACCGAGGGAAAAGCGATTTTGATAGATAAAAGTAGTGTAAATTCAGTCACCGTTCGTTCATCTTTAACCTGTAATTCAAAAATGGGGGTTTGCGTTAAATGTTATGGTTGGGATTTTTCCACTAAAAGAATGGTTGATATCGGAACGCCAGTAGGAGTGATTGCTGCCCAGTCGATTGGCGAACCAGGAACGCAATTGACCTTAAGGTCAAGACATACAGCAGGTGTAGTTGGTTTGGATGTTACCCAGGGTTTGCCGAGGGTAGCGGAGTTGTTTGAGGTACGAATTCCAAAAATTCTTTCTCCAATCGCCGAAATTTCCGGCAAGGTAGAGATTAAGCAAGAAAATTTAGGGAATCGGGTAATTATTCGAGAGACTGGCAAAAAGGCGGAAATTAGGGAATATCTTATTCCTATGACCAGTGTTCTAAAAGTTAAAGATGGAGAAGAAGTTTTAGCGGGGACGCAAATATCTTCAGGGTCTTTAGACATTAAAGAAGTCTTGCGTGTTCGTGGTTTGAAAGAAGCGCAAAAATATCTGGTTGACGAAATCCAAAATGTTTATGAGTCTCAGGGAATTCCTATTAACGATCGTCACTTTGAGATGATCATTCGTAAAATGAGCGAGAAAGTTCGTGTTAAAAGCCAGGGAGGGACTTCTTTGTTAGCGGGTGAGATTATTGAGGAGATTATTTTTAACGAGGAAAATGAAGCTTTGAAGAAAAGCGAAGCAAAAGCAACCGCGGAAAAAATTATCTTGGGTATTACCCAAGCTTCCTTAAGAAATGAATCTTGGCTTTCCGCTGCCTCTTTCCAGGAGACAACTAATGTTTTGGCCGAAGCAGCCGCAGAAGGTAAGGAAGATTATCTTAAGGGCCTTAAAGAAAATGTCATTATTGGTCGGCTTATTCCTACTAGTAAAGAGGAAGCTATTCAACAACTGAAAGATGTGTTAAAATAACAACCCATGCCAACAATTTCACAACTAATTCGTAAAGGACGAAAAAAACTGAGTAAAAAGATTAAAGCAACCGCTCTGAGGAGATCGTTTAATGCGCGAACTAGGCGGATGACAGAGACAATTAATCCTCAAAAAAGAGGGGTGGTAACTCTGGTGAAAACAATTACCCCTAAAAAACCTAATTCTGCTTTACGAAAAGTTGCTAAGGTTAGACTTTCTAATAAACAGGAAATTACGGCTTATATTCCGGGGATTGGCCATGAATTAGCAGAGCATGCGATTGTCATGATTAGAGGAGGTCGGGTTAAGGATTTAGTCGGGATTAAATATCATATTGTTAGGGGAAAATATGATACAACTGGAGTAGTCGGCCGGAAACAAGGTCGTTCGAGATATGGGGCTAAGTTGGAAGGAAGTGCCCGCTCGGTCAAGACCGGTCGGGGGCCGGCGGCGGTTACGCCTGCACCTGCCTCTGCATAAAAGTAAGTAAAATAATTAAATAAACAAAATAAAATGCCAAGATCGGGACAAATTAGGAAAAGAGAAATTCTACCGGACCCAGTTTATAAATCGAAAACGATAACAAAATTTATCAATCGGGTAATGCGCAGTGGAAAAAAAGGATCGGCACAAAAACAAATTTATGGGGCATTAAATCTTCTTAAAGAGAAACTTAACCAAGATCCTTTACTAGTTTTTAACAAGGCCATTGATAATGTAAAGCCTCAAATGGAGGTTCGTTCCCGAAGAGTTGGTGGAGCGGCTTACCAGGTGCCGGCTCCGGTTCGCACGGAGAGAAGAGAATCGTTGGCGATTCGTTGGCTAATTCAAGCGGCATTAACTCGACCAAGTCGGGAGTTTCATAGCTTTGCCGAAAAGTTGGCTGCCGAACTAATTGATGCCTTTAACAACACCGGCGGCGCCATTAAAAAGAGGGAAGACACTCACCGTATGGCTGATGCGAACAAAGCCTTCGCTCACTTCAGGTGGTAACGAAAGCTTTGTGAAGTCCTGCCAAACCGCTCTTTGAGCCGTGAACGAATAGTTTCGTGAGGCGAAAAGTAAGGTTGTGTAGGACAAACAAGGCTTTTGCTCATTTTAGGTGGTAAGGTAAATGCCACTATCCTTTAAACTTGAAGATTGTAAAATCTTTAAGAAAGTAAAACTTGTTTATCAAATTCCACCTCCGGTTTACCTTGTCGAATCCAGACTTCAGCGGAACCTTCTTTAGTAGACTGACTTGTGTTTAATATATGTAAAACAGATTCTGCCATATATTCTCTTACTTCTTTTGGTATAAAATTATTCAGTTCTGGTTCGCAGTCGAGTTCAACACAAACATCTGTATCCGCAAGATCAGCGTATTTAACCTCCGCTGTTATCGTTTCCTTAAGTCCAAGTATTTCTGTCATGCATTTTGATAATTTCAAGGCAACTTCTTGATGCCCTCCGTTTTCTTGAGACCGATCGAGTTCTTTTAAGGAAGAAACACCCTCTCGTTTCTGGGGAGATAGAACTAACTTTATCCTTGGGTTAGACAAATGGCTTCCAATTTCCCTTAAGGCTTCCTTGGACGCCGGAGAAAGTGGTTCGGGAATTTCCTCTTCTTTTCGAAGAGCAAATGTCGTATCTCGCCACGCCTCAATAACAACTCTTGAAACATCAAGTTGTAACTCTTTTATTATCTCTAAAACTGATTTCCCCGCCGATTCTATTTGATCAGTTGTCGGGAAAAAAGATTCCTGTTCGAAACCACGATATTCATGTTCTCCTATCGTAAAAGCTATTCTTAATATTGTTTCGTCCAAACTGGCTCTGATAACCCTACTCTCTTTATCCTCCTCGTCAGGCACACCCAGTTCGTCGTGTAGACAGTCTCCCACCCTATTACATAATTCCTCCGCTTCGGGGATATCTATTATCCTACCTTTTGGAATTTCAAGTATTGCTATAGGCATATAGTTATAATTATATACCAAAGGCTTATTAAAAAAGTTTAAGCATGAAGGTTATCATATCAAAAAGCCTATTAAATGGGTTTTTCTTTAGAAGTTATAAAAATCGTTAGCACTAAGTCACGTCTTGTTTGTAGCTAATTTTGGACGAATAATAAGAAAGACCATGCTTAGATTAATTAACATTATATAAATTGGGTAAGAATACTCTTGTAATGTCCAGCCTCTTAATGCCAATAGATTGAATCCGGCTGCAAATACATCTAATAAATAAAAACTCCAAACCTCTGTTTGCGGGTAGTGAAAAGTTTTAATTAAAGCGGGAATCATCCCGGCAAAGTCAGCGAAGATGGCGGAATATAAGGCAAGGGTTGGATTACTGGTAGTTTTCCACAAAAGAATTCCACAAAGGGCAATAAAAAGACAAAGCAAATCTTTTTTTGCCCATCCACCCATCCCGTATTTGATACTCAAAATAAAGATTAGAATTGATTGAAGCGTGGAAATCCCTGCCAGCCAAATTGCCACTTTGTCGTGTTGGGCAAATAACGAAGCAGTTGTTAAACTTGTAATAAGCAATAATACTAAACGGGTAGTTCGTTGAGGTTTTGCTTCTCCCTTTAGGATTGCTCTGGCATAAACAATTGGAGAAATTAAGGCCGTTAAGCTACTCAATATCAAAAAAATCTGCTTCACACTCGAATTATAGCAAAGATTCTGTAATTGTATGCTTATTTTTGTTAAGATATTTGTGATTCATATTTTCTTAAGGGGGTGAAAAATGAAGGGATTTTTAGAGTTTATTAAAGGACAAGGAGCTGTCGGTTTGGCCGTCGGTTTTGTTTTAGGCGGAGCTGTGGCCAAATTAGCGATTTCCCTTTGAACAAGAAAAAGTGAAGAAAAAATTATTAATCTATTTTGGAATTATTCTAATCCTAATCTTTGTTTGGTTTGGGGTGAGGTTTATTTTAGGCGGGCCGGAGGATGATTGGCTTTGTGTTAAAGGAGAATGGGTAAGACACGGGAATCCCACGGTTTCCAAACCAACTGGAGGATGTAAAAAATAAAAAAATAAAGGCTAATCTCCTTACAAGATTTTTAATATTTAATTTCCCATTCTCTAGGAACTTGGGAAAGTAGTTTTCGATCAAAACTGCCAAAGATTTTTTTACTGACAGCTAAAACGTCAACTTTACCGGCAGGGGATTTAGTTTGCAAAAGTTTTGTGCCGATTAGGTCAACTTCAAGCGAATTTTTTCCACCCCAAATCACTTTCCAGTCTTTGACTAAATCAATTTCTTCCATTGTCCCCGTATCGCAAGCAGTAAAAACCCCCTCCGCAATAAATTGACAATTAAAGAGGCTGCGGTAAACCTTGTTTATATCTGCAATACTTTGGCTAAGTAAAGTATCATTAATACCATGAAATTTCGGATATCTTGTCGGGTCAGGAATTAAGCCAAACATATTTTTAGTGGATAAAGTGTATGAATATTCAATTTCCCTTTTGGCTTTAGAAAAGCTGATGAAATCCGACCCACTTAGTTCATAAAGTTTTTGTGGTATATAAGAATAAATTTCTTGAAAATGAACCGGTTTGAAATTGCTTTCGGTAATTTTTTTAATAATGTTGGGATTAACGACTTTTCTTAGCCAAACCTCATTAGTGATATTTAGATACTCTGTCTTGTGTTTTTTCAGAACTTCGCCAATTCCAGTTGCCTGCAAAAACCATTTATCCATTTTTCTATAGTGTTCCCAGTACTTTTTGCCAGTCGTTAAGGTGGCTTCTTTAGAAGAAAAGTAATCACCTCCGCCAACGGCATACCTGTCGTTTCTCCAAAAAGTGTAGCTTTCCAAAATAATGACCGGTTTTTTTACGGCTGACAAAAACATCTCTAAGACCTTGGCATCTGTATACGTGCCCATTCTCGGTTGAACCCAATTTGGTTTAACGATGAGCTGCTTACTGGATAAATTAAAGGTTTTAACAAATTCATCCATTTCCTTTTGGGAAGTAATTTTGGCTAAAGTGGTGGAACCGATTTTTATTTTCATGGGGCTAGTATAACAAAAATTCCAAAGTTAAGAAAAAAGACTTCTGAGTTGGGGGATGTCTTTTTTACCAAAATCTGCTAGAATGGTCTTATTCTAAACTGAAGTAATCTATCTGCTTAACTTTGAATTTACTTCACGCTGTTCCACCTATTTAAGCAGTTAAATTTCCTCAAATGCGGAATTTTTAGGGAAGGAGGATTATAAATATGGGAAACAAATTATTTGTTGGGGGTCTGGCTTACAGCACCACTGATTCCCAACTAGAAGAACATTTTGCCCGTGTTGGTAAGGTTACGTCTGCAAAAGTCATTACCGATCGTTATTCCGGTCAAGGCAAAGGTTTTGGTTTTGTAGAAATGGGATCGGACGAGGAAGCCAAAAACGCCATCAAGGAACTAAACGGATCAACTCTTAATGAAAGAAAAATAATTGTCAACGAAGCTCGACCACAAGTTAAACGCGATAATGATTTTAATCGTGGACCCAGACAAAACCGCTGGTAATTTAGTCCGCCTTCGCGAAATCCGAGGTTTATTAAACCTCGGAGGGAGCGAAGAAAATTCGCTTCGGCGGATTTTTGCTCCGTATGGAGTCGGACGAAGAATCCGAGGGCTTTTAGCCCTCGGAGCTTCAATTTAAGAAAGGGCAGGCTAAAAATGTCGAAAAACCTTTGTATTCATTGCGGCAAACCTAGGATCATAGCTAAAGCTTGGAAAGAAAAGATAATTATTGACAGAGAAGTTTCTGTAATTGAGCATATGGAATATGTCTGTCCGGATAAAGAATGTCAAAAATGGGTAGAAAAAGAGCTTTTTTCGCGCCACCAAAATACCTTGAAAATCGGACAGGCTAAATTAGCAAGGGAAATAGAACATAAAAGAAAAATGGTCGATCTTCGTCTAGCAAAAGCAAAAAGATAAGATAAAGCTTTTCTATGAAAATTGCGGTCGGAACAATTTCCAAGAAAAAATTCAATATTTAAAGTCAGTTTTAAATAAATTAAAAATTGAGGCGGAAATTATTCCGGCGTTTATTGCCAACGCGATAGAGAAAGTTTTGATTTACTATTTCTGTCAGGAAGAGTTTTTAAAAAATAGATCAAGCTAAACCTTTCAACCGCACGCCGTTAAAGCCACCAAAAAATTTAAAATTTTTAGAGACCTAATAATCCTCTTAAAAAGCCATTTAGGAGCGGAACCGCCATGTAAAGGCAAATTAGCAATTTCTATGCTTGACATGAACTTGGTTTCAAGTTATCTTTAAGCGGAAAAGAGTTTAATTTAGGGTTGCGAAAAGGAAATCCGGTGAAAATCCGGGACTGTGCCGCAGCTGTATCTCGGCAGGCTCGATATAAATTTATTTAGAAAAAACTTGTCCTGAGCTTGCCGAAGGAGTCAGAACGCTACGCAACCCATTGTCTCGCCGAATCCACCAGTTGGCGGAGAAGGCGGATTAATCCCGAGCAGGAAAAATATGTCTTCAGTTGAACGATTAGCGATTGATATCTCCGGTTGGCAGGGAAAAAGGCCGGGAGAAATTACCCAAGACGCCGCTTCTTTTGCTTTGGAAGCTGGCAGAAGACCATTGGAAAAAAGAATCAACACGGCGGCAGTAAGTGTTGCGGAGTTCGAAAAGTTGGTTAAAAATGACGGCCGGAATCCCGAAGATATTGCCACCTTTGGAGTTTACCAGTGGGCGAGAGAAAGTTCTGCAAAAATAAAAATTTGGACGAATTCCTCACCACCAACAAAAAATGAAATCCTTGACGGTATGTTTCCTTTTACCGATTTTAATCCCGGGAAAGTGATGGTTTGGTTAAGTCCTCCTCTCGAGGGAGCTTACGAAGAAAGCCGGATAATAATTTATCAGATAATTGAAGTAAATAACGAAAAATATCTTTTCTTACGCGGTCTTTGCGGCAACCAAACGACAGCCGAATGTTTAAAGATCGCTCAAAATTTGTTGCCTTTTGTTCAATTAACCGGAAATCCGGATAAAATTACCGACCGGGAACAACTTAGAGCCACGCCCCTGTCTTTATTATTACCTCCCAACGAAACTTATACCGGCTTTTTCCGCCAAATTATTAATTTGCCGAAAGTCTGGGCAGTAATCGCCCAGGGTGAAGACTTAAAGGAGAAAAAAAGACTCTTATCGGTTGCAGAACAGGTTGTCCAAAGATATTATCCCCTAATAACTAAGGCAAGAACTTTTGACGAACAACTTAGAATAGGTTTAATTTTGGAAAATACTTTGGCTAGAGGTTTAGGTTCGCCTTTACAATCAGGGCCTTGCGGTTTGCTATATTCCGAATTGTCAGCAAGGTCTTTAATGAGGGAGGTTTTAGGCGTTGATTTACTGAACCGTCGCTTCAGCGCCGGAGAAGGTTCAAAATTTATTCATAATTGCGGCGCTTGTGGTCAATCATTAAAAAGATATATGTCCAAAGGTGACCGTTGTCCCCATTGCGGTGGAACTTATGAAGGATGTTAGTAAATTCCATTGCGGTTGATTTTTTGGGCCGCTTTCTGTTAAAATACTTATTGTGAAGCAAAACTGCTTTTTTTCAAGCAGTTTTTTATTTACGCAAATTTTATGGCTCAAGAAATTACCAGAAATCGCATTGTTCCGATGGATAAAGTCAGGAATATCGGGATTATTGCTCATATTTCTGCGGGAAAGACGACAACCACCGAGCGGATTCTTTTTTATACCGGTCGAACTCACAAGTTAGGTTCTACGGACGAAGGAACAACCGTCACTAATTATATGGATCAGGAAAAAGAGAGAAAACTGACCATTAAATCAGCGGCGGTCACTTCCTTTTGGCGGGATTACCGGATAAACATTATTGATACTCCAGGTCACGTTGACTTCACCGCAGAAGTGGAAAGATCTTTAAGGGTTTTAGACGGTGGGATTACTGTTTTAGATGTTGAGGAGGGTGTTCAATCTCAATCGGAAACAGTTTGGAACCAAGCAGCTAAGTATAAGATACCTATGCTTTGTTATGCAAATAAAATGGATAAGATCGGGGCTAATTTTGAACGCACGGTTAAGATGGTTCAGGAAAGATTTGGGGTGCGGACGGCCGTGATGGAATTACCGATCGGTAAAGAGCATACCTTTAAAGGTGTGGTTTTACTTTTGGAGAAAAAAGCCTTAATTTGGGACGCCGATGATGAAACCGGGGCTAAATTTGTGGAAGCGGAAGTACCAGAGGAAATGAAAACTCAGGTTGAAGAAGCTCGTCACCAATTAGTGGAGCAAATTTGTGCCACCGACGAACAACTTTTGGAGGAATATTTAAACGGCAAGGAGTTGACGATTGAAGAAATGAAAAAAACTTTAAGAAAGGCCACTATTTCCTTTGAGTTGGTGCCTTTTTATTGTGGCTCGTCTTTTAGGAATAAAGCGGTTCAGCCCCTTTTAGACGCTGTTGTTGATTTCTTGCCTTCGCCTTTGGATATCCCGCCGATGTCCGGTCTTAATCCCAAAAATGACCAAACCGAGACTAGAGAAGCTAAAAGCGACGCTCCTTTTGCGGCTTTGGCTTTTAAAGTGCAGACCGATCCCCACGTCGGCCGGTTGACTTTTTTGAGAATTTATTCCGGAACTCTTAAATCAGGAAGCGCTGTCTATAATTCAACCAGGAAGTTTACGGAAAGAGTTGGCCGAATTTTATTAATGCATGCTGATAAAAGAGAGGAAATTCAGGAATGTTTTGCGGGTGAGATTGTCGCCGTTATTGGTTTAGTGAAATCGACGACCGGTGATACTCTTTGCGATCAAGATAGACCACTTGTTTTGGAGTCAATTAAATTTCCTGAGCCGGTTATTTCTTTAGCGGTTGAACCAAAAACTAAAGCTGATCAGGAAAAATTAGGAACGGCTTTACAGAAATTGGCTGAGGAGGACCCAACCTTTAAAATTAAAACTAATCGCGAAACCGGACAGACGATCATTGCCGGTATGGGAGAACTTCATTTGGAGATTTTAGTAGAAAGAATGCGCCGTGAGTTTGGTGTTACGGCTCAAACAGGAACGCCCCAGGTGGCTTATAAAGAAACAATTAGGAAAGTGGCAGAAGGCGAAGGAAAATATATTCACCAATCCGGTGGCCACGGTCAATACGGCCATTGTTTCTTGCGGGTTGAGCCAAAAAATCGAGGTGAAGGTTTTGAATTTACCTCAGAAATAAAGGGAGCCGCTATTCCTAATGAGTTTATTCCGGCAATTGAAAAAGGCGTTAAGGAAGCCATGGAAAATGGGGTATTGGCCGGTTTTCCTTTAGTAGATATGAAAGCGATTGTTTATGATGGTAGCTATCATGATGTTGATTCCTCAGAGATGGCTTTTAAAATTGCTGGTTCTGCGGCTTTACAAAATGCAGTTAAACAAGCGGACATTGCTTTACTTGAGCCTATTATGAAGGTTGAAGTGACTACACCGGAAGAATTTGTGGGAACAGTGATGGGTGATTTGTCTTCCCGTCGAGCTCAAATTTTAGGTACGGAAACACGAGGCGCAGCGAGAGTGATAACCGCTGAAGTACCCTTGGCGGAAATTCCCGGTTATACCACTACCTTAAGAAGTTTAACTCAAGGAAGGGCTAACTACTACATGGAACCATCGCACTATCAAGAAGTACCGAAAAATATTCAAGCCGCGATTGTTGCAAAGAAGGCTTAGGTTTGATATGATTCACCTTGCAATTGGAATTTTTAATTAATTATTAAGAAAGGAGGCCCGCCTAAGCTTCCTTTGAACCTTTAGGAACTATTCGTTCGCGGTTCAAAGAGCGCTTGGTCGGCGGGTAAAAATTCATGGCAGATACAACAAGTAAAAAGTTTGAGCGGACTAAACCGCATTTAAACATTGGTACCATTGGTCATGTTGATCATGGTAAGTCTACTCTGACGGCGGCGATTACCCATGTTCTTTCTAAACAACCCGGAAATACCACGAAATTGTTAAATATTGAAGATGTTGATAATGCACCGGAAGAAAAAGCTCGCGGAGTTACTATCAATATTCACCATTGTGAGTATGAAACTGAGAAAAGACATTATGCTCATATCGATTGCCCTGGTCACGCCGATTTTATTAAAAATATGATTACCGGTGCGGCGCAAATGGACGGCGCGATCTTGGTTGTTTCTGCGCCTGATGGTCCTATGCCTCAAACACGGGAGCATATTCTTTTAGCTCGTCAGGTCAACGTTCCGGCTTTAGTCGTAGCCTTAAACAAAGTCGATATGGTTGACGATAAAGAGCTTTTAGATTTAGTTGAGATGGAGATTAGGGAACTTTTGACTAAATATCAATATCCAGGTGACAAAGTTCCAATTATTCGTGTCTCAGCTTTAAAGGCTGTCGAAGGTGATGCAGAGGCAGAAAAAGCAATTTTGGAATTAATGAAAGCAGTTGATGAGAATATTCCAACGCCGGTCCGCGAACTAGATAAACCTTTCCTGATGCCCGTCGAGGATGTCTTTTCAATTAAAGGTCGGGGAACCGTAGTTACCGGAAGAATCAGCAGAGGTGTGGTGAAAGTTAACGAGGAGATGGAAATTGTAGGTATTAAACCCACAACAAAGACAGTTGTGACGGGCGTGGAAATGTTTAAAAAGACACTTGATCGAGGCGAAGCAGGTGACAATGTCGGTGTCCTTTTAAGAGGAATTGAAAAAGAAGATGTTGAAAGAGGACAAGTTTTGGCTAAACCAGGGACGGCTACTCCCCACACTAAATTTGAGGCAGAGGTTTATATTTTAACTAAAGAAGAGGGTGGAAGACATACGCCTTTCTTTACCGGGTATCGGCCTCAATTTTATATTCGCACCACTGACGTTACAGGAACAGTAACCTTACCTACGGGGGTAGAAATGGTTATGCCTGGGGATAATGCAAAAATGACAGTAGAGCTAATTGTCCCGGTAGCGATGGAGGAAGGCCTGAGATTTGCTATCCGTGAGGGTGGACATACTGTCGGTGCTGGTGCAATCAGTAAAATCTTGGCTTGAAAATAGACACTGCCCAATAAAATGCCGAAAGGAAGAATAAGGGTACGTTTAAAATCTTATGATCATCGGGTGGTTGATGAAACTGCCGGGAAGATTGTGGAAACTGCTCTGTCAACCGGGGCTAAAATCGCTGGGCCGATTCCACTTCCTACGAAACGCAAATTGATTGTGGTTACCTCAGGTCCTCACGTTGATAAGAATGCCCGTGAACAGTTTCAAATGCTTACCCATCGAAGATTGATCGATATTCTTGAACCAACGGTTAAAACAATCGAGAGTTTACAGCATCTTGATCTTCCTGCAGGAGTCGATATTGAAATTAAGATGTGATTTAGGTATAATCTAGCTCTGATGTAGGTGGCTTATTGGAAAATCCCAAACAGAAAAGTGCCTCCGGCACTTTTTTTGTTGCCATCCTTTGCCCCCCGATTTAGAGGGTTGGTCTAAGCGGTTTCCTTAAAATAAAATGAAAGCAATTCTAGGTAAAAAAATTAAAATGTCGCAGGTTTTTTGCAAAGATGGGGAAAGGTTGCCTGTGACTAAGATGTCGGCTGGTCCTTGCTCGGTGGTTTTTGAAAAAACTATAGAAAAGGACGGATATCGTAGTTTGGGTATAAGCTACAAGGCCGGTTTAAGTAAGAAAAACGAAGGTAAAATCTTGCGCGAGATTAGAATTGAAGAGGAAGAGAGACAACCCATTAATGAAGAAATAAAAGTGGATAAATTCTTTTCTCCGGGTGATTTGGTGGATATCACGGGTGTAAGTAAGGGTTGGGGTTTTGCCGGCGTGGTTAAAAGACATCATTTTAAAGGCGGTCCGCGAACCCACGGTCAATCTGATCGAGAAAGAGCTCCCGGTTCCATAGGTTCCGCGACTACTCCCGGTCGGGTGATGAAAGGTAAGAGAATGGCGGGTAAGGAAGGGGATAAAAAAAGAACGACCAAAAATTTACTGGTCGTAAAAGTAGACCCTTTGAATAATGAATTATGGGTAAAAGGAGCGGTTCCCGGCAAGGCAAGAGGATTACTTTTGATAAAAAATACTAATGCCAAGGCAAAGTTTATTAAAGAATTAATATGAAGATCCAAGCAAAAATATTTGAATTTACCAAAGACAGCGAGCCTAAGAAAACAAGCTTGCCGGAGGAAATTTTTGGCCTTAAATTAAATAAAATTCTTTTGGCCGAGTCGGTAAAGGTATATTTGGCTAACCAGAGAAACTCCAAAGCCAAAGCCAAAACTCGGAGTGAAGTTTCCGGGTCTGGTAAAAAAATTTGGCGGCAAAAGGGTACTGGTCGGGCGCGTCACGGCGATCGTTATGCCAATATTTTTGTTGGTGGTGGAGTAGGTCATGGACCGACAGGCTTAGAAAATTGGCATCTTAGAATGCCGGCTAAGAAGAGAGCGAAAGCTTTAGCGAATAGCTTGAGTCTTAAATATTCTCGAAATGAAATTGCTTTAGTTGAGGATTTTTTAAATCTCTCAGGAAAGACTAAAGAAGCCAAAACCTTCTTAGGGAATTTGCTTCAGAAAGCTTTTGATTTTAAATTTCTTAAAACAAACCCTAAGATTTTAATTATAAATAAAGAGAAAAACGAAAAATTGAGTTTAAGTTTAAGGAATTTAAATGGGGTGACAGTAACTTCGGCTGCCAATCTTAATCCTTATCAAGTTTTGGTAAACCACTATTTGGTAATAGAAAGACAAGCGGTAGAAGAATTAGCCAGGAGAATAAAAACTAATGATTGATAAAATTGCGACAATTAAACCAGTGATTACAGAGAGATCGTTTGATAGTGTTGGTCGTGGTTGGTACACCTTTTGGGTTGATAAAAGTATTGGGAAAGATCAGGCGAAAGGCTTAATTGAAGAACTTTTTAATGTAAAGGTTAAGGATATTAAGTCTTGTTTGTTAAAAGGTAAAAGTAAGCGCCAGGCAAAAACAAAGAAGTTGACGATTATTAGTCCAAGAAAAAAAATTATGGTCAGGTTGGCCAAGGACCAAAAGATTGATCTTTTTGAAACCGGGGGAAAACAATAAGTTTATGAGTAAAAAACTTAAAATTATTTTGAGTAAGAACAGTGGCAGGGCCGCCGATGGCACGATTTCAGTTCGCCACCAAGGTGGCGGGAGTAAACGTTACTTAAGAATTATTGATTGGAAGAGGGAGAAATTCAATATTCCTGCCAGAGTTTTAAGTTTGGAGTTTGATCCTAACCGCTCGGCCCAGATTGCGCTTTTACAATATCATGACGGTGAAAAACGTTATATTTTAGCCCCAACGGAGCTTAAGATAGGAGATGAAGTTACTTCCGGCGAGAACGTTGAAATAAAATCTGGGAATACCTTACCATTGTCTAAAATTCCTTCAGGGATGCCGATTCATTGTTTGGAGATTCGTCCTGGGAAAGGGGCACAGTTAGTTCGCGGAGCGGGTGGTGCCGCCTTTATTATGGCTAAAGAAAATGGTATGGTAACAATTAAGCTTCCCTCAGGTGAAATAAGATTGTTTTCCGAAAAAGCCTTGGCGACAATTGGTCAAATTGGTAATCTTGAATGGAAAAATCGTTTTATAGGCAAGGCAGGGCGGAATATTAGGTTGGGAATTAGGCCAGGTGTAAGAGGAGTTGCCATGAATCCACATTCTCATCCCCATGGCGGCGGTGAGGGACGTTCTGGCATTGGTATGCCATCGCCAGTTTCGCCTTGGGGAAAAAAAACGCTTGGTTTTAAAACAAGGAAACATAAAAAATATTCTAACAAGTTAATTATTAAAAGGTTTTAAAAATGGGTCGATCATCTAAAAAAGGTCCCTATATTGACGCAAAACTTTTAAAAAAAGTTTTGGAACAAAAAAAATCAGGGAAAAAAGAAGCGATCAAAACTTGGTCTCGGGGTAGCCAAGTACCACCGGAATTTGTTGGTCACACCATGCAGGTTCACAATGGTAGGATTTTTATTGATGTTTTTGTGACCGAAGACATGGTGGGGCATCGGTTGGGTGAGTTTGCCCCAACACGAACTTTTCATGGTCACGGAAAAGTGGTTAAAAGAGTTTTGGAAAAAACTTAAACTGATATGGAAATTAAAGCAGGCGCGAAATATTTACGTGGTAGCCCGCGAAAAGTGAGGCTAGTAGCTCAGGTAGCTAACGGTTTAGTTCCATCAGAAGCAATTTCAAGGCTAACCTTAATGCGACAAAAACCCCGCCTGGCAGTTATCAAGGTGATTAAGCAAGCAGTCGCCAATGCTAAGAATAACTTTAAACTTGAACCGGACGACTTGGTAATTAAGCAAATATGGGTTAATGAAGGCCCGCGTTTTAAAAGAATTGACAAGTCTCATGGAGCCAGATTTGATGGTGGAGTTATTAAAAAAAAGTTTTATCATCTTGAGGTAATTTTGCAATCTAAACCTGAATTGACAAAGGAAAAATCACAGGAGAAGCCGGTGGAAGTTAAGGCGGCAAAGTTGAATAAGGAAGATAGTAAAACTATTAAAAAACAACGGAGGGTGAGCCAAACTCAGCCAGCGAAACAGGCTCAAAAAGAAGATGGGAAATAAAGTTAATCCTAGTGTTTTTCGTCTTGGTGTCATATATGATTGGAAATCACGTTGGATAGGGACGAAAAAAAGTTATTCGAAAAATTTGGCTGAAGATTTTAAAATACGCCGCTTTTTATTCAGAAAGCTTCGCTTGGCTGGTGTTGGTTTAGTTGAAATCGAAAGGTCGGTTCATAAGGTTAAAGTCATTATTTGGGTTTCTCGACCTGGTGTTGTTATCGGCAGAGGCGGCGCCGGTTTAGAAGAATTAAAAAAGGATTTAGTTAAATTTGTCACCATTCCTAATCCGGAAAAAAATTTGGAAATTGTGACACAGGAATTAAAGGATCCGGACTTGTCAGCCTATTTTGTCGCTCAAAGGATAGCTGAGCAGATTGAAAAAAGGATGCCCGCCAGAAAAGTAGTTTTAAGAACGATCGAGAGGGTTATGGGGTCAAGGGCAAAAGGGATTAAGGTTTTATTGGCAGGTCGGATTGAGGGAGCCGAAATTGCCCGTCGACAAACTTATGTTGAAGGCAAGGTTCCCTTAAGTACTTTAAGGGCGGATATTGATTACGCAAGCTACCCGGCTTTAACCAGGTCAGGATATGTTGGTATAAAAGTTTGGATTTATCGAGGATGAATGTATGTTACAACCGGCAAAATTAAAATATAGAAAATCTTTTCGCGGCAAGATGCGTGGGGTTGAAACTCGTGGAGCGGAGTTAAGTTTTGGTGAGTACGGACTAAAGGCTTTGGAGTGTGGTTGGTTAGATTCGTCGCAGATTGAAGCAGCGAGGAAAGCGATTACTCATTTTACCAAACGAGGTGGTAAAATATGGATTCGAATTTTTCCGGATAAACCGGTTTCTGGCAAAAGTGCGGGAGTAAGAATGGGCGGGGGTAAGGGCGACATACAGAAATATGTTTTTGTAGTTAAACCAGGAAGAATTATTTTTGAAATGACTGGGGTAACTGAAGGAGATGCCCGGCAAGCTTTCACCTTAGCCGCGGCAAAATTACCTTTTAACACTAAATTTATAATGAAAAATTAAACGAAGTTTATAATGAAAAATTAAACGCAGTTTATAATGAAAAATTAAACGCAGTTTATAATTAAAAATTAAACGAAGTTTATAATTTAAAATTCTTAAAAGTCAGCAAAGAGAGACCAAATGAAAAAGAAAGAATATAATCAATTAAAAGAGACGACCTTAGAAAGCTTAAAAGAACTTTATAAAAAATCTAAGCTGGAAGCCGCCAAAATTAAATTAGAGATTGGTCGAGGTAGAAATAAAAATGTCCACGCTTATTTAGCCAAAAGGAAAGAGATTGCCAAAATTAGTACCTTGATTTCTCAAAAGGAGCTCTTCTCGCGCAGTGGAATAACGGGAGAGATTAAAAAATGAAAGTTATTCAGGGGATAATTGTTTCTGACAAGATGAATAAGGCGGCGATTGTAGAAGTAAAGTTTTTTAAGAAGCACCCTTTATACAAAAAACGATTAACAGTCAAAAGAAGAATCCATGCTCAAAATGAAATTGGGGCTAAAGTAGGTCAAAAAGTTAAAATTAGCGAGTGCCGCCCGATCAGTAAAACCATTTCTTTTAAAGTTACGGAGGTTCTGGCATGATTCAATTATTAAGCAAATTAAAACCAGCGGATAATTGTGGCGCACGTGTCTTAAGAGTTATTCACATTAACAAGGGATCGAAGAGATTCTATGGACGAATTGGTGATGTAGTCACAGCCGTGGTTGATAAAGCGATACCAACAGGCGTTGTTAAAGATTCCGAGATTGTCCAGGTTTTGATCGTGAGAACCAGGAAAGAATTTGGCCGGAGAGACGGTACCTATATTCGTTTTGATGATAATGCAGGCGTAATTATCGATAAAACCGGTCTGCCGAGGGGTACTCGGGTTTTTGGACCGATAGCCCGTGAAATTAAAGATTTAGGTTATAACAAAATTGTTTCTATGTCCAAGGAGGTACTCTAGTGAAACTTAAGGTTAAAAAAGGCGACAAGGTTATAATTACAGTCGGTAAGGATCGAGGCAAAATTCAGGGTGTTGAGAAAGTTTTACCTAAAAAAGGCTTGGTTTTAATCACTGGGGCAAATCTTTTTAAAAGACATCTCAAGCCTCAAGGTGAAGGTAAACCCGGCGGAATTATTGATATTCCAAGACCATTATCGGTGGCGAAAGTTGCTGTTGTTTGTCCGAAATGTAATAAGCCAACGAGAATTGGTTATCAACTTGATAAGAATAGACAGGGAGGAAACTTACGAATTTGTCGTAAATGCCAGGCAGAATTTTAAACATTTTTAATATGAATCAATTAAGAAAGAGATTTAACGAACGATTAAAAAGCGAATTAAGACAAAATTTAGATTTGGCTAATGATTTTGCGGTGCCAAAAATTACCAAAATTGTCGTGAATGTAGGGGTTAAAGAAGGAGCAAAAGATAAATCTGCAATCGAAAAAGTTAAACCTCAACTAGAAGCGATTTGTGGCCAAATGCCGTATGTTAGACGGGCTAAAAAATCGATTGCGGCTTTTGGTTTGGTTAAGGGCAGCCCAATTGGCTTGGCGGTTACTCTCAGGGGTGAAAAGATGTATGATTTTTTGGAAAAACTTGTTTCGGTTGTCCTGTCGAGACTAAGAGACTTCCGTGGAGTTTCTTTAGGAAGTTTTGACGGTCGAGGTAATTACAGTTTAGGAATTCCTGAGATGGTTGTTTTTCCGGAAGCTGACTACAGTAAAATCGATAAGTCTCGCGGATTAGAAATCACTATTGTGACTAGCGCTAAAGATGATAAAATAGCCAAGCGTTTATTAGAAGTATTAGGGATGCCCTTCGCTAAGGCTCAGGGTAAATCTGAAGAAAGAAGACCATAGGTACTTATAATAACGACTTTAGGAGAGTAAATGGCAACAAGAGCAAAAATTATTAAACAAATTAAGCCCAGGAAGTTAAAATATGCGGTTCAGTATCGCAATCGCTGTCAGCTTTGCGGCCGACCGAGAGGATATTTAAGATTTTTTGGTCTTTGTCGGCTGTGTTTCCGCGAATTGGCACACAAAAGGGAACTGCCTGGTGTTAGTAAGGCCAGTTGGTAAATTAGAATGACAGATTCAGTTTCACAAATGGTTTCAATTATAAAAAATGGCTACTTGGCCAAAAAAGGTCAGGTAAGTTTTTCTTACTCAAAATTTAGGGAACAAATTCTTAAAGTTTTACTTGCGGAAGGTTTTATTGGTAAGGTTTCCTTAAAAGAAGACAAAAAAAAGAGAAGCTTGGTCATAGATTTAAAATATAACGGTAAAGAACCGGCTATCAACGAAATTAGAGTTGTTTCAAAACCAGGCTTAAGAATTTATCGTTCGGCCAGAGGAGGACGGTCTTTAATGTCGGGTTTAGGCAAAAGAATTCTTTCTACGCCCGGTGGAGTGTTAACGGATATCCAAGCCGCAAAGAAAAACTTTGGCGGTGAAGTGATTTTAGAAGTTTACTAGCAAATTATTAAACTTAAACTTTATGTCTAGAATTGGCAAAAAATTAATTTCGATGCCTGAGGGAGTAACCTACAATTTTGAGGGAAGTAAAATCAGTCTTACGGGTAAGTTAGGTAGTCTCAGTCTACAATTGCCACCCTCCCTTAAAGTGGAAATTAGGGATAGGCAAATTTTTGTCAGCAGATTAGCTGATGATAAAAAAAGCAAAATGATGCACGGGACCTATAGGCAACTATTGGCTAACATTCTCAAGGGCGTTATGGAAGGTTGGAAAAAAGAACTTGAAGTTAGGGGAACCGGTTTCCGTGTTGGTTTGGAGGGAGACGATTTAGTTTTTAATCTTGGTTTTTCCCATCCAGTAAAAATAGTTCCTCCCGAAGGGATTAAATTTGAGGTTAAGGAAAACATCCTAACTGTTATGGGTTTGGACAAGGCTAAGGTTGGCTTAGTCGCTGACAAAATCCGTAAAATTTATTTACCTGATGCTTATAAAGGCAAGGGAATTCGTTATCTTGGAGAGCACGTAGTTCTTAAGCCTGGAAAGGCAGCTAAAGCGGGAGTTGCTGGAGCAACAACAGTATCCGCAAAATAATAAAAAAACAAAAATGACAAGCCAGTCGACAAAATCAACGAGAGAATTAAGAGTCAGAAAAAATTTAAATCCCAATAATCGGTTAAGGTTATCAGTGTATAAATCAAACAAACACATTTTTGCCCAAGTGATTGACGATCTTAAAAAGCAAACGTTAATCACCGTTTCCGATTTAGATAAAGAACTTGTTAAAGAGAAAAAATTAAAAAAAACTGAGCTATCTGGTAAAGTGGGAGAATTACTTGCAAAAAAGGCCTTAGCGAAAAAAATTAAGGAGGTTGTTCTCGATCGTGGCCATTTTCGTTATCACGGGAGGATAAAAGCTTTGGCTGACAGCGCCAGGTTAACCGGGCTAAAATTTTAATGATAAATAAATTTGGACCAAAACCAGTTGAAGAGTTTGAGGAAAAAGTTGTCAAAGTTAGTCGTGTTTCAAAGAAACGTGCTGGAGGAAATAAAATTTCCTTTTCTGCTTTGGTGGTTGTCGGCAATAAAAAAGGGCAAGTAGGGGTAGGTTTAGGTAAAGCTCCGAATGTTTCCCTGGCGGTCAGAAAAGGCTCTGCCTATGCAAAAAAACATTTAATTAAAGTTCCCTTGAAAGGAACAACGATCCCTCATGATATTCGGGTAAAGCGAGGGGCGGCGGAAGTTTTATTAAAACCGGCCCCACCAGGTTCAGGAATTATTGCCGGCGGGGCGGTAAGAGCGGTCGTTGACGCGGCAGGAATTATTGATATCTCTTCGAAAATTTTAGGCACGGGAAATAAAGCTTCCAATGTTTATGCTACTCTAGAAGCGCTTAGAAAATTAAGATCAATAAAAAAGGAGTAATTTTATGGAACTTTCTAATCTGGTAAAAACAACCAAAAAAACTAAAAAAAGAGTCGGCCGAGGGCATGGATCTGGTAAAGGTGGTCATACTGTTGGTCGGGGTAGATCCGGTCAAAAAAGCCGAGGGAAAGTTCCCTTAATTTTCGAAGGGACAAAGATTAAAAAATCTCTTTTGAAAAGGCTACCGCTTTTGCGAGGTAAAGGAAAATTTAAGTCATACAAGCCTTCGAAAATAGTCATTAATCTGAAATATCTCAATTTTTTTAAAACGGGTGAAATTGTTAACCTGGAAACTTTAATTAAAAAAGGCATCGTTAATAGAGAAGACACGCTTTTTGGAGTTAAGATTTTAGGCGATGGCGAATTGGCGATTCCTCTAAAGGTGCAATTGCCGGTCTCTAAGGGAGCGCGTGCGAAAATTGAAAAGGCTGGTGGTAGTGTTGAGATGCCACTAATAGAGGCGAAGAAAGAAACAATAAAAGTGAGAGAAAGTCTAAAGATTATCGGTAAAACCAAATCAAAAATTCCAACAAAGAAAGAATGAAAAAAATTACCGATTACTTCAGATCATTTTTCAGCATCCCAGAATTAAAAAATAAGTTCCTTTTTACCCTGTTTATTTTACTAATTTTTAGGTTTGTGGCTCATATTCCGGTTCCCGGGATAGATACCAAAGCCTTGCGTTCACTTTTTTCTCAGAATCAATTTTTGGGACTTTTAGATATGTTTTCAGGAGGAACACTCGCCAATTTTTCAGTGATGGCCTTAGGGCTTAACCCATACATTAACGCCTCGATTATTTTTCAACTTTTGACGATGGTCTTTCCCAAATTAGAAGAGCTTCAAAAAGAAGGAGAGTATGGCCAGGAAAGAATCAATCAATATATTAGGTTAGTTACCCTTCCCCTAGCAATCTTGCAGTCAATTGGAATGTACGCCCTTTTAAAAAACGCGAAAATTATTACAAATTTATCAATTCCTTCTTTAATTTCCATGGTGACGACAATGATGGCAGGAACGGTTTTGCTAATGTGGCTGGGGGAATTAATTACAGAAAAAGGTTTAGGGAACGGAATTTCTTTATTGATTTTTGCAGGAATTGTTGGTCGTTTACCGGTAAGTTTTGGCCAAACTGTTGCGATTTTTGAAGCCGCCAATCTTTTCAACCTCTTGGTTTTTGTGGTTTTGGCGGTTTCGGTTGTGGCTTCGGTAGTTTTTACTGAAGAAGCGGTCAGAAAAGTCAAAATCGAATATGCCAAAAGAATTTATGGCGGGAAGATGTATGGTGGTCAATCTACTTATTTGCCTTTAAAAATTAATCAAGCTGGAGTAATCCCCATTATCTTTGCGGTTTCTTTAGTTTTGATTCCTTCAATGGCCGGACGGTTTTTGGAACAGGTGCCTAATCCGGCGATTGCCTCTGTGGCGAAGTTTTTTGTAACAGTTTTTAGCCCGGGTAGCTTTATTTACAATTTTATTTATTTTATTTTAATTGTTGGTTTTACCTATTTTTACACCGCGGTTGTTTTCAACCCGACGAAAATTGCGGAAGAAATTAAAAAGCACGGTGGTTTTGTTCCTGGAATTAGACCGGGTACACCTACGGCGAATTATTTAAATTATATTTTGATCAGAATTACCTTGGCCGGGGCGATCTTTTTAGGACTAGTTGCCGTGCTTCCGACTTTAGCGCAAAGCTTAACCAGAATTCAAACGCTTTCGATTGGCGGTACGGGTATTTTGATTGTGGTTTCCGTAGTCTTAGAGATGTCAAAAATGATCGAAGGGATGATTCAAATGAGGGGCTACGAAAAATTTCTGGATAAATTTTAGTTTATGAATGTTTTAATTATCGGCCCTCAAGGTTCTGGTAAAGGGACTCAAGCGGAAAAATTAGCTGAAAAATTCCAATTGGCTCATGTGGAGATGGGAGAAATTTTGAGGGGGATTGTTAAAGAAGATACGATTTTAGGAAACAAGGTGAACGAAGTTATGAATCTTCATGGAAAACTTGTTCCGGACGATATAATCTTCGAGATAATTAATAATTATTTAAAAAACATCGGAAAACTTGATGGGATTATTTTCGATGGCTTCCCTAGAATAATTTCTCAAGCTCAATATTTGGATAAGTTCCTGGCAGAAAGTGGTAAGAAAATTAATTTGGTAATATATTTAACTTTGTCCCGAGAGGAAACTTTAAAGCGACTAACAAATAGAAGAATTTGTAAAAAGTGTGGTCAAGTATACAATTTACTTACTAAATCCCCTAAAAAAGAAGGATTTTGTGACATATGCGACGGGGAGTTAATACTTCGAACTGACGAGACACCTCAAGCGATAAATACAAGATTAAATGAATTTCTACAAAAAACAAAACCCTTAATTGAATTTTATAGACAAAAAGGAATTTTGGAAGAAGTAGACGGAAATCGACCAATTGAGGTAATTTTTGAGGAAATTGTTGGCAGGTTGAAAAAACGAGGACTAATTGCTGATGGACAAAATTAGTCTTAAGACAAAAGAACAAATTGCCTTGATGGTTAAAGGAGGAAACGAACTTTCTCGAATAAGAGACTTGCTTGTTAGCGAAGTTAAGCCTGGGGTTAGGACGATAGAATTAGACAGGTTGGCTGAGTCACGAATACTGGCCTTTGGGGGAAAACCTTCGTTTAAAACCGTTAGAGATTACCGCTATGCCACTTGTATTTCGGTTAATGACGAGGTTGTTCATGGAATTCCTTCCCAAAGAGTAATTAAGGAAGGAGATGTGGTTAAGGTGGACCTGGGGATGATTTACAGTGGTTTACATACAGATACAACTTGGACGGTTTTAGTTCATAATAAGGAATCAAGAATAAAGAATTTAGAAGTGGAGAAGTTTTTGAAGATTGGAGAGGAGACTTTGGCCGGGGCGATTAAGATAACTAAACCTGGAGGGAGAATTGGGAAAATTAGCCAGATTATCGAAGCTAAAATTAAAAGTGCCGGGTATTTTCCGGTCGAAATATTAACAGGACATGGAGTCGGTTTAAGTCTTCACGAAGATCCGGTAATTCCCCAGGTTTTACTAGGAAAGGTTGAGGAAACACCTGAAATTGTGCCTGGTATGACGCTAGCAATTGAGGTTATCTATAACTTGGGGACAAAAGAGGTGTTGCTTAAAAAAGACAGCTGGACAATTGCCTCTGTCGATGGTAAAATATCTGCTACGTTTGAGAAAAGCATTGCCGTTGAAAAAAACGGGAGTATTGTTTTGACTCCATAGGGAGTAAGGAGGGGAAAACCCTCCATTTGTTGTAATAATTATGGTTCATAAAGGGACAACCGAAGTCGAAGGTTTTGTTACTGAAAGTTTGCCGAATACGACCTTTCGGGTAAAAGTGGACGGAGACCAACTGATTCTTTGCCATGTGGCCGGCAGAATGAGGATTAACCATATTCGTATTATGCCAGGCGACAGAGTTAAGATTGAGATGACTCCTTATGATAATACCAAAGGAAGGATTATTTATCGGTATTGACGATGAAAGTTCAATCATCAATTAAAAAAAGATGCCGAAATTGTAAAGTTGTCCGCCGCCGTGGTCGGGTTTATATTATATGTAAAAACCCTAAACATAAACAGAGGCAAGGATGACCAAAATTTTAAATTTTAAATTTCAAATTTCTAATTGATAATATGGTCAGGATATCAGGTATTGATTTACCAGACGAAAAAATTGTTCAAATTGGTCTCACAAAAATTTATGGTGTCGGACGGAGGAACGCGCAAGTAATTTTAGCCAGTGCAAAGATTAACAACAGTAAGAGAGTGAAAGAGCTTAGCGATGAAGAAATCGCTAAAATCCAAAAGATTATTGATACCACTTTAAAAGTGGAGGGGGACTTAAGAAAAGAAACACAAGACAATATAAATCGTCTAAAGCAAATCGGCTCTTATCGTGGTAAAAGACATAGTGCAAATTTACCCGTAAGAGGTCAAAGAACCAGAACTAATGCCCGAACAAAGAGGGGTAAAAGGGTTACTATTGGGGCGATGCGAAAAGAAGCTTTAGTAAAACAAGAGCAAACGGACAAGTTAAAAGAAGCGGCACCAGGTAAATAATTTTAAATTATGGAAGAGATAAGTACGGTCAAAGATAAAACCAAACCAACGACTTCCTCTGGTAAGGTTGTCGAAAAAGCGAAGTTGTATATTTTGGCTACTTTTAATAATACCGTGGTGAGTTTTACCGATACGGAAGGGGAAGTTCTTTGCGGGGCTTCTTCTGGAAGTGTTGGTTTTAAGGGGGCTCGCAAGGCGACGCCTTTTGCGGCGACAGTCACGGTTGAGAAAGCGATTGAAAAAGCGAGGAAATTTGGAGTAAAAGCAGTTGAAATTTTTATAAAAGGTCCAGGATCCGGTCGAGATGCTGCTCTAAGAGCTGTTCGAGCGGCCAATTTGCGCATTGATTTAATTGCCGATGTCACACCAATTCCGCACAACGGCTGTCGGCCTAAGAAAAAAAGGAGAATATAAGAATAATTTTAAATTAAGAAGATGTCAAGGTATTTAGAACCAAAATGTCGTTTATGCCGTCGAGAGGGAACTAAACTTTTTCTTAAATCAGGGAGATGTAGTACCTCTAAATGTCCTATTGAGAAAAAAGGAGCCGTTCCTCCTGGGCAGCACGGAGCTAGGCGTGGTTTTCGCCGGACTTCTGAGTTTGGCCTACAGTTACGAGAGAAACAGAAATTAAAAAGAATTTATAATATTTTTGAGAAACAGTTAAAAAATTTATTTAAGATTGCTCGAAAAGAAAAGTCGGCTACAGGAGAAGTTCTTTTGCGGTTGTTAGAGCACCGTTTAGATAATGCTGTTTATCGATTGCAGCTCGCTTCTTCCCGCTCAGTGGCTAGGCAAATAATTAGTCACGGTCATATTCTCGTAAATAATCGTAGGGTAAAATCGGCGTCTTACCGAGTTAAGCCAGGTGAGGTAATCACCCTTTCTAATAAAGCCATGAAAATTCCCGAGGTGAAACGAATTTTAGATCAAAAAGAGACGCAACTCCCCTCTTGGTTAGAAAGAAAAGCGGCGGTGGGTAAAATAGCCGGTTTTGCCCAAAGACAAGATTTTCCACAAGAAATTAATGACAAATTAATTATTGAATATTACTCAAGATAACGTAGGAGGTTAAATCATGATTAATCCAATCTTTACCATTAAATCTGAAAAAGAAACTGCCAATTTTGGCATTTTTGTAATTGAACCTTTACAGCAAGGTTATGGGCAGACTTTAGGTAATTCTTTAAGGAGAGTCTTACTTTCTTCATTGCTAGGCGCAGCGGTCACTCAAATTAAAATTTCTGGGGTAAAACATCAGTTTACTAGCGTTCCGGGCTTAAAAGAGGACGTTGTTGAATTGATTTTAAATATTAAAAAGATTAGAGTTAAATATTCTGGCGATAAACCTCAAAAAATGGTCGTTGAAAAAACTGGACCAGGAACCGTATTGGCCGGAGATATCGAGTTGCCGCCTGGTGTGGAGATAATTAATAAGGATTTGGTTTTAGGTTCCTTAGCCGATAAAAAATCCCGTTTAAAAGTAGAAATGGTGGTAGAAACAGGTTATGGGTATTCGCCTTCAGAAGAAAGATCTTCAACAGAAATTGGGGTAATTCCTGTTGACGCAGTTTTTTCTCCGGTTCTTAGAGTCAACCATCACATCAGTGCCACACGGGTCGGTAGGGTTATTAATTGGGATAAATTAGTACTGGAAATTTGGACCGATGGTACAATTTCTCCCCAAAAGGCCTTAATAGAGTCGGCGAATACTTTATTAGATTTTTTTCATCAGGTAATCAATCCGAAAGAAGAAAAAGCCGTGGTTTCTAAAGAAGAAACTTTACCAAAAGAGATTCTCGAAATGTCGGTTGAGGAATTGGAATTACCAACAAGAATTGCCAATTCTTTATCAAAGGGAGGCATGCCGACGATGGCAGATTTAATTAAAGCTGGAAAGAAAAAAATCTCCAAGGTAAAAAACCTCGGGGCAAAGTCGGTAAAAATTGTAGAAGCGGCGATAAAGGAAAAAGGAATTGAGCTTCCGGAATGAACTACCGTCCAGCAAGCTGGCCGGTATCCTTACGGAAAGTTCTTTTCCTTGCTTGCTTCATCCGTCTAGTAAGCTAGACGGATTTCGCAAGCGCGTAAATAAAAGTTGCTAAAGTAAAGATAGATTTAAAAATGAGACATCAAGTTTCAGGTAAAAAATTTAGCCGGAATACTAAACAAAGAAAAGCGCTTTTTTTAGCGTTATTAAGAGGTTTGGTAAAAAATGGCGAAATGGTGACTACCTTGGCCAAGGCAAAATCTGTTCGCCGATTGGCCGAGAAGTTGTTAACCACGGCTCGACAAAAAGATGTCGCTGCCAGGAGAGAAGTTTTAAAGGTTTTAAGAGATAGGGATATTACCAATAAATTGGTTGACGAGATTGCGCCGCTTTTTAAAAATAGACCTGGCGGATACCTTCGTATCATTAAATTAAATGAAAGATTGGGGGATAATGCCGCGATGGCGAAGATAGAGTTTGTTACCAAGATCCAAGCTCTAAAGAAAGTAGAGGCTAAGGCTGAACCGGAAAAGAATGAAAAAGAGGAGAGCGTGTCTGAAAAAAAGATACAAAAGTAACTTAATTATGATTACTAAAATCAAGAGTACCAAATTAGCTGAAATTAAAAGAGAATGGCATCTGGTTGATGTTGCTGATAAGATCTTGGGTCGAAAGGCTTCTGAGATTGCTGTACTCCTGATTGGCAAAAGAAAACCGTATTTTGTTAACTATTTGGACTGTGGCGATTACGTAGTGGTGGTTAATGCCCAGAAAATTAAAGTTACCGGTAAAAAAGAAAAAGAGAAAACTTACGATTCCTATTCTGGCTATCCCGGTGGTCATAAAATTACTACCCTGGATAAATTAAGAGCAACTCATCCCGAAAGAATAATCGAGTTAGCGGTAAAAAATATGCTTCCCAAAAATAAATTACGCGATCAAAGAATGGACCGTTTGAAAGTTTTCCCGGGAGAAAAGCATCCTTATAAAGATAAATTAAAAACTTAAAATTAATAATTTTGACATTTTTTTATGGCTAAAACTAAAAAAATACCGGAAAAAGAAAAGAAACAAAAACAAAAATATTATCTTGCTGTCGGTCGTCGAAAGAGGAGTGTGGCGAGAATTAAGTTATTTGTCGGTAAAGGTGAAACCTTGGTTAATAGCGAGCCGATCGAGAAATATTTTCCGGGCTTAGTGGCCAAGGAGCTGATATGCAAACCGTTTAATCTAGTTGAAGGTGCGGGTAAGTTTTATGTTATCGCTAAACTTGTTGGGGGAGGAAAGAACTCTCAATTAGGCGCCTATCTTCACGGTGTATCCCGAGCCTTGTGTTTAGTTGAGGAGAAGTATCAAAAAATTTTAAGAAAAGAAGGTTTATTGACGCGGGATCCGCGCGAAAAAGAAAGACGTAAACCTGGGAATGCCGGTAAGGCGCGCAAGAAAAAACAATCACCGAAGCGTTAACTTTCTAAAAATGATCGCATTTACGACTGCCCTGATAATTATAATTTTAGGATTTGCCTTTTTCGCCGCAACGCCGATTCAAGCACAATGTCCTGTTTGTGTTGTCACGATTGGCGGCAGTGTTCTTCTTTCCCGCTATTTAGGAATCGACGATTTAATCGTGGGAATTTGGGCCGGCGGCCTTGTCCTTTCTTTAGGACTTTGGACCTCCACATTAATAAAAAAGATTTTTATCAAAGGACAAAATTGGCTTTTAACAGCGGTTTTTTGGATGACTACGGTCTTAGGTTTAAAACAGGCGGGTTTTATCGGCAATCCTACCTGTAAAATTCACGGTCATGATAAACTTTTGACCGGAATAATCGCCGGCTCGCTTGTGTTTTTGTTGGCTTACGCCTTGGACCTTATTTTAAGAAAACTGAATAAGAAAAACCCGGGTAAAGCCTTTTTCCCTTATCAAAGAGTGGTTATTCCTGTATTATTATTATTGATTGCCACCCTAATCGGTTTTCAAGTTTGTCGATTGGGGATAAAGTAAGAGATATGACGAATAATCAAGATATTGAAAAACTCCTTAATAAGGTTAAGGCAGTAGAAAAAGGCGAACGGTTGGATTTATCCTCAGCTGAAGATCTTTCAATTGCGGTTATGAACTTAATTTCCATTGAAGAGCACCTCTTTTTTACCGGGGCCAAAACCGGCCAGGAAAAATATTATGAACTTTTATATCAGGTGCGGGAGATGCGCAAAAGCCTTTTAAAGAAACTGATTAAAGATTACGAAGGTGAAGACTGGTGTATTTCTAAACATTTACTGGCGGGTTGCATGAGGTTAATGGAAGTTGGGACTAAAAGTCTAAGCAAGGGTGATAAGAAAGAAGCGGAGGAATTCTTTAAAATGGCTTATTCCCTTTACACCCTTTTTTGGGGTATAAATTTAAAACTGCTTAAATCGTCAGAAATTGCTTCATCGGTGGAAAGCGAGCCAAAAAACGACAACTCTAAAGGTTTTATGAGCAAACTTGGAGAAGTGATTAAAAAAGCGATTGATTGCTGTAAAGAATAATTTTTAATGTGAGGTTTAAGTTAAAGAGATCTTCCAAAAAAAATTTTAGTATTTTAATCCCTCTTTCAATTTTTCTTTTAGCCTTAGTTCTTCGTCTTTGGAATTTTTCCGATATTGAATTTAAGCTTGATCAATCTTTGGCCATTTATAAGGCAACCTTATTTTGGTCAAACAAAAAGTTACCCTTGGCAGGCTTAGTATCCAGTCTCAATACCGCTAACCCACCGCTCTTTATTTATTTTCTGCTGTTGCCTGTTTTATTTTCCCAAAACCCGCTTTTTATTACTTTTCTATTTGCTTTGGCTGGGAGTTTTTCGGTTTTGGTTTTCTATCGAATTTTGAAGAAATACTCTCCGATACTAGCAGTCTTTTCAAGTTTACTTTTTTCTACCGCCGCCTGGCCGATTGTTTTTTCTAGGAGTATTTGGGCCCAAAATTTGTTGCCGTTATTTTCCGTTTTAATTTTATTTTTTGCCGACCGGTTATATTTCAAGAAGAAGGATCAGGCAATTTTGCCCTTAATTGTTCTCTCTCTTTGGATTTTTCAAATTCATTTTTCCGGTTTTTCGGTCCTCCCCTTTGTTTTAATAATAATTTTCCTTTCCCGACGTAGAATTAAAATAAAAAGCTTCATTTTAGGGCTAATAATTGGTTTATTACCGCTTGTACCTTGGTTTTTCCTTCAGTTTCGGGACGGATTTATCGATTTAATTCCTCTTTTCACCAGGCGGCCCGGAAATTATTTTGATATCAATTCTTTAATTAATCCTTTTAGAATCGTTGCCGGGTTTAATTTCGAGTCCAAATTACACGATGATTATTTAGAGTTTTCCAAGACTCTTCCATTCTCACGATTTATTTGGGGTATCTTTTATTTTCAGGTTCTTTTAACGCTCGCGGGATTTTTTCTATCTCTTTTTAAAGAAAAAAAATTTATCTTGTTTAATCTATTTTTCATCTCCATGATAATTCTTTCTTTTTTTAGCCGCACGGAAGCAAGAGTTTTTTACGAGGAACAGTATTTCCCTTTGATCTTTGCTTATGCAGGTGTTTCATTATTAAAAATATTTCAAGTCAAAAGATTTGGGAAAATAATTGCTCTCTCGACTTTAACTGTTTGCTTGGTAGCGAATTTAATTTTTATCATCCATTTTTTTAATTTTGTCCACAGAAAAGAGCAAATTAGCGGAGATTACGATTTGGTGTATTGGCAGAAGGAAAGATTAGTTCAGGAATTTTTAAAAAGCAAAACCTACCCTGAAAATAATCTGAATACTGCTGTTGCCAGGGTTATTTTCAGTATTTTTAATTACGATAAAGAAAAGAAAGTTTTTTATCCCGAAAAGCAATTAGTGCCTTTTCTTGAGCCAAACTTTAAACAAGGAAATTTTAATTAACAATCCCGATCACGGGGTTTAAAGCGGTTACTTGTTCAAAACAAACAGTCTTTAGTTATAATTGTTGGCAGAATTAATAGATATTTATCTCTTTTTTCCCAAAATATCAAAGAATTCTTTTCTTATCGCCTTAGGGTTATCCTGATAGTGATTTCTCAGTTTATATCTCCTTTGGTGGCAATTTGGATCCTGTCCGGATATATTGGGAACCGTTTTATTTTGATGAACCGGAAGGAAATAGTTTCTTATTACCTTTACACTTCCTTGCTTTATCTTTTTTTAAACTCGTCAATTGACGAGATGGTTAAAAACTGTATCCAAGACGGCCAAATGGCGACATATTTACTTAAACCCTTAAGTTTTGTTAAAGTAGCCTTTATAAGGGATCTTTCTACCAGGGTGATGAAATTAAGCTTAGGTCTTCCGATATTTTTCTTGTTGTTAATTTTAAGTTGGCGAGAAATAAATATTCCGCTTGGGTTGTCTTTATTTTTACTGCCCTTAATGACCTTAATATCTTTTTCTCTTTCATTTTTAATTTCTTTTACTTTGGGTCTATCTTGTTTGTGGTTGGAAGAAATTTGGGGATTGCAGAATCTAAAATATGTTTCGATTATCGTCTTTGGGGGAGTTGCCCTGCCTTATCAAATTTTTCCGGTATCCTTGCAAAGGTTACTATATTGGACACCTTTCCCGTACTTAGTAAATTGGCCGTTAAGATTGGGTATGTCCGGTAGCTATTTTAAAGAAATTATTATAGCGGGGATTTGGTTATTATTTTTTCTGGTTTTAAGCAGGTTGGTTTGGCGTGCCGGATTAAAAAGGTATAGCGCGATGGGGGTAGCTTAAGATGAAAAAAATAAAAAGATATTTAGCTATCTACTGGGTTTACTTTAGGGTTTCGTTGGTGCGCGAATTGACTTTCCGTTTTAGTTTCTTTACCGGAGTTGCCGGTTCTTTTGTTTTTGTGGCCTTGAATTTATTTATAATATATTTTTTGATGCAAAAAATTACTCTCGGCCGATGGACCGAGAAAGAAATGTGGGTTTTATTGGGAAACTTTTTTATTGTTTATTATTCTTTTTTCTTTTTCTTTTGGCGGGGGCTAATTTGGATACCCAGAAACATTCGCGACGGAAGATTCGATTACTCTTTATTGATGCCCATTGATCTTCAATTCTTGCTCTCAATTCTTGGCGGCGCAGTTCATAATCTTTTGGCATTTATTTTTGGTATAGTTTTGACAATTTGGGGGTGAACAACTTACAATTAAATTTAGGTATAGCCCAAATTTTACCAGCAATAATTTCTTTAATTGTATCGACGCTGGATTTTTATAGTTTGGTGATACTCCTGCAAAGTTTGAACTTTCGCTTCGGCTATCTGGAGGAAATTACCAACTTTATCTTAAGTTTTCAGGATTTTTCCCGTTACCCGCTTGATGTTTTTATGAGCTTACCGGTATATTTATTGATCATTGCCGTCCCCTTTAGTGCTCTTACCACTATCCCTACAATAATTTTGATTGAGAAAACCTTTCCGTTTTGGCCGTTTTTAATCTTTCTGTCCGGTTCTTTAGCCTTTATTTATTTTGTCCGTAAAGTTTTTTATAGAGCAGTCAGGGATTACTCAAGCAGCGGGTAGAAAAGTAATAAAAAGATTTGTCGGAGGTGACGGTAACGCTCCGTCTGCCTCACGCACCCCATGCGTGCGTTCTACTATTTGAACTAACCTCCGGAAATACCGATTGAATTTTAACAGATTTTGTGAAAAAATGTAATTACTTTCATTAAAGTTTCTGCCCGGAAGGGTTACCTATGTCTGATAAAAGTGATAAAGTTTCCCAAAACGCCGCGAGTCAAAAACTTCAGGCTGTTCGTTTAGCGATGGAACAAATTGAAAAACAATATGGCAAGGGTTCGATTATGCGTTTAGGTGAACAACCTTCCGCGCGGATGGCAATTGACGTTATTCCTACTGGTTCCATTGCTTTAGATATTGCCTTGGGGGTTGGTGGTTTACCGCGAGGTCGGGTAACCGAAATTTACGGTCCTGAAGCCTCAGGAAAAACTTCGGTGGTCCTATCGGTTATCGCTCAAGCCCAGAAGTTAGGTGGAACAGCTGCTTTTGTTGATGCCGAGCATGCTTTAGATCCAACTTGGGCGGCTATACTTGGCGTTGATCTTGATAATCTTTTAGTGTCCCAACCGGATACGGGCGAACAGGCTTTAGAAATTGTAGAGACACTGGTTCATTCCGGCGCCGTTGATGTCATTGTTATTGATTCAGTCGCCGCTTTAGTCCCGCGGGCGGAAATTGAGGGAGAGATGGGTGATTCAATGATGGGTGTGCAAGCCAGATTAATGTCCCAAGCTTTAAGAAAATTAACCGGCGCCATTTCTAAATCCAGAACCGTGGTTATCTTTACTAATCAATTAAGGCAAAAAATCGGTATTATGTTTGGTAACCCGGAAGTTACAACCGGCGGTTTGGCCTTAAAATTTTATTCTTCAGTCAGACTAGATACAAGAAAAATTGAAAGTCTTAAAGAGGGGGATGAGGTTATTGGTTCGCGTCACCGGGTAAGGGTGGTTAAGAATAAAGTGGCGCCGCCTTTTAAAGTAGCGGAGTTTAATATTTTTGCCAAAGGGGGAATTTCCAAGGTGGGAGGGATTTTTGACGTGGCGGTAGAGTTAGGCATTATTAATAAATCCGGTGCCTTTTTTCGCTATGGTGAGACCATGCTCGGACAAGGAAGGACGGCCGCCGCGGCTTACTTGGGGGAAAATAATAAATTGACAAAAGAGTTGGAAGAAAAAATCTGGAAATCTGTTAAGGAAGGCAAGGCAGTTGAGCAGAAAGTGGTTGGTGAGGAAGTAGAAGAATAATTTAATGCCTCGCATTACCCATATAAAACCGCAAAAGGATAAATCCCGATTTAATATCTATTTGGATGGTAAGTTTGCCTTTGGCCTAGATGCACTTGTTATTGTTGGGGAGAACTTAAAAACCGGCCAAGAGATATCTTTAGAAGAAGCGCAGGCATTGATTGCCGCAAACGAGCTACAGAAATACATGGACCGGGTTTTTAATTTCTTATCCTATCGCCCAAGATCTAAAAAAGAAATTATTGATTATTTGGCCAGGAAGAAGGTTGGAGGTGAAACCGAAAAAGTCATCCTGCAAAAATTAACCAGATTGAATTATATTGATGATTTGGCTTTTGCTAAGTGGTGGTTGGAGCAAAGACAAACTTTTCGGCCTGAAGGCAAAAGACTTTTAAAGTTGGAATTAAAAAGGAAGGGAATTAGCGACGAGATTATTGCCGAAGTCTTATCAACTGGCCCAGAATTGGATTCTGAACAATTGGCAAGGCAAGTTTTAAAAAAGAAGCTGGCTCGGTTTCAAAAACTCCCTTATAAGGAAGCCTTTAATAAAGCTTTGTCCCTTCTCCTTAGGCGTGGTTTTGATTATGAAACAGTCAAAGGCGTCATTGAAAAAGAATTAAAAAAAGAGTAAAATACATTTATCTGGTAGAAAATTGGATTAGGAAGTTTTTAACTTAAATGTTACAAGAAAAACATCTGATTCTAACCTTAAAAACCCCATAAGCGGGAGTTCTTCCGTTCATTTTTCTTTCAGAATTTAAAATTTTTAAAGGAGGCCCTTCGACTCCTCCGATAGCCATCGGAGTCGCTCAGGGTAAATTATATGTCATTATTTGGAGATTTGGCCAGTTTATTTAAAAAACCGGGTGCTGGTGACGAAACGATCAAAAAGAGTCCCCCTCCTGCGGCTAGGAAACCTGAAGTTTTTAATCTGAAACCACAGCCGTTGCCTCAACAAGCTTCTCCGGTAGATATTGCTAAATTTGAAGTTCAAGCACGGGAAATTATGGCTGAGGCGAGGGAGCAAGCAGCTAAAATTCGGGAAGAGGCGGCTAAAATCCAAGCTGATATCAGCCGGAGGGAAGCCGAATTTGACCGGAAGACCGGTATTATAGAGGAAAGAGAGAGAATCGTTGGTCAACTTAAGGTAGAGTGGGAGAAAAAACAAGCGGAGATCGAAAATATTCGTAAATCCCAATTAGCAAAATTAGAAAAAATCGCCGGTCTTAATAAAGACGAAGCCAGAAAGTTACTTTTGGACGCGACTGAAAAAAGACTTTCCGAAGAAATCGCCAAGAAAATCGCCGACGCCGAGATTGAGATTAAAGCGACTGCCGAAGAAAAGGCAAAAGAGATTTTAGTCGACGCGATGAAACATGGCGCTGTCGACTATGTTCCCGAATATACGGTTTCGGCAATTCGCCTTCCTGACGAAGATATGAAAGGGAGGATTATCGGTAAAGAAGGACGTAATATTCGCTCTTTAGAGGTAGCTACCGGTGTTGAAGTAGAACTGGATGAATCTTTAGATATCCGTCTTTCTTCATTTGATCCGGTAAGGAGAGAAATTGCCAAAAGATCTTTGGAGAAATTAATTAAAGATGGTCGAATTCAGCCTCAGAGGATAGAGGAAGTAGTTTCTAAAACCAAACAGGAAATTGACCGTATTCTTCTTGAAGAGGGGGAAAAATTATGTCATTCTTTAAAGGTCTACAATCTTCATCCTGATTTAGTCAAACTTCTGGGCCGTTATAAATTTAGGTTTTCTTATGGGCAAAATATGATTGTTCATACCCTTGAGGAAACTCAAATCGGAATTGCTATTGCTCAAGAATTAAAAGCCAACGTGGCGATTGTACGTCTTGGCTGTTTGCTTCACGACATAGGTAAGATTGTTACCGACGAAGAGGGAACTCATATTCAATTGGGGGTTGATTTATTAAAGAAATATCGCTTGCCGGAACCGGTTATCGCTTGTGTTGCCGAACACCACGAAGAAAAGCCATTTTCCTCTATTGAATCGGCAATTATTTGGATTGCTGATGCGATTTCGGGTAGCCGTCCGGGAGCCAGGTATGAGCCACATGAGGATTATTTAAAAAGAATGACTCATGTCGAGGAGGTCGTCAAATCATTTCCTGAAGTAGCCGAGGTTGCAGCTTATCAAGCAGGAAGAGAAGTGAGAGTGATTGTTAAGCCGGAAGTCGTGGCTGATGCCGAATTAACAGTTTTAACTGACAAAATTGCGAAAAAATTGGAAGAAGATGCCAAATGGGCCGGTCAGATTAAAGTGACAGCAATCAGAGAGACAAGAGCTGTCAGTATTGCGAAATAGATTTTTAACAGGATCATTTTAATAATACTCCTTGACAACTTATTTTTATTTGGCTATTCTGGGGGATAATTAGTATTTAGTTGTTAAAGCCTTACTGTAACTTGGGGCGAGACCCTTCTTCGCTAAAGCTACGGAAGGGCACTGGAGGACAGGATGAAGAAATCGGATCTTATCAAGATCGTTTCTACCAAAGCCCACTTGACCAAGAAAGCGGCGACGGAAGCCGCAGAAGTTATATTCGGCGAGGTCCAAAGAACTCTTCAAAAAGGCGAGAAGGTAGTTCTTTCAGGATTTGGCACTTTTAAGACCACTTTGGTTAAGGACAAAATGGTCAAATATCCTGGCAAGGATGAGAAAAAACTGATCAAGTCTCATCGTGAGGCCAGGTTCACTCCAGGAAGAGAATTGAAGAAAATAGTCAAATAACTTCTTTGAGGTCAATGGTTATTAGTCTTAGTTGCCAGTTTAGTTAAAAGTTGTGGTCTTTAGGTTGATTACCAATGACGATGACCAATAACCAGGTCGGTTGCTGTGCCCATGAACTATTAACCAAACATAGTTCTCGAATGTTATAATTTCCTCGTGGCTAAATATTGGGCGGTTTTTAAGATCCACTTGCAAGAAGTTTTTGAGTATCGGATGGAATTTTTGGGTCACATGATGTTGGGGTTAATTTCCTTACTGATAATGTATTTTATTTGGTTGGCTGTTTTTAAAGACCGGCAATATTTTGGCAGTTATACTTTTTCTTCCATGATGACCTACCTGGTTATGGTTAGATTTTTACATTTTGTCAAAAGAAGCAGTGTTGGTAGAAGAATGGCTGACGAGATTAAAGAAGGAGGGCTTTCGGACTATCTTTTAAGACCGGTCAGTTATTTGCGTTGGCAATTATCTTCTTTTTTAGCCGAGAGATTTTTTGAATTAATTTTAAGGGTATTGATGCTTTTTGTCTTTTTATATTTCTTCCCCAGAACTTTTAACTTTCCTGGATTTAGCCGTTTTTTAACAGTGATAGTGTTTTTGACAATCTCTTTATTTTTAAATTTTTTGATTAATGTTTTAATAGCAGTTATGGCTTTTTTTGTGACCGATGTCAGACTTTTTCATTCCACTATTTTGATGATTTTTGACTTTCTGGCTGGAAGTTTGCTCCCAATAGATTTGATGCCTGATTTTATAAAAAAAATTGGTCTCATTTTACCGTTTCAGTTTTGGATATATTTTCCGATAAAAATTTATCAAGGAAGCCTTTCGTCTGATGAAATTTCCAAAGGGCTTGTCTTATGTTTTGTCTGGATTTTTATTCTTTTTTTTTCCGCCAGATACCTTTGGCGGAAAGGAATTAAAAATTATGAAGCGATTGGCCAATAAGTTTAAACGCTATTTAAAACTTTATTTTTATCTGGTTAAGTTTAGCGTCATGAACGTGTTAATTTACCGGATAAACAGCTTAATAATGGGGATTACCCCTGTTGTTTGGATGGCAACTTCGGTTTCTCTCTTTGTGGTCATTTTTGGCGGCGCTAAGCAAATTGCCGGTTGGGGTTTTTGGGAATTAACCTTTTTGTTGGGTGTTCACGAATTAATTTATCTTTTTTCCTGGCTTACTTTCGTTAATAATCTAATGGGTTTTACAAGGCTGGTTCAGTTGGGGAGGTTTGATCATATTTTACTTCGACCGGTTAATCACCGGTTTTTCGTTTCCTTTAACTCTATTGACCTTTCGGGAGTCCTTGGGGGTATTTTTAATACGGTTTGTTTAATAGGTCTTTCTTTGATAAAACTAAACTTGTCTTTTAGTCCCTCAAAATTTATTTTTTTTACTTTCGGTTTAATAATTTCTTATCTGGTTTTTTATTTTCTTTTCTTTTTATTAAGTTCTTTTTGCTTGTATTGGACGAAAACCGAAATTTTTGCCGATTGGTTTATGGAGGCAACCGATTTTGATCGTTATCCGGCGGAGATGTATAGCGATTGGTTCCGCTTTTTTCTTTTCACCTTTCTTCCGATTCTATTCTTGGCCTATACACCGGCGGCGATTTTTTTAGGGAAATTGCCTTGGTATTATGCTTTTTTTGGTTTATTGATCGTTGTTTGGCTGTATATAATTTCCACAATCATTTGGCGAAAAGGTCTTCGTCATTATCAAAGCGCTTCCAGTTAGAGATTAAAAGAAATTGCAAGATCACACCTTAGAGGTGTGTTGGCTTCACACCTTTGGTATTTGGAATTTCCTGATTCGGGAAAATTCGTGAGCGCGTCAGATAAAGGCAAGTTTTACTAAAAACTTTCGGGTAGCGCTAAATTCGTGATGATTAAAGACTCTCGGGTTTGTAACCCAAGCTTAACTGTCATAAAATAGCTTCATGCGTAAATATTGGGCAGTTACTAAAACGAGTATTCAAGAAACCTTGGCTTATCGAGGGCCGATGTTGATATGGTTATTTGCCAACATGATCTCCGCCTTAGTGATGATTTCTGTTTGGAGTGCCGTCAATAATCCTGGTTTAATCGGTGGATATCAAAAGTCAGAATTGATCACCTACTACATTCTTAGTTTATTTCTTTCTTGGATTGTTCTTTGGTTTCCCTTTAATAAAATTACTCACGAGATTCAAGAAGGACAGATTGGCTTAAAAATTATGGTTAAACCGATTTCATTTTATGTATTATATTTCTTCCAGGAAATAGGATGGCATGTTATTTCCTCCCTTGTCGGTTTGGTTACCAGTTTATTTTTGTTTATTTCCTTTAAAGATCAAATTTACCTTTCGCTTACATTTTTTAAAATATTTTTGTTATTACCTGCGACGACGATGGCCATATTGCTTACATATACTATGAGTGTAAATATGGCCTTGTTGGCTTTTTGGTTTACTCAAGTAGGCGCTATTGAGAGTTTTTTTTGGGTTGGACGTTCTTTTTTGGGAGGGACAGCCATTCCTATTAGTTTTCTTCCCGACTGGATTACTAACGTTGTGATTTTATTGCCGTTTCGGTATATGTTTTCTTTTCCTTTGGAAATTGTTTTTGGAAAAGTAAATTTTCAACAAATAGTGATTGGTCTTGTGATCAGTGTTATCTGGTATGTAATTTTATATTTATTATATCGATGGTTATGGAAGAAAGGCTGTCAAGCTTATTCTTCTTATGGACATTAAATGAAAAGATATCTGAGATTATATTTTATTTTTTTTAGAAATTGCTTGATTAGGGAGATGGAATTCCGCTTTAACTTTTTGATCTGGACAATAATGGACATTATTTATTTGGCGACTGTCTTATTGGGTACCTATTTAATTTTTGGCCATATCCAAGAAATTGGCGGTTGGTCAAAGAACGAAGTCTTGTTATTGGTTTTGACGACCTCGTTGATTTTTGATTTGTTATGGACTTTTTTTATGGTTAATTTAATGTTTTTTTCCGATTTGGTTAGAGAAGGAAATCTTGATTTTGCCTTGTTAAAGCCGGTTAATCCGAGGTTTATCGTATCCACTCGTTATTTCGAATTTGATCACTATGTAAGAATGCCCATTATCTTTTATCTAATATTTAAATTAGTCGGCGAAATCGGAATTTCTCCCAGTCTGTTATCTTGGCTTTTATACTCTATTTCACTTCTCTTTGGGCTTTTGATAGTTTATTGTTTTTTCTTTATGATCACGACCACTAATTTTTGGTTTATTAAAATTTTCAATTTCAGTAACTTATTTGATGATGTTTTAGATGTTGCCCGTTTCCCCAGTTCAATTTATAAAAATAAATTAAAATATTTTTTTCTTTACTTTATTCCTTCGGCCTTTATTGCCTATTTTCCGGTAGAAATTTTACTTGGAAGAAGGAGCTGGGAAACAGTTGTTTTTTCGGGCCTGGTAATGTTCTTTCTTTTTATAGTTTCCCAAAAATTTTGGCGCTTTGCTTTAAAACATTATCAAAGCGCTTCCAGTTGATTTATGAAGGTAACACTTCTAAAATGTGACTATGCCCATAATTGAAATAAAGCATCTTAAAAAATATTACCAGGTTCATAAAAAGGAGCCGGGTTTAGCCGGCTCGATTAAATCTCTTTTTAACCGTAAGTATGAGGATGTTAAGGCGGTTGACAACATCTCCTTTGAAATTGAAGAAGGGGAATTGGTCGGTTTTATTGGTCCTAACGGCGCCGGGAAAACAACGACCTTGAAGTGTCTTTCCGGTCTTTTATATCCCACTTCGGGGGGTGTTTCGGTTTTAGGCTTCAATCCTTGGGATCGGAAGTATCCCTTCTTAAAACAAATATCTTTAGTGATGGGACAAAAGAACCAACTTTGGTGGGATTTGCCGGCGATTGAATCCTTTATTTTAAATCGGGAAATTTACGAGATTCCCAAAGAACAATATGAAAAAACCCTAGATGAATTAACGACCCTTTTGGAAGTTAAGGACGTTTTAAAAATTCAAGTGAGAAAATTGTCTTTAGGACAAAGAATGAAATGTGAATTGATTGCTGCCTTGCTTCATAGTCCCAAGGTACTTTTCTTAGATGAACCGACAATTGGTTTGGATGTGGTGATGCAAAAGAAAATGCGCGATTTCATTAAAGAATATAATCGCCGAAATAAGTCGACCATTCTTTTAACCTCTCATTATATGGGTGACGTTAAAGAGCTTTGTAAAAGAATAATTATTATTGATAAGGGTAAGATTCTTTTTGACGGTTTGCTTTCGGAAATCGTGGAAAAATATGCCGATCACAAAGTCCTTTCCGTAGTTTTTTCTAAGGAGATTGATGCTAAGAAATTAGAAGAAATTGGCGAGGTGAGGGAATACAACTACCCTAAAGCCGTAATTTATGTTAAAAGGGAGGTCTCCTCAGTGGCTTCCGCCGAGCTATTACAACATTTTCCGGTCGCCGATTTAACCTTGGAGGAAGTCCCCATTGATCAAATAATCCGAGAAGTTTTTACCGGAAAAGACGTTGCTTAAACCGTGTCTAAATATCTTCAGATTATCCGTATAACTTTTCAAGAATATTTTGAATATCGCTTGAATTTTGTGATGTGGCGGTTTAGAAATCTTATCTCCTTTCTAACTTTAATTATTTTCTGGCTGGCTATTTATGGGGAAAAAGACAAAATTTTGGATTATCAAAGGTCTCAATTGCTGACTTATGTAATTGGGGTCGCCTTTCTAAGAGGCATTGTTTTGGCCTCTCGATCAGTAGATTTAGCCGGTCAGATTAGAAGCGGAGAATTAACTAAACTTTTACTCCAACCACTGAAAATTTTTAACTTTTGGTTTATTCGAGATTTAACCGATAAAGCCTTAAATATCTTCTTTGCCACAATCGAAATTATTATCGTTTCGAAAATTGTAAATTTTTCCTTGGTTTTACCAAAAAACTCCACCGACTTTGTGATTTTTGTTGTTTTGGTTATTCTCTCAACCTTACTTTATTTTTATTTGAGTTTCTTTATTTCCGTCTTGGCTTTTTGGACGGAAGATGTTTGGGCAACTCGGTGGCTTTTGGGGATTGTCCTTTTGGAACTCTTCGCCGGAGCTTATTTCCCAATAGACATTTTACCCAGTTGGCTAGTGCGAATTATTTACTGGACCCCTTTTCCTTACTTGGTTTTTTTTCCCCTTAAAATTTGGTTAGGTCAGGCTTCAATTAATATGAGTATAAAAATAATTTTGATTAGCTTTTGCTGGTTAATTTTCTTCTTTGTTCTAGCGAGTGTTCTATGGAAAAAAGGAGTAAAAAATTATGGTGCCTTTGGCGGATAAACGGAAACTAACTTCTCAGTTTGTAAGATCTAAAATTAGATTAGTCAAGATCTGGTTAATGTTTGCTTCACGGGCAGCCCAAAGCCAATTATTGACCAGTTGGTCGGGGGTTTTATTTTTGTTTGGAAAATTAGTTCGTTTCTTTCTTTATTTTGTTTTCCTTTTTACAATTATGTCCTCGACCAAAACATTGGTCGGTTATAATCGGGAGCAGGTAGTTATCTTTTACCTAATTTTTAACTTGGTTGAAATAACCTCCCAGTGTCTATTTAGAGGGGTTTATCAGTTCAGAAGCTTGGTGGTTTCTGGGGATTTTGATTTTGAGTTGCTTCGTCCATTGCCCTCGTTTTTCCGGCCACTTTTCGGCTGGACCGATATTTTGGATCTAATTACCTTGCCACCGCTTTGGGCCTACTTTTTTTGGTTTATTTCTAATAATTTACCCCCAGTTGTTTTATCTAACTTAATTTTATTTTTACTGCTTTTTGGGAATAGCATTTTAATTGCTTTCTCCTTTCACTTATTTTTTAGTTCGGTTTCGATTTTGACGACGCAGATAGATCCTTTAGTTTGGACCTATCGTGACCTAACAACGATGGCCCGTTTCCCAACTGATATCTACCAAAAAACGATTCAATTGATCTTAACCTTCATTGTTCCGGTAGTTGTTTTGATCACTATTCCGGCAAAAGCTTTATTTGGTTTGTTGTCTTGGCGATGGATCGTTTTATCATTTTTATTAGGAATCGTCTTTCTGCGATTTTCGGTTTCTTTTTGGCAATATAGCCTTAAAAGATACTCTTCTGCTTCAAGTTAGTTCAGAGACGGTAAATTCTTTATGATTGAAGACTTTTTATTTATCTACGTGATTATTGGGACAACAAACATAAATTAAGAAAATCTGCTAAAATACTTTCAGCTTCCAAACCTGCCTCACAAATGGTAGAAAGAAGAACAAAGCACGAGTATTTTCAGGCGCCCTTTGACGAAATCCGCAAAAGGGCCAAAGAAAGAAGTTGGTTTTCCGAATATGGAAGAGGGGTTCCCTCCGTTGTTTTTGTTCAGGAGGACATTAGGTTTTCAAGGCTTTTAATTTTTAATATGTTAAGAGAGACTTGGGATAGGGAAAGATTTTTTTTGGAAAATGGGGAGATGGAACCTAAACCAGACGAAGTAGATCGAATGCATCTGATTGCTTACCTTCAAGCAATTTCTTCTTTGACAGGATTAATAAACGGTGAAGAAATTAGAGAAATTCAAGAAAAGGAAGGAAGAGTTTCAACACAAGATTTTTTATTCAAAGAAGGAGCCTTAATTGATTTTAATAATTTGAAGGAAATGACTGATCTATGGAGAGCACAGGGCTTGAAAATTGGTTTGTTCCATGGAGCATTTGATCCGCCGACAGTAGTACATTTATCCTGTGCGGCCGAGGCATATACGCATTGCGACCGCTTAATCGTTGGTTTTGATGGTGATGCTTTACTAAGAAGCAGAAAAGGAGAAACAAGACCACGTTTTTCGCTCGATCAGCGAAGAGAAATTTTTGGAAGTTTTTGGATGGTTGACGGGACTTTTGTTTTACGGGCCGATAGTGTCGAGGATTCTGCCCAATATGCTCAGGATTATCGGGACTTGAATGTCGGTTATGTCTTTCTTGCCCGACAGCAACAGGACAAAAGTGCTAGGATTAAAAAAATAATGGCCGGTGGGGCTGAGCCTAAAATTTTGGTTCATACTGGATTCGAGCGTTCGGCAACCAATATACTTAAATTGATTAAAGAGAGAGGGTGGTAATTTTCCAATGACTAAAATTTATTATATAAAGACTTACGGGTGTCAGATGAATGTTTCTGATTCGGAGAAGATTGCTGGGTGGTATAAAAACCGGGGATGGCAATTGACTAAGGATATCAAAGCGGCATATGAAGTGGTGATTAATACCTGTTCAGTTAGAGAAAGTGCGGAAAACCGCGTTTTTGGCTTAGTGAATAACTTGGCCAAATTGAAAATTGTAAATTGTAAATCGAAAATTATTCTTACTGGTTGTATGTTAAGGTATCCGATTGCCGATTTAAGAAAAAAAATGCCAGCAGTTGATGAATTTAAGAAAATAACTGAGTTTTCTGGCAAGGAACCGATTCGCGATTCAAAAATCCATGCTTGGGTGCCGATTATGGAAGGATGCAATAATTTTTGTTCATACTGTGTTGTTCCATATGCCAGGGGCAGGGAGAAATCCAGGCCTTTTGAGGAAATCGTGTGCGAGGTGGAGGAATTAGTTAATCGGGGCTATAAGGAAATTACTTTATTGGGGCAAAATGTTAATAGTTTTGATGGAGGTGCAAACCATGGTCCCGAGCGAAGCCCCGCTCAGCGGGGCGTAGTCGAGGGAGATGCAAAGAAATTTAAGCCAGGATTTGCGAATCTTTTAAATAGACTAAACGAGATTGAAGGATTAAAAAATATTTCTTTTATGACTTCTAATCCTTGGGATTTGACTGATGACATAATCGAAGCAATGAAATTGCCCAAGATTGATCGTTATTTACATTTAGCGGTTCAATCGGGAGATGACGAAACGCTAAGAAAGATGAACCGAAAATATACGACCAAACAATTTATCGATTTAGTTAAAAAAATTAGAAAAGCAATTCCTGATATTAAAATTGGAACAGATATCATTGTCGGTTTTCCCGGGGAAACCGAAGAGCAATTTCAACACTCCGTTGATTTGTGTAAAAAAATTGGTTTTGTCAAAGCTTATGTTTCCATTTATTCGCCCCGTCCGCAAACTACAGCCTTTAAATTAAAAGATAATGTGCCTCACAAAGAAAAAAGAAGAAGGTGGAGAATTTTAGAAGAGTTAATTAATAAAAAAGCTTATAAGATCTAACCATCAAACTAATTCACTTGTTAAATATCTCGTTCAACCTCTACTGCAAAAATATCGAAGCTGCTCCAAAAAGAATAAAGACAATTGCAGAAATTTTCTTGACTTTATTAAATGGAATTATTTTTACAAGTTTTTTGCCAAGGAAAATATAGATTATATTTAAGACTGCCAGTGAAGACATTGTTCCAAGGAATACCAAAAGCGGCAACTTGTATTTAATTGCGAGTAATCCGGTAGCGATCTGTGTTTTGTCCCCAAACTCACTTAATGATGCCAAAAACGCTATGGTAAACGGTAAACCTTTCCCAATTTTCCTTTCCTCTTCTTCTTTAAATTTCACAAATAGCGTGATCACCCCAAAAATTATAAATAAAATTCCCACTACATGCCTTAGTATTTGCAGCGGGAGGAGGGTAGCGATAGCGTTTGCAAACAGAATTGCGACGCCGTCTACAATTGCATAAGCTAAAGTCATTCCAAAAAAAATTTGAAGCGGCGCATTAAATCTTGTCGTTAAGACTAACGCAACAATTCTGGTTTTATCAGCAAGCTCAAGTGCGCCAATTATTAGGAAAGTAGATAAAAATGCCTCTATCATGTTGTTTCTACTCCAATCGGGCAGTGGTCAGAGCCTTTAACCTCGGAAAGGATAAATGCTTTTTTTAAGTTTAGCATAAGTGATTTTGAAACAAAAGCGTAATCAATTCTCCAGCCTAGATTTCTCTCTCTGGCATTAGTAAAATAAGGCCACCAGGTATAATGGTTGCCTTCCGGGTGAAACTTTCTAAAAGTGTCCGTAAACCCCAGATCAATTAATTTATCAAATTGTTTTCTTTCTTCTGGGGTAAACATAATGTTGTTTTTATTTTGCTTTGGCCGAGCTAAATCAATCTCTTCATGAGCGATATTAAAATCACCAATTAAGATGACGTTTTTATTTTTTAAAGGTTTTAAATATTTTAAAAGAAGTTCATAAACCGTTAGTTTGTAATTTAAATTTTCTTTTCCCCTGCCGCCGTGAGGTAGGTATAGATTTATCAAAGAAAAGTTGGGATAATCTAACCTCAAAAATCGGCCTTCGTTATCAAATCTTTTAATTCCTAATTTAACCTCCAATTTTAAAGGCTTTATTTTTGAATATATAAGTAAGCCGCTGTAGCCAGCTTTAGTTGCGGAATTAAAAAACGGAAAGTAGCCCTCCGGTTTTACAATGTTTTTCGGTAGTTGTTGTGGTTGGGCTTTGATTTCTTGGAGGCATAAAATTTCAGGGGCTGTTTTTTCAAACCAGGGGAGAAAGTTTTTTCTGATGATCGACCTTAAGCCGTTTACATTCCAAGAAAGAATTTTCATTTAACGGTTAACTTTTCCTCAATCCTTAAAAGCCGGTTATATTTAGCCACTCTTTCTCCGCGGACGACGCCGCCGAACTTAGACTGGCGGGAGGTGGTGCCAACGACCAAGTCGGCAATAAAATCATCGTTCGTTTCGCCGCCGCGGTGAGCAATAATTGTCTTTAGGCCATTGGCATCACATAATTTAATTGCCTCAATAGTTTCCGTAATAGTTCCAATTTGATTTGGTTTAATAATGGCACTATTGCAGGCTTTTAAATCGATGGCCTTTTGAATTCTTTTAACATTGGTGACTAAAAGGTCGTCGCCAACGATTTGACAATAATTGCCAATTTGGCCGGTAAGTTTTGTCCAGCTTTCCCAATCTTCTTGGTCAAACATATCTTCCAACAACCAAAGGGGATATTTTTTGGTCCACTCAACTATTTTGGCCAACCATTCCTCTTTAGAAAGTAATAAATTATTCTCGCTTTTTAGAAGGTATTTGCCATCTTGAAAAAATTCAGAGGCAGCGGCGTCAATACCCAAGACTATTTGTTCACCCATTTTATAACCGGCTTTTTCGATAGCTTGTAATATTAATTGAAATGCTTCCTCATTGGACTTCATTTCTTTTGGCATAAAGCCGCCCTCAAAACCAACACCGACAGAGTAATGTTTTTCTTCTAAAATTTTAAGTAGTGCTTGGAAGATTTCCGTACCTACTCTGAGTCTGTCACTAAAAGCGGGAAAGACGCCGTTTTTGGGAATAATAAAATATTCCTGGCAGTCAGAGGTCCAATGGCCATGTTTACCGCCTTCCATAAGCAAGATTAAAGGTTGGGGGAGGTCAAACTTAGTGTTTCCTGCCAGTTGGCCTAAATATTGGTAAAGGGGCATTTTTAGCGATCTGGCACTGGCTCGACAAACTGCCATAGAAACACCAATGATCGCATTTCCGCCCAATTTGCTTTTGTTTTCCGTCCCGTCCAAACCAATCATAATTTGGTCAATTTTTTCCTGATTGGTCGATTCTTGACCCACAAGCGCTTCTCTAAGGGGTCCATTGATATTAGCGACAGCTTTTAAGACGCCTTTTCCCTCAAAACGCGCCTTGTCGTTATCGCGCAGTTCAGTTGCCTCAGCCATTCCCGTGGAGGCCCCACTAGGAGCACCACCTAGGGCTACAAGACCGTTTTCTAAGGTGACTTGTGCTTCCACAGTGGGATTGCCTTTGGAATCTAAAATTTCTCGCCCGAAAACATTTGCGATTTTCATAATCCTCCTTTAAATATTTGGCTGACTAAATTGCCCAAATAATTTACCAGAAAAATAACAACAAAAACTAATGACAGGTGGCTGCCGGCTAATTCCAAAAAATTTTTGTTTTCGTCTTTGGCCATTTTATAACACATGGCAGTGAGAATGGAAAAACCAAGGATTAGGCTGACAATAACGGCGGTGGCCAAGTCAAAAAAAATAAAAGGGCCGATAAATATACTGATAAAAAGAAATTTTGCCAAAAAAGTAGAGAAGGTTGCCTGCCAAATTTCCTTTGGGTTATGTCTGACTTCCGATTCTTCCGAGAAGTGAATCCCGAGAGCATCGGAGAAAGAATCAGCGATTGCCAACGTCAGGATTCCGCCGATAACCGCCGCCTTAGAATGGGTTCCGGAGTTTAACCCCACGATTATTCCCAGGGTAGTAATTACTCCTGAAGTTAAACCAAAACTAAAACCAACTCGAAAAGGGTGCTTAAACATAATTAGATTTTATCATAAATTTGGGTGATCCTGAGTGAGTGAAACGAGTCGGAAGAGAACCTCATATACTTTGTTATATGGTGTGTTTTTGTCTTTTTCCATACCCTAAATATATTTACATTTTCTTTGCCCATAAAAAAAACCAAGGTGCCGTAAAAGAAACATAATGCTCCCATGTCCCGGGTTTGCTATTTAAGTCATCATTTTTATATTCATCAAATTTAATAATATTAAAGCCTCTTTTTATCAGCCCATTCATTATAGTAGAAAGAGTATGTTTGAATTCTTGGGGACTTTTTATTTTTATCTTCTTCCCATCGCTATTAGTAAAATTCCAAGTCGGATCAGCCGTTTTTATTTTATAGCCGTCTTTGTAGGGTTGCCAGATAGGATATCCAATACCATTCCATAACTCACTTTTATTCCACTTACCACCCCAACATCCGGTCTTCCAAGAGCCGTGAACAAATGGATTATGAAACATTAAATAGTAAATACCGCCGGATTTAATTATTCTTGAAACTTCATCAAATAGTATATTGGTTTCAGGGATGTAATTTATTGAATATGGTTGGTATATAACATCGAATTTTGCATCTTCAAACATAGAAAGTTTACGCATATCCGTTTTGATAATTCTTATCGGTAAAGAAAATTTTTTCGATACGATTTTATCTTTCTCTAGTTGTTCACCGCTAAAATCTACCACCGTAATCTTTGCTCCTAATAATGCAAAACCTATACCCTGTTGACCTCCGCCTGAGGCAAGGCATAATACCTTTTTGTTTTTCAAGTTCCCAAGAATTCCATCTTTATTTAAATTCTCTTTTGCAATATTTGGAGTTAGCTTGAAGTTTGGTCGTGAACAGGGGACATCCAAACGAACTAACTCATCCCATCTGTTTTCATTATTTCTTGTTGTTTTATCCATATAAAATATAAAAGTGTTAAATTTAATAGAAAAAGATTAAAAATATTTTATATAACGCTTGTGTATATCTGATGTCCCGCCGCTTCCTTGATTATACAAAATTTAGGCGGGATATGGGAGAGTGCCGGCTTGTCCTGAGCTTGCCGAACAGAGCTAAGGCACTCCCCAGATATACTGTGTTATACGCCCCTAACTATCCTGAGCGAAGTCGAAGGAGAGAGCGCAGCGGGGCAAACGATCTCAAGAGCTATACTCTCGAGGGAGAGCAGAGTTAGTGAACGGCTATACGTATTCATCAAATAAAAAATCAGCAAGTTTATCGGCACTGGCCTGCAATCTTCGTAATTCTTCTTGGTTAGAAGCAGCTTCCTCCGGCCGAACAGCAGCCCAATCATTTGTCCACCTAACATCACTATTTTGATTAAATTCCCTAAGTCTAGCCGTAATTTGTTGGTGCGTTGGATCATCTTCGAAACCTACACCATAAACTGTAACCCAAGGAAATGAACGTGGATGACCGCTTTCTCCCAAACCACCTTCACAAGAGCCCATCGTTGTGTAGCCACGACCCCTAATGGCTCTAACTAACTTTGTTATCCCTTGATCAGGCGCTGGTCGGATATCCGAGATGTCAGCATCACTTAATCTAGTTGGTCCTTCTTTACTCATAGATTTTTTAAAAATAATATGGTCCGCTCACTAATTTCGCCTAACTCGTTTTTATGCGAATAGTTTTCGCAAGTTCAAACTATTATTGCATATTATACGAAATTATGCCATTCTTTTATGGAAAGAAATGAAAAAATTACTTGTTATTTGTGGTCCAACTGCAACAGGCCCCGATAGTGCGCTCGCCATTCCCATGGTCTACGTCGCGTCAAACGCGACTGGCACGTTTGACTGTGCCGTCCATGCGTCATGGTGTCGCGACTACGGGGTAAAGAAAACTAAGATATGATTGATAATCAAAAACTATTAGTTATTTGCGGACCCACAGGCATTGGAAAAACGTCATTAGCCATTAAATTGGCAAAAAAATTTGGCGGCGAGATTGTGTCGGCGGATTCAAGACAGGTTTATAAGGGGATGGATATTGGCACAGGCAAGGACTTAGATAAATTTTCAATTTTCAAACTCCAATTTTCAATTGGTGACAAAAAAATTGGGTATTACGAAATAGATGGGGTGAAGACTTGGCTCTTGGACATCGTGGAGCCGGATTACCAATTTAGCGTGGCAGATTATCTGGAATGCGCTGACTTGGTAATCAAAAATATTCGGGAAAGGAAAAAACTGCCGATTTTGGTGGGTGGAACAGGATTTTATATTAAGGCGGTGGTGGATGGTATAGAAACTATCGGAATAAAACCGGATTGGGAGCTGAGAAAGATATTAGGATATCAGGATATTAAGACATTAAGAGAAAAATTAAACGAGGTTGATCCGAAAAGACTAAGCGGAATGAATGAAAGCGATAGAAATAATCCACGAAGATTAATAAGAGCGATTGAAATTGCCCGACAAAAATACACCTCCGAGGTGTCTCTCCCGCCTAATCGGCGGGATTCCTCCACCTCGGAGGTGAAATCATTCTTTATTGGTTTAAAGTCACCATATAAAGAACTTTATGAAAGGATTGATAAAAGAGTAGAAGAAAGGGTGGCTTGGGGGGTGGAAAAAGAAATTGGGCAGTTGCTGGAAAAAGGTTATATTTTTGAAAATTCAGTTTTAGGAACAACAATCGGATACAGAGAATGGCAACCAAGATTCTCCAATATCCAATATCCGATATCTAATATTATCCAAAGGTGGAAATTTGACGAACACAGCTATGCCAGACGGCAAATGACTTGGTTTAAGAAAATCCTTCGGCAAGCTCAGGACCAAACCCTTAGACTCACTGCACTCGCTCAGGGCAAAGCCCGGGATATTCATTGGTTTGATGTCTCCAAAATGGATTTTAAGATGAAGGTAGAAGAGTCTGTTAGTAAATGGTATGATAGAAAATAGAATGCAGCCAACTAAAATTGAAATTTCTTCCAAGACTATAATCTTCACGGTTTTGTTTTTGCTTTCTTTGTGGCTCTTGTACCAAATCAAGGATATTGTTCTACTTTTATTCGTCTCTTCTTTATTGATGGCGGCAATGGAGCCAACCGTGGAAAAGATGGAAAAGTATAAGGTTCCCCGTTGGTTAGCCATTATAATAATTTATTTATTCATCGCCTCTTTTCTTTTTATTACTTTTGCGGGAATTGTGCCTCCGCTGATTGATCAAAGCGGGGTTTTGATTACTCATCTTCCGGCGGTGATTAAACAGTTTGGTTTAACAGGAATAGACCAAAACTTAATTAACGCTCAGGTTGCCCAACTCGGGTCAATTCCCGGAAAGGTTTTCGGTTTTGTCTTGGAGATTTTTTCTAATCTTGCCTCAGTTCTTGTCTTGGCGGTTATTACTTCCTATTTTTTAATGGAAAGAAAGAGGCTTAGCCAACATTTAAATCATTATTTTGGTCATGAAATCGAGCGCGAAGTTGTCGGATTGGTTGAGAAAGTGGAACATCGGCTTGGATATTGGGTTCGAGGAGAGTTAACCTTAATGACCGTAGTCGGGCTTCTTTCTTATGGAGGTTTTCGACTTTTGGGTATGGAGTTTGCCTTACCTTTAGCAATTTTGGCCGGGATTTTGGAGGTGATTCCTAATTTTGGGCCAACCATCGCCGCTATTCCGGCAATTTTGATCGGTTTTTCCATGTCGCCTTTTCATGGTTTAGCCGCTCTTTCCTGGTCATTTTTGGTTCAACAGTTAGAGAATAGCTTCATTGTTCCTCGGGTCATGGGAAAGGCCACAGGTCTTAACCCTTTAGTGATAATCGTTTCTTTGGCCGTGGGTTTTCGTTTGGCGGGAATTGCTGGGGCGACCTTAGCCATTCCGATTGTTTTAACCTTGGAAGTGATTCTGTCAGAGCTTTATGCTAAAAAGCTTCGTTAATTGCTTTTAGCTTCAAAAAGAAGTAGAATATCCCTGGGAAGTCGGATAATCGACCCGTCGTAGCGCTCCTCGAGCCGTGTTCGAATAGAACAAGAAGGCGAGAGGTAAGCGAATGACTGGGTAGGAAAGTCCAGACAGCAGGAAGCAGGGTGTTCCGCGTAAGCGGGAGTAAGTCCCGCATAAGCGGGATGACCAGTTAGAGCAACAGTGACGAACCGAGGTAAAGCTCGGGTGAAACGGGCAATCCTCCCCGCTGCAATCTTCGAAAGGTCCGTTGAGGCTGCTTCCCCAAGGACCGAAGTTTAAGAGCAGCACGAATGTGCAAGGCACGTTTTACGTGTCATTAGATAGATGATTATCTGAAACCAAGCTTAGCTTGGGAAAACAGAATCTGGCTTATAGACTTCCTATAAATAGCACTTAGTGCATAGTACAGAGCACATAGAATAGAGACACCTCGGATGGTGGCGAGGCAACGACCTCGACTCCTCCGAGGTGAATCTTTAGAAAAATGAATATATTCCAAGTAATTATTCTTTCAGCGGTTCAGGGTTTAACCGAGTTTCTGCCGGTTTCTTCTTCCGGACATTTGGTCATTATCCAAAAACTTCTTGGTTTTTCTTCAGCGCCGGTGGCTTTTGATGTTTTACTTCATTTGGGCAGTTTAATCGCCATTGTATTTTTTTTAAGAAAATCATTAATGGATTTGGTTTTTAAGTGGAAGAAAAATCTTGACTTAATTACTTTAATCTTAGTTGGTTCCATTCCAGCAGCGCTCTTTGGCTTTTTGTTTAGAAAAACACTGGAGGAAACTTTTAACTCTTTAACCTTATTGTCAATTTCTTATCTGGTGACTGTGTTGCTGCTTTTCTCAACAAAACTAATCCGAGCTGGTAAAGGGGATAAAAAAGAGAAATCTTTAAAAGAAGTTAAAATTTTAGATGCGGTAGTGATAGGTTTATTTCAAGCGTTAGCCATCTTGCCGGGAATTTCCCGCTCAGGGGCAACGATTGTGGCCGGTTTGTGGTCCGGTTTATCTGCCTCAGCCGCTTTTACTTTCTCCTTTTATTTGGCCATCCCTGCCATTTTAGGTGCCTCACTGTTGGAATTTCCAAAAATGCTTGAACAAAGCGGCGGTTGGGGATTGGGATTATTGGGAATGGTGATTTCAGCCGTCACCAGTTATTTTGCCATTTTAGGATTAGAGAAAGTTTTGAAAAGCAAAAAACTCTTCATTTTTGGTTGGTATTGTTTGGTTTTAGCGATTCTTTTGCTTTTTAGATAAATCTTTATTCGCTTTTTTGCTAAAGAATTTCTTTTGTGGAATAATCTAGATAATGCTTGCAAGGGTTTTTTCGGGTGCGACCGTGGGTTTAGAAAGTGTTCCTATTGAAGTGGAGGTTGATATTGCTTCTGGTGGTCTACCTTCTTTTACTATTGTCGGCCTGCCCGACAAAGCGGTGGAAGAAGCGAGAGAAAGAGTTCGGTCGGCGATTAAAAATTCCGGCTGTAATTTTCCCTCAAGAAAAATTACCGTTAATTTAGCGCCGGCAGATTTGCCCAAAGCCGGGCCTTCTTTTGATTTACCGATTGCTCTGGGAATTTTGTTGGCCGACAGGCAGATTTTGGCTGATGTTAAGGATTCATTAGTTTTGGGCGAACTTTCTTTGGACGGCTCACTTCGCCATACTAACGGTATTCTTGCAGTGGCTCTTCTTGCCCGCGATAAAAAATTTAAAAAAATCTTCCTGCCTAAAATTAATGCCAGGGAAGCGGCAGTAATTAAAAAAATTATTATTTATCCGGTTTCTTCGCTTTTAGACTTGTTTAAACATTTAAATAAAATTCAGGAAATTAAACCGCAAAAACACATTTCTTTTTCCGAAGTTTCTTCCAGTATTGATTGTGAATTTGATTTTAGCGATATTGCCGGCCAGGAACATGCCAAAAGGGCGATGGAAATTGTGGCAAGCGGCGGACACAATATCTTTCTCCGCGGCATTCCCGGTGCCGGCAAAACAATGTTGGCGCGGGCTTTGCCGGGGATTTTACCGGATTTAACCGAAAGTGAAGCCTTAGAGGTGACGAAAATTTATTCCATTACCGGGAATTTACCCGAAGGTGAGTCGGTTATCAAGCACCGGCCTTTCAGAAGTCCTCATCATACCACCAGCCGGATTGGTTTAATTGGCGGTAGTGCTCACCCGACGCCGGGTGAGATTTCGCTTGCCCACCGGGGCGTTTTATTTTTGGATGAATTCCCCGAATTTCCCCGTCATGTTTTGGAATCAATCAGACAGCCGATGGAAGACGGCGTGGTAACGGTTTCCCGAGCTGCCGGGACTTTGACTTTTCCGGCAAAATTTATTTTAGTGGCCGCTTCAAATCCTTGCCCTTGCGGTTATTACGGCGACCAAAATAAAAAATGTCGGTGTCTGCCGGGAATGATTTCCCGCTACCAAAAAAGGGTATCCGGACCGATTATTGACCGGATTGATTTGCATGTTGAACTGCCGGCGGTTCAGGTGGAGAAGCTGACTGGTCAGGGTGCAGTAAACAGTAAGCAGTTAACAGCAGAGAGTTCAAAAAAGATTAAAGAGAGGGTACAAAATGCCAGAGATTTACAAACTAAAAGATTTCGTGGCACGAGATTAACTTGTAATGCCGAGATGACAACCAGAGATGTTAAAGTATTTTGTATTCTTTCTCAAGAATGTATAAATTTATTACGCCAGGCGGTTTCTCAATTTCAACTTTCTGCCCGTTCTTATTACAAAATGATTAAAGTGGGAAGAACCATTGCCGATTTAGCCGGAGAAAAAGAAATTAGTGTGCCACATATAGCCGAGGCGTTACAATATCGTCCGAAAATGGAGGAGATATGATAAAGGGCACAAAGGGGACAGATGAGACAAAGGAGATAGAACTGGGCCAGTTTTTTTTGGAAAACCAAGAATTTTTTAAAAAAATAGTAGATTTAGCGGCAGTTCAACCTGGTGAAGTAGTTTTAGAGATCGGTGCGGGTGACGGGCGAATGACGAAACTCTTGGCCGAAAAAACTAAGAGGGTGATCGCCGTTGAAATAGACAAGGAATTTGAAAAAGGATTAAAAAAAATTTCCCCTCGTGTTGAAGTCGTTATCGAAGACATCTTGAAATATTTGCCTTTAAAGAAAAATACTAAATTTAACAAAATATTGGGCAATCTTCCCTCAACTGTCGTAGAACCGTTATTTAACGGTCTGCATTTAATTAATTTTGAAAAGTGTGTCTTTTTAATTCCTGAAAAATTTGCTTACAAATTAGAAAAATTTCCGGCAGTTTTTCTATATCATGATTTTAAGTTAATCGAGAAAGTTGACAAGAAATCCTTTAAACCCGTTCCCAGAACCAATTGGGAGATTGTAGTAATTACCAAAAAAACTGATCCGCTTAAAACCGGCAATTTAAGTTCATTTTTGCAACAATTTGTTTTTGAACATTCTGATGCAAAATTAAAAAATTCTTTAATGGAGGCGTTGATCAGATTTTCAACTTTCCGGGGAAAAAATTTAACTAAAAACCAAGCAAGAAAAATTGTTGCTAAAGCAAAAATAAATCCTAAACTTCTGGAAAGTATTTCAGTAGAATCGTCTAATTATGGTGTTATTATTAAAAGCCTATCTAAACTTGTCTTTAAGGATTGATTTATAATTAAAAATTATGAGTGGGGACGTAACAGCCACTAAAAAAAGTGGTATTTATGAAAAACCTAAATATCTTGAACCTATTGACACTGAGACACGAAATAAAATCGTTACTGTAAGCTCTAAAGTGACGACGGAGATCCCTGGATGTGTAATTGTAGGTGGAGCAGCCTTAAGATTATTATATGAAGTAAAAACTGGGAATCCAATGTTTGGGGCGGGTAAGGGAGATTATGATATTTATGTGCCGACTTCGCAAGTAAAAGAAATCGAACAAGAACCACCGCTAGGGTATCAAGTTAATCAAGAACCATGCTTTCATAAGCCTGAACAGGGCTATATTGTCTTGATAGACGAGCAAAACAATGCTCACATTGATGTTTTTGGTAGGGGTGAAAGAGAATTTGAAGACGTTGTTCTTGAAGGAAAAACAATAAGAGTTTTATCTTTGGGTGAACAAGTAGCTGATAGATTAAGACTTTTTGTTGAGGATTTTAAAAAGTTAAAACCAGGAGATCAGGATAAACATCGGTTTTACATAAGAAAGTTACAAGAGATTATTGAGGTGGTTGGAAATGATGAACAAATAAGTCACACCTGGGACAAAGCTATAGAAAGAAGAAAGGTCGAATTAACAAGGCAATTTGAGGAATATAAATCTTTAGCGGAGGGTGTTGGTTTGACACTGGAAGAATTTGCCCGACAAAATCTTTCAGCTGAAGCTGCTAAACCAAACGCTGATCAAACAATTGTTAAATTAGCAGAGGAAATAAGTAAGATTCCGGAAGGTGATGAGACCTTTGAAGAGAAGGTAAAGGCAATGTATTTATCTTCGAGGATGAAAAGATATTCTTCTGGTTGGAAGAATTTACTTAGCCAGATTACTGGATCGTAGGCATATTTCAATATGGTATCGTTCACGATTGGCGATTCGTTAGTTGACTCTAAAAACCCCCCGTCGCCGGAGGGTTTTTAATTTCTTTTTGAAACTTTCGAAAAGAAAGCTTTTTAGCCACCAATTCTGAACATCTTGGTGCCGCAGGATGGACAAGTGCCTTTTTTGGCTTTCTTGCCGTTCTTCATGGTCACAACTTGTTCGTCTTTTGCCTCTTTTTTAGCGCGGCATTTGACGCAATACATCGTCGTCATAAAATATTTCACCCCCCTTCACCCGATATTTAAACTTATGGGCAGACTAAAGTTAATTATCGGTAGTCTAATTTTTCCTTCGAAGTAATAAAACAAAGCTACCTCGAAGCTGATTGCCAGTATGGAAAGAATTACGGTTTTTGTCAAGTCTTGTTTAATAACTTGAGATGGATAGATGTAGATTGAACTTGATTGAATAGGAGTAACTGGCTCCCTGGAAAGGATTGATTTTGACAAAATAGGCTGGTGATTTTGTGGAACGAAAACAGTAGAGGCTTCAGTTTGTTTATCTGCCTGCGCCAACCTTCGTCTTAAATCCGCAAGAATTTTTTCTTTTTTTGTCTTCCTGCCCATTTGTATAAACAAAATAACATATATTTTTGTGCGTGTCCAGCTAGAAATTATTATGGGTTTATAAATTAGCCTAACGTGATTTGTTAATTTCCTACCCGGAATTACAAGGTTGACAATTTTATCTTACCTCGACTAAAATGAACCAAGATGTTACTCAGTTTTGAATTAAATTTACTAATTTTTTTGTTAATATTTACTTGGTTAGCAGGCCTTACTATTCTTGAGATTCGTTTTCAGCGTTCATTTAAAAAAATAACTCAGGGAATTAGCGAAAAGGATCTAAAGACTTTATTAGAAGACGTTTTGAAAAAAATACAACTAACGCAAAAAGATAGCCAAAAAATTTTTTCTGAATTGGAAAATATTCAAAAGGAAAATCCTTTGCATCTGCAAAAAGTGGGTCTAGTGAGATATAATCCATTTTCAGATACGGGTGGTGACCAAAGTTTTGTTTTAGCAATCCTTGACGGCAAGGATGATGGCGTGGTTATCACCAGTTTACACAGTCGTGAGCAAACCAGAATCTTTACTAAACCGGTTGAAAAGGGCAAAGAATCCGGTTATGAATTTTCAAAAGAAGAAATTGAAGCTATAGTTAGAGCAAAGAAAGGAAAAAGATGATGAAAAAAATTTTAACTATTGTTGTTTTGCTGGGAATTTATCTAGTATCAACCGGAGTTTCTTATGGAGTTTTTAGCTATGTATCAACTCCAACGGAACAAAAAATTGTCTCTCCGGAGGTAGCTAAATCAGGAGATAGTAAGCTTAAAATTCTTTTAACTGGTCCAAAAGACTTCGAATGTCCTCTTAACGGAGCCAAATTTACTCAGCAGGAAGTGGATTTATGGTCAAAGAGAAGGCCACTGACGGTGGTTATTGAAAATCACGCCGATTCACGTCCCCAGTCAGGATTAGCTAAGGCAGACGTTGTTTATGAGGCAGTTTCTGAGGGGGCAATTACCCGTTTTTTGGCCGTTTATTACTGTGGCACAGCAGCTTATTCTGCTGAAGGTGAATATGATGTCGGTCCGGTAAGGTCGGCCAGAACCTACTTTTTAGATTGGGCTTCCGAATACGGTGATTATCCCTTGTATAACCATGTTGGTGGAGCCGGCCAGTGTTCTGACCCAACCGTTAATGTAAAGGCGAAAGCTTTATGCCAGATAGAAAAATATGGTTGGAAAAATAAAGAATCATGGAGCGATTTAGATCAATTTTCTTTAGGTTTTCGGATTTGTCGGCGGGAGCCGGACAGAACCGGAAAGACTGTTGATACAGAGCATTCAATGTATTGCGGAACTTATGCCTTGTGGAGTACTGCGGCCAAAAGAGGCTTGACCAATATCAATACCAATACTAATAAACAGTCGTCTTGGGATGTTAACTTTAAACCATGGTTATTTAAGGACGATAGTCCGTCTGGAGAAGCGGTTTCTCCTGAATTTGCCTTTTGGACTGATTATAAAGATTACGTGGTTAAATGGGTTTATGACTCTCAAAAAAATGCCTATAAGAGAATGAATGGTGGTGGTGTTATCGCTAACGATTTTTATTACAAGGAAGATCTTTTGGCGAAGAATGTCGTCGTTCAAATTATGAAAGAGACCACTAACGTTGATGAGCATAAACATAATCTTTATCAAACTATTGGGACAGGTAAGGCAGTTATTTTTCAAGACGGCAAGGCGATTGCTGGCACTTGGACGAAAAAGGATCGGCAAAGCCGAACTCGATATTATGATGGGACAGGTAAAGAAATACGGTTTAATAGAGGGCAAATTTGGGTCGAAACGATTCCGATAGAAAAAAATTTGACTTATTAATTTAAAATTAAGTTAACCGCCGCGTTCGAGGCGGACTGCCCGAATCGTTTATGTTAAAAGATTTAATTATTTCTAAAGTTCGGGTTAAGCTTCTTGAGATATTCCTTGCTAATTCGGCGGAAATTTATCACGTTCGTGATTTGGTCAGAAAAATCGCCGAAGAAATTAATGCCGTTCGGCGCGAGTTGGCTCATATGGAAAAAGCGGGTATGGTTAAAAAAGAGCCACGAGGAAATAGACTTTATTATTGGTTTAATAAAAATTATCTTTTTTATCATGAATTAATGCAGATGATAGCCAAAACAACTAATTTAGGTGCCAATATTATTAAAAGTCGTAATAAAATTGGGAAACTGGATTTTGTGATGTTCTCGGGAAAATTTGTTGAGCATAGAGAAAGGAAGCCTAGCGAGGTTGATGTCCTAGTCGTGGGAGAAGCTGTGATTCCTGAACTTTCTGCATTGATTAAAACGGAAGAAGTAAGGCTAAAAAGGGAAATTAATTATACGGTAATGACTTTTGAGGAGTTTCAATTTCGTAAAAGCAGGCGGGATCCATTTTTAATCGAGGTTTTATCTGGAGTGAGGGTTATGATTATTGGAAGCGAGGATGAACTTTTAGCAAAAAATTAAAAGACTGCCCTCTTTATGCCGCAAAAGGTAATTAAAACAGGAAACAGTTTGGCTGTCACTGTCCCGGCAGAATTTGTAAGGATGGTAGGTGTGAGAGTAGGAGATGAAGTTAAAACTACTCTTAAACCGGACAAAGGTATCGCGATTTTCTCTTTTTCCGGGGCAAAACAGCTACCTCTTTCCGAAAATTTTCTTAAAAAAAGTTAAATTATGTCAAAAAGAAATTGGACATTATTGCTGGTGGTCTTCTTGGCTTTTTTTTCGTTTATAGTTGACCTTCCCGGGAAATTTAGGCTTAAGGGAAAAATTGGTAATTTTTCTTTTGATAAAGAGCTGGTACGGCCGACGATCAATTTACAAATTGGGAAGAATAAGTTTGTAAATGATCTTAAAATTGTTCAAGGGCTTGATCTCCAAGGAGGGACACACTTAGTTTTTGAAGCCCAGATGAAAGATTTGTCCGAGACAGATCGGAAGGAAGCCTTGGAAGCCGCCAGACAAAATATCGAAAGACGGGTAAATTTCTTCGGCTTAAGCGAACCGACGATCCAATCGGCTAGGGTGGGAGACTCATATCGGATTATTGTCGAGTTAGCGGGGATCAAAGATATTGGCAGGGCGGTTGATTTAATTGGAAAAACAGCTCAACTTGAATTTTGGGAACAGAATCCGGACGAAAAAGCTGCCTCAAAGAGCGGCGAGTTTTTTCTTAAAACCGATCTTACCGGTAAAGACTTAAAAAAATCGACAGTGCAATTTGATCAAAACACCGGCCAACCGGTGGTAGGTTTAGAATTTTCTGACGAGGGGGCTAAAAAATTTGCCGCCATTACTACCAAAAATGTCAATAAAATGGTGGCGATTTATTTAGACGGAGAACCAATTTCTGCGCCAAAAGTTGAAGAGCCGATAACTACCGGAAAGGCTATTATTCGCGGATCATTCCCTTTGGAGGAAGCCAAAAAGCTTTCGATTCAACTAAATGCGGGAGCTTTACCGGTGCCGATAAAGATCATTGAACAAAAAAATGTTGGGGCCACTTTAGGGGAAGAGTCCGTGCGGGCAAGTATCCGTGCCGGTCTTGTTGGTTTACTAATCGTGATGCTTTTTATGTGGTCTTATTATGGGAAATTGGGAATCTTAGCCGATGTCGCCTTGATTATTTATGGACTATTAACTCTTGCTTTATATAAACTGATTCCCGTGACTTTAACCTTACCGGGAATTGCCGGATTTTTGCTTTCTATCGGCATGGCTGTCGACGCCAATATTTTAGTTTTTGAAAGAATGAAGGAAGAAAGAAGGATGGGGAAACCGTTGCCGGTGGCAATGGAATTAGGTTTTGGCCGGGCTTGGGATTCAATTCGTGATGCCAATATCACCACTTTGATTATCGCCTTTATATTATTTAATCCTTTTAATTGGTCATTTTTGAATGTTTCGGGAATGGTTCGCGGTTTTGCTCTAACTTTGGTTATAGGAACTTTTTTAGCTTTATTTACGGGCATCGTTGTTACCAGAACTTTAATCAGAGTTTTTTACAAAGGATAAAATGAAATTTATGCGTTTAAAATGGCTATATTTTTTACTTTCAGCCTTAGTTATTGTGCCGGGTATTTATTCCTTAATTCGCTATGGCCTGAAGCTTTCGGTTGATTTTACCGGCGGAACGGTTTTGGAACTGAAATTCAAGCAAGAGATTAAGATATCAGGATATCAGGATATTAAGAAGACGATTGAAGAAAAAAAGTTTGAGGTAACTTCAATACAATCTTCTGGCGCCAACCAAGTTTTGATAAAGACAAAACCGATTACAAAAGAAGATGCCCTTACCATCAAGACAACAGTTGCAGATAAATTTAAAGAAATACCCCAGGAAATAAGATTTGAGACAGTGGGGCCGATATTGGGTAAAGAACTCGTTACGAAAACTATTACCAGTATTCTTCTGGCCTCTGTCTTTATTATGATTTATGTCGGGTGGCAATTTAAGGATTTTATGTTTGGCGTTTGCGCGATTTTGGGGATGTTTCATGACACTTTGGTGATGCTGGGAATTTTTAGCTTGCTGGGGCATTTTTATGGAGTGGAAATCGATACCTTATTCGTGACGGCCATGTTAACCATTCTTTCTTTCTCGGTCCATGATACGGTTGTTGTTTACGACCGGATTAGGGAATCGCAAAAAAGATATTTTAAGATTCCCTTTTCCGACTTAGTGGATAGAGCGGTGACGGAAACTCTTTCCCGGTCAATTAATAATTCGATGACCATTATTTTTATGTTAATTTCTCTTTGGCTTTTGGGCGGCTCAACCATCAAGTGGTTTTCCTTTGCCTTACTGATAGGGACAATTTCTGGAACATACAGTAGTACCTTTACCGCTGCTCCCTTGCTAGTGGTATGGTATGGGTTGAAAAACAAGAAAAGGTTAAGTTAAGACAAAGATTTAATCTCTTTAAGGAGAACTCTTTTTTGGTTTTTTAATTTTCCTTCAACTACTTTTCCAAAAAGTTGGTTTAAAACTTGACCCACTTCCGGTCCGGGTTTAAGACTTAAAATTTTCATTACATCATGACCGTCAACTTTTAAATCGGCGACAGTGAAGGGTTGTTTTTGGACTTCCAACAGCCTTTTTTTAAATTCTTCTAAGCGCCAGGAAGTTTCTTTGGCGCCGCCGCCGAGCCGGTCACCGACTCTTAAATCCAACATATCCTGCAAATTTTCCTTGCCGACATTTTTTATAAATCTTCTTATTGCCGAATCTGTTTGCCGTTCGTCACAAGTAAATTGATGCCATCTGACCAAAGTAATCAATTTTTCTTTTTCCAATTTGGAAAACTTTAGCCGGTCGGCTAAATTTGTGGCGATTTTGGCGCTCACCATTTCGTGGTTGTAAAAAGTTCTTGCCTCGCCTTCACCCCTGACGACATAGGGTTTACCGATATCGTGAATTAAAGTGGCTAATCTGACTATCGGATTTTCAGAAGAACAATGTTTCAAAGACTGAACCGAATGTGTCCAAACATCATAAATATGGTGGCCTTTTTGAGTCATGCCGTAGCCTTTCAAAAGTTCGGGAATAATATGTTGTAAGAGTCCAGAAGTCATCAAAAGAGTAACTCCTTCGGTGGGATAGCCACTGGCGAGAATTTTAAACAATTCCTCTTTAGCCCTTTCTTTGGAGATTTGATTAATCAATTGACTGTTTTTCTGAATTGCCGCAAAAGTTGCCGGCTCGATAATAAAGCCAAACTGGGAAGCAAAGCGGATTGCCCGAAGCATCCTTAAAGCGTCTTCAAAATATCTTTCATTGGGATCTCCGACAGCCTTCCAAATCTTGTTTTTCAAATCCTCCTGCCCGTTAAAAATATCAATTAATTCATATTTTTTGTTGTTTTCGCCGATGGCCATCGAATTAATCGTTGACTCACGTCGACGAAGGTCTTCTTCCAGCGATTTACCCCACCAAACTTTGTCAGGTCGGCGGTGGTCAGTGTAACCCCTCTCCCCGCGATAAGTTGTAATCTCATATTTTTCTTCTTTTTTTCCTTTTTTTACGACTAAAGCAACCGTTCCGAAAACATTATTGTAAAAACTGTCGGGCAATAACTTTTGAATTTCTTCCGGTTTGGCGTTGGTCGTAAAATCGCAATTTACGGGGACCTTTCCGCTTAGTAAGTTTCTAACCCCGCCACCAACTAAATAAATTTCATAGCCGGCTTCTTTAAAAATCCGAAAAATATCCCAAACTTCCTGGGGAATTTTTTGGGCAAACTTGGCTGGAAGAATTGTGCGCATTCTGGTAGAATTATATATTCAAAATACTTTAATTTGTAATCATAAAATAGTATTTTGGATATATACGAATACCATAAAAATTACAAATTCTAGTAAGATGAGTATACCACGATGAAATGGGAAATTATAAATAAGTCAAAAGTCAAAAGTCAAAAGTCAAAAGTTGAGGAGATTGTTGAAATTCTTCTGGAGAATCGGGGGATGAAAACTGAAAAACAAATTGAGGAGTTTTTAAACCCGCCATCGCCGGAAAAATTAACGGTAAAAGACTTAGGTCTTGATCAAAAACAGTTAGACAAAGCCATTAAAAGAATTAAAAAAGCCATTGACAACGAAGAAAGAATTATTGTTTACGGAGATTATGATGCCGACGGGATTTGTGCTACCGCGATTTTATGGGAAACCTTGTACAAGCTGAACAAAAAAGTAATGCCGTATATTCCCGAGAGAGTCAACGAAGGCTATGGTCTTAATAAAAAATCTATTTCGGCCCTGAAAGAGAAAAATTCTGATTTGAAGTTAATAATCACCGTGGATCATGGAGTAACTGCGAACGAAAAAATTAAATATGCCGAAAGTTTAGGCGTTGACGTAATTGTTTGTGACCACCATCAACTAGGAAAGGAAAAACCTAAATGTTTGGCAGTAGTTCATACCGATAAGGTTTGTGCCGCCGCTATTGCCTGGTATTTAAGTCAGGAAATCCAAAAGTCTGAAAACTGCAGACTGAAAGCTGACGACTTTCTTGATTTGGTGGCGATTGCGACCATTGCCGATATGGAGCCTTTGCTCGGGGTTAATCGCAGTTTGGCAAAATATGGACTTGAAGCTTTAAATAAAACTAAGAGATGCGGTTTGTTGGCAATTTTTGAAGAAGCCGGAATTAAACAGGGTGAAATTAAACCTTACGAAGTTGGTTTTATTATTGCTCCCAGGTTAAACGCGATGGGGAGGATGGAGCATGCTTTGGAATCTTTACGTTTAGTTTGCACCTCCAAGGCGGAACAGGCGAAAGATTTAGCCATAAAATTAGGTCTAACTAATAAAGAAAGACAGCTTTTAACACAAGAAACGGCTAAACATGCGCGGGCGTTGTTTTTGGCTCAAGAAAAGGAAGGACATCTTCCCAATCTTGCTTTTATCAGTCATGAAAGTTACCAAGAAGGGGTGATTGGTTTGGCAGCGGGGAAAATTACGGAAGAATTTTACCGTCCGGCAATAGTGGTTGCCAAGGGTGAAGTTTATTCAAAAGCTTCAGCGCGTTCAATCAATGGTTTTAATATTATTGAAGTCATCCGTGCCCAGTCGGATTTACTGGTTGACGCGGGTGGTCACCCAATGGCCGCCGGTTTTACAATTGAAACGGTCAAATTGGAGGAAATAAAATCTCGTTTGTTGGAATTGGCCCAAAAGGAGTTAGATGGGGGGAAATTAACAAAGACCCTAAAGATTGATTGTGAAATTCCTTTGGAAAAAGTAACTTTTAAGCTTTACGAACAAACGCGGGCATTTGCCCCTTTTGGCATAGGCAATCCTGAGCCGGTTTTCGCCAGCCGTCAAATGAAGGTGTTTGATGCAAGAGTAATCGGAAGTGAAGGAAAGCATCTTAAACTTCGCGTCGCAGCTAACCAACCACCAACCACCAACCACCCCGCCCGCCATGCTTCGCCCGCCGGCCAAGGACTGCCAGCCCGCTTGCCGAGCGAAGCGAGGCGGTCAGGGACACTGTCGGGCAGGCAAGACGAAGCGGGCAGGCAACCACTAATCTTTAATGCTATCGCCTTCGGCTTAGGGTATTTATTGCCTTCTCTTTCAATTGATCAGCCGGTTGATATTGCGTATAATCTTCAGCTTAATCAGTGGAACGGAAAAGAAGATTTAGAATTAAAATTAAAAGACCTTAAATGGAAAAAAGATTAAATCGCCTAATAAGAAAAATTAAAAAGTATAATCCTTCAGCCAACGTGGCTTTGATTAAAAAAGCTTATGAATTTGCCGAGATTGCCCACGCTGGCCAAAAAAGACTTTCCGGTGATCCGGTGATGGAACATTTAATCTCTGCGGCAGAGATTTTAACAGATTTAAAAATGGATTCCACTTCAATTGCTTGCGCTTTCCTTCACGACTCCATTGAGGATGCCGGAGTGACGAGGGAGGAGCTTACGAAAGAATTTGGCGAAGAAGTGGCACTTTTAGTAGAAGGGGTCAGTAAGGTTGGCTTTCTTAAATTAAGAGGCGAGAAAGAGGAAGAATTTGTAGAAAACTTAAGGAAAATGATTTTGGTGATGAGCAAGGATTTACGGGTTGTTTTTATTAAACTGTCCGACCGTCTTCATAATTTAAGAACACTTAAATATTTGCCAAAAGAGAAACAATATCGAATTGCTAAGGAAACCTTGGAGGTTTATGCTCCTTTGGCCGACCGGATGTTGATAGGAAGATTGAAAGGTGAACTGGAAGACTTAGCCTTTCCTTATGTCTACCCCAAGGAATATGAATGGTTAATATTAGAGACTTCCTCCTCCTTAAAAAAAAGAGAACAAGATTTGGAAAAAGCGATCAAAACTCTTCAGGGTGAATTGAATAAAGAAAGAATAAAAGCCGAGGTTAATGGTCGCACTAAGCATTTATATAGTCTTTGGCGAAAACTTATGCGACCAGAAATAGATAAAGATATTAATAAAATTTATGATTTAGTTGCGGTAAGAATTTTAGTCAGATCCGTTCGTGATTGTTACGCGGCTTTAGGTATAGTTCATAAAATCTGGCGACCAGTACCTCACGAAGGGATTTCTGATTTTATTGCCCAACCTAAACCTAACGGTTATCGGTCGATTCACACAAAAGTTTTTGGGCCAAATGGTCGGGTGATTGAGATCCAAATAAGGACTTACCAGATGCATGAAGAAACGGAAAATGGCGTTGCCGCTCATTGGAATTACGCACAGCAAAAGACTAAAGGAGTATCTGATCAGAAATTAGGAAAAGGGGTTTTCGCTCCTAACGATAAGATGGTTTGGGTTAAAGAGTTGGTCGCTTGGCAAAAAGAAATTGTTGACTCAAAAGAATTTTTAGATTCCCTGAAGTTTGATGGATTGGCTAATCGAATTTACGTTTTCTCACCTAAAGGAGATGTCTATGATTTACCGGCTGGAGCAACTCCGGTCGATTTTGCTTATGCGGTTCATACTCAAATCGGCAACGAGATTGATGGGGCCATAGTTGGCGGGAAAATGGTTAGTTTATCTACAAAATTAAAAAACGGCGACGTGGTGGAGATTATTAACAAAAAACGCAGTCATCCTTCGGAAAAATGGTTGGAGTTTGTGGTGACAACTGCCGCCAAAAGAGAGATTTCAAAATATTTACGTCGGGGAACTTGACGGAATTCTCTTAAGTGATATAATTCAACTAAGTTAAAAAGCTTTGAGACAGTTAACACCGTTTCGGCCAAGTTAGACTTGACCAGGCTGCAGGAAGAAACTCTGAGTTTTATTGAAGGGGATTAGAACCTGCCGGGAGGCCCGTAATAGCTAAATAAGTTAAAAACAAGGTGGCACCGTGAGAGACTCACCCTTTTAAAAGGTGAGTTTTTTGTTTTAAGGAGGCAATTTATGAGAAGAATTTTAATTAGTGAAGCCATAAAAAGAACGAGTAAAACGGTTAAAATTTGTGGATGGCTAAGTACAATTCGTGACCAAGGAGGAATTGAATTTATTATTCTCAGAGATAATAGTGGCGTCGTTCAGTTGGTAGTTACCAAAAGTCGTGAGGATTTAATGGTCATATGCAAATCCTTGACTTTAGAGTCTGTATTAGAAGTTGAAGGGATTGTCAAAGCCGAAAAACAGGCACCCGGTGGAGTTGAAATAATACCAGAAAAGATTACGGTGCTTTCCTTAGCATCACCAGGGCTTCCTATCCAAGTTGCTGAAAAAGCAGGAAAAGAACCATCTTTGGAGAATAGGCTGAATTGGCGATGGCTGGATTTAAGAAAACCGGAGAAAAGGTTGATCTTTCAAGTATGGACAACAATGGAAAAAGCCTTTAGAGACTATTTTATTTCTAATGGTTTTATTGAAATTCATTCTCCTAAAACAGTGGTTACTTCTACTGAATCTGGTTCTGAATTGTTTGAGATTAAGTATTTTAATCGTAAGGCATATCTCGCGCAATCCCCACAGCTTTATAAACAAATGGCGATGGCGGCAGGATTTGAAAAAGTGTTTGAGGTCGGGCCGGTTTTTAGAGCGAACCCTTCTTTTACTTCCCGCCACGATACAGAATTTACAATGTATGATGTCGAGATTTCTTTTATAGAATCTCATCATGACCTGATGAATGAGGAAGAAAAAATGATGGTAGCGATTTTCTCCGCGATCAAAGAAAAATACGGAGAAGAGATTAAAAGAGTTTTCGGCCAGGAAGTGGTTGTCCCAATAATTCCTTTTCCAAAATTGACCTTAAAGGAAGCAAAGAAAATACTGGCAAAATTAGGGATCCCTAATGAGAGAGGAAAAGATCTAAGCCCGGAAGAAGAGAGAGCAATCTCTCAATATATTCAAGAAAAAGAAGAGCATGAGTTTATCTTTATTCATGATTGGCCCACCTCAGTTAGAGCATTCTACAGCATGAGAGTAGAGTCCGATTCCTCGCTATCAAAAACTTTTGACTTACTATTTAAAGGGTTAGAAATAACAAGTGGTGCGCAAAGAGAGCATCGATTTGAACAACTAAAAAAACAAATTAAAGAAAAAGGGTTTAAGATAAAACCATTTGAGAGTTATCTAAATTTTTTCAAGTATGGTTGCCCTCCTCATGGAGGTTTTGCCCCTGGGCCAACAAGAATATTGATGAAAATATTTAATATAAATAATGTCAGAGAGGTTACCTATTTATACCGGGGGGTAAATAGGCTAACTCCATAGTCTTTTTTTAAAAGAGATTTTTGTTTACAATATAAAGAGAAAGATGAAAAGAACACTAGCTATTGAAACCCCTCAAAAAATTGGCCAGGAAATTTTGATAAAAGGCTGGGTCAATGCCAGACGTGATCATGGGAAAATTACTTTTATTGATTTACGCGACCGATCCGGAATATTGCAGGTAGTTTTTATCGGTAATGAGGAGGTTAAAAAACTTCGCCAGGAATGGGTATTGGAGATTGAAGGAAACGTTAAGGCTCGACCAGAAAACATGGTTAATCCGGATTTAACAACCGGATTCGTGGAAGTCGAGGCGAAGAAATTAAAAGTGTTAGCGGAGGCGAAGGAGTTACCTTTTGATATGGGTGGAGAAACCCTTAAGGTCGAATTGCCGACGATGCTTGATTATCGCGGTCTTACCTTACGTCATCCAAAAGTTCAAGCGGTATTTAAAATTCAAGAAGAAATTGTTAATAGTTTTCGCCAGGTATTAATGGGATTGGATTTTACCGAGTTTCAGGCGCCAACGATCGTTCCTGTAGCTACAGAAGGAGGAGCAGAAATCTTCCCCATCAAATATTTTGACCATACGGCCTATCTTGGTCAAAGCCCACAACTTTACAAGCAAATGATGGTGGGAGTTTTTGAAAGAGTTTTTGCGGTTGCCAGGGCCTATCGGGCCGAGCCTTCGGTTACAACAAGACATATTTGTGAATATATCAGTCTTGATGCTGAGATTGGTTTTATTGATTCTTACCAGGAAATTATGGAAACCGTAGAAAGAGTTATCCGAGGGATTTTTTCCGGTTTAGATAAAAATTGTTCTCAGGAACTTGCTTTATTTAAAGCAAAGTTACCGAAATTATCAGAAAAAATTCCGCAAATTAAAATGCGCGAGGTCCAAGAAATTATTTTTAAAAAAATTGGCCGTGATAATCGTCAGGAACCGGACTTAATGCCGGACGATGAAAAAGAAATTTGCAAGTGGGCCTTAGAAGAGAAAGGCTCAGAGTTAGTTTTTGTGACCCACTATCCAACTAAGAAACGACCTTTTTATACTTACCCAGATCCTGAAGATCCGGAGTATACCTTGAGTTTTGATCTTTTAGGTCGAGGATTGGAATGGGTGACAGGCGGCCAAAGAATAAACGATTATCAAAAATTGTTAAGTAATATTATTGCCAGAGGTAACAAACCGGAGGATTTTAAGCTTTATTTGCAAGCCTTTGAATATGGTATGCCTCCGGAAGGCGGTTTTGCTTTAGGGGCAGAAAGAATCACGATGCAGATTTTAGGCTTAAACAATATCCGTGAGGCCAGTTTATTTCCCAGAGATATGGAAAGAATTGACTTTCGCTTATCCAAACCAAAAACCACTTCCGGCAATAAGAAAAAATAAAGGGATGAAGAAAGAAAAATCGGAAAACAATTTCCATTTTTTTTTAATTGGAATTTTTGTTGGTTTGTTAATTTTAGGCGGTTGGTTTTTGGTTAATTTGTCAAAGCGTTTTGTTCCTAACAATTATGATTGGGAACAAATTTTACCAACCCCGGCAGATTATCCGAGAAATAGTTCCCAAACTCCCCTACCACAAATAACGGCCAATTCATTGGCGGTGATTGATATCGATTCAGGGGCAGTTTTATGGGAAAAAAACTCGCAAATAGCAACTTCTCCTGCCTCAACAACTAAAATGATGACCGCTTTGATTTCTTTAGAAAATTTTCGCCTTGATCAAATTTTAACTGTTGGTGATTTATCAAAAGTGGAAGGACAAAAAATTAAATTAATTGAAGGCGAGAAATTAACCGTAGAGAATTTACTATATGGTTTACTAGTGGCTTCAGCAAACGATGCGGCGATTGTTTTAGCACAAAATTTTCCAGGTGGCGAGCAAGGTTTTGTTTGGGCCATGAACCAAAAAGCGGTCGAGATGGGTTTTAAAAATACTCATTTTACTAACCCGGTTGGCTATGATGATACGGACCATTATTCTTCTGCCTTGGATTTGGGAAAAATTGCTATTCTTGCGATTAAAAATCCTGAAATCGCCAATATCGTGGCGACGGAAAAGATTACGATTTCTGATGTTACGGGCAAGATCCAGCATCCGATAACGAACGTAAATACTTTGATTGGTAAACTACCGGGAGTTAAGGGAATTAAAACAGGCTGGACGCAAATTGCAGGAGAATGTTTAGTAAGTTTGATAGAAAGAGATGGTCACCGAGTAGTGGTTTCTCTTTTGGGGAGTAAAGATCGTTTTAAAGAGACGCGAGAGATTATTAATTGGGTGTTTGAGAATTTTGTATGGGAGCTTCCTCCCCGATAAATGTTGGATCCAGGGCCGTCACATAGCCAATGAAATCTCTATCACCTTCAAAAACAAAGATTGGTTGAACAAATTTTTGGTCGTCTGGGGGGTCAAAGTAAGCAAGGTAAATTTTTCGTATTACTACTTGTCCATCAAAATTTTGGCCAAAATTAGCTAGATATACTTGATTTTTTTGGAACTCTTCCCAAGCTTTTTCTATGGTTTTTAGAGGGTAGGTTGCAAAAGTACTTTCATTTATTGGGTAGTGAGTGTAGTTAACTTCCAATATCCTTTTTTGCTGGTTGTCTGAACCGGAAATAAGCACCGAAACAAGAGATTTTTGAGGATGGGGTGGCATGACTCTTTGACCTCCAAGATTTGCCCGAAAAAAATTAACCAAAGCGAGATCAGCTTCAGAAAATGCGATTGCCGGTTCTAAGGTTGGTGGTATAAATTTTAAAAAAATTACTTCCGGCGAACCATTATTTAGATCTGCGGATAGAGAATCGGCCTGCTGAAGAAATCTTTTAGCTTCAGCAATGGCCTGATCCTTATTCGGTGGATTTTTTAAACCAACTAAGGTGAGATCGTTTTGGTAGTCGTATTTAAGAGAAAAATTTCCTGTCAGAACACTCAATTTCAAAGTAGTTTGGGGAATCCCCTGGGTTTTGTAAATGAAATTATAATCATCCGTCTTGGCAGGTTCGGAGGGAAAACCGATTCTTTTAGCCCAAGATTTAGTTCTTTCTTCAGTAAAGAGATTATAAGAAGTTTGTTGAGGGATAAAATAAACATGAGCAATGTTAGGAAATTTAGGCAACTGGTTGTCAATGGTTTCGAGTCTGGGATAAAAAGGCGGGTTAGTACCGGTATCAGGGAATCTAATTGCAGGAAGCTTACCAAAAGATACCGTTGGTGGTGGAGGAGGCGGTGGGTTCATTTTTTTCCAATAAGTTATCCCTGCCAGCACGATCGCCCTTAAGATTAAAAAAAAGACTAAGGCGATAGACCCAAATTTAAGAGTTTGACGGGTATAGTGAGCTGTTTCAGTTAGATTAGCCATACTTCGGCGAGCCCAGCACAAGTAGTCAGTTTGACTGTCAAAAAAGCCGGGCAGGTTAATTTGGAGTATACTTATGGCTCGTGGTAAAATCAAGATTGATGACAGAAGTTAGAACCAGATTTGCTCCCAGCCCGACAGGTTTTTTACACATTGGTAGTTTAAGAACTGCTTTATATTCCTACGCTTTTGCTAAAAACAGAAAAGGAAAGTTTGTTTTGAGAGTTGAGGATACTGACCGAAATCGTTTTGTTCCCGGGGCAACCGAGGAATTAATTTCAAGTTTAAGACTGTTCGGTTTGGATTGGGACGAGGGTCCAATAGTTGGTGGGCCTTTTGCTCCTTATATCCAATCAGAGAGGGTGGCAACGGGAATTTATAAAAAACACGCCGAAAAATTATTAGCGGATGGCCATGCTTATTATTGTTTTTGCCCAATTAAAAGTAAGGAGGAAATAAAAGAGAATCACCAGGAAGGAATCGTTGAGATGCGTGATATGTGCAGGGGATTAAGCAGGGATGAATGTCAAAAAAAGATTGCTGCCGGAGAAAAACCGGCAATCCGTTTAAAAGTTCCCGACGATGAAAGAGTCTCATTTTTTGACTTCGTCATTAATAAAGAGATTTCTTGGGAGACTAAAGATGTCGATGAGGTAATGCTTTTAAAGTCTGATAGCTTCCCAACCTATCATTTAGGAGTGGTTGTTGATGACGCGATAATGAATATTACCCACATCACTCGTGCTCACGAGTGGCTCCCCAGTACTCCGGTTCATCTTTTATTATTTAAGTATTTAGGTTTTAACTTGCCCCAAATTGGTCATTTAACTGATATCTTAGATCCAGCTGGCGGCAAGCTTTCCAAAAGAAAAGGAGCAGTTTCTTGTGAAGAGTTTTTAGCTGAAGGTTATTTGCCTGAGGCAATCTTGAATTTTATTATGCTTTTAGGTTGGGCGCCGAAAGATAATCGGGAACTGTTTACCCTAGAAGAATTTGTTCAAAATTTCCAGAAAGGCGATTTGCAAATTGCTAACCCTATTTTTAATCGGGTCAAACTGGACTGGTTTAACGGTGTTTATCTTAGAAAAAAAACCGACCAAGAATTGGCGGCATTAATTAAACCATTTTTAAAAACAAAGATAAGCGATGATTTATTAGAGAAAATAATTCCGTTAGTTAAAGATAGGTTGGTCAGATTAACTGATTTTGAAGCTTTGGCTGAACAAATTTTAGAAACCTGTACTACCATCGACCCAACCTGTCTCTCTTTAGTTAAAAAAGAACACTTAGAAGGAGCGATTAAAGTTTTAAGTACGGTGAGTGATTGGAAGCTGGAAAAGATTAATGAGAAATTAATGGATCTCATTAAGAGCCATAGTTGGAAAACCGGTGATTTCTTTATGAGTTTCCGAGTCGCAATTTGCGGATGTAAAGTAACTCCTCCAATTAACGAATCTGTAGTAATTTTAGGAAAAGAAAAAACTCTTACTCAGCTTAATCAGGCTCTTTCTTTAACTTAATCTTCCTTAAATGTTAACTAACTTTTGGCAACAACTTAAAAAACCGATTATTGGTTTGTGCCCGATGGATGGGGTGACGGATGAACCGATGCGGCAAATCCAATGTCAAATTGCCAAACCGGACGTTGTTTATACTGAATTTGTCAGTGTGGAAGGCTTTGTCCGTAAGCCGGAAGTTTTTTTAAAAAAATTAGCCTTTATGGAGAACGAAAGACCGATTGTAGTGCAGGTTTTTGGTGAGACGCCTGATGATTTTTATAATGTTGTCAAGCAGCTTTGCGGAATGGGTTTTGACGGGATTGATATAAATATGGGTTGTCCCGCTAAAAGTGTGGTTTTAAGAGGTGGGGGAGCAGCTTTGATTGGTAATTATGATTTAAGCGAAAAAATTATTAACCAATGCCAAAAGGCAATCGCCGATTCGGGAAAAAATCTTCTACTTTCGGTCAAAACAAGAATCGGCAGTCGAGGGGTGACCACTAAAGATTGGATTGCTTTTTTGAGCAAATTCCCTTTAGCCGAAGTGACAGTCCATGGTCGAGTTTTAAAACAGGTTAATGCCGGACCTGTTAATTGGGAAGAAATTGAAATTGCCAGCCGAATATTAAAAGAAAAAATGATTGCTTGTTTAGGAAATGGGGGTATTAAATCTATTTCCGAAGCACGAAAGCAGTGTCAAAAGTATAATCTTGATGGGATTTTAATTGGCCAAATTGCTTTGGGTAACCCCTGGGTTTTTAAAGAAGGTTATTGTCCTACTAAAAAAGAGATTTTTGAAATAATTCTTAAGCACGGTATGATGGCATGGGATTTTTATGGCGAAAAAGGTTTTGTGACGGTATTAAAGCATTTCAGTTGGTATCCTAAAGGATTTAGGGGAAGCAAAGAGTTTAAAAGACAACTATTACAAACCAGAAATATAGATGAAGTTAAAAAAATTGTTGATAGTTTTGCTTAAAGGCGGTAATAATAGCCCAAAAGATGATTTAATTTAACGGTTTTAATTAATTTGTTATCCCAACCTTGTAAAGGAAAAGAATTAGAAACTACTAAAGTGCCTCTTTGACACTCCGCTTCAATTTTTTTTTGAAGTTTAGGTAAATTTCGGGGAAGCAGATATAAAAAAACAACTTGCGCTTCTTTTAAGTTGATTTTAAGAAAATCATTTCTAATATATCTTGTTTCTTTAAGACCCTTAAGTTGCGATTTGATTTTAGAAAAAAGAACCAGAAAGGGATTAATTTCGACGCCAATTCCTTTGACGCCGTAGTTTGTTGTTGCCATCTCCACCACAACGCCATCTCCGCTACCCAAATCGTAAAACACTTGCCCTTTTTCAAGATTTGCCCCGGCTAAAATTTTTTTAAGCGATTCTTTGGAAGAAGGGACATAAGGGGCCAGACCAAAAAGATTAGTTAAAAGCATCGACCAGGCCAAGGAAAGAAAGCCGGCGGGAATAATTATTCCAAAAAGAAAATAAATGGTAAGACGTACAAAATCCAAATCCATAAATTCATCATATTTTAAAAAAAGAATAAAATCATTAGCAATTTGTTATACTTAGCCTTGAAATGAACAGCATTTATGATATTGCCATCGTTGGCGGTGGGCCGGCAGGGATGATGGCGGGAATAGCGGCGAAGGAAGATAAACCTGCCCGCAACGCCAGCCGAGTCAGACTCGGTGTGGCGGGCGGGGTTTGCCTTCTGGAGAGGAATAAAAGCTTGGGAGTGAAGTTACTTTTAACGGGTAACGGAAGATGTAATTTAACTACCTCAAAAACGATTTCGGAAATTGTTAAAGCCTTTGGTTCTAAAGGTGCTTTTTTGTATAGTGCTTTATCGAGATTTTCTAATATTGATTTGATGAATTTTTTTAAAGCTAAAGGAGTAGCCTTAAAAGAAGAAAGGGGCCAACGGATTTTCCCTGCTAATGATAAAGCAATTTCTATTTTAAACGTGTTAAAAACGGAGTTGACCAGAGAAGGTATTGAAATAATTTATCAATTTAAGGTTGTTAAAATCGAAAAACAAGAAAATTATTTTAAAATTTTTGGCGATAAAAGACAAACTATCTTGGCGCAAAAGGTAATTATTGCCACCGGCGGAAAATCTTATCCGGAAACCGGCTCAACCGGAGACGGTTACCAATTTGCCAAAAGTTTAGGCCACCGGATTTCACCTTTAAAGCCAGCCATGGTGCCTTTATTCGTTAAAGATGAAGAGATCAGAAGCTTAGCCGGCTTGGATTTGGAAAACGTTAGATTGACAATTCTAGCCAACAGCAAACCTTCAATAAGTATTTTCGGGGACCTTCTTTTTACTCACCAGGGGATTTCCGGCCCGATTGTTTTAACGATTAGCCGGGATGTTTACGATTTATTTATGGGGAGCTATGAGGTTATTGCCAGCATCGACTTGAAACCGGCCTTGGACAAGGAAAAATTACGGCAAAGGATAAACAGGGACGTTCTTACTTTTGCCAAAAAAGAGTACCAATCTTTATTGGCGGAACTATTACCGAAATCATTAATTTCCTATGCCATTAAAAGAACACAGATTGATGAGCATAAAAGAAATGGTAATCTAACTAAAGAGGAAAAAGACCGGCTCCTCGATTTCCTTAAAAATTTTAATTTTATAATTGATGGTGTCGCGCCAATTGAGGAAGGCATTATTACTTCGGGTGGAGTTAGAATAGAGGAAATTGACCAACGGACAATGGAGTCAAAAATTGTTAAGGGATTATATTTTGCCGGGGAAATGATTGAACTTGAAGGTCCGACCGGCGGCTTCAATTTAACTAAAGCTTTTTCTACCGGCTGGCTGGCAGGTAAATCCGCTTCTTCAAGTTCGTAAGTTAGGCAAGAATTTGCTAAAATAGGATCAAGATTGCGGGACGTAAAAATTGCTTTTGCAATTAACGTCCCAGCAACGTGACGCTGAAAGCGTTTTTACGTTGCGGGATCGGCTAGTGGTAGGCCAGGTGCCTCTGAAGCATCTAACCTAGGTTCGCCACCGCCACTGCTAAAAGCAAGATCCTGCCAGGCAGAGGCGGGGTCCCGCCAAGGGCGGGAAATCCAAGTCCATTTAAAATGTATAATGTTTATATTTTAAAAAGCATTTCGACTGGAAAACATTATATTGGTTATACTCAAGATCTAAATAGAAGATTGTCAGAGCATAATAAGGGTAAAACTAAATCAACTAAAGATAGAGGACCTTTTCGAGTTATTTTATCAGAGAGATTCAATAAAAGAAACGAAGCTTATAAAAGAGAGCAACAAATAAAGAGTTACAAAGGAGGTGAAGCTTTTAAAAAGCTAATTAATCAATGCGGGATCGGCTAACGGTAGGCCAGGTGCCTCTGAAGCATCTAACCTTGGTTCGAATCCAAGTCCCGCAGCCAGTAAGAAGAAGAAAGCCGTTTGGTGGTAGCGCTTTCCGCTCGTGCTTTACACTGAGCGGAGTCGAAGTGCTCCGCGGAAAGCGCGTCAAATCCGCCTTTTTTGAAACTTGCGGACAGCCGCCGACCAAAACCTTCTTTTTGCCGGACATACTCAGATTTTATCATACAGTTTTGCCCCCTCCCCAAAAGACTAAATTTCGGATAATTCTGCTAAAGTAGATATATGAATAGGAAAATTACCGCCCAGCGTGTTGTTTTGACCTCTTTTTTTGTTGACCTTTTGGATATAGTTTTAAATTTTTCGGTGGCCATCCTCACCGGGAGCGTCGTCATGGTGGCCGAACTTTTTCAGGCAGTTGCTGACCTTATTTCTTCGGCGCTTCTTTTGATAGGTCTAAAAAGACCGGAAAAAGAGGTGTACCTTTGGACCATTTTATCTGCTTTAGTCATGTTGATTGTTGCCTCTTCAATGTCTTTCTATTTTGGGTTAAGGCGGTTCTTGCAGCCCGAGGAGGTGGAAAATATCCTCCTCGCCTATGCCGCGCTCTTTGTTGCCGCCTCCTCTAATGGGTACGCATTTTTTATTAGCGTAAAAAGGATTCTCGCAGGCAGAGGCTTCCGGCATTTGATGAAGGCATTTAGAGACTCACCCCTTATCATGACCAAAAACACTTTTGTCTTGGATTTAATGGGGATGAGCTCGGCAATCTTAGGTTTAATCGCCTTGGTCTTATATCAAGTCTTTGACGATTTGAGGTTTGATGGCTTGGGGGCAATGGGAATAGGAGTCGTTCTGGCGCTTCTTTCGATTGACTTGGTTTTTTCTATCAAGGACTTACTTCGCGGGAAAAGAGTTGGTAGGGAAGTATAAGCGGGCAGACCTGTTATTGATTGTTATCCGCCTTCGCAGAAAATCCTGAGCGAACTTGTCCTGAGTAGTATCGAAGGAGTCGAAGGAATGAATGCGAATCTCTTGCTTCGGCGCCCGTCCTCCGCAGTGGCTTAGCTACGGAGGATGGAGAAGAATGTGCTTTACACTGCTTTACACATCTGCTTTACGCATCCGATGTGTAAAGCTGAAAGGCTAGTTTCCAAGATTGTAATTTTGTTCCAAGCTATATTCTTCGTAACACCACTGGCCATAGCCTTATATATGGTCAGACGAGTTTAAAGCGATGGATTCATATTTAAGTTTATATAGCTGTTTAATCAATTCAGTCCTTTGGAGTGTTCAAAAGATTTGAGTTGATAATGAAACTAAAGGATAGAAAAGTCCTAGACCGGCCCGCTCAGCAAAACAAATGAAAAACACTCTTTGGAAACTTCGTTTGAATTCAGATAATTCTATTATCATTAGCTCCGGCATTCTTCAGGCGCTGGGAATACGAAACAGCAAAGACATTGACGTGGTTGTGAGTAAAGAAATGTTTAACTATCTGAAAAAATCTGGAAATTTCAAGGTCATAGAATCTCAAGGACGTGAAACTCTTGCTAATAATATGTTTGAAATAGGGATAGATTGGCTTGTTTTGGGAAAATCTTACAAATTGGAAGATTTAATAAAGCAATCTTTAATTATTGAAGGAGTTCGCTACATTACTATTGATTTTTTGTATGAAGTTAAAAAGAGTTTTGCTAATGGTAAGGACGTCCATGGAAAAGATGTAGAAGATGTAAAATTAATAGAGAATTACTTGAACGAGTTATAAGGACGAAAGGGTCCTTGACCAGCTCGTTCAGCATGACTTAGTTGAAAATTTATTCTAAATCTGTTTTACTGATATTAAGTTATTAAAAATGAAAAACCCTTTAGTGATATTAAAATCTTTGAATAAAACAAAACATTTTAGATTATATTCAATACTTGTTGTTTTAGGCTTAATTACTCTTTTTAGTGTTGCTTACTATTTTTATTTTCAACAAGGCCGTTTACGTAATTATTCGAGTAATACTGGGCAATCGCAGGGTTGGGGACAAAGACCCAGCGGGGCACAAGATTTTGGCGGTCCTCCGGCGACGAAATCCCGCTGGAACGGTCCTATCCCTACTTCCCCAAAAAATATAATTACTTATTACAAAGGCCTCTGGGCAGGTCCATGGTTTTATCCCGACGAATACACTGGGCAAAAACTTGAGCTTGATAAATATGGCAAGTGGGGAGTCAATATTATCAATCTCCAGCCGGGTTTTGAAATTAACCGCAAAGGTGAAGTTCGTTATCCTCCGGATTTTCCTACATATGAAGATATGGATGCCCGTATTGGTGAGCTGACAACAAAGTTTTATTCAGCTAACGTCCATGTGGCTTTGACCATGATTGTTACTTATAAAGAGGAGTTTTCAAGAGGAGGTGAAAAATGGGCCGGAGAACCCCAACCTTTCCCCAAAGAAGTTGTAGAAAAACCGGGATATTTGGACAAGCTTAGTAAAGTGGTTGAGGATATGGCAAAAATTGCAGAGAAATACCATGTTTATATGTTTTCACCCCCGGGAGAAGCAGATGGCATTTTTGGCATGAATGTTGCCCCTGCCTGGACCCAGAAGGTTGTTCCTCTAGTCAAGAAACATTATACAGGCAAGCTTTATTACAAAGGTGATTTGCATAAGGGACAGGGTGACCAGATGAATTTTAAAGGCTATGATGTTTTAGGATTTGTTTTGAGCCCCACTAGCCAACAGGATACTAAAGAAGACTTAAAAAAGTCATTTGATGTTGATATGGATAGGGCTATTGGTTGGGCAAGGCGTGATCAAGTTCCGGAAGTTGTGATATCCGAACATGGTTATTTAGGAGATAATAAAATGGTGTCTGCTGAAAACATTGGAGTAGTTTTGGAGGAAGGCAGTAAAAAATTAAATGGAGTCTTTCTATCAGAACCAATCCCTGCCGTGTTTCAGACAACCCAAGGGGGTCAGATAGTTGAACAAATGAAACGATGGTTTTTAAAATGAACTTTTGAATGAAAACAATTGCTTATATTGAGCAAGGCGAGAAACAAGGTTCTTCCAAGCGAAGCGAAGAAGGTTCTTATGTTTCAGGAAAAATTGAAACAAAGAATCGAGAATGTTTTGTTGGAGACCAAAAGGTCGATTGTCCACAAAGTGGTAAAGCGTTTACTACCAGTGGCGACAAACTTAATCTTCTGCCGCAAATTCCTTCTTTGGAAAAGCGCAGTGATCCGATTTTCTTCATAATTCTTCTAACAATAATTATCTTTTTTTTCATCTTAGCTATATTTAGAATTAAAATTTTTGGTAAAACCTTAGAAGAATACGTCAAGTCGATTTGGTATCTTATTCTTATTTCCATTGCGGCCGTCGCTTGGCAGTATTTGTTTGGGCTTAAAATTAATGATAACTTTTTGTCAATAAGAATAAGTCAGTGGGTTTGGGAAATATGTATTGCCGTTTCAGCTTACAAATTAATAAAAGACGCAAATTTTAGTTATGGTAATTTATTTTTCTTAGCAATTTTATATAGCTTGATAATCCACGGATTAAAAATAACCATTAGATATATTTTTTACGAGAAAACATTTTTGTATCTGCTTGACAGATTTTTTTATGGGAGTCTACTTGTTATGGCAATTGCTTTTATCGGAGGATCAATGCTTCTTTTTCTCAAGCGCAAGGGAACTATTAAAATTTAATTTCCTCCTGAACAATCCTTCGGACAGCTTTCTTTTGTTTCACCGGCACTTGATTCACAAACGTGGTTGCCGCAACTTCCGCTTTCTCCTTCCTGATATTTTCCGGGTGCATTATTGGTATTAACTTTTGAAGCGTCCTGTTTATTTTGAGTTTCAATTTTTGGCTGAATTACTGTATTCTTACTGCTGAAAAAGATTACAGAATTATTTCTTAGAAAGAAAAATACTGCGGAAATTAAAAATAATACCGTCATTGTTAAAAGGGCAATCACGATTCTTTTATCAAAAGTTAGTAGTTGTTTTTCGTTTCTTTTTAAGAACTTAAATTTTGTTATTGCAAAATAAATCACAAGACTTAGAACTGATAAAATAAAACCTGTTGCGGGAAATATAATTGCAAGTTGCCTCCAATTAATTTTCGATTTTTGTCCAATCCCGGAACTTTGGATAGCGTTAGCTTGTTGAGAAGACCCCCGAAGATTAATAAGTTGGGGCTGTGCATCTTTATTTTCGACTCCTCCTGCCCCCGAAGCATTAACTCCTTCGGCGCTGGTTGCAAAATATCTGTTTAAACCTGTTCCAACAGCTAGATATGTTCCGCTTGCCGACACATCTAGCGATTCGACCTTATTTTCAATTTTCCAATCTCTTAAGATTTTCGATCCGTCAATTGGCAATAAAAAAACGTGATTAGTAAGACTGCCGCTAGCTACCAAACGACCGTCTTGGGAAAAAGCAATAGCTGAGATAGTCCCTGCATTTTTAATCTGCCAGATAGGATTTTTACTGGAACAATCATTAAATATTAATCCGTCCATATTACTGCCGATAACGCATGATTTTGCATCAGAAGAAATGGCGACTTCACTAACAGGATTGCGGCTGTAGTCAAAACGCCAAACAGGTTCACTTGTGCCCATTTTATATAATATTGCGGTATAAGGATCTTCCGGATCACCGCCTCCACCGGCAAGAAAATACTGTCCATCATCTGAAATACTTACGCTTCCAACAGGAAAGTTAGAGCCCGCTTTAGCTTGAAAAATTTCTTCCGGTTGCGACGGGGTAAAAGCATGAACGCTTCTGTCAGGGCAACTGGTACCGACGACAAAATATTTTCCATCCGGAGTCATAGCAAGACTGATAATAACGCTCCCCCCTAAAAGACCGCCCTTAGCTTCTATTTTATGAACCCAAGCAGGTTTACTGCTCTCTGTTTTCCAAAGATAAACATTAGTATCACGTCCGGCAGCAGCAATATATTTTCCGTCTTCAGAAATAACTAAACCATTTAAAACCATCCCTGTTGGATATGACCAGATTGGTTGATTACTGTCAGTTCTAAATAAGTAAACCACCCCTTTTGAACTTGCGGCTAAATAACCATTTTTGGAAAATGCTACCAGCCCTTTATCCATTCCGGTATTGCCCCCTTCTTCGGCAGCTCCTGTAAAAGTCCACTTTGGTTTGTTTGAGTTAATATCAAAGAAATATATATTTTGATTATTGTCCGCCGCCGCAAAATTATTCTCATTAAAAGAAAAGACGGTCGATGTTATCCAATTCTTCCCTGCATCAAAAGACCAAATCGGTTCGTCTTTGTCTTTTTGAAAAAGATAAATTTTATTTTCTTCGATTAGTTTTGCCGAAATAATTTTTGGTCCTCCCCAAGCGCCGCAACAAGTAGAACACATACCGGGTTCGCAGTTTTCCCCGCCGTAAGACGGTCCGTGGATTGTCTTGTTGCCAAATTTTGCTTCAAAATAAAATTCGTACATTCCTTCATCCTTCTCTTCAAATGTTTTAGTGAATTGATATGTCATTCCCTGCGGACCGGCAACTCCTTTTGTCATAGAAAAGCCCTCAAATTTTGACTTGCCGTCACCCTTCTGGATAAAGATTTTGACATAATCAGGCGTCTGTTCTTGAGGATTAATTAAAATAGTCCGGAAAATATAAAATCCAGGCCCGCCATGCATAGGGTTTACTGATCCTGTTTCCAATTTTGGGCCTGACGATTGCTGATTTGAATTAATAATTATTTGTTCTGCAAAACAATATTTAGAAAAGAAAAAGAAAATAATAATAAAAGCGAAAAATACAAACTTTTTCATTTAATTTTTTTTAATTACCTGCCGAGCAATCTTTAGAACAAGACTCTTTTGTTTCACCAAGACCTGGCTCACAGAGATTATTACCGCAGATACCACCTCCTTGTTTATCGGAAGGCAGATTTTGTTCGCCTTGGTTTAGAGCAGGTTGGTTACCAGCATCTTCTTTGGGTTTTGTGACAACAGCGGTTGGTTTATCCCCCTTCGCTCCGCTAAGCGGGGCTTCGGAGGGATTCCGCTCCCGACGAAGCAGCGGGGAAAAGATACCCCGATCGTAAGATCGGGGAGCTTCATTAAAAATTAACGAGGCAAGGGTGAGAACTAAAAAAATTCCAGTTGTTACCGACAAAATAATAGCGACCTTCTTCGTATTAAGATGTAATAACGACAAAAATCTGGCGCGATTAAACTTTGCTCCTGATTCCTTTATTTTTTTTAAAAAGGAGAAGTTTAAGATGGCTAAATAAAAAGAAAGGGTAAGAAGAGATAATAAAAATCCAACCCCAAACAACATCCCTGGTACTTTTCCTCTGGAAGCCTTCTCATCCGATTTAGGTAAACCAATGTCCTGTTCTGTTTGTTTTTGACTAGTTACAGATGACTCAATTCCAGCAGTAAAAGGTTTGTTTGGGTTATTAAAAACTTCATGTTGTCCTTCTGCTAAATAATGGGCAAAACCATTGCCTGCCACAATAAAATTTCCATCAGCAGAGATTGCTACCGCATTAACCCAACTGTCAGTTTGAAACTCCCATAAAGGTTTATTGCTTTCTTTGGCAAAGAAGTAGATTTTTTTATCCTTACTACCCCCAACTAAATACTGCCCGTCAGACGATATTCCTACCGTTCCAACCCGATCTCCTGTTTCAAATTGCCATACTTGCAGGTCTTTATCTTTATCGATAAGATAAATTCTGTGGTCGCCGCTTCCCACCGCAATATATTTTCCGTCTGAGGACATCCCTAAGGAACGAACCCACCAATCTGTCTGCCATTTTTTAGCAGGGGTCTTTTGGTTCGGGTTAAAAAGCAATACTCCCTCATAAGTTCCGGCGCTATCCAGACCGTAAACTGCCGATTGGCCATCAGCAGAAATAGCCGCTGACCAGACAGGGGAACCCTCTGAAGCTACATATTCAAATAATGGCTGATTGCTTTGGCGAGAAAATAGATAAATTTTCCTGTCCGGACAGTGGGTGCCGGCAGCAATATAGTTGCCGTCGGAGGACATGGCCAAGGCATGGACATTACCGGGATTGAAACGGTGCACCCAAAGAGGTTTATCGCTGTCTTTGGAGAAAACGGCTAACAACCCTCCATTGTTGGCGGTAGTTGTCCCTAAGGCTAAAAATTCGCCATTTTTAGATATTGATACAGTATAAATTGAAGTGTATTCTTCTTGAGCGCTTTGGTAACTCCAGACAGGTTTATTGCTATCCTTGGTAAATAGATGTAGGGCGTTGTTACAACCGCCGGCAATATATTTTCCATCCCCGGAAATAGCTACCCAACCACTGTATTCTTGATTATTACTGCATTGATATTGCCAGGCAGGCTCTGGATTAGTTCCTGAAAAAAAGTAGATCATATTACCCGCTTTGGCTACCCAATAAGATCCGTCGGCAGAAATGGCTATATTTAACACAGAATTTGTTTTGGCATCAAAACTAACCAACGGTTTATCGCTGTCTTTGGAGAAAAGATAAATTTTATTTTTATTTAATTCCTGGGAAATTACATTCGGCGGAGCCAAGGTTCCACTCTCATAAAGGGGAAATCTAAAGGTGTCTTTACCGTCGCTTGCCTCATAATGAAATTCGCTTCCCTGATCACCCTCCTTAGGAATCCATTGATATTCATACCTTGCCCCGGTTATAAAATCACCGTCAACCTTTTTCATATCAAAAGGTTTATCTCTCATGACTAGTTTTACATAAACAGGCGGTTTACCTTGTGGATCTTTATAAATGGTAAAAAAGGTTACAGGAGTCTCTGGCGGTACCAAATTAGGACTGGCTCCTCCTTCAATCAATTTTGATTCAGCAGCAAAAACAGAAAAGGGGCAAAAAAGGAAAAATAATAATATGATAGATAAAACTACTTTTTTCATCTTTTAATTTCCTCCTGAACAATCTTTGGGACAATTCTCCTTGGTTTCTCCTAAATTTGGTTCACACAGATTATTACCACATATTCCAGTTTGTTGTTTACCTTCATTCATAATTACCTTACCTGGTTCTGGCTTTGCTTGTTCACCCTGCTTTAATAATTTCGCATCCGGTTTCTTGTTAAGCAAAACTGCGGTTATTGTAAGAATTAAAAACAGTATTGCCGAGACTATGAGTATCCTGATAACTTTTTTCCCTGTAAGTCTTAAAAAGGACAATTTGGAATTGTTAAATTGCATAAGAACCTTTTTTTGTTTTTCAAGGGATTTTAATTTTCTCAAAGCTGTAAAAATTCCAAGCAAAAGCGTAGAGCCCAAAAAACTAAAACCAAACAAAATACCTGGAAGTTTTATTTGAGTACTTTTAATAAGAGGTTTTCCTGCTGAGCTCACCTGTTGTACTTGTCCATTATTTCCTCCCATTGCTTCAGTAAGCGGTTTAGGTTCAATAATGGTGGTGCAGGGAAACACCTTATCCTGATCTTTATTAAAGCTCTCAAAAAAATAAACGGATCCGCCGGTTCCTGCAGCAATATATTTACCATTTGCAGAAATATCAATTTCTTCAACATATTCATCAAAAGGAATTTCTATTCCTATTGTTTTTCCTTTTTCAAAAATATGAAGTTTTTTGTCTGTCCCTCCCGTGGCAATGAAAGTTCCGTCGTCGGAAATATCGATTCCCCCCAAAGCTCCGTCTGCAACCCAAGAAGCCACGGGTTGGTTTGATTGGCTGTCAAAAATATATGCTTGCCCACCCAAAGTGGCTGCGCCGATATAATTTCCAGAAGGAGTAAGGCTTAAAGCTCTGACAGAAGAACCATTTTTGGTCGGAAATTTCCAAATTGGCTGTTGATCGCCTTTTTTAAACAAAAATATTGCTCCGGCGTCTGACTCAGAACCCACTGCTAGATAATTCCCATCAGCGGAAATTTTTCCCCGATGCACAGGAGAATCACGAGTTAATTGATCGCTTTTCAAAATCGGCGTATTGGAATCTTTGCTAAAAATATATGCTTTTCTGTCCGGACAACCGGTTGAAGCGCCGATATAACTTCCGTCAGACGATAAAGACACGTCATGGAAATTACCGGAAGAGTGGTATTTCCATAATGGTTTTTCACTCTCAACACTCCACAAAATCAATAAATTCGAATTTTCATTTTCTTCACTGCCTGCCAAACCAACAGCCATATACTTTCCGTCTTTGGAAATAGCAACATTATAGCCATTGCCGACTTCTGTTTTCCAAATAGGTTGATTGGAGTTTTTATCAAAAAGAGCTGCCATAGAACCAATCAGAGCAAAGATTCTACTGCCATCACCGGAAATTGCTATTCCTCCCTTGACATCTCCTCCTACCTCACTACCGCCTTGAAACTCCCACATGGGGTTATCAGGTTTCTGGGTATCAAACAGATAAATATGATTAGAGGTCTTTGCTGCCAAATATTTTCCATCGTCAGATAAGGCAATTCCGCCTATCCACTCTTCCTTTGTCTGAAAGTTCAAGATTTTTTCACCAGTCTTGCTATCCACGACGGCAATTTCATTTTTGTCAAAAGCGCTTTCGAAAAGAACCGGCCCATTATCGGGTGAATCAATGATAGCTGCGCGTGCTTTTCCTAAACCATTTGAGGCTTCAAAATAATAAAAGTTTGATCCTAATTTATTGGGAACAAATTTATATTCGTATCTTACACCTCTTTTAAAGTCTTCCTTGCCAGGCGACTTGTCCGCCGTAGTCTTGACGGAGGCGGAAGTTGGGTCCATTTCAATCTGCTTACCATTAAAAATAATTCTCATATACTCGGGTTTTCTGCCTTCTTTGTCTTTGTAAGTTACGGTATAGGTATATCTTTGACAAACCGGTCCCCAGGAAGGATAAACAAAATTATTAATAAGCTCAGGGTCATTAGAAGTTTTTTGAAGTTTAGGAATAATTCCGGCAAAACCGGAATCTTGAATATTTTTATCTTCGGCAAAAATAGGATTAACTGTAGAAAAACCAAATATTATCACCAAAAATAGAATTAAGATTCTTTTCATTTTTATATAGCTAGCTCAATTCAAAATGTCGTTTTTAAAAATCGACATTTTGACAAGTAATGGTAGCTATATATCAATGTTCAAAACAAATAGAAATACGACATTTTGTTTTGAACTTGCTATATGCTACCCCTACATAATAGTAAACTAAAATTGACAATAAAAAGCAAATTGTCCTAAGGACTGTTTAAGAGAAACTTGATATTCACTATTTAACCTAAATATAAGAAAAATACTTATGAGAAGAATATTTTTCCGGACGTTGAGGCTACAGCGAGAATCATTTCCGCCCAGCCCTTCGACTCGCTATGCTCGCTCAGGGCTATAGTTCGAGCGTGGAGAAGGTCTTGAGCGAGTGAAACGAGTCGAAAGATAAATTTATGTATTATCTTTACATTCTCCGTACCTCTTCAAATACACTATATTGGTCAAACAAATAATCTAGAAAAGAGATTAAAAGAGCATATAAGTAAAAACAGCAAGTCAGCAAAATATACAAGAAATTTTGATTGTTTAGAGCTTGTTTATAAAGAAGAATATCAAACAAGAAAAGAAGCCGTGCAGAGAGAAATACAACTGAAAAAGTGGTCAAAAGCAAAGAAGGAAGCTATAATTGCAGGTAATCTAACATTATTAAAAAAACTCTAGACCGGCCCGCTTAGCAAGGCACAATTCTGCGCCTTGCTTTAGCAAGGAAAGAATTTGCCGACGACAGGTGCAGTCTTGTACCTGTCAATGAACGACCGTATGAAGTTCTACTATGTTTATGTTCTTCACAATTCTTACAAGAATTTTATTTATAGACATCACATCCCAAGATTGGAATATATTGGATGTGATGGATATATAAAATCGCAACCATAAAATCCAATTAACAAATGCGATTTCTATATATTGGATATACAGAAGATTTGAAAAAGCGAATAATTTCTCATAATAAAGGAGAGAATAATTCAACCAAACCATATATCCCTCTGGAACTTATTCATTACGAAGCTTACAAAAATAAAGTTGACGCCAAACGCAGAGAAAAATATTTAAAATGCAATCGTGGTAAAACAACTTTAAAAACAATGCTTAAGGAATATTTAAAGCCTTTATGAACTATTACGTTTATATTCTCTGTACCTCTTCCAATACTCTTTATATTGGGCAAACAAATGATCTAAAAGCAAGATTGAAACAACATCTAAGTAAAAGCAACAAATCAGCAAAGTATCTGAAATATTTTCCTTCTTTTACTCTTGTGTACCAAGAAAAATTATCAACCCGGCAAGAAGCCATGAAGCGTGAGTGGCAGCTTAAACTATGGTCACGAGCCAAGAAGGAGGCTCTTATTGCAGGTAAAACGACACTGTTAAAAAGGCTATAGTCCCGAGCGACGCGAATCCTGAGCGAAGTCGAGAAAGGAATCCCTGCCCGCAGCTGCGTACAATTAACTAACGCCCGTCTTATTAAAATCCAAGATATTTATTATATAATATAAAAGTTTATATGAAAATTAATGTTGGCTCGAAGAATCAGGTGAAGGTGAATGCGGTAATCGACACGCTTAAACGATATTCCAATTTATTTAAAAACCCAATTGTCGAAGGAGTTGATGTAAATGTTCCAGAATTTGAACATCCAAAGAACATTAAAGAAGTAGTTGAAAGCGCTATAGAGAGAGCGAAGAATGCGTTTAAAAATTGTGACTATAGCTTCGGTTTAGAAGGAGGTTTAATTGAAGTCCCTAGTACTGAAAGCGGATATATGGAAATTAACGCTTGTGCTATTTTTAATGGGTTAAAAACATATATCGGTTTAAGTCCAGCTTTTGAATGGCCCATAAAAGTAACTAAACTTATCTTGGCGAATAAAGCGGACGCCAGCTTGGCTTTTAAACAACTTGGATTGACCAATTCAAACAAATTGGGCGCTCAAAAAGGAGGTATAATTGGAGTGTTGACCGAGAATCGAATGACGAGGGAAGATCAGATTAAATATTCCATAATTATGGCTCTTATATATTTAGAAAAACCGGTCTTAAGGTAGCTTTGCAACAATGTCGACAATTTAGGGAATGCAAGAAAAAGCCGGAATAACTAAATAGTTTGTCATAAAATAGGTCCGAACTCTGTGGTTCGACATGCTCACCATAAATGGTTCGGTGAATTTATAATACTGAGCCGGGTCGAAGTACTCACCATTTTCAATCTCTTCGATTTTACTCAGGATTATAATCCACGGTTTGCGGCTGATTCGACTCGCTGCGCTCGCTCACAGCTATAGCAGCGAAAGAATCATCCTGAGCGATGGTGAGTACTGAGTGAAATCGAAGTATCGAACCAGGGTCGAAGGATCGAACGCACTTCTAAGTGACAATGTTGCACACATGGAATGAATTATTTTAATATTGTAAATAACGGCTTTTGTTGTTACAATAAATTAATGAAAGACATAGAGTTAAATTACTCCGAACTTGTTTACCTACATGCTGAAAAATATGTTCCTGAAGCCTCTTTCTTACAGCATAAAGAGGAGTTGCCCGGCGGGAAAAAAGTTAATATAACCAAACTTGGAAATCTGGCTGCAGAAGCAGCGTTCGCATACCTTTACTTTAACGGACACATTGACTTAGAGTTTAAAACAAAGAAAAGATTCGGTATATTTCCTAAAAAGGTTGTTGTATCAAACAGGAAGTCAGATGGGGCTAATTTAACCTCATTAGAGAAAACTATATTCGGTTTATCCGACGGCGCGGACGTATCTAACATACTTTACAGAACGATAGGAGAGGAGTGTTCGGTTCCTTGGTCGGTGATAACTGGGATAGTAAAAAATTCTTTGGTAAATAAAGAATTCCTGACTAAAGAGACAATAACAAAAAAAGTTATCGTTTCTTATGTTACCTACAAATATCATCTTAACTCTTCAAAGAATATTAATCTTAGCAATGAAATAGCGGAAATGAATGATAGGTTAAAAGAATTTTCTAAGAAGGATTTTTATAAACTTCTAGTTAAATCTATTAACTCAGGAATTAGCGCTCAAAAAGAAAAACCTGATTCAGATTCGGACTAAAAAATATTACCCTCCTCATTCTCAGTTAATCTACTCAATTTTTTGAAATAATATCTTCCCTGATCTAAAAATCAGGGTACTTCATCCCGAAGGAAAGATGTTTTGTCAGCCTCAATTCATTTGTTTTAAGAGTTTCGGACCGTACCCTTGTAAAATTTCCTTTCTAACCATAAACCGAGGCTCAACAGATTATATTGGTCTTTTTTGATACAATAACATTGAACTTATGCTCTTTTTGAAATAAGGAAATCCTTGTTTCTCGTTTCGCTCGAAATAGCGTAAGTTTAAAGGAGTTTTAATAATGTTAAAAATCAAAGACGAGGGAATAATTTTAGAAAAAACAAATCTGGAATTTGAAAACAAGGCTGTTTTGAACCCAGCCTGCATCCAGGTGAATGACATTACCCATATGTTCTATCGGGCAGTTAACCATAATGATATTTCTTCCATCGGTTATTGCCAGCTCGTCGATAATAAAGTTGTAAAAAGACTTAAAGAGCCGGTTCTCTTCCCCGAATATAATTATGAGAAAAAAGGAGTAGAAGATCCAAGGATTACGCTTTTAGAAAGAACATATTATCTTTTATATACTGCCTATGATGGTAGAAACGCTCTCATTGCCTACGCCACAAGTAAAGATCTTGTCCATTTTACCAAACATGGTCTTATCTCACCGAAAATCTCCTACGATAAAGCGGAAGACATTTTCCGTGAGTCAAAAATCAAAGAAAGATATACGATGTTCGAGATGTTTTACAAGGAAAAGGAAGGCAAAGATATTCTATTATTTGAAAAAGACGCCTCTCTCTTTCCGCGAAAATTCAACCACAAATTTGCTCTTCTTCATCGTATTCTGCCTGGCATCCAAATTGTTTACTTTAACAATTTCTCCGACTTGACTCTAGCCCGCTGGCGCGATTATTTCAAGAATTTAGGTGATTTTATTGTGCTTGATCCTCTTTTTTGGTTTGAAAACCGCAATATTGGTGGCGGTTGCCCTCCTATCGAGACGAAGGATGGGTGGCTTATTATTTATCATGCTGTAGAGGATACTCCTTTGGGAAGAATCTACCATGCCGCTGCTGCACTTCTTGATCGTAAAAATCCCCTGAAAGTTTTGGGGCGGTTGAAAGAACCTCTATTTTCTGCGGAAGAACCCTGGGAAAAAATCGGCGTAGTTGGTAATGTTGTCTTTCCTACAGGGACAGTTATAAGAGATAAAAGACTTTATATTTATTATGGTGCTGCTGATAAGTTAATCGCCGCGAAATCGTTGGTTTTATCCGAATTGTTGGATGAATTGAAAGTTAATAAAGAATAAAAAAGGTAGATATTATTGTATTGAAAATGCTAAAGATTAAAGACGGAAGAATATTATTAGAGAAAACAAATCTGGAATTTTAAAAAGGTATATGATAATTGGTCGATCTAACAAAAATCCAATTTTAATTCCCAATAAGAATCATTCTTGGGAAGCTGAAGCCGTTTTTAATGGTTGCCCGGTTAAGAAAGGAAAAGAGGTTTTTCTTTTATATCGCGCAATCGGAACGGAATTGTCGGTTTCCAGCATAGGCATTGCAGAAAGTAAAGACGGAGTCACTTTTTATAATCGCCAACAATTTATAATCCCAGAATACTCTTGGGAGCAGTTTGGCTGTGAAGACCCACGGGTGACAAAACTCGACCAACAGTACTATATTTTCTATACCGCACTCTCGGCCTATCCACCCACTGCAGAGAGCGTCAAAGTTGGGCTTGCAATAAGCAGAGACCTGAAAACGGTTCAGGAAAAGCACCTGGTGACCCCCTTTAATGCCAAAGCTATGTCACTTTTTCCCGAAAGGATCGATGGGAAGATATGGGCAGTACTTACGGTTCATACCGACAAACCACCGGCAAAGATTTGTCTGGCGAGCTTCAATAATGAAAATGAGCTGTGGTCGGAAGAATATTGGAATAAGTGGTACCCGAATTTTAAAAAGTCTGCTCTGCCGCTTCAGCGAAAACCTCAAGACCATGTCGAAGCCGGCGCGCCACCAATCGAGACCAAGGACGGTTGGCTCTTGATTTACTCGTATATCAGAAATTATTTTTTACCCCAACGACGGTTATTCAGTGTTGAAGCAGTGCTTCTTGATTTTAAAAACCCCCTTAAAATCATCGCGAGAACAAATTTTCCCATCCTAGTACCCGAAGAATATTATGAAAGAGTCGGCAGCGTGCCTAATGTTGTATTTCCGTCCGGAGCGATGGTAAAAGACGATCTCATTTATCTTTATTACGGGGCGGCCGACGCAACAGTCTCCTTAGCGTACATCTCTATTCCTAACCTTCTGGAAAAAATTTTGCCTAGCCCGGCGATTTTACTCTGAGGAAAATTTGGAGTAGAATAAGTACTTGTCGTCAGAAATTTACAAGGGAATAATTCTCTTAAGTAAAGAAACCCTGCCTTACTGACGAGGAGGATATCATGAAAAACCTAGAAGAAATCTTGGGTGGCAAAAGAAAGCCTATCCGGGCAATTTACGTTTCCTCATATATCCCACGAAAATGTGGGATAGCTACTTATACCAAGGACCTGACCAACGCAATTAACCTTCTAAACCCGCATGCGCTTTCAGAGATAATGGCGGTCAATAGATCCGGAGAAAACCTCGACTACCCGTGGGAAGCAAAATTCAGAATAGACGAAAACAACCTTTCCACATACCTCCAAGCAGCCGATTACATAAATCACTTGGGAGTCGATGTCGTCTCTTTGCAGCACGAGTTTGGTCTTTTTGGCAGTAACTGGGGAGAAAACATAGTTCCTTTCGTAAAATCCCTAAAGCGCCCGTTAGTCACAACACTGCATAGTGTACTTGACGATCCCGCGAGCGATGGGGGGATCATTACCAAAAGACTGATAGAAAAATCGGCTGCCATAGTTGTTATGATGGAACAAATTAAAGATAAACTTGTTAAAGAATATCATGCTCCCGCCGAAAAAATCGTAATGATCCCTCACGGAACTCCGGATCTGCCGTTAACTTCCACCAATGAAAACAAAAAAAGAAAGAAACTATCCGATAGACTAGTCTTAGGAAATATAAATTTACTGACGGGATGTAAGGGAATTGAATATTCTCTGGAAGCCACTTCTATAATTACCAAAGAACTTCCAAACGTACTTTATCTTGTAATCGGACAAACGCACCCGGGGGATTTACGCTATCAAGGCGAGAAATACCGCAAATCCTTAATTAAGTTAGTGAAGAAACTGCACATTGAAAAAAACGTAAGATTTATTAACAAGTATATATCCTTGAACGAGGTGGTCGATTGGATTCAAACAATGGATTTTTACATCACTCCATATCTTGACCCCCAGCAGGCGGCTTCGGGAGCTTTGGCCTATGCCGTTGGAGCAGGAAAATGCTGCATCTCAAGTTCTTATCTTTACGCCAAAGAGGTCCTTGCCGACGGTAAAGGAGTTACTGTTCCTTTCAGGGATCCAAAAGCCATTGCCTCGGCTGTAATAAAACTGTGGAAAGATAAAGACAAAAAAATGGAGATGGAAAGAAAAGCTTATGCGTACGGAAGACTAATGACTTGGTCCAATGTTGCCTTCCAATATCTAAATTTATTTGCAACGATACTATCCAATGGGTACAACAGCCACGATGGAAATTCGACCGGATGAAGGCAGTAAATGAAAAATAATAAAAACCCGGAAATCAAATTGGATCATTTATATCGAATGACCGATAGCGTTGGAATTTTGGAACATTCGCTAATGGCCACGCCGGATTTGCGGGAGGGATACTGTGTGGATGATAATGCTCGAGCCTTGCGGGTAGCATTGAGGTTGGGAGAAGAAAAATTAATAGATACTTATCTTAAATTTTTAGTGGCTGCTGCGGGAGAGAAGGGATTTGAGAATGATATGAATCAGAATTTGGTTTGGAAAAATGAAGGAGTGGGAGAAAATTTTGGCCGGGCAATGGCGGGATTGGCGGATACCGCAAAACTGGGGTTAAGGGATGACCAAAAACTGACAGGCATGTTCTTATTTGATCAATATATAAAATATATTAAAAAGATAGAATCCCTTAGGAGTAAGGCATGGTTGATTTATGGTTTGTTGGTGAGAGATCAGTGTAGCCCCAAACTGGAATCGGTGCTAGAAAATTATATGAAGGTCAAAATCTCCCAAAAGAAAATTGGACAGATGAGTAAATATGACTTTAAAAAAATAGCAAAAAGGTTATCTGAAGAATTAATAACAAGCTACGAAAAAAATTCTGGTATTTCGTGGAGATGGTTTGAAGATAAGATTACCTACGATAACGGAAGATTGCCATGGGCTTTGTTTTGGGCTTACTCGGTTTTTGGTGATATAAAATATTTGAATATTGCCAGGGAGTCTTTGGATTTTTTACTAGAACAGACTTATGACGAAAAATTAGACTGTTTTTCTTTTCCGGGTTATCGGGGGTGGTTTGAAAAAAACGGTAATAAATCTATTTTTGGGCAACAACCGATTGAGGCGGGTTCGGTGGTAGAGGCTTGCACAGAAGCATTTTTGGTTACAAAAGAAAAAAAATATTTAGATTGGGCAAAAAAAGCTTTCGATTGGTATTATGGGAAAAATATTTTGGGAGCTAGAATGGTTAATCAAAAAACAGGTGGAGTATATGATGGATTGGAGAAAGAAGGAGTCAATCTAAACCAAGGAGCTGAATCATTAGTATCTTACCTTTTGGCCCGCCTTTCTTTCGAAGACTAAAACTAGCATTTGTGTATCGAACGAAGTCGAGGGACGAGTCGAGGGATAAAAGAAATAACGTTCTGGTTGTAATTGATATTCTCTTAGTTCTGATTACTCTTATTTGGGCGATGATTGCCATTTTGCCTCACCTAAATTGGATTACTCCTTAAAAAGAATGTATGATATGATGAAAATATCATTACACAACTTTCTATCGATGAGCTGGTAGGTAAAATCTTGGCAAGAGGCGGACATATCGACAACTATTACCTTCAAAGCTGGAACAAAAATAAACACGCGATTGTCTATCTTAAAGGCTGGTTTAGCGGGAAAAACATCCGCGAGGCAATTTCTAAAGCGCTTGCATAGTTTGACTTCTTATGAAGCTCCACGGGCAAAGCCCGTGGTATCTTCTCATCCAGCTTCACATTAAAGCTGTGAAGCTGACCTGCTCGGCAAAAATTGCCTTGCAGGGAAAACAATTCATCCACGGATAAATCCGTGGTTTTCTTGCTTTGATGATTAATTGGGACCTTGCGTCTCAGAGATATTTCAGTAAAATAACATCATAAGATGAAAAATGCTTATGTAATGTTGCTGGCTGTAATTTTTCTCATAGGTTTATTTTTTCTTTTTACCAACAGGGGAAATAATGAGAGAGCCAAAACCCAGGTTCAGGTGGGGCCAACAGTAATCGCGACAACAATGCCAACACCAACGTCTATGGAAACCAACAAAAGTAAAAATTTCCAAGCGCTAATGACAACTTCAGTTGGGGAAATTACCATCCAGTTATTTGCTGATAAAACACCGCTCACGGTTAATAATTTTGTCACTTTGGCCCAAAAGAACTTTTACAACAACACGGTTTTTCACCGGGTGATAAAGGGTTTTATGATTCAGGGCGGTGATCCTAAGGGTGATGGTACCGGTAGTCCTGGATATACTTTTGCGGACGAGCCGTTTGAAGGAGAGTACGCAAGGGGCACAGTTGCTATGGCCAATGCCGGCCCGAATACTAATGGCAGCCAATTTTTTATTATGCACCAGGACTATGCTTTACCCAAAAACTATGTGATTTTCGGGAAAGTTATTTCGGGAATTGAAACGGTAGATAAGATTGCTGAAGCGCCAACAGCGATTAATCCTGGAAGTGGTGAAAATTCTAAACCGGTAACTCCTGTCGTAGTTAAGTCGGTGACGATAATTGAAGACTGACGATGATGGTTAATACTTCTCAACTTAACCTTTTTACTTCTTAAATTTAAGGATGAAAATATTTTCAAACAAAATATTTTTCTTAATTATAGGAATTTTATTTATTGCTGTTACTGGTTTATTACTCCTTAACTATTTATTGTTTAGTGCCCCTAATTCTAAGAGTCAGAAGATGGAAGTTTTTGTGGTTGGTTTAAAAACTAACCGAACGGAAATTATTGATAAACTTTTTAAGCAAGGTTTTATCCGTAATAAATGGGCTTTTGAATTTGCTTTAAACCGTAAAAATGAAAATTTAAAGATAAAAGCTGGCGGATATTATCTTTCTAAAAATATGAATACCTGGGAAGTTCTCAACAGATTAACTTTAGGGCCGGAGATGAAATGGGTTGTAATTCCGGAAGGGTTAAGAAAGGAGGAAATTGGAGAAATTATGGCCAAAACTTTGAATTGGTCCGAAAAAGATTTGACTGACTGGACCGATCTTTATACCAGGACAAAATTTGATTATATCGAGGGCGTATATTTTCCCGATACTTATCTTATTCCTGTCTCAGAAAAAAACTTTGAAACGGCTCAAAGAATGATTAATCGTTTTAATGAAAAATTTGCGCCTTATTTTAGTCTTTTTTCCAAGAAAGATATAATGTGGACGACAGGCCTGAGGTTGGCCTCGATTATTCAAAGGGAAGCAGCTGGTAGAGGCGATATGTCTTTAATTGCCGGAATTCTTTGGAACAGATTAGATATTGGCATGAAATTGGAAGTGGACGCGACGGTTCAGTATGCCAGAGGAAAAACCAATGAGGGTTGGTGGGCACCGATTAAACCGGAAGATAAAAAGATCGATTATCTTTACAATACGTATAAATATAAAGGGATGCCGCCGCATCCAATTTCTAATCCCGGTCTGGATGCGATAGAGGCAGTTTTAAATCCTGAGGAGACTGATTGTTTGTACTATTTGCATGATCCTAATAGACGAATCCATTGTGCTAAAACTTTTAAAGAACATCAAGAAAATATCCTTAAATATTTATAATTTCTTCTTCCTGTTAGAAAATTTCGATTTACTTCAGTGAATCGCGTGCATTGCGAAAATAAATATGTATAATAAAAACTACTGATTTAAAAATGGAAAACGGCAGGTTGCATATTTTTCGGAAGATTATCCGCTCCGGCGTCGAGATAAAAATAAAGGGGAAAAGGTATTCTTTGAAGTATCCTTCCCGTGTTTGGAATAAATTTCCAAAGGTTCTTCATAAAGTTTTCGCGGACAACCTAACCTACGTCTTTACTTGGCATTTACCTTTCATCGAAAAAAAACCTTTAGCTTATCACTTTGCCCATCCTCTTGTCGAACCGACTTTTTTTAAGATTCTTCTTTATTCGATCCCTATGAATATTTTTGAAAATATTGAAATTTCCACCACTGAATTAATTAAACAATTTTACAACTATAACTTTCAAGCTCAATTTAAAGCTTTAAATCATATCTATTCAAGCAGAAAGGTTCGCCAAAATCTTAAAGAAAAAGCAATTCTTCTTTTTTCTTTTGGTAAAGAAAGCTTATTAATTTTTGGACTTTTGAAAGAACTGGGAATAAATACCTCCTTATTTTTTATGACCGAACCACAAAGTGGTTTTGAAAACTCTCATAAAAAGAAACTGGCAAAAAAGTTTTATGAAAAATTTGATGAAGAAGTAGAATTTTTTCCGCTTTCAATTGGTAAATTGAGACAGGAAGGAGATCTGTACTGGGGGTGGGATGTTATTTTGTCACAATATGTTTTCATTTTGATTCCATATTTTTTTTATAACCAGACTAAATATCTTTTTATTGGTAATGAACAAAGTTGCAATTTTTACACTAGGGATAGCGAAGGATATTTAGTTAATCCGGTTTATGAACAGAGTGTCTCGGTAATGCAGTTACTCCAAGACATCCCAAAAATCTTTTTTGCCAACACTCATATTGGTAGTTTAGTAGAGCCGGTTCATGAAATCTTTGTTACGTATATCTTACACCACCGTTACCCGGAAATTGGTCGGTTCCAAATGTCGTGTTTTTCCGAGGAGCCTCAAGCCAAAACTAATCGCTGGTGTAATCATTGTGAGAAGTGCGCCCGGATGTATATTTTCTTTAAAGCCTTAAATATCAGTCCTGATAGAGTGGGTTTTTATAATGTTGATGGTGGAATGTTAGCCGCGGAAAAGAAAAAATATTTTGTTCTTTTCAATGATACTAAAGGCGAAAGTTCTTATGGTGGTAGTGGCTTAGGGAGAGATGAACAACTTTTAGCCTTTTATTTAGCATATAAAAACGGGGTTAAAGGTCCTTTAATGAGTGAGTTTAAAAAGCATTTTTTAAAAGAGGCAGAGAAAAAAAAGGATAAATTGATTAAAGAATATTTTAGTCTTCATTCTTCTTATTCCTTGCCCCCAATTTTGCGCCGGCGGGTTTTAAAGATATTTGAAAAAGAGCAAGAGAGTGTTATTAATTATTTGGCGAAAACCTTACGCTAACTTTTATGAGTTGGCAGAATTCCGATGGCTTTCTAGCCCCACTTTTTAAAGTTTGAAATTGTTTTTTGGCATTTATCCGTGGACCAAAAGTTCACGGTGTTTTGCCAACGATCATAAAGTAGTATAATTCTACGGAAATGAAGAGTTCGAAAAATATTATTAGTGTCAAAGATTTAACCAAAAAATTTAATGGTTTTGCCGCGGTGGATAATATTTCCTTTGGGGAATTTTCGGCTTTGCTGTGGCTAAAGTGAGAGGCGTTTTTGATTAAGAAGGAAGAGTTATGAAAGAAGACTTATTGGCAAGGTTGGTAGGTTTAGCAGAAAGAAATAACCAAAACAAGAATTTTCCCTTGACGATTGTAAAAGTAGCTGATTATTTGGAAGATTGCGAAACCGTTAACCGGGAGAGAATTTATTTGGTTTTTAATCAATACGTCCTTCCGGAGTTTAAAGAAGTGATGTTTGATTTTGTTTCTCAAATTATCCAGCGCGAGTTTAAAGGAAGAGCCCAGATTTCTGTCGGGGAAAACTTTGTTGAGTTTTGGGGGGTTGGCGACTAGCTCTCAAGGAAAGTGACTGCGTCGTTTATGGAGTCCGTAGTCGAAGCCTTTAATGAATATTATTATTCTCCTGATACCGGTTTATATGTTAAAAGAGAATTTTTAAAAGCAAGCGAGGAAGTTAAGAAAGCCGCTGCCAAGCTGAGGATTCAATTGTCGGTAGATCGCGAAGGAAGAATAAATAATATTACTTATCACGAAGCGAAAAAATTATTTGAGCATCTGGGTTTAACAATGATGAGTTTGTCGGAATATTGGCTGGTTTTAAAAGAGGCTGAAGCATCGCATGATGAACAAATGCTTTCTCATCTTCGTTCGCGCGGTTTTGTTGAATTGTTGGACACGGTAATTTTAGACGGAAAGGTGGTTATTGATCATCCTCAAGTGACATTTACCGATGAGGAGCCAAATTATTTAGGGGAAAGACATGAAGTAGTTATACCGCAAGCCTTGCCCGGATTAATTTATCCTGAAGATATTGATTTTAAAACCGGTTTTCCTAAGGTTGTTCATGGTTCAACACATTTTGATAAGCGAACATGGAGATATTGGTCTCCTGACGCTCCGGTTTGTATTGCTACAAGAGGACATATTTTCTTACTTGATCAGCCGGCATTAGATACCAAAATTCACCCTGACGACGCACTCAAAAATTTAGGAATTAGACCTTGCTGTTATAAAGTTAAACCTCCTAAAGTAGAAATTGTGCAAGAAGAAAAGGGGATTAGAGCAGTTATTAACAAAGAATAACATTATGAAACTAATTTACCTTTCTTCTTCGGAAAATAAAACCAGGAATCTTGCCAAAAAACTTATTGGTTTAAACAAAAACCAGCTTTCTAAAAAATGCCTGATTTTTGCTTTAGAGGGCGATTTAGGAACCGGAAAAACAATTTTTGCCAAGGGAGTAGCCGAGGCTTTGGGAATAAAAAAAGTCATCCGTTCGCCTAGTTTTATTATTCAAAGAGAGTTCCCTTACACCTTAAATGATGCCAGCGGAAAATTTTTCCATATAGACTTATGGCGGATGGAAAGTGAAAGGGAAGTAGAAAAATTGAAGATAGAAGAATTAATAATTCCCGGTAATGTCATTTTAATTGAATGGGCGGAAAAGATGGGAAAATTAACTAAGAATATCTTTGATTTTAAGAAGGTTCTTATAATTCGCCTAAAAATAACTTTTTTTACCGAAAATCAGCGGAAAATCGAAATTCTTTGATTATTCGTAATGAGGAATTAGGTGTACGTGAGCGTGGGGAACATCAACTCCATAGATTTTTACTTCAACAAACTTAGGGTGATATTTTTTGTCCAGAATTTTTTTGACCTCTTTTACTTTTTCTAAATATCCGCCAAAATCTTCGATATCCCAAACCCAGCGATAGTGTTTCTTGGGTATCACCAAAGTGTGGCCTTCGCTATCCGGTTTAATATTTAAAAAAGCCAGATAATCTTTATCTTCCCAAATTTTGAAGGAGGGAATTTTTCCGGTAACAATCTTACAAAAAATACAGTCCTTCATTTTGTTAGTTCACCTATGATTTTAAAATACCCGCTTTTTCTGTTAAAATCAACCCTGTTATTCGCATTATTGATTCGGACAATTTATATTCGCATTCATTCGTATGATGATTTTATCCATAGATACTTCCTGTGACGAAACCTCGGTGGCGGTAACTCGGGATTTACGGGTTTTAGCCAACGTAATTTCTTCACAAGTTGAATTGCATAAGAAATGGGGTGGGGTAGTGCCTTCGATTGCCAAAAGAGCCCATCAGGAGAATTTGGAACCGGCAATTAAAGAGGCACTCTCGCAAAGTGAAGTGGCACCAGAAAATCTTGATGCCGTGGCCGTAACTTATGGTCCGGGATTGGCCATTGCTTTAGGGGTAGGAATTAATAGGGCAATAGAGTTAGCCAAAAAGTTTAAAAAACCTCTTATTGCCGTTGATCATATGGAGGCTCACCTTTTATCTGCTTTTGCTCAAGACGAAAAAGGGAACTTTGGAATTAAAAATCCCCGATTTCCTGCTCTCGGACTTTTAATTTCCGGCGGTCATACAGAGTTGGTTTTAATGAGGGATTATGGTGAATATGAATTGGTGGGGCAGACACTTGATGACGCGGTCGGCGAGTGTTTTGATAAAGTTTCCAAAATGTTGGGTTTGGGTTATCCGGGCGGCGCGATTATTTCCCAAAAGGCTGTTGGCGGTAATCCTGATGCATTTAAATTACCGGTGCCGATGATTGGGTCAAAGGATTTAAATTTTTCCTACTCTGGGCTAAAGACGGCGTGTCGTACTATAGTCCAAAGTCCAAAGTTCAAAGTCAAAAGTGACCTGGATGATTTTTGCGCCAGTTTTGAAAAAACAATAATTAAGTCGTTGTTGATTAAACTGATTAAAGCAGTGGAAAAATTCCAACCCAAAATGATTTTACTGGGCGGGGGAGTAATTTCCAGCCAAAAAATCCAGGAAGCGGTTAAAAAGGAGATGGAAAAATATGTTTTGCCAGTTTATATTCCTTATTCAAGAACTTTACTAACTGATAATGCTGCTATGGTTGGTGTTGCCGCCTATTTTAAAGCCAAAAAAGGTGATTTCGTAGACAAAATCGACAGCTTAGACAGGGTGCCGGGTTTAGAAATTGGTGAAAAGAAGTATAATTAAAGTATGCAGCAAAAATCAGGTGAAATTTTTTCCGATAAGGCGTTAGTTAATCTTTATCAGGAATATGAGAATAAGCAAAAAGATGAAGATATTTTAGAGGGTGAAGTAATTGCCGCTCCCGCCTATAATTCCCCTTCCTTAAATGTTTCAAGGCAAGATTTACTCGAAGAGGAAGAATTGAGGAAAAGGATTGAATCGGGAGAGTGGGATAATTTAGACGATTGTCCAGCCTTTCAAAAAAGAACACCTGAAGGCCAAATTATGGCCAGAGCCGAAGCGATTGATTTTCGGATTAGGCAATTGGAAACAAGGCTACCGCTTCTGTTGAACCGTGATTTAACTTCCGCTTACGTTCAAGTTTTAAAAAGGATCCGGGCTTTAAGAATGACAAAAACAGGCATGTTAGCTTTGTTTTATGAAAATTTTGGGCAAAAAGATCTTGACGGAGGAAGATCTTAATGAATTTAAAGCTTGACAGGTATTCATTCTTTGACTACTCTTTTATTATTAACCATAATTTATCCGCCTTCGCAGAAAACCACGATTGTTAAATCGTGAATGGATGCGAAGAATCTGCTTCGGCGAGATCTCAGCTCCGCCACCGTCAAACGTGGCTGGGACGTTTGACGTCCCGCCGAAGAGCGGAAAAGATACCACGGGTATTAATCCGTGGAGCTTTATTAATTATTTATAAAAGGAGGTCGTGGATTTCACGAAGTAATATGGCAGATGATCAAAAGACGAGTACTTTGGAAAAAGGAAAGCTGTTATTAATCGGAACCGCCATTGGTGCTTTGATAGGAGGAGTTGGGGCTTTATTTTTGGCGCAGGAATCGGGGGAAGAGTTGAAGGAGGATATTAAAAAGGCGACGGAAAAACTCTTAAAAGAATTAAAAGAAAGAGTAGAGGCAGCGGAAGAAATGAGTAAAGAGAAATTTGATGAATTAATCGAAGAATTATTGGAAAAATATACTGAAGTTAAAGAATTAGGGGAAGAGAAAATCGAGGAATTAAGAGAAGTTCTTGAGGAGAAGTGGGAAGAATTTGCGGGCGATTAAATTAAGCCCTTTCAACATATTCGCCGGTTTCGGTATTGATAACAATTACGTCTCCTGTCTTGACGAAAAGCGGCGCTTGAAGTTCGTAACCGGTTTCTACCTTAACTGGCTTGGTAGTGCTGGTGACGGTATTTCCTTTGGTAGCATTTTCCGCTTCCGTCACTTTTAATCTTACCTTTTGTGGAGCTCTAAAGGTAATTGGTTCTCCTTCAAGCATATAGATTTGATAAGAATCGCCTTCCTTAAGAAAGTGTTTGAAATTTCCTAACATTTCCTCAGTTAAGTTAATTTGTTCGTATGTTCGGGGGTTCATAAAAACAAACTCGTTTCCTTGTTGGTAAAGATATTGGAATTCAGCCGTGTGAAGAGGTGTCTCTTCAATTTTTTCTCCCGATTTGAAGGTAAAATCAAGAACGTATTTTGTTCTAAGATTTTTTAGCTTCGTTCGGCAGAAAGCAGAGCCTTTCCCCGGGGAGACAAAAGTTTTTTCGATTATTAAATGTGGCTCATCTTTAAAGGTAATACACATGCCTTTTTTAAGATCATTAGTTGTTGCCATAGCTTTAAGATTTTGCCACGAAAACGGTTTTTTTTCAAGGAGTAAAGATATCGTTAGCCGGAAAAGGTAAAACTTCCTGGATAGTGGCAGAGTTAGTGAAAAGCATGATTAAGCGGTCAATGCCAACCGCTATCCCGGCAGTTTTGGGTATTGATTTTAAGGCTTCGACAAATTTTCGGTCATATGGAAAGGTTTTCATACAAAGTTTTTTCCTTTCTTTAAGATCACCAATAAGTCTCTTTTTCTGTTCTTTGGAGTCGGTTAATTCGGAATAACCGTTACCTAATTCAACCCCGCCGATATAGAATTCGAATCTTTCAGCATATCGCGGATCAGTTTTTTTTATTTGTGATAAAGCGGCTAGAGGTGCAGGATAATCGAAAAGAATTAACGGCTTATCTTTGGGAAAATTTGGTTCAATTTCATTTAAAAAAATTTGGTGATAAAGCTGTTCCCAGGTAGTTTCTTTTTCCACCTTATAGCTTTTATTTTGAGCAATTCGTTTAGCAGTTTTAAGATCCATAAATTCATCTAAATCAACATTCGCATATTTATTAAATGCTTCCTTAACACTAATCCGTGGCCACGGTAGAGTAATATCAATCTTTTTTCCCAAGTAACTCATTGAATTTTTTAATTTTTCACTTTTAATTTGTTTAGATAAACTTTTAAAGATGTGACTGACTAAGTTTTCACAATCAACCATTAGATCTGTATATGTAGCGTTGACACGGTACCATTCTAGGATAGTAAATTCAGGATTATGGAAAGGATTAAGCTCTTGTGGATTGCGAAAGGCTTTACAGATTTGGAAAATATTGTTCGCTCCTTGAGCAAGCAACCTTTTCATAAAAAATTCCGGAGAGGGGGTTAAAAACGCTCTTTTCCCGCGTACTTTTGAGGTTTCAAAAACTTCATTATAGGGAGAAGGATCAGGAGCGGAAACAAGCAATGGAGTTTCAACTTCAACGAAACCACGGACCTTAAAAAAAGCGCGGACAATATCAATGATTTTTTCTCTATCTTTAATAATAGATATTTTAGCCATGGGCCGATTCTAACCAACAATGATTGACTTTGCAAGAAAAATCAGATTAAATCATACTATGAATGATAGGTTTGTTGATGCATTTTTAAGATTTGGCGGTGCGGGTACTCCCGGGGTATTACTTTCGATTATTCTAGAGATTCCAATTTTTTTATTTTCCTTAACTTATGGCTGGTTGCCTATTAATTTATTTTCATCAATCTCTATTCTGATAGGCCTTTTTCTAATTATTCTTTTTCTAGTTTTATCTTTGTGGTCACTAAAAGCATTACCATTTGAGAAAAGAGGCAAGGCGTTGGTCAAAGATGGTCCGTACCATTATCTTCGTCATCCTTCATATTTTGCGAAAATTTTTTTACTTTTGCCCGGCCTATCTTTTATTTTTCGAATTTGGTTACCCATATTAACAATCCCCTTACTTATGGTAATTTGGAATAATGTCGTTAAAGAGGAGGAAAAGATATTAAAGAAAGATTTTGGCCATGAATTTGATCAATATTGCTCGGAGACCGGGAAATTCTTCCCGCGTTTAAAGATATGAAAAAAGGATACCGTTTTTTGTACATTATCCCTTTAATTTTGATTGTGGCAGGAGGAATTTTATACCTAAGTCAGAAAACTTTTTGGGTTAGAAGTAGAGTCTTTGGTTGTAATTGTGTTGATTTTGAGAAAGCAACCGGCGATTTTGACCCAAGTCCAAAAATTGCTTATTTTGAGGGTAAGGAAATTCCTGCTCTTGTAGCTGAGTTGCCCGAGGTAAAAGAAAGAGTAATGGGGGCAACCTCAGGTGAAAAGTGGATTGAAATAATTCTTTCTGAGCAAAAACTGATTGCTTGGGAAGGGAATAATATATATATGGAAACACCGATCTCTTCCGGTAAATACTATCCGACACCTGAAGGCGAGTTTGCCGTTTGGGCCAAATTTAAATACACAAAGATGGAAGGCGGTGTTCCCGGAACAGGAAGTTATTATAATTTACCCAATGTTCCCTACACGATGTTTTTTTATAAAGGGTTTGGAATTCATGGGACTTATTGGCACAATAATTTTGGCCAACCAATGAGTCATGGATGTGTTAATGCACCAACCTTGGCAGCGGAAAAGCTTTTTTATTGGACAACGCCGACACTTCCGTTAGGGAAAAACACAATCATTGCCTCAGTTGGCAGCTCGGGAACAAAAGTCGTGGTTCGTAAATGAAGCTCCCTTCCCTCCTAACCTTACTTTGAGCCTTTTGGGAACTATTCGTTCACGGCTCAAAGAGCGGTTTTAAGAGGTGCGCCCCGCACCAGCGCTCCCGCCGATTCGGCGGGTAAGCTTGGTGCAGGGGCTTGACACTTAGCACCCATGATGTTAGATTGCTAAATATGAACGCCCTTAATCAAATTAACAAGATAGAAAAAGAAAGAACAGTCGTTTTAGTTCCCTTACGCGAAACGGTAATTTTTCCTCATACTCATATTCCCTTAACTTTTGGTCGGCCAAAGTCTAATGCTGCAGTCAGCGCCAGTTTTAAGAGAGATAAATTAATTTGTTTTGTTGCCCAAAAAAAAGGTGAGACAGAACTACCTGAAAAAGAAGATTTCTATTCTGTAGGAACTTTGGCAATTATTGAGCAAATTGTTCCTGCTGATGGGTCAATTCATGCTTTGGTCCGAGGTTTGTCTCGTGTCCAAATCAAAGAGATCGTTTCTTCGGAGCCTTATTTCATCGCTAAAGTGGAAGAAATTCCTGAAGTTCTTGAAGAGACGGATGTCACCAAGGCATTAGTTAAACATTTAGTGGAACAGGTTCAAAAGGCCTTTAATTTGGGAAAAAGTATTGATGTCAACATCTTAATGAGGATCCTTTCTGGAATCCCCGCGATTGATTTAGTAGATGAGGTTGCTTCAGTTTTGGAAATTAAGGCTTCTGAAAAACAACAGTTATTGGAGACCTTTTCCGTTAAGGACAGGCTGGAGAGGGTAGCGACCCATCTCTCTTACGAAATCAAAATTTTAGAACTTGAGCAGGCGATTAATTCTAAAACACAAGCAAAATTTGACAAAGGCATGAGAGAAGTAATTTTGCGCGAAAGAAAAAAGACAATTGAAAAGGAATTGGGGGCAATTTCCGGTGAAGAGGAAGACGAGAAAGAGATAAAGGAGCTGAAAGAAAAAGTCAAGAAAGCCCAGATGCCCGAACCCGCTTTTAAAAAGGCTAACGAAGAGTTGGATCGACTAAAAAGGATGTCGCCAATGAATCCCGAAGCCGGTTATCTAAGGAGTTATCTTGATTGGTTGGTTGCCATGCCCTGGTCGGTTAGGAGTCCAAATAATGTCAGCATGGCAAACGCAAAAAGAATTTTAAACGATGATCACTATGGTTTGGAGAAAATTAAGGAAAGAATATTGGAGTATTTGGCGGTTTTGAAACTGAGGAGTAAAAGTGCTTCAAAATTAGGCGTGCCTACCATCTTGTGTTTTATCGGTCCGCCGGGGGTAGGAAAAACCTCGATAGGAAAGTCAATTGCCAGAGCTTTAGGCAGAAAATTTGTAAGAGTTTCTTTGGGAGGGGTAAGAGACGAAGCGGAGATTCGTGGCCACCGCCGAACCTATGTTGGGGCGTTACCCGGTAGAATAATTCAGGGAGTCAAAACCGCGGGGACCAAAACCCTGTTTTTATGTTAGATGAAATAGACAAAGTCGGTATTGATTTTCGAGGCGATCCTTCGGCGGCGCTTTTAGAGGCACTTGATCCCGAACAAAATAAAGAATTTTCTGACCATTATTTAGAGATTGCTTTTGATCTCTCTGAGGTTATTTTCATCATGACCGGAAACGTTTTGGATACAATTCCTCATGCTTTGAGAGACAGATTTGAGATTATTCGTTTTCCCGGCTATACCGAAGACGAAAAATACCATATTGCCCAAAAATATTTATGGACAAAAGAGCTTGAGTCTAGTGGCTTATCCAAAGACTACTCTATTTCAAAGGAAGCGCTTATGGAAATTATTCGGCGTTATACGAGGGAAGCGGGAGTAAGAAACCTGGAGAGAAATATTGCATCAATTTGCAGAAAAATGGCCAGGAATGTGGTTGAGAGTAAGAAAATTGAAAAACTAATTAGTGCCCAACAGGCGAAGAAGTACCTTGGCCCATATCAGTTTAGTTCTACCTTGGCGGAGAAGAAGGACGAAGTTGGTATGTCTACCGGTCTGGCTTGGACTGAATCAGGCGGAGACGTTTTATTTATCGAAGTGGCTTTGATGCCGGGTAAAGGATCCTTGCTTTTAACCGGGCAACTGGGGGACGTGATGAAAGAATCCTGTCAGGCGGCTATGTCATATGTAAAAAGTCATTGGCAATTGTTAGGTTTGAAAGAAAATTTCGCCAAGAGCTTGGATGTTCATGTCCATGTACCCGAGGGAGCGGTACCAAAAGATGGTCCCTCGGCTGGTGTAGCCATTACGACTGCGATCGTATCTGCTTTGACTAAAAAACCAATTAAAAAAGATGTAGCGATGACCGGAGAAATTACCTTGCGCGGCCGGGTGTTGGAAATTGGGGGAGTTAAAGAAAAAGTGATTGCCGCCCACCGGGCCGGTATTAAAACCGTAATTTTACCTAAAGATAACAGAAAGGACTTGATCGAGGTTCCTAAAGAAATTAAAAAAGACATCAAATTTATCTTTGCTTCGGAATTGAGAGAAGTTCTAAAAGAGGCGATTAAGGCTGATTAAAAAGCCAAAAAATGATATAATTTTGGCAGTCGGCCCCATCGACCGAGTCTGACTCGGCTGATGGAAGCCGAGTTTGACTCGGCCCCATCGTCTAGCGGCTAGGACGGCAGGTTCTCATCCTGTAAACTCCGGTTCGATTCCGGGTGGGGTCACACTTCGGCGCGTTTCACTTGCTCAGTGCAAGCTGGAAAGCGACGAAGTCTCACCCGGAGGAGAAAGTTTACCTCTTCGAGCCTGAGCCTCAGAGCCGAAGGCCTGAGCGAGTGAAGCCGAGTTTGACTCGGCGAAGCGAGTCGAATGGGATTCCGGGTGGGGTCACTTTTTTATTACCTCTCCCTAAGTTTTAAAGCTACTAATCTAATCACCCTGCTTCCTATTTGCTGATTACCAATTTCATCTAAATCCATGACTGTTCCCAAAACTGCCTCTCTTAATCTTCGTTGGAATGAGGAAATTGGGATTGTTTCTTTGGCCACTAAAGGTGTTAGGATCCAGTTTCTCTTTTCTAAGGCTCTTTTAATAATTCTTGTTGAACGTGGTACATGCCATTTTGAAGTATACAAGATTAAATCTTCTTCCTCACCTCTTTTTTCTAAAGCTTGGATAACTTCCTCTACGTCAGAAATTGTTTCCCCACCACCGGTAAATGCTTCAATTTGACTTGGTAAAAATTCACGATCCTCATATATTCTTGAATATCTTTGTAATATCTCCCTGGCGTAATCTCCATATATTTTACCGAGGGGAGTTGGTATTCCTTGAATTTTACCCCCGGTAATTATTACTTTTTGGGCTACTCCATTTATAAGATCTTCTAAAGCTAGAAGTAATCTTTTTTTGCCTTCAAGATCGGGAATGATTTTACCGTCGGGTAATATTCTGGCGCTATTTGTTAAAACGATACCAATACCAAAATAAGGACGCATTGCTTCTTTTGCAATTGATAAAGTTTCTAATTCGAGATTAACCATAGGCGAATTATACGGCAAATTGCAAATCAAGGAGAAAGTAAGACTAATTTGACAAACTAGGTAAAATTCTATGGATTAAGGGATAAGCGGTTTGGTGGCGGTAATGGTTCTGTATTTTAAAAGTCCTTTTTGCCCCATTTTATAAAACTCGACACCGGCGGTGGTGTTTATAAAACACCTTTGAATTTTTAATAATTTGATTATTTGGTAGGGAATAAAAGCATATTTATAAAAGCGAGCCATCGAAGGAATAGTGTGAAGGGTAATATCTTCATCTGAAATAAGTTTAAAACCGGCTTTTTCAATATCTTTGACTAAAGTATGATGCTGCATTTTTAATAAGCTTGTCATAGACGAACCGGAAGCAATAATTCCAATCATTCTTTTCTCCCAAGGTTGAAAATCCTTTAGGGGAGAGACGGAATATTCAAAAAAAGCGATTTTGCCACCTGGTTTAAGAACTCGGTGAAGCTCTTTTAGGGTTATCTTAAAATCAGGCGAGTGTACTAATGTTTCCAGGGTAAAGACTTTGTCAAAAAAGTTATCGGGAAAATTGGTTTGGGAATAATCTTGTAAACTAAAACTAACCGAGTTGTTTAATTTTTGTTTTAGGGCTCTCTTTCTGGCTTTAATTAATTCAAATTCAACGATATCGATCCCATAAACTTTGGCGCCATACTTCTTAGTAAGGTAGCAGGCAACTGTACCTCTTCCACAACCGGCGTCTAAGACTTTATCTGTCTTTTGCAGCTTTAGTTTTTTGGCAAGTAGATCAACCATTAACATTTGAGCCTTTCTTTCGGAGAGATCTTTTTTACCGGAGGGGTAATAGCCAAAATGTTTAGTGTCCCAAGTCAAGAAAGTATAACCCAGGCGTGATTCAAGATTTTGATAGTAATTTATTACTCTTTGACGGTCTTTATTCATAGCCGAATTTTATCATGGCTGGGAATATCGCGTAAGGCTGAACAGGTTCTTTTTGAGCAATATTCTATGGGTTATTGACAAGGATTGAGAACGTGGTAATATAACCACTCATAGCAATCTGGCTGGAGCCTGCCTAAACTTGTGTAAGGTCAAAAGCTTCGTTGCATGATGAACATTATCTAGTTCCAAAAATAGAAATATGGTTAATCGTGTTTATTTAACTAAAGAAGGACTACAAAAGCTTGAAAAAGAGCGAAATTTTTTAGTGGAAGAGAAAAGACCTAAAGTGGTTGAGCGCTTAACTGCGGCCAGAATGGCGGGAGACTTAAGCGAAAATAATGATTATGCGACAGCCAAAGATGAACTGGAATTCTTAGACAACCGTATCGGAGATTTACAAGAAGTTTTGGCTTGTCATGAAGAGATTAAAGAAAGCTCAAAGAGTAAAAAATCAGTTTGTCTCGGTTGCCGAGTAGTTATCCAAAACGGCAAGGGTAGTCAAGAATTTTGTGTGGTGGGTGAATGGGAAGCTGACCCGATGCAAAAAAAGATATCCCACACTTCGCCTTTAGGCCAGGCATTGTTAGGAAAATGTCGTGGTGACGAAGTGGAAATTGAGGCCCCGGCAGGGAAAATTGCCTACAAAATCTTGGAAATAAAGTAAACATTTTCCAAGATTCTCTTGGAAAGAAAGTAAACATTTTCCAAGATTCTCTTGGAAAGAAAGTAACTCTGTGCTACACTCCGTATTGAGGAAATAATCATAATGGCACCTATTGATGAACTTCGGAAAACCAAAATTGAAAAACTAGAAAAGATCAAAGCTTTGGGAATTAATCCCTATCCCTCTAAGTTTAACCGTCAACAAAATTGCCAAGAAGCCTTAAAAAGTGAAGGGAAGAAAGTTAGTGTGGCTGGTCGAATTCGTGGTTTGCGCGGTCATGGTGGTTCGATGTTTGCGGATTTGGTAGACGAATCCGGTAAAATCCAGCTTTTTTTCTCCAAAGAAATTGTGGGAGAACAAAACTATGAACTCTTAAAGCTCCTAGATTTAGGTGATTTTATTGGGGTAATTGGTGAGGTTTTTAAAACTCAAGCGGGCGAAGTTACGATTAAAGTTGCCGACTTTACGATTCTGACTAAATCCCTGCTGCCGCTTCCGGAAAAATGGCACGGTTTAGTCGATATTGAAACCAGATTAAGAAAAAGATATGTTGATTTGATTATGAATCCGGAAGTGCGGGAGATTTTTGTGAAAAAGTCTAAGTTTTGGTCTGCTGTCCGCCAATACTTAACCCAAAAAGGCTTCTTGGAAGTGGAAACCCAGGTTTTGGAAGATACCACCGGCGGAGCGGATGCTAATCCTTTTGTTACCCACCATGCTGCTTTAGATACTGATTTTTTCTTGCGGATTTCTTTGGAATTGCCCTTAAAAAGATTGATTGTCGGTGGATATGAAAAGGTATTTGAGATCGGCCGAGTCTTTCGCAACGAGGGCATTGATGCCGAACACCTTCAAGACTACACGATGATGGAGTTTTATTGGGCTTATGCGGACTATAATGATCTGATGGTTTTTTTGGAAGATTTTTATAAATATTTAGTAAAAGAAACCACCGGCAGTTTAATAACTATTCATGACGGAGAAGAAATTGATTGGGGGAAGAAATGGGAGAGGTTGGACTATTGTGAGCTATTTAAAAAAACCAACGACATGGACCCTCTTAAAGCTTCGGAACAGGAATTATTTAAATTGGCGGAAAAGTTAGGCCTAAAACCGGAAAAGAATTTAAGCAAAGGTCATTTAATGGATTTGATTTACAAAAAGACGGTTCGGCCAAAAATAATTCAGCCATCGTTTTTGATTAACTTACCGGTAGAAGTATCTCCGTTATCTAAAAGAAGTGAAAAAGACCCCAGACTTACGGAAAGATTGTTAGTTATGGCGGGCGGAACCGAATTGGGGAATGGCTTTTCCGAGCTTAATGACCCACTTGACCAAAGGCAGCGTTTTGAAGAACAACAAAAATTAAGAGATGCGGGTGATGAGGAAGCGCAGATGTTTGATGAGGATTTTGTGGAAGCTTTGGAATACGGCATGCCGCCGACGGCCGGTTTTGGTATGAGCGAAAGGGTTTTTGCCTTTTTAATGGATAAGCCGATTAGGGAATGTGTTTTCTTCCCGATGATGAGACCCTCCTTCGCCTCTGCCTCCGGCGGGGCTACGGAAGGGCAAGGAGGTAAAAATGGCTAAAAGAGATGAAATTATAAAATTTATTTTTTATTATTTTGGAGAAGAGTTTGTCAAGAAGTCAAAAAGCAAAGATGATTACATTAATGGTGTCCAGATAAAAGGCTCAGAAGAAGTAAAAAAGATTGCTTTAGGGGTAAGTGTAAACATTGAATTCTTAGAGAAATGTTGCGACTGGGGAGCAAATTTTATAATTGTTCACCACGGGATCTCATTAAATAAAATAGACCATTACCTTAATCCAATTTTGAAAAAGCGGTTTAAAATTCTTTTTGATAACGACATGACACTTTTGGGCTTTCATTATATGTTAGATGCTCATAAAGAGATTGGAAATAATGCCCAAATCCTTAAAAAGTTGGGGGCTAAAATAGTAGAGCCCTTTTATGATGAATGGGGTTGGGTGGGAGAGTTACCTAAACAAATCGCTATCAAAGAGATAGTGGCAAGGTTAACCAGAATCTTTAACCACCAGCCGGCCAAATATTTATTCGGTAAATCCCATGTAAAGAAAGCGGCGGTCACTAGTGGAGGTGGAACCCCTAGAATTAATGAGATGCCAGAATTTTTAGAAAAAGATCTTGATTTGTATGTTACCGGTGAAACAAGAGAAAGCACCCCAGCCTTGATTAAAGAAGCGGGAATGAACTATTTATCTTTTGGCCATTATGATACGGAAAAATTTGGAGTGATGGCTTTAGGGGAGCTAATTAAGAAAAATTTTTCCGATTTAGAAGTTAAATTTATTGATGTCCCCAATCCTCTATGATTACCAAAGAAGAAGCTTTAAATTTAATAAATGAACACGTTGTCAATAAAAATATTGTCAAGCATATGTTGGCAACTGAGGCTTTGATGGGTGGAGTTTATGAAGAATTGAAAAAAAGGGGAAGGACTGAACAAGAGTTGGGTAGCACAAAAGAAGAGTGGATGATGGCGGGGTTGCTTCACGACGGTGACTACTGTGAAAGTGTCCCAATGGAAAAACAGGGAATTCAAATAACCGAGTGGGCAAGAGGAAAAGGATTTGAGGTACCGGAAAATGTTGTCCACGCCATGGCCGCTCATAACAATTCAACAGGGGTTCAACCCCTAAATTTGATGGATTGGACGATTTTTATGGGAGATTCTTTAACCGGCCTAATTGTCGCCGCCACATTAGTTTTACAGAGTAGAAAGTTGGTGGATGTTACACCGGAAGCAGTGCTACGAAGGTTTAAGGAACCAAAATTTGCTGCGGGAACCAGAAGGGCAGATATTGCTTTGTGCCAAGAAAAAATTGGCTTAAGTTTGGAAGAATTCGTCAAAATTTCTTTAGAAGCAATGCAGAGGATCTCCAGCGATTTGGGATTATAATTTTGACAAGGGAGTGGTTTGGGAATATAATTTCTCAAAAGCGTTAAAGTTCGCTTCCAACGAACGAGCTGCTTGGGGTAAAATCGATAAAGATACTGAGTTTATCGAAGTAAACCAAGCCGGGTAGGTCCGTTAAAGCCATAACGAGTTAAAGATTAAGGTGGCACCGCGGTTTGGTTCGGCAAGCTCACCACAAACGAGCTCACCGTAAACTCGAATCCGCCCTTTTGAAAGGCGGATTTTTTGTTGGAGAAAATTGAAGAAAAAATGATTAAGTTAATTTTGGTTCGTCACGGTGAGTCAATCGCCAATAAAAAAGGAATTTATCAGGGCCAGACTTATGATACTGGTTTAACTTTGCGTGGGAAAAAACAGGCGGAAATGCTTATTGAGCCACTGGGAAAAATAATAATTGACGGGATTATTACCAGCCCTCTTCAAAGAACTAGACAGACGGCAGAAATTTTATCACAGAAATTAAAAATTCCGGTAACCGTCGATAAAGAAATTGTTGAAATTTCTCATGGGAGATGGGAAGGTCATTCAAAAAAATGGGTGGAGGTGAATTACCCACGATTAGTTAAGCTTTGGTGGAAAAGACCATCTCGGGTTCAAATGCCTAAAGGCGAAGACCTAGACGAGGTTTATAGAAGAGTCAGAAAGTTTTTAGAGCAGGTAGCCAATGAAAACTTTGGGAAAAGTATTTTAGTGGTTGGTCACGATTTGATCATGAGGGTAATTATTGGCATCGTAATTGGTCTTCCGCAAGATAATATTTGGAATTTTCGCCTGGACAATGGCGGAGTCACAATTTTAAAAGTAGAAAAGGGATTAGATGGCCAAATAATTGTTTTAAACCAAAATTATCATTTAAATAAATACTTATCTGACGTTGATAGTCAGGCTTTATAAATGGTATCCTTAAAAAGGAGGAAAAATGTTAGACATTAAAAAACTTAGAGAAAACCCGGAATATTTCAAGAAGGCTACGGCCGATAAGCAACGGGATCCTAAATTAGTGGATGAGGTTTTACGGATTGATTGCCAAAAGAAAGAAGTTTTGGTTAAGGTCGAGGAATTAAGAGCCCAAAGGAACAAGTTAGGGAAAAAAGATATTGAAAAAGGAAAATTGGTAAAAGTGGAGTTGGGGAAACTGGAAAAGGAACTGGAAGAATTAGAAAAACAGTTAAAAGAAGTTTTATGGAAATTACCAAATCCGGCTTTAACGAGTGTCCCTGTCGGAAAAGATGAGTCACAAAATGTGGAAATTAAAAAATGGGGCGAAATTCCCAAATTTGATTTTCCAGTTAAAGCCCATTTTGAATTAGGCGAAAGTTTGGACTTGATTGATACCCAAAGGGCGGGGAAGGTTTCTGGGACAAGGTTTGGGTATTTAAAAAATGAGGCGGTTTTGCTTGAAATGGCTTTGTTAAATTTTGGTTTTAAAACTTTGGTTGAGAAAGCTTTTACGCCGATTTTTCCGCCGGTTTTAATTCAAAAAGAAGTGATGGCCGCTTTGGGTTATAACAATTACAGTTGGGAGGAAACTTATATTTTAGATAAAGATAATTTGTGTCTGGTAGCCACGGCCGAACACGCTTTAGTGCCATATTTTAAAGATGAGACACTAAAAGAAACCGATTTACCCAAAAGATTTGTCGGTTATTCGGGAGCGTTCAGACGGGAAGCCGGTTCTTACGGCAAAGACACCAAGGGAATTTTGAGGGTTCACCAATTTAATAAGCTGGAAATGGTTTCCTTTGTTAAACCGGAAGACTCTGAAAAAGAACACCAATTTTATATCCAAATTGAAGAAGAATTTATGCAGGCTTTGAAAATTCCCTATCATGTAGTGCAAATGTGTACCGGCGATTTAGGCGATCCGGCGGCAGTTAAATATGATGTTGAGGCTTGGTTCCCGTCGGAAAACAAATACAGGGAGACACACTCCTGCAGTAATTGTACCGATTATCAAGCTCGAAGATTAAACATCCGTTTTAGAAGAAATTCCGGTGAAACAGAATATGTTCATATCTTAAACGGGACTGCTTTTTCCGAGCGACCGATTTTAGCCATTTTGGAAAATTACCAACAAGCAGATGGGTCAGTAGTTGTGCCGGAAGTGCTACGAGACTATGTAGGAAAAGAAAAAATTTCTAGACGTTGTTAGAAATATGCCAGAGATAGGAACAGATATTTTACCCTCTGTAAAAAGAATTTTGAGCAAAGCAGCGAAACTTGATCGTGTAGAAGAGGTTAGAAGAGGCGTTGAAGAGGGAGGTGAGGAATTTGTTGGTTGGGGTGGAGAAAGTATCGTAATCCTAAAAAAAGGTTGTCCGGAAAAAGTTATCGCAATCAGTTACGGGGAAGATCGAGAAAGTCCAACAGAGGCAAAGAGCGATTACTATTTGCATAGGGTATTTTCCACTCTGTTTCCTCATAACTTTCCTAAATTTTACGCCTCTTTCGGGGGAGAATACGCAGGAACCATACGGCAGAAGGTTGAAAAGGCTGGTAAGAAACGCATTTTTCAAAAAAGACTACCTACAAAATATCCATTTACCAAAGTGGAACGGACTTGTGAAGAGTTGGGAATCCCGTTGTATTTTCAGGTTCTTCCAAAGAATTTTATTGTTGGTGCCGACGGAGGAGAATATTATGTGGATAGACTGATTGGCCCAAAAAGATATGATTGGAATATTACAAAGATTGTTGGATACATGGATTCTACAGGAGGTTTTGCCGAAAAAGATAAGAGGGTAGTTATAAGAAGTATCGAAAGGTTAAAGGGATTAAGCCTTAGATGACAGATAACACCTAGGGAAATTCTCAAAATCCAGCCGCCAAAAGATAATTATTTTCAAACCCAATAATTTTTATCGGCAAAATTTTTCCTATTAGTGTCTGGCTGCCGATAGCTGACGACCTGCCTCGCCGCCCGCTTCGCCGCGAGGCGAGCAAGGCGGGCTGATGACTAATTCGCACCGTCCAAGAATTTCCCGCCATTGCTTCATAACCACCAGAAACTTTTCTAATTATTAAACACGACAAAATTTTGCCAATCAATTTTTTTGCCTCCTTCTTTTGAATATTTTTAGTTAGTTCCATTAGTCTTTTGGATCTCTCTTTTTTTGTTGCAGGCGGTAAATCTCTCCACTTACCGGATTTTATAAATCCTTCCGTTTTCGTACCTGGCCGGGTGGAGAATTGGAAAGAGTGAACAAAAGAAATTCTGGTTGATTTGATAAAATCTAAAGTTTCTTGGGAGTTTTTTTCGGTTTCCGTTGGGAAACCGGCGATAATATCCGCCCGAAAAGTAAATTCCGGGTACTTTTCTTTAATGAAGCGTAAGGTTTTTAAAAGTTTTTTTAAATCTGTCTTCCTGCCCATATTTTTTAGATTGTCAGATGAGCCGCTTTGCAAAGCCAGGTGGAAATATTTTGAGAATCGCCGCTCTTTAAGAAATAATTCGACAAATTCACGATTTTCGTATAAGTATTCCGGCTCAATGGATGATAAACTAATTCTCTCAGCTTTAGTTTTTTTTAAAATTTGTTTCAATAAAAACGTTAAATTGGAGCAAGATCCTTCACTTCGTTCAGGATGACTAGACGTGTCATTCTGAGGCATCCTTTGCTTGTCATTCTGAGGCGAAGACGAAGAATCTATTCCATACAAACTTAAATTAATGCCGCAAAGAATAATTTCTTTAATACCGTTTTGCACTAGGTGGTTTATCTGGCAAATAATTTCTTTCACTGGAGTGCTTTTTGGTTTACCGCGCAGATAGGGAACAATACAATAAGCGCAAAATTGGTTACAACCCTCTTGAATTTTGACTAGGGCACGGCCAGAGGCCGAGAGTAATTGGTAATTAGTAATTAGTAATTGAGGGTTTTTGATAAGCATTTCACCTCGGATGGTGGCCCTGAGTTTACCGAAGGGACTCCTCCGAGGTGTATTTAGGTCTGGGAATCTCCGAAAGATTATTTTTAAGGAATTTTCTTTATCAATATTCTCAATGACTAAATCTGCATCTTTGATGAATTTGGCGGCGCAACCGAGAGAAATTACTTTGGCCTTTGGGTAAATTCTTTTAAAATGGTGAATCGCCTTTCGGCTTTCTCTTTCGGCTTTTTGCGTTACCGCGCAAGTATTAATTAAAACAATATCAGGAAAAGCATGTTTTGCTTTGCCAAAGATTTCCATACTGATAGCTGATAGCTGGCTACTGATAGCTGATATTTCCGCTTGATTAACCCGGCAGCCAAGGGTGTAGGTTAAAAAGGTTTTAGATGATAGAATGATCTTACCCATAAGATAATAATTTTAACAAATTTATGCCTAATTGCCTAATTAATTTTACTTGGGAGAAGTTTGATCGACCAGAGTTGGCCGAGCTCAGAGAAAAATTCCGGTTGGTAAATATTATTGGCGAAAAGAAGGATGAGTTTTCCCGAATGCTTGCGCTTAAAGATTGGGTTAATAAAGTTCTTCCTCACGGCAATAATCCTAAAAGGCAATATAGAAATTCTATTGAGATATTTGAAGACGCAAAGAAGGGGGAAGAATTTTATTGTAGCCATTTTTCTTTGGTATTTCTTCAGTGCGCAACTGCCTTAGGTTGGTATTCGCGGAAACTGGGTATTGATTACAATCACCAGCAGGGTCAGGAAGAAATGCACCATGGTATCACTGATATTTGGTCTAACAAGTTTAAAAAATGGTTTGCAGTTGATCCGTTGCATAATTTACACTTCGAGAAAAATGGGTTACCACTGAATTCCTATGAAGTAAGGGCAGAATTTTTAAAGAATAAGGCGAAAGATGTAATTGGAATTATTGGTGATTATGAAAAAAAGATAAATTATAGTTCAGAAATAACCGGTTACGACCAGCCTTCTAACTATTTTTGGTTTTTTATCCTTATAAGAAATAATTTTTTTGAGGATCCTGATATGTATGACGGCAAGTCTCTTCTTTGGACAGATGAATTTAATAAAGACAAAATCTGGTATAAAGGTGGTGGAAAGAAAGGAGAATCAAAACCACATCCGATGTATGAGTCGCAATTTATAAAAACAAATGACTTCAACCTGTGTTTTCCGGCCATGGGAGAAATAAAATAATGAACATAAAATCATTCCTGAAAAGATTATTTGGCGGAGAAGTAATTGAAAAAATTCAATCACCTATTAATGGCGAGATTTTGGTGGTTAAAGAGTTGTCCGGAAAAACAGTAATGCGGGTAGGCGGAATTGTCCAATCCGGTGGAATGGTGGAAAAGATTTGGCGAGAGGTGCTCGCCAAGGTACAAGGGTACAGAGGTGCAAAGGTACAAAGTGTTTTGGTATTAGGATTGGGAGCGGGGACGGTGGCGAAACTACTTACTGGAAAATGGCCGGGGATAAAAACCATCGGCATAGAAATTGACCCAGAAGTTATAAAAATTGGCAGAAAATATTTTGGATTAGAGGAAATTTTGAGATTGAAGGTTATTGTCGGAGATGCAATTAAAAAAGTCACTAGTCACCAGTCACTAGTCACCAGTCACCAATTCGACTTAGTTCTGGTTGATCTTTATAAAGGCCAGGAATTTCCAAAAGAGGCGGAAAGCGAGGAATTCATTAGCGGGTTAAAAAAGATATTAAACAAAGACGGGTTAATTATTTTTAACCGGTTATATTTTGGAAAACATAAAAAAGAAACTGAAGAATTTGTGGAAAAATTAAAAGGTTTTTTCCCAAAAGTTTCTATCCAAAAAATTGAGTTTAATTTTTTTGTGTTTTGCCATTCTTCTTGAATTTGTTTTCACCTCGGAGGAGTCGAGGTCGTTGCCTCGCCACCATCCGAGGTGTTCAAGGTTTCTTCAAAATTATTACCTTTTAAAAAAACTAGTCTGGAAAAGGTATAATAATGAGTATGCTTAAATTCTTAGGCAAATTGTTTGACCAAAATCAAAAGGAATTGGATAAATTAGGGCCTTTGGTGGAAAAGATTAATTCGTTTGAGGAAGAAACGAAAAAACTCAAGGATGATGAACTGGTGGCAAAAACCGCCGAGTTCAAGCTTCGCTTAAGCAAAGGCGAAACTTTGGATGATTTATTACCAGAAGCGTTTGCAGCGATGCGGGAAGGAATTAAAAGAATTATCGGCGAGCGGGCATTTGATGTCCAGCTTTTGGCGGCAATTAATCTTCACAAAGGCCGGATTACCGAGCAAAGAACCGGAGAAGGAAAAACTTTATCAGCCGGCGTGGCAGCCTATCTCAATGGTTTATCGGGGAAGGGTGTTCACATTGTAACGGTTAACGATTACCTTGCCCGCCGAGATACCGGTTGGTATGGTCGGGCCTTAAGTTTTTTGGGCTTAAAAGTCGCTTGTATTATTCATGAACAGGCGTTTATTTTTGATGAGAATTTTACGGATAAAAGCCAAACTGATGATCGGCTAGCTCATCTGCGTCCGATTTCAAGAAAGGAAGCGTATCAAGCAGATGTAACCTACGGTACCAATAATGAATTTGGTTTTGATTATTTGCGGGATAATTTAGCTACTTCTCTTGGTGAGATTTCTCAATGGTCACATTTTTTTGCCATTGTTGATGAGGTTGATTCAATTTTAATTGATGAAGCCAGGACGCCTTTGATAATTTCTGCCCCTGATGCTGAACCGACCAAAAAGTATTACGAATTTGCTTCCTTAATACAGAGGTTATCTGCTGATACCGATTATACGATTGAGGAAAAATCTCGAACCGCGATGTTAACGGAACACGGTTTAAGAAAAGTGGAAAAAATGCTGGGGATAGAAAATCTTTATGAAAAAGATTTTGATACCATTCACCATATTGAAAACGCTTTAAAAGCCAGGACTCTTTTTTTGCGGGACAAGGATTATATCGTCAAAGATAACCAGGTCATTATTGTGGATGAATTTACCGGTCGTTTGATGCACGGCCGAAGGTGGTCGGAAGGACTTCACCAGGCTGTAGAAGCTAAGGAAAATGTTCAAATTCAGCAGGAATCAAAAACCTTGGCGACGATTTCTTTCCAAAATTACTTTAGGATGTATGAAAAATTAGCCGGGATGACGGGAACTGCCGCGACGGAAGCCGAAGAATTCCTAAAGATTTATAAACTAGAAACAGTGGTCATTCCCACTAATAAACCGATGGTTCGTAAAGATAATTCGGATGTGGTCTATAAAACTCAAAGAGCGAAATATGCGGCGGTAGTCAAGGAAATTGAGGATTGCAATAAAAAAGGACAACCGGTTTTAATCGGCACGACTTCGATTGAGAAAAATGAAATTATTGATGATTTTTTGAGCCACAAAAAAATTCCCCATCAGACTTTAAACGCCAAATATCACGAAAAAGAGGCACAAATTATTGCCCAAGCCGGTGAAAAAGGAGCGGTTACTGTCGCCACCAATATGGCCGGCCGGGGCGTGGATATTGTTTTAGGCGGAACAATGCCTAAGAGACAGAGTTTTGAGACAGAGATAGAGTGGAAAAAGGCATTAAATGATTGGCAGAAAAAGCACGATGAGGTGGTGGCTTCGGGTGGATTACACGTTATTGGCACGGAGAGGCACGAATCCAGAAGAATTGATAATCAGCTTCGAGGTCGTTCCGGCCGACAAGGCGATCCCGGTTCCAGTCGTTTTTTTGTGGCTTTGGATGATGATTTAATGCGGATTTTTGGCGGAGACCAGATTGCTTCTTTAATGACCAGGTTTAATATGCCCGAAGAAATTCCCTTGGAGCACCCAATGGTTTCCCGCTCAATTGAACAGGCGCAAGTTAAAGTCGAAGGCTTTAACTTTGATATGCGAAAAAGAGTGGTTGAATATGATGATGTGATGAATAAACAGCGTGAGGTAATTTATAAGATGAGGAGACGAATATTAGAAAAAGGAGGAGCCGCCTTCGCCGAGTCGGACTCGGCTTCTGCGAGCCAAGGGAACTTGAAGACGGAAATTTTGGAGGAAGTGAATGGTGAAATTGCGAACATGGTGGCGATGTACAGTCCGGAAGGTTATACGGAACCGGAATACGAAAAAATTATTTTAGGACTTTGCGAGATTGTGCCGTTTGATGAGAAATCACAGTACGAGTTAAAAGTTAAAAGTGAAAAGTTAAAAGTTAAGGACGAATTGACAGAATTTCTGCAGAAAATAGTAACGGGTATTTATGAGCAAAGGGAAAAAGGGATGGGAGAAGAAGTAATTAGGGAAATGGAAAGATTTGTTTATCTAAACACGATTGACAAACTTTGGATGGACCATCTTGACGCGGTTGATGATTTAAGAGAAGGAATTGGACTTAGGGGCTATGCCCAGAAGGATCCTTTAGTGGAATACAAGGCTGAGGCTTTTCAAATGTTTGAAAGACTGGTCCAGCAAATAAAGTATGAAGTAGTCAGAAAAATCTTTAGAATCGGCGTGGCCACCAGGCCACAACCAGTAATGCCCAAAAATATTGTGGAAGAGAAAAAGGATATTTTTGCTCCTCAGGGTGGACAAGCTCCTCAATCACCAAAACCAAGACCAGTAGTTAATGTAGGTAAGAAAGTTGGTAGGAATGGCCCATGCCCATGCGGAGCGACTAAATCAGATGGAACACCGAAAAAATATAAACATTGTTGTTATCCAAAATACGGTTGATAATAATTAAGAGTAAGCGAAGTCCTCTGTGTTAATATGAGTTTATGTATTCGGGAATTGACATTGGCGGAACCACTATTCGCTTGGCTTCGACGAAAAGTTTAGATAGCCTAAGACTTGAAAATAAGATAAGTTTTCCTAATTCTCACAACTTCGAAAAAGATTTCAAAAAAATAGTCCGTTTAATAAAGAGTATTGCAAAAACCACAGAAGGCATCGGTATTGGGATTCCTGGAGATTTAGATAAAGAGAGAAGCACGGTTTTTTGCACAAATAATCTTAAAGAATGGGAAGGCAAGCCAATTTTGAAAAAATTCGAAGAAGAATTTCATTGCTCGGTAGTTATAGATAATGATGCTGTCGTGGCGGCTCTGGGTGAAAGCCATTATGGTCGCTACCAAAAGGATTTTGCCTATATTACTTGGGGAACAGGTATAGGTGGGGCTTTAGTAAAAAAAGATAGTGATCATTACAATGTAACCCAGCTTACTTGGGCTAATTATCTTGCCAGTTGGGAAAAGGCTTGTGGCGGCAGAAGGATCAGAGAAAGGTTTGGGAATCCTCCTGACAAACTAGAGGAGCAAGAGTGGGAGATTGTGATGAACGATTTTTTAAAGGAGCTAGTAAAATTTGCAAGAAAATTAAGACCAAGAAGTATAGTTTTTGGTGGCGGTATTTCTCTCAGACAGAAAGCCAGGCTGATGAATCTTGCCAGTAAATTAAAAACGCAAAATTTTTTGGGCAACAAGCCCATTATTAAGATTACCCAACTTGGTGGAGAGACTGGACTTTATGGTGCCTTTGTTTTATTAAGGATTTATTTAAGCCAAATAAGATGAATCATAATTTATTTATCCGGTCTGAAAATAATCCAATCTTAAGACCGAATAAGGCCCATCCTTGGGAATCCCAAAAAGTTTACAACTGTGGGACTGTATACAAGAATAATCAATATCACTTGTTTTATCGTGCAGTTGGATTCGACCCGAATTGGCATTCTTCTATCGGGTATGCGGTTTCGGACGATGGGATAAATTTTAAGCGTTTCGGTAAGCCGCTACTTTCTTCGGAAAGCGAATTTGAAAAAAAGGGATTGGAAGACCCGAGAGCTACGAAAATTGGCAATATATATTATATGAGTTATACCGCTTATGACGGAAATTCGGCTAGACTCTTTTTGGTCACCTCCAAAGATTTAAAAATTTGGAAAAGACATGGGAAAATGATTTCCAACTGGGACTTTGAGAAAGCGGGAGGTTTTATTATTAATTGGGATCCGGCCCAACAAACTGAGATTGCCAAAAAAGAGTGGTGTAAGGCTGGAGGGATTTTTCCAGAATTGATTGACAATAAATATTGGATGATTTTTGGAGACAGAAATCTTTGGCTAGCTAGCTCTGATGATGGAGTTCGTTGGGTGCCTATATGGAAGCCGTTTGTTAAGCCAAGAAAAGATTGTTTTGACAGTGCCCATGTGGAAATGGGACCACCTCCCGTAAGGACCGATAGAGGTTGGTTAATTTTATATCATGGTGTAGATTGGGAGGTTGTTTATCGTTTGGGTTTCTTGCTTTTGGATCTTAAAGATCCAACCAGAATTTTGTATCGTTCAGAAAAGTCAATCTTTTCACCGAAAGAACTTTATGAGTTAAAAAGCGAAATTGATCTTTTACCGGGTACGACCAAGATTGACAAAAACCCTAAGGTAATTTTTTGCTGCGGAGCTGCCAGCGTTGGAAATGATTTAAGAATCTATTATGGTGCTGGCGATTCTTTTATTTGCACTGCCGTGGCGAAGTTAGATAAGATTCTCGATCTTTGTAATTTCTAATTTTAAAACATAGGATAAAAACGTAAATCACATGGGATGTGTAATAGCCAATGAACCAGATCTATGATCGGTTCATGGTCCTGTTACCGTCCCGCTCAGCGGGACTGGTACATGGGCTTTGCACATACCATAAGCACTTCATTATGAACAAAGATGAAACATAAGACTTTATTGGTAAACTATGTATATTGGCAGAATGTCGGGCATATAATCGAGGCCTTGCGTTATGCCTTGGGCTATCATATAGCCAATCCTTCTTTGGAAATTTCCTTAGCAGTAAATAAACATACACCATACTTTTTGGCCAACCTTTTTCCTTGGATTAAACAAACATACATCATAGATTTACCCGACAAAAATGTTAAAGTAACTGAGAATTTATATAAACATATTCCAAAAGAATGGGATTATGTTGCCTCAGACGGTAGAAGTCGAACAAGAGAATGGTGTCCGGGCGCCTTTTATGACTACTACCAACAAGTAAATGAGTATTTAAATGTTAGAGGAAAAAGTGGTTATTGCGGGGATAGTTTTATTCCTTATAAACCTAACCAACAACTAAAACTTGAGTTACCAGAAGAAAATTTAACCTTTGCTAAAAAGCATATCATTGGTACAAAAATAAAGATTGGTGTGCTGTTTGCGGGCGCAAAGGATCCCGAATTTTTTCCTTCCATTAGGTCGTGGGAGACTATCTTTGATGCCTTTTATAAACAATATCCCAACCTTTCTTTATATTTCTTTGGGAAATTAAAAAGAACAGATAGAAGTACGCTGAGCACTTTTGAACGGAAAGATTTAGACATTTTACTGAAGAAATATCCTCATAGCGTTAACTGTTTTGATATGGATTTATTAAATCAGCTTGCAATAGTACGACAATTAGATTTATTTTTCTCCCCCCACACTGGTTTTGGTTTTGCCGTTGTTTGTGTTGGAACACCATGGTTGACTTTATCGGGAGGAAGATGGAGAGAATATTTTTTTAATGGAATTCCTTTTTATTCTGTTTTACCTGATCCTAAAAAATATCCATGTTACGAAAATCCTAATTACGATAAAACGACTAAAGATGAGGGAACGAGGATATTGAGTATGAGTAGACAAAGAATACTAGAAGATATGCCTGAAATTCTTAAAGGTGCAGATATTTTAATTAATAAAAAATGGGATTGTGAAAAATGTTTGAGAAGTTATTTCGATAAGCTCGTCAAATTTTTGGGCGAAGATACAAGTAAAATATGGTCATTCGATAATTTTCATAAAAATTACATAAAATGAACTTGTAATTTTAGGTTATGTATGAATAATTGGTGGTAAAAGAGGAATTATTTTAAATTACTTTTTTGAACTGTTTTAAAAAAATGGTAGTAAGATGGAAGAATAACAATGAAAATAAATAAGAAAGTAGTTATTATGAAAAACGGCCCCTATCTGGTATCGGGAAATTTGCCTTTGGTTAAAGAAATTTCCACTATCGGGGAAGAAGGAGAACCGGAGAAATGGGTCAAGGGGGCAAAATACCCAAAACAGAATAATTATAGATTGTGCCGATGCGGAGAGTCTCGGAATAAACCTTACTGCGACGGGACTCATGTCAAGGTAAATTTTAAGGGGGAAGAAACCGCCGAGGAAGTTACATATTTAGCTCAGGCTGAAAGATTGTCAGGACCGAGCCTTGACTTAACGGATGCGCAAAATCTTTGTTCTTCCGCCAGATTTTGTCATCTTTCGGGCGGGACATGGAATAATGTCAAAAGCTCGGACTCTCCAAAGGCGAAAAAGATTGCTATGCAAACTGCCTGCAATTGTCCTTCCGGAAGGCTTGTTGTTTGGGATAAAAAAACAGGAAAATCCATCGAGCCAAAACTTGCCCCCGCCGTTTCCTTAATTGAAGACCCGCAGGCCAAAACAAGCGGACCGATTTGGTTAAAAGGAGGTATCCCTCTGGAATCCGAAAACGGAAGAAAATATGAAACTAGAAACCGTATGACTCTTTGCCGATGCGGGAAGTCCTAAAATAAACCCTTTTGTGACGGCTCGCACATTGATGCTCATTTTAACGATGGGGATGAAAGTTTAAAATAATATGAATAACCAATATGAACAAAATTAGAAAAGCAACACTTAAAGACATTAAACAGTTAATAAAAGTAAAACCTTCATTAACTGATGAACATATAGTTGAAAGGTTGAAACGCCAGGGTGAAGGATTAGTGGAGTATTTGGTTTTGGAAGTTAATAATGAGATTGTTAGCTTTATTCTTTTAAAATGGCACGGAAAGGAAACACATCCTGAGTATCCTGATATGGAAGATTTATTCACTCGCGAGGACCAAAGGGCAAAAGGGTATGCAACTACTCTGATAAAAGAATGCGAAAAACTGGCGAGAGAAAGGGGATTTAAAAAAATTGGCTTGGCGGCAAACCCTGATTTAAATGAAAATGCCAGGAAGTTATACGAAAAATTGGATTATCATCACGACGGTGGCAAGTCTTATGTAGATGGAATTTACAATGGAGTAGAAGACTGGGTGATAAATTTGGAGAAATCACTTTGATTTTTCTGCGGTGACCTGTTTGGATAGAATTTCAAGCATTGTTGTTACCCCAAGTATGGGTAGCAAACTTGAGGGAGCGGAGTTCTCCTGAATTAGCTCTTCGAGCCGTGAACGAATAATTCTGAAAAGGCGAGAAGTAAGAATGGGAGGATGGAAGTGGAAAAATATAAACGTTGTCATTGCCCGCAATATGGGTAACTATTACATATAATACAAATATTAATATAATAAAAAATATGTCCAAAAAAGATGACCCACTCACATTCATAAGGCTGCTTGAACCGAAAGTAAGGGAGATGTTCAAATCTGAAAGTAGTGGCCATGATATAGATCATCTTCATCGAGTATCTAAATTAACCTTACATATTCAGGAAAAGGAAGGTGGGGACAGGTTGGTTATAGGTGTAGCCGCGTATTTGCATGATATACATCGTTTGACTGAAAAAGAAACAGGAGAATTTTTTGCTCCTAAAGCTTCATTACCAGATATTAAGAAATTATTAGATGAAATAGATTTTCCTCAAGATAAAGTTGGAATGGTACTGCATTGTATAGAATTTCATGAAGAATACGGATTTTCTGAAGCTGGAAAAACAGTTAACGATTTGGAAACTTTAATTTTACAGGATGCTGATAATTTGGATGCAATAGGAGCAATTGGTATTGGGAGAACATTCGCTTTTGGCGGTGCGAATAAAATTCCTATGTGGATACCCGATAGACCTTTTGATAGAGAAACATACAATGAATCAGAAAGGGATCCATCAACTCTCCACCACTTTTATTCTAAATTGTTTAAATTGGGAGAAAATATGAATACAGACAGCGCAAAACAGATGGCTAAAGAAAGACATATATTTATGAAAAAATTTGTAGATAGATTCATTAATGAATGGAATGGCGAACTTTAATCATGGCGTTTGTTCGAGGCCACATAATTGGATAACTTTTCAAAAAATTCCACTATCTATAGCATGGATAGTGAGCCGCGTGATCCGCCGAAGGCGGATTTTACGTGGTTGTGATCCCAAATACGGTTAAAGACAGTCCCGGTTTGTCATTTGGAGTCGTCATTTTTGATTTATTAAAATAATAAATGCCTGAACAGATAGAAAAAACCAAAGAGCCAAGATCGGTTATTAAGCTTCCGGAGTCAACCCTGACTATTGCTCAGGAAACGGGACGATTTTATCATTCTCTTCTTGACGTTTATTTAAGTTCTGGTAATAAAGCAAGTAAGCAAGGGCAGACAGAACATCTTCTAGGGGATTTACCAATTCATCTGCAGAGATTATACAAAGACGGCATTGAGAAACTTCAAAAAGAATTTGCTCGGAATCACACCTTGATTGAAGCTCATCGAGATCATGAGGTTAACTATTTATTGGGGAGAAGCATGCGGAAAAGTGGAGTAGAAGAAGAGAAAATTATCGAGGTTTTAGAAAAAGCGACGCCTGACAAGATAAGGTTTATTGAATTTTCTCCAGGAGTAATTTTTCTTCAGGCAGAAGAAGATTTATATGAGTTAATAGCAAGGGAAGTGGGTCATAAGAGTGCGGCATTAACTTTTAAAGGAAGGGAAGCCGACGAGCCGAGTTTCATACTTATTCAGAGGTTGTCAGGTGAGAAATATCTAGATGAAAAAGGAGCATCAATAGCCGAGAAAAGAGGACTTCGTCATGAATTTCATCATTTAATCTGGAATTTTTTAACGCGGGCTGGATTTGTTCGAGAAGCAGTTGAGTATCATCCAGGGCGTAATAAGGCCTTTGCTCATTTTAGATCAGAAGTTACTGCTTATATCATTGAAGATGAAGATTTGAATACTCCTGACATTTTCTCTCTGGTTTATGAGAGAAGGAATAAAGAGATTCAAGTTTTGGCTGACAGAACTAGAGTTTTACTTAGAACCATAATTGAGGTAGCTAAAGCAAAAAAGATTGATCATTTGGTCTTTCTTTATCCAGCAATGAAGGCTCGCAATTTTGCAGAAATGAGAGATAATTTTATAAGCCTTTTACCTCTTGAGGGAGACGTTGATTTGGCGGTCTTGCAACGCCTTTATTTTTTGTGGTTAGAAGAAAAGACAGGGACAGATGAAAAGATAGTTTCAGAAAGTATTATTGAACTTCTTAAAAGAAAAAACGCAGGAGTTCCTCTTGAGATGATGGAGATGTTAGCTTCCGAAATCATACATGAAGAGAAAACGGTGTGGGGGAATCCTTATCGTCCGCCAGTGTTGGGGGATCTTTATCGTCAATCTGAGCCCCTAGGGGAATTTGCTGATTCCATTGGGATAAAAGGATTTTCCCGAGAAAAAGCTCTAAATACGGCCATAAACCAGAAGTTGCTTTTACCTCCTGAAACGATTGCCGCGATCAGAGAAACGCCACTTGAAATGGTGAATAATATTCCACTTGACAAAGAGCCAGAAGCATTTTGTCTGGCTTATATTTCAATATGGGAACTTGAAGATGAAAAGAAAACAGAACAATATTCTCAAATAATCAACTCTTCTTTTATAATGAGACAGGCATTCGATCGAGTAAAAGAAGAAATTATTCAAGAATTTAAAAAAAATTATAGAAGTGACTTTGGTTATGAACGGGCTAATGATGAAAGGAGAAAACAAGTTGATAAAGAAGTTGAAGGGAAAATAAGATTATTTAATCTCTTATAGTCTAATGATCCTTGCTTATGCGGGTCAGGAAAAAAGTGGAAACGCTGTCATTACCCTCAATTAGGATAATCAGCGTTGACATCCTGAGTGGGAATCGAAGGATACAAAAAATGCCACTATCCATAGCATGGATAGTGAGCCGCGTGATCCGCCGAAGGCGGATTTTACGTGGTTGTTATCCAAAATACGGTTAATAATAATTAAGAGTAAGCGAAGTCTTCTAGTATGAATAAGTTAAAACCAAAGGTGTCGTATCTGACTCACCTCTAAGGTGAAGAAGGATATAAAATGATTACTGGCGAAACGAATTCAACAAATCAGGAAATAACAAAGGCAGACCAACAGGAAAGAATGCTTAACCCTTCTTTAAGCGCAAAACTTACCGAGATCCGGGAGATGGAGTTAACGTTTCACGAAAAAGCAAGAAGATATGCAGGCTTTTTAAAAGAACAAGGATGCACAGACGTTGTCATAATTGATTGTGATGTGTGCGTGGATGAATACTTACCATCAGGTAAAAAATTAATCGATGTTATAAGAGAGACTGAAGGGAAAAGAGATTTAGATTGTTTATCCGAGCAAGAAAGAAGGGCAGTTTTCAATGAAATAGATAAAAGACTGCCAGAGGAATGTAAAGTTAGAGTGCAGGCAACAACTGCGGAAGGTTATCATACTTTTTGTTTTGATTGTGATTCTACTATGTGCGAGAATGAAGTGGATTATCTTGATAATCCTAATTGGGATGAATTGCACGATAAGGAGGCTCAAGATTTTTTAAAACAACATCCAGAATTGGCCGCAGATAGATATTTGCTTTGGGGATCAACGAGAAGGTATATTAGCGTTAATATTTTAAGCGAAGATCCAACCAACGAGGCGGATTATAAAGAATTTGCCTTGCCGGACGGCAGGCGGGTAAGAATTTCTTATTATTCAAGAGAAATGATTAATATGATGGGGCAAGACGCATCACAATTTATTTTAGGCCAATATCGAAAATTAAATACTCAAATTTCAGAGGGAAAATAATCAAATACATGAGATGCCTCATGTTGCTAACGCTTCAAAAAGGGCCACTGTCCAAAATATGGGTAAATTTATTGGGAAAAAGTGATAATGAAGACGGTAAAACTTAAAGACGGAAGGATTTTGGCTTATGAAGAGTATGGCGATTTGAAAGGCAGGCCTGTTTTTTACTTCCACGGTTGGCCGGCATCAAGACTTTCAGGCAAACAAGTTGCTAGGGCGGCCGAAAAACTAAAACTGCGCCTTATTTCTCCGGACCGACCAGGTATTGGATTTTCAACTTTTAAACCAAACCGAAAATTATTGGATTGGCCAGATGATGTTATCCAGTTGGCAGATCACCTAGGAATAAAAAAGTTTTCAGTGGCTGGTTCTTCCGGCGGTGGCCCCTACGTCTTGGCCTGTGCTTATAAAATCCCAGACCGTTTAGTTTCTGCGGCAGTTATTGCCGGTTTAGGGCCCTTATGGTTATCAGAACGGAAGGGATTAACCTTTAAACAATTTTTAATGTTAAGAGTAGCGTCTTTAGGAGCAAAACTAGCTTCTCCAAATTTGTTTTTCAACAAAATCTGCCTCGATTATTTTCCTTACCTATACACTTGGACTTCTTTATTATTAAAATCCAAACCTGATAAAGAAATAAGGAAGAAATCAGATTACGAGAAGCTTTTTTTAGCTACTTCTAAAGAGGCTTTTCGTCAGGGAATAAGAGGAGTCTCTTGCGATTTGAGAATCTACTCAAACGATTGGTGTTTTGATCTTAAAGATATTAAGACTAAAGTTATACTTTGGCATGGGAGAAAGGATAAAAACGTGCCTGTTTGGATGGGAAAGTATGTTGCCTCTCGCTTAAAAAATTGCCAAGCTCATTATATCGAAAGCTCCGGTCATCTTTTAATTGCTCTAATGGGAGAAAAGATATTCTCTCAAATTTAAAAGTATGTGCAAACGTATTCCACATGGGATGTGAAATAGCTTTGCACATACTTAGTTAGTGGAAAAATAGTTGACTAAACTCCTAATTTCTTCTAATATATTCTCATATTATCTAATATCTTCTTAAATGTTGAAGTATCGGTATAAAGAAACCCAAGAGATTAAAAAACTGCTGATCGAACTTGAGGCCTTACGTATTCTTTTTGATCAGGTTAAAGCCTTGCCTCATATTGAAGAGAATCTGCGCCGGGAGTCTCTTTTGAAAAGCGCTCTTTTTTCTGCCAGAGTTGAGGGCAATCCATTAAATTTGGAAAAAATAAAATTTGCTTCAGTAGAAGAGAAAACTTCAGATATTAAAAAATTAGAAGTTTTTAATTTATTGCCGGCCTATCGATTTGTTTATGGTAGGAAAGCTCCAAAGAAGCTGAACATAACTTTTATTAAGAAATTACACCAAATGACCATGAAGAGTATTTCTGCCGATGTGGGAAGACTTCGGACTGAACCCTGGGCGATTTTTAATCAGGCGGGAGTGGCAGTTTATCTTGCTCCGGCGCCTTTTAGGTTATCAAATCTAATGCAGGATTTTATCCGAATTGCTCAAGAATTAAAATACGAACCTCCAATAAGAGCGGCGATTTTGCAGTTTCTTTTTGAGAAAATTCATCCTTTTGCGGACGGTAATGGTCGGGTGGGCAGGTTAATTTCTGCTTATATTATGAAAAATGGGGAATATAGTTTTAGGGGGCTGGTTTCAATGGAGGAAATAATTGATAAAAATCGGGAAAATTATTATCAAGCTCTGGAACCTTCACGAGATGTGACTTTATTTGTAGAGTTTTTTCTAAGATCAATTATTGAACAGGCAAAATCAGTTCTTGGCAAACTGAGTGAAAAAGAAAAGGAATTACCGGAAGATTTTCTTTTACCCCGGCGGCGGGAGATTTTTAAAATAATTAAAGACCACCCTTATTGCACTTTTAATTTCATTTCCCGGCGTTTTCCGGCAGTAAATCCCAAGAGCTTGCACTATGATTTAAAACAACTACAGGAAAAAGGATTTATAATTAAAGCAGGTAAAACCAGAGGAGCAAGTTATAAAGAAAAAGGAAAAGAAGACATTATTGTTTCAAAATATGAATAGTAAAAAGAATGTTTTGAAAGAGTTTTTTCAGAACCAATCTTTAATTTCCTGTCTCTTTTTAACTATTATTATTACCCCTTGGTTTTGGTTTTTAAGACCAGGTAAGATTTTTTTTAACCCCGAATTTAAAAAGGATATTCAGGAAGCTCGCTTAACGGTTATCTGGGAAAGAGGGGAAACTTCAAACACATTTCCTACCACTTTGTTTTCCAACTGGCCGGTAGTTTTTATCCGCCGGCGTTTGGTGATTGTTATGGAAAACTTGGATATCGGCAACTATTTTTTTGCCGGCCACCCCAGAGCCAGGGTAGGCGTTGAGGAAAAACAAAAATTCTTCTTTTTTCAGTTTTTACTTTTATTAATTGGTTTTACAAATCCAAAGATCAAAAAATACGCAAAGTATTTACTTGGTTATTTAGCGGTTGTACTTTTGGCCGACTTTATTTTTAAATGGCGCGGTTTTAATGAGACATTTCTCTTTTCAGTTCCTTTACTTTTAGTGATTTCTTTGGGAATGGAAAAGATTTTTCAATTGCCTAAAAAGTGGCGGTTTATTTTTAGTTCTTTGGCCGGTTTAGAAATAGTTGCTTTTTTAACCATTTTTTAAAGAACTTATATGATCAGTAAGAAACTTAAATTTTTAATGATTTTATTAATTATTTTTTTGGGAGCTTGCCTTCGTTTTTATAAATTGGGTGAAACAAGACAGGGATTTTTCCGCGACGAGGCGGCCTTGGGCTTTAATTCCTGGTCAGTCCTAAAAACCGGTGCGGATGAATATGGCCAAAAATTACCCGTGTTTTTCCGTTCGTTTGAAGTCTTTTTCATGCCGGCTTATGTTTATTTATCAACGCCAATTTTTTCAATTTTCGGGCCGACAGAATTATCCACACGGTTTTTATCAGCTCTTTCAGGAACGATTTTAATTTTAATTGGCTATTTTGTTACCAAGGAACTTTTTAAGTCGGAAAAGATTGGTTTACTGACGGCTTTGGTAATTTCTTTGAGTCCCTGGTCTATTTTTTATAGCCGGGGAGCCTTTGAGGGGAATCTGAGTTTATTGTTTTTCAGTTTGGGATTTTACTTGTGGCTTAAGTTTAAAAATACCCAGAAAAATGGTTTTTTTTATGCAAGCCTAATATTTTTTGTTTTCTCCATGTATAGCTATCAGGCGCCTAGACTTATAGTGCCGTTTTTTTTAATTGCCTCGGTTTTATTGACCAGAAAATGGTTGGGAAAATTTAAGTTATGGTTTTTAGGCGGATTGTTAGTGAGTTTACTATATTTTCCGGTTTTAATTTATTCCACTTCTCCGGCAAGTTACCACCGGGCATATGGCGTCAGTCTCTTTTCCGCCAGAACCTCCTTACCCGGGTATAACCAAAAATTGGGGCGGTGGCAATATCTTTATTTAGTGCCCAGGGAATTTTTTTCTTTGTATCTTCACTATTTTTCACCAAGTAACCTTTTTGGCCAAAGTGACTATAATGCTCAGCGAACAGTCCCCAATTACAGCGTTTTTTATCTTTGGCAACTGCCTTTATTTTTTCTTGGTATCCAAAAATTACTAAAAATAAAGTTTAAAAACAGGCAAGCGTTTTTATTGTGGTTACTTATTTCACCGCTATCTGCAGCTTTGACCGGGGATCCGTTTCATACTTACCGGGCGATTTTGTTTTTGATGCCTGTTTCGATAGTAATTGGTTTAGGTTTCGGGGAAATTGTGGAATATTTTAAAAAATTTAAAAGCCTATTTTTGTTATTAATTTTGATTATTTCCTATTCAGTATCTTCGTTCGTATTTAATCTATTGGTAATGATGCCAATAGTGAATTGGCGGGATTGGGATTATGGTTATAAAGAGATTTGCCAAGCAGTAAAAGTTTTACCGGAAAATTTGCGGATTGTGGTTGATGATCCGAATACGGAAAGTTATATACATTTTTTATTTTACGGCGTGGTTCCTATTAAAGAATACCAAAAAACGGCTTCGGCAATAGTTGACGGGGAGTATTATTCTTCCGGTAATAAGTTAAGACCGGAAAGGATCGGCAGATTTGAATTTAGAAAAGTTGATTGGCCGAAAGAAAGGGGCGATAAAAACACGGTTTTTATTTTTCCGGCGACTCGTCTTTATCCGTCGGAGTTTGCCTCTGACCCTAAATTACAATTGATCAAAACAATATATACTCCCGGCGCTGACCCGGCCTTTTATATAATCAAAACCATCAATTAAAAATATATAATTTCTCTTAATGACTTCCAAAACTCATGATCTTTTTGCTTTTGCTTCATTAGTGACGGTGGCGGCCAATTATCCGCCGGCAACTTTAAACGTGGCAACACTGGTAACTTCTTCTGTCGGCTGTATTGTCGGCTCTTTGTTACCTGATATCGACCAGGCTTCCAATAGACTTTGGGACATGCTGCCTGCCGGGCATTTTTTGGGTCGAATTTTAAAAGGTTTATTTTTATCCCACCGGACCATTTCTCATTCCATATTGGGGGTTTATTTAGTAAATATGATCTTAAGTTGGGTTTTGTCGGTACTTTTTAATGTTAATTATCTTGATATTCAAATTATTTATTATGCCATCATGATTGGATATCTGCCCCATCTTTTATTGGATTCTTTTACGAAGAAGGTATTCCACTTTTCTTTCCTATAAAGATGAAGGTTGGTTTTCCGCCGATTTCTTCCTGGAGAATCAAAACCGGCAAATGGTTTGAAAAGTTTATTGTTTTTCCGGGAATTGTAATTTATCTTTTGGTATTTACTGCAAAAAATCAGGGAAAATTACTCGCGGTTTTGAAATCAGTAATAAAATAGAAGATCATTTGACAACTATTTTTATTTCCTTAAAATTGATAAGATAATAATGTAGTTAATTTAGCATATTGGTACCTTATCAAAGAATGTTTAAAAAGGATAAAAAATTAATAGTTTACTTAAGAAGGGAAACGCTTAAGGCTTATTTGGTTGACTCCTTGGGCACTTCCCAAAGCACGGGTGAATATTCTTGGACCTCGGAAAATTTGGAGGAGGTTCTTCGAAAGATTATAAAGCAGGAAAAATCAACAAGAGCCAGAATTCTTCTGGATGATACCTTGGGTTATCTTTGGGATTTGGAGATACCTTTGACTGAGAAAGACGAGAAGAACTACATTATACAAAAAATTGCCGCCAAAATCCCCGAAGTCTTGGAAAGCCAAGACTGGGATTTTAAAGAAGTTGGTCAGACAAAAGAGGCTAAAATTATCAGAGTTTTTGCACCCGCGAAAGAGATTTGGAAATTATTTACTTTGAATTGCTTAAAGGCAGGTTTAGAAATTGAAGCGGTAGAAACGGTCTCGATTGCTTTAGAAAGGAATAAAGACCCGGTTATCGGCTTGGCAATGAAGACCGACCTCAAAATAAAAGACGAAAAAGCCGCCGGTGCTAAGCCGGCAAGATTGATGGTGGAAGTAGTTGAGGAGGAGAGGAAGACGTCTTCCGAAGTTTTAGATAACCAAGGCAAAGATAAAGATATCGTGGTGCCTTCGTCAGTTAGAAAAGCAAGCGAGACGATTAAGGAAAAGAAATCAATTATAAATAAAACCTTTGTTTTAATAGTAGTTGGAATGGCTTTGTTAACCGCCTTGATTTTGGGTGGAATTTTGGTCTACCGGAATTCGTTAAATGAAAGCGGTCTTTTGGATAAACCTACTCCAACAGTTTCTCAACCGTCTCCGACGGAGGCGGTAGCTGAGCCAAGCCCAAGCATTAAAATTAGCGATCTTAAAATTAAAATTCTCAACGGCAGCGGCATTCCCGGAGAGGCAGGGGTAGTTAAGAAATATTTGGAGGGATTAGACTATCAAAATATCCAAACAGGTAATGCCGCCACCTTTGATTACAAGGGAGTTCAGTACTCAATAAAGAAGGCACTGGAGACTTTTAAAACCCAATTAAACAAAGACCTATCAGCAAAATATACTCTGACTGACACTCTCAAAACCCTTGATGAAAGCGATGCTTTTGATGTTGTCATTATCGTGGGGAAAGAGTAGCTAAAGATGACGGAAAAAGTTAAAGAATTAGCCCCAAAAATTTGGGAAGAGATTCAAAAGAGTCAAAAGATTTTAATGCATCTTCACCCTAGTCCTGATGCGGATGCGGCCGGCAGTGCTTTAGCCTTAGCCTTTTTTCTTAAAAAACTCGGTAAGGAAGTAACCATTATTGGAGGCGATTCTTCTTTACCGGAAACGCTCAACTTTTTACCAGGATTTTCCCAAATTATTCCTAAAAATTATTTTCAAATTACTCCTCAAGATTTTGATTTATTTTTGATTATCGACACCTCGTCTTTAAACCAAATATCCAAAGTTGATAAAGTAATCCTTCCGGAGACCCTAACAACAATTGTTATCGATCATCACGCCACCAACGAAAATTTTGCCAAAATCAATTTAGCGGAAACGTCCTATCCGGCTACGGCTCAAATTATTTATGATCTTTTTCAATTATGGGGAGTTGAAATTACCCCGGAAATGGCAATCTGTTTATTTATGGGCGTCTACACCGACTCGATGTTTAAATATTCAAAAACTAACCATGATACTTTCCTGATGGCGGCGGATTTGATTAATAAATATCCTGACTTTGCCCAAGCGGTTTTAAGATATGAAAATAACCAACAAGCGGAAAACATCAGCTATTTGGGTTTGGCGCTTTCTTCACTGGAGAAATATTTTTCTGGAAAAGTTATCGTTTCAATTGTCCCCAATCAAGAATTAATAAAAAGAGGGATTAAACAGGAGCACACGGAAAAAATGGAAATCGCTAACTATATTAAGTCAGTAATTGGTTGGGAAATTGGTATTAGTTTCACTGAAGTACGACCGCAAGTCGTAAATATCAGCCTTAGGACCCGTGATGAAAAAAAATATGACGTGAGTAAAATTGCCGCGGCCACCGGTTTTGGCGGTGGTCATCCGGCTGCCGCCGGAGCGACTTTAAAAATGCCGTTCGCTGAAGCTAAAAAATTTCTCCTAGAAACAATTAAAAAAGTCTATCCCGAATTGGGTGAGCCCTGATCGACTTGGAATTGCTTTAGATTTGTAGTATCTTAAGATTAAATGAACACGATTAAGGAAAATTTGAAGAAAAGATTCTTACTCTTGCCGATTATTCCGGTGATTTTAATTGAGGCTTTTGTTTTGAACCGTTCATTAAAGACTTATTTGGTTTCTCAAAACACAATTCTTAACTCTCCGGATAATAATATCGCTTTAGGAAGTGGCCAGGAAGCAGTTTTAGGCGCCAGCACCAGTTTGTTCGGTTCGGTCATGATTGAACACCTTTTACTGGCGGCCATTATAGTAATAATGGTGGGGATGGTTTTTCTTTGGGTTAAGACGCCTTCGCAAAAATCCCGTTAATCAGGTTCTATGGGGAAGTTTTTTTCACAAATTTATCAAGAGGTTAAAAAAATTCCTCGTGGCCAAACCAGAACTTACGGTGAAATTGCTAAAAAGGTAGGGACGACACCAAGAGTGGTGGGTTTTGCTCTTCACCGAAACCCTGACCCCAAAAATATACCCTGCCACAGAGTAGTTTTTAAAGAGGGCAGTTTGTCTAAAAATTATGCTTTTGGAGGGATTAAGGAACAAAAAAGGAGACTTAAAAGAGAAAAGAATGAAGTATAATTCTATCTATTTTGCTTGTATTAAGACTCTTTCCCCGACTTGTTTTAAAATTACATAACTTTTAGGGTCAATTTTATCCCTTTTTAAAATCCATTCTTTGGTTAATATCAAAAATTGACCGGAAGAATTCTTAAAAATTTCAGGAATATTGGTTCGCATGAACAATGTGGATGATGTTCTTTTTAGCGTAAAAAACTGCCGTAGGCCAATAATCATCGTCAATATAAGTAACTTCTTGATATTTTCCGGCCATAGTAGCCAAAACGACCTCATCATTTGTCGGTTGATTTTTAACAATATCTTTGTAAAGTCCTTTGACAATCCGATTTCCGTTCCAAGTAATAAAAATGAAGGTAATAACAAAAGAAACCAATAAAACTGATTGATTAGTGAAGTATTTTAATTTAAGAAATTTGTTTCCGAAATCAAAGATAGTTTTAAGAAAGGTTTGCATAAAAGCGGAAATAAGAAGAGAAATTGCAGGATAAAGAATTATAAAGTGCCAAAGTTCGACTTTTGAAGAGGTGGAAAAAAGCAGTAAATAAACCCCCAGCCACAAAAAAAGGATTTGAAAAGATTTCTTTTTAAGGAAAATTAGTCCCAGCAGGGATATTAAAAATGGTTTGTACCAAAGTAAGATCCCGTTATGAATTTGCTGGAAGGAATTGTTTAAATTTAAGGTAGTTTTGCCAACTTGAGAAAAGATCGCGCCGTAACCGGCGATTTTAAGTCCGGTGACAAAGATATTACGGTCGATAAATTGTGGGCCATAAACCTGATAGTTGGTTAGGTACCACGGTAATAGAGTGAGCAGTAAGCCGCTAGCAGTAAACAGTAGGCAGGCTTTCGTGAATTTTGATTTTGATGTAAGAACAATATATAAAATGGTGGGGAGTAGGCCAAGACCAATAACGCTTTTAGTCAACAGGGTAAAGCCAAAGGTAATGGCCAAGAAGGGCAGGAGTTTTTCGTTTTTTTGGAGTTTAAGACCCAACCATAATGACAAAAGCATTAAAAAGGTAAGGATAATATCCAAGTTCCCTTCGCGGGAACGGAGCCAAAACCAAGGCATAGTCGTTAAAATCAATCCGGCATTTAAACCGACGAACTCGTTAAACAATTCTTTGGCGATTGAATAGATTAAGAGCACCGAAAAAATTCCCGTTATGGCTGAGGGCAGGCGAGCCGCAAACTCACTTACCCTAAAGAACCTAAAGGACAAGGCCATTAACCAAAAACCAAAGGGCGGGTGGTCGAAGTAAGGTAAACCGTTCCATTTAAGTAAAAACCAATTGCCGGTTTTTAAAATATTGCGGCTGATTTCGGCATACCAGGCCTCATCCCAACTTTTTAACGGAGTTAAACCAAGTTTGGGAAAGAAAAAGATGGAGGAAATAAGTAAAAGGGTCGATAAAGGAAGTAAATCAGAGAACCTTTTGATCCATCTTCTTGTGGACTGAAGCTTAAGGCTTGACCCGGTATTTTTTGACAATTGTTTGCCCATTTTTGAGGGTGGCGGTAACTTTAAACTTCATGTCGGTGATACCGGTGTGGAACCGGCAGACACCATGAGAGCAAGTACCAAAAAGCAATTCGCGGGAAGTAGAGGTTTCTCCCTTGGGGGTAACGTTTCCAAACACTCCCTGGTCGATACCGCTACCCAAATAGGTTAGTTCGTAAGTGAAGGAATTAACGAGATTTAAATTAGAAAAAGTGACTAACAAAGCCCGGCGGTCTTTTCTTAACCTGGGAGAGATGGTAAAGCTGCCGGTTGTTGTAGCAGATCCGCTACTGAAAACAATTTTCTTCTTAGCCAGAGCTTCTTGTTTGGTGACAATCCAGGCAAAAGTAAAAATCGCCAGGAAACAAATAAACCGCAAAAGGTATTTTTTTCTTTTCATTGTTTAAATGATATACTGAGATTATGTTGCTGTCAAAAAAAGTTTTAGTAATCTTGGTAATTATCATGGCCTTAGTTTTGGGAGGAGGAGTCTTTCTTTACTTCCGAAGTAAACCGGCGGTAGAATTGCCCGGTTCAGAATTAATTAATCCTGATTTTACTAAAGAGGAACAATCTCAACCGGAAACAAAAGAAAAACTTAAAGAATATGTTGACGAGGCCGGTTTTTCTTTTAGCTATCCGGAAACCTTGTCAATTAAAGAAGTTGCCAACCAAGATAGCCAAACCTATTCAGCTTTGGAAGTTTTTTTAGCCAAAAATCCAACCGAGAAATTGACGATAAAAGTTACGGACACCGCCAATAAAGATATAAACGAGTGGGTGACAAAAAACCGCCAAACTGATTGGCAAGTGAATGAGGCAGTTTTAGCTCAGATGAATGGCAAACTGGTTAAATCTGGCTCAAAAATAATTTTAGCGGCCATTAAACAGGAAATACTTTTTATAATTGAGGCTCCTAATGACTCGAGCGGTTATTGGCTTAAACAAATTAACACCATCGCCCAGAACTTTTCTCTTAATCTCCCGACTCCGAAAAGTTCCGGTCAATCTACTCAAAGTGACATTGAAGAAATCATCGAATAAGTTTTTAAAAGTTCTTGCCATTATTCTTGTAGGAGTAATTTTATGTCTGTTTTTGTATTTACTTGATACGGGTTGGAGGTTAAAAAAAACTGCCTCTGCGGGGGAAGAGTTGTTTAAAACAATTGTTAATAATCAGCCACTAAAGTTTAGTAATAGTTTTAGCTTGTGGCAAAAAAATTTTACCGACTTTAAAAACAGAATTTTAGAAGTTGACCGGCTAAGCCGGGGTTATCTTGACAGGAAATACGAACTGCGAAAGTATCTTGATTTGATCGGACAAATTAATTCTCTCCTCCCCTTGATTGTTTCCCAAAGCGGTCAAAAAACTTATTATGTATTACTCCAAAATAATATGGAGTTAAGGCCAACCGGCGGCTTTATGGGTTCTTACGCCAAACTTAAATTTCAAAATGGGAGCTTGGTTGAGACTCTGATTCAAGATATTTACGTTCCCGATGGGCAAATTACCGGTCATGTCGATCCGCCTTGGCCAATTCAAGAAGCTTTTAAAACCGGTTTTTGGAAGCTAAGAGATGCAAATTGGGACCCGGATTTTCCCTCAGCGGCCAAGACGATTGATTGGTTTTTCCAAAAAGGCAAGGAAGAAAAAGCTGACGGAATGATCGCCATAAACCTTCTAACAGTAAAAAAACTACTTAAAACCGTTGGCCCACTCTATTTATCTGATTATAAACAGATGGTTAATGAGGGCAACTTTTACCAAATTACCCAATCTTACACAGAGACTGATTTTTTTGCGGGCTCAACTCAAAAAAAGGATATTCTTTCCGCTTTAGGTAAGGCTTTTTTTGAAAAGTTTAAAAATTTATCTTTAAATCAAACAAAGAACGTTATGGAAATTATTTACGAGGATCTTAACCAACGGCAGATTTTAGTTTCTTTTAACGATCCAATTCTTGCCGGTTTTTTTAGCCGTTTAGGTTGGGATGGTTCTATGAGGCCGGTGGTTTCCTCGACGTCGCAGCTCAACGATTATCTATATTTAGTAGAAACAAATTTAGGGGCGAACAAGGCAAATTGCTGCCTGGAAAGAAAAGTAGAACAGGAAGTTAATATCGAAAGTCGGGGTGATATCAAAGAGAAACTCAAAATTGATTATCACTATCAAAGCGGGTTTATGGGGGAAATTACGCCTATTTTTCCCGGCGAACCTTATATTAATTTTTTACGGTTTTATTTACCGGAAATAGCCCGACTAACACAAATAAAAGTTGACGGGAAAGCGATAAGTTTGGACAAAAGAGTCTATAAGGAAGAAAAAAAAGAGCTTGGTTTAAGAGGTTATGGTTTCTTTGTCAAGATTGCTCCTTTGGCACATGTGACAGTAGAGGTCGAGTATGAGCTTAATAATTCTTTCGGGCAAATTCCGCCGCAATACCGTTTGTTGGTTCAAAAGCAACCTGGAATTGAGAGTTATCCCTTGGCCTTAAATTTATTGATAGACGGGAAACATTTTTGGAGGGAGGAAAGACTTATTAAAAGGGATGAAGAAATTGTTGTTGACCTTATGTATAATAAAAGTGCCGACAATAAACAAAAATGAGAAAAAGGAAAAAAGCATTTGTCATCACAAAGATAAAACAAAAATTGATTTTTGTGACACCAAAGAAGTTTTTAGGTAAAAAAGTTATCGGGATAAGCTTTTTAATTTTGGGCAGTATGCTTCTGGCGACTTCGATTTTTTATTTTTTTCTAACCCCCTTTCTCTTACCTAAAAAATGCCCTCTTTCTAGCTCCATAACTGCGGAGAAGGAGATAATTAAAAAGATATTTTTTCCCCGAATCAACTGGGAATTAACCGCCACGGAAGGAAAATTAAGCGGCGGGCAATGGATTTTGCCTGAAAATTCGTTGGCTTACTTGCCTACTGAGGATGTCTTTGAAGGTAAAAATAACCTAGTTTTTTTTGGAAACAAACTTAAGGTTTTAAATAAGCTTAATTTAGTGAAAAAACAGGATTTAGTGTATTTACTAGGAGAAAGCCGTTATCTTATTTTTGAAGTCAATCAAATCGAAAGAGTTGCCGCTAGCGAGGAAAGTATTTTTGCCAATACTCCGCAAAAGAATTTGATTTTATTTTCTACCACGGATTATTTAAAAGGAGAAAGGCTGCTTATAAGGGCGATTAAAAAATGATCAAGCAAGAGCGATTTAAAGGAAAGGTAATTATTGTTACCGGTGCGAGCCGGGGGATTGGTAAAGCGACGGCAATTAGATTTGGCCAGGAAGGTGGTTTTGTCTTTGTTTGTTATCGGGAAGAAAAACAGGAGGCGGATAAAGTGGTAGAGACGGTTAAAAAAGGAGGCGGTGATGGCGTGAGTTTACAGATAGATGTCTCACTTCCGGAATCCGTAAAAAAAGCCGTTTTAGAGATTAAAAATTTCAAGGGCGAAATTGATATTTTGGTCAACAACGCCGGCATAATTTTGCGTAAAAAACTTGAAGAATATGACGAAAAATCAATGAGCCAGGTTATTGAGGTTAATGAAAAAGGAGTATACCGCCTAACTAAAGAAGCTTTACCTCTTATAAATCGCGGTGGGGTAATCATCAATTTAGCTTCTTCTGCCGGTGAGGCTGGCAGTACCGATCCGATTTATGGAGCCAGTAAGGCGGCGATTGCTGGTTTTACAAAAAGTTTAGCAAAGAATCTTGCCCCTAATATTAGGGTTAACGCCGTTGCTCCCGGGGCCGCTCTTACCGATATGGTTTTGAGTGAGCCGGTTGAATGGCGCCAGTGGCGGCTTGCCCAAATACCTTTGGGAAAATTTGCCGAACCGGAAGATATTGCGGAGTCGATTGTTTTTCTGGCTTCTTCTTCAGCCAAACATATTACCGGTGCCACACTGGATGTTAACGGCGGGTATTATTTGAGGTAAGTCGTTTTTTTGTGCTAAACTGAACTTGGATGAAGAAAAAAACCAAGTTTATTAAGCTTTTTCTTACTAGTCTTGCTTCTCTGGCGGGAGTGGTTTTGATTTTAGGAATCGTTTTTGTTGGCGGAGTAAAGGCTAAACAATTGCTAAGCCCTTATTTAGGTAACGTACCTAAAAACCGCCAGGAGCTTACCCAGGCGGAAGTGAATGTTTTAGGTATCGCCGAGGAAGCAATTAAATCTCAAGATCCGGGAAAAATTCTAGGGTTAGGGACAAAGTTTATCGAAAGTTCTAGTTTGGCTGAGCCTATAAGAGAGTTGAGGGAGACAATTGAAAAAAGAATTTACGAAACAATAGAAAGTGTTAAATCGTTGCCAGCTCGGGAAATTCAGACGGTAAAGCGTGAAGTCTGTAAACAGTGGGGAGAAGATATTAGCCAAAATAGTTCACCTTCGGCTTCACCGTAAACCTTAACTAAATTTATGGAAGAGATAAAACAAAAGATAACCAACTTGCAGGAAAGATTTAACCTTTTAGTGGCAAAATTAGATCTGATTACGGCTGAACAAGAAATAAAAAAACTTGAAGATGAGTCCTTAGCTCCGGAGTTTTGGCAAGATCAAGAAATGGCCCAGCGAAAGATGAGGCAATTGGCCGAACTTAAAGAGGAGATATCGTTGACAGAGGGTTTAAAAGATCGTTTGGAAAATGTTTCTCAGCTTTGTTTAGCCGCGGAAGGCGAAGAGTTACTTGAGGATTTACAAAAAGAAACAGTCAGCCTAGAAAAGGAATTGGGCAGATTAGAAATTAAGACTTTCCTCTCGGGTAAATATGATCGGGCAGATACCATCTTATCAATTCACGCTGGTCAAGGAGGAACAGAAGCCATGGATTGGACGCAAATGTTAGAGAGGATGTATATAAGATATGCTGAAAACAAAGGTTGGAAAGTAGAGGTAGTCGATAGTTTACCCGGAGACGAAGCGGGAATTAAAAGTGTCACGATGATCATTAGCGGCCCTTATTCTTACGGCTACCTTAAGGGCGAGAAAGGGACCCATCGGTTAGTCAGGCAGTCACCTTTTAATGCCGATAAATTACGGCAAACGTCATTTGCTTTAGTTGAGGTTCTACCTAAAATTGATGATCAGGTTGCCGTTCCGATTAAAGAAGCAGATATCGATTTTGAAGCTTTTCGGTCCGGTGGCCATGGCGGACAAAACGTCAATAAAGTTTCCACGGCAGTAAGAATTCGCCATCGGCCGACAGGCATAGTCGTTACTTGTCAAACACAAAGATTTCAGGAGCAAAATCGTAAGATCGCGATGCAGATTTTACAGGGAAAACTTTGGCAGATTGAAGAAGAAAAAAGACAGGCAGAAAAAGCGTCTTTAAAAGGCGAGCATAAAATCGCCAGTTGGGGAAATCAAATCCGTTCTTACGTCTTGCATCCCTACAAAATGGTTAAAGACTTAAGAACAAATTACGAAACTGCCAATGCTCAAGCGGTACTAAACGGTGAGTTGGAAGACTTTATTTTAGCAGAACTTAAACAGTTGAGCTAATTATGATATAGTAAGTCTGTCAAGGAGGTGACATGGAAAATATTGAAGAAAGGCACTTTTCTAATATGATAGAAGAAAACGAAAAAGATTCGTTTGTCTTTTTAAAATCAAAGTTTTTTTTAATTGGTTTGGTCCTGGCGGTAGGTTTAGGTATTTTAAGCGGGTATTTTCTGACCAGGAAGGGTGGAACACCCAAGACGGCCAGTTCTGGAGGTACCGGTGAAGTTGCCGCAGACAAAATTAAACCCGGCGTCGAATTTGGCTCAAAAACTCAAAATTTTAAGGACACAACAATTGGTGTCCTGGAAAAAGACGGTATCAGCGGCGAAGGAACTCATAAATTAATTAGAGAAGGCGGCCCAAGCCAAACAGCTTATTTAACTTCTTCTGTTTTAGATTTAGACCAATTTGTGGGCAGGAAAGTCCAGATTTGGGGAGAAACCTTCAAGGGTCAAAAAGCGAGTTGGTTAATGGATGTGGGTAGGTTATTGATATTAGAATAATTTTAACCGCTGCCGCAAAGCGAGTCGAAGTAACTTGTACTAAACGCAGTCGGAGGATTATTAATCCTGAGCGAACAAAGTGAGTCGAAGGAACTTGTACTGAGCGCAGTCGAAGTATGATTAAATTTGAAAATGTTAGTAAAAGATTTGGTTCAATCAAAGCCTTAGAGGATATTTCTTTCGAAATTTCAGAAGGCGAGTTTGTTTTTCTTACCGGTCCTTCCGGTGCGGGCAAAACAACAATCCTTAAACTGATTTTAAAAGAATTGTTACCAACCGACGGAAAAATTTCTGTTGATAATCAGGATATTAATAAGATTAGGGGTAAAAAAATTTGCGAGCATCGTCGGAGAATAGGGGTCGTTTTTCAAGATTTTAAGCTGCTTACAGACCGGACTGTTTTTGAAAATGTTTCCTTGCCGCTAGAGATAAAAAAGATTCCGTTAAACCAAATCAAAAAAGAGGTTGAGGAAACTTTAACAGCAGTCGGGCTATGGGAAAGAAGAGATTTGTTTCCAGTTCAGTTAGCCGGAGGCGAACTGCAACGAACGTCTTTGGCCAGAGCGATAATCTCTAAACCGAAGATCTTGTTGGCGGATGAACCTACCGGTAATTTGGACCCGAAAACCTCTTGGCAGTTAATCGAACTGATTAAAAATGAAAACTTAAAAGGGATTACCATAATCATGGCGACTCATAATGTCAAAATCGTAGACTCACTAAAAGAAAGGGTCATTGAGCTTCAAGATGGTAAGATTGTTAGAGACCAAAAAAAGGCGAGTTATGAGGGGGCCAAGGTTGAAGATAAGACTCCGGAAGAAAAGAGTCAAAAAGAGCTAAAAAAAGTTAAAAAGGAGAAATGATGTTCAAAACCGCGTGGCAATATATAAAAAGATCTCCCTACCAATCGGCGGCCGCGATTTTAATTATGACTTTAGCTTTTTTTATTATTGGTGTTTTTATGGTGGTGGCGGTAGGCGGAGAAACAATCTTGCGTTTTTTGGAAACTAGGCCACAAATTACCGCTTTTCTAAAAGAGGAAGTTAAACCACAACAAGTAGAGCTTTTAAAAAGTAAATTAGAAACGACGGGAAAAATTCTGAAAGTTCGCTTTGTTTCTAAAGAGGAAGCCTTGAATATCTATAAGGAGGAAAATAAAAATAATCCACTTTTGTTGGAAATGGTGACGGCAAAGATTTTGCCGGCTTCGCTTGAGGTTTCCGCCATTAATTTAGCGGCCCTCCCCGAGATTGCTAAAACCTTAAAAGCCGAACCGATTGTTGAAGAAGTTATTTTTCAAGAAGATGTGGTTTCGGTTTTAAGTAACTGGCTACAGACTCTAAGGTTGGCGGGCGCTTTTTTGGTGGGATTTTTGATTCTGATTTCCGTTTTAACCGTCTTAATTGTTATCGGCATGAAGATTTCTGCTAAAAAAGAGGAAATTGAAATTTTAGCTTTAGTGGGGGCTAATAAATGGTACATTCGTTGGCCATTTATAATCGAAGGCGTGATATATGGTTTAGCTTCAGGTTTTATTTCTTGGTTATCTAGCTATCTACTTTTGCTGTATTCAACCCCTTTTTTGGTTGCTTTTCTGGCAGGAATTCCTCTTTTTCCGGTAGCCTGGCAATTTATTATTAGCTTGCTTGCTGGACTTTTGCTCTTGGGCCTGTTGGTGGGCGGTATGGGGAGTTTCATGGCCACCAAAAGATTTTTAAAAGCCGTAAAATGAACGGTTTTTCTTTCAGGCGACTTTTCGCTTTCGGACCAATATTTTTAAGCCTCTTTTTGAAGATTATCTTTTCTTCTCCGGCCGCCGCGGTGGAATGTATTGATCCTCAGGGCGAGAAAGATTTAGTCAAACTTACGGAAATTCAGAACGCTTGTTTGAGTGGATTAAAGGAATTGCAGGGAACGGAAGACACCTTAACTAAGGCTATCAGTTATATGCAAACCCAGGAACGGCTGACTAAAGTGAAAATCAGTCAGACCTCAGGTCAAATTATTGTTCTTGAGGGTGAAATTGCCAGCTTATCGGCCAAAATTGTTCGGCTGGACGATTCCTTAAATTTCATCTCAAAAATTTTTTTGTCTCGGATTATCGCCGGTTACAAAATGCGTTTAGTTGACCCGCTGATTTTATTTTTCACTTCTAATAATTTGAGCGATTTTCTGGCTAAGTATAAATACCTTAAATCGGTTCAGCTTCATGACCGCAACCTGCTTTTATCGATGGAAGAAACGAAGATAAATTACGATGATCAGAAAAAACTTAAAGAGTCCTTGCAGTTAAAATTAACAATTTTAAAAAAACAACTTGAGGCAGAAAAAGCTAATCTGGCTAGTCAAATTGTCAGCCGTAACCAACTTTTACTGGAAACTCGCGGCCGGGAAGCAAATTACCAAAAATTTTTAACGGCGACCAAGGAGGAGCTGGAGGCGATTCAGCAGATTGCTGCCGGCCAGGGTGAAGAAGTAGAAGTTGGTCGGGTGGACCAAGGTCAAAGAATTGCCGGCATTATATATGGCACTTCACCCTGTTCAACGGGAACCCACTTACATTTTGAAGTCAGAAATTCTAGCCAGGTAAAAAACCCCTTTGACTACTTGAAAAATATTAGTCTGGTTGACCTTTCCGGCGGAGATCAGCATCAGGGAAACGGCGATTGGAGTTGGCCTTTAGGCGAACCAATTAAATTGAACCAAGGTTTTGGCCAAAACACGGCCGCGATTCGCGCTAGGATTGTTTGGTATAATTTTCATACCGGGATTGATTTAGTTGCGGATGACTTAACCATAAAGTCGGTGAAAGCCGGAACTTTATTTAAAGGAACCGTGAAGTGTGGTAGTGGAGCGTTACGGTATGTTAAAGTTCGCCACGAAGAAGGCGGTTTTGACACTTATTATTTGCATGTCAACTACTAAGGACAAAAAGACACCTCGGATGGTGTGCGAAGCCGAGTCTGACTCGGCGAATGCACTCCTCCGAGGTGGAGGGATTAGTATTTTGCCACTGTTTTTGTTTTTTCTTTTTCTTTTTCCCCAAAAAGTTTTTGCCCAAATAGTAATTAATGAATTTCAGGTAAAACCTGATCAATGGATAGAGCTATATAACAAGAGCGAGGGTTCAGTGGATATATCTGGTTGGATAATTGATGATGAAGGTGGTACGGAAAAATATATTATCTCTTCGGGAATAATACTCCCATCTAAAAGATGCGTGACTTTTCCAAGTGGAAAGTTTAATTGGAACACGACTAGTGGGGATACTGTGAGATTGTTAGACACTAATTCTAATCCGAAAGAAGAATATACTTACAGTTCAGCGCCGGGAGAAGGTATTTCTATTGGGAGAGTAATTGATGGAGAGGGGGACCTTGTTGTTTTACTAAGTTCGTCACGAGATAAATCTAATATAACCGGAGAAAGCTGTTTTGTGCCTATCTCCACCCCAACTCCGACCTTGACTTTAACCCCCACAGAAATTCCAGCTACGGCGACACCGATCCCTACCAATACCCCTGCTCCAAATTCCTATTCCAAGATTTTCATTTCCGAATTTATGGCAGACCCTGAAAGCGGTAATGAATGGGTAGAACTTTTTAACGATAATGATTCCGAGGTTAATTTGAACGGTTGGTATCTTGATGACATTTCTGGAGGAGGAAAATCGCCAAGAGGGATTTCCGGCACAATTTCCGCCAATAGTTATAAGCAATTTTTCCTGGACGATTTTTTCTTTAACAATAGTGGTGATGATGTGCGCTTGCTTGACGGAAGTCAAACAGAGAAAGATAAAAAATCATATAGCAGTTCGACGAAAGGAAAATCTTGGTCAAAAGATAGTTCCGGTAATTGGTGTCAGCTTGACCCAACGCCTAATCAGAGCAATAATAATTGCCCGGCCACCAATACGCCGACTTTGTCACCTACTTTGACTCCCACTAAGACGCCGACTCCTTCGGTTAGGCTTACCGTGACACCAACTGCCGAACCCACTTTGGCCGAACAAGATCCTTTTAATCAGGAAACCGGTAATCAGCAAGTCTTGGGTGTACAAATTTCACCAACGGTTATTCCCCCAAAAACCGCCAAAGCAAGTATTAAAATCACGGCCGGAATTTTAATTCTTGGCGGATTAATTTTATTAGGCACTTCGGGTTTCTTGCTCTACCGGCAGAAAATGTGAGAAGATATTAGGTAATGGTTAAAAGATTGAAAAAAATTGTCTTTTTTTGGCTCCCGCCGGTTCTTTGGATGGCTTTAATTTTTTGGCTTTCCAGTTTCCATAAGTTAGTCGCTTCACCGATAAGTTGGCAGGATTTTGTTATTAGGAAAATTGCCCATTTTTCGGAATACTTTCTTTTATTTCTTCTTTTTTATCGTGCTTTTAGGAACACTTTTAAAATTAACCGTTGGCGCATGATCATTTTTTCGTTGGTTTTGACAATTATGTATGCGGTTTCGGACGAACTTCACCAGACTTTTGTTTCCGGCCGTACCGGTAAATTATTTGATATTGGTGTTGATTCTACGGGCTCTTTATTAGGGGCTTTTTTAGTGGCGGGATTAAAGCCTTACTTACCGGTAAGGATTATAAAGTTTTTGGAAAGATTTGCCATAATTTAAGCGATGAAAAAGGTATTAGTTACCGGTGGAGCGGGCTATGTCGGTTCCCACACTGTTACTGAATTACTAAAACAGAATTACGATGTTACCGTCTTTGATAATTTAGTTTATGGTCACAAGGAGGCAGTTACCTGTCCTTTAATAGTCGGTGATTTGCTTAATAAAGAAGAAATAGGAGATCTCTTTCGAAAAAATCAATTTGACGCGGTTATCCATTTTGCTGCTTATGCTTTGGCGGGTGAATCCATGGCCAATCCTTATAAATATTTTCAAAATAATCTCCAGGCGGGGTTAAATCTTTTGGAAACGATGAAAGAAACCGGGGTTAAAAAAATTGTTTTTTCTTCTACTTGCGCTGTTTATGGGTATCCGGAAAAACTGCCGGTAGTTGAAGAGGAAAGTAAAAAGCCGGTTTCCGTTTATGGCGAATCAAAATTAATGTTTGAAAAAATTTTAGAGTGGTACGATAAAATTTTTAAAATCAAAAATGTCTGCCTGCGTTATTTTAATGCTTCAGGCGCTTCTGTTGACGGAACAATCGGCGAGGATCATACGTCTGAGACTCACATCGTTCCGCTGGCGATGCAGGTCGCTCTAACCCGCCTTGACTCGCGCAATGCGAGGCAGGAACAACGGGATAAATTTCAGATTTTTGGTTCTGATTATAAGACGCCGGACGGAACCAACATCCGTGATTATATTCATGTTTGTGATTTGGCAACGGCGCACATCAAGGCTTTGGAATTTTTGTCTGCAGGAAATGAAAGCAATTACTTTAATGTTGGGACAGGAAAAGGTTATTCAAATAAAGAAATTTTAGAAATGGTAAAAAAAATTTCAGGTGTTAATTTCCCGGTGGAAGTTGGGCCAAGAAGACCGGGCGATCCGGACGCGATTTATGCCGATAACGCCAAAATAAAAAAATTTTTAGGTTGGGAAACGCAATCTTCTGATTTGGAAACAATTATTAAAACTGCCTGGAATTGGCACAAAACTCACCCGCAAGGATTTTTAACAAAAATACCTTAGGTGTCAATATGATCCCACACCGGGTGTGGGTGTTTTATGAAAATTGTCGCGAGTTTTTTAATAACTCTTGGTATTTTGATTTTGGTTTTGACTTTCGGTCGACCTTTACTGCAAGAAATTACTTACTCTTTATCTACATTGTCCGGCAACACCTATCGGGTGCTTCAACCCGGGCTTGAAGACCCAACCGCCCAATTGAATATTAGGGAAAAAATAATCACTCCGGTAGATACCGATTTCGGCATAGTGATTCCTAAAATTGGGGCAAACGCGAAAATCTTTCCAGATATCGACCCCTATAGCCCTAAAGAATTTTTACCAATTTTAAAAAAAGGAGTGGCTCATGCTAAAGGAACTGGTTTCCCCGGCGAAGGAAAGAATATTTATCTTTTTGCCCATTCCACGAATGCTTTTTTTAATTTTGACCAATACAACGCTGTTTTCTATTTGATCGGCAAGTTGGAAGAAGAAGACGAAATCGATATTTTTTATCAAGGAAATTTATATAAATATAGGGTTTTTGAAAAAATGGTTGTCTCACCCGGGGCAATTGAATATCTCAAGTCGGAGGAGGAAGAGATTTTAACCTTGCAAACATGTTATCCTCCTGGTACCACCCTTAAAAGGTTGATAGTTCGAGCCATAAAGATCTAGAAAATTATAATTGACAAAACTTTCTTCTTTGGTAAAATAACTGTTGATAACTTAATATTACAGGACTTGACATTCTGTTATTTCTAATGTAAAATGCGGCCTAATCCTGCTTATGGCAGGTAATTTAATGATAAAAAAAAGGACAGAAAAAAAGCTTCAAAGATTCTTTTCGTTGTTAACGGTTTTTTCCTTGGTGATACAAAGCGGTTCGGGAATTTTATCAGCCAAACCGGTCTTTGCCCAGGAATTAACCCCTACTCCTGAAGTAACCCAAGAACCAACCCCAACCTATTGCCCGATTGAAGAGCCAACCCCAGTTCCCACCCAGGAAGTTACTCCAGAGCCTGAGCCAACCTCTGTTCCCACATCCGAGCCTACAGCGATCCCAACTGAAGAAGTGACACCAACAGTAGAGCCTACAATTGAGCCTACTCAAGAAGTGACTTTGACAGCAGAACCAAGTGTCACTGAGCCCACAACCGAGCCAACTCCCCTTCGTCCCTCGACTGAGCTCGGGACTTCGGAGGGGCAGGCCATCCCTGAAGTAACCGTTTCCGTGGAATCAGCCTCAATTGAAGCTAGTCCGACAGAAGCGCCAGAAGGGCTTGCCCTGAGCTTGCCGAAGGGAGAACTGGCCGTGGTAATTGTTGAAGAAACCCAAGCTGAATTAGCTCCGGTGGACAATGCCTGCTTGATAACTGATAAGCCTGACTATGCGCCTAAGGAAAAAGTCTTAATCAGCGGCAGCGGTTTTGTGGCTGGCGCTACATATATATTAGTAATCTCCTCTCAAGACAATCCTCCGGTTACCCACGAAGCCCAAGTAACCGCCAACGAAAACGGCGAATTCTTCTATTCATATCAATTAGATGGAATCTACAGACCTGACTATAAAGTGGAGGCAAAAGACAAGGATGGAAATGTCGTAGCCACAACCACTTTTACTGATAGCAGAACTACGGTTTCAGCCACTTTAAATGGCTCTTCCAGTGTTTCAGTTTATCCAGGGGCTTCAATCACTGCTGCTGTGATGGCAACCTTGACTGGCGGGGACGACTGGCATTCGACTGGCTGGAGGATTGCCACTTCGACTGGAACATATACCTGCGCTAATACAAATGACCATGATAGTAACGGCACTTTTACCGAAAGTTTTACGATTAATGCTCCAAATACGCCTGGGACTTACAATGCTTATTTCAGGATTTCTGGCTCAAACAGCAATTGTGGGAATGATACTGGAACAGTTTTGACTTTAAGCAATGCAGTGACTGTTCTTGCCGGTCCGTCCTGGCCGACAGGCTGGGATTTACCAAGCTGTTATCTTGATCCAACTGGAGAGTCAGGTATTGGTAACTCTGATATTGATCTTGATGGCCCTTCTTCCGATCATCCGGCTGCTTCTTATAAATGGGATAGCAATTACCTTTATTTGAGAGAGAGAATTGATGGAGATCCCGGAAACTTTGATCCCCGCGCCTGGGTAGTTTTGGTTCAAAATACCGCTCCAAAATACCAGTATCTTATCTCTCTTGATGGCAACGCTGAAAAAGTTAAATTGATTGAAAATACTCAAGGAACAGCTCAACCTGTTTCCTGGTCGCCGATTTTTAACGATCCTGCTGACGGTGCAGTTCTTTGGCAAGGAGACACTTCGGTTTATGCCAGTAAAGTAACAGATTCGTCTGATTATTATGTTCGTTTTGCAGTTCCTATAAGTGTCTTGTCTGGTTATAGCATCACCTCATCTTCAACCTTATTTTTTGCCACTTCAGCTGATGCCAACAACTTTAATAAAGACCATTTAGATTGTTATGAAGCTCCTTCTCCGACAAGTACTCCAACACCAACCAATACACCTACCCCAACCTCAACGCCGACTAGTACCCCGACACCCACTAATACTCCAACTCCTGCTCCAGTTTGTGGCAATGGCCAAGAGGAACAAGGAGAAACTTGTGATGATGGTAACACTCAAAGCTGTGACGGCTGTGATACCAATTGTCAGATTGAACCGGATAGTGATCAAGATACTGTTTCTGATACTTGTGATAATTGTCCTGGTACTCCAAATCCTGATCAAGCAGATGCAGATGGTGATGGAATCGGAGATGCTTGTGATCCGCAGACTTGTGGCAACGCTACTCCTGAATCACCCGAGCAATGTGATGATGGAAACACAACTGATGGTGATGGTTGTAATTCAACTTGCCAGTTTGAAACAGGAACATTAAGAGTTATTAAAAATGTTGTTGATGCCTCGGAAACGCCGATTGATCCAAACAATTGGTCAATTAATGTTAAACAAGGTGGGGTAAATGTAACCGGTAGCCCGCAATCAGGAAGTGGAACGGGGACAGTATATACGTTATTACCGGGATCTTACCAGGTAGTAGAACCAAATCCTGGTTTTGCCGATAAATATTTTCAGTTATCATTTTCCGGGGATTGCGCTCGAGGTACTCCAGATAGTCCCGGCTATTGGACGACAGCAAATGTTACGGTCGTTGCAGGTCAGGAAAAGATTTGTTATCTGACAAATGAACGCCCGACAAGTACTGTTACTGTTCATAAAGAAGTTGATTCTAACGGTGATGGAATATTTGAAGGTGATGATGTTGCCGCTAACACTCTCGGCTTTCGTTGGGGCTTTCATAATGGGTCTATCAATAGAGATATGGGAACATCGTTAATATGGGGAGCGGCTCCGTCTAGCGTTGGCCAATTTGTGATTCACGAAAATACGATTTCGGGATATCATTACGTGGGATATTATATTTCAGGTTGGGATGCATTTAGCTGTAGTAATCCTTACCAAACATCTTATCCAAGTTTACAACCATCGCTTCCAAGTTTAACGGGTGATTCATTTGTCCTTTGTAATGCTGTAGATATTTATTGCGGCGATGGAATAGTAAACGGAACTGAACAATGTGATGATGACAACAATACCGATGGAGATGGCTGTAGTTCAACTTGCCAGTTTGAAACTGGAACATTGACGGTAGCAAAATCGGTTAAAGAAGGTCCTAACCAGCCATATACTGATACCGCTCAAAGCGTGAGTTTATTTAAGTGGGGTGTTGACCAAGAAACACCGGCTCGAGATATGCTTACGAGTACTGATCTTAGCGCTGGAGCTCATTCCGTAACTGAAAACAGTGTTAATGGTTATCAATTTGACGGTTGGTATTACGACGGGTCAGAAGGCAAGTCTTGCCTCAATCCTGAAGGAGCAACCCTGCCGGTTAATTTAAATATTACCGCCGGACAATCAAAAACTATTATCTTATGTAATTCCCGATTGCCCTATTGTGGGGATGGAGTTATAAATCAAACTTCTGAAGAGTGTGATGGGACTTCTGGGGTAACTCAGGGACAAAATTTCTGTTCCACCAGTTGTCATTTAGTGCCGATTTATGATGGCGCTCATGCTTGTCCGGCCGGTTACGTTAAAAGCATAAATAGTATATTAACTAAATCAATTTCCGCTACCGATGCAGATGGGGAGAGCTTTAATTTGACGCCGGGCAATAAATATCTTTTTGAAGCTACCGGAACTTTTGCGCCAACTTCTCCGGCAGGCTGGTTTGCCGATGCCGGCTACACGACTAATAACAACTGGAGTTCCTTGGCGACTCAATACGGTATTCATGGAACCGGCAACGATTATGCCGCTCATGCTTTGTTAGCTGATTTAGGTGGGGGAGTTGGGGTTGTTGATTGGGGAAATTATAACTCTGGCCATATTTATTCAAAATATTATGAACCAACTTCCTCTAATGTCCAGTTTGTGATTGGTGACCGTTATGGAGATTGGTTTAATACTACTTTCCAAAATCAAGCTGGAATGGGCGATAATTCCGGTAGTTTGACTTTGAATGTTTATGAATGCGTGAATTACGGTTCAATTACTGCTCATAAATTTGCTGACTTTGATAAATCTGGAGTTCAAGAAGCCGGTGAGCCCGATGTTAATTATTTCCAAATGAGCTTGTATCAAGGGTCTGGCTGTAGTGGTTCTCCAACCAGTCAGCTGGATACAGAAAATGATGGTAAAGCAATCTTTAACAATTTAATCGCAGGAGATTACTCTATTAAAGAAACATTACCACCCCCGGGAGATCCTGGTACGGGATGGTGGACAAATGTTACTCCTTTGTGTCAGGATGTTCACGTTGATCCTGGTCAAAATAAACAAATTAATTTTGCGAATTTTAGAGTTCAGCAATTGACCGTATGTAAATACAACGACATAAACGGTGATGGACATTGGCAGCCCGAGGATAATCCATTATCCGGCTGGACGATAAATTTGTCAGGACCGGAAAGCTTATCTGGAGTTACCGGCGGCGATGGCTGTGCAAGAATACCAGTAAATATCTACGGTGGTTATGTGATAACAGAAATACTTCAACCTGGTTGGTTGCAGACTTTTCCACCCGAGCCGCAAACAGGTTATGCAGAGTATAGTTATAGCACGGGTAACCAACTTTATAATTTTCAACTCGGTATAATTTCCGGACAGAAATTTAATGACCTCGATGGAAACGGTGTAAAAGATGGTGGAGAATCCGGGTTGTCCGGATGGACGATTAATCTTGATAAAAACGCCAATGGCTCAGTTGATGCGACTACCGTAACGGATGCCAACGGAAATTATGTATTTACCGGTCTTCTTGCCGGTACATATAGAGTAAGAGAAGTGCTCCAAACAGGTTGGACTCAAACCTCAACCGATTCTGCGGATGTTGTTATAACATCAGGTTCAAATGTGTCGGGAATAGATTTTGGTAACTTTGAATTAGGTAAAATTCAAGGCCGAAAATATGAGGATTTGAATAATGATGGAGATAGAGATTCCGGTGAATCGTATCTAAATAGTTGGACGGTTCGGGGTTATAAGAAAAATGGCAGCACTTGGGATTCAATTGGTGAATTAACGACCGGCCATACCGGCACTCAAGGCCAATATCAATTTAGCGGTTTGGATAAGGGGACTTATTATACCTGCGAAGTTTTAGAATCTGATTGGGTTCAATCCGATCCTCAGGGAACTGAAGGATTTGCCAACCTATCTGGAGTCACTGATGAAGCCCCCAGATGCCGAAAAGCAATTATTGATAGCTCTGGGGATGTAATTTCCGGTAAGCATTTCGGTAATATCCAATATGGCACCATTGATTTGGGTAAATGCAACGATATTAACGGAGACGGGGGCGAATGCGACGGCAGCGAACCGATGCTTCCTGGATGGACTTTATTTTTAGATGAAAACAGCAATGGTGTATTGGACAGCGGAGAAAGAAGCGGAGTTACGGACAGCCAAGGGATGGTTAATTTTGCCAATGTTTTGCCGCGTAACTACGGCCTTTGTGAAGTTGAGCAAGCAGGTTGGGTAAGAACAAAACCGCAAGCCTCAAATTGTCAAGGAGTTACGCTTGATCCAGGTGGTTCTATAGCTTTTTACTTTGCCAATTTTGAATTAGGCAGTGTTCAGGGAAAAAAGTTTGAGGATGTGAATAATAACGGAACCAGGCAAGGCAGTGAGCCTTATTTGAATAATTGGGATATTTATCTTTTGGATAGTCAATGGAATCAGTTAAAGACGATGAAGACCGGGGACGATGGTACCGAAGCAGGAAATGTTGAAACCGGTCAGTACCGGTTTATCAATCTCGGGCCTGGTAGTTATTTTGTCTGCGAAGACAAGAAACAAGGTTGGGATCAGACTATGCCTTCAAGCGGGCCTATGCATGGTAATTCCGTTTGTTACTCATTTAGTATCACTTCAGGCCAAAATCCAACCGGTAAAACCTTTGGTAATTTCGAACTTGGGAAAGTGCAGGGTAAAAAATATTATGATGCGGATGGCGACGGCAATCCTCACGAAAGCGGTGAAGCCTATTTGAATGGCTGGACGATCAGATTATATGAAGATTGGGAGGAACCGGTTGAGGTAACCACTTCCAATACCGGTGAGCTCGGTCAATATCGCTATTCAAATCTTTTACCGAGAACCTACCAAATTTGTGAGGTTTTGAACGAGGGTTGGACGCAAACTTGGCCGAAGGTTGGGGATGTGCCGGTGGCTGATAACGGGACACTTCATCCTGAATATGGTCAAGCGGTGGTTAACCAAAACAGTGGACAAGATGAGGGAGAGGTTTGTTGGCAAACGGTTATTGATAGCTCCGGAGACTTTAATCAACTTCTGAGGTTTGGGAATACTCAATTCGGTTCAATTTTAGTTCATAAATTTGAGGATAATAACAATAACGGCAGCATCAATGCTAATGAGGGTGGTTTAGAAGGTTGGGAAATGGGAGTTTATAACGGTTCTGGTTGCCAAGGTATGGTAATTCAAAACGGTCTTCAAAATACCGACAGTAATGGTGACGCCAAATTTGATAATTTACTTGTTGGGAACTATTCGGTCAAAGAAACCGAACAGCAAGGTTGGCAGAATACGACACCAACCTGCCAGGATGTGGCCGTTACCGCTGGTCAACAATCAACGTTTAATGTTGGTAACTTTGAATTGGGAGATTTATATGTTGATAAGTATGAAGATACCGACGGCGTTTTAGGACGCACTGCGGGTCAAGAGTATTGGATCGGCGACCCGACCTTCTATTTCCGACTTTACAAAGTAAATGGTGGCAGTTGGAGTTTTGTTCGTGAACAAGGGACAGATAGCCTTGGTCGAGCTACGTTTACTGACGTCTTTGACCAACTTGGAGATTATGCGGTTTGTGAAGTGAAAAAAGAGGGTTGGGAAGATATGCGCTCACTGTTTAACCCAGACAATAACCTTTCGGGTCAGCCGGATGAATATCCAACCTGCGAAGGTATTACTGTTCCCGGATCGGGTTATGGAGTATATGCTGAATTCGGCAATATCCGGCTTGGAAATATTCACGGGTACAAATGGAATGATCTTAATGGAAATCAGGATCCTGATTGCAATTTGGTCGAGGATCAGCTTGTTTGCGAAGAGAAACTTTCCGGCTGGACGATCAATCTTTATAGATGGAATGGCGAGGAATATGATTCGACTCCCTTGAGGACGATGGTTACGGACAACGGCTCCGAACACTACGGTTGGTATTGGTTTGAGGATCTCTTGCCCGGACAATACAAAGTTTGTGAAGTTTTACAAGGCGGTTGGGAGCAAACTTATCCGATTAACGAGAATGAGAATTGTCATATTGTGACTTTGCCAGATGGTAATTCTTATGGATTTCCGGTAACGGTGAATGTCATTGCTGGCCCCGAATATAACTTTGGGAATTTCCAACTTGGTCAAATTACTGCTTGTAAATATGAAGATTTGGATGGGGATGGAGTTAAAGACGAAAATGAATCTGGCATGATGGGGGTTGATTTGGAACTTCAGGTTAAAGACGGCGATGGTTGGAATCAGGATGTTATCTTAGGTCAAACCGGCGAAGACGGCTGTTATACTTTTGCCAATTTAGGACCGGGAACTTATAGAGTCAGGGAAAATTTAAAACAGGAAGGATTAGAAGGTTACACACCAACTGATGGCTTTACGACAGAAGGGGATTATAGACTTACAGACGAGATCATAATGACTTCGAACAGTGATTTCACCAGAGATTTTATTAATGTAGCACCGGCAGGATTAACTTTGGCTAAGACTAATGATAAGACCGGAGGCGCTTCTGGTGGGGACATTGTTACTTATACCTTGACTGTGACCAATGACAAGAGAAAATTAGTTAACGGGATGGTGATGGACATTATGCCTTTTGGTTTTACTTACGTTTCCGGTTCAGGAAAGATTAACGGTGCCAGCGCCAACCCGATGGTAATTGGCAATATTTTAATTTGGAGTCTGGGTGACTTTGGTTCTTCAGCGGTCGTCACGATTGAATATCAAGCGAAAGTTCCTTCCGGTGCCAAACCTTGTACTTATACCAATATTGCTTTTGCTTCCGCCAAAAAATACTCTGGCGGACCTTCTATTGGCAGTAATTTAGCCAATTCAAAGGTACCAATTGGACAAACTTTGTCAATTTCTGCCGGAGTGGGCGGGACTGTTTTGGGAGTAAGCACCGGTGAAGTTTTAGGCGCGGTCTTGCCGGCAGCCGGATCAAATACTGAATATCTGATTTTAGCTTTAATCTTTGTCGCCGTTGGTTTGATTATTAAAAAATTTAGCCGGAAATCATATGAAAAAGATAATTAAAATCATTTTCGCCTTTTGTTTATTTAGCTTTGCCTTTACCGGCAAGGTTTTGGCAGGCGATTTAAGTATCATTCTTAATGAACCGCCTTCAATGGAGAATACGACTGATTTCCAGCTTTTCTACACCGCGATTGAAACCGACCAATTACCGGTTAAGGTTAATTTATATATTCAAAAAGATGGTGATTCTTGGCGACAAACAATTGATAAAGACAAGACTGACTATGCCGGTAAGTTCCAGCTTAGAGGCGAAGATTTTTATTACGGAGAAGGTAAATATAACTTTTATGCCCATGTTGATAGTAGTAGCGGTCTGGACAGCAATACTGTTTCCTTAACTTTAGATACCACGGCGCCGGGTAAGGTCAGTGATTATCATAAAGAAAGAATTAGCGATACCAATTACAGATTATATTTTAAGTGTCCAACCGATACTGATTTTGAAAAAGTTTATATTTATCGCTCTAAGGATACCTCCTTTACGGCGGATGCAGGAACCAGAGTTAGTGAAATTGGTTGCGCTCCGGGTGAATCTAAAACCACCGACATTGGCGGCGACGTTAACGTTGACTATTACTTTGCCCTAAGAGCCTTGGATCATGCCGGAAATGCTTCGGAAGTGGTAACTGATGCCCCGGGGACAGTTATCGCCGGTCAAGTTGCCGGTGCCTCTACAGGAACAGGCACTAAAGGAAAAGTGGTTTTATTGCCGGAAGAAAAAGGTACTCCTACTCCTACGGAAGAGGTGAAAGAGGGGGAATTGGGCGGCGGCAGTGCCACGGAGGGTGAAGTTAAGGGTGAGAGCACGCCAAAATCAAGATTACCCTATGTTTTAGGTGGATTTGGAATATTAATTGCCTTAGGGGCTTTCTTTGTCTTAAGAAAAAAACAAGATTAACCTTTAACAAAAGGCGCTTCTTAGAGTATTAATGAAAAGATGAAAAAAATTTTCTTCTTTTTAGGGCTTCTTTTATTAGCCTTCACACCTTTAGCCTTCACACCTTAGAGGTGTGTTAGATAGCACACCTTGGGTAATTTTCTTTTTCTAAAGTCAAAAACTTAATCTCTTGAAGTCTTCGTTGATAATCAGCTTGGTTAGAAAGAAATGTTTTATATGAATATTTTTTAAAATTGTCTAAAACTAAATCTTTTTGGCAATTGTTGTATTTTTCAGGAGATAAATATTCAGATATGGAGGAATAATGATATTTATAAAGTTCATCTAGAGTTTTAACCAAGCATGAACTGAAGGGATTAAGGTGAATATATCTAGTTAGATGGAGGAGTTGTTCATCTGATTCAACTCTTACTGCTTTAAATTTTCCTTGGAGTAAAGGGCCAGTTCTTTTATATTTGGTATTGAAATAACGTGTATAACTATTTGAAACGTTTCCGACAAAAACAGAAATGCCATTTTCTTTACTCTGCTTTAAAAGAAAATGAAAATGGTTAGGCATTAGACAATAAGCAATAATTTCAACTAGAAAATTTCTTTCATTTTTTAGCCTATTGAGAAGTTCATTTTTTTGATCAGAAGTTAGTCTTAAAAAGAAAGAATATCTTAAGGGTATATTTAGATTTTGGTAATAAAAAATTGTTTCTAACAATCTTTGATAGTCTTTTTTGTCTTGAAATATTGGTTGGGAGGCGATTCCACGGTTAATTATATGATAAAGCTGATCAGTTATTAAAGGAATTTCTCTTCCGGGCATACAACCAAAATTAACAAAGAATACCAAAGGTGTCAATAGGAACACACCTTAGAGGTGTGTATGTGTAACAATTGACAAAAAAGCTTCGTTGGTGTATAAATTTTAAGGATGAGAAAACTTCGGAGTGTTTTTATTGCTGTTTTTCTTTTGCTTTTTGCCAACTTAAACTTGGCTTCGGCTCAAGAAGAATTTTTTGCTCCTGAAGAAATTATTGTTAAGTTTACCGGTGGAGCATCAGCCGAGCAAATAGGCCGGCTCAACCAAAAATTTTCCCTAAGAATTAAACAGCCGTTAGATTTACCCCGGACTTTTATTTTAACTGTTCCCAAAGGATTAGAAGATAAATTGTCTAAAATATATGGTTCGATGCCTATTGTCGAGTATGCCGAGCCAAATTATATTGCTAAAGCTCTCTTAATTCCCAATGATCCTTATTTTTCCAATCAATGGGGACTGACCAAGATTCAATCCCCTCAGGCTTGGGATTTGACGACGGGCAGTTCAACTATAAAGATTGCCATTGTGGATACAGGTATTGACAATAACCATCCGGATTTAGCAAGTAAAACCGTGGTCAGGAAAAATTTTACTTCTACCAGGTCTGATGATGATATTAACGGTCACGGAACTCATGTGGCAGGAATCGCCGCAGCAATTACCAATAATAATTTGGGCGTCGCCGGAACAGGTTTTAACAGTACCTTGATGTCAGTTAAGGTTTTAAATGACAGCGGTTCAGGCTACTATTCTTGGATTACCAACGGCATTAAGTGGGCAGCGGATAATGGCGCTAAAGTAATTAATTTAAGCCTTGGCGGTGGTTCTTCTTCAAAAACTCTAGAAGACGCGGTTAATTACGCTTGGAGTAAGGGGGTTATTTTGGCTTGCGCTGCGGGAAATGACGGAACAAGTTCAGCGCTTTATCCGGCTTATTATCAAAACTGTCTGGCGACGGCAGCGACGGATTCAAATGATCAAAAAACTTCCTGGTCAAATTATGGTTCTTGGGTAGATGTTGCTGCACCCGGATTGGATATCTTTTCTACTCTGCCGAACCATAAAGCGAAGATTACCAACACCTATAATTATGGCAGTTTATCGGGAACTTCAATGGCCACGCCTTTTGTTTCCGGTTTAGCCGGACTTTTGTTCGGGCAAGATGCCACGTTAAGCAATTCTCAAGTAAGAAGCAGGATCGAAGAAACTGCGGATAAAATTGCCGGCACCGGTAGTTATTGGATTAAAGGTAGAATTAATGCCTACCAGGCAGTTTTAGGGGTTCAACCCCTAATTTCCTTGACGCCAACTCCAACTGTTAACGGAGAGCCAACATTAACCCCCACACCTTTATTGATTTTAACTAGCACACCAACCCCGATTCCCCCAACTCCCACCAATACACCGATCCCTACCAGTACGCCGACACCAAAACCGCCAACACCCACTCCTAACCAATCTCTTACTCCCACGCCGACACCCTGGTATTGTAGATACTTTCCAAATTTATGCCAATAATTTTTAGGAGTTTAAAAGAAAAGGGGTGAGATAAAAAAATTAAAAATAAAATATGAAAGATAAAAAATTAACACTTGGAATTTCTTTTGGGGTAATAGTCTTACTTTTATCAGCGTGCTTGCTGAAGGCAGTTGCCATTTCTCCTCAGGGCGAAGAAAATTCAAAAGCCCCGGATTTAGAAAAGATAGAATTTATTCACTGGAAAAAAGGCTATGGAAAGCCTGAATGGGCTAAAGCGCCAAAAGCACCTTCTTGCTATAAGTTTTTCTCACCAAAGGTGAAATGGGCAAGTTTGCCAGTAAGTTACACAATAAATCCAACAAATCCCCAAAATTTGCCGGAAAGTTTCATTGGTAAAGCAGTTTTTGATTCTGCTGAAACCTGGGATGCGGCGGCAACAAGTAAAGAGTTAATGGATGGCTACACAATTGATAACACGGCAGTCTATGGAGACCAGAATTATAAAAATGCTGTTACTTTTGGAAATTATCCAACTGAGGGAGTGATAGCCGTCACTACTACTTGGTATAATCCAGCCACTAAAAGAATAGTTGAGTTTGACATGATGTTTGATACTGATTGGACTTGGGGAGATGCTTTAGCAGATTCCTCAAAGATGGACTTGCAAAATATTGCCACCCATGAGCTGGGACACGGAGTCGGTCTGGCTGATGTTTATGATACGGTCTGTTCAGAAGTAACAATGTACGGATATTCTGATTATGGGGAGATAAAGAAAAGGACATTAGAACAGCCAGACATTACAGGCTTGCTGGGTTTGTACCCTTAAATTTAACTGATGAAAAAAGAATTAATTTCTTTTGCTCTATTGGGTTTAGTGATTAATTTTCAAAATTCTTCGGATACGGTAGTGGAAAATTATGTTAAAAGCGAGGCGACCGGGGACAATGCCAGCGTGGAGACAAACATTAATACTAAAGTTAATCAAACAGAGACGACGGTAAAAACCAATCAATCAGGCGAGGTGGAGGTAAATGTCAAAAATGGGAAGGTGGAAGTGAAAACCAGTAAAGGAGTGACGCCAACAATTATTATAAAACAAGGAGGAGAAACTGTTACTCCTGTTTCTTCAGTTGCCGGAGAGGAAACTGAAAATCAAGAAGAAAAGATGGAGAGAATTGAAATCAGAATCCAAAATTTTATCAAAAGTATTTTCCAAAAATTGTTAAACTTTTTTGGGGGTGTGAAAATTTAAGCTACCCCTTGACATTTCGCCTATTAAAGGTTTAAATTAATAAATATGCTTTCTGCCCAAAGCTTAACTAGTCTTTGGGTTTTTGTTTGTAATAAACAAGTTTGATACGTTCGTAATAAACAAGTTTGATTCTTTGTTGCTATAGGCAAGTCGAAATGAATGATTTAAAAAACAATATCAAATTTTTTAAATTAACAACTCTGGTTCTTCTGGCTATCATTCTTTTGGAAATTCTCTTTTCAAAAAAAATTCTTAATAATTTTTGTCCGAATCCAAATGCTAACTTAGCCCAAAAAGCCAAACCATTCGCCGAAACCAAGATTGAAAAAACTTTTGAGTTCCCTATTAAAAAAAATAGCAAGGATAAATTTAATCTCAAAATTACCACTGCCGGTAAGATAAAGATGGTAGCGACTAAAAACCAGCCGATGGTTGCCAAAGAGGGAGAAGAATTTCTTTTAGTTTATTTGGAAATTGAAAACAATTTAGAAACACCGGTAACTGTTGACAGTCAAAATTATTTCAGATTGGTCAGTGAAAATGACAAAAAACTCGCTCCTGATTTTTATAACGGCCCAATCCAGGTTTCCCCTATTTCTACAAAAAAAGATCAACTCGGTTTTGTTATTAAATCTGAGCAAAAGGAATTTAAACTATTGGTAGGTGAGATTGAAGGAGATAAGGAAACAGTTGAATTTAAATTTTAATTTTTAACCAAGATGTTTTTTACTGCCCGACCAAAATCTATGTCCGACTATTCAACCGAGAAAATTTCTGATAAATTATTACAAGAAGTTAAAGAATCGCTTATAGGTCTTGACTATGGTAGTATAGAGATATATGTGGCGGCTGGAGAAGTAACGCAAATAACGAAAAGATTGATTAAGAAAACTAACGGGAACAAATAACAATTTGAAATTTGCTGACCGCAAACGCCCCACAAATCCGCCTACGGCGGATAGCGGGGTAAAGAAGCTTAGTAATTAAAGAAGGCTGACCGCCATCGGAGGCACTCATGATAGTTTATTATGGGTGCTTTTTTGTTTAAATATAACTTAAATAAGAATTCGATCCTCCTACGCCCTCCGAATCGGAGGGCTTCGGAGGACAAGGAAGGAGGTGAAAAAGAAAAATGAAAAAAGTTTTGATTTTCCTTTTAGTGTTCCTAGTGGCTTTAGCCGTTGTTGCTGTTCCTGTTTCCGCTCAAGGTGGAGGTCCGCTGGCTGTGGCAATTGACGAGATGGATATTGATGTTGACCATTCCAATTTTGGCATGGTGACTAATTTCCTTTTTGTTCGGGCAAATAGCGGCTGGAATGATACCTACGGCCCGGGGGCAGATGTTGACACTGGTAATGCCACGGTTGGAGCCACTGTGGGGACAGGGATGAATTCCAACACTACCGGAATTGCTGTTGTTGATGCCGAATGGGGTCCATTTGCCGTCAACTTTGGTTATGGGGATTACAGATTAGAAGGCGAAGGTTCGGTTGAAGGAGGAGGTCCAGGTTGTCTTTTCCCCATGCCTTGTTGGATGAGAATGGCCTTAGGTTATTGGCTTTGGACCGGTAATCCGGTCGCCATTGCTTGGGACAATACTGAGATTGATGTTCATAATTTTAACATCGGTTTCGTGTCCAATGATCTCATGCTTTTGGCCAATACGGGCCACAACTTAACAGTTGGCTCCAAAGTAGATACTGGGAATGCTGCTGTTACTGCCAATGTTGGCACCACTCTTAATACAAACACGACAAATATAAGTATGTATGAGAGTGGAGTTGGTCCGGTTGCCGTCAACTTTGATTTTGGTATGGAGGCCGGTTCTGAATGTTTTGGCCATGGTCCTTTAGCCGTTGCGGTGGAGTCCGACAAGATTTCTGTTAGCAACTTCAATTTAGGAGTTGTGGAGAATAATGTCTTTGCTCGGGCCAATGCCGGTTGGAATGTAACCATCGGTGAAGGAGCTGATGTTGATACTGGCGATGCTGCCGTAACTTCTAATATCAGCAATGCAGTTAATACCAATACCACTTCAATTTCTAAAACTGATATGGCAATTGGTCCAGTAGCAGTTAATGGTGAATTAGACGGAGGTTGTGGTGGAATAACCGGTATTCCTTGCCTGCCAGCCGGCGGAGTCGGTCCTGTGGCTGCCAATATTGGAACTTCAGGAATTGCGGTGGCGGTTGAGTCAGATAGTATTGAGGTTTCCAATGCCAATGAGGCTATCGTTTCCAATAATGAAATCCTATTGGCTAATACCGGTCACAACGTGACTGTTGGTTGTCCGGTGGAACCTTGCCCGGAGCCGACACCAACTGAACCGCCGTGTTGTGATCCATGCGGTGGTTGTGAAGCAGGGGTTGAGATTGTCGATCCAACTCCCACTCCAGCAACAACGGTGGATACTGGTGATGCGGCTGTTACCACGACGGTCACGAACACTGTGAATACCAATTCGACGACGATCACCGTTGGCGAAGGAGGGCTCTAATGCCTGTGGCTTTATTTAGGTGTTCGTTTGGAGCGGTTCGGTTTACTGCCGGCCGGCTCCACAAGATTAATTTTACCTGTGAAATAACTATGGGCAGGAAACATTATCTTTTGATGCAAAAAATCATTGCTGTTATCTTAACGGTGGTTTTCTTGTGCCAGCCAATACTTTTTGGCGCCGGCGTTTTAGCCGAGGGAGAGCTAACGCCAACACCGACTGCTGAGCCTACCCAGGCTCCAGAAACGACACCGGAGCCCACGACAGAGCCTCAAAGTACCCCTTCTCCCTCCGATTCGGAGGGATCAGGGCAAGCGACCGAGGATCCATCTACTCTAAATAATATTACACCAACACCAACGCCAAACTCGGCTGCGGCCCAAGATACCCAAACAACCGAAGTTATCAATAATAACCAGGCTGAGGTTAATAATGATGTTAATTCTGAGGCAAATACCGGAGATAATGTTGTTGGCAGTTATGAACCAACAGCAACGCCTACCAATTTTTTTGAAGGTGGTCAAGAAGGGATAACACCGACAGAAGATCCTCAAAATTCAGTTTCGAGTTCAAGCGAACCATCATTAACTCCAACTCTTTTGTCGACTTGCAGCGAACCTCAGCCGACGCAGACCCCTTTAGAAAATTCGGGCGAACAATCAAACAGTACGGCAGCAGAAACTGAGAGCACTATTCCAACACCCACGGTTTTACCTTCGGCTCCTCCAACACCCGGACCGGTGGCGGAAAATATTGAGACTCCTGATAATTCCTCAAATACGGCTTTATGCACAAGCCAGGCGGAAACAATTGTTACCAATAACAATGATGCGGTTGTTGATAATTCTCTTACCGATACCGCTTCTTCGGGAGGAAATGTTGCTGTCGGTGAAACGCCGGAGATAGAAACGGGAGATTCTAGCGTTCAAGCTGATCTGGCTAACGTGGTTAATTTGAACCTTATCGGTCAGGATTTTTGGTCAGAGGTTTTTAATTTATTGGGGGTTAATAACAGGGATTTGGATTTTTCCTCGCTTGATATGCAGCAACAGTTTAATGAGGCTATTTTGGCGGTGTTGGCGAAAAATGAAAATACCGGCGATGGCTCAATCAATACCGCCACAGCTAATTTTTTAAGGTCAATTATTGTTTCCAACAATAATATTGCCTCGGTAACCAATACTTTAAATCTCTCCGCGGTTTCCGGACAAAATACCGGCGTTGGCGGTGAGGCCTCGGTTGATACCGGTGACGCCTCAGTGACCGCTAATTTATTTAATTTAATCAATACTAATTTGGTGGGGAATAATTATTGGTTTGGCGTCTTTAACATTTTTGGTGAGCAAAATGGCGATATTATCTTACCTTACGAGCTGCAATTTTTACTTAGTGGCAGCGAAGGTAGTATGGATCAAGTAAGCGCGGTTAACGATGATACCGGCGAAGGTTCACAAAATCAGGCCTTAGCTTCAAATTCCTTGACAACCACGGTGAATAACACCAATGGTGCCGATGTGGAAAATACGGTTAATGTTTTGGCGGATTCCGGTAGCAACACCGCAGTTGGGAAAAGCGGGGAAATTACGACCGGGAACGCCGTAGCAAAAGTTGATATACGGAATTTTGTTAATACTAATATCTTTGGAAATCGCTTTGTCTTTTTGTTAATTAACGTTTTTGGAGAATGGAAGGGAGCTTTGTTAAATTTCTGGGGAAACACTGCCAGTGACGGAAAAACAGTTTTGGCGGTAGGTCAATTGCCGCCGGTGCCTCAACCGGGAGAAGATAGTCAAATTGCAGCCTTGAATCAAAATACCGGTGACAATTCTCAAAATTCAGCTCAAGGTTCGACCGTAAATTCTCTTGAAGTAACCAATAATAATAAAGCTGATTTGACCAATGAAATTAATGGGCAAGCGATTTCCGGCCAAAATGAAGTCTATGGAAAGAATGGAAAAATTCAAACCGGTAATTCTTCAATAGTGGCTAATATTGCCAATTTTGTTAACACTAATATTATTGGTAATAACTTTTTCTTTGGCATTATTAACATTTTTGGGAAGTTAACGGGCAATATTTTCTTTTCCCGACCGGATTTAGAGGTTTCTAAAACAGCGGATAAAAGTGAAGCGGCTTTGGGACAAGTAATTACATATGTAATTACGTATAAAAATGTGGGTAGGGGTTGGGCGAAAGATGTTGTTATAATCGATATTTTACCTAATGGCCTTAATTTCCTCTCTGCTTCAAACGGTGGTGTGTTTGAGAATGGTAAGGTGACTTGGAAAATTGGCAAAATTAATTCGGGTGAAGGGGGAAGTTTTACGGTTACCGCCAGCGTTAACGGCAGTTTAACAGAAGGAACCCAGCTGGCAAATCAAGCCGCTGTTACTACCTCGACCGATGAGCCTAATAAGGGTAATAACCAAAGTGTGGCGACAACAACAGTCAAAATTGCCTCTTTACCGGCAGGTGAAAGTGGAGGTGTTGGTGGTTCTTCGGCGGATTCGGCAAGCTCACCGCCCTCCGAATCGGAGGGCTCAGGGCAAGCCTGCACTTTGCCGGAAGTACCCAAAGCGCCCATATTAGTTTCTGCCACGAAAATCTCTTCGACTGAAGTAAAATTAACTTGGGAAACGGTTAACCGGGCTGATTATTATTTAATCGCTTACGGTCAGGAGCCGGGAAAATATCTTTACGGGTCGCCCAATGTTGGTAAGGTCACTTCCTATACAGTGGGTGGTTTAACTGCAGGCAAGACTTATTATTTCGCGGTGGCGGCGGTTGCGGGTAGCGGTAATTGTTCAGCGGCAGGACCTTTTTCCAATGAACTAAAATCTGGTTTAGGTACGGTTTTAGGTGCCGAGGAAGTTTTAGCTCAAGAAGGCGAGATTGGCGAAGCCGCTTCGACTCAGGAAGGCGAAGTCGCCGGCGCTACCACTCCGGTTTGTCCTTGGTGGTGGATAGTACTGGCGGTGGATGCCGCGGCCTTGGCCGGTTTTTATGCTTTTGGTTTAAGAAAAGCCATTTCACCTAAACTCTGGTGGATAAGTGTCCCGGGATTAGCGTTGCTAGCTTATTTGGCTGATAAATTTGCCCACAATTGGTGGATTCCCAGTCAATATTGCCAATATGTGCCTTGGGCAGGTTTGGTGGTTGGCGGAATTGAGTCAGTTGCTTTTAAGTTTTTAAAGAAAGGAAAAAAGTGAAAAATAAATTTTTCTTATTTTTTATTGTCATTGTTGCTTTAATGGGTCTTTCTAATAATAGAGCCTGGGCGAATACAGGAGATGGTATCGGGTGCTTGCTTCCGTCATGCTTCCCGATTAAATTACCGGACATTCCTTGTTTGCCTTTTTGCCCGACCAAGTGCCCGTCGCCGACCCCGGAGCAACCTGTTCCGACACCGACAAGAGAAGTCCCGGGAGAACCGTCACCGACCTTACCTCCGGCGGTTGGGGGCAATGGTGACGGCGGCGGCGGAGGTTCTCAAGGTGGGGCGGAGGCGCCTCATTGCGGATCACAAACTCCGGCAGCACCACGTTTAAAAAGTGTCAATAAAATTAAGACAAATGAAGTGGAGTTAGTTTGGGATCCAGTTGAATTGGCCACACACTATACGATTAGTTATGGACCGGCTTCTCATAATTATTTATACGGTGTGTCAAATACCGGCAAGGTGACTTCTTTTAAAGTTGGTGCCTTGGGTGCGGGAAATTACTGTTTTTCCATAAGAGCGGTCAATGATTGCGCTCCTTCTGATCCTTCCAACGAGATCTGTACCGGTGGTATTACGGGAGAGGTATTAGGCGCCAAGGTTTTAGGCGCCACCGGCAGTTTTTCATTATGGTTATCGCAGGCATTAGTTATAATAGCAGTAATATGCGGCATTCAAGGCGTAAGAAATTGTATGTTCTCCCAAAAAAAGGTCTGGCTTTAGTTTTAATTAGCTTCTTTTGTTTTGGCGCTGCCGGTTTTGTAAAAGGAAAACGGGATTCGTTAACAGGTAAAGCTTCTTTATCGGAAACGCCGCAAATTATTGAGAAAATTGAGGACAGTGATTTTCCGGCCAGAATTTTGATTCCCAAAGTGAAGATCGATTTGCCGATTTTTCCCGGAAAAGCAATTGATGATAAGTGGGAAATTGCCGAGAAAGGCGTTTCTTACCTTATGGGGTCGGGTATTCCGGGTAGAGTTGGTAATGCGGTTATCTACAGCCATAATAAAAAAATCCAATTTGGTCCCATTAGTTGGCTTAAAAAGGGAGACGAGATAAAAATTATCAATAAGAAAAATGAAGAAATAGTTTACCAAGTTGTAGAAACTAAAATTGTCTCGCCTAAAGAAATTGAGGTTTTATCACCAACAGAAGACTCAACCTTAACTTTGTATACTTGTATTGGAATAATGGATTCAAAGCGGCTTGTGGTAATAGCGAAATTAAGGGTTTAAAAAGTTATAAAAACTCTTTTGACTTTTAAGTTTCTATAGTGCGATAATAATTTTATGTCTTTCCTTCGAGATTTATTTCTTCCCGATCATAATAACGACCACCGGGCAGGTATTCTTAAACCACAAGCGCTTTCGTTTCTAACCTTGCTTTTTGTCGGCTACCAAGTTTTCCTTAATTTTTTTACTTTATCGGGAATTAAGGTTCTTGGCTATGCCTCTAATATTTCTCCTGAAAGAATTATTGAACTTACTAACGAGAAAAGATCCGCTCAAGGACTGTCCCCGGTTAAACATAACGCTTTACTTTCCGAAGCGGCCAGAAGAAAAGCAGGCGATATGTTTGCCTTTAATTATTGGGCTCATGTTTCTCCTTCCGGTCGGGATCCCTGGTCTTACTTTAAGGAAGCTGGCTACCGCTATGTCTATGCCGGAGAAAACTTAGCTCGGGATTTTAAAGATCCTGAGTCCGTGGTCCAGGCTTGGGTAAATTCCCCTTCCCATCGGGACAATCTTTTAAATAATAAGTATCAGGAAATCGGCGTGGCGGTAGTTGACGGGACTTTGCAAGGAATGGAAACAACTTTGGTAGTTCAGCTCTTTGGTTCTCAGACAAGGCAGGTCGCTAACAAGCCGGCAACTAAACCACAGCCAACCATAGCCCAAAAGCCGGCTGAGGTGGCTCCCAAATCAGTTGCTGCCGGAAAACCTGCCGTGCAACCGGCTGAGTCATTAGTTGTGCCAACACTGTTTTTAAACCGCAATAATGAATCAATTAGGGGCTATACCGAGAATAATAATGGTCTAATTATAAACCCTTTCTCTTTAACCAAAATCATAAGTGTCTTTCTCGTTGGTATAATTTTTGGAGCTTTCCTGTTTGATTTTCTTCTCGTATCAGAAAGAAAAACACCGCGGCTTTCCGGTCACAGTTTAGCCCAGATGCTTTTTCTAGGGTTTATAATTGTCTTGGCCATAATTTCTAGACAGGGGGCAATTATTTAAATGGACGATTTAGTTAATGACATCAAAGAGCACAGAGTTCATTATTTGATCTTGGTTATAATTTTATTGATTGGTCTTTCGGCTTTTTGGTTTTGCCGTTACCAAAAATTTATCCAAGTTTGGGTAGTAATTTTTACGAGTCTTGCTTATGTTGCTTGGGGGGCAATTCATCATTATCTGGATAAGGACTTGCACTTTAAATTAATGTTGGAGTATTTAAGTACGGCAATTTTTGGGGTAATCATAATTTTGTCCCTTCTTTTAAGAGTCTAGTTAATCTCCCTTAACTACCGCCAGTGGCACCAGTTTGGCGACTTTTTTGGTAATGCCGGCTTCAACTAGGGTATCAACTACATCATGAATATTTTTGTAAGCACTAGGGGCTTCATCAGCAATTTTATTAAAAGGAAGATTGTAAATTACTTTTTCCATTGATTCTTCAAACCTTTGTTTAGAAATGGTTCTGAATGCCTCTCCGCGGGATAATAATCTGCCCGCACCATGATTGACAGAAAAGAAAGTCTCTGAGGCTTTTGGCGTGCCTACAAGAACATAAGAGGCGGTTCCCATACTGCCGGGGACAATGGCTGGCTGCCCGGTTTCCTTAAATTTCTCTGGAAGTAAGGGGTGCCCAGCCGGTAACGCCCTCGTCGCCCCCTTGCGATGAACTAAAATTTTTTCTGATGACTGACGACCTGCCTCGCGGCAAGGCGGGCTGATAGCTGATAACTGATGAATTTCCCATTTGGCAATATTGTGGGCCACATCGTAAAGAAGATTCAGGCCTGAATTTTCGTTTTTAAAAAATTCGGCAAAGATTTTCCTGATAAAGTGAGTCATCACTTGGCGGTTAGCAAAGGCAAAATTAACGCAAGCAGCCATGGCGGCAAAATAATTTTGCGCTTCTTTAACTTCAAGGGGTAAGGCGGCTAAGCCTTTTCTGGGAATTTCTACTTTATATTTATCTTTTAAATTCCAAAATATTTCGGTATAGTCAGTACAAGTTTGATGTCCTAACGCTCGTGAACCGGAATGAAGCATTAAACAGAGTTGGTTTTTAAAAAGACCGAATTTCTTGGCAATTTCTTCATCATAAATTTCCGTGACTTTTTGCAGTTCAATAAAATGGTTGCCGGAACCCAAAGTGCCGATTTGTTTTCTGGCTCTTTGAACAGCTTTTGGGGTTAAGGCCTCAAATCTGGCACCTTCTAATTTTCCAGCCTCTTCAATTGAAAGTAGGTCATCTTCGGTTCCGTAACCGTTTTTGATGACAAATTCCGCGCCGCCGACAACAATATCTTCAAAACTTAACTTGGCCAAATTTCCTCGTCTTTCACTGCCGACGCCGACAGGGATTTCTTGCTGAATTTTATTAATAAAGGTTCTTAATAACTCGCCGGAGAAATTTTTTTGGTCGTAAGCGATGGCAGAAGTTAAAAGCCGAACACCGCAATTGATATCCATGCCGACGGCGCCGACGGAAATTAAACCATTGGTGGCCATCACACCACCAATTGGTAAACCAAAGCCCTCATGAATATCCGGCATGCCTATAACCGGAGAAATAACCCCCGGCAGCATCGCCGCTTCGGTTAATTGAACCAACGAGAGATCTTTTTGTACTTGAGGCAACATTGCCTCTTTAATATAAAGGAGAGCGTCTACCTTCATCCCCGGCAGTTTTTCAATTAGATATTTATTGGTGCTAATTTTGATGAGATTTATCATTTGGAAACAATTTTACATTAAAAATAACTTTAAGACCAAGAAAGAGCGGAAAGAAGCACACTTGAAATTTTTTAATTTTAAATTTAGAATGTAAAATTACCAATGAAAGGTGTTGTTTTAGCCGGCGGCTTAGGAACTCGACTTTATCCTCTTACTTTTGCGACCAATAAACATCTTTTGCCAATTTTTAATAAACCCATGATTTTTTATCCCATCGAAACTTTAGTTAAAGCGGGAATAAAAGAGGTTTTGGTGGTGACCGGCGGTCCGCACGCAGGCCATTTTTTAAGGGTGTTGAAAAATGGCAAGGAATTGGGACTGAAACATTTGGAGTTTGCCTTTCAAGAAGGCGAGGGAGGAATTGCCCAGGCTTTATTGTTGGCGGAGGACTTTGCCGATGACGGATCGTTGGCGGTAATACTGGGGGATAACACAACTGATGCCAACGTTACCTCGGCAGTCAAGAGATTTAAAGAAGGAGCACCCGTCTTTCTTAAAAAGGTTTCTGATCCGCAAAGATTCGGGGTGCCGGTTTTTGACGAAAAAGACAAAAAAAGAATTGTCAAAATTGAAGAAAAGCCCAAAAAACCTAGGAGCAACTTCGCCGTAACCGGACTTTATCTATACGATAACCAAGTTTTTGACTTTATTAAAAAATGTCAGCCTTCTAAAAGAGGCGAGTTAGAAATTACTGATGTTAATAATTTATATATCAAAGAAGGAAAGATGCATTGGAAGGAGCTAAAAGGTTTTTGGTCTGACGCGGGAACCTTTGAATCACTTTTTCATTCAAGTCAATATTGGGCGAAAAAGAAGGGCATAAGATGAAACTTTTAATAACAGGCGGGGCGGGTTTTATCGGTTCCAACTTCATCCGTTATTGGCTTAAAAAATACCCCAAAGATAAAATTCTTAATCTTGATAAATTAACTTACGCCGGGAATTTGGACAATCTTACTGACATCAAAACATCCAATTACCGTTTTGTTAAGGGTGACATTTGCAACGGTAGATTGGTAAATGAGCTAATGAAAAACGTTGACACGGTGGTGCACTTCGCCGCTGAGTCACATGTTGACCGTTCTATTTTGGGACCGCAGGTTTTTGTTAAGACTAACATCATTGGCACCCAAGTGCTTTTGGATGCGGCCCTTCGTTACAAAATTAAGAGGTTCCACCATGTTTCAACCGATGAGTGCTTTGGCGCTTTACCTTTGGGAACAAAAGAAAAATTTAACGAGGAAACTCCGTTTAAGCCGAACTCGCCTTATGCTGCTTCCAAAGCAGGAGCGGACTGCCTGGTCAGGGCTTATTTTAAAACTTATGGCTTGCCGGTTTCTATCAGCAATACTTCCAATAATTTTGGGCCATACCAATTTCCGGAAAAATTGCTTCCTTTGGCGATTACTAATCTTTTGGAGGGGGAAAAGGTGCCGGTTTATGGTGACGGGCTTTATGTCCGCGATTGGCTTTATGTGGAAGACCATTGCCGGGCAATTGATTTGGTGATTCATGATAATGAATCTGTTGGAGAAACCTTTTGTGTCGGGGGAATGACAAAAGATGTCGCCAATATAGAAATAATTAGAAAAATATTAAAAATTATGAAATTGAACGAAGAGATGATTGAATATGTCAAAGACCGGCCCGGACACGACCGAAGATATGCGGTTGATTGGACCAAAATTAAAAAACAATTAGACTGGAAGCCAAAATATGATTTTGATACCTGGTTAGAAAAAACGGTTCATTGGTATCAAGAAAATCCTAGCTGGTGGAAACCTTTAAAACACAAAGAAAAGAGATATTTTCGGAAACAATATGGGAGCTAGCTTTTTTGATATAAGAATTCACTTTATAATGTTTTAGTTAAACTTAAGATTAAGCCTTGATTGATATTAGCATTACTGGGGATAACAGATGAGGCGCCAACTTTTTTACAGATCTCTAGGATGTCGAGGAAAGCTTTATCAATTCCCCACATATAGTATTTTTGAGGAAATTTAAACATCTCTTCTCTTTGATCATAAGGGATGGGAATAATTCTTTGTAAAAAACTATTTAGTTCAGAAACCTTTACTTTGTAAGGGTGGCTTGGTGAAATTTTATTTTTTGTGAGACTTAAGCCAATGATTTTGAAAAGATCAATAATGCAGGAGGAGCCATAAACTACCGGTGTTTTAATGCCACTCGGTAAGGGGAGAAGTTGCTCTTTAATATAATTTCTCATTCTTTCAATTTCTTCTTTGGTAGGAAAGTCTTTCCCGGTATGGCGGGGACTAATGTATCATGAAGGTATTGAGCGCCAGCTTTTAAAAGAAAGGTTTTTTTAAGTTGGTTTTTATTGCCAATTAATATTTGGACGCTGCCGCCGCCAATGTCAACTACGGTTAAATCTTTTTTAGTGGGAAAATCCCCAGTAACTGCTTGGAAGAAAAGGTTTGCTTCCTCTTCCTGGGAAATGATTTCGACGTTAAAACCGACACTTTGTTGAATTTGTTTGGCAATCTCTTTACCAACATCTCCCATTTCTCTTAGGGCATGAGTGGAAACGACACGGAGTTTATCGACTCCTTCTTTTTCTATAATTTGTTTACAACGACTCAGTTCATTAAAAGTTTGTTCTAAGTATTCTTGTTTTGGCCGGTTGTTATTTTCGTGCATGCGAAGACCTAAACAAGTCAAGGTATTTGATTTGTAAACAGTGGCTAAATTGTTGGGAGAAGCTAATTTAACAATTTGGAGCTTAATTTTAAGGGTTCCGATATCAATAACCCCCAATTTTTGCCTTTTAAACAAAGTCTTCATTGATTTATTTATTTTATATCTTTGGTTTTAACAAATCCGGCCGATTTTTTTTGGTAATTCTTAAGGCTTGCTCGGCCCGCCATTTTTCAATTTCGGCGTGATTTCCGGAAAGAAGAATTTTTGGTACCTTTTGGCCATTAAAATTTTCCGGCCTTGTATACTGCGGGTATTCCAGTAAATTCTGTCTGATAGCTGATGACTGACTACTGATAGCTGATGAAAACGATTCGTTCTTCGTGGCATCAGACTTTTCAAGGACACCTGGGATAAGGCGGACAACTGAATCAACAATGGCCATGGCGGGAATTTCGCCGCCGGTTAAAACAAAATCTCCAATGGAAATTTCCTCATCCACAAAACTTCTTACTCTTTCATCAACTCCCTCATAATGCCCGCAAATTAAAATTAAATGTTCAAACTTGGAATATCTTTTCGCCATTTTCTGCTTCCATACTCTTCCCCTCGGACTTAACAAAATAACTTTGCACTTTGCACTTTGAACTTTTAACTCTCCAATTGCCTCAGCAATTGGAGCAACCATCACCACCATGCCTACCCCGCCTCCATACGGCCTATCATCTACAGTTCCTCTTTTATCTTTGGTCCACTTTCTTAAATTATGAATTTTAATTTCCACTAACCCTTTTTCTTGTGCACGATGAAGAATACTTTCACTAAATGGCCCTTGAAACATTTCCGGAAAAAGAGTCAAAATATCAATTTTCATTTTAAATTTAAATAAAAAGGGTTTTTAATATTTTTTAGCTTGTGGTTAGTCAAAAGACTACCATAACTTGGTATAATAAACAAACAGCCGAGGTTGGAGTAAGTCAGGTCGCCGGAAACAAGTTTGGCGAGACTTTAGTTGCGGTCGTAAAAATGAGAATCAAAAAAATGCCTCCTAAATATTGCGGTTTTTGTATGCGGGGCGGTAGTGATGATATTCGAGCTTCTTGGCTCAAGAATTTTAGGACCATACTTTGGAACCTCAGTTTATATCTGGACGAGTTTAATTGGCGTTATTTTGGGAAGTTTAAGCCTTGGTTATTATCTTGGCGGAAAGTTGGCCGATAAAAAGCCTAACTATAACAGATTATCTTTTATTATTTTTTTATCCTCAGTTTGTATTGGCCTAACACTTCTTGTTAAAGACTTCTTACTTATTGTTCTAATAACTAAATTTACGGACATTAAAATTGGTTCAATTTTAGCCTCTTTGATTTTATTTTCTCCAACTGGTGTCTTACTGGGGATGGTTTCTCCTTATGCGGCAAAATTGAGATTAGAAAATTTAAATAATTCCGGCTCAACAATAGGTAATCTTTACGCAATATCTACCGCTGGAAGTATTGCCGGGACATTTTTATCGGGTTTTTGTTTGATTCCTTATTTCGGCACAAATAAATTATTGATCATTTTATCGCTAACACTGATCGCCGTTTCCATAGCCCTTTCAGTAAAAAAATTTTTTGAAATCAAGTTGTCCGTTTTTATTGTCGTTGCTATTGGCTGGTTTGCCGTTTGCGGACAGAATTCTGTATCTTTGGAAAAAGGATTTATAGATGTTGATACCGCTTATAATCGCATTTTGATTTATGACGATCGTGATAAATTGACAACAAAAATGATTCGGAGATTTTCAGTAAATAATGAAAATAATTCTTCGATGTTTTTAGATGAAGATGGTTTAGTGAGTGAATATGCAAAATATTACCGTTTAGCGGGGCATTTTTACCCGGGATTCAAAAAAACCTTAATGCTTGGCGGGGCGGGATATTCGTACCCCAAGGATTTTTTACTAAATTACCCTGGAGCGACAATTGATGTTGTTGAGATTGACCCCATGGCCACCGAACTTGCAAAAAAATACTTTAAGCTTAAGGAAAATCCGAGATTGGCTATTTATCACGAAGACGGCAGGGTATATTTAAACAAAACTCAAGAAAAATATGATGTAATTTTCGGCGACGCTTTCGCCTCGCACTATTCTTTACCTTATCAGTTAACGACAAGGGAGGCTGTACAAAGAAAATATGAAATATTAAATAATAATGGATTAGTCATATTAAATATAATTTCTTCAATAGAAGGAGAAAAGGGTTTGTTTCTCAGGGCGGAATATTTTACGTATAAGGATATCTTTCCTCAAGTGTATTTATTCCCAGTTACAGAGCCAAATGACGGAGAAAAAGTACAAAATATAATTTTAGTTGCCATAAAATCCAATACAAATCAAGTTTTCAACGATACCGATCAGGAGCTAAACGAACATCTGAAACATTTGTGGAAAAAAGAGGTTAACATGGATGTACCAATTTTAACCGATGATTATGCACCGGTGGACTATTATATTAGTAAGTCAATTTAAATGATTGACCCGAGTAATATTTTTTTGCACAAAAACCCCTATCTCCCTTAAATCTTTTTTTTGTTAAGATTTGACGACTTTAATTTTACCAGACCGATGTGGTATAGTTTTGGAAATGAAAATCTCAGTTGTCGGCGCCGGCTATGTTGGTTTGGCCTATTCGGCCGTTTTGGCAGATCTAGGCCACCAAGTTTGGGTAGTTAGAAAGGATAGTGAGAAAAACGAAGCCCTCAAAAAGGGTAAAACCCATTTTTACGATCCGGGTTTGGAAGAGTTAGTCAAAAAAGATCTCGCCTCAGGAAGGTTAAACCCCACAATTAGTTATGAGCAAGCGGTGCCGAATTCGGAAGTTGTTTTTGTTTGTGTTGGCACCCCTTCAAAAAAAACTGGCGAAGTTGATTTGGCTCAGGTTTTTACAGTAGCCAGGGAGATTGGAAAAAATTTGAAGGAAGGCTATACGGTCGTGGTTGTAAAAAGCACAGTCCCCCCGGGGACAACACTCAAAGTGGGGCAGGTAATCGGAAGATATAAAAAAGCCAAAGCTGAATTTGGTTTAGCTTTTTGCCCTGAGTTTTTAAGAGAGGGATCGGCGATAGAAGATACTCGCAGACCGGATAGGGTGGTTATTGGAGCGAGTGATAAAAAGGCCATTAAAATTTTAAAATCAATTCATCGCAGTTTTAAAGCACCGGTTTTACTTACCAGCATTAATAGCGCCGAGCTGATTAAATACGCCGCCAATTCTTATCTCGCCTTAAGAATCGTTTTTGCTAACCAGATTGCTGACCTTTGCGAGAAATCCGGAGCAGATATCAATGAAGTCATCGAAGGAATTGGTTTAGATAAAAGAATAGGTTCTCATTATTGGTATCCGGGATTAGGATATGCCGGCAGTTGCTTCCCCAAAGATGTCGCGGCTTTGGCAGCTTATGCGGACAAAGTCGGCTTGAAAAAATCTCTTTTTAGAAAGATGCACCAGCTAAATAATGATCGGGTAGAAGAAATCTTAAGGGATTTAGAGGAAAAATATGGTTCCTTTTCCGAAAAAACAATCGGGATTTTGGGTTTGGCTTGCAAGCAAAGGACCGACGATATCCGGAAGTCGGCGGCAATAAAAATAATTGAAATTTTAAAAGCCAAAAAAGCCAAAATTAAAGCTTATGATCCTCTGGCAATAGAAAATACGCGGAGGATATTACCGGACATAATTTATTGTCAGGATCCCTATGGGGTGGCTAAAGATGCCGAAATTCTTTTGATTTTGACAGAAAGTCCTGAATTTGCGAAAATGGATTATACTAAAGTTAAACAGTTAATGAAAGGCAATTTAATTTTTGACAGCCGGAATCTTTTAGACAAAAGGAAGATTGAAGCTCTCGGTTTTATCTATAAAGGAGTAGGAAGATGAAAGTAGCGGTTACCATTCCAACTTACAATGAAAAAGAAAATATTGGGCCGATGATTGAGGCTTGGCTGAAAATTGCCAAGGAAAATCCGAAGTACCAGTTTGAAATTATTGATGTTGACGGAAATTCTCCTGACGGAACCGGTGAAATCACCAAGAAATACGCGAATAAGTTTAAAAATGTTCATCTTTTGAGCGGTCCGAGACGAGGAATGGGCAAGGAGCTGATCGATGCGTATCGTTATGCCATGGAAAAGCTAAAAGCGGAGGTCATTATTCCCATTGATGTTGATTTTCAATTTGATCCATATTTGGCGCCGAAATTATTAGAAAAGATTGACGAAGGATACGACGTGGTGGTTGCTTCTAGAAAAGTATCTGGGGGAGGGATGGATCTTACCTTCTTTAGAAAATTAACCAATTTTGTTTCCGATACGCTTTTGGCTTACTATTGGGCGGGAATTAAAGAAGTCAAAGACCACGCCGGATTATTTAAAGCCATGAGAGTTAAAGGCGTTTTAGACAAAGTTGACCTGAAGAATATTGATGTGGTAGGTTTTGCCGTCAATATGCGTTTGATATATGAGTTATCTAAAGTAACTAATAAATTTATTGAAGTTCCGGCTTTTTTCGGGAAAAGAAAAGCGGGTCAGGAGACAACGGTTGGCTTAAAATCCTTAAAGTGGTTTATAAAGTATGTTTTTGAAACGATTATGCAAACTACCAAAATTCGTCTTGAGCGGTCGCAAAGGTTTGTTAAATATGCCATGGTCGGCTTAGTAAGTTATGGCGTAACTGCCTTATTTATGGAACTTTTTTACCGTTTAGGTCTCACGCCTGGTTTGGCGGCTTCAGCCGCTTCAGAAATTGCCATCATTTTTAACTTCATTATGAATAATCTTTGGACATTCGCGGATAAGAAAATCACTTCTTTGAAGAAAATTCCCCTTAAATTTATCCAATTTAATTTGACTTCTTTGGGAGCTGTGGTTCTTCAGGGATTGGTGGTGGGCGGGTTAGCGGAATTGTTTGGTGATCAATGGCGCCAAATTTATTTAGTTTTCGCGGTCGGTTTTGTGGTGATTCCCTATAACTATACCATGTACACTAAAGTAATTTGGAAAAAGAAGTAATCTAAAGGTAAGGAGCCCAATCGGCAATTGGGGCAATATTACCGGCAATAAAATTAACGGCATAAAGATAAATTGCCGGCAAAATTATTAATAAAGCAATTTTGAATTCTTTCTTTTGGATAAATTTATCAAAAGCGATTAAAGAGAAAGGGACTAAAGGAAGTGAATATCGTGCCAAATCACGGTGTGCCACAAACAAAGTGGCGGCAAAAAAGGTTCCGGCGAAACTAGCCAAATCATAATATTTTTGTTTAATTAACATCACCACTGTTAGCGCTCCCAAAAGATATTGCCAAACCATATCTTCCCGCCAAAAATCACCTAACCAACTGCGGTTTTGGCTAAAACTTTGAAAGGGCGGAAAAACCAGATGAAAATTATCACCTGAATGAAAATAGGCCAAGAAATCTCCGGTACGGATTTTGTAAAAGAAAAAGATTCCCAATAAAGAGACCGGAATTAAAAAAAGAGGAATAGAATCTCTTATCAGCTTTTGGATGGTGATTCCTTTTTTAAGTCTTAGGAAACCGAGGTATCCTAAATAACTTAAAAAAAGTAATATTCCCGGGCTTTTGGTAATTTGGGCCAGGGCGCCAAATATTCCCGCCAACCACATCCTTTTTTCTTTGAAAAGGTAAAAAGAAGATAAAACCGCAAAAAGAAACAACGGTTCCGGGCTGCCGACCGCTTTAACAACCACCCAGCGGGCGGGTATAACCAGAAAAACCAAAGAAAGCCAAAAAGGATTTTCCGAAAGCCGAAACTTAAGCAGAAACAAATAAAAGGTAATGACGCAAAGAACATTAAAAATGAGGGTGGAAACAAGCATGGACCAAGTTCCCGGTAAAAATAAATTTAGTACTGCGATGAAAAGAGGATAACCGGGCAAATGCGCCGGATAATATTCAATTGGAACCGGTAGGGAAAAATTGTGAGCAATAGAGATTTTGTCGTACCATGATTTTGCCACAATAATGTAGTTTGGGCCGTCATAATTCTTAAAAACGGTCAGCATTCCTCCGTTTAAGCCTAAAATATACGGTAGCCAAAGGATAAAAGTAGCGAAGATAGCGGCAAAGACAAGAACAAGAAGGTCATTTTTGGGTTTCATTAGTTTGATGATAACAAATCTATTTTAGAGAGTAAAATTTCCTTAATTTATGCTATCATAAGCCTATGGAAAAAATTTCCGAGCTTTCCCTGTTTTTCCCGGCTTATAACGAAGAAAAAAATCTCAAGGAGACGGTTGAAGAGGCCATTCCGGTCTTAAAAAAAATTGCCCAAAAGTACGAAGTAGTTATTGTCAATGATGGCTCGGAAGATCAAACCGGTAAGGTTGCCGCCGCTCTGGCTCAAAAATACCCCTTTATCAAAGTAATTAATCATTCGCCTAATCGTGGTTATGGCGCCGCCTTAAAATCAGGAATGTATAACAGTCGTTTTGAATGGATTACCTTTACCGATTCTGATGGCCAATTTGATTTTTCGGAAATTACTAAATTTATTACCAAGCAAAAACAAACTAAGGCAGATTTGGTAATTGGTTACTATTTAAAAAGAGCGGTCCCGGTTTATCGAGTGTTAGGTTCGAAAGTATGGGAGTTGGCCGTTTGGTTACTTTTTGGTTTAAAGGTGAGGGATACAGATTGTGCTTTTAAGTTTTTTCGGAAGAAGGTTGTTGATAAAATTCCTAAACTTGAGGCGGAAAGAGGTCCTTTTATCAGTAGTGAGTTCCTCATAAAAGCCAAAAGGGCGGGTTTTAAGATTACGGAGGTTGGTGTACATCACTATCCGCGAAAAGCCGGTCAACAAACCGGGTCAAGTTTAAAAGTAGTTCTTTCCGGACTTAAAGATTTGGTTGAGCTTCGCCGAAAAATATGACCAGGATGATGAGAAAAAATTGGCTAATAATAATTATTCTCTTCCTGGCTGCTTTCTTAAGACTATATAAAATCTCCGGTTACATGACTTTTTTGGGAGATGAAGGTAGGGATGGCTTGGTTTGGCTAAGGATGATAAAAAATGCAAAGTTTACCCTGATAGGGCCTCAGACCTCAATCGGTAATATGTATTTAGGGCCGCTTTATTATTATTTAATGTTGCCGTTCTATCTTGTTTTAGGAACTGTCGGTCCATCAATTGGCGTGGCTTTATTTGGGGTGGCGACAACCTATCTTTTATGGTTTTGCGGTAAAGAGTGGTTTTCTAAAGAAGTGGGGTTAATCTCTGCCTATTTTTATGCCATTTCCCCGGTAGCCATAATTCTGTCTCGTTCTTCTTGGAATCCCAACGTAATGCCTTTCTTTGCCTTATTAACAATTTGGGGAATTTGGCAGTTTTGGCAAAAGGAGAAATTTTTCTGGCTGCCGATTATTGGTGTAACCTTATCTTTGGCGGTTCAATCCCATTATTTAGGTCTTCTATTGATTCCGGTAGTGGGAATTTTTTGGGCAATTAAATTAATAGAACTTTTAAAGAAAAAAGATAAAAAAACAAAATCATTAAATTTATTTTTTACTGTTTACTGTTTGTTGTTTATTGTTTTAACCATCGTTCCGTTAATCTGGTTTGACCTACGCCATAATTTTTTGAATTATAAATCTTTTTATAAATTTTTCTCCGAAAGGCAAACCACCGTAAATTTTAAATTTTATAAAGCGGTTCCTAATATTTGGCCTCTGTGGCAAATGGTAGTTACCAGACTCTTGTCCGGAAAGAATGAAATAGTAGGGTTTTGGTTGGCATTAATCTTTGGAGTTTTACCCATAGCCTTCCTGGCCCACAAAAAATCGATTGTCTTTAAGAGAAAAGCCTTTATATTAGTTTCTCTTTGGATATTGGTTGGTTTGTTGGGAATGGGTTTATACAAACAACATATTTACGACCATTATTTTGGTTTTTTGTTTCCGGCGGTTTTTTTGATTGCCGGTTGGACTGTTTTTCAGCCAAAAATTTTTCACCATTTTTGGCGGTACTTTTCTTTTGTTTTAATCATAGTCATAACTGTTTTGAGCTTGGCGGAAAACCCACTAAAGTACCCACCCAATAACCAGATGGCGAAGGTGGAGGAGATTGACAGAAAAATAATTTCTGAAGCTGGGGATAAACCTTACAATTTTGCTTTAGTGGCAAAGCAAAATTACGAAGCGGGTTATGAATATTTCTTGGAAAAGTGGGATAGACCGCCAAAACAAATTGACCCCCAAAAATACCCGCAAACATTAGCTGAGCAACTTTTTGTTGTTTGCGAAGATCCTGTTTGTGAACCGGTGACGAATTCAAAAGCAGGGATTGCCAATTTTGGCTGGTCTAAAATTGAGCTTGAGTGGCAGTTTCCTTGGGGAGTAAGATTATTTAAGCTAGTTCACACGAAGAAGTAAAATGTCAAAAGTCATCCTTCGGCAAGCTCAGGATGATGCTGAGCAAAGCCGAAGCATCAAATGTCAAAAGTAAAATTTAAAATTAAAAAATATTTTACTGGGCTGGCTCAAGAGATTTCTTCGAATAAGCTTGTATACTTGCTTTTGCTCTTTATCTTATTTTTATCTGCTTTCTTAAGACTCTATAAACTGGATAAACTATTAGGTTTTTGGTATGACCAAGGCAGAGATGCGTTGGTAATTTGGGATCTGATTCATCAGAGAAATTTTTTCTTGGTTGGTCCTGTAACGGGGATAGAAAATGTGTTTAGAGGACCGGCTTATTATTATTTAATTGCTCCGTTTTATTGGCTTGGTAAAGGGAGTCCCGCATTTGTGGCAGGTTTTTTAGCTTGTTTTTCAGTATTGGCGATTTATTTAATCTTTCTATTAGCCTCTGAAATTTATGGAAAAGAGGTTGGTTTATTGTCCGCTTTGATTTACGGTGTATCTTATGAGATCGTGACTTTCTCGCGTTGGTTGTCTAACCCGAATCCTGCCCAATTTTTCGTTGTTTTGGCGATGATTTGTCTTTATAGAGCGATCACGGGAAGAGAAAGATATTTAGTTTTTGCAGGCTTTTTGTTGGGCTTGTGTTTGCATTTTGAGACAGCTGTTGAAGTATTTTACCCAATGGTTTTAATTTTCGTTGTTCTTTGGCAAAATAAAAAGTTGCTTAAATGTAAATTATTGCTACAAACTTTATTAGCTTTCTTTGCCACTTTAATTCCTCAGCTGGTTTTTAATTTTCGTTACCACGGAATTCTTTTTAAGGCTTTTGAGAAATTTCTTGTTAGCGAAAAAAGTTTTAAAGTTAATCTTCTTTCTGTTGTTTTTGGAAGAGTGGTTCTTTATTACAATATCCTTTTTAGCCGACTTCTTCTTTCCAGCGAGAGACTGAAATTCTTATCATTGTGCCTGATCTTAATTTCCTTTATAGTTAACCGCCAACAAATTTTTAAACTTGGAGGGAAATTTTTGTTGGCCTTTTTGATAATCCCTCTTTTAGGTTTGCTTTTTTATCAAGGAAATCAGGGAAGAATTTGGGATTATTACTTTTTCAGTTTATTACCAGGCTTTGTTATTTTGTTTTCCGCCGGATTCTACTTTCTTTTTAAAAATCAAGGAATATTTACAAAAAGTTTTTTGATCTTACTTTTAGTTTTAGTTGTCAATCTTCATCTTAGAGTTTTAGCTTCTTATTATAAAACCGGTTCTGGTATTACTCTTCAGTCGCAATTAAAGGCGATAGATTGGATTTATCAAGATGCGGGGGAAAATGAATTTAATGTTGATTTTTATGTTCCACCAAAAATATTTTACTCTTATACTTATCTTTTCCGCTGGTATGGAAAAAGTAAATATGGTCGCGAACCGGTGGAAACGCGGATAAAATTGCTTTATACCCTTTCCGAACCAGATAGTTGGAACCCAAATTTCTTGAGCGATTGGTATAAAAGGCAGGACGGAATTGGAAAAGTGACTAAAAAATATTTTTGGGGGGACTTATCGGTTGAAAGAAGAGAAAGAGTCCTCTTTTATGATTAGGAAGAAAAATCTTTCGATTATTGATTGTTTTAAACAGGCAAGGAAGAAAATTTCAAGAAATAAATTAATTTATTTAGTCTTATTTTCCGTTCTTTGTTTTTCGGCTTTCTTAAGGTTGTATAAATTAAATAAACTTCTAGGTTTCTGGTATGACCAAGGAAGAGACGCTTTGGTTATTTGGGATCTACTTCATTATAATAAATTCTTTTTAATCGGTCCGGTAACCGGCATTGAGGGAATCTTTTTAGGCCCTTTTTATTACTATCTTATCGCTCCTTTTTATTGGATAGGGAAAGGGAGCCCGGTTTTTGTTGCCGCCGTTTTAGCCTGGTTAAGTGTCGGGGCGATTTTCCTTGTTTATTGGTTAGGGAAGGCGATCTATGGCCGAAAAATAGGTTTGATTTCAGCTTTCATATATGGTTTATCTTATGAAGTAATTCTCTTTTCCCGCTGGTTGGCCAATCCTAATCCACTGCCTTTTTTTAGCTTACTGGTAATAGTTTTTATTTGGTTATCGCTTGAGAAAAACGAAAACTTTTTTATTTTTACCGGGTTGCTCATCGGTCTTTGTTTGCAATTGGAGGCCGCCGCCGCCGCCTTTTTTTTACCGGCGGTATTGGCAGTAATCGTTTGGCAAAAAAAGAAATTGTGTAAGCTAAATATTTTGCTCCCGACATTTTTTTTATTTTTTTGTACTTTGGCGCCGCAGATAATCTTTAACTTTCGTCACCAGGGGATTCTTGTCAGCGCTTTTAAAAAATTTTTGATTACAGAAAAAAGTTTTGGGCTCTCTTTTTTTCAGGTTGGGCGAGAAAGACTTAACTTATACTTTAATGTTTTTTTGGGAAAACTTTTTCCGCAATATCGTCTCTTGGGCATCTTGACGGCAATAGTTTTTTTCTTTTCTGCTGCAGTAAAGAAAAAAAAGGTTTTTGGAGTTGGTGGAAAGCTGTTGATGATTTGGATTTTGTCTCCTTTACTGGGATTTCTGTTTTATCAAGGTAACCATGGATATGTTTGGGATTATTATTTTTCGGGGGTTATACCATTTTTTATTATTTTATTATCGGCAAGTCTTACTCTAATTTGCCACCGGGTTTTAGGAAAAATCTTTTTAGTGGCCTTTTTAGTGCTTTATTCTTTTGTCAATATGCGACTGGTCGGTCGTTATTATCAAAAGGGCATCGGTATTACTTTAGAGGCGGAAACTAAAGCTTTGGATTGGATTTATCAAGATGCCCAGGGCAAAAAATTTAATGTTGATATATATGTTCCCCCAAATATTTATTTTTCCTACTCCTATCTTTTTAAATGGTATGGATGGACTAAATACGGCTACGAACCGGAAGTAAAATTAATCAATAATCTTTATACTCTAAGCGAGGTAGATAGCGAAAGACCATTTCTTTTAAATAAGTGGCTGCAAAGACAAGACGGAATTGGTAAAATAGTTAAAAGCTATTCCTGGGAAGGAATCTCAGTAGAACAAAGAGAAAGGATTAAATTTGAAGACTGAACGACCTTACATTACAATAATTATTCCTTGCTATAACGAGAAAGAAAATTTGGAAAGAGGTGTTTTGGGGGAAGTGGCAAATTTTCTTCAGGGCCAAAACTTCACTTGGGAGGTAATTATCTCTGATGACGGATCTACCGACGATAGTCGCCAACTAACGAAAACCTTTGTCAAAGATAAAAAAAATTTCTGGCTTTTGGAAAATAAACACGGCGGGAAGCCAGCGGCTGTTTGGTCAGGAATCCAAAAAAGTAAAGGGGAATTTATTCTTTTTACTGATATGGATCAATCTACCCCCTTAAAAGAGGTTCAGAAATTGACGCCTTTTTTAAAAGATTATGAGGTGGTCATCGGTTCGAGAGGCTTAGAAAGGAAGAACTTTTCCATTTTCCGAAAAATTGGTTCGGCGATCTTTAGAAATTTTAGGAAAGCTATTTTACTTCGTGGTATTGATGATACCCAGTGTGGTTTTAAGTTATTTAAGGGCCAGGTTGCAAGAGAGGTTTTTCCCAAATTGCAATTCTTTCAGCACTTTGAAAAAATCACCGGTTGGAAGGTGACTTCTTTTGATGTTGAGCTTCTTTTCTTAGCCGAAAAAATGGGCCATAAGATAAAAGAAGTTCCGGTAGAATGGTTGGATCGAGATGTTAGTAAAGGTAAAAATAGAAGTTACCTTAAGGAATCAAAAGAGATGGTTGAACAAATCGTAAGGGTTAAATTAAACGATATAACCGGGAAATATGATCCAACTTAAAGAGAAGAGATGATCAAGTCAAAATTTTTTAAGACTAACGGTCAAACAATATTTTTAGGACTAGTAATAATTGTCTTTTATTTTATTACCAGGCTTATCAATTTAACCATTATTCCTGTTTTTTGTGATGAGGCTATTTATATAAGGTGGGCGCAAGTAATGCGAGCCGATAGCACTTTAAGGTTTTTACCTCTTTCGGACGGCAAACAACCGCTTTTTATGTGGTTAGTGATTCCCTTTTTAAAGGTTATTAAAGATCCTTTGGTGGCGGGACGGTTAGTTTCGGTCTTGTCTGGTTTGGGAACGATGATCGGCATTTTTGTTTTAAGTTTTTTACTTTTTGAAAACATTTGTTTTGCTACTCTTTCTTCAATTTTTTATTTGACTTCACCTTTTGCTTTCTTTTTTGACCGGATGGCCCTAGCAGATGGGCTTCTCTCCTGTTTTGGAGTTTGGTGCTTAGTGTTTGGCGTTAGTTTAGTCAAAAAGATTCGGCTTGATTTGGCAATGATTAGCGGCATTATTTTAGGTTTGGCTTTAATTACCAAATCTCCGTCAATGTTTTTTGCCTTACTAATACCGGCAATGATTTTGTTTTTTGACTTTAAAAAGAAAAATAGACTGGTTCACTTGGGAAAACTAGTGGTTTTGTGGTTAGTGGTGTACCTATTTGCCTTCGCCATTTACAATATTCTGCGCCTAGGGCCAGAGTTTCATATGATTGCCCTCAGGAATAAAGATTATATTTTTTCTCTTAATGAAGTTTTAAAGCACCCGCTTAATCCTTTTCTGGGAAATTTTAAAAATCTTGTTAATTGGTTTTGGATTTTGGCTACACCACCAGTTTTTATCTTTGGCTTGTTGGGAATATTGATTGGATTTAAAAAGAATCTGAAGACCGCAATTTTCTTACTGGTGTGGTTAGCTGTTCCGTTAGTTGTTCAAAGTGCAGTAGCGAAAGTTTTTACCGCCCGCTATGTTCTGTTTTCTTTGCCGTTGTTTCTAATTTTTTCAACTTGGTTTTTAGAAACTGTTTTAGCGATAAAAGACAAAAAACTGGCCATTATTTTAGGAATAGTAACATTTGTTTTTCCCATTTATCAGATTTATCTTCTTAGTAGCCATCCTGATATGGCTTGGTTACCGGTTCAGGAAAGAAAAGGTTATTTAGAAGAATGGACTTCTGGTTATGGCATTAGGCAGGCTTCACTTTATTTAAGAAAAGTGGCAGAAAAGGAAAAAGTTTTAGTGGGAACTGAAGGTTATTTTGGTACTCTGCCAGACGGCTTGCAAATTTATTTGGAAAAAGTTCCCAACGTTACTGTCATCGGGGTGGGCTATCCTATTAAAGAGATTCCCGTAAAATTAATCAACAGTTTGGTAGATAACCGCGTTTTTTTACTGGTAAATGATAGCCGTTTTGAGGTAAAAGACAACAAGGGATTAAATTTAATTGCCAAATACCCAAAAGCAGAATCCGCCAGCCGGCGGATGAAAATAGATAGTCAAGAAAATTTATTATTTTTTGAAATCTTAAAATAATGCCGGAAATTTCAAGTGTTATTGAAACAGGCCTTTCTCGATTTACCAAAGAAGCAAGTTTCCATGGGACAGAGAGAGCAAAAGAGGCGAGAGAAATTGCCTTGACCTTTGATGATGGGCCTGATCCCGTTAGATCTCTAGACTTAATCGATGCTCTAAATGCCAGAAGAGTGAAGGCAACTTTTTTTTGGTTTGCCGATAAAGCTCAAGAACTAAAAGATAATGATCCTGATCTTTTTAAGCAGATTATCGAGGGGATTAAAAGAGGTGGTCATGAGATTGGTCTACATGGTGATTACCGTTTAGAAACTGTCGGTTTGAAAGCTAAAGTATTCGGAGAAATTGATGAGGAGAAAATGGCGGCAGATAAAGCTAAACTTGAAGAATTAACAGGGACGGAAATTAAAGTCTTCCGGCCGCATAATTTGCAGATAGGTCCGGTGATGGAAGCCACAATAAAAGCTGCTCAAAAATTAGGAATAAAAGATACGGTAGCGTTGTCTATAGGGGTTGGGGTTAGGGCTGAAGCTCTTTCGCCAGACCAGATCAGACGAATTTCTTTGAAAATAGAACCGGCTGATATCGTTGGTATTCATGAAAGACAAGGATACTTCGGCGCTAAATATATTAGTGAGCTTGAAAGAGATGTTCCTAGCAAAAATGTAGGAAGAATTGGTGAGTTGGAATTAAAACTTGGAAGACAGTTAAGTGGTCGAGAGCTAGCTGCCGCTTTACGTGGAGAAGGAGAATATACTCCCGAGCCACAAACTGTAATAACGACCCAAGTTAAAAGAAAAGCAAAAAAAGAAGTAACCTCTCCTTTACAAATTGTTTCTGCCCTAATAGATAATCTCAAGAAAGGACATAAATTTGTTACTACTTCTGAGGTTTTAGAATAATGAAAATTAAAAAATATTTTGTTTTTCTGATAATCATTTTAGCTTCTTTTATTGCTTCTCGGGATCTTTTTAAGCCGGGGTATTTTCCCATGCACGACGACTTACAAACGGGTCGTCTTTATGAGATGGAATTGTGTTTTAGAGACGGTCAAATTCCCTGCCGTTGGTCACCTGATATGGGTTTTTCCTATGGATACCCTCTTTTTAATTATTATCCTCCTTTCCCTTATTATCTAGGCATGGTTTTCCGGCTTTTGGGAGTTTCTGCTATCGGTAGCATAAAAATACTTTTTATCTTGGGTTTTTTTCTTTCGGCGGTTTTTATGTTTATTTTGGGCAAAGAGCTATGGGGAGAAATTGGTGGTTTAGTGGCTTCAATTTTTTACCTTTTTTCTCCCTACCATGCGGTTGATATTTACGTTCGAGGAGCGATGAATGAATTTTGGGCTTTAACCTGGTTTCCCTTGATTTTTTGGGCGGTTTTAAAGATTGTAAAAGGAAAAGATAATAAGTTTGTGCCTCTTTTAGCTTTGTCTTATGGACTTTTGTTACTTACCCATAATGTGATGACAATGCTTTTTACCCCCTTAGTTGTAGTTTGGGGCATACTTTTAATATGGTCTGAAAAGAAAAAATGGCAAGAAAAAATTTTTCGTTTGGCCGTCGGTGGGGTCTGGGGAATTGGCATTGCCGCCTTTTTCATTTTACCGGTTATTTTTGAAGGCAAATTTGTTCATACCGAAACAATGCTTATGGGCTATTTCAATTATCTTGCCCATTTTGTGGGTTTAAAAAAGACGCTTTTTACCCGTTTTTGGGGTTATGGTTCTTCCGGTTGGCTTCAAGAAGCAGGCATGCCCTTCCAAGTTGGTTTTCCTCAATGGCCGGTGGCAACCGTAGTTTTTCTTCTTTGTCTTTTTCTTTTTTTAAAAAAGAAATTAAAGTTAGGTAATTTTTTAATTTATGGCTATTTGTATTTTATTTTTCTTTTTTCCTTATTTATGGTTCATGCCCGCTCGGTTTTTATCTGGGACAGGTTGCCCTTTTTATCTTATGTTCAGTTTCCCTGGCGTTTTTTGGCCTTAACCATGTTTGGCATGTCGGTTGTAAGCGGAGGAGTGATAAAACTGGTTAAAGAAAGGAGAAGGCAGATAATTTTAGGTGTTTTATTAATTGTTTTGACGATTTTACTAAATTACTCGTTTTTTAGACCTGAAAAGATTGTTCAAGTTACTGATGAGGAAAAATTGTTCTCTGCCAAGGGTTGGAAAAAATTACAGACGGATGGAATTTTTGACTATTTACCCAAGTATGCTCAATATCCTCCCGGAGGACCGGCTCCTCAGATGCCGGAAATCAAAATCGGCAAGACAGAAACCTCAGAAATTAAAAAAGGTACCAACTGGTATGTATTTAAAGCCAGGGTTATCGAGCAAAGCAAAATTCAAATTCCACTTTATGATTTCCCCGGCTGGAAAGTATGGACTAACGGGAAGCTTGCCGAAATTAAGCATGATAATCTTTTGGGCTTAATAACTATCAATCTTTCACCCGGCGATTATTTGGTTAAGGCAAAATTAACGGATACTCCTGTCAGAATAATGGGAAATTTTATCTCTCTGGTTTCTTTATTAATTCTTTTTTGGTCAGTATTTAAGGTTTTTAAAAAATCTCGAGTTTCGGTGTTTAAATGAAGCTATCGATTCTTATTCCGGTTTATAACGAAGAAAAGACTATTACCGAAATTCTTCAACGGGTATCTTCAGCTAAACTTCCCAAAGGATGGGAGAGGGAGATTATCGTTGTTGATGACGGATCGGTTGATGGAACTAGAAAAGATATTAAGAGACTAAGATACAAAGATATTAAGAAAGTTTTTCACCCGAAAAATTTAGGTAAAGGAGCTGCTGTCAGAACTGGAATTAGAAATGCGACTGGTGATATTTTGATTATTCAGGATGCAGATCTCGAATATAACCCGGATGATTACATGAAGCTTTTAGCTTTAATTAACTCTAATCAAGCGGAGGTTGTTTATGGTTCTCGGCTAAAAAGGATGAAGCTGAAATTAACAGGTAAAGATAAAACACCGTTTCCGCTTCATTATTTAATGAATCGTTTTTTATCGTTTTTAACAAACGTTCTTTATAAATCAAATTTGACCGATATGGAAACTTGTTACAAAATGATGAGTAAAAATGTTTATAAAAATTTAAATTTACGATCTTTTCGTTTTGAGGTTGAACCGGAAATAACAGCCAAAATTTTAAAAAGAGGCTATCGAATTGTTGAGGTCCCAATTGTTACAAAACCGCGTGGTTACAAGGAAGGCAAGAAAATTAAAGCGATTGATGCGTTTAAGGCAGTTTATACTCTCATAAAATTTAGATTTTAATGCTTGCTAAGAAAAAATATCTATTTTTTTTAATGGTATTTTTAACCCCAGTTTTATTATTTTTAAAATCTTTCTCTGCTTATTTTTCCCAAGACGATTTTTTTCGTCTTCGGGCATCTCAAATTAGTTCTTTAACGGAAATTGGAAAATTTTTTAGTTTTTCAGCCATAAGAGGATATGCATTTTACCGTCCTTTACCTCGTGAAGTCTTTAGCTTTATGATGTGGCATCTTTTTGGTCTTAACCCTTTTCCTTATCATCTTTTCCAATTTTTTATTTATATTTTCAACCTTTTCTTGATCGACAAACTCTTTTCAAAATTAATTGACAATAATTTCAAGGGAAAAGAAAAAGTCAGATGTTTAGTAATTTTTCTTTATGTTATTTCAGCAGTCAACCTTGGCACTTTTTATTATCTTAGCAGTTTAGAAATCCTTTTGGCAATGACTTTTATTCTTTTGACAATAACCTGTTTTATAACCGGAAAATATCTGAAAAGCTTCCTTTTTTGTTTGCTTTCTTTGATGTGTCATGAAATAAGTTATGTTTCACCGGTTTTTTTACTGGTGTTTACTTTCGTTTTGAGAAAAAATCGCCCGAATTTGAAAACCATTCTGCCCTTTTTTACGGTTACATTTTTGACTGCCTGGTTAAATATTAGTCAAATTAGACTTCCTTCTCAAAAAGAATATCTTCCTGAATTTTCTTTTCTTAGACCAATAAATAACTTATTTTGGTATTTTATTTGGAGTTTAGGAATTCCTGAACATATGTTGGATTTTGTCGGGCACGGACTTAAGATAAATCCGAAGATAATTCGGCAATACCCTTTATATTTTTGGACAATGTCGTTAACTTTTTCCGGGTTGATTGCCGGCTTGATCAGTTCATTAATAAGCTTGTTGATGAACTCATTCGTAAAAACTTTAAAAGGCTCGACAGATAAAAAATTTTGGCGATATTTATTCTTGGCCGTTTTTTGGTATCTTACCGGAATTTCCTTTTTTCTTTTTTTTGGTTCTCACCGTTTTATTTACTATTTGATTTTTTCTCAAGTCGGTACTTGCTTTGCTCTGGCCTTACTGATATCCAGGCTTTCCTTAAAGAGTTCCCTCATCGTCTTAATCTTATTTTTTGTTCTCAATTTTAACACCATTAAATGGGGAGAAAAGACTTATTGGGCTCTTGGACGCAGCCGTTTAGCTAAAAAATTGACCACGGAAATAAAAACTGCCTATCCTACCTTTCCAAAGGGTGCCATTATTTGGTTGAAAGATGATCCCTCTTACCTTTCTCCCGGTCCTGATTGGGGAGGGACGGCTAAGCAAGCGTATATAGCGCTTTCCGGGTCGGACGGGATTCAATTGCTATATAATGATTTTTCTTTAAAAGTTTATTATGAGGGTGATTTACTTCCTCCAAAAACCGATCAAGTTTTTGAATTTAAGGTCAAAGCTTTTTAAAAAACTGATTTTTGAACCTTTTTTCATTACTTTGCAGTGTTTTTTTGAGGACGACGACGATCTGCCGGAGAACGAAGGTTTACAATTTACAGTCTTTGGCCGGTATTTGTTTTAGGCTTAGCGTTTATCCCCCTTCGCGGAAAACCTCGGGCGTCCTTCGACAAGCTCAGGATGGTGAGCGTAGTCGAACTATATGCTTGTGGATGTCCAGCCTTCGCAGCCGAAGCGGCTGCTTCGGCGGAGTAGGCAACGCGAAGAATTTTCCGCTCCGGAGGGATTCCGCTCCCGACGAAGGGGGGTACTATATAGTGTACCCCCCGAAGCGTGGGGAGAAGGTGCCTCGGGCGTCCTTCGGCAGGCTCAGGATGGTGAGCGAAGCCGAACCATAAGCCCGAGGGAGCTTCATTTCAGTTAGGTCTCCCGAAAGCCTGTTTCTTTAATCATTCCTCAGCCAAATATTAGTTGGTTTATTATCTTTGGCGATTTGGCTATAACCATTAAGCAAGTCGGGGAAAAACGTGACGTAGTAATCTTTTTGGCCTTTATAATCAAGGTTGGCATAGTAGATAAGAGCCGGCGATTATTTTTTAAAGCCTGAAGTCTCTTGTTTCGATAAGGCGTGTAGGCATTGAGCCAGGGAAACCAGTAAGTAAAGCGGTCTATTGATTGTCTTTAAACCAAGTACTCACATATTCAATTAAGGCGAACCAAAGCCAATCAGTCTTTTAGAAGAATTGTATTGGTGGAAAACAATCACAAAATCGCACCGATAGAACTAAAAAAAAGAGAAAAAGAAATTAAACCAGTTCCCTAAAACTTTTTAAATAATTTTTAATTCTTATTAAAAAGATATAGTTTCCAGATGTTATTATCGTACGACCAGTTCCCCTCAATCTGTCTATTTCTGAAATTGTTCAGTTCGGCCGCCGGATCCCGCCTGAGTATAGTTTCCGAAACTTGGCTGATCACAAATAAATTGTCGGAGGTAAAATAAGAATGCTTATCTTTGATGCTATACCCATCAATCAGCAATAAATTTCTATACTTAAGCCCTACAGTATTAGCATCTTGGCTACCCAAAACTGCCAAGTTTATTTGAGTCAAGTGCCTCTCGTTAATTGTTGATTCGATTGTATTTACTATTTCCTTAACGGTCTTAATATTCGGATGCCAAGATTTGTCCCAGTCATCAACATATGGATTATTTTTTATTTGAGGCAGAATTGTAGTTATCGATCCAATAATTAAAGTCAGTATAACCAGTTGATTGAGCAGTTTTGGTATCCCAGCTCTTGGAAAAGCTATCCAAATTACAAAAAATACCAATCCGGGTAAGAAATAGTGAAAATATGAGTTATTAATAAAACCAATAACTACAATCTGACCAAACCACGGGAAAAAATAAATAAGTGCTGACTTGTATCTTTTTACATCACAAATAAGTAGGGCGGTGCCGGCAATGCCTACAATCCACATTAACCAGACTGAGTGGGTGTAGTAATAAAGCACTACACGCAAGTTTCCAACCGATCTTGAGACAAAAGACATAAAATCTAAGGAAGTTTGTGTTTGATTGAAATACAACGCCCTGCTTAAAAATAGTCCGGGAGGGTGTCGTAAATCAAAGAGCACAAAAGGTAAAAGCGACAAAATTACCCCCGCAGTTAACAGTAACCACTCTTTTGTCTCCCTCCTTTTTGTCTTCAGGGGGAATGTCATAAGTAAAAATATCCCAACCGATACTATAGCTAAGTAGTGATTATGAATGCTAAGTCCCATGCTGAAACCTGCAATCGGTGCCGCTAATTTGTTTTTAATCTGAAAGAGCAACACCCCGAGAGTAATCCAAAAGATCATCAGGTTAGGATTCCAAGCCCATCGGCTGGTTTCAACTAGAGGGAACCAAATAATTACTAATATGAGTATCCACAAACTTATTTTTTTATTTAAGATTCTTGCAGCTAAAAACAGCAATAAGGCAGCCATTGTTCCCCAAAATGCAGCTCCGATAGTTGTGGATAGAGGGTCAAACCTTCCAAGAATTGCAAAGGGCATTAACATGTAATAACTTAGGGATCCATAAACTTTGTTACCGTCTTCGGAAATCGGACCTACCATTGTTATTTTCCGGTCATGGAAATACTGGTGAATTTTTACTAAATCGATTGTGTTATCCCATAAGAACGTAGCCGATTTATTTAAGTTAATAAATCTGGTCAGAAACAAAGAACTTACAAGAAATATGATTAACAGTGATTTGACTCTAATCCCAAGCATATTTAAATAAATAATACTATTGGCTTTATTATACTTAGGTGATTATATCCTTGAGGCAAGTTAGCGTCAAAAGTTAAGAAAGGCATTTATGCTAAAATATACTAATGAGCAAGAAGCAGACCACGTCTACTCATAACCAGAAGGTTGATTTGGATTTGGTCGAAAGACGCTCTTTAGTTGGGGTTTTGTCTTTGATTTCCCGTAGTTTCCTTATTCAGGTTATTTCCTTTGCTTCAACTTTTCTTTTAACTATTTTTCTAGACCCCAAGGTTTTTGGCATTTTTTTCTTGGTTTCCGCTTTTGTTAACTTCTTTTCCTATTTTTCCGATATGGGCTTAGCTGCTGCCTTGATTCAGAAAAAAGAAACAGTTACCGAAGAAGACTTAAAGACAACTTTTGCCGTCCAGCAAATGTTAGTTTTAATTCTGCTTATTGTAATCATCGGTTTTTCTCCTTTGGTCCAAAGATGGTATGGGCTAAGTCAGGCCTCCGTATACTTAGTTTATGCTTTGGGGATCTCTTTCTTCTTGTCTTCAATGAAAACTATCCCCTCGGTACTTTTAGAAAGAAATTTGAAATTTAACTTGGTGGTCATCCCCCAAATTCTGGAGACTTTAGTTTTTAATATTCTGGCGGTAACTTTGGCCTGGAAAGGTTTCGGTTTAACCAGTTTTACCATTGCCGTTCTGGCGCGGGGAGTGGTTGGCCTGTTGGCGATGTATATTATTTCTCCTTGGCCGATTGGGCTTGCTTTTTCCAAAAGTTCATTATTAGGACTTTTGAAGTTTGGTTTGCCTTATCAGGCCAATACCATTGTTGCTGTTTTAAAAGATGATTTAATGACGGTTTTTTTAGGGAAGGTTATCGGCCCTATCGGCTTGGGTTATTTGGGTTGGGCAAAAAAATGGGCTGAATTACCGTTGCGTTTTTTAATGGATAATGTTTCCAAAGTTGCTTTTCCCGCTTTTGCCCGGATGCAGGAAGAAAGCGAGAACCTAAAAAAAGCCGTTGAAAAATCTCTTTTTTTCTTGAGTTTTACGACTTTTCCAATTTTGGTCGGTTTTGCTGTACTGGCTTCGGATTTAGTCAAAATTATTCCCCGCTACTCTAAATGGGAACCGGCATTATTGGCTTTGTACCTTTACTGTTTTAATAGCGGTTGGGCCTTGATTTCTACCTCGATGACGAATCTTTTAAACGCCATCGGTCTGATTAAAAAGACTTTTAAGTTAATGATTATGTGGTTAGTTTTAACCTGGATCTTTATGCCCGTTTTGGGATACAAATATGGCTACAATGGGGTAGCGGCGGCCACGGCTTTAATTGCCATTTCTTCGGCCGCGGCGGTTTATATGGCTAGACAAAAAGTTAAATTTGATTTATTTACCCCTATCGGAAAACCACTTTTGGCGTCTTTATTAATGGGGGTAGTTATTTTTCTTTTTAAACCAACTTTTCGTTACGTTTGGCTTTCGTTACTTTTTAGATTAGTGTTGGGAGGAGTTTCTTATTGCCTTTTTTCCTTTTTATTTATTGGTTCAGCCCTATCGGTTGATATAAAAAGAATAATTTATGAATTCAGAAAGAAAAAGTAAAAGTATTTCCCGGCCGTTTTTGATTTTATTGGTTTTAGGTTCGGTGAGTTTTTGTTTGACCATAGTTAAATCGGGATTGATTTATTCATACGGCATGGGGTTTTGGGGGGCAAACGGTCATGATGGGATTTGGCATATTGCCTTGATAAACCAATTAGCTAAGCTCCGTTTAGATCATCCTACTTTTGCCGGTGAAAGAATTTTTAACTATCACTTCGGTTTTGACCTTCTGGTTGCCTTCTTTCATCTTTTAACCCGAATTCCGGTAATAAATCTTTATTTTCAATTTTTTCCTCCTATTTTTGCTGTTCTTATCGGTCTTTTAACCTATCGACTAATTTTAGAATTGACTCGTTCAAAAAGTTCGGCCTTTTGGGCGACCTTTTTTGTTTATTTTAGTGGCAGTTGGGGTTGGTTGATTAGTTTTTTAAGAAATAGATCGCTGGGGGGAGAGTCAATGTTTTGGGCCAACCAGGCCGTTTCAACCCTAATTAATCCACCCTATGCTCTTTCTTTAATTTTGTTTCTCTCGGGAGATCTTTTGTTTTTAAAATATTGGGAAAGACCCAGTGTTTCACGATTGTTAATAACCGCCTTGATTTTGGGAATTCTTATTCAAGTAAAGGTCTATGCCGGAGTAATAGTTCTTGGTAGTTTATTTCTTCTTAGTAGTTTATCAATCATTTTAAACTTAAATAAGAAAATAGAAATCTGGCAACTTTTTTTTGCTTGTTTAGGAATTTCATTGATTGTTTTTTTACCCTTTAATTCAACCTCGGGGTCTTTGCTTATTTTTCTGCCATTTTGGTTTCCTCACTCTATGCTTTATGCTCAAGATCGTTTTTATTGGCCGCTTTTAGCCAACAGCCGCCAGATTTATTTTGCCACCAAACAATGGCTTAAGTTTTTAGCGGCGGAATTATTTGCTCTCTTTATCTTCATTGTGGGAAACTTGGGAACTAGAGTAATTGGTTTTGTTTTCTTATTAAGACTGTGGCAAAAAAAGGGAAAATTTTTTGAATTTTGGCTTTGGTTTTTTCTCCAAACGCTAGTTAGTTTAACAATTCCCCTTATTTTTATTCAAAAAGGTAATCCCTGGAACACAATTCAATTTTTTTATTATTTTCAATTCTTTTTGGCGATTCTTACGGGCCTGGGTTTTGGAAGTTGGTTAGAGCAAAGGAAACACGATCCAAGATATTCTAATTTATTAAAATATTTTGGTACGATTTTTGTGCTGTTATTGACGGTGCCGACAACAATAATTACCCTAAAGAATGATTATCTACCGGGAAGACCTCCGGCAAAAATTTCCCCACAAGAATTGGTAGCACTTGACTATTTGCGCAGGCAACCAGAGGGAGTTGTCTTAACCTATCCTTTTAATGCTGACCGGCGAGACGGTTTTTCGCCCCCAAAACCGCTTTATGTTTATGAAACAACGAGCTATGTTTCCGCTTTCAGCCAAAAACAGACTTTTTTGGAAGACGAAATGAATTTAGAAATCTCCGGTTACGATTGGCGGACAAGAAGGAAAAAAGAAGAAATTTTCTTTTCTACTAATGATCAAAAATGGGCAAACGATTTCTTAAAAGAAAGCAAAATTAAATACATTTATCTGATTAAGGGACAAAAAATGAATCTTAAAGAAGATAATGTTAAGGCAAAGAAAATTTTTGAGAACGGTGAAACGGTGATTTATCAAATAAATTGAGGTAAAATAAAACCGAGATGAAGATTTCCGCCATTATTAATACTTTTAATGAAGAAAAAAAACTTCCCCGGTGCATTAATTCGTTAAAAGATTTTGTTGATGAGATCGTAGTTGTTGATATGAATTCCAGCGACAGAACGATTAAGGTGGCTGAAGAGCTTGGAGCGAAGGTTTTTAAGCATGATTATGTCGGTTATGTTGAGCCGGCAAGAAACTTTGCCCTTCGACAAGCTCAGGGGGATTGGATTCTTTTAATCGATGCCGATGAGGAGGCACCCGAGGCGCTGCTTAAGGATCTCAAAGCGATTGTCAAGGAAAATAAAGTCGACTATGTTAATCTTCCCAGGAAAAACCTAATTTTTGGTAAATGGATTAAGCATTCCCGCTGGTGGCCGGATTATAACGTTCGGTTTTTTAGAAAAGATAAAGTTGAGTGGAATAATAAAATTCACTCCATCCCCATGACTCAAGGCAGGGGTATGGAAATCCCAGCCGAAGAAAAATATGCCCTAGTTCATCATAACTACCAAACTATTAGTCAGTATTTGGAAAGGAATGATCGGTACTCCTCGGTAATGGCGACCGAACTGGTGAGTGAAGGTTATCATTTTTCTTCTAAAGATTTGATCAAAAGACCATTTGCTGAATTTATAAGCCGCTATTACGCCGGGCAAGGTTTTAAAGATGGGCTTCACGGTTTGGTTTTAGCGATTTTACAGGCGAATACCGAGTTTCTAACTTATCTTAAGGTTTGGGAAAAAGAAAAGTTCACCGATCAAGATGTTGATTTTTTTGCAAAAACCACGCAACAGTCAATTAATGACCTTTTTCATTGGCAAGGCAAAACTTCCTCTTTATACCAAAAGATCCGTCTTAAACTTAAAAAAAGTATCTAATGAAGAAAATTTTTATTGTAATTCTCAACTGGAATGGTGGCCGAATGATAGTGAATTGTTTGGATTCGTTAAATGATATGAAGAGGGATGGTTTGGAGGTGAAAGTGGTCGTGGTAGATAATGGCTCAACGGACGGATCAGTGGAAAGAATAGAGACGGCGGTGACTAGTGGTCAGTGGTTAGTGGCTAGTGAAGAAAAGAAGAAAAGACCAACCACCAACCACCCCGCCCGCCATGCTTCGCCCGCCGGCCAAGGACTGCCAGCCCGCTTGCCGAGCGAAGCGAGGCGGCCAGGGGCACTGTCGGGCTGGCAAGGCGAAGCGGGCAGGCAGCCACCAGCCACTCTCCGGTTAATTAAAAATAGTTCGAATTTAGGATTTGCGGAAGGCAATAATGTGGGTATTAAGTACGCTTTAAAAAATGGTGCCGATTATGTTTGTTTATTAAATAATGATACCCGCGTTAGTTCGGATTTTTTGACTCAATTGATAAAAACAGCTGATTCAGATGAGAGAATCGGTATTGTTGGCGGGAAAATATATTTCGAAAAGGGTTATGAATTTCATAAAGAAAAGTACAAGGAAAGTGAGTTAGGGAAAGTCATTTGGTATGCTGGGGGAATTATTGACTGGAATAATGTTTATGCTACTCACCGGGGAGTTGATGAAGTGGATAGGGGAGAATATGATCCGCCGGCTGGCGGAGAGGAGACGGAGTATGTGAACGGTTGCCTGATGTTAATTAAAAAAGAAGTTTTTAAAAAAATTGGTTTGCTTGACCCGAAGTATTATGCCTATTTTGAAGAAAATGATTTTTGTCAAAGGGCCAAAAAAGCCGGATATAAGCTTTATTTTGCCCCGAAAGCTATTATTTGGCATCTTAACGCTGGTTCCTCCGGCCCGGGCTCTTCGCTTCATGACTATTTTTTGACTAGAAACCGTTTGCTTTTCGGAATGAAATGGGCACCTCTAAGATCCAAGATGGCTTTAGTTAAAGAAAGTATTTGGATGTTAGTTAAAGGCAGGAGATGGCAAAAAATTGCTGTCAGAGATTTTTACCTTGGAAGGTTTGAAAAAGGAAGTTGGCGTGATTAAACCAAAACTAAGCGTCGTAATTATTGCCAAGAATCAAGAAGGAATAATTGAAGATTGTCTAGAGTCGGTCCGCCAGCTGGCGGATGAAATAATTGTTTTAGATACCGGCTCGATTGATAAAACAATTGAAATTGCCCAAAAATACACCAAAAAAGTTTATGAATATAAAAACGGCGATGAGGTCAATTTTTCGGCTTGGAGAAATTATGCTCTTAAGTTTGCTCACGGGGATTGGCTTTTATACTTGGATACCGACGAGAGGGTAACACCTCTTTTAAGAAAGGAGATTGAATTAGTTGTCAGTCGTCAGCCATCAGTCATCAGACAGTATGTGGCCTACGCGATTCCGAGAAGAAACATTAGATTGGGGAAAGAAATGAAATTTGGCGGTTGGTGGCCTGATTATGTCTTGCGTCTAATGAAAAAAGAGGCTTTAGAAAAATGGCAAGGTAAACTTCACGAACAGCCAGTAGTTAAAGGTCGAGTGGGTAAATTGAAAGAACCGCTTGTTCACTATAGTCATCGTGGTTCCTTTGAAGATAAATTGGCCAACACAATTACCTGGTCCGGTTTAGAGGCAGAACTTTTGTTTAAGGCCAATCATCCTTCAATGAATCTTAAGCGATTTTTAGGCGCAATGGGAAGGGAGTTTTATTTTAGAATGATCAAGTGTCAAGCCTGGAGGGACGGGACTGAGGGAGTCCTGGAGGCAATTTATCAAGTTTTTAGCGTTTTTATTACTTATGCCAGGCTTTGGGAAATTCAGGTAGTAAAAAATTACCCCAAAAAAGATGCTTAGGAAACGATTGTTTTGTTTTTTCTCCCTCCTCTTTTTTATTTTTTCCAGCAATTGGATAAAAGTTATTTTTGAGAATAGTATTTTCCCGCAATTTTTTTTCATTATTGTTTTTTCGGTTTTGTTATTCTTTTTGGAAGAGGTGAAAAGCAGGTTAAAATATTTGTTTTTGGCTTTTCCTCTTCTTGTAATTTTATTAAACATTCCGGCCGAGAAGTCGGTCTATAATTTTAGCAATTTGGAAATTTATACGATTAACCAAAGGAGAACATATTATAAAGGAAGTGCCATCGCCAAATTTTTTGAAAATAAAGGGACCCGGTTTTTGTTTAATTATCAAAAAAACTTTTTTGAAGGTCTTGATTTAAATTATTATTTTTTTGGAACTCATCCCCGGGAGAGAATTGAAGTAAAAGAGATTAAAAAATTTTCTTTCCTTCTTCTCCCCTTATTTCTTTATGGATTATATGAGCTAGTTAGAGGCAAAAAATACTTGGGTCTTTCGTACTTCGTTTTTTCACTATCTATGGCTTCATTTTTTCGGCCGATAGATACTTTTTCTTTTCTTTTCTTTCCCTTCTTTGTTACGACCATCAATGTCGGTTTTTGTAAAGCCTTCTTTAAATTTTTAAAATCAAAGGCTAGATGAAAATTAATCTTGTTAAAAAACTTATTGTCTTGGGGATATTACTCTTAGGTTTTTGGTTAAGATTTTATAAAGTGTCTTTTATTCCTCCGGGGATAACGATGGATGAATCTTCCATTGGTTACAATGCCTATTCGATTTTAAAGACGGGTAAGGATGAATATGGGAAGAGTTTTCCAATTGTTTTCAGGTCATATGCTGATTATAAAATGCCAGTTTACTTTTATTTAACAGTTCCTTTTGTCCAACTTCTCGGTTTGAATGTTTTGGCCTTGCGATTCATCTCCGTAGTGCTTGGTTTATTGTCGGGGCTGGTGATTTATTTATTTGTCTTAAAATTTTTTGGAAAAGAGAGGTGGTTGCTTGCTTGCTTAGCTCTGACCACTTATACCTTCTCACCCTGGTCAATTATTTTTTCAAGAGGCGCTTTTGAATCAAATGTTGCTTTATTTTTCCTGCTGCTCGGTATTTACCTTCAATTTCTCGCTTATAAAAATGACAACGTCTGCCTTCTGTTTTTATCCTCGGTTACGTATGGGGTAGCAGCATATTCTTACCATACCCAGAGAGTACTGGCGCTGCTTTTTTTGGTAATATTACCGGCCCTTTTTTATCGGAACCATGTCAACCGAAAAATAAACCGGAAACTGATATTGGCTTCAATATTGATATTTTTGTTTATTGCTTTGCCGCAATATTTATTTTTTAAACAAGCAGCCGGGAATACCCGTATTAAGAACACGGTAATACTTAAGCCTGAGGAGGTTAAGACGGCTATTTTTAATCCTTCCAAGGGGCTTTTATTGGTTGAACGCCAACTCTCTTTATATTTTGCTTACTTTTCGCCCAGGAATCTTTTTTTCGACCCCGACCCGGTGAAGTCAAGATCGCTTCCCGAACTGAGCACCTTTTACTCCTGGATGGTTCTTCCGTATTTACTGGGAATGTATCTTTTATTCTCAAAAAAAGATCAGGCAAAGAAAAAGCCATTAATCTTTTTGTTATTAGCAAGTCCTGTTCCTGCTGCTCTCACCGGTGACCCGTTTGCGACACTGAGAGCTTTGCCTATGATTTTTCCTCTCTCTATAGTTATTGGACTGGGTTTAGAAAAATTGTTCCTGTTTCCCAACGCGGCAAGGTTATCTAGAGCCTTTTTTGCTTTGTTGTTGATTTATTCGTTTTTTTCCTTGCAGAGAAGCCTGTTTTACCTTCTTCCTTATGAAAAGTATCACGAATGGAATTACGGTTATTCCCAGCTGGTAGAAGAAATCAACAAATTTCCCGGAACTGAAGTTTTATTTGATGATCCGATAGGAGACAATTACGCAGAATTTCTTTTTTTCGAAAGGTATCCTCCGAGTAAATTTCAAAAGGAACAAAATCAAATAAACTTAGCTCGGTATTATTCAATAGCCAATTGGACGAATACGTTTAAATTTGGGAGGTTTAGCGTTCGACCAATTTTTTGGGAAGAAGATGTTTGCAAGAAAAAAATTATCATTGCTACCCCGCTTGCTGTTTCTGATGGGCAAGCGCGCGAGCATTTTTTCACTAAGGCTTTTGCTATAATTGCACCAGACGGAAAAACAGTTTTTAATGGTTATTTGACTAACCCTGAACTCAAATGTTTGGATGACGAAAAGAAAGCGAAGTTCTAAAAAAAATGAAAGCCGGAATTTATGATCCTTATTTGGATACCCTGGGTGGAGGAGAAAGATATTGTCTAACTCTAGCAGAGATGCTTTTGGATCTAGGTTGGCAGGTTGATCTGTTTTGGGAGGGCGAAGACATTAAAAAAAGGATTACTTCTCGTTTGGGTTTTAGAACTGAAAGAGTAAATTTTATCGCAAATCCTAAAAACTTGATTGAAAAATTACTTGTTCACCCCCACTATGATCTTTTGTTTTATTTAAGCGATGGGAGTATTCCTTGGATGTTTGGTAAAAAAAATCTCCTACACCTGCAAGTTCCCTTTACTAATCTTCGCGGAAGGTCATTTTCTAACCGACTAAAATTTCTTTTAATAAAAAAAGTGATTTACAACTCCAGATTTACTAAGAAAATTGCTGATCTCGAATATGGCATAAAAGGGGAAGTAATTTATCCTCCCGTTGAAGTAAACAAGTTCAAGCCTAAAGAAAAAGAAAACTTAATAATCAGCGTGGGGCGGTTTTCTCAACTGCTTCAAGCAAAAAGTCAAGACGTCTTAATTGAGGCCTTTAGAAAATTATATGCCTCAGGTTTAAAAAATTGGCGATTAGTTTTGGCGGGGGGAAGTGAAGTGGGTGGAGAAGCTTATGTAAAAAAAATTAAAAAAATGGTGCAAGATTATCCGATTGATATTAAAGAAAATATTTCATTTTCTCAACTGACTGAATTGTATTCTAGGGCCAAGTTTTTTTGGGGAGCTAGCGGCTATGGCATTGATGAGGTTAAAAATCCTCAGAAGGTGGAGCATTTTGGGATAACCGCGGTTGAAGCAATGGCCGCGGGAGCAATTCCTTTACTGGTTAAAAAGGGAGGATTTAGAGAAGTTATCGAGGAAGGCAAAAGTGGTTATTTTTGGGAAGAGATTGAGGATTTATTAAGGATTACCCAAAGTTTAATAAAAACCGATTTAAAAGATTTTCAGAAGGAAGTGAGGAAAAGGAGTAAACTATTCTCAAAGGAGGTCTTTAATGAAAAATTTAGAAAAATCATTTTTTAATTTTGGAATAAAAAAATTTTTAATAATTTTAGGACTGGCTTTAGGAATAAGGTTGGTTTTAATGCCCACAACTTTACATGCGGATTTGTTGGGACATGCTTTTTCCTCGTATTTTTTGGCTTATGAAGGCAAATGGAATCTTTATGATACTTTGGCGGGCTTACCTAAGGATCATCCCTTGGTAAAAAATTTTGGCGTAAGCGATGTTTTTATTTATCCGCCCCTGGCGTATTATACTTTAGGTCTTTTTAGACAAATCACTAAACCTTTTGCAGCCGCTAATTTTGTTCCTTGGGTTTGGGAAAACTTATCTGATCTGCGTAAGTTTCCGGGTTTTCAAAAAGAGATTTTTTTATTTAAATTTCCATATTTATTTGTGGATATTCTTTTGGCTTTTTTACTGGCTGGTTGCTTTAAGGAGCAAAGACAGAAAAGACAGGCTTTTTTATTTTGGCTTTTTAACCCGCTTACCTTGTATGCCACTTTTATGATCGGTCAAATTGATATTCTAGCTACTTTTTTTACAGTACTGGCTTTATTTTTGTTTACTAAGAAAAAATATTCTTGGGCGGCTTTTTCAATCGGGATTGGCGCTTCTTATAAAATGTATCCCTTATTTTTACTTTTTCCTCTGGTTTTCCTGGCAAAAGAAAAATTCTGGGGAAGGATGAAGTTAATTATTGTCGGAGTTGCTCCTTTTGTTTTCTTTATTGCCCCATACTTAGGCTCATCTGCTTTTAGAGCCATGGTTTTATTTTCGCCCAAAAGTCAAAAAATGCTTTTTATGGGTTGGCCGGTTTCCGGAGCTGAAGTGGTTTACCCCTTTATTATATTTTTAACCATAATTTACTTTTTTAGTTTTTACACCAAAAAAAAGATTCCTCTGGCAGCATACTTTTTGGCGATTTTACTTTTGATATTCAGTGTCACTCACTACCATCCACAATGGTTTTTATGGCTAACGCCATTTTTGATTTGGGAATTAGTGGAAAATAATTTTCGTCATTTGTTACTAATACTCACTTTCGTAGCCTCTTGGCTGATAATTACTTTATTTTTTGAGCCCTCTTTGTCTTATGGCCTGTTTAACCCCCTTTTCCCAGAATTGGATAGAGCTAAAGGGTTAACAGAAATCCTTTCGCCCTATACGAATGTTTTTCAATTAAAAAGTTTGGTAAGAAGTGTTTTTGCCGGTGCTTCAGTTTTTTTGGTTTTTCGTCTTTTTACGAAAAGTGGGGATGAAGATTAGAGACTTTTTTCAAAAACTTTGGCCATTTTTATTTATTCTCACCTTGGTTTTTATTTTTTTCTGGAAGTTTTTTTTAAGGGGTCTTCTTCCTTTCCCCGGGGATATAATTGTCGGGCTTTATTATCCCTATTTGGATTATAAATGGGGTTCAACTACTGGAATTCCGGTAAAAAACCCGCTTCTTTCCGATATTCCTTCTTTGTTATACCCCTGGAGAAGTTTAGTTGTAGACCAGTTCAAAAACTTAGCCCTTCCCTTATGGAATCCTTTTTATTACTTAGGTATGCCTCTTTTGGCTAATTTCCAGTCAGCTGTTTTTAACTTGGGAAATCTTTTCTTTTTCTTCTTTGAAAAACCATTGGCTTGGAGTCTTGGAGTAATTTGCCAACCAATAATTACATTGGGGTTTACCTATCTTTATTTAAGAAACAAAACCCTACCCGGTTCCCAGGAAAAAATTTCCCAACTGGCCTGTCTTTTCGGGGCGAGCGTTTTTGCTTTTTGCGGATTTTCAATCGCTTGGTTGGAGTATAATGTGTTAGGTTGGACAGCTGCTTTTCTTCCGCTTCACCTGTTTTTAATTGACAAAATCTTTAAAAAAAGAAAGTCATTTTATGGTTACCTTCTTTCTCTATCTTTAACTCTTCAGGTGTTTTCGGGCTATTTACCAATTGTAATTTACTCATGGATAATTTTATTTTTGTATATTATCTTTTTTTACTTTCAGAAAGAAACCCAGGAAAACTTTTCAGGATTAAAAATTGTTATTAAATCGTTAATTTTAGCTTTTTTACTTGGCAGTTTTCAAATTTTACCGGGCTTGGAACTTATTAGACTTTCAATCAGGTCAATCGATCCGATAGCAAGCGAGTCCAGTGGTGGATTTTTTCCATGGCAGAATTTTGTCACTTTTTTGGCGCCGGATTACTTTGGCAACCCTGCCACCTATAATTTTTGGGGAAGACCGTTTTTTGATAATTTTTTTGGGTTTGTGGGAATTCCTGCCTTGTTTTTAGCCGTAAGCGTAATTAGCATTAGTCTTAAAAAACATAAAGAGACAACCGTTTGGAGCTTGATTTTATTTTTTTCCCTTATTCTTATAACCAAGAATCCTATTTCGCTCTTTTTTTTAAAAATTAATTTTTTGGGCTTAAAGGGCGGAGTTTCGGCTAGGGCGTTGTTTATTACCGATTTTTCCCTAGCCATCCTTTCTACTTACGGATTTGAGAATCTGGTTAAAGGTAAAAATAACAAAAATTTTATTAATAAATTAGCCGTTTTACTGTTAATTTTTGGAATTCTTTTCGTTTATCTTTGGTATATGTCTTGCGGAAAAGTGAATTTTGGATTTACCGACCCAAGACAGCATACAGTTGCCGGAAGAAATTTAATTTTACCAACAATGTTTTTTTTAAGTTTGGTTTTTCTAATGACTGGAGCCTGGCTTTTTAGAAAAAGTACAAGATCAAAACTTTTATTAGGCTTTTGCTTGTTTGCGGTTTCAATATTTTCTCTTTTTTATCAGGCTAACAAATATTTGTCTTTCAGTAAGAAAGAGTTCATCTTTCCCGAAACGCCGGTGATAACTTTCCTTAAAAACCAGAAAGGCCCTTTTAGAATAGAACCCAATGATGTTTTTCCTCAAAATTTTTGGTTACCTTATGGTCTAGAGGCAGTCAGCGGTTACGACGCCCTTCTTCCTTTAAGGACAGGAGAGTATTTAAGTGCAATTGATAAAGGCAAGATTCAAAAAAAGATTTCCCGAGTTAACTTATTGACGAATTTTTCTTCGCCTCTTTTTAAGTTATTAAATGTCAAGTTTATCTTAACCAAGAAAAGGACTTTTGAAGATAGGTTCTCTCCTGAAGGTAAGTTTCTTCCTCTCTATTTAGAAAACCCCAGACTAAAATTGGTTTTTGAAGATAAAACAGTTGGGATTTTTGAAGATCTGGAATTATTGCCAAGAGCCTGGTTGATAAATGATTATCTCGTAGAGAATGAAAAAAATAAAATAATTCAAGTCTTAAGCTCAGCGGAATTTAATCCTAAGGTTAATGTTGTCTTGGAAGAATCGCCAAAATGGGGGGTTGGTGTACCAGATTTTTCGGTAAACAAAGATGTGGTTGAGTCGGAAGTTTCTGAGCCGGGATTAAGTTTATACCAAGTTACGAGCGAAAAAAGAGCCATCCTTTTTGAGTCGGCAGCTTACTATCCGGGCTGGAAAGTTTCCGTAGACGGCAAGGAGGAAAAGTTATTGAGGGCAAATTACGCTTTCAGGGCGGTCGCGATTCCTCCGGGGATTCACAGAGTTAAATTTTATTATAAATCAAACTTGGTTTTACTGGGCCTACTGTTGAGTATTTCTAGTTTTGTTTATCTTGTTTATTCTTTAATTACCAACAGACCAAAATCAGCAAAATAACCGTTATACTTTTTCTCAATATTTAAAGTTGTGGTAAACTTTCACTATAATTAGCGTAATTTATGAAAAAAAAGATTAAGAAAATAATTAAACAAGTTCCGCCCGGATATTATCAAAATTTAAATATCTTTCAGATTTTATGGCATAACGGAAAATACCAGGCCGTTAAAAACTTGATCGCCGGGCGAAAAGTATCAAAAGTTTTAGATTTGGGTTGCAACGACGGGACAATGATGGCTAAGATAGTTTCTTTATTGCCGGAGGTTAAATCGGCTATGGGGATTGACTTAAGCAGTTCGGCGATTGAATTTGCCAGAAAAAAATACCCGCGGTATAAATTTGAGGTAGGTGATATTTTAAAATTACGTTTTTCGGAAAAGTTCGATTTGATTATTTGTTTAGAGACGATTGAACATGTTGATGATCCAGAAAAATTAATTTCGGAGATAAAACGACTATTGTCCAGCGATGGTATAGCAATAGTTGAAATGGATTCAGGAAATTGGTTATTTAAGACAGTCTGGTATTTCTGGAGAAAGATGGGTGGGCGAGTTTGGAATGGAGCCCATCTTTGGCATACAAATAAAGAAGGTTTGCTTCATTTACTCAGAGAATCGGAGTTAAAGATTGAAAAAATTGTTTCCTTTAATCTAGGGATGGGAGTAGCGCTAAAATTGAAACTTGACAAAGATGAATAATTATAAAGTTTCGGTGGTGATTCCCTGTTGGAACGGCAAAAAATTATTGGAAAAGAATCTGGCGGCAGTTTTGGCTTTAAAAGCAGACGAAGTAATTGTTGTTGACGATGCCTCCGAGGATGACTCGGTCGCCTTTATAAAAGAACATCACCCTCAAATTAAAATTGTCTCTCATCGGGAAAATTTAGGTTTTGCCAAGTCATGTAACGATGGTTTTGTGGCGTCCGCGGGAGAAATAATAATTCTTTTAAATCTTGATGTCTTGCCTTCAGCAAATTTGTTGAATTTTGTCTTGCCGCACTTTGAAGACAAGCAAGTCTTTGCGGTTTCCTTTCATGAACAACAATGGAGTTGGGGAAAAATCGTCTGGAAGAATGGTTTCATTGAACATTCAGCGGGAGAAAAAACCAACCATTTACATATTAGCGGATGGGCGAGTGGTGGCAGTGCCGCTTTTAATAGAGAAATTTTACTGGAATTAAAGGGTTTTGATTTGCTTTATCATCCCTTTTATTGGGAAGATCTTGATTTAGGTTATCGGGCTTGGAAAAGAGGTTACCGAATAGTCTGGGAACCCAAAGCGCTAGTTGAGCATAAACACGAGGTCTCTATCAGTTCTCGTTATTCAAAGGGTTATGTAAAGTTTATTTCCAACAGAAATCAGTTATTATTTATTTGGAAAAACATTTCCGACGGACAGCTAATACTAAGTCATAGTCTGTCTTTGATAGCCAAGTGTTTTGCCCATCCCGGTTATTCCAAGATTGTACTGGCGGCTTTAATTAAGCTCCCGCTAATTATTCCTCGTTGGTGGCAAGAAAAAACAGAACAAAAAGTTAGCGACAAACAGATTTTTAGCTCGTTTTCTAATTGAAATGAGGCTTAATAAATACCGTTTGTTCATTGTTTTTTTGTTACTGATATCATTTTTAAAATTGTATTTTGGATATCCTTATCATCATGAAGATGCCGATCAGTTTTATTACTGGGGAAAGTATCTAGCCGAGAACGGTTTCAGTCAGTTTTATCAGATTGATGTTCCTAACGCAACCCGGGCAAATTATCCACCAATTATCAATTATGTTCTGTTTTTAACCAGAAAATTCTATCTTTTACTTCACGAAGTTATTTGGCGCCTCCATTTGAGAATTTCTTTTTATTATTTCCGGCGCAATACTTCTTTATTTATTCCTTGGTTGGAGACTAAGTTGGGAGCGGTGACAATCAATAAAATTCCCGCGATTTTGGCTGATGCGATAAATTCACTTCTGATTTATAAATTAGTGGTGTTGGTTTCTAAAGGAAAACGACATAAATTGGGGATATTTCTAGCCGGAATTTTTGTTTTATCTCCCGCAGTCTGGTATTCGTCCTCAATTTGGGGTCAGGTTGACGGTCTTTATATCTTAGGGGCTTTAGTTTCTTTGATCTTTCTTTTGAAAGAAAGATATTTAATTTCAATGTTATTATTATTGCTCTCTGTTTTAACCAAGCCGACGGCAATTTATCTTGCGCCGGTCTTTTTCCTGGTTTATTTAAAAAAAGCCGGCTGGCGGACTTGGGTCAAAGCATTTTTTTTAGCGGCAGTAACAGTCTTGCTTCTTTATTATCCTTTTGCTCCGGGAGAGAATCTCCGTTGGATTAGCCAATTTTTTTTCGGAAGCTTAGGGGGCCCTTTAGGGCAAATGGTTAATAATGCCTTTAATTTTTGGGTTTTGCCTTTAGGTTTTAACGATTTTCCCTCCACATATAAGGTTGTAGGCATTTCTCTTGATCGGTTGGGTTATGGACTATATTTTTTAGGCGCGATTATTTTAACTTCTTTTTTTTTGCGGGTCAAAAAACAAATGTCCAGTAAAAAAATTATCTTAGTCGGTTTTCTTTTTTCCCTGTTGGCCTTTTTAGTTTTACCAAAAGTTCACGAAAGATATTTTTACCCGGCCTTGATTTTTAGCTTACTTTTGGCCCAATTCGGTAAGAATTGGCTAGTTATTTACTTACTTTTATCGTCAATTCATTTTTTTAATCTTTATCACTTTTGGTGGATTCCCAGTTTTGAGCCGCTTAAATTGTTTCTTTCTAATATAATGATAGTTAAGATTATGGTGATGGTCGAAATAGCAATTTTTTTATACGGCGTGGTTAAATTAGTCAAGGAGAAAGCATGATTGACTTATCAATAATCATTGTTTCCTTTAATACCAAAGAGCTTTTGGAAAAATGTCTTGAAAGTCTAGTCGTCAGTCTTCAGCCGTCAGCTATCAGTAGTGAGATTATTGTGGTGGATAACAGGTCAACCGATGGCTCGTTGGAAATGGTTAAGAGTTTTATAAAAAAATATTCGCATAAATTCGTGAGCGGCGCCGAAGGCCAATCAAGGTCTACTGTGGTTCGTGCGTCGCTGATTCGTGATAATTCGCGAAACCTAACTATAAGGTTGATAGAGAACCGAGTCAACTTAGGTTTTGCCAAGGCGGTAAATCAGGCCCTTCGACAAGCTCAGGGTAAAGTAATTTTTTTATTAAATTCCGACACCAAGATTAAAAAGGATACTTTGGAAAAATTATTACAATTTGAAAGGAAAGTCAGTCCGGCAATAATTGGTGCCGCAATGTTAAACCCGGATGGCTCGATCCAGGCCTCAGTTTTTAATCTTCCTACTCCTTTTAGGGCGATTCAAGAATATTGGCTAGGGGAAAAGGGCAGTTTTTCTAAATATGCTCCCTTGGGTGTTAAACCACAGGAAGTAGAGGCGGTCAGTGGGGGAGCGATGTTAATTTCCCGAAAGGTAACGGAAAAAATCGGTCTTTTTGATGAAAGATATTTTATGTATTTTGAAGATTTGGATTATTGTCGCCGAACAAAAAAGGCTGGGTTTAAAGTTTGGTATCTGCCAGAAGCGGAGATAATTCACCAACATGGGGCGAGCGGTAAAAATTTGGCTGTTCCCGATGACCAATGGAGAAGATTAATTCCCTCCAGCAAAATTTACCACGGCGTCTTTAAACATTGGTTGATTACGCAAATTATCAGGGTTGGCCAAATTTTAAAACTGAATGTAAAAAATGAATGAGTAAAATTAAGAAGAGGAAAGTTGCCATTATCTTATTATTTCTAGCCGCTTTCGTTTTAAAAGCGCTTTTAACTACCTTAATAAACAAAGGTGATATTTTGGCGATTGAAGAATGGAGCAGGTCTTTATATGAGAGAGGGCTGGCCGGATCCTATTTCCGTGAAGGCTGGGTTTATACTTTTCCGACTCAACCGCCCTTGATGATGCTTTTATATTGGTCTTCCCGCTGGCTTTTTGAACACAAATTTTATTTATCACTTTGGCATAATTCTTTTAGATTACCGCCAGCCTTTTTGATTCTTTGGGTTGACAGAAATGGACCTTTGTTTTTTGTTCGCTTTTGGGGGATACTGGCTGATTGTTTAAGCGCCGGATTAGTCTACTTTTTGGTTAAAAAAGTATTTAAGGATACCAAAATTGCTTTTTGGGCAATGTTTTTTCTTTTGTTTAACCCCCTAATTATCTTTGATAGCTCTATTTGGGGACAGGTTGATTTATTAGCTCCGTTGCTGGCACTAGTCTCCTTTTTATCTCTTTTTTTTCATGGCAGATTTGGCAAATTTGCCTCTCCGGTTCTTTTTACATGTGGAATTTTACTTAAACCGACAGTCTTACTGTTTACACCTTTATATTTTTTATTATTTCTTAAAGAATTTCATTTTTCTTTCCCAAAGGAGAAGAAAAGATATCTTTTCTTCCTTTTAGGATTGATCTTTTCCATCGGATTAACCCTGGCTTTATTTTTGCCTTTTTGGGATAAATCTGAGCCATTTTTTAAATACGTCAATTCAATTGTTACCAGAAGAATCATCCCTTCTGCTAAGGGTATTAGTAAGGTTGCTAACTCTGGCTACACCTTTTTTACTATCTTTTACGACATTGATAAAACTCTTGGCAGCCAAAGGTTAGGGTTTCTAACCCTGGACCAATGGGGGAATCTCTTTTTTATCCTGATTAACCTGGCGGCGGCTAAGTTGATACTTGTTAATAGGCAGGAATCGATTAATAAAAGGTTGTCCAAGTTTTTATTTGTTGGTTATTTTGTGGCAGAAGGCACTTTTCTTTTTAAAACCGGGATGGCCGAGAGGTATTTTTTCCCCGCCTTCTTATTTATTTATATCCTTTTCTTTATTTCCAATAATGATTACTTGAAAAAGGCAATATTATTACAAATGGCAGTTTGGTTTATCAATCTCACGAGCTCCTTTTTTCTTAGCGATTATAGCTGGATAGATTTAGTCTTCAGGCAATATAATTATTTAGGAACCAGAGTAGTCTCGTTAATTAACGTGTTAGTCTATTTGTATATCTTTAAAAACTATTCGAAATTAAATTTTAAAATTTATAAGTGAAAAATAAGTTAATTTTTATAATCATTTTATTAGCGGCATTCCTGCGTTTATATAATTTGAATAAAGTTCCGCCAGCACTTTTTTCAGACGAAGTTGATTTAGGCTATCAGGCATACTCCTTTTTGAAAACCGGTAAAGACTACTTTGGTAACTTTTTACCAGTTCATTTTCATTCTTTTGCTGATTTTAGGACGCCTCTTTATCTTTATGCGGCGGTACCGACGATTGCGATTTTTGGCTTAAATGAATGGGGAGTAAGACTGCCGGCGGCAATTTTTGGAAGTTTAACAGTTTTGACTTTATATTTGTTAGTTTTAAAGTTGTCAAAAAAGCAGAATTTAGCTTTGTTTTCTGCTTTAATTTTAGCGATTACTCCTTGGCATATTCATTATAGCCGGGCGGGTTTTGAGGTTACCTCTATGCTCTTTTTCTTAACCTTAGGATTTTGGTTATTTTTTAACCAGATCGAAGAAAAGAAAGGTTTTTTTCTTTCGGCCTTGACTCTCGGTTTATGTTTATATACTTATGCTCCGGTAAAACTTTTCCTTCCCTTATTACTTGGAGCTCTAATTATCCTGAAAAAGAAAGAGATTTACCAAACAGAAAAGAAAAAAAGGTGGTTGTCACTAATAACATTTTTACTGATCATCCTTCCGATTACCAAAAGTACTTTTTTAGGCCAGGGAAATTTCCGTTTTGGTTATTTGAACATTTTTTCTTTTGGACAAGCAGCCGCAGAAGTTGATGAACAAAGGTTAAATGATGTTCGTTTGCAAAAACAAGTTATTCCGGGAACTAAACCGCCGTTAACTTCTTACATTTTTCATAATAAGCCCATTAGCTGGTTTAATGAATTTGTCAGCAATTATCTGAGCGCATTTTCGTTGGGATTTATCTTTACTCAAGGTGACTCCAATTTAAGGCATTCTCTACCTAATTTCGGCTTGTTTTTATTGATTTTTGCGCCATTTTTATTGATCGGCTTGGTCAAAGCCGCTTTTAATTTTAAACAAAACGTTTTTTGGTTTCTCTTCCTTTTTCTATCACCGGTGGCCTCTTCGTTGACTTCGGATGGGGCAGGTCATGCCAGTCGTCTTTCCTTTTTAATCGTGCCGTTAGTTTATTTTTCTGCCTATGGTTTAATAAGGTTTTTAAGATTTTTAAAACAATTTAAGTTGAGTTGGTTTTTTTCAAAAATATTTATAGTATTATTGATTTTTAACTTTCTTTATTATCTCCATTTCTATTATTACCATTATCCTTCCGCATCCGAAGAAGAATGGCATTATGGGTTAAAACAGGTGGTAGAAGAAGTTGTAAAAATTGAAGACCAATACCCTAAAGTTTATTTCTCTTCCTCTTTCCAACAACCGTTGATTTTTTACTTATTCTGGAGCCATTATCCGCCAGAGAAATTTAATGCCGGATTACTCGAGGAGGTAGAGGATAGCGGATTTAAAGGTAAGATCTTGGCAAAGAAGTATTATTTTGGTCAAATAAAAAGTTTTCAACCATCAGCAGGGAAGTCGTTACTGATTGTTACCAGGAATGAATTGGGTCATGATTTGGAAAAAGAAGATATTTTTAAACCTAAAATAATTAAAAAAATATTCTCTCTTAATGGGGAGCCAAGGTTCTATTTACTGGAAAATGATAAATAAGCTTAGAACTAAAATTAAGCAAAACAAACTTTTAATCTCTCTTTTTTTAATTGGTTTATTATTAAGATTATTTTTTTCTGTTCAAATTTATAGCGGTGATGTTAATAACCATATCGGTTGGGCGAAAGATGCTTTAAGCAGCGGTTTTACGGGCATCTACGGTCGATCATTTGAAAAATACGGTGTGATGACACCGACCTATCCGCCAATTCCCTTGTTTTTCTTTACCTTTTTCTATTGGCTTTTTACGGTAGTCTATAGCGTTGCCTTGAAATTAAACCTGGGAATTAAGATTTTCCCTTCAGGGCTAATTTGGTTTTTAGAAGATCAAGATATCATGCCGGCCTTTTTAAAAATACCGGCAATACTGGCCGATTTGGGAATTGCTTATTTGGTTTTTTTATTCTTTACAAAGATTCTTGGGAAAAATTCTAAAAAATGGCCAATAATTGGATTCAGCTTGGTTCTTTTTAACCCGGCTTTTTTTTATAACAGTGCCTTTTGGGGACAAATTGAATCGGTGCCGCTGTTTTTTATTTTAACTTCCTTTTACTGCCTGTTTTTCAAGGAAAGTTGGCGATCGGTTATAATTCTAACTTTGGCCATCTTAACCAAACAAACCGTGATCATTTTTTTACCCCTTTTTGCCTTTATTTATTATCAAAAATATGGGTTTAAGAGGTCATTACGAGGTGTTTTTTTGTTTTTGTTAATTTTTTGTTTGTTTTTCTTACCGTTTTGTCAAAAAGAAGGCTGGTTGACCTTTCCCTTCTTGACATATTGGAATAAAATTCAAACAGGTTCAGGTTCGAATTATGTGACCGACCATGCTTTTAATTTTTGGGCTCTGACGACTGGCTTGGGAAAAATCTCTGACGGGAAACCTTTTTGGTTAGGGTTATCTTATTCTATTTGGGGAAATTTACTTTTTGGAAGTATTTTGATTATTATCTTTACCCGGCTATTAATAAGAAGAAAGGTAAAAACAAGGGATTATCTTTTTGCGGCAGCTTTAATTCCCTTCGCCGCTTTTCTTTTTTTAACCAGAATGCACGAAAGGTATCTTGAGACAGCTTTGCCTTTTTTATTACTTTTAAACGGTAAGAAGAGATTTTACTTATTTTCATTTTTGTTTATAAGTTTCTTTTATTTAGTTAACCTTTACCATAACTGGTGGTTTCCTAATAGCCTGATTCTCAAAAACATCCTTTCTAATTTAGTGGTTATCCGGGGATTAATTATTCTTTTAATTAGTGTTTTCGGCTTATTGCTTGTAAAATACTATCAAGGAGAGCCGAAAGATGAAGCAAATTAAAAAATTTTTTCTTACTCCTTTGGGAAAGGTTTTCTTGGCAGCCGCTTTTCTTAGACTTTTGTTGGCACCTTTTTTCTTCCACACGGATATAAAAACCAATTATTATAATGGTCACTTTCTCTCCGAAGGAGTAATTAATATTTATGATTTTCTGGCCAAGAATCCCCAAAAGGCTACTTTAGGAGAATTTTCATATCCATTTTTGACCTATCTATTTTATGGTTTGCTTTATTTACCTTGGAAATTATTGTTAGGTATGGGTTTTCCTCAATGGTTAGGAATGGGTAATGAGGCGGTGGCGGTTCCAAATTTGTTTCGCTACCTCTTCTTTATGAAATTGCCTCTTTTCGTTTTTGAATTTTTAACCGGTTGGCTGATTGTAAAAATTATTGATGAAGAAAAGAAGAAAAAGATAGCGCTAATGATTTGGTTTTTTAATCCTGTAAATTTATATGCAATTGTTCTTATGGGCCAGTTTGATATTGTCCCGGTTTTTTTGACGGTGTTGAGTCTTTATTGGGCGATAAACAAAAAAAATAATTATGCCGCTTTAGCTTTAGGCTTAGGGGGCGCTTTTAAGTCATTTCCCTTGCTTTTCTTGCCGTACTTGGTTATTGCTGGCGAGAACAGTTGGTTTAAAAGAATAAAACTGGCTTTGTTTGGTCTTTTACCATACCTGGCGGTTACTTTACCGTTTATTGGTTCAAAAGCGTTTCGACAAAGTTCGTTGGTTTCCGGTTTAAGCCAGAGGATTTTCTTTTTGGGTTTACCGATAGGCTTTCAGGAGCAGGTTTTGTTGGTAATTTTTTCTTTAATCTTACTTTTTTTTATAGAAGATTGGTTTGTAGGAGGAGACTGGGTTGAAATAAAGGCTAAAAATTTAGTCGCCTATTTTCTAACCACCACCTTAATTTTATTGGCAGGCTCTCATTTTCATCCTCAGTGGTTGCTTTGGTCTATGCCGTTCTTAACGCTTTTCCTGGCAAAACAAAAACGTCTTTTTTTTCCGTCAATAGTCTTGTGTTTTAGTTGGTTGGGGATAATTTTTTTATTTAAAGATAAATTTCTTACCTTGGGCTTGTTTTCTCCTTTCGATCCCGGTTTATTTTTCCTGCCTTGCTTGGCGGAAATGATTAAAGAGCCGGCCCAATTGGAAATGATAACTAATGTTTTACACACGATTTTTGCCGCCGCGGCCGTTTGGTTGTCATATTTAGTTGTTTCGGAGAAATATGCTGAAAGAAAGTAGCGCCCCATGGATACTAAGTTTTATTTTGGGTATTTTTTTGTTTATGCTTTCTTTTTTAATGCCTTGGTTGGCAGTCAGGAACCGTTTTGACGTTGATCAACCTTTCAGGAATGTTTTTACCCCTTTAACACGCGAAAAAGGTCTCAGCCAGACATTTATTGCCAAACACGATTTGATCAATATTATTATTTTATATTTTAAAAATCCGGGTTTAGCAAACCGGGGAGAATACCAGTTTTTACTTTTCGGAGATGACGGGAAAGTTTTAATCGAAAGAGCTTTTTCGGGCTTCAATGTCGGCGATCCGAGCGATATCAGGTTTCAATTTGAGCCGATTACTGCTTCTAAAAACAAAAAATTTACAATTACCCTTAAGAGTATGTCAGCAACGCAACCCTACATCGGGGTGGGAAATGATGAGGAAAAAGGTTTAAGCTATTCCGTTTATTATCGGGCCTCCAACAAAAAATTAGCTTTGGTTGATCTGATCGCCGGCTTTGGTAGAAGATTTTTTTCCGATATAATTTTTTCGCTTTTTTGGTTATTGTCGATTTTTACGGTTTTAACATTCGGTTTTTATGGGTCCAAAACTGATCATGAAGAGAAATAAGGTACTTTTGTTGATAATTTTGGCTTTGGCAGTTTTTTTGAGAGTATATGGACTGAACAAAATGCCGCCGGAGTTATTCGGCGACGAGGTTGATGTTGGATATCAAGCGTATTCTTTATTAAAAACAGCAAGAGACTATCGGGGTAATTTTCTTCCTTTTTATTCCGAATCGTTTGCTGAACCAAGGGCGCCCCTTTTACTCTATGCTGCCGTCCCTTTTGTGGCTTTATTCGGGCTAAACGAATGGGGCGTACGTTTAACTCCCGCTTTTTTTGGGGTTTTAAGTATCTTTGTTCTTTATTTGCTGGTGAGGGAAATCTTTAACGATAACCGCCTGGCTTTGAGCACCGCTTTTTTATTGACAATAACACCTTGGCATTTAAGTTATTCCCGGGCAGCCTTTGAAGTGACTTTATTGCTTTTTTTAATTCTTTTGGCAACTCTTTCCTTTTTTAGAGCCTTAAAAGGAAAAGCAAAGTTTTGGCCAATGGCGGCCTTGTCTTTCGGACTATCTTTTTATGCTTATAACACTGCTAATGTCTTTGTTCCGTTATGGGGACTTTTCTTACTTGTAGCGTACAAGAAAGAAGTAAATGAAATTTGGCGTAAATCTTCAAAAATAATTTTGTTTTCCTCGGTTATTTTTTTGTTGGTTATAAGTCCTTTGCTCAAAGAAGTTTTTTTAGGTTCTGCCGGCTTTCGTTTTAAACTGGTCAGTATCTTTTCGGACCCGAAAATGATTGATTTTATCTCTTTTAAGCGTAGTTTTGAAACTTTTGGTTCTCTAACGGAAAAACTGGCTCACAACAAGGCAATTATTGTCCCAAAAACATTTTTAGGTAATTATTTTGAGGCACTTTCTTTTAAATTTTTATATATTACGGGAGATGCTAATCCTAGGCATTCATTTCCAGGAACCGGCTTGCTCTTTCTTTCCTTTTTACCTATTTTTTTATTGGGATTTTATCAAATTTTCGTTAAAAAAAGTAAAGAATTTTGGTTACTATTTGGCTGGTTATTGATTGCTCCTATTCCGTCAAGTCTAACCGTCGACGGCGGCAGTCACGCAACTCGGTTATTTTTAATGTTGCCGCCACTGACAATATTTTCCGCTTTCGGACTAACGACTCTTTTTAAAAGACGAATTTTAAACTTATTCTTGGGTATATTAGCGATCTTGCTTTTAGTTGAGGTTTTTCTTTATACACATGAGATATTGGTTCACTACACTAAGGAACATTTTCGTTATTGGCACTACGGGTATCGGGAAGTACTTCAAGATTATAAAAATAATTCAAAAATCTGTCAAAAATTTTACCTGAATAACTCTCACGAGCCTTTTTTGATTAGGTATTTATTTTGGACCAAAGTTGACCCGATATGGTTTTTACAAAATTTTAAAGGAGACCAGGATAACCTTACTATCAAGGAGGTATTTAAGGGTTTTGCTTTGGGAAATGCCTCTTTTGGTAAAAATGCATATTTTGGTAAGGTGGTTAAAGGCGACAAGCTGGACGCGATTAAACGGTTGCTGGAGGGGAAAGATGCCTGTTATATTGCCTTTCAAGGTGATGAAATACCCGGAGATTGGGATATCTCAAAAGAAAAAATAGAGGGAGTGCAGGTATTAGGAAAAGTAAGTGATCCTTGGGGGAAGCCATATATCTATTTGCTTCATTGATATGGGGAAAAAAGCAAAAACTAAAATGGTCATAATTTTTATTTTGTTGAACTTAATTTCTCCTTGGTTTTGGGTATTGGTCAAAAACCCCATGGATTTTGTAATTTCAAAAAATCAACTTTACCAAATTAGTAATGAAAGAAGACTTTATGAAGTTAATACTTTTAGAGGTGAAGCGACTCAACATGGTTTTGGACTTTTAGGCAAACTAACCGTGAACAAATTTACCTGGGTTTTTAAGGAAATTTTAGCCAGAGCGGAGGAGTCTTTTGATTCCTATTTTCTTTTTTTTAAGGGTGATTTGAACGTGAAGAGATCAACTTGGGTGTTTGGTCCGGTTCTTTGGGTACTTTTACCCATGGCTCTTGCAGGATTTTTAACTTTAACTAAAAGCAGAAAAAGAATGGTCATTTGTTCGGTTATTTTTTTCGCTTTTTTAGGCTCATTTTTTGAGCAACATTATTTTTCCCCCCCAAAAATACCCTTGTTTATTCTTTTCAATTGGTTGGCTACTTACGGAATGATGGCCTTTTTTTCCGGTAAAACCAAAAAAAGTTTTAAGTTACTTTATCTGATTTTGGTGATTTTCGAGGTCTCCAGGTTTATTCACGATTTTTATTTTCATTATCCCAATAGGATAGCAAGTCAATAATGAAAGATATTAAACAAAGAATTAATCATGAATGGCTTTTACTTGTCTCGGTTTTTTTGTTGGCTTTGTTTTTTCGTTTTTTTCAAATTACTAAAGTGCCCCTGTCTTTAAATTGGGACGAGGCAACTTTTGGTTATAATGCTTATTCGATTTTAAAAACAGGCGCAGATGAATATGGACAAAAGTTCCCTTTGTCCTTTAAGTCAATAGGCGATTATAAATGCCCCCTTTATATCTACTTAATGGTGCCGATAATTAAACTTTTCGGACTTAATGAATTTTCGGTTCGGTTTTTACCATCTTTCTTAGGGGCACTTACGGTGCCGTTACTTTTTATGATCGTTAAAGAACTTTTTAAAGACAAAAAAATTGCTTTTATTTCTTCGTTGATTTTAGCCATCTCTCCATGGCATTTACAGTTTACCCGCGCCGGTGCTGACGTGGCCGTCAGCTCCTTCTTTTTAATACTGGGAATTTGGTTATTTTTAAAATCGGTCAATTCTGCCCAAAAGCGATTTCTTTTTTATTCGCTTTCGGTTATTAGTTTTGTTTTGACTTTTTATGCCTATTATGGGGAAAGATTTTTCACACCATTAATGTGTTTGGTCTTGATTTGGATCTATCGTGAACAGGTCCTAAAAACCAAGAAAGAATTTTTGAAATCTGTGTTGTTGGGAGTAATCGCGTTTTTACCGTTAGCGGGTTCCCTAATTTCTTCCGGTCATCAAGGGAAAATATTGATGACTACAGTTTTGGGTTATCAACCTTCGCTGGAATATCTGGCGCAAATGAGGAAAGAAGATAAAAATCAAATAATATTTAACATATTTCATAATGATTTTGTGGGAAAAGGGATTGCCATTATTAGTCATTATCTAAATCATTTTTCACCTTCCTTTTTGTTTATCAACGGTCCGCAAGATAATCGGCAAAGGATTGAAGGGATGGGGATGCTCTATTTTTCAGATATCATTCTTTTATTACTGGGATTCTGGTTATTTGTTACCAATCGGCAGAAAAAGGGCTATTTTTTGGTTTTATGCTGGTTAGCCGTCGCTCCTTTACCGGCAGCTATTACCCGAGACTTAGTTCATGCCCGACGTTCTTTTAATATGATTTATCCTTTAAGTATTATTATGGCTTTGGGCTTGGTTTTTTTAATTGAAAAAATAAAATCAATAAAAAACCGATTTTTTAAGATTTTTATCTCTGCGGTTCTTTTGATTTTCTTTTTTTGGTCATTTGTTTTTTATCTTTTGAGCTATTACATCTTTACTCCGCTACGGACTTATAAAGGGCCCGGCGGTTGGCAGTACGGCTATAAGGAATTGGTGGAATTTGTTTCCCCTCTCAAGTCAAAGTATAATCAGGTTATCGTTGATACCTTTTATCAAGGACCGTACGCATTTTTTCTTTTTTACGAAAAATATCCGCCGGAAAACTATCAAAAACAGGCAGTCTTAGTTAAAGAAAATGATTGGTCCTTGGGCGAGGGGAAAGGTTATGATAACTATTTGTTTAGGAAAACTTTTTGGCCAAACGACAGGGGAACTAAAAATATTCTTTTTGCCGGACCGCCGGAAAGTATCCCCAAGAGAGATATTGACCCGCGCCAGGCCAGGTTGCTAAAAATTATCTATTTTCCTGACGGCACCGAGGCGTTTTACATTGTTGAAACCACTCCATAAAAATATGATAACCGAAAAAGGGAAAAAAATATTGCTTGTTTTGATTATCATCTTTGCTTTTATTTTGCGGTTTTGGAAGATTACTGATTATCCGGCCGGTTTCAGTTTAGATGAGATTTCCCAAGGATATACCGCTTATTCAATTTTAAAAACCGGCAAAGATGAATGGGGAGTCTTTCTGCCTTTAGCGCCGAGAGCCTTTGGAGATTTTCGTTCGCCCCTTTACACTTATTTAACTATTCCAACGGTAGCAATTTTCGGATTGAATAATTTTTCGGTTAGGTTGCCAAGCGCGATTATTGGCGTGATGGCGGTTTTGGCGGTTTATTGGTTGGTGAAAGAAATTGGCGGGGAATTACTGGCTCTAATAAGCTCATTTTTCTTGGCAATTTCTCCTTGGCATTTTAGCTTATCCCGGGGAGCTTTTGAAGCTTCTTTAAACACTTTTTTACTACCTTTGGGAATGTTTCTTTTTTTAAAGGGTTTGAAAAAATGGCCATATCTTTTAGTCTCCGGTTTTGTTTTTGGCGTGAATCTTTTCAGTTATTATTCGCCCCGTTTTTTTACTCCCTTAACGGTAATAGTTTTGATTATTTATTTTAAAAGAGATTTTTTTCGACAAAAGAAAAATAAGTATTTTTTGCTTATTTTTGCCTTTTTCTTTTTTTTGGCGATTTTAACTTTTTTTACCGGAGGTAAGACGCGAGTTGCCGATACTTCAATTTTAAATCCCACCGACCGTTGGCAAGTCCTATCTGAGCGACAATATGAAGCTAGCTTCTTCGGTGCTCCCGTTCAGTTTGAGCGAATTTTTAACAATAAAGTTATCTTTGTTGTCAACCAGTTTGTAAAAAATTATTTTGAATATTTTTCTTTTGAGTTTCTTTTTACTAGAGGCGCAAGTGAGGCCACTTATGGCATGATTCCCGGAAGAGGAGTTTTATACTGGTTTGAATTGCCTTTACTTATCTTTATGGCAGTGAACATATTTAAAGAAAACAAAAGGCATTTCAAATTAATTGTCATTTTATTGTTGCTTTCGCCGATTGCCGCCGCTTTAGCTAAAGGAGAAAGAGCGGCCAATCGCTCATCAACGATGTTACCGTTTTGGCAAATTCTTTCAGCAGCTGGCGCTGTAGAACTTTTTAAATGGACAAAAGGAAAATTTACTAATTATTATAAATACTTTTTAGTTTTCTACTCTTTAACAATACTAATCTTTTTCGCTTTCTTTTTGGAAGATTATTTTTATCATTCACAAAAGTATAACGCTTTTTCAATGGCCTACGGCTGGGAAGAAGCGATGGAATTTATTAAAAAAATTGAAAATAAATATGACCGAATTATTGTGAGCAAACGTTTTTCCGAACCGCAGGCTGGGGTAGCTTTTTATAAAGGTTGGGAGCCGGTTGATTTTCAAAAAAATGCTCAAGAATGGCTAGTTTACGAAAAAATGGGCTATCTTTTTGTTGACCAAATGCCGCAATATAAATTAGGCAAGTATCTTTTTAAAAAGATAAATTTTCCCGAGGACTTGGTGGCAGGAAATACGCTTGTTGTTGGTACTGATGAGGATTTTTGGGGAGTTAACGATGGAAAAATATTGAAAATTGTTTATTATCCCGGACCGGATAAAAAAGTCGCCTTTAAAATTGTTAAATTTTAATTATTTAAGGTGAAAAATAAATATCTTTTCATTTTAATTGTTTTACTTATTTCTGTTTTAAGTTTTTACCGGCTTGTTCGTCCCGGTTATTTTTCCATGCAGGATGATGTTCAAATTTTACGACTGAGACAAATGGACAAGTGCTTTGAGGATAGGCAAATCCCCTGCCGCTATACTCCTGATGAGGGATTAGGTTATGGTTACCCACTTTTTAATTTTTATCCGCCCTTTCCCTATATTTTAGGAGAATTATTTCACCTGATGGGTTTTAGCTTTATTGAGAGCATAAAAATTGTCTTTATTTTAGGATTTGCCCTGGCTGGTCTGGGGATGTTTTTGTGGGCAAAGTTGTTCTGGGGAGATTGGGGAGGATTAGTCTCCAGCGTTTTTTATATTTTCGTTCCTTACAGGGCTCTTGACGGCTATGTCCGGGGTGCTTTGGGTGAGTTTTGGGGTTTAACGCTTTTTCCTTATTTATTTTTGTTTTTAACACTGGCGGTCTTTAAAAGGAAAAACTTTTGGTGGTTTTTCTTTTCTTTAACTTTTTGCTTATTGTTGCTTACCCACATTTTGTCTTCGGTGGTAGTTATTCCTCTTTTAGTTATCTATTTTTTATTCTTAATTACCAAGGAAAAACAGAAAAAAAAGTCAATTTTCATTTTTCTCTTTTCTTTATTGTTGGCAATATTGATGTCCGCTTTTTTTGTTCTGCCAATGGCGGTGGAAAGCAGATTAACCACGATAAAGACCATGACCGAGGGATATTTTGATTTTCGGGCTCATTTTACCACCCTTAACCAGCTCTTTTTGTCTCGTTTTTGGGGATACGGAGCTTCGCTATTCGGACCGGTTGATGATATGTCCTTTCAAATCGGGATCCTCCATTGGCTAATACCTTTAGTTGCCATATTTTTTCTTTTTATCAAAAGAAAAAATTACATCAGTGTTAAAAATAAAGAATTTTTTGTTATTTTTGTTTTATTGGGATTTTTGGCCGCTTTTCTCACTCATAATAAATCAACCTTTATTTGGGAACTAATTAAGCCGATGAAATATTTCCAGTTTCCTTGGCGTTTTTTAATGGTGGTCGCTTTTTGTTTTTCGTTTTCAGCCGGGTTTTTGATTACTTTAATCAACGGTAAAAAAATAAAAATTATTATTTCCTTGTTGTTAATTTTAACGGCGATAATTTTTAATATCGGTTATTTTAAAGAGGATATTTGGTTTTCTAAGATTACCGACGAAGAAAAACTGACAGGCTCTGAATTGATAAAACAATCAGGTGCCGGAATTCGGGATTATTGGCCAATTTATGGGCAAACTTACCCGAAGAATTTTAGCTTCAATAAGCCGCTCTTTTTATCCGGTTTGGGGAAAATAAAGGAATTCAGTAAAAATAGTAATTCTGCCGAAGGAAATTTAGTGGTGGAAACGGAAAAAGCCCAAGTTGTCTTTCCGATTGTCTTTTTTCCTAATTGGCAATTATTTATAAACGGTAAAATTGCTAATTATGAACTAGATAAAGAGTTGGGGCTCATTAAAGCCGAGTTTCCTAAAGGAGAAGCTAAATTTATACTAAAGTTTTATAATACTCCTGTTAGAAGACTTGGCAATCTTGTCAGTCTTTTGACTTTTATGGGCATTTTTATCAGCTTTGCCAAAAGGAGAATGGAATCAACTTAATTATGGTCAAAAAAATTAAGCTATTTTTCTTTTTAATCTTTTTAATCGCTGTTTTTTCCCGGTTTTACAAACTTTCTTCCTTTCCGCCAGCTTTAAATTGGGATGAAGTCAGTCATGGTTATAACGCTTATAATTTACTAAAGACCGGCAAGGACCAATGGGGAGCTCCCTGGCCAACTTTTAATTTTCGGGCTTATGGAGATTATCCGATGGCCCTCAATCTTTATTTAACGTTACCTTCAATTTCAATTTTTGGTCTTAATTCTTTTGCCGTCAGGTTGCCTTCTGCCCTTGCAGGAATAATCATTATCATTGCAAGCTATTATTTAGGCAAAATGATTTTTAGTGAAAGTATTTATGGACTTTTATTGATGTTTACGACTGCGCTTTCTCCTTGGACGATTTTGACTTCAAGGGCAGTTTTTCAATCAACTATTGCCCAGGCTTTCTTTTTAGTCGGAGTTGTTTTTTTTCTCTATTCTGTTAAAGAGAAAAAGCCAGGTTTTTTTCTTCCGGCAACCATCTTTTGGTCGCTTTCGGAGTACGGCTACCATAATACGAGATTGATGGCCCCGGCTTTATTAATTTTTGCAATATTTATTTATAAAGGTAAAATTACCCCGTTTCTTAAAAAGAGAAACCTTCTTTTAATAATTGGCTTATTGCTGTTTTCTACCTTGACGGCAATACAATTAATAGATTTTCTCAATCCTTCGTCAAGAGCACGCGGAAAATGGGTTTTTATCATTGACCAAGGCGCAATTAATACTATCAACGAGCAGAGGAGGACTTTTTCCGGTAACAAATTTGCCGGCAGGCTAATCTACAATAAAGTCACCTATTTTGTTCCCAGGTTTTTGAGTAATTTTTCTCAATATTTTAGCCCGAGACAGCTTTTTTATGAAGGCGGCAAGCAATATCAATTCAGCGTTCAAGGTTGGGGATTGTTATATCCGGTTTGGATAATATTTTTTTACCTTGGTCTTATTTCCATTTTTCTTAAAGTTTTAAAAAAGAAAACCGACTATCTTTTCATTTTGATTTGGTGGGTTATTGGGTTAATCCCGGCGGCCATAACCAAAGATGGTTTTCAAGTTTTAAGGTCAATGATGATTATTCCTCTTCCGCAATTAGCCATCGTGGAAGGTTTAAAAATAACTTGGTTAACCTTTTCCAAGTCTAAAACCGGGCGGACGATAACAAAACTTGTCTATTTAGTGATTATTTTATTATCGGTTACCTCATTTTCTTTATATTTAAGGGATTTTTTTGGACCCTATTCAAAGTCTTATTCATGGGCGTGGCAGTATGGATACGAGCAGGTGGTTGATTATCTTAAACAACATTACTCTCAATACAACAAAATTATTTTTAGTAAGAGGTATGGTGAACCTCATGAGTTTATTTTGTTTTATTGGCCTTGGCCGCCTGATGAGTATCAAAAAGATACGCAAAAGGTTTGGGATTATCATGCAGACTGGTATTGGGTTGACCGATTTGACAAGTTTGTCTTTGTCAATGATTGGGAAGTTATTGATAGAGTAAAAGACCTGCCAGTCGGCAAGGCAGGGCAAGAGGGTGGAAGAGCAGGAGGAGAAAAAGATTTGTTAGTAACGAGTCCGGGAAATTATCCTGAGGGATGGAGTAAAATTAAAACGATTAATTTTTTAGACGGAAAGCCGGCATTTGAAATTTTAGAAAAATGAAAAAATACTGGTTAATTTTATCGATAGTGGCGCTCGCCTTTTTTTTGAGGGTTTATAAATTAGATAAATATCCGGGAGGGTTTACTTGGGATGAAGCTGCTTCGGGATACAACGCATATTCAATATTAAAGACCGGTCGGGACGAATACGGAAAACTTTTTCCCTTAATTTTTAAATCTTTTGGCGATTATAAACCCGGATTTTATATTTATTTAACGGTTCCTTCAATTTTAATTTTTGGTTTGAATGAGTTTGCTGTTCGTCTTCCTTCCGCCATTTTCGGCACGTTATTAGTTTTCTTTTTATATCTTTTAGCCGGGGAAACCGAAAATAATCAAAGAGATAAAAAACTGCCAATTTTAGTGGCTTTAGTGGCAGCCGTTAATCCTTGGTTAATTCACTTTTCCAGGGGAGCCTGGGAAGCCAATGTCGCTCTTTTTGAGGTAGTGGTTGGCTTCTATTGTTTTCTTAAATTTGTTAATGTTAAAAAGTATTATTTTGGTTTAATTTCTTCACTATTATTTGGTTTATCTTTTATTACTTACCAAACTGCAAAAGTATTTACCCCTCTTATCGTTTTTGGAATAATTTTTCTTTGGCGGGAAAATATTAAAAAACTTTCTTTGAAGAAAAAACTTTTTATTTTATTTCCGGTCTGTCTTTTTTTTCTTTTAATTAACCTTGGAATACTAAACGGAGAAACCTCCGGGAGATTAAAAGTAATGAGCCTCTTTTCATACCGACGTTCGGAATCGGAGATTGAGCTCATAAAAAAAGAAGGAGGTAGCGCAGAAAAATGGTCTTTTCCCCTATTTCACAGCGAACCTTTGGCTTTTTTGCGAGGAATTTTTGGTCGGTACTTAAACTATTTTTCCGGAAAGTTTTTGCTTTTTGAGGGAGATTGGGGCAGTAAACGTCATGGTCCACCTTATACGGGAATGATGCTTTTGGTCAGTTTTCCATTTTTTATACTCGGAATCTTTCATATTTTTTCTAAAAAAAAGAATAATTTAGAAAAGCTTCTAATTTATTGGTTATTAGTTGCGCCAATCCCGGCAGCGTTAACCCGAGATTCAATCCAGGCAGTTCGATCTTTACCGCTGAGTATTCCTTTAGTGATTTTTACCGCCGTTGGGGTAAACTATTTTCTCACCTTAATAAAACAACCTAAATTTTTATTCTTGGCAGAATTTCTTTTAATTTTTATAATGTTTTTGAACTTAATTTATTATTTTGATTTATATTTTATTCATTACCCCATTTATTCCGCAAAAGATTGGGTTTTCGGATATAAGGAAGTGGCGGAACTTATAAACCAAAAGAAAAATAACTACAAAAAGATTGTTGTCACCCAAAAATTCGGTCAGCCTTATATTTTTTATTTATTTTATTCAAAGTACAATCCCGAAAAATACCAAAAGCAGGCATATTTAACGGAAAATTCTTATGGCGATGTCGGTGAAGTAAAAAGCTTGGACAATATTGAATTTAGGGAAATTTATTGGCCAGCAGACAGAGGAATAAAAAACGGTTTATTTATTGGCAGCGAGTTCGAGTTGCCTTTACAGGACTTAACAGATTTTGAAAAATTTTCGGTTCTAAAAGAAATTAAATACCCTGACGGCGGGTTAGCCTTTAGGATTGTAGAGACGAAATGACTAAAAAGTCTGTAAAGTTTGTAAAGTCCATAAAGTCTGAAAGGTCAATAAAGTCCATAAAGTCTGAAAGTCCGTAAAGTTAAGAAATGCAAAAATTAACAAGACCGATGAAAAAATATTTAGTAGTAATAGTTTTTCTGCTTGCTTTAATCCTGCGGGTGTGGAAGATTACTGAATATCCGGCGGGTTTGAATGCGGATGAGGCGGCGATTGGCTATAATGCTTACTCTCTTTTAAAGACCGGCAAAGACGAATTTGGCCACTCGTGGCCGATGACTTTCCAATCATTTAACGATTTTAAACCGGGAATATATTTTTATCTGGTTCTGCCATTTGTTAAACTTCTCGGTCTAAATGAATTAGCCGTCAGATTACCTTCGGTTATTTTAGGTACGATAACGGTGTTAATTTTATATTTGTTGGTTAAAGAATTATTTGATTCTGAATCCTTGGCTATAAGCTCTATGCTCTTGTTGACAATCTCTCCCTGGCACCTTCATTTTTCCCGAGGCGGCTGGGAAACAAACACCGCCACATTCTTTATTGTCACCGGGACCTACTTTTTAATGAAGGCTCTAAAAGCCCCCAAGTTCTATTTTTTATCTTCTCTCTTTTATCTTCTCTCTCTTTACACTTACCACAGCGCTCGAGTAATTGTGCCTTTGTTAATCTTTGGACTTGTAATTCTCTATAGGAAAGAAATCCTTAGAAAATCTAATTTTAGGTGGATTTTTTTAACAATCGGAGTCGGGGTATTTTTAACTCTACCATTAGTTTTTTCTTTTCTTGGTTCAGCCGGAGTCTCACGCTTTTCCGGAGTGGGAATTTTTGCCGACACCGGTCCTATATGGCGGGTCAATGAGCTTAGGGGACAACACCAAAATCCTTACTCTCTTTCTTCAAAACTGCTTCATAATAAAGTATTTGCATATGAAATTGCCATTTTGGAAAACTATTTTTCTCATTTTTCCGGTGACTTTCTTTTTATTAACGGCGACGAGATTCAAAGAAATAAAATTCCGGAAATGGGCCAGCTTTATTTAATTGAAATTGTTTTTTTACCCTTGGGGATTTATTTCTTTCTAAAAAACCGGCCGAAAAACTGGGAAGTGCCGTTTATTTGGCTGGCGGTTGCTCCAATTGCTTCCTCGTTAACCTTTCAATCTCCTCATGCCCTAAGAGCGCTAAATATGGTGATACCGATTATGATCATCAACTCTTATGGCTTGGTAAATCTTTTGAGTTGGGTAAGGTCAAAACTTACCATAATTCTTAGTTCATTGTTCATTATTCTGTTTTTTCTTTTTTATTTTTGGTCTTTGACTGACTATCTGCATCAATATTATGTTCACTATCCCCAAAGATATCCGGCTGCCTGGGAATATGGTTTTAAAGAATTGGTCAATTATATTAAAAGTAACGAAAAAAAATACACAAAGATCTATGTTACCAACAAATATGACCAACCCTACATTTTATTTGCCTTTTATTTACAATATCCGCCGGAAAAATTTCAAGAAGAGGCTAAATTGACGCCCCGGGACAAATATGGTTTTTCTACAGTTGACAATTTTGACAAATACTATTTTGGCCCGATTGACTGGCAGGCAATAAAAAGTCAAAATAAAACCTTGGTCGTTGGCAGTCCGGAAGAAATTCCTCAGGACGCTAGAGTAGTTGCCAAATTTTTCTTTAAAGATGGTTTAACTGAAGCTTTTAGAATAGCAGAACTATGACTAAAATTATAAAACTGTCGGTAGCGATTGCTACTTTTAATGAAGAAAGAAATATTGGCCGATGTTTGGAGTCAGTTCGTCGGTTGGCAGATGAGATCGTGGTAGTTGACGAGTCATCTACCGATAAGACTAGAGAGATTGCCAAACTTTACGGTGCGAAGGTATACGAAACCGCCCACAGTCCCATCTTCCATGTGACTAAGCAGAAAGCATTAGATTATTCAACTGGTGAGTGGATACTCCAACTCGATGCTGATGAAAAAGTAACTCCAAAATTGGCTCAAGAAATAAAGGAAGTTTTACGAATGAGTAGTGACCGGATAAGAGAAAGGAGACCAGTTGATAAGAAAAAGTGGCAACTTTTTCAACGGCACCAGCAGTTGATTGAGAAGAGAGATGGTACAATAGGTGAAAAAAGCGGCGAAGTTGTGGCTTTTTTTATTCCCAGGTTAAATTATTTTTTGGGAAAACCCCTTATTCATGCCGGGGTTTATCCTGATGGAGTGATTAGACTGATTAAAAATGGTAAGGCCTTGTTCCCGGCAAAATCCGTTCACGAGCAAATTCAGGTTAACGGTGGTATTGCTTGGCTTTTTGAGAACCTGGAGCACTATGATTCTCCTACCCTAGCTCGTTATTTTCAAAGAATGGCCAGATATACCAATCTTCAAGCGGCTGATTTTGAGAGAGAAAAAATTAATCGCAACGTTTTCGGCCTCCTTTACTTTTCTGCCATTAAACCATGGCTAGTATTTTTTAATTTGTATGCTAGGCATAAGGGTTTCCTTGATTGTTGGCAGGGATTTCTTTGGTCGTTTCTTTCTGCCCTTCATTTTCCGATTGCTTACTTTAAATATTTAAACAAAAACAGAGAATGAAAGTTGCAATTGATATTACTCCATTAAGAACCGGCCACCGATTTCGCGGAATAGGTTTTTATACAAAAAATCTTACTGAGGCTTTAAAAAATCTAAAAGAACCGAATTTTTCAGTGACATTGATAGAAAAAGGAAAGATTCCTTTCGATTGTGATTTAATTCATTATCCCTATTTTGATTTTTTCTTTTTGACTTTGCCGTTAAGAAAAATTAAACCGATAATAGTAACAATTCATGATTGCACACCGTTAGTTTTTCCTGAACATTACCCGCCGGGAGTTAGAGGAAGAATTAAATATCAAATTCAAAAGTTTTCTTTAAGAGGGATGAGTAGGGTAATTGCCGATTCCGAAAACTCAAAAAAGGACATTGTCAGATTTTTAGGCTTTCCCGAGGGAAAAATTGATGTCGTTTATCTTGCTCCAGCAAACAAGGTATCTAAAATTGAGGATCGGGAATTTTTAAATAGTTTGGTAAAAAAATTTACGTTACCCGAAGTTTTTGTCTTGTATGTTGGCGATGTTAATTACAATAAAAATCTTCCCGGTCTAATAAAGGCTTGCTGTTTAGCTTCTTTACCCTTAGTTATTGTGGGGAAGCAAGCTGTTTCAAAGAATTTTGACCCCGATAATATAGAAAATCAATCCTTGGTAGAACTAAATCAAATGACGGAGGGCAAAAAAGACGTTTTAAGAGTTGGTTTTGTTGAGGAAAATGATCTGGCTGGTTTTTATACTTTAGCTTCTGTTTATTGTCAGCCTTCTTTTTATGAGGGCTTTGGCCTTTCGATTTTGGAAGCAATGAGCTGTGGTTGTCCGGTAATAACAAGTAATGTTTCCAGCACGCCGGAAGTTGCCGGGAAAGCAGCTTTATTTGTAAATCCAAATGAAACAAGGGAAATAAGCGAGGCGATTAAAAAAGTTTTAGAAGATAAACTTTTGCGGGATAATTTAATCGAACTTGGTTATAAACAAGTTAAAAAGTTTTCTTGGAAGAAGTGCGCCTTAGAAACAATTGCGTCATATAAAGAAGCCATACGGCTATAAAAAAGCCTACGGCTATAAAAAAAGCCATATGGCTATAAAAAAGCCTACGGCTATAAAAAAAGCCATATGGCTATAAAAAAGTCCTCCTGCCAGAAATTCATAGTCCTGAAGATTAATTAAATAAGATATTATTGGTATACTCTCCTTACCAGAGTTTGTAATTTTAATGGTATTCGTATATACCCAAAATACCATTTTAAGATTATAAATTAAAGTATTTTGAGTATATAATCAGATAGTTATATGGAGATGTTTAAGAAAGTTTTGATTGTTTTATTGATTTGGAGAATATTTCTTTTTGGGATTCAATATTTTTCAACCAACATTCCTTACCGGGACAGCTTTCCCTATGTTGATGCCGTATTAAACAAATATGAACCTCCATTTTTAAGGCCTTGGGGTAACTTTGACGGCGTTCATTATTTGACAATTGCCAAATCAAGCTATTCGGCTCAATATACCCAGGCCTTTTTTCCTTTATATCCTTTGACGATTCGTTGGCTGGGGGGCTCACTTTTTCTTAAGAATTATCTAATTTCAGCTCAAGCCATTTCGTCGTTTTTTTGGATTTTAGCAATCATAATGTTGGTGAAGTTAATTGAGCTTGATTATAAAGCTAAAATTGCTTGGCAAACGGTAACTCTCCTACTACTCTTTCCAACCTCATTTTATTTTATCAGTGTTTATGCCGAATCCATGTTTCTTTTTTTTGTATTGACAAGTTTTTATTTTGCCAGGAAAGGAAATTGGTGGTGTTCAGGTATTTTTGGAGCCTTGGCGAGTGCCACTAAGCTTTTTGGAGTTTTTTTATTTCCGGCTTTATTGGTAGAGCATTCCTTACAGGAAAAAATCGATAAAATAAGAATTGAGGATAAACTCTTTGGCGTCTGGAATTCTTTCAAAAAACATCTTAATTGTTATTTGCCAATAAGTATTTCCACACTGGGCTTAATACTCTATATGGTTTATTTAAAAAATGAATTTAATAATCCTTTTTATTTTGCTACCGCTCAATCTGCTTTTGGCGCTTCCAGGTCGGTGACAAAATTAGTTTTACTTTATCAAGTTTTTTGGCGATATTTTAAAATGATTGTTACTGTTACGAAAACAAGTCCTTTATATTTTACTGTTTGGCTTGAATTTCTCTCGGTGGTGTTTTTTCTTTTTCTTTTATGGCAAGCTTATAAACAAAAAATTCGCCTTTCTTACATAATTTTTGCAATTTTTTCCTTAATTACTCCAACATTGACCGGCACTTTTTCTTCAATGCCCAGATATGTTTTAATTCTTTTCCCTGGCTTTATTGCCTTTGGTCTAATTAAAAATAGAAAATTGGTTAGATTTGTTTACGGGTTAGAAATTGTTTTACTAGTTGTCTGCACAATATTTTTCTTAAGGGGATATTGGGTAGCTTAAAAGTCAAAAGTCGAAAGTTTAAAGTCGAAAGATAAAGTAAAAAATGACGATAAGTAAGTTTGAAGATATAGTCGCCTGGCAGAAAGCTAACGTATTAACTTTAGAGATTTACAAAACATTTAGACAAAATCGCGACTTTAGTTTTAAAGATCAGATTCAAAGGGCTTCAATTTCAATAATGAATAATATCGCTGAAGGTTTTGAGAGAAAGGGGGATAGAGAGTTTAAGCGTTTTCTATATATTGCCAAAGGGTCATGTGGCGAGCTTCGTTCGATGCTCGGTGTCGCAAGGGAATTAGAATATCTGTCCAATAAAGATTTTGAAAATTTGTATAATTTATCGTTAGAAATTTCAAGATTGTTATCTGGATTTATTAAATCCTTGTAACTTTATGGACTTTATAGACTTTTAACTTTATGGACCTTAAGACTAAGATTAGGAATATTCCGGATTTTCCCCAAAAAGGAGTTATTTTCAGAGATATTACCCCTTTGTTGGAGGATGGAAAAACATTTAAAAAAGTAATTGATTCCTTGCTGGGGAAATTAAAAGGCTTAAAAGTTGACAAGGTTGTCGGAATAGATGCCAGGGGATTTATCCTCGCTGCTATCTTGGCAGATAAACTGGGGGCTGGTATGGTGATGGTACGGAAAAAAGGTAAATTACCATATAAGACGGAAACAGTAGAGTACGATTTGGAGTATGGAAAATCAGCCTTAGAAATTCATTGTGATTCCATAAAAGAAGGGGAAAACATTTTATTAGTGGATGATGTTCTGGCAACCGGCGGAACAATGGCCGCCACGGCAAAATTAGTAGAAAAGTTAAAAGGGAAAATTGTCGGTATTGTCTTTTTAATCACTCTGGATTATTTATCAGGAAGGGAAAAATTAAAGGATTATCCTATTTTTTCTTTGATTGATTACAAATGACGAAACATAAAGCCGAAATTGGTATTATTGGTGGTTCCGGCTTTTATGATTTAGCCTCAGGTCTAAAAGAAATTAAAGTGGAAACTCCTTATGGTCCGCCTTCAGATAAAATCGCCATAGGTAAAATTGCTGGTAGAACGGTCGCCTTCTTGCCCAGGCACGGCAAGACGCATGATATTCCACCCCACAAAATCAACTATCGGGCCAACATCTGGGCTTTAAAGGAGCTAGGTGTTTCTCGGATTTTAACTTCACATGCTGCTGGTTCCTTGCAGAAAAAGATTAAACTCGGGGATTTTATTATTCTTGATCAATTTATTGACCGGACTAAGGGTAGGATAGACACTTTCTATGACGGACCAATAGCGACTCATGTTTCTACTGCTTTTCCTTATTGTCCCCAGATGAGGGAGTTAGCTATTAAATCGGCTAAAAAATTAAAAGTTAATCTTCACGAGAAAGGAACAGTTGTTGTCATCCAAGGTCCACGTTTTTCCACCGCCGCCGAATCTATCTGGTTTACTAAAATGAAATGGAATGTGGTTAACATGACTGAATATCCGGAAATTGTTTTGGCCAAAGAGAAAGAAATTTGCTATTGTGCAATTGCCTTAGCCACTGATTACGATGCCGGTTTAGTTGCGGAGCAAAAAGTGGAACCAGTTTCCTGGGTTGAAATAAACAGGATCTTTCAGAAAAATATTATCCGGGTTAAAGAATTAATGTTGGCAATGATTGAAAATTGGCCAAATAAATTAAGTTGTAATTGTCAAAAAGCACTCGAGGGCGCTCGGTTTTAAATGATGGAAAAGAATAATGTTAATTTTCTTTCAATTGTAATTCCGGCCTACAAACAGGAAAAAACAATTGTTGAAGATCTCAAAAGAATACTTAAGGTTTTAGACCGGATTAGGTATGACTATGAGATAATCGTGGTTGTTGACGGCAGAGTTGACCGAACTTTTGAGAACGCCAAAAAAGTAAAATCAAGAAAGTTAAAAGTAGTCGGCTACCAGGAGAATCACGGCAAGGGGTACGCGGTGCGCTACGGGATGGCGAGGTGTAAGGGAGATCCGATCGCTTTTATTGATGCGGGTATGGAGATTGACCCCGGAGGTATTTCTATGATTTTAGAACATATGTTTTGGTATAACGCAGATGCGATCGTGGGTTCAAAAAGGCATCCCGTTTCCCAAGTTAGTTATCCTACACAAAGAAAAATAGTCAGCTTCTTTTATCAATTATTTGTAAGAATTTTTACGGGTTTAAACATTCGTGACACTCAAGCCGGGTTAAAAATCTATAAAAGAAAGCTTCTGGAAGATGTTTTACCAAGGTTAATTATTAAAAGATACGCTTTCGATTTAGAAATTTTAAGTGTGGCTCATTATTTGGGTTATAAAAGAATTTATGAAGCTCCCATTAAAATTAAATATAACTTTTCAGATTTAACACATGCGGGAACTTTTGGACACATGAAAAAAGCTCTTATCGATACTTTGGGTATAATTTATCGGATGAGAATTCTTCATTATTATGACGAAAGTAATAAAAGAAAATGGGTTTATGATAAAGATTTAGATATGAGGATTAATGTCTAATGAAAACTATTCTAATTACCGGTGCAGCAGGATTTTTGGGAACTAATCTTTCTTTGGAGTTACTTAAAAGAAATAAAGTCATTGGAGTGGATAATCTTCTTAGCGGGAACGAAAAAAATCTTAAAGAACTAAAAAGCCATAAAAATTTTATTTTTATTAAGCAGGATATTTGCTCGCTCTTAATAATTTCAGAAAAAATTGACGAAATTTATAACCTTGCCTGTCCGGCTTCACCGGTTGATTATCATAATTTCCCGATTGAGACTTTATTAATTTGTTCTGCGGGCGTAAAAAATGTTTTAGAATTGGCAGTAAAAAACAAAGCCAGATTTTTACATACTTCAACTTCCGAAATATATGGTGATCCTTTAGAACACCCGCAAAAAGAATCTTATTGGGGGAATGTCAATCCGATCGGTGAAAGAAGTTGCTATGACGAAGGTAAAAGATTCGCCGAAAGTTTAATTGAAAATTATCGGAAAAAATATGGTTTAGATACAAAAATTGTAAGGATATTTAACACTTATGGTCCGCGGATGAGGTCCTGTGATGGTCGGGTAATATCTAATTTTATTGTTCCAGCCCTTAAGGGTGAAGATTTGCCTGTTTATGGAGACGGTTCTCAAACGCGATCTTTTTGTTATGTTGACGACATGGTAAGAGGGTTGATTTTAATGATGGGGAGCAAGGTACACGGACCGGTTAATTTAGGGAATCAAAACGAATTTACAATAAAAGAATTAGCGAGGCTGATCATTAAGTTTATTAATCCAAAATTAAAGATGGCTTTCAAGCCTTTACCAAAGGATGATCCAAAAATAAGATGCCCGGATATCACTTTAGCGAAAGAAAAATTGGGTTGGCAACCGAAAGTTTTTTTAGAAGAAGGTTTGAAAAGAACAATAGAATATTTTAAGAATGAACAAAGATAAAATTCTTGCCTCAATTATTATCCCCGTCAGAACAATAACTCCCTATGTACGAGAGACAGTTGATCACATTTTAAAACAATCCGAGAAAAGATTTGAAATTATCATTATTACTGATAAGCCGGAAAAACTCGAAGGGGCCAAAGTAATTGCTAGCGGTGAACCAACGCCTGCCTACAAAAGGAACTTAGGAGCAAAGGCGGCCAAAGGAGAAATTTTAGCTTTTTTAGACGATGATTCTTATCCTTCCCGGGATTGGCTGAAATTCGCTTTGAATATTTTCCAGCCACCGGTCACCGCCGTTTGCGGACCAACTTTGACCCCACCTGCAGATAACATCTACCAAAAAGCTTCCGGGTGGGTATGGGCTTCTTGGCTAGGTAGTGGAAGTGCCGGTGTCTATCGTAACCGAGAAATGCCGCAACGAGAAGTAGACGACTTTCCCTCAGTCAATTTATTAGTCAAAAAAACTGATTTTGAAAAGGTGGGCGGATTTGATATTAATCATTGGCCGGGAGAAGATACCAAACTTTGTTTGGATTTGACTAAAAAGCTGGGTAAAAAGATTATTTATGATCCGAAGGTCTTAGTTTATCATCACCGTCGGCCGGTTTTATTCCCTCATCTTAAGCAAATCAGCCGTTATGCTTTACGTCGCGGCTTTTTTGCTAAAAAATTCCCGGAAACCTCATTTCGTATCGGGTATTTTCTTCCTTCGATAGGCGCATGCGGTTTAATTGTTGGAGCCGTCCTTTCGATATTCTTTTGGCAACTTCGAATTCCTTACTTTTTACTTTTTACTTTTTACTTTTTACTTTTGATAGTTTCCGGTTTAGAGGTTTTTATCGAAGAAAAAAACTTATCTTTGGAAAAGAAATTATATTTAGCAGTTTTAGTCATGGTTTCCATCTTCACTACCCATCTTGTCTATGGATTTTTATTTCCTTTTGGTTTTTTGCAAAAGGAATTGAAAACGACTCCTCATCGGGTAGACCTTAGACAAAAAAAATATTTAGGCGGATAAAATATTGGTTGAGTTAAGATAGAACTCCTGATAAAATTGGAAAGATGAAAATTGCGATTGGTTATCCACCGTTTAAGACAGCCAAAGGAATTCCCCAGCTTTCGCAAAACCGCCAATTTCAATGGACCGCTTCCGGACCCTTATCTTATTATATTTATCCGGTTGTTCCCGCATCCGCAGCGACTTTATTAAAATCTAAAGATTATGAAGTTGTCTGGCTTGACGGCCTTGCAGAAAAGTGGACATATGAAAAATGGTTGGCAGAAATTAAAAAGGAAAAACCGGATATTATAGCTCTAGAAACCAAAACCCCCGTCATAAAGCAATACTGGCAAGTTATCAAAGACCTCAAATCACTAGTCACTAGTCACCCCGCCCGCCATGCTTCGCCCGCCGGCCAAGGACTGCCAGCCCGCTTGCCGAGCGAAGCGTGGCGGCCAGGGGCACTGTCGGGCTGGCAAGGCGAAGCGGGCAGGCAGCCACCAGCCACCGTTCTCATGGGCGATCACGTTACCGCCTTGCCGGAAGAGTCAATGAAAAATTGCCCGGTTGATTTTATTATTACCGGCGGCGATTATGATTTTTTACTTTTAAATATTGCGAATCATCTAGAAAAAGGCGAAAAACTTGAAACAGGTATTTGGTACCGACCAAAAAACACCTCCAAGGTGTGCCCCTCCAAAGGCGGGCAGGCACCGCGTAACCTCACCTCGGAGGTGAGATGCACCGGAAAATTCGTTTTAAACCATAACTTAAATAGTTTACCAATCATCGACCGGGAGTTAACCAAGTGGCGGCTTTATGCTTACAAGAACTCTAACTTCTTTCGTGCTCCGGGGGCTTATACTATGTTTGGCAGAGACTGTTGGTGGGGAAAGTGTACTTTTTGCAGTTGGACCACTCTTTTTCCGGGGGCTTATTTTCGCTCGGTGGATGTAGAAAAAGCTTTAAACGAGGTTGGACAGTTAATTGAAAAATATAAGGTTAAAGAAATTATGGATGATTCCGGTAGTTTTCCCAACGGTGAATGGCTGAGGGAATTTTGTCGGGGAATGATAGAGAAGGGATATAATAAAAAAATTCGCTTTGACTGCAATATGCGTTTTAATGCCGGTTTGAGCAAAAAAGATTATCAATTAATGGGCAAGGCGGGTTTTAGATTTATCCTTTACGGTTTGGAGTCAGCTAGCCAAGAAACCTTGGACAAAATCAACAAAAACCTCAAAGTTGAACAGATTGAACAAATATTACGCTGGGCAAAAGAGGGCGGCTTAATGCCCCATCTAACGATAATGGTCGGTTATCCTTGGGAAGATGAACAAGACGTCCAAAAAACTATTAAGATGGCCAGCGAATTTTTCCAAAAAGGGCTTGCTGATTCCTTACAGGCAACCATCGTCATTCCGTATCCCGGAACGCCATTATTTGCTTATTGTAAAAAGAATCGTCTTTTAAAAACCCTTGACTGGAATCGTTATGATATGCGTGAGCCAATAATGAAAGCAAAAGTATCGGGAGAAAAATTAGCGGCTGCCGTTCGCGGTCTTTACAGCCGGTCAATATGGACACCCCGTTTTATTTTTAACACATTTTCTCAGTTAAAGACTTTGGATGGAATAAAATATGTTGGTTTTCAAGCTCTAAAATATTTAGGGAAGCTGGTTGAATTTAAGTCATAACACTCAAATGCCACAAAATACTTTTTTTGATTTATTAAAACATTTTTTAGTTACTTCGGTTGTCACTTTTTTCCTTTGGTTTAAATACCGCAACCCAAAACTAATTATTATCGCTTACCTTATGGGAGTTTTAATTGACGTCGATCATTTTTTTGACTATTTATATTATGTTGTCTTAAAATTTGGTTTTTGGGGAATTTGGCATTTAAATTTTTCGGATTTTTTTGATCCTTCAGTATATGTTAAGTCAACGGATAAGGTTTTTGTTTTTCTGCACGGTTGGGAATATTTAGTAGTATTATGGTTTTTTGCCCAAAAATTAAAAAAGAAAATTCCCGGTATTCATTTTGCCTTGCTTATTCCGTATTTTTTTCATTTATTGATTGATCAGTCTCCTTTTATTAGAGCGCCTTTGGCTTATTTCTTTTTTATCCGATTAATTAACAATTTCAATTTAAGCGCATTTAATGGCCATTAACGCTCTTTTTCGGAATTGTGTAAACGCAGGATATTAGCCTTGAAAAAAAGATAGCGATGATGTATAATCTACATATATGTATAGTATAGAAGAACTAATAAAGACAGAAAAAAGGCTATTCCATACGGCTGATATGGCGGTTATCTGGCGGATTAATAATAGAAAAACTTTACACATGCGCCTTTACCGGTATCTAAAAAACGGTCTTCTTTTTTCCATACAAAGAGGACTTTATTCTCTTGTGCCCTTAGAAAAGCTTTCTCCTCTTGAGGTTGCGGTTGCCTTAAATCATGGATACTGTTATTTAACAACAGAAACTATTCTAGAAAAACATGGAGCTATTAACCGCCGGGTGCAGTTTTTAACTTTTGTGGGTGAAAAGTCAAAAAAATATAGTTGGAGAGAGAATTACTTTATGTTCCGAAAACTAAAAACTGAATATTTAATGCGAAACGACGGTATTTCCGAAGAAAATGGTTATTTTACGGCCAGTCTGGAAAGGGCGGTTGCTGATATTTTATATTTTAATCCGAAATTTTATTTTGACAGCCCGAAGATAATTAATTGGGAGAAAGTAAAAGAAATTCAAAAGAAAGTGGAGTATAAATGACCATCATTCGTCCACAGGATGCGTATCATAAATCGCAAATGCTTAGGCTATTAACAGCATTAGCTGATGACTCTTTTCTTGCCCAAGAATTATATTTTAAAGGGGGAACCTGCGCTTCCATGCTTGGTTATTTAGACCGTTTTTCCATTGACTTGGATTTTGATATTAGGGATGAAGAAAAGACACCGGAAATCCGTAAACACCTTAAAGATATCTTTAAGAATATCAATTTGGAAATTAAGGATGAAAGTCCAAAAGTTTTGGAGTTTCTCCTTCGCTACGAAGCGCCGAAGAATGAAAGAAACTCTTTGAGAATTGATATTGTTGGCATAAAGTACCAAGAAAATAAATATGAACCGAAACTTCTTCCTGAAATAGACAGGGTTTTAAATTGTCAAACAAAAGAAACGATGTTTTCCCATAAACTTGTTGCGGTTACGGAACGCTTTTCCAAGCGTGGTTCCATCGCCGGACGGGATATTTATGATATTCATGATTTTTTTCTTAACGGAGTGAAATTTATTCCGGGATTAATCAAAGAGAGAACGGGTAAAGACGTTTTGCAATATTTACAGACTTTAAATTCATTTATTAAAGAAAACATTACAACGGAATTGTTGATTCAAGACCTCGGAACGCTTCTTCCATCGGAAAAGATGAAAATGGTTAAAAATAATCTGTTATCGGAGACAACGATGTTTATTGAAGATGAAATAAAAAGGCTAGCAAATAAATAGTTGCTAATGGAGATTAAGATATTTTTGAGTATAAATGCAAACTCTAGTTAATTGAGTATATTTACAAGATTCTTCAAACTATATAATATTTGAAGTATATGGGAACGTACAGCCTTTTTATCGTTATACTGAGATTATTGCTGGTCGGGTAGTGAAATAAAATTGAAACAATTTTCTAACTAACTTTGATATAGCTGTTGAGGTAATCTTAAATCTACTGAATGTCGTAAAAAGTACGGCTTGTAGTAGGAAATATCATTTTAACCCGATATATTAGGTACTTTACTGTTAGTTTTATTGGGTTATAGCAAGTTCAAAACAAAATGTCGTATTTCTATTTGTTTTGAACATTGATATATAGCTACCATTACTTGTCAAAATGTCAGTTTTTAAAAACCGACATTTTGATTTGAGTTAGCTATATAATGGGGTTATGATTAAAAGATTTTTGTTTTCAAAGGTTAAAAAAGATTAAAGGCGTTTCTGTTTCTTTTTTGCCTTTTTATCGTCATGCTGAGATTACTGCCGGTCAGTAGTGGAGGTAAAATTATTTAGAATCTTCTAAAAAATGAGTAAATCTAAAAAAGAAACCACTTCTTTAGTTTCAGTAATTGTTGCTACCAGGAATGAAGAAAGAAATATTGCCAATTGTCTTGAGAGTATTCAGCTTGACCAATCACCCTTTGTGCGGTCCCCATTTGCCTATTTCTTTTTCAACCGTTTGATTAATAATTTTAACCTTTCTGCATTCAATGGCCACTGACAAACAACCGACGGTTTCAGTTTTAATTCCTACGCTTAACTCCGCTAGGGTTTTGAAAAATTGTCTTGAATCAATAAGGAACCAAGATTATCCAAAAAATAAAGTTGAAATTATTATTGCTGACGGTGGCTCGACTGATCAAACACTGCAGATTGCCAAAAAATATGGAGCGAAGATTTATATTAATCTCCTTAAAACCGGCGAAGCAGGAAAGGCAGTGGGGATAAAACAGGCGAGTGGGGACTTAATTGCTTTTATTGATTCTGATAATATCCTTCCGGTAAAAAATTGGTTTAAGAAAATGGTTGAGCCGCTTGAAGACGAGGAAATTATAGGTTCGGAACCGATAGAGTATACCTATCGTAAAAATGATCCTTGGCTTACAAGGTATTTTGCACTGGTTGGAATGAACGACCCGTTATGCCTTTTTATTGGTAATTATGATCGTATGTCTATACTTACCGGCAAGTGGACCAATTTTAAATTTCCGCTTGAGGATAAGGGAAATTATTTGAAGATTAAATTTGACCGTGAACCCTTGCCGACAATAGGAGCCAACGGTACGTTGTTAAGAAAAGAGATATTTGACGATCTTGGCGTGGTCGATTATCTGTTTGACATTGATATATTGGTAGATATTCTAAAAAAGAGAAGTCAAATCTATTTTGCTAAAGTAAAGATTGGTATTGTTCATACTTATATAGAAGGTGACATTAGAAAATTCTTTCGTAAACAATTGAGAAGGATTAACGATATGTCCTTTCACCGGGCAAAAAAAGCCAGATCCGTTGATTGGGAAAAATTGTTCTTTTGGAGAATAGTTTATTTCCAAATTCAATGTTGTTTGATTTTTCCGATTTTTTATCAAATGATAAAGGGAATGATCAGGAAACCTGATCTTTGCTGGTTGTTTCATCCGGTGGCTTGTTATTCAACTTGGTTAATTTACTTATATGGCTGGATAAAGGGTAAATTTGTACCTAAAGAATCAAGCAGGGAAGGATGGAAACAATAAAAAATTAGAAATTTAGCAACAAGGAATAGTTAACGTTTATTTTATGTTTAAAAATACTTTCAAAAAAATGTTTGATCGTGCCATGAATCTTAATAAAGAAAATATTTTAAATTTTCTTGACAAAGATAAAGATGCTATTTTTTTAGATTTAGGTTGTGATGATGGTTTGTGGACAATGAAATTAGCCGAAAAACTTGGAGCAAAAAAAGTTTACGGGGTAGATATTATTGATGAAAAATTGAATATAGCTAGTAAAAACGGTGTTGTTGTAAAAAAATGCGATTTAAATTCAGTTTTTCCTTTCGAAGATAATTTTTTTGATGTTATCCACGCAAATCAAGTTATAGAACATATTGCATTTTTAGACAATTTCATTTCCGAAATCTTTAGAATATTAAAACCGGGCGGATATATTGTAATTTCGACTGAAAATGCCAGTAGTTGGCATAATATTTTTGCAAGTATTATGGGATGGCAAATATTTTCCTTAACAAATATAAGTTCAAAAAAACTTGGCATAGGGAACCCCCTTGCTACTCTTAGCGGAGAAGTAATAGATCTTTCGTCTTGGACACATAAAACGATTTTTAACTATAGAGGTTTAAAAGATTTTTTCTCTGTTTATAACTTCAAGGACATAAAAATTATCGGAGCAGGTTATTACCCCTTTCCCAGTTTCTTGGGCAGAATTGATGTAAGGCACAGTCATCCGATAACATTAAAAGCCTATAAAAGATGAAAAATATAATAAACGAAAAACCATCTTTAGAATTACACGGTAGACCTTTATATAATACTGTTTTTGTTGATGACTCAGATTTATATTGTAAAACAATTTTGGATATAGGTTGTGGTTATGGTTGGTTCGAACTAAATGCTTTAAAAAGAGGATGTAACAAAATTATTGGAGTTGAATTAGCTGAAAACGATTTGAATACAGCTAAAGTTAATATAAATAATAAAAGGGCGGAATTTCAAGTAGGCAATGCTATAGAGTTGCCTTTTAATGATTGTTTATTTGATACTGTTGTTTCTTGGGAGGTAATCGAGCATATACCTAAAAATACTGAGACTAAAATGTTTAACGAGGTTAATAGAGTTTTAAAAATCGGCGGTGTTTTTTATTTGAGCACGCCTCTTAATAATTTTTTTTCAAATTTATTTGATCCTGCTTGGTGGTTGATTGGTCATAGACACTATAAAAAAGAAAAACTTATAAAATTGGCAAAAAATAATGGTTTTGTGGTCGATAAGGTTAATTTAAACGGTGGTTGCTGGGAAATATTAGGTATAAATGATTTATATCTTGCTAAATGGATTTTTAGAAGAAGACCTTTTTTTGAAACATTTATTAATCGAAAACAGGATAGTGAATATAAAGAGAAAAATGGATTTACGAATATTTTTCTAAAATTTAAAAAAAGGGAGAAGTGACAAAGTTAGTATCAATAATTGTTGTAACTTTTGATAATAGAACCTCACTACTTAAAAATTGTTTAGCTTCCATCTTTGACAGTAGTTATAAAAATTATGAAGTTATTGTTGTCGATAATGCTTCTGATGACAATACAAGGAAAATGGTAAAAGAAAGGTATGAGAATAAAGTTCGCTTCATAAGAAGTGGTACAAATTTAATGGCAGGCGGGGGGAGAAATTTAGGTTCAGCATCTGCCAAGGGCGAATACTTCTTATTTATTGATGATGATAACATTATTGATAGGAACATGATTGGTGAATTAGTTAAAGGAATGAATTTACGTGTGGACGTCGGCATGGTAGGTCCGTTAATGTTTTATTTAACCAAGAAAAACACAATTTGGTGGGCGGGGTCGGCGATTAATCTCCTGTCTAGTCATACGACCTATGTTGGTATTGGGGAAACAGAGAGGGGGCAGTATAACGAAGTGTCAGAGGTCGGTCATATACCTAATGTTTTTATGATTAAAAAAGAGGTCTGGAATAAGGTTGGAGGAATTGACCAAAAGTATATAATTCACTATGAAGAATCTGACCTAGCGGAGAGAATCCGTCGGTCTGGGTATAAAATATACAGGATTCCGTCAACAAAAACTTTTCATGCAGTTCAGCCAGAATCTGAAAATAAAATTCGAAATTATGTCGGGCAGAATTCAGAAAAAACTTACTACACGGCAAGGAATAGGATATTATTTATGAATAAATTTGCCTCTAGGCTAAATTTCATATTGTTTCTTTTATTGTTTAACAATCTCTTCTTATTTTTTTATTTTGTAATTTTTTTTAAGAGTAAAAAACTCTCGTTAATCAAAAATTATTTGCGTGGTTATTTTGACGGTATTAAATACGTTTTTTCAGCAAAATTAGATAAAGAGTTAAGATATATATGAAAGTACTACTCATTTTGCCTTGGACTAAAACTCTTTTCGGAGACGAGAGAGCGACCCCGGGACATCCACACGTTGGAGTGGCATATTTGTCGGCCGTTTTAAAAAAAGCGGGGCATAAGGTAAAAATTTTTGATCAAGCGATCGAAAAAAATGACCACAAACTAAAACCTCTAATTAAGGAATTTAAACCAGATTTGATTGGTATTAGCGCTTTCAGCTATTGCTACAGGTATGCCTTTGAATTAATTGATTTTATTAAAGGTTTTACTAAGATTCCGTTGATGGTTGGTGGTCCGCATGTTTCCGCAGTAAAGATAAAAGTTCTTGAGAAGACAAGGGCAGATTTTGCGATGAAGGGTGAGGCGGAGGAAAGTTTACTGGTGTTTTTAAAGGAGCTTGAAAGAAAAAATCCGAACCTCGAGAAGGTGCCAAATTTAATATGGCGCGGTGAAAACGGGGAAATAATTGAGAATCAAAATATGCCGTTAATAGAAAATTTGGATAGTTTGCCATTTCCTGATTATTCAGAGTTTGGATTTAGCAAGTATTCGTATTACGAAACGAGAACTATTCCGATAATAACTTCAAGAGGTTGCCCTTATGGCTGTAATTATTGTTCCGTTGCCCTTTCAATGGGGAGGGGATTTCGGGCGAGAAGTCCGAAGAACGTAGTAGATGAGATTAAACATTGGTATGAACAAGGGTTTGTAAATTTTGAGATCAATGACGATTGTTTCACTTTGGATATAAAAAGGGCGATGGTAATCTGTGATTTGATAATTGAAAGTGGAATGAAAATCAGCTATCAGCTTTATAACGGGATTCGGGTAGATAAGGTAACCAAGGAGCTTCTTGAAAAAATGAAACTTTCCGGCTGCATTTTTATTTCTTACGGGGCTGAATCCGGCAGTCAAGATATTATTAATGTTATCGGGAAAGGAATTACCTTGGATCAAATTAAACGCGCAGTTGTTTTGACCAACAATGTGGGAATTAAAAATTCGGTGAATTTTATTATTGGTCATCCGACGGAAACCTACCAGAAAGCAATGCAGACTTTAGAGTTTGCCGGTAGATTACCTACCAATTTTGTCAATGTATACAATGTGATTCCATATCCAGGCACAAAGTTATTCGACTGGATAGAGAAAAATGGTCAGCGGATTTATCACCCAGATTATGTCTTGGAAAATATTGGTAGCCGTGACCCAAGACCGGTTTTTGAAACGCGGGAATTTAGCGAAAAAGAGAGAATTGCTGTTTTGAAAAAAGGTTTTGCGTTGTACGAAAAAACAGTACTTCAATTCAGGTTCGGAAGATCTTTTGGGAAAATTGTGTATATATTGACTCGCAATAGATCAATTTTCAACACTGGAGTAAGAATAGCCTTGGGAACAAAATTGGGATTTAAAATTTACAGTTTTGTTACTTCAAGATCAAAGACTAGATAAGGAATTGATGGTGAAACTAAGTAAAATAAAAACCAAATTTTCTTTGATTATAATTCTTCTTATCGCAATTTTTTTTATCAAACTCCCTTTTATATTTCATGGAAAATGGGACAGTAATTTTTTTGTCCCATATATGACCGATGAAACTTGCTACTCGGGCCCAATTTATTCTTTTATAGCTTCCGGGAAAATTGATAGTAATGGGTTGTTTGGTTGTCATTATCCCCCCTTTCTTTTAAATTTATTGCTTCCTTATTTTTGGGCTTTGTTTAAAGTCTTGCCGATTTTTTTTGGAAAATTAAGTCCAACGGCAATTTATGAAGTGATTTACTATAATAGTCGGTTTTTTGTATTAATTTTAGCAACGATTGGTAGTTATTTTTGGGTGAAGCTTTTTAAAGAAGAGATTAAATCTAAACTTTTCCAGATTGTATTGCTACTTTTGGTAAATTTAAACGTACTTTTTTTCCTGTATTCGACTTTTATTAAGGCAGATGAAATTATGTGGGCGTTAGGGATAATAAGCCTCTATTGCGGACTGATTTTTTGGAGAGAAAGAAGCCCGTCAAATTACAAAAAGTTTTTTCTTATGTCTATCTTGCCGTTACTGGTAAATTACCATGGTTATATATATTTCTTGAATTTTATTTTGGTCTCTTTAATAGTAATAAGAAAAGAACCTTCTTTTAATAAAAAATTATTTCTCTTCTTAAGTTTTATCTGTGCTCCATTAATTTGGGCTATTGCGAATTTTGAAATGTTCGCGAAGAATGGAATTTCTGGATTTCTAATGATTTTAGAAGAAACAAAAAAGGCATTAGCCAGTGTGCCGATTTTGATAGGGGCTAACGGATACTCTTCTTTTAATTTTTATATGGATTTTACCGAAAGGAACTTAACTTTTCCGATAATTATTTTAGCTGCTTTTATTCTGTTTTTCTTTAAGACCAAAAGTTCTTATTTGAAAATAGTTGCCAGTATTTTTGCTATTTTTTTTGTTCATTTATCCTTAACCGCCTATCGTACCGATAGAGCATTTTTGCCAGTTTATACTTTTTTTATTTTTTTATTAATAAACCTTTTCCATTTTTTTCATGAAAAATTTCATAAACAGATACCAAGATGTCTGATAGCTATTTTGACTGCTTTTTTTGCTATGTGGATTTTGGGCAAGACAATTATTTTGGGGGTCACCCTAACCACAAAAGATACAAGGCAGAATCTTTATGAATATGTTCAAAAAAATATTCCGAGAAGATCGGAAATATCTTTTATTCATTTTACGATAGCCGGAGCATTCTCGGTTTCGCAAAAGCTTTCTGAAAGTAACAAGGAATTTAAGCAGACGATGATTTACATCGATGAGACTAAAAAAGCAGTCGAACAACTTTCAAACTTAAAGGGTTATTTTATTTTATCAGTTGTTGACTATGACATTTTAGAGGACTTTAAAGAAACGAAATATTATTCAGAACAATATCTAGCTTTGAAGAAGCTTATAGACAGAAGTGACCAGATAGCACATTTTGACAAATATAAGTATTGGTATAAATTTTTTGGACCGGCGAAGCTATTAGATTCCTTTTATGGAATTCATAATCCTCCTTTATATCTTTACAGGACAAAAGATGCACCTATTAAAGAGATTGTCTATCGATTATCTGATCTTCCTTATAAAATTAGTCAAAAGCAAAGTGAGGAGATAAGCATTAAATTAGATAAGTTGGTAATCTCGACATTAAATGGGAACGGTAAGGAAGTTCAAGTTGATTTGGCTAATTGGAAAACAGTTGAACAAAGAAAGATAAAATTGGATAACGGAGATGAAGCCGATACTTTATTTATCTCAAACAGTTCGAAAAATCCGATTAATCTTTCCCAGCAATATCTTGGCCTAGATAAAAACGGAGTTGATTTAGCTTATGGCTTTGCTAACAAACACTATGAGGGAAGGGAGCTTTTATTCACTACTTGGGTAAAAGCTAATAAACCTGATTGTGTAACTCTTGGTTTTTACAAAGGAAACATTAATGTCTTTGGCTGGGGAGAGAGTAATCTTCTAGGAACTATTGATAATAAATACGAACTATTGAGTTACGACGGTAAATTTGATAATCCTTATTCAATGAATGGGAATATCCGATATCGAATTAATCCTGGCTGTACCGTCGAATTATCCCTTCCACAATTTTTTATTAGAGGAGAATTAAATTTACTAGATTAAAAGGTAGAATGAAGATTTTGTTTATTAATCACAATATTGAAGGAAAAGGTACTTATTGGCGTTGTTTTTGGTTAGCCAAATCTTTGGTAAAGTTGAATCACGACGTCACAATCTTGTGTCTTCAAAAAAATAAGACAATTAAAATCTCGAAGAAGTTTATTGAAGGAATTAAGATTTACCATCTTCCTCGATTTGCCGATCAAGGAATAGCCGAACTTCCCGGTCATTTATTGAGAGGTATTTTGATTATTATCTACTCCTTATTTGGAAAATTTGAGTCAATTCATTTTTTTAATGTCGCTTCTCCTACCTGCGGGCTTCCTGTTTTTCCACTTTGGTTTTTTAAAAAAATTGGAATTATTAAGGCAAAGTTAATTGTTGATTGGGATGATCTTTGGGGGAAAGAAGGCCTGACTCATCTCAATAATCAAGGTTTTTTCGCGGAAAACTTAGCAGAGTTTTTGGAAACCAAAATTCCCCCTTTGGCAGACTCGGTGACGATTGTTAGTGAAGAATTAAAAAAAAGAGCGATTAAGGCCGGCGTAAAGGAAACAAAGATTGTAAAAATCATTAATGGTGCCGATGTTGAATTAATTGGAAAATTCTCACAGAACCAAGCAAGAGAAGATCTTGGTATTGATAAAAATGAAAAGATCGTTTGCTTTCCCGGGGTTTTGACAATTAACTTTCCGTTAGTTCTTTCTTCCTTTGGAAAACTTCTTAGGAAAAATCCCAAGTTAAAACTTTATCTTTTAAACATCTTGAGTAAAAACGATGAAAAGTTAATTTTAGATTCGGGAATTGGAAAAAATATTTTAGTAGTTGGCTTTAAACCATATGATATTTACATAAAATATGTAGCGGCGGCCGATGTGGTTTTGTTACCTCGTTCAGACCATATTCTTGATCGTTGTGAATTTCCGGCTAGACTTGGAGATTTTATGGCCTTAGGAAAACCAATTGTTACGAACAGATCGGGAGATGCGTGGAGGATATTAGAAGACAACAAGGCCGGATTATCGGCAGAGTCAGGTGATGAAAATGATTTCGCTTCAAAAATAAACATTTTACTGACCAATACTGTTTTAGCTAAAAAATTCTCCCAAAAGGTAATAAAATTGGTTAAGGCAAAATATTCTTGGGATTTTTTAGCAAAAAGATTAATAAATGATGTTTATACCAAATAATTGCTATTAAAAATAAATAAATGAAAAAATATATTAAAAAAATTGTTCTTTTTAGCCCCAAACCTGCCTCTAATGCTTTTTTTGACGGAGTTCCAATATCCTTACTTGCTATATCAAGATTACTTGACGCAGAGGGGGGTTATGATATCAGAATTGTTTCGGCTGGTCCAGCGAACAATTATGCTCAAACAATATTAGAATTAGTTGACGGAGCGATATGTCTTGGAATAAGTTCCATGACAGGTTATCAAATACAAGATGGGCTTAGTGTTGCAAGGGCAGTAAGAGAAAAGTATTCAAATATACCTATAGTTTGGGGAGGATGGCATCCATCTATATGTCCAGATCAAACTATAGGTAATTCCAATGTTGATATTGTAGCCAGAGGGCAGGGTGAGAGAACTTTCACAGAGATTGTACATAGACTAGAGAATCATTTACCTTTAAACAATGTTGCTGGAATTAGTTACAAACGAAATGGCAAAATTTATCGAAATCCAGACCGGCTTTTTGAGGATATTAACAATTTTCCTCCTTTGCCGTACCACCTGATTGATATGGAAAATTATGTAAGAGTTAGTGAATTCGGTTCACGCACAATCGATTATATATCGAGTATCGGTTGTCCTCACAGATGTGCGTTTTGTTCGGACAGAATGGTTAATAAAGGAAGATGGAGTGGTTTATCTCCTAAAAGAGTTATCGATGACCTTAAATTTTTAGTTGCTAAATACGATATCAATGCCGTATTTTTTCAAGACAGTAATCTTTTTGTGGATGAAGAAAGAGTAAAAAAAATATGCCAGGGAATTATTAAAAATAAGCTATCTCTTAAGCTAGGACAGCTAGACGCACGTACGAGTCAGCTTATTCACTATAATAAGGACACATGGAAATTGATGAAAGAAAGCGGTGTTGTTTCGCTTTTGGTAGGAGCAGAATCTGGGTCTCAGCGAGTGCTGGATTATATCCAAAAAGATGCAAGGGTTGAAGATACTGTAGAGATGGCTAAGATTTGTAAATCTTATGATATTGGAATTGTTCTTTCGTTAATGCTGGGGCTACCCCGCGCAAAAGGGAAGTTTAATCAATCCGTAGAGGAAGAGTTTGAGCAAACAGCATTGATGATAGATAAAATTATAGCGACAGGGGTTGATCTTAATATTTGTGGATGGTTTGTTTATACTCCGTATCCGGGAACACCGCTTTACGAAGAAAGTATTAAAATAGGTTGGCGTTCGCCCACAACCTTAGAAGGATGGGCACGATTTAGTCTTGGTGGTAAGAATACTCCATGGATTACTAAAAAATATGTTGACCTTCTTGAGCAATTGGGTAGATATATTTTCCCCTGTATGGGGACTACATATATTAGGGCCTGGGAAAATAGACGGAAAACAACGTTTTTTCAAATACTATATAAATATTTTGCTATTTTAGTGTTAAAGATATTACATAAAACAGCCTCTTTTCGGTGGAAGCATAGATTTTTCTCTTTGCCTATAGAGAATCAATTGCTTAAATTTTATTCAGATAGGATAAAAAAACATTAAGTGTTAAGTACACGGAAAATTGTTTAAAAAAATCTGGCTGGTTTTGGATTCTTAACCAGAGTCGCCAAAATGGGTTAAATAAAATTTGACCGATGAAAATTAATATGACAAGACAAGGTTTTAAAGATATTAAATGTAACCTTTGCGAAGAAAGGGAAAGTGACTTACTTTTTGCTAGCTATGACCACTCAATAAAAAGTAATCAAACTTTTAATTTGGTTCGATGCAAAAAATGCGGCTTGGTTCGAATGAACCCTTGGCCGGTTAGAATCAAAGATTCCTATCTAGAGGATTATGAACCATACAATCCTAAAAAGGAAGATTTTTATTTTTCTTTAGTTAGAACATTAACGATAAGTTGCTATAAAAAAATAAAATCGCCTTTAGATTTTTTTAAAGCGTTATTATGTAAAATATTATATTATCCACCCGAATTTAAAAAAGACGGCAGAGTTTTAGATATCGGCTGTGGTAATGGAGGGTATTTGAGTATATTAAGAGATTGCGGGTGGGAAGTTTACGGCATTGATTTTTCCGAAAAAGCAGTTAGATACGCCAACGAAAAGAGAAAGCTAGCAAATGTTAAACAAGCTAAAGCTGATGATTTGAACTATCCAGATAATTTTTTTGACTTGATAGCAATGAACCATATAATTGAACACCTGCCTAATCCCAAAAAGGCGCTTGTGGGAGCAAAAAGAGTTTTAAAAAATGAAGGAGTTTTAACAATTACAACTCCAAACTTTGCCAGTTCTAATGCATCAATTTTCAGCAAGAATTGGTTCCCCCTAGAAACTCCCCGCCATCTCTTTCTTTTTGAGGCCTCAACTTTAAATAGAATGATTAATAACATTGGTGGATTAAAGATAACTAAAATTAAATACGATTATTCTGCTTATTGTTTGGCAAAAAGCCTTGGGTATTTTTTAGGTAATAGACAATTAATAAATCGTTTACTAATGACGGTTAAAATTATTTTTTGGCCGTATACGATTTTGTTAAGCTTGTTTGGAAAATCTGACATAATGACTCTTTATATTAAAAAGAATGAGATATCTTGAAGAAAGATATCAAAGCTATCTCCATTCTGGCAATTCATTTGGAAGGGCACAGGTAAACACATTTCTTTCTTTGTTGGATAATTCTTATTCTAGTATTCTAGAGGTTGGTTGTGGGAAGGGATTCTTTATTTACTTATTTCTTCGTGAAAAAAAAGTGCATCACGATAAAATTTTTGGCGTTGATATTTTTGATTCTTGTCAAAAGGAGGAGCTGAAAAGATTGGCTAAAAGTTTTGAGTTTAGAAAAACTATCGATGGGAGAAATTTGCCCTTTCCCAAAAATACTTTTGATTTGGTGTTTTCAATGGATGTTATTGAACACGTTGCTAATTGGCAAAAATTTATCTTGGAGCAGATACGAGTTACTAAAAGTGGGGGTAAAATTCTTATTGGAACCCCAAATAGATTAAGAGTCTCTAACCTTTTACTTTCTCTTTTTGGGAAACTAAGTTATCCTAGAAGTATGGGCAAGGATGATTATGGGGAGGTTTTACATCTTCAGGAATTTAAAAAAGAGGAACTAGTGAATTACTTAGAAAGTTCAAAAGAGGTAGAAAATATAGAAGCAATTCCTAGTTGGTTGGGAAGTAATTTGTTTAAAATAGGGTTTGAGAGACCTTCTGGGATATTCGATAATTTCTGCCAATTTTGGTTCATTAAATTTCAGAAAATCTGAATTGACAAAATCTGGGGGAGATATTAGTTTCTTATTTGATTATGTTTCAATCTGAAGAGTTTTATGAAAAAAAGTGACATAATTTTATTATTTTTTTTGGGTTTTTTGTTGGTCTTTTTATCGAGATGGAAGCTTTTTTTAACACCGGGAATTATTGGACATAATTGGGACTGGTCGATAGCTTTTTTAAAGGAACAAAACTATCAAGCTTTGTTTAATTCCCTTTTTGTTTGGAAAGATTCTTCTTTCGGTTATCTTGCATCCCTTAATATTTTTCAGTTTCCCTTACTTTTGCTTGGCTCAGTTTTTGGAGGGGATACCGGAAGTAAATTATTTTTTTTCCTCATACCCTTTCTTTCGTTTATAAACTCATCTATCTTCTTAAAATATATCGGAGAGAAGATATTAGAAAGAATAGATATATATTCCGTTTTTTTGGGCGCGGTTATTTATACTTTTTTTCCAATTGTTTTTAATAATTTAGTTGGTGGGCAGACTAACGCTCTTGTCTGTTATGCTTTTTTCCCGTTGTTCTTTTATTATTTCTTTAATTTTTTTGAAAAAGATCTTTGTTGGAAATATCTCTTTGGGTTAGGAATTCTTCTTTTTCTTTTTTGTTCGTCGCAAATTTTATATCTAACTATGGGAATTTCGATTTTTTTCATCCTTGCCCTTTATCGTAATAAATTTAAAAGTTTAATTATATTTTTAGTACTTCTTTTTTTAGTTGGAAATCCTGTATTTTTTTATATGTTTAGCAATATGGATAAGGTAAATGAGATTCTGCCAAATCAATTAAAAGATAATACTTTAATACGGCAAAGTCTCATCAACCATTTAGAAACAATTGACAAAGTATTTACAGGGGAGGGCTATGGTGACAGAAATCTTTTTCAAAATTTTTTGGGAAATTACCGTTTCGTTTATTTTGCTATTTTTTACTTCATTTTAATACTAGTAATTTACGCGCTTTTTGTGAGAAAAGGAAAATTTAAGGATAAGCGTTTCATTCTAGCCTTCACAATTATTTATTTGTTGGGACTTTTTTTGGTTACCGCGGGGAGAAGTCCGTTTGGCGAGGTGTTTATTTATCTTATGACTCATTTTACGTTAATGAAAATTTTTAGGAGTTTCTTTATTTTTTTTGTCTTAGTTGCTTTCCCTTTTTCGGTTATGGTGACGGTGGCCTTTAGTTCTTTAAGAGAAAAATTTAAAAAAATTAATATTATCGTGTCGATTCTTTTTCTGATAGCTATTTTGCCGGTTTTTATTGAGGGAGATAATGGGATAAGAGTGCTTAAAGGACTGAAAAAAGACAGTATTGATATATATCAAATAAATCCCAACTTTTTAGATATTTTGAAGAAACAATTTCGTGATCCTTTATGGTATCGGGTTTTGTATGTTCCCAACACAGTTTCCCCTAGTTATAAAAAGACTTCTTATCAAAGAAGCGGTCAAGGGGGAGATCCTGAGTTTGGTTCTTCGCCGAAGCCAATTTTGGACGATTTTAATCTTACCCCGGAAAAAACAAAGATTTTCGATTTAATTGAAGAAAATATAATTAATAGCAAGCCAATTGATCAAAATTTTTTGGGCTTCCTTTCTTTTAAAAAAATAGTTAGAAGAAGAGACGTTTCCCCGAGTTTTTCTAAACTGGCTAATAGATATAGCGATGAGACTATAGATAAAAAGTTAGGAGAACTTGAGAATATTTCTCGTTCAGAATACATTGACTACTATCAAATAAATAGTAAATATTATCTTCCTCATTTTTATGTTCCTGAAAATATAATCTATTCGGACGGAGATATTGAAAGTTTGGCAGATATTGTAGGCTTTGAAGATTATCAAATAAGATCGGCGATATATCTTAGAAATATTAATGAATTAACGGATTTTAAAATGAACGAATTAGAAGAATTGAAAAAAAAGGTGGATAAAGTTTTTGTAAAAGGGGAATTGGAAAATAAAATTGGGGAAGAAGAATTAGGGTCGGTGCTGATAGGCGTAAATTTGCCCTCCGTCCGTTGGCGGCCGGACTATTTTCTTTATCCTTTGATTCTGAAAAAAGAAGAATATGAAAAGTGGCAAATAAGAAATAAACCAGAAGATTTGTTTGAAAAACACCTTTTTTATGCCAGTAAAAGAATAGCGGAGATGGAGAAATTTAAGATTAATAAGATTAACAAATTAACGGATTATTTATTAATGAATTATAAAAAGGAGATGGTGGATGCTTTGGGGATTTTAGAGAAATTTAGGCAGTCAAAAGACAAAAATTTTTCGAAATTATTAGCTAAATACAAGGGGACTTTATGGGGGCATAGAAGCAAAATTAACGAATTAACGAATTATTCATTAACGGACTGGAAGGTTGCTTTTGAAGAGTTAGAGGGGCAGGCGGAGGAATTAAAGATTAAACGGGATTTTTCGACTTTGGTTTATCGACTTGATGTTCCAAAAGAGGGAGAATATGAGGTATACGTTAAGGATACGGATATTAGAAATCAGATATTAGATATTAGTGAACGGGGGACGGAGACGGAAACGGATATTAGAAATTTGAAATTAGATATTGGGGGACAGGGAACGGGGGAGGATACTGGAAATAAAGTAGAGACAAATGGGGGTTGGGTGAAGTTGGAGGAGAGAAATTTTTCCGAGGGGGGACAGGAATTGGTTTTACCCTTTAGCGGGATTAGCGAAAATTTGGTTGATGAAAACTTAAGGATAAAAGATTACCAACCGGATGCTATTTATAGAATCATCTTTGATTATAAAGCTCCTAGGGGAGGAGGTTTTTTTGTTGCCGAAGGGAAAGAGGGAGAAAAGACTCAGACAGACCTGGTTTCTACTGATGAGAAATTCAAGCATTTTGAAATGTTTTTTAAATCTTCTTCAAAAGTTACCGACGCCAGTGTTCATTTATCAATTTCTGTAGCTGAAGAAAAAAACTTAAAAGTGGAGAGAATTTACCAGCCGGAAATACTTTTGAGACAAAAAGATACTGGAAATCAGATATTGGATATTGGGAAAACAATTCCCAAAATTACTTTTGTGAAGATTAATCCGACGAAGTATCGGGTTAAAGTCGAGGGAGCGACTCAACCTTATACTTTAGTGTTTAGCGAAAGTTTTCATGAGGGGTGGAAGATATATATTAACGAATTAACGGATTCAAAAATTAACGAATTAAATAATTATGGAGAGATATTAGCGAGTTATTTTGACGGAGAGATAAAAGAAGGGACGCACAGAAATATTTTCTTGGACAGAAATACTTTTGAAACTTGGGGTAAAAAGCCGTTGCCGGAAGAAAGACATCTATTGGTTAATGGCTACGCTAATTCGTGGTATATTAAACCTGAAGATGCGGGTGGACATGAGAATTACGAAATAATTATAGAATTCGCCCCGCAGAAAATATTTTACATAGGGTTGGGGATATCCTTAACAACACTTTTGGGGTGTTTAGGGTATTTGGGGATTAGTTTTTTCAAAAAAGGTGTAAAATTAAAAATTAAATGAAGATTGTTTTCCAAAAGATTCTGCCCTTGGGTTTAATTTTAGCCGCCCTGGGCGTAACCTATTATCTTTACCAAAAAGGAGAGATCTCTCTTTTGCCCGGGAAAAAAGATGCCGGCGAAATCCAAAGCCAGATGACTGAAGTTCCCTTTACCGACAAAGAATATAAACTTTCTTATAAAGATAAATCTGCTGCCAGTTTTGATATTGCCAATTTCGAAAACAACGAAAATTGGTTTGGTGACGGTGATTTTGATTTCTCGACCTATTTTGAAGGAGAAGCCTCTTTGTTTTTAAGCAGTTTTAATAATCAAAAAGCCAGCGTCAGGCTGAAGAAAAATTTTGATATTAAAGATGTGTTGAATTTTAAGTTTTTGGTTCATTTAGATACTAATCCGGACGATATTGAAGAATTTAATTTAATCCTTATTGGGAAAAATTTAGACTATAAACAAAGCTTGAATTCGCCCCGCGAATATAAATTTCCCATTAGAAACTTAAGGAATGGTTGGAATCTTTTGGTTTTGCCCAAAGAGAGCTTTTCTTCTTTTGCAATTGGAGAAGAAAAGAAAGATGGGGTGGTTCCTGAAACCCAAATCGAAGAGGTGATGATTGAACTTACCTCCCGGCCCAAAGTAAGAAGCATTGTTCATTTAGACTCTTTATGGGCAGAAAAGGAAAAAGATTATCTTAAGGACTGGAATCTAAATTCAAAGAATTTTTTGGCACTCAGAAAAAACGAAAATACAACAAGTCTTTTGGCAATCAATTTGACCGATAATCGAGCAACCCTCAGGAATGGCTCGGATAAAGACTATACTTTTCAGGCTAAGTTTACGCCGTTGAAAGACGGGACTTTTGGTTTTTTCCTGCGGGGAGATTACAAAAGCGGTTACGGTTATTATTTAGTGATGAACGGAGCAGAAACCAATGGTTGGCAGATTTATAAATATGGTCCATTTGAAGAAAAAGTTCAGACTGTAAATTTGGCTAAAGGAGAAATCAGCAGTTTTAATTTAGGGAAAAACCAAGCTTATTGGTTAAAGTCTGATTTAAAAGGTCATCGGATAGTTTTCTATCTTTCCCAAGATGGTAAAAATTTTACTAAATTAGGAGAGGCTGATGATAAAAGCTTTGGGAGCGGCGGAATAGGAATTACAGTTGGAGGTAGTAATATGGTCTTTGTTGACGACTTACTATTCTCCCAGTAAACTTCTGATTAATGAAACAAAAAGTAAGTATTAGCATTTTCGTTCTTCTTTTTTTATTCTTCCTCTTTTTAAATAAAGCCATTTTTCCGGCCCTCGTAAACTCACTTAGTCTCTTATTGTTGATCAAGTTTGGGGAAACGGTCTGGCAAAATCGAGAGATACCCTCGGTTTTGGCCTTTATTAATTTAGTACTGGGGTCGATTTTGGCCTTGGCGATTTATACCCTCTTTTTTTTGCCCCTAGAATTTTTACTTACCGAGATTATGTTGACTATTCCGAGGCTTTCTCCCTACTGGCCGCTGGGGATATTAATTCTTTTGTCAGCGATCTTGTCACAGGTTAATTTTGAGGGAATTTTGACAGGGAACTGGAGGCGCCGGTCATTAGTTTCACTAATAGCGATTAGTGGTTTAGTCTTTGGAATATACAATCACTTTAAATTGGAAAGGGAATACCTGCCGAAGATCTACAGTTTTACCCCAAAATCGGGAATCCAGGCGGAGATAGTCAGAATCAAAGGGATTAATTTCTTTCCCGTTTGGAAGAAAGGGAAAGTTATCCTGGGGGATGACGAGATGGTGATTAACTCTTGGGATGAAGCATTGATTGTGACGGAACAGCCCGTACCCCAAAATTTTGGTCTAACAGACCTTTATATTGTTAGAAGCGATGGAGTTGTCAGTAATATAGTTTCCTTTGAGATAAAAGATCCGGGGAAATTAAAAGATAAGATATTAGATATTGGATATTAGATATTAGAAACTGGACATTGTGGAAATTGGGGAAAAAATATGAAGAGGTATTTTGAAAGATATAAAAGATTTTTGGGGACAATTTTTTTGTTGTGGTTATTTATTTGGATAGCTGCAAAGTTTGGGTTTGGATTTGGGGTAGACCGGCGGCTTTTTTTTAGAGTATTTTTTTGGTTTTTTTGGATTTATTTGGTTTGGGAGATAAAGATAAGATGGCCGGTAATTTATCCCGTAATTAAGACTTTATCTTTGAAAGTTAAGGACGAATTTACTCTTAAAACAGAAACAATAAAAAAAGAGATAATTTCCTCTTCCCCAAAAATTTTTGCCGGTAAAACAGGAAATTCTTTAGTTTTGACTTTAGCGGTAATCCTTTCCCTTTTTTCTTTCTTCAGGCAGTTTTTAAAGGCTTTAAGCCGCTTTATCCTTCAACCAAGCATTTTATTGGTATTTGCCATTTTAGGTATTTTGACGGATATTTTTGTTTTTGATTTTACTTCGGATGTAATCATTTTGATTTTAGCAGGACTTTGGGTTTGGGTAGTTTGGCACTATAAGTTCAAAGGAGAAGTTTCGGTTAGTGGAGCTTTAGTATTTTTGATAATGTGTCCGTTTTTGCTGATTTTTAAAAAGGATTTGGTTGCGGAAAAAGCCGCTAATTGGGCTTATATGTTGCTATTAATAGGAGTGATACAAGAAATATGGCTTCTTCGAAGCCGAAATGATTAGAAATATATCCCGCAGAGCGGGATGAAATAAGTAGAAATATAGTCGCCTGAGGCGACTGAAATATATAGAAATATTGTAGAAATAAATAAAAACAGGAAATATGCCCCGACGTCCGTCGGGACGAAATAAAATGGAAATACAATTTATTTCACGAAGTATGTTTCAACAACGAAGTTGTTATGTTTCACGCCCGAAGGGCATATATTTCTATGAGGACTAAACTATTTCTATTCTTTTTAATCATAATCGGCTTTTTCTATCGGCTTTACGGACTAGATGCCAATTATTCTTTTTGGACCGATGAAGAACATGTCGCGATTTTCTCGCGGGCGATTTTAGAGAGAGGAAAGCCGGTCTTAGCCAATGGTTATTCAACCGGCATCTATCAATGGCTTCAATATTGGGCGAGCGCGGTTTCAGCGAAAATTTTTGGTTTAAACGAATTTGCGATCCGCCTACCTTCAGTATTTTTTGGTGTTTTGACTATCTGGGCGGTTTATCTCCTTGCGAAAGAGCTGTTTGTTAATTCTTCCACCTCGGCCGTGCGTCGCCAAAGGCTATGCCGGCGGCGCGAGGAGTCCCTTCGACTTCGCCCCGCACCGTCTGGTGCGGGACTTCACTCAGGGCCACCATCCGAGGTGTTTGTTCCGTTAGTAGCGGCTGCCTTGACTACCTTTCTAAACATCGAAATTCTTTGGTCGCGTCAAGCTAGGCCATATCAAGCCTTGCAGTTCTTTTATCTTTTGGGAGCATGGTTTATTTATAAATTAACAAAAGAAGAAAAGTTTAATTGGCGTTATTTTTTGGGTTTTTTTGCAATTGGAATTTTGGCTTCTTTGATGCACGGTTTGGGTCTAGTGATTTTATTTAGCGGATTTATATATCTTTTATTATTCTCTTTTTCCTTAGTTAAAAAATGGTTGCCGCTAGGAATATTGATTGGCTTATTGCTTAGTTATATTTTTAGACTTTCACCGTCAATGTTTACTACCCAGCTTGGTAAAATAAACAATTTATTTTATTACCGCGTTTTTCTTTGGCACAATTATTTATTACTGGTTTTTTTAGCGTTGTTTGGATCTTTGTCTTTAATTTTTCGGAAAAGAAAAGAATGGCTGATAATAATTTTACCTTTAGTTGTTCAAGGAATTTTTGTTTCATTTTTTTGGAGACAGCCCTTTATTCGATATTTTTATGTTGTCTTTCCATTTTTTATTCTTCTCGCCAGTCTTGGTTTGGTAAAAATTGTTGAATTCGGTAAAAAGCTTGGCGGTTGGAGAAATATAGGCATTTGGGGATTGTTGTGTTTGTTAGTTTCTTTCCAAGTTTTTGGGGTCAGGAAGATTGTCTTAATTCCTCAAAAAACATATTCTTTAAACGAGGATATGCAGGAAATCCCGGAAGTTGATTGGAAGAAGATTTATAATTTTGTTGGCGAAAAATTAAAGAAGAGTCCCGGTTCAATTTTAATAACCAACTGGAATGATTTACCGGTTTGGTTTCTGGGAGAGGGAAAACTAAATTACCTGATTAGGGAAAACGAATTGGATATTGACGTTGTCTCGGGTGCAAAATATCTGAATTCTCTTGAAAAACTTATTTTCCTAATGAATAAAGAGCCAGAAGGGTATCTTGTCGTTGATAGTTGGGATGATGCTGTTCCGGAAGGGGTTAGGGAATATTGTCATAAGAATTTGAGAAGAGAGTTAGAAGTGGATCGGCTTTATCCAATCCAGCCAAGATATTGGACGGTTTGGGTTTACAGTTGGGGAATTTAATTTTTTTGAATGACAAAAGAAAAGATAGAAAAATTTACGATTAGACTTTTTCAAGACCAGCTTTTCCTAGGTAATCTGGTTATGTTCGCGGGGAGCATGGTTGCCAGCGCCGGGAGTTATTTTTACCACTTCTTGACCGGCAGAATGCTTGGACCAACCGACTACGGCGTGCTTTCTTCCTTAATCTCACTAACCTACTTTTTAGTTTTGCCGACATCGGTTTTAAGCATAGTGATTATGAAATATACTTCCGCCCTTAAAGAGGAAAAGGATCTTAGCCAGGCAGCCGGTTTCTATTATTGGTTAAACCGGAAAGTCCGGAAATACGGGATGGTGGGTTTTTTAATATTAGCACTCTTCTCGCCGTTGGTGGCAAATTTCTTTCACTATTCTTCAGCACTTTTTGTTTTACTGATCGGGGTTTTTAGTTTGATTAGTCTTTATTCGGGAGTAAACTCGGCGACGCTGTTGGGTCTTTTGCGTTTCGGGTCGGTTTCATTCCTCGGAGTTTTTCAGTCGTTGGTGAAACTATTTTTTGGTTTTATTTTAATTTTTCTTGGCTTCGGGGTAGCCGGAGCTGTTTTTTCTTTACCGGCCAGCGCGATTATTTCCTATTTTTTAAGTATTTTCTTAATTCGGAAATTATTTTTTAGACAGAAAGAAAAAATTTCAAATAATCAGCCCAATTTAAGAGAGTTATTTGGGTATTCGGTTCCTGTCTTAATATCCACGTTGGTCTTAACCTCGTTTTATACCACTGACGTTCTTTTGGTCAGACACTTTTTACCCCCTTATGAAGCCGGGCTTTATGCCTCCTTAGCTAATTTGGGTAAAATCATTTTTTTTGCCTCTGCCTCGGTTGGCCAGGTGATGTTTCCCACTGTTTCTGGCCGGCAAGCTAAAGGAGAAAATTACCACCGGCCACTTTTTCTTAGCTTATTGGGGGTTTTTATTATTGGTTTATCTTTGTCACTTCTATTTTTTCTGTTTCCAGAGACAGTCGTTATTAACCTTTATGGTCGCCAGTATTTGACGGTGGCGCCGCTAATGGGAATTTTCTCGATCTTTATGATTTTGTACTCCTTAGCTTCGCTTTTGATAAATTTTTATTTGGCGGTTTCGCAAACTCAAATACTTAAATTCCCGGTTATCGCCGCTGTTTTACAAGCTTTGTTAATAATTTTTTTTCACCAAAACATTTTGCAGGTCGTTTGGGTGAATATTTTCGTTCTTGGATCTCTTCTAGCTTGTCTAGTGTTGGCTCTTTTTAGGAAGGTCGCTTCAAGGCCAGCGGTTTTAGGTTTGAGGTTTTAGGAAAATAAGGGTAAAATATAGGCGTGGAGAAGAAGATTATTAAGAATACGGTAATTTTGAGCTTCGCCAATCTTTTAGCCAGAGCCGTCGGTTTTTTTTACTTTATTTTTTTGGGTCGGATTTTAGGGGTTGAAATTTTTGGCCATTATAATTTTGCTCTAGCTTTAGTTTACAACTTTTACCCGGTAGCAGATTTTGGAATCGAAAGACTAATTTTAAGAGATTTATCAAAGGACCAAAGTAAGGCCCAGATATACTTTCAAAAATTAATCCCTCTTCGTTTATATTTCTCCGCTGCCTCGATAATTATTGTTACCGCCTGGGGATTACTTATCGGCAAAACTGCTCTGGATAAAACTAATGTTTTTGTTTTCAGTTTGTGTTTAATTCCCTGGACTTTTAATCAATTAGTTGCCGGCATTGGTAATGCGTTTGAGAAAATGGAGGTGCAAAGTGTTGTTGCTTTCGGGGCGACTTTCTTTACTGTGGTTATTGGCGGTACGATTGCTCGTTTTGGCGGAAGCGTAACTCAAATACTCTTGGCAGCTCTTTTTTCCAATCTGATTGTTTCTGTTATTGCACTACGTTTTTCCAGGAAGATCGGCTTAAGGTTTAAGATTGACAAGGACTTTGGATTTATAAAAAAAATGCTTAAGGAATCTTGGATTTTTGCCTTGATTATGATTATGGCGGTTTTTTATCTGAGGACGTCGGTTATATTGGTTAACTATTTTAAAGGCGCTTATTATACCGGTCTTTATTCCTCCGCGTTCAAATTTATTGAAGCCTCGATCCTTATTCCCCAAAGTTTTGCCTTAGCCTTATTCCCGCAAACCGCCAGATTGCTTAAAGATAATAAAAAATCATTAGGGATTAATTATATAAAGTCGCTGGAATTAATCCTCATTTTTGCTCTCGGGTATGCCGTTTTTTTCTATTTTTTTGCGCCCCTGATAATTAAATTGTCTTACGGTAACTCATACCTAGAAGCGGTAACAGTATTGAGAATTTTAGGCTTTGCCGCAATCTTTTTCTTCCTCAACACTCTACCGGGAAACATCATTCAAAATTCTTTAAAAGTGAAAAAGTTTTTAATTTTTGCTTTCTTGAATTTGGTCTTGGTATTTATTTTCGGAATAACTTTGATTCCTAAATATTCGATTGTCGGAGCGGCGATTGCGGTATTACTGGCGGAGGTGGCCGGATTTGTTATCAATAACGCCTTTGTTTGGAAAATTCTTAATGAGAAAAGTTAACCTTTCAATAATAATTCTTTCTTATAATACGAGGAGTCCTCTTAAACAATGCTTAGATTCGGTGGGTAGGGGATGTAAGGGAGTTGAGGGGTGTGAGGTGATAGTAGTAGATAACGGATCAGCAGATGGGTCGGTGGAAGAAGTCAGAAAGTTTATAAAGTCCGTAAAGTCTGAAAGAACTGAGATTTTGCTGATTGAGAATAAAGAGAATTTGGGTTTTGCTAAGGGGAATAATGAGGGAGTTAAAGTTGCGATTGGTAAATATCTTTTCTTCCTAAACTCTGACACCATCGTTAAGAATGGTGCCGTTTGTAAATTGGTGGACTATTTAGAAAGTCACTCAGAAGTAGCTGCGGTTTCACCCCTTTTATTAAATGAGGATGGTAGTATTCAGAAAGACCCTTGCTATTTAAAATTTCCAACTCCAATTTTTGTCTTTTTTTACTATTTTAAACCTTTTCAAAAAATTGTTAATCGATTTTTTCCCAAACTAATCTACTCGACCTTAAATTTTGAATCTCCGTCTTTAGTTGATCAGTTGCCGGGAGCGGCGCTAATGATTAGAAAGCAAATTTTTGAGAAGATCGGCGGTTTTGGTGAGAATTTCCCTCATTTTTTTGAGGACGTGGATTTATCATACAATTTGAGGCGACATGGTTACAAACTTTTTTTAGTCCCCCAATCCAAGATAACTCATTTTGGCGGAAAAAGCCTGGAACCAAAGATAAAAAAAGAGGGGATTGAAAGTTATTATTTGTTAAGTTTCCATGGTCTTTTCCGATTTTGCGAGAAAAATTATTCTTCACTCAATTGCTTTTTGATAAAAGGGATCATTTTTGCTAATTTGGCCCTAAAATTGAGGTTTGATCTAATCAAAAAGTTATATCTGAAATGATTTTTTTAATTTTATTTTTAGCTTTAGCGTTAAGATTGATCAATCTTAACCAGTCACTTTGGCTCGATGAAGCGGTTCAGGCGGTTACTGCTCAAAGAAGTCTTTCTTACATTTTTGAAGAAATCCGTGGTGATTTTCACCCGCCGCTTTATCATTTTTTGATGCATTATTGGGTGAGAATTTTTGGGTCAACGGAGATTGCTTTGAGAATACCGTCAGTTTTATTTGGAGTAGCCACTGTTTATGTGGTTTATCTAATTGCTAAAGAAATTTCGCTCGCCAATTCCTTCACCTCGGCCGTGCGTCGCCAAAGGCTATGCCGGCGGCGCGAGGAGTCCCTTCGGGCCACCATCCGAGGTGTTTCTTTGGCTTGCTTTGCGGCGCTCTTCCTGGCCGCGGCGCCGTTTCATATTTATTACTCCCAGGAGGCGAGGATGTATAGCATGGCGACATTTTTTGTGGCGGGATCGGTGTACTTCTTTTTAATTATTAACGAATTAGATATTAATAAATTAACGTATTTAGGATATTTCTTATTTACACTCTTGGCTCTCTATTCCGATTACTATGCGTTTTTAGTTGTTTTAACTCAAATAATTTATTTGATTTTTAAGAAAAAATATAGATTTTTACTTCTTAGCACCCTTTTTTTAATGCTGGCATACTTACCATGGATTCCAATGTTTATTACTCAAATAAAAACAGGGATGTTGGCAACGCAAAACCTGCCGGGATGGGGGAGATTGGTGAATTTGAACTTCTTAAAGGCCCTTCCCTTAACTTTTGTTAAATTTTCTATCGGTAGAATTACAATTTTTAATAAAGGATTGTACGGGTTAGTGATGTTAGGGGTTTTTGGGGTGTTTGGGGGTGTTGGGGGATATGGTTTTCTTAAAGTCTTAAAGTCTATAAAGCCTGCCCGCCAGGCTTTGCCAGGCGAAGCAGGCGGGTCTATAAAGTCTGTAAAGTCGGAAAGTTTTAAAGAAGGAGAGTCGGAAAAAGAAAATTACTTGATAATTTTAACTTGGTTTGTATTTCCAATTTTAGCAGCCTGGCTAATATCATTATTTATACCCAATTATCAACCCTTCAGGTTGTTGTTGGTTTTGCCGGCTTTTTATTTGTTATTGGCATATGGTTTGGTAAAGATCAAAAATAGCGCAGTAATGATTTTATTATCGATAGTAATTTTATTTATTAATTTGGCATCTTTATCGGTTTATTATCTTAATCCTTATTTTTGGCGGGAAGACTGGCGGGGGGTAGCAAATTTGGTGAAAAAAGAAAAAACATCAATAGTTATCTCTGCAGAAGCTTTTAATTGGCCGTTGGTTTATTATGGAGTGAAGGATAAAGTGATTAACGTGGCTTTCGGTGCCGTTGTAGTTCAGTTACTTGACAAGCCACGTTTATTAAAAAAATTGGTAGATAATAATCTTCTTTTTTACACTCCTTACTTGGCAGATTTATACGACCCGAACAAATTCACTTTAGAATGGTTAGACGAAGTGGGTTTTGTTAAGATTAAAGAAATTAGTTTTAATCAAATACCGGTTTGGGAGTACAGATTAACGGATTAAAGAATTAACGAGATTAACGGATTAAATAAATTATGAAATATAAATTATTTGAAGAGCTTCCGATTTGGAGAGAATCAATTGACCTTGGGAAAGAGATTTATCTTTTAACAAGTAGTGGTAGGTTCGAGAAAGATTATTCTTTCAAGGATCAAATTAGAAGAGCGATTCTTTCGATAAGCTCAAACATTGCTGAGGGATTCGAGAGATCAAACAATAATGAATTTGTAAGATTTTTATTGATTGCAAAAGGATCGCTTGGGGAAGTTCGGAGTCAGTTGTATTTTGCTTTTGCTTTGGAATATATTAACAGACAAATTTTTGACAATATGAACAGCAGGCTGGAATTATTAGCAAAGCAAATTGGAAGTTTTATTTCTTATTTAAAAAAAACAAAAAAGGATGGAAATTTTCTTAATAAATAATTTGTTAATTTTTTAATTCGTTAATAAAACAATGAGAATAGGTATAGATATCAGTCAAATAGTTTATGGAACAGGGGTTTCTTGTTATACGGAAAATTTGGCCAGTGTTTTAACAAAAATCGATAAAGAAAATCAGTATGTCTTTTTCGGAGGTTCCTTAAGACAAAAGAAAATTTTAGAAGAATTTATTAAAGATCACCAATCGGCCAGATGCCGAGGGGTAATTTTACCGATTTCGCCAAATATTGCCGATTTATTATGGAATAAACTGCATATTTTACCGATCGACAGATTAATCGGTAAGATAGATCTCTTTCATTCTTCCGATTGGAGTCAGCCGCCGACGAAGGCGATTAAAATAACTACCATTCACGATCTGGCGATGTTTAAATATCCGGAAACTTTTCACCCAAAGATAATTGCGGTTCATAAAAGGAGATTGGAATTGGTTAAAAAAGAGTGCGATATGGTTATTGCGGTTTCAGAGTCAACCAAGAAAGACATCATTTCTATTTTAGGAATTCCCGAAAATAAAATAAAAGTGATATATGAAGCCGGGCAGGGAAAGGTTAAAAGAGTAACGCTCGAAAAAGTGGAAAAAGTCAAAAATAAATTTAAAATAAAAGGAGATTATTTACTTTCCGTGTCTACTTTGGAGCCCAGAAAGAATCTGCAAAGGATTATTGAAGCACACAAAATTTTAAACAATAAAAATCTGACTTTAGTATTGGTGGGAAAAATTGGCTGGGGTGAATCTTTAAAACTTGGTCGCAATACTATTTTAACCGGTTTTGTCTCTAATGAGGAATTGTCCGCTTTTTACTCAGGCGCTTCGGTATTACTTTACCCGTCTTTATACGAAGGGTTTGGTCAAAACATTTTAGAAGGAATGGTTTGCGGTTGTCCGGTAGTGACCTCGAATATTTCCAGCATGCCTGAGGTAGCCGGGGAAGCGGCGGAACTGGTTGACCCGCTATCAGTGGAAAGTATAGCCGAGGGAATAAAAAAAGCCTTGGATAATCGCGAGGATTTAATTAAAAAAGGATACGAACAGATTAAAAAATTTTCTTGGGAAAAGTGCGCCCGACAAACTCTTAAAACTTATGAAGAAGCGGCAGAAAGAAGTGAATGAAAGAAGGATGAAAGGAGATAAAAGGGCCAAAGGGGCCAAATGGGAATGGTTTTTTCTTTTTTTGATAATTGTAATCGCTTCTTTTTTAAGGCTTTACAAGCTTAGAGATTTTCAATTTTTTACTTATGATCAGGCCAGGGACTATTTAATCGTCAAAAAAATGATAGTTGACCGTAAGTTCACCTTGGTTGGGCCGACGGTCCTGGCTCCCGGGATTTTCCTGCCGCCATTTTATTATTATTCCCTTATTCCCTTCCTCCCCTTATTTAAATTTCATTTATTAGGTCCCGATATTTATACTGCGATTTTAGGCATAGGTGCGGTAGGAATTTTTTACCTACTGACAAGGGATTTGTTTGGCTTCAAGACAGCCTTGTTGGCGACGCTATTTTTTTCTTTAAATCCTTATTTAATTCAAGCTTCCCGGCATGCCTGGAACCCCAACACAATTTATTTTTTTACTCTTCTTTTTGCTTTTTCTTTTGAAAGATATTTAATTAAAAAAAGGAGCCGGTATCTTTTCTTGGCCTCTTTTGCATTTTCTTGGTCGTTAAATTTGCATTACACTGTTTTAGTCTTTTTACCCCTGCTGATTTTTCTTTTCTATAAAGAATATTTGAAAGATAAAAAAAATAAAATAAGCAATAATCTACTTTTGTCCGGGATAATTTTTGTTTTTTTCATTTCACCTCTTTTTATTTTTGAACTTAGGCATAACTTTCCTAATTTCCGCGGTTTCTTAAACTTTGTGGTCAAGCAAACAGATGTTTCCAGCCCCGGTTATAATTTTTTAGAAAGATTAAAATTTGTCTTTACCGACCTTTTAAAAATGCCAATTACTTTATTGATGGGATTAAACCAAGGCCATAATTTAACAGTTAATCCTACACATATTTTGCTTTTTGATAAAGTAGGTTTTGAACCAAAATTGCAGGGAGGCGTATTTATTAGTTTATTAATGATTGTTTGGGGATTGATCTTAATCGTTAAGAGTAGGAGTAAGTTTTTCGCAAAGATGACTTTTATCTTTTTATTTTTTGGTTTTTTGATTCGCTTAGTTTTTCCGCCAAGCTCATTTTATTTTTATCATTACACCTTTTTATTCCCTTTTGTTTTTTTATTTTCGTGTTTGATCTTTGAGCAAATTCTAAGTAAAAATCCAAAATTATTTTATCCATTGTTTTTTTTGGTGCTGCTTTTTTCTTTTCTTCTTGTACCGGTTAAACTAAAAAACGAAATTAAGTCCGAAGAATATTTCCTCCCAGCCGACGAAGTTATTGCCCAAGACGTTCAGTTGGCCCAGAAACCGGCCATTGCCGCTAACTTATCAGACCCTTACAGGTGGGACCATAACGGTTTGGAATACCGTTACTTTTTGGAAACAAAATTCCATTTGAGCTTAGGTGGTTGGGAAGAGGAAGACTATCGACAGGCTCAAACACTATATTTAATAGCTGAAAGAGAGATGAAAGACCCCCTGCTTTTAAAAGGCATGGAAATGGATCGGTTTTCTGCAAAAAGAGTGGTAAAATCTTGGGAGCTAGATGATGGTAAGGTCGTTTATCGGCTGGAAAAATGATCGAAATAAAAAAATGATAAGTATAAGAAAATTTTTAATAAAAAATTGGGAAAAATTATTGTTGGTATTATTTGTTTTGGTCGGTTTATTCTTGCGTTTTTACCGAATTAGTGAGCTTCAGTTTTTTACTTATGACCAGGCAAGAGATGCTTTATTTGTCAAAAGAATGATTGTAGACCACGAATTTAGGTTACTGGGTACCCAAACCTCGCTGCCGGGAATGTATCTGCCGCCATTTTATTATTACACAATTGCACCAATTCTTTGGCTTTTTAAATTGAATCCCGTGGGAATTGATATTTATTCGGCGCTGATTGGGGTTTTGACTGTTCCTTTGGTTTATTTTGTGGCCAATAGAATATTCGGCAGACCGGCCGGAGTTTTTAGCGCCGGATTATTTGCGGTTTCGCCAATAGTAGTGGAGCTGACCCGGCGCGCTTGGAATCCCAATACTCTTCCTTTTTATGTTTTAATCACTTTTTATTTTCTTTATCAATATTTCAAAGATAACAAAACCAAGGATTTTCTTTTGGCTTTCGCTTTTTATGGATATTGTTTAAGTTTGCATTTTGGCGCCTGGACGCTTATGCCCTTATTTGGCTTGTCTTGGATTTATGATCTTTATAAAAATAAAAATGTTAAAAGATCTATTTGGTCGGCAGTAATATTGGTTTTTTTTATTTCTCCGCTTTTTATTTTTGAATTAAGGCATAATTTTTTCCTAACCAGTCAAGCAAAAATGTTTTTCTTTGACGGTAGGCATCTTGGTTCGCCTACAGAGAGCTTGATTGAATCGTTTTTTTCTTCTTTAATTGCCTTATTTGTTATTTTGATTTCCGGAAAAATCGTGGTCGGCTACGGCGCGCCTTTAGAATTTTCAGGAAAGATAAAAGAACTTTTCAGTCTTGGGCAACCAATCTCGGTAGTTGCTCAAAAACCCTTTTCTTTGTCATTCCAATGGTGGGGAGGTCTAATTTTTTTTCTAATTATTCTTTTTAGTTTTAAAGAGATCTTTCGGGATAAGAAGACTAAATTACCATTGTTCTTAATTTGGGCCTGGATTTTATGGGGAATTTTTGCCCCGCGGTTTTATTCCGGGAAATTTTTCTTTTTTTATTACCTTTATCTTTTTCCAGCACCAATCCTTCTTTTTGGTTTTTTATTTAAGAAATTCTTCGAAAAGAGAATCTTTAAATTAATAACTATAATCTCTTTTGCGCCGATTTTAATATACCATTTAAGTTACACGACCATATTTAACAAGGGTTGGCGGGACTTTAATGATTTGTCGGCATCGGCGAAGACCATTGGGGACAATATTACCGTTAATGATAAATTTAATATTGCTACCATCCAAAAGGAGACAGATCGCTGGGATAGGAATAGTGTTGATTATCGCTACTTTGTGGAAACATATAATCACAAAAGGGCTCTTGATTGGTATCCTGAAGACTATCAAAAATCTGATTTTTTATTTGTTATAGATGAAACAGGCAAGGCAGATATTTTAAAATCAAAAATTATGGAAATAGAAACCTTTAGTCCAGAAAAGATCGTTGGCAAATGGGAAACCAATAAAGGAATTATTGTCTATAAGGTGAGTAAAAAGAAATGATAATTGGAATTGATGGAAATGAAGCTAACCAAAAAAACCGCGTCGGTGTCGGCCAATTTGCTTTTAATGTTATCCGTGAACTGGAAAAGCTTGATAAAATTAACCGCTATTTTATCTATCTGGCCAACGAGCCCCTGCTTGATTTACCAAGAGCGAGGACTAACTGGGAATATTTAATTTTTGGGCCCACGCATTTATGGACGCAAATTGCTCTGCCGGCTAGACTATTTCTTCAAAAAGAGAAGCTGGACGTTTTTTATTGTCCAAGCCATTACGCCCCGCGGTTTTCACCGGTTCCGACAGTTGTATCCATTATGGATTTATGGCACCACCGCCATCCGGAACAATTCGCCAAAAAAGATTTATATCAGCTAATAAATTGGGAAAAATATTCTGTAAAAAATGCCAGCAGAATTGTTACTATTTCGGAATTTTCAAAATCGGAAATTATGAAGTACTATAAACTTCCAGCGGATAAAATTACAGTAGCTTATCCGGGATTGGATGAAAGATATAAAGATATTAAGATACAAAGATATAAAGTGAAACAGATTGAGGAAAAATTTAAAATTTGCGGGGATTATATTTTGTATTTAGGCACTTTGCAGCCGAAGAAAAATTTGGTAGGTCTTATTCAAGCACTTAATATCCTGATATCTCAATATCCTGATATCTTATTGGTCATTTCCGGCAAAAGGGGTTGGTTGTATGAAGAGATTTTTCAAAAGGTAAAGGAACTAAAACTTGAGGAGAAAGTAATTTTTACTGATTTTGTTGATGAGGCGGAAAAACCGTATTTAATGGCCGGAGCCAAATGTTTTGTTTTACCTTCGTTTTATGAAGGTTTTGGTATCCCGGTGGCGGAAGCAATGAGTTTGGGTGTGCCGGCGGCAATCTCCAATACTTCCAGTTTGCCAGAGGTTGGTGGGGAAGCGGGTTTTTATTTTGATCCTGAAAAACCGGAAGAAATTGCCCAAACATTGATAAAAGTGATAAAATTAAGTCCGTCGGATCGAGAAAGGGTGGCTAAAGCAGGGAAGGAACAATCAAACAAGTTTAGTTGGGAAAAGTGTGCCGGGCAAGTATTAAAGTCTATAAAGTCCGTAAAGCCTGCCCGCCAGGATTTGCCCGCCGGCCAAAGACTGGCACTGTCGGGCAGGCCAGGCGAAGCAGGCGGGTCAGAAAGTCTATAAAGTCAAAAAAAATCATAAAGTTAAAAGATGATATTTTCAGAAAATATTAAAATTTCTCTTTCCGGAATTAAGTTTTCCGATAAAGACGGAAATGCTTTATCTTTTAAAGACGCTTTTAAGAAAGGTCTTTGCCGTTTTAATAACTGGTGGCTTGATTTTGTTTTGTTGATTGTCAATTCGGTTGGGCATTGTCCGTTTTGGTTTGTCAGAAAAACTATTTATCAATTGGCCGGATTAAAGATTGGAAAATCTAAAATTCACGTTGGTTGCCGTTTTTTTAACCCGGCGGGAGTCAAAATTGGCAACGATACAATCATCGGTGACCATTGCTTTTTAGATGGCAGGGCTCCCTTAAGGATTGGCAGTCATGTTGATATTGCTTCTCAGGTTTTGATTTACAACTCAGAGCACGATATTAATGCCGAGGATTTTCGGCCAGTCAAATCTCCGGTTGAGATCGAAGACTACGTTTTTATCGGCCCGAGAGCCATTATCTTGCCGGGAGTTAAAATCAGCAAAGGTGCGGTTATGGCGGCGGGCGCGGTGGTAACTTCTAATGTGGCTTCGTTTAAAATTGTTGGCGGTGTTCCCGCAAGAGAGATTGGCGACAGAAAATTGAAAGATCCGCATTATCATCTCGGAAGATCAGCCCTTTTCCAGTAAATGAATAAAATTTCCAAATTAGTTTTTACTCTTGTTTTTTTATTGGGAACATTTTATTTACTTTTACCGGCACCAAAAGATTTTCCTCAGTTGCCCGGCTCTTTAAAGTCAACCGAACCCGGAGATACGGTTCAGATTGTAAATGTTTCGGCATACTATACTGATTTATCAAGAAAAGAGGTCTTAGATTTCTATACCAATTATTTTTCAAGATCGCCTTTTTTAAAGATTCCCTTGATTACATATCGGTTGAATCATCCTCCGGAAAGAATTAGGGAAGTTCTGCGCGCGACCCAGAAGTCAACCTATGTCGAAGAAGTAGTTCACCCTCTGAAAGAATCAGTTTTTATTAACGGATATGAATGGAATAATGATCCTTTCATTGCTCCGGAAATGAGGGCAGAAAACATTCTGGTTGTCAACGGAAAGACTTATCAGTTTAAGATTACTCTCTATTATCAGGAGTCAAAAATTTGGCAGAGGCTCTTAGTTTTTTATTCATCGTTATTAATTATTTGGTTACTTTTCAGGGTATATTCTAATTTGTGGCGGAATTGGAAGAATATATGAAGCAAGAGCAAACCAAACTATCAGTGGTAATTCTTAATTGGAACACCAGAAAACTTTTGAAGCAGTGTCTCAAAAGTTTAATCTCAAATCTCAAATCTCAAATCTCAAATGTGGAAATTATTGTGGTTGATAATGCTTCCCATGATGGGAGCCAGCAAATGATTAGAAGTGAATTCCCGAAAGTGAAAATAATCCAAAATGAAAACAATCTTGGTTATGCCAAGGGCAATAATGTTGGTATTGCAGTAGCCGTAGGCAAATACGTTATGCTTCTAAATACTGACATCATTATCAAAAAAGGAGCGGTTAAGAAATTGGTCGAGTTTTTAGATAAAAACCAAGAAATTGCTATTGTCGGGCCGAAAATCTTAAACACAAACGGTTCTCCCCAGTCCAGTTGTGGACGTTTTCCTAGTCTGATTGTTAGTTTGGTGATGCTTTTTAAGGAACATTTTGGCGGCAGCGATTTGGTCCGTTGGTCACCCAAATCGTCACAATACGTTGATTGGTTGGTTGGGGCAGCTTTTATAGCCAGAAAAGAGGTTTTTGAAAAAATTGGAGGTTTTGATGAAAAAATCTTCATGTATATGGAGGAGGTCGAATGGTTCTACCGATCCAAATTAGCCGGCTTCAAAACTTACTTTTTAATCAAACCGGAAGTGGTTCACTTAGAGAGGGGGAGCTCAAAAAGTGGAAAAAAAGATCCAATCTTGAATATTTATCGAGGGTTAATTTACTTTTACCGGAAACACAAACCTTGGTGGCAATTAGTTATATTAAAACTGATGTTGAAGATAAAAGCTTTACTGGCGATTTTAATTGGCTATCTTAAAAATGACAATTATTTGAAAGAAACCTATGGAGAAGCTTACAAAATTAGTTAAAAGCAAAAAGTTGCTCTATTTGGGAATTATTTTTTTGCTATTTTTTATTCCCTTATATCCCAAATTTCCTTTGGTTGCCGTTTCCGACACTTATGTTTCCGTTCGGCTTGAGGATATTTTCGTAGCTCTTTTGGTGACCTTTTTTGCTATCTGGCTTCTGCTCAATCGGGAAGTTAAAATTTTAAGATTGGGCGTCACCCGGTTGATTATCCTATATCTCGTCACCGGGTTACTTTCGGTTTTCAGCGGAATCTGGATTACTAAAAATATTATTCCCCACCTTGCTTTTCTTCATCTTTTGAGAAGAGCTGAGTATATTTCTCTATTTTTTGTTGCTTATTATTCCTTCAGCGAAATAAAGCAGCTGAAAAATTATGGCTGGGCCACCTTTATTTCCGCCCTGGGGGTAATTTTTTACGGTTTGGGTCAAAAGTTCTTTGGTTGGCCAGTTGTTTCAACGATGAATAAAGAATTTTCTAAAGGCATGATTTTAAAATTAACTTGGTGGGCGAGAATCAACTCGACCTTTGCCGGACATTATGATTTAGCCGCCTATATGGCAATGATCTTGTCTTTAGTTGTGGTTAGCTTTATGATCACCAAGAATTGGCGGGAGAAAATTTTAATCACCCTTGGTGGTCTCTTTTCTTATTATCTATTGATCCTGACTGCTTCTCGGATTTCATTTGCCGCCTATTTAGTGAGTGTTTTTTTAGTTCTCTTAATTAGTAAAAGAAAACTTTTGGTATTTCCCTTCTTAGTCTTTTCCATTTTAGGGATGGTTTTCTCGGCTGATTTAGGTCAAAGATACGCCGCTACTTTTAAGATAAACCTAAGTTTTCTTTCAGGGATGGTGAAAGTTAAACCGCGTGTACCGGTGGCATCGACTTTGATTCCGACACCGACTCTGGTTGTGATGGCCCCAGTTGTTAGTCTACCACCTAAAATACCGACTTTAACACCTACGCCGCCGGGAGCGACTCCTTCAACCGAGTATTTTGAACCAACCGACTTGGCAGTTGGGAGATCGACAGATATCCGCCTTAAGGTCGAATGGCCTAGAGCGGCAAGAGCTTTTTTGAAAAATCCCTTACTGGGGACGGGTTATTCATCGATTACCCTGGCTTCCGACAATGATTATTTGAGAATGCTTGGGGAAACAGGAATTTTAGGCTCCTTAGCTTTTTTCGCAATTATCTTGGAGCTCTTTAGACAAATCTTACTTTATTGGAGGGGAAAGTGTTCCTCTAAAGAAGGCAAATTAATCATTCTTGGGATTACCGGTTCGTCTTTGGCCTTTTTTCTAAACGCTACTTTTATTGATGTTTTTGAAGCTTCAAAGATTGCCTTTTTTTATTGGATATTAATGGGCCTTGCTTTAAGAATTGTAAACTTGGAAACTCAAGCAAAAAATCAAAGATGAAAAAATATTTAGCTTTAATCTCAGTCTTAATTTTGGCTTTATTTCTAAGACTTTATAAAATTGATTTGCCTTTGGCGGACCATCATTCCTGGCGGCAAGCAGACACCGCGGCGGTGGCGAGAAATTTTATTAAAGAAGGCTGGAATTTTTTCCAACCAAAAATAGACAACTTTACTCCACTTCATCCCGGTCAACCGAACGACCAGCGATTATTTCTGGTTGAACCACCGATTTATAACAGTCTGGTTGCCGGAATTTATAAATTACTGGGGGTGAGCGAAAAATGGGCAAGATTGGTTTCGGTTATCTTCAGTCTTGGCTCGATGGTCTTTCTTTATCTTCTCGGCGCTTATTTTTTTAACGATAAAACCGGTTTGTTTGCCGCATTATTTTTTGCCATTTTACCTTATAACATTTTTTATTCACGGGTAATTTTACCTGAGCCAATGATTATTTTTTTATGTTTGGGAATGCTGTTTTTTGCCATTAAATGGTTGGAATCTGATTCAGCATTGTATTACCTCCTTTTTATTATTTTTTCTGCGGTTTCTTTTACCCAGAAAGTTTTTCCTTTGTTTTTAAACTTACCTCTTTTTTATTTGATTTGGCGAAAATTTAGTTGGCGATTGATAAAACAAAGAAAATTATATTTATGGGCGATTCTAGCTTTTGGTCCTTTTTTAATTTGGCGATGGTACACTGGGCAACGTCCAGAGGGAGTCCCCGCCAATTTATGGCTCTTTAACGAAAACAACATTCGTTTCAAGGGAGCCTTTTTTAATTGGATTTTTGCGGAAAGGATAGCCAAGCTTATTTTAGGTTTCTGGGGACTGCCGCTGTTGGTTTTAGGCATGGCTTTAAAGCCAAAAAAAGAAGATTACTTTCTATATTTTTGGTCGTTATCGATGTTAATTTTTATTTTTGTTTTTGCGGCCGGAAATGTTACCCATGATTATTACCAAATACCCCTGATCCCGATTTTTTGTCTATTTTTAGCCAAAGGTGCCAATTTTTTACTTTTCGAAAGAGATAAAAACTTCGACAAAATTCTTAGCGGTATATTATTTATTGTTTGTTTTTTGTTGATGTTTGCTTTCTCTTGGTACCAAGTCCGTGATTTTTATAACATTCAAAGCGGGGTGGATTTGGCCGGTCATTGGATTGACGAAAACACCGCCAAGGACTCATTAATCTTAACCGGAGACAGTAATGACGCGACTCTTTTATACAACAGTAACCGCTGGGGATGGAGCGGCGGGTATGCTTCTAATTATCCAAATGAGCCGGGAACCATCGAACAAGTAAAACTTCTGGGGGCAACATATTATGTAGCGACTAAGTTTAATTACGGCTCTGATTTTGGTAAGTACATGCTTAAAAACTACCCGGTTTTGAAACAAACAAATCAATTTATTGTTTTTTCTTTAAAGGATAAAAATCAATGAAAATTTTAATGTTAACGCCATACTTACCTTATCCTCCTTCCTCAGGAGGCCAGGTTCGTTCATATAATTTGATTAAATATTTGGCTAAAAAGCACAAGATTACCCTTTTTTCATTAATTAAAAGTGATGAGGAAAAAAAATATGTAGCCGAACTGGAAAAATATTGCCAGAAAGTAAGGGTTTTCAAAAGATCTTCCAAAGCTTGGACGCTAAAGAATATTTTAAAAACCGGTTTTAGTAAACACCCTTTTTTGGTAATTAGGAATTTCTCAAGTCAAGAAAAAGATGTTGTTGCCGAAGAATTGAAAAATGAAAGCTATGATATTATCCATGCGGAAAATTTTTATGTTATGCCTCATCTTCCGCCTACAAAGATACCGATTCTCTTAATTGAACAAACAATCCTTTATCGTGTTTATCAGCATTTTGTCGAAACATTACCTTGGTATCTTTTCTTTATAAAACCATTTTTATTGATTGATATTTGGAAGTTAAAAAACGAAGAATCTTTCTATTGGCGATCGGCCGATTATATGGCGGCTGTTTCCGAAGAAGACAGATTACACATTTCCTCGTTAGTTCCGGGAAAGAAAATTGGCATTGTTCCAAACGGGGTGGACTATCAATTCTATGCTAAAAGAAAATTTCCAAAAGATAAAAAGCCGGTAATTCTTTTTGGGGCAGCAGATTTTCATTGGATGCAAAATAAAGAGGGGGCAAAAATCCTCTTAGATAAGGTTTGGCCAAAAATTAAGGCCAGATTACCGGAAATTCGTTTATGGATTGTTGGTAAAACGGCGCCTGAGGCATTAAGAGAATATCAGGGGTTAAAAGATGTGACGATTCAAGAGATTGAAGATAACCGTGAGGCATATCAGAGAGCTTGGGTATTATTAGCACCAATGAGGAGCGGGGGAGGGAGCCGGACAAAGTTTTTTGAAGCGATGGCTTCGGGGTTACCGATTGTAACCACCCCCGAAGGAATGGAGGGTATCCCTGTAGTAAATAACCAACAAGCAATTATTGAGAACGATTTAGATGATTTGGCCGAAATGACAGTTAAGATTATCAAGGATTCTAAAATGGCCAAAGAAATCGGGGAAAATGGTAAGAAATTAACGGCCAACCATTACGACTGGAGTCAAAGCGCGGAAAAATTAAATAAAATTTATGAGGAAATTTAAAATGAAGAGCGTTGACTTATCGGTAATTATTCTTTCCTATAACACCAAGCAACTTTTGAGGGAATGTCTTGAGAGTGTAGTTCAAAGTGCAAAGCACATAGCACAGAGTGAAATTATTGTGGTAGATAATGCCTCGAAAGATGGTTCTGTTGAAATGATTAAAAAATATGTTAAAAAATATTCGCATAAATTCGTGAGCGGCACAGACAGACTTCCAAGGTCAGAAGCGGAAAATGTGCCGCTAATTCGTGAAGATTCGTGTGCCATAGCTATAAGGTTGATAGAGAACCGAACCAACTTGGGATTTGCCAAGGGGAATAATCAGGGGATAAAAGTAGCCCAAGGCAGATATATTTTGTTTTTAAATTCAGATACCGAAGTTTTCCAAGACACATTTCATAAGATGGTTGAATACATGGATAAAAACCCAGAAGTTGGCGTAGCCACTTGTAAGGTTGTTTTAGCCAATGGCAATTTGGACCCCGCCTGTCATCGGGGTTTTCCCACTCCTTGGAATGCTTTTACTTATTTTACGGGTTTAGAAAGACTTTTCCCCCACTCCAAATTAGTTTCCGGTTATCACCTTGGCTGGCTTGATAAAAACACCATTCATGAAATTGATACTCCCACGGGCGCTTTTTTCTTAATACGAAGAGAAGTGGTTAAGCAAACCAAAGGTTTTGACGAAAGATATTTTATGTACGCTGAAGATATTGATTGGTCGTATAGGATTAAAAAATTAGGCTGGAAAGTGATGTTCGTCCCAATTACCAAGATAATTCATTTTAAAAAACGGTCAGGGAGAGCCAAAAAAGAAGCGGGGAAAATAACACCGGAAGTCAAAAAAATCAGAGAACAAACCATTAACCATTTTTTTGAGTCGATGAAGCTATTTTATGATACTCATTATTTAGATAAATACCCCGAATTTATAAGAAAGTCCATTTTAAGCGGAATTTGGTTTTTAACCAAGATAAAGCTTTTAGTTAACAAAATATTGGGATGAAAATAGGTATAGACGCACGGATGTATGGGTTGCAGCACGCAGGGATAGGCAGGTACGTGCAAAACTTGATTGAAAACTTGGCGTTGATGGATAGGGAAAATCAATATACCTTATTTGTTCGTGACGATAAGTCAGTTAAATCTCAAATCTCAAATCTCAAATCTCAAAATAAAAACTTAAATCTAAAAACGGTTATTGCTGATTTTAGGCACTATTCATTAAAAGAACAGATTTTATTTCCGTCTCTCATTAAAAAAGAGAGATTGGACCTAATTCATTTCCCCCACTTTAATGTGCCCTTTTTGTATTTTGGAAAATATGTCGTTACCATTCACGATTTGATAAAACACAAATCGCGAGGAAGCGGGACAACAACAAGAGAACCCTGGTTTTACTGGCTAAAGTACTTAGGTTATCGGCTGGTTTTTTTGTCAGCTGTCAAAAGAGCAAAAAAGATTTTTGTTCCCTCCAAAACGGTGGCACTTCAGTTAGATGAATTGTATAAAGTTGGAGGAAAGACACTGGTGACATACGAGGGAGTGGACGGGAAGTTAAGAGTTAAAAGTCACATTTCAGAAAAATTCCTCGGTGCAGGCAAGTTAAAAGTCAATGAAGTTTTAGAGAAATACAAAATAAAAAGCCCATTTTTGTTATATGTGGGCAGTGTTTATCCCCATAAGAATGTTAATAATTTGATTAAAGCAATTAAAATAATTAACGGATTACGAATTGCGAATTACGAAGTTGTGTCCTTAGTTATTGTGTGCGCCAGAAGTATATTTTGGGGGAGATTGAAAGGGGAAATCCGAAAATTAAAAGCAGAAAAATTTGTTAACCTTACTGAGTTTGTTCCGGATGAAGAACTGGTGGTTTTATTTAAAGAAGCCACAGCCTTTGTTTTTCCTTCACTTTCTGAAGGCTTCGGACTTCCCGGTTTGGAAGCCATGGCCAGCGGATTGCCCGTTTTGGTTTCCGATATTCCGGTTTTCAGGGAAGTTTATGGCGAAGCAGCGATGTATTTTAATCCGAAAGATTCTAGGGATATTGCGATGAAAATAGAAAAGTTAATCAGGGATAAAAATCTGCAGGTAAGTTTAACTGAGAACGGTTTGAAGAACGTTTTAAAATATTCCTGGGAAAAAATGGCAAAGGAGACTTTGAATGGATATAAAAAGGTGTGACCTTTGCCCAAGAGAATGTGGGGTAGATCGAGCAAAAAGAAAAAAAGGTTATTGCCAAGCCGGGAATAAATTAAAAATTTCCTGGTATGGGCTACACTTTGGTGAAGAACCGGTAATTTCAGGAGCTGGTGGTCCCGCCTCGACTTCGACGAGCGAAGCGAGGCGAGGCGGGTCAGGGACAATTTTTTTCTGCCACTGTAATTTAAAATGCGTTTTTTGCCAAAATTGGCAAATTTCCCAGCCCTCCTCCGCCCTCCGATTCGGAGGGCTTCGGAAGGGTAAGGGGGTGTATGAATGTAAGGATTATGAGGGAGATGAGGTAGTAAGGATAATACTGGAGCTTCAGAAAAAGGGCGCCCATAATATTAATTTGGTAACACCGACGATTTGGTCATATTGGCTAAAAGAAATTATTATTGAAGCAAAAAAGAATGGCTTAAAAATTCCTGTTATATGGAACAGTAATGGATATGAGAGTGTGAGGGTGTTGAGGGAAATGGGGGAGGCGGGGGCGGTTGATATTTATTTACCGGATTATAAATATGCTTCGGAAAAATTGGCGAGAAAATATTCTTCGGCTCCGAATTATCCGGAGGCAGCCAAAAAAGCTATTTTGGAGATGCAGAGGCAAGTAGGAGATCTAATTTTAGATAAAAATGGAATCGCAAAAAAAGGGCTGATCATTAGACATTTAATTTTGCCTAACGCGATGGAAAATACTAAAGGTTGTTTAAAATTTATTAGCTCCCTTTCTAAAAAGGTTCATTTGTCTTTAATGACCCAGTATAATCCGTTATACCGGGCAAAAGAATTTGGGGAAATCAACCGGCCGATTAATAAAGAAGAATTTGCGGCGGCGGAAAAATTAGTCAGCGGCTTTGGTATCAAAAATGGTTGGATTCAGGAATTCGGCGGAACCGTTAAATGTTTAAATCCGGATTTTAGAAAAGATAATCCATTCGGATGATCGAAGGTGAGTGTTTTTATGTTTTCAGAGTTTAAGAGTTTTCTGGAAGTGGTCCAAGAAATTTTACTTCTTGAGGTCCAATCGTTTTCCTTAGCAAAAGCTTTCGGGCTTTTTCAGGAAGAATCGCGATTTGGCTATATCCTGGAGTTGATTTTCGCCCACTTGTTCCGTGGCATACGACTAGATCGCCGCTTTCTTGATCATAATGTAAGTTAAAGATATCTCCATTTTGAAAATTAGGAACTGGAATTAAACCTACTAGCCCCTTTTCGTCAAATACATATAAATTGTCTTTATTCCCAAGAAAAAAGACGCCATTTTTTATATCGGTGGTTACCCCTGAAATTTCTGACACTTTCGAACTTAACTTAACACCAGAAATAAGCTTCCCATCAAGCGAGATAATCATAACGATATTCGGGCTTACACAAAGTCCCTCCCAGTCGATTCCTCCTTGTGCGGCGACAATATTGCCTCTATAAAAAGCGATGTCAAAATGCCCATTAAAGGCAACCTTATCAACGGGTATGAGATTTTCTTTTTTTGCGTCAGCAATGGAGATGGGCTGGTGTTCACCTATTGAACCTATCCACTCACCAGTAAATTTGTCAAAACGATGTATTCTTGATAATGCCGTGTCAAAGGCAAGTAGATAATTTTCGTTTACCGTTAAAGACCCAAATCTTCCGCTTAGTACTTTTCCATCATCTGGATTGAAAGTCCAGTCGATTTTTTGCAAATCGGGAGAGAACTTTGCCGTTAATCCAGTGGCATCGTCAGTAATGTAAACGCCTTCAAAATCGGAGGTCATTGCTGATGCTCGGCGGAAACGAGAATCGTTTAAAAAACCTAAGACTTTTCCATTTTTACCGAATATCTGAAGGGGTTTATCATAAAAACTGTTTGAGACTAAAATCCCGATTTGTTCGCCAACCCTGACGTAACTGGTGGCTATAGGAATTGATAGTTCGTGGCTCTTTTCCCCAAAGCCCGGGTTAATTATATTTATCTCACCTTGTCTAATAAGAGTTTCGACAAGAGTCAGGGATTCGTGAGCATCTTTATCTTTAAAATCAGTTGTCATCGCAAGATAAATTATACATCAAATTACACCAGTGATATGATAAATTAGGAAATAAAGGTTATAAATGATCAAGATTAAGATTATCGAGGGAGATATAACTAAGCAAGAGGTTGAAGCAATTGTTAATGCCGCTAATACCACTTTGTTAGGCGGTGGGGGAGTAGATGGGGCGATTCACCGAGCGGCTGGACAAAAACTTTTAGAGGAATGTAAAACTTTAGGCGGCTGTCGTCCGGGCGAAGCAAAAATAACCAAAGGTTATAATTTACCAGCAAAATTTGTCATCCATACGGTTGGTCCTGTTTGGTCGGGTGGTAAAAGAGGAGAAGCAAAAATCCTAAGAAACTGTTATTTAAATTCTTTGGTTCTAGCTAGAGGAAAAGGGATAAAAACGATTGCCTTTCCGGCAGTTTCTTGCGGTGCTTACAGATACCCGCCAGATGAAGCAGCAAAAATTGCTCTTCAAACAACAAAAGAGTTTCTAAAACAAAATCCTGATGCTTTAGAAAAAGTAGTTTTTGTTTTATTTTCACCGGAAATGTATAAGATTTATCTTGATGGTTATAAAGGATGATGGCGCAGACTAAAGTCTGCTAATACAAATAATAAAAAGAAAAATGAAAGTGGCGCTAGTTTATGACCGGGTTAATAAATGGGGTGGAGCGGAGAGAGTTTTGCTGGCTTTACATAAAATCTGGCCGGAAGCACCTCTTTATACTTCGGTGTATGACCCCAAAAGTGCTCCTTGGGCCAAAGTTTTTGATATTCGGACTTCTTTTTTGCAAAAAGTACCTTTTGTTCGAACCCACCACGAGTGGTTTGCTTGGCTTATGCCGCTTGCCTTTGAGTCGTTTAACTTTGATGGGTATGATTTAGTCATTTCGGTGACTTCAGCTGAGGCAAAAGGAATTATTTCCAAACCCAACACTCTTCATATCTCTTATATTCTTACGCCAACGCATTACCTTTGGGGTATCGAGAAAGGAGAGGAATATCATCGTTTTGGAAGATTAGCTCCATTGGTAAAAGTTTTCGCTCTCCCTTTTCTTTCTTATCTTCGAGCTTGGGACAAAATTGCCAGCCAGCGACCCGATATTTTGCTGGCAATCTCTAAAAATGTTCAAAAGAGAATTGTAAAATATTACGGAAGATCCTCGGAGGTAATTTATCCGCCGGTTGATGTTAGAAAATTTCAAATCTCAAATATCAAATGTCAAATAAATCCCAAATTCCAAATATCAAATACCAAATATTTTTTGGTAGTTTCTAGACTTGTGCCTTATAAACGAGTGGATATTGTGGTGCAAGCATTTAATAAGCTTGGGTGGAACTTGAAGATTATCGGAATTGGGAGCGAAATGGAAAAATTAAAGAGAATGGCTAAAGATAATATTGAGTTTTTGGGTCAGTTGACAGACAATGAATTAGTCAGTTACTATCAAAATTGTCAGGCGGTCATTTTTCCGCAGGAAGAGGATTTTGGTTTAGTACCGCTTGAGGCTCAAGCCTGCGGGAAACCGGTGATTGCATATAGGGGTGGAGGAGCTACCGAGACCGTGATAGACGGTAAAACGGGGCTTTTTTTCTACCCGCCCGCAACGCCTAAGCAAGCTTATGCTTGCGATGGCGGGCGCGGCCCACAGACGGCATTATTAATTAAAGTTTTGGAGAGCTTTAACCCAAAAAAATTTAGACCGGTCGATTGCCGGGAGCAGGCGGAAAAGTTTAGTGAAGAAAGATTTTTAACGGAGTTTAAAAAGAAAGTAGAAGAAGTATTCTTTAACAAATTTTAAAAAAGTAAGGGAGCACGATGACAGAACAACTTAAAGATCACCTTTATGCTTTAATTATTTGCGGTGGAGCCGGTACCAGGCTTTGGCCCAGATCTCTTCAGAAAACCCCAAAACAGTTCTTAGATAATTTTTGCGGTGAGAAAACTTTATTTGTCCAAACGGTGGAAAGAGCGAAACAACTTACTGATAATAATAAAATCTTTGTAATTACTTTAGCAGATTATGTTGACGAAATTCTACAACAAAGTCAAGATATTTTAGCCAAAAACATCATCATTGAACCTATAGGAAAAAATACGGCTATGGCAGTTGGTGTGGGAGCTGCATTTATAAAAAAAATTGATCCTGAGGCAGTCATCATGAATTTTTGGTCTGATGCGGCAATAAAAGAAAACGATCTTTTTGTGGAGAGTTTATCTTTAGCCGCTAAGATTGCTCAGGAAGGAAATTATTTGGTTGACGTTGGTTTAAAACCAACTTTCCCCCATACGGGATTGGGATATATTGAAGCTGGAGAAAAAATTACCACGATTGAAGGAGAGGTTTATAAAGCACTTTCCTTTAAAGAAAAGCCAAATTTAGAAACAGCCCAAGACTATCTTAAAAAAGGTAACTACTATTGGAATACGGGAATATATATTTGGTCGGCAAAGTCAATTTTAGAGGCTTTTTCAAAATATTTCCCTTCAATATTTTTCTTACTCGAAAAAATTTTAGCCGGAATAGGAACTTCGAAAGAAAGAGAAATTATGCAACAAATTTATGAAGAAGCTGAGAACATTTCAATAGACGTTGCGGTTTCTGAAAAAGCAGATAATTTAGTTTTGGTTCCGGCAACCTTTTCTTGGAGCGATATCGGTGATTGGAAAGTTACTTATGACATAAAGGAGAAAGATCCCAATGGAAATGTGATTGAAAAATTTGGAAAGACAGGATGGCATTTGGGGGTTGAAACTAGAAACTGTTTAATAGAGACCGAGAATCGTTTAGTGGCAACGATTAACGTCTCAGATTTAATTATTATTGAAACTGAAAAGGCGGTTTTGGTTTGTAGTAAAGATAAGGCCCAAGAGGTTAAAAAGATAGTAAACGAATTAAAAGAAAAAGATGAAAAAGGATATTTGTAAAATGTTTTACGCTTTTACAAAAAGATTGATGGATATTTTTGGCTCAATGGTCGGTATTATTATTTTTATACCCTTGAGTTTAGCGGTCGCTATCGCGATTGAATTAGAGTCTCCCGGTCCGATTTTTGCCGATACCCCAAAAAGAGTGGGTAGAAATGGAAAACTTTTCCGAATTTATAAGTTTCGTTCAATGATTCCCAACGCGCACACTCTTTTGCACACAAACCCAAAATTTAAAAAACTTCTAGAACAATATAAAAAATCAAGTTATAAACTTCATGAAGATCCCCGGGTGACAAAAGTAGGTAAATTCGTCAGAAAGCACTCGATCGATGAAATTCCCCAGTTTATCAACGTATTAAAAGGGGAGATGAGTCTTGTCGGTCCTAGGCCATATTATCCTGATGAGTTAGAAGAACAACAAAAAAAATACCCAGAAACCAAAGCTTTGGTAAAAGAAGTGTTAAATGTTAAACCGGGAGCAACCGGAGAATGGCAAGTTTCGGGCAGGTCGGAGATCAATTTTGATAAAAGAATCGTTATGGACGCAAAATACGCTAGAAGAAGATCGATAATTTATGATATCCTAATTTTATTAAAGTCTCCTTTAGCAATGGTAACCGGCAAGGGAGCGGTGTAAAATAAATTTAAAATTTTAAATGTAAAATGTAAAATTTGGAGGAAAGATGAAGAAGATAGAACTTGAAACAGAGGACACTTTCGAAAAAAGAAATGATTTCTTGGTTGAGACGACAGATAAAAAAGTAAAAAAAAGAAAAATGAGACCGGCTCTAAAAATATTTTTAATAGTTTTAGGAATACTCTTGCTAGTCATAATATTGTTTGGAGGATTTTTATATTTTTCCTTTAAAGATATCCTGGCTGAAAGAGGGAGACTGGAAGGGAATATCAACCAAATTAAACAGGCGGTTAAGGAACAAAATTTGGGTAAAGTGGAGGAAGGCATTAATCAGACGAGAGATTCACTTGTGGTTGTCGAAGATAAGATTGGGAAAATTTCCTGGCTTAAGGCTTTTCCGGTTTTGGGAAATTATGTTCAAGATATGGGGCATGGCGTCAAGGCAGGTGTTGCCGGTTTAGAGTCTGCTGATTTAGTTTCTAAAGCTTTGATTCCTTATGCTGACATCTTAGGCCTTACCGGTGCTAAGACGGCGACTCAAGCAGGGAAGACAACGATGGATCGAATTACTTTTGTCGTAACCACATTAGATAAAATCCGGCCTCAATTTGACCAGATTAATAGCAAATTACTGGAAGTAAAAAATGAAATCGATCAAATTGACCCCAAAAGATACCCGACAACTTTTAGGGGGATAAAGGTTAGAGATTTAATTTTGTCAGGAAGAGTGGCGATCGACCAAATCGGTGCTTTGATGGGTGACGCCCGACCTTTATTGGAAGTTTTACCTAAGTTATTGGGTATGGACCAAGATCAATTTTATTTAATCGTCTTTCAAAATGATGCCGAATTGAGACCAACAGGCGGCTTTATGACCGCTTACGGTATCTTGAAGATTTCCAAGGGGAAAATCACCCCTATTTTATCTCAAGATATTTATGGACTTGATGGCCGATTGGGAAGAACAGAGCCGGCGCCAGAAGCCTTGGTTAAATATCTTAAATTACCCTACGGAGATGAAGCCAAGAGCGGTATAAAGCCTCAGTGGCGGTTAAGGGATATGAATCTCTCGCCGGATTACGCCGTTTCCATGCAGAAATTTTTTGAATACTACACTAAGGTCGCCGGAAAAGGAAATTTAAACGGCATTATCGCAATTGATACCAAGGTATTGGCCGATTTATTAAAAATTATCGGTACCGTTGGTGTACCGGAATGGGGTAATTTTTCCGCCGAGATTGACAAAAGATGTAATTGTCCCCAGGTGGTATATCGCCTGGAAGAGTTGGCGGATAAGCCTGTTAGCGGTCTCAACTTAGCCAGAAAGGCAGTGATTACCCCCTTGATGCATTCGGTATTGCTTAATGCATTCCAGTCGCCAAAAACAAAATTGCCTTTGTTGATTGAGGCGATGCTCAAATCTGTCTACGAAAAGCATATTTTTGTTTATTTATTTGACGAGAAAGCTCAAAAAGCAGTTGAGGCTTTTAATTTGGGCGGCAGAATTAAAACTTACGAAGGAGATTATTTTCATCTAAGTGATACCAGTTTTAGCGGATCTAAAGCAAATTTGTTCATTAAACAGGCAGTCGAGCAAAAAATCGAAGTGGCGGGAGACGGAACGGTAACGAGAACGGTGACGGTTACGTATAAAAACCCGGCTCCGGCTTCTAATTGTAACCTGGAAAAAGGCGGTTTATGTCTTAATGCTCCTTACCGTGACTGGGTAAGGATTTATGTTCCTAAAGGGGCCACCCTCTTAAGTAGTAATGGATTCGAATCTGAGATTAAGACCTACGAAGAGCTTGGCAAAACCGTTTTTGAGGGTTTTTATGGCGATAAATATCCCTTAAGGCCGGAAAGCTCCGCCAAGATTTCTTTTAAGTACCAATTGCCCTTTAAGGTTGGTAAAGGCGAACTATATAAAATTTTGATTCAAAAACAGGGCGGAGTTGAGTTTTATGAGTATACCGTTGATTTCAACGGTCAAAAGCAGGAGTTTGAATTAAGAACAGATAAAGAGCTTCAGTTTTAATTTGTGGTCAAATCTTACGCAACCGAAGGAGTAGTTTTAAGACGGAACAATATCGGGGAGGCAGACCGGATTGTAACTATTTATTCGAAACATTCAGGAAAAATATCTTTTATAGCAAAAGGAATAAGAAGGTCTACCTCCAGAAAAGGCGGAAACTTGGAACTTTTTAATCAAGTAAAGATTTTTGTGGCAAAAGGAAGAAACTTAGATCTAATAACGGAGGCAGAGGTTATAAATTCTTTCCAAGATTGGCGAAAAGATTTAAAAAAAATTGCCGTCGCTTATGAACTTTGTGAGTTGGTAGATAAATTGTCTGCCGAAGGCGTGGAAAATCAGGAAGTTTATGATTTACTTGTTAATTATTTATTAAATCTATCTTCAATTTTGGAAGATCAATCACCTGCCCGCCAGCGGCCTTCGCCGCAGGCGATGGCAGGCGGGCTAATTACTAATTTTGAATTATCACTTCTTCAATATCTGGGATTTTGGCCGAGAGGAAGAGCGATAGGGAATTTAGATTTAGATGCTTATATTGAGGATTTAATCAACCGCAAGCTTTATGCCAAGAAATTTTCAAAAAGATTAGCTTGACACATCGGAAGTGTAAAGCTAAATTTTTCTTTCTTGAATATTTGAGCCCGCTAATTTAAAATTAGAGACAATGGTAAATGATTCAATGCTCTCGTCAAATGTGATGGAAAAGATAGTCTCTCTTTGTAAAAGAAGAGGGTTTGTTTATCCGGGATCGGAGATTTACGGCGGATTTCAAGGGTTTTACGATTATGGGCCCTTAGGGGCAGAGATGAAAAATAACCTTAAAAGGTTATGGTGGAAATGGATGACGGTTGACCACCAGGATATTGTCGGGATTGATGGGGCGATAATTACTCACCCGAAAGTTTGGGAAGCCAGCGGCCACGTTAAAAGTTTTGTTGACCCGCTTGTGGAATGTAAAAAGTGCCACCATCGGTTTAAGGCAGATGATTTGACGGAAAATAAATGCCCTGATTGCGGGGGAGAGCTGACTGAGCCAAAGAACTTCAATATTCTAGTGCCGGTTGAGATTGGAGTTATTGAGGGCGAGAAAACAAAGGCATATTTAAGAGGTGAGGCCTGCCAAACAATATATTTGGATTTTAAAAATGTCTTAAATAGTAATCGTCTTAAAATTCCTTTTGGGATTTGTCAAATAGGGAAAGCCTTCAGGAATGAAGTCACTCCCGGAAATTTTCTTTTGAGAGTCAGAGAATTTGAGCAATGGGACTTGCAATGGTTTTGCCATCCGTCGGAAATGGAAAAATGGTATGAATACTGGAAGGAAGAACGGATGAATTGGTTCAAGAGTTTATTTACTCATCCGGATAAGCTTTCCTTTTTCAAACATGTTAAGTTAGCTCATTACGCTAAAAAAGCCTTTGATATCGAATACAGTGACTCACCGTGCAATATTAGGGAGATAGAAGGGATTCATTGGCGGGGTGATTGGGATTTGTCCCGTCACGGAGAATACTCGGGTCAAGATTTAAGTTACACCGACCTTGAGACTAAAGAAAACTTTATTCCCAATATTGTAGAAACTTCCGGAGGAGTCGATCGAACTTTTTTATTTCTCTTAATTGACGCTTATGCGGAAGAAAATGAAAGAATTGTTTTACATCTTAACCCTAAAATTGCTCCCTATAAAGTGGCGGTTTTTCCTCTTTTGCCTAATAAGCCGGATCTAGTTAAGATAGCCAGACAGGTCTTCGACACGCTTAGGCCAGTGTTTCACACCGCTTGGGACGATCGGGGTAATATTGGTAAAAGATATTTTTCACAAGACGAAATTGGGACCCCTTGGTGTATTACAGCCGATTTTCAGACTATAGATGATAATATGGTGACCGTCAGGGATCGCGATACGACCAAGCAGGAAAGAATAGGGATTGACAAGTTAAAAGAATATTTTCAGAATTTACTTAGATGAAATTATCAGGAATCAGTAAACAGCCCGCCCGCCAGGCTTCGCCCGCCGGCCAAGGACTGCCAGCCCGCTTGCCGAGCGAAGCGAGGCGGCCAGGGGCACTGTCGGGCAGGCCAAGCGAAGCGGGCAGGCTAATAGTCGCCAGTTTTTTAATTTTTTCGTGTTTTCTTTTAACGGGTTGTTTACCAAAGAAAAATGAAGAAGGCCAACTTCCCCAGCAAGCAACACCGGTTCCCACTAAACCGTTAGAACAATCAATAGGAGAAAGGCCTTATGTGAATTTAGTCCCTACCGCGGATGGCCATTGGATAAATTTGGAGGTTACTGGGATTCAGCAAGGAACAAAATCTATTGATTATGAGCTAGTTTATTTTGCGGGGGATCTTGTCAATAAAGTAGAAAGAGGAGTCGCTGGTTCTGTTGACCTTAAAGGCGAGAAATCAATAAGTCGCAAGATTCTTTTTGGCAGTGAAAGCTGTACGGTTAAGTGTAAATACCGGTATGACGAGAACGTAAGCGAGGGTTCCTTAACCTTAAAGGTTCACAAAGAAAACAGCACCGATAAATATGAGTCAGCCTACAGGTTGCAAAAAGGGAGCGAAGGTAAAGAGGGTTTAACTACCGGTGACGGAAATTTTAAGTTTGTCGCTAATAACCTTAGTTCTAATGCCTATTTTTTAACGATTTCTACTTTAGGAGTTCCGTCTCTGCTTCCTGGCGTTATTGCGGCTAACCCATACGGGATTTTTCCGGCCGTAAACAGTAAGGGAATGGTCTCTTTTAAAACAACCGAACAAACGGCCAAAATTTATTTTTGGAACAACAATAAATGGGAAGAACTGGATTCTTCTTTTGCTGACGGCTGGGTAACGGCACCGGTGGCAAAAACAGGCGTCTTTGCCTTGGTAAAATAATTGACTTTCTGTCGTCGGTCTTCAGTTATTAGCTTCTCTATTTTCTCTATTTCATTTGGTACTTGACCCCGTAAAATTTTAGCACTTGGCTTTTTGAACTATTCGTTCACGCCTCGTGGCGTAAAGCCAGCGTTGTGGCAACGCCACTTTACGGTGCTGCAATTCGACGGCGTAAAGCCGCGTGGCGGCAACGCCGCTTTACGCGGGGTCGGCGGGGTAAAACAATTTTATTGTGTTTTCCCCCTTGACAAGGTGGTGTAAAATACCTCAAAATGGAAAAAAGTGGCATAAAGTGGTGAGAAGTGCCACAAAAAATATGTTAATTGGTCAATATCACTCTAAAATAAACGCCAAAGGTAGGGTTGCTTTTCCCAAGAAGTTTCGTGAGCAAACAGGGGATCAAATAGTCATTACCATGGGTTATGAGGGCTCGTTGATTATTGTTCCCGCAAAAAGTTGGCAAACATTAGTTGAAAGTACGGAAAATACGCCTTTCATTTTCGGTTCCGCCCGTGATACTAACCGGTTTTTACTTGGAGGCGCTTCAGAAATTGAATTAGACAGTCAAGGTCGATTTGTCGTTCCGCCATACCTGAGACAGTATGGCAAATTAGGCGAGGAAGTGGTGATTTTGGGATTAAATAAATATGTTGAAATTTGGGATAAAGGTCTCTGGCTAGAACACCAAAAGTACTTGGCTGACCATATTGGTGAAATTGCGGAAAAACTCGGTCAAGTTGGGATGAAGAAGGAATAAAAAATTATGAAGTCCGGAGACGAGTTTCATATACCGGTTCTTTTAAAAGAGACGATTGAGTATTTGAATATTAAAAAAAGGGGAAAGTACATCGATGCCACGGTTGGTGGCGGAGGACACGCAGAAGCGATTTTAAGAGGCGGAGGAGATGTTTTAGGAATTGATTGTGACCTTGAAGCTTTAGAGTACAGCCGGAAGCGCCTAACCCAAGCCTGCCCTTTAGGCGCTTTCAGGTGGACTCTAGTCAAGGGTAACTTTCAAAATCTGGCGGAAATTGCACGAAAAGCGAACTTTGAAAAAGTAGACGGGATACTTTTTGATCTAGGTATTTCCAGTCATCAAATTGAAACCGAGAAAAGAGGCTTTTCTTTCGATTCTGCGGCAGAGTTAGACATGAGGATGGATTTTGAATTAAAAGTTAAGGCTGCGGACTTGGTTAACGGTTTAAACGAAGGAGAATTATATGAACTATTTACTAAATTGGGTGAGGAAGAATATTCTCGGAGCATTGCTCATGCTGTTTGTAGCGCCCGTAGAATAGCACCCATCAAAACTTGTCGCCAATTGGCAGAAATTGTGGTTAAGGCGGTTCCGTCACGGGCAAAATTTGGTCGAATTCATCCGGCAACCAAAGTTTTCCAAGCTCTCAGGATTGCCGTAAACGACGAGATTAACAATCTGAAAGATGCTTTATCTCAGACAAGCGATCTTTTAAATTCAGGCGGAAGAGTGGCGGTAATCAGTTTTCATTCTCTAGAGGACGGAACCGTTAAGAGATTTATTAAGCTGATGGTGGATCAAAAAAAATTTAAATTCCTTAACTTAAAGCCAATAACAATTTCTCAGGAAGAAAAATTAGCCAATCCCAGGTCGAGAAGTGCTAGGCTAAGAGCTGCCGAAAAAATATGAAAATACTCTTTTCAAAAAAATTTATATACTTTTTGCTTAGCTGGCTAGTATTTCTGGGATTAGCCCAGCTTTTTTTGGGTGGAGAAGTTGGTTATCAAAGCAGCCAGGCGGCTGAAATTGAAGAAAAAGTCCAGCGACTTGAAAAAGAAAATTTCGCCTTAGAAGAGAAGATTGCTAATAATTCCTCGCTTCAAATAATCGAAAAGGGGGCAAAAAATCGGGGTTTGGTTAAAGAAACATTATTTGTTGATTATTCAGTTGAATTACCGGTTGCACTTAAACCATAAAAGTAAATGCGTTTAAGATTCTTGTTTTTGATTTTCCTTTTTGCCTGGATTGCCTTAGTGATAAGGCTTTTTTATTGGCAGGTTAAAAGCTTTGATAAATTATTTCTGGCCGCAAAACTTCAACAGCAATCAAAAGAAATTTTTACTGCCCCGCGCGGAAAAATTTTTAGCGCCGATGATTTTTCTTTGGTTTTTTCTACCCAAAAATTTTCCTTGATTTTACAACCGAATTTAATTGAGGATCCGCAAAAAATTTGGACACAAATTGCGAGCGTTTCCGCTCAAAATATCAATCAAGAAA